>Ga0105240_10000074_pt1 | contig 199611 bp, 171 predicted proteins | sample KBSC54metaG_FD_80426 | JGI IMG/M metagenome (GOLD analysis project Ga0105240, IMG submission 80426) | Corn rhizosphere microbial communities from Kellogg Biological Station, Michigan, USA - KBS C5-4 metaG | ecosystem: Host-associated > Plants > Roots > Rhizosphere > Soil | place: Michigan...
CTTGAAAGGTAATATCAATCACTCCGTATGCCGGTGGTGCTACGGAGATATTCCATTAGATGAACTATGTGTGGCAGTAAAGAAGATCGGCTTTAGCGCCATCGACCTGGTAGGGCCCAAGGACTGGCCTGTATTAAAACAGCATGGTATATGGTCATCCATGTGCAATGGTGCGGAGATCAGTCTTACTAAGGGCTGGAATCACACGGAATATCATGAGACATTAATAAAGAATTATACTGAGCATATCGACCTGGTAGCGCAGGCGGGGTATAAGAACCTCATCTGTTTTAGCGGCAACTCCGAGGGGATGGATAGAGAGACGGGTATCAGGAATTGTGTGGAAGGGTTGAAGAAGATCATCGGGCAGGCGGAGAAGAAGGGTGTCACCATTGTAATGGAGCTGTTGAACAGCAAGGTGAACCATCCCGATCAGATGTGCGATAATTCGAAGTGGGGTGTCGAGCTGGTAAAAAGGCTGGGGTCCGACCATTTCAAGCTGCTCTACGATATCTATCATATGCAGATCGACGAAGGGGATGTGATCCGGACTATCCAGGACAACCATCAATATTTTGCTCATTATCACACGGGTGGTGTTCCCGGCCGGCATGAGATCGACGACTCGCAGGAGCTGTATTACCCGGCTATTATGCGGGCGATCATTGCGACGGGATTCAAGGGATATGTTGCGCAGGAATTTATCCCGGCCAGGCAGGATAAGTTGAAATCCCTGGAAGAGGGAGTCAGGATTTGCGATATATGATCCGTTAAACTTTTATAAATAATTACGAAAATGGCTGAAAATACGTACGATGCGATTGTGATCGGGAGTGGGATCAGTGGGGGCTGGGCTGCCAAGGAGCTGACTGAAAAGGGGTTGAAAGTGATCATGCTGGAGCGTGGCCGGAATATCGAACATATAAAGGATTATGTGAATGCCAATAAGGAAGCCTGGAATTACCCTCATCGCGGCAAGGCTACCGAGCAGATGCAGAAAGATTATCCTGTCCTGAAGAGGGATTATCCGTTGAATGAGACCAACCTGGATTATTGGGTAAAGGACAGCGAGTGTCCTTATACGGAGACCAAGCGTTTCGACTGGTTCAGGGGTTATCATGTGGGGGGACGTTCGCTGATGTGGGGGCGTCAGAGCTATCGCTGGAGTGACTTCGATTTCGGAGCCAATGCCAAGGATGGTATTGCCATCGACTGGCCCGTCCGGTATAAGGAGATTGCGCCGTGGTATGATTATGCGGAGCGTTTTGCGGGTATCAGCGGCAGCAAGGAAGGGTTGCCGCAATTGCCTGATGGGCAGTTCCTTCCTCCCTATGATATGACCTGTGTGGAGAAGGATATATCGGCCCGTATCAAGGAGCATTATAAGGGCAAACGGCATATGATCATCGGTCGTGTGGCGAATATCACGGTGCCGCATGGTGGAAGACCGGGCTGCCAGTTCAGGAACAAGTGCTGGCTGGGTTGTCCTTTCGGAGGTTATTTCAGCACGCAGTCGTCTACGCTGCCTGCTGCCGTTGCAACGGGCAATCTCACGCTGCGTCCGTGGTCCATCGTCACGAAGATCCTGTATGACAAGGATACCAGGAAGGCCAAGGGGGTGGAGGTCCTGGATGCGGAGACGAACAAGACCTATGAGTATTTTGCCAAGATCGTCTTTTTGAATGCTTCTACATTGAACAGCGCCTGGATACTGATGAACTCGGCCACGGATATATGGCCTGACGGGCTGGGCAGCAGCAGTGGAGAATTGGGACACAACCTGATGGATCACCATTTAGGGGTGGGCGCCCATGGTCTTGTGGAAGGTTATGAGGACAAGTATTATTACGGGCGTCGTGCGAATGGTATTTATATTCCCCGCTACCAGAATCTTTTTGGCGACAAGCGGGATTACCTGCGTGGTTTTGGCTACCAGGGCGGCGGCGGCCGGGAGGGTTACAATCATGAAGTAGCGGAGTACAGCATCGGAAAGGAATATAAGGAGGCGTTGACGGTGCCGGGTCCCTGGACGATGAATATCGGGGGATTCGGGGAGATACTTCCTTATCACGACAACAAGGTGACGCTGGATAAGACGAAGAAGGACAAATGGGGTTTGAATGTATTGAACATCGATTGCGAGCTGAAGGAGAACGAGCTGAAGATGCGTAAGGACATGGAAGCCGACGCTGTGGAGATGCTGGAAGCTGCGGGTGTAAAGAATGTGAAGGGGCGCAGTGGCAATCCGTATCCCGGCCGTGGTATTCACGAGATGGGTACGGCCCGGATGGGTAAGGACCCCAAGACATCTGTATTGAATTCTTTTAACCAGGTGTGGGATGCGAAAAATGTTTTTGTGACGGATGGTTCGTTCATGGTCTCTGCGGCTTGTGTGAACCCTTCCCTCACGTATATGGCGTTCACGGCAAGGGCCGTCGACCATGCTGTAAAAGAGCTTAAAAAAGGCAATATATAATAAGATATGAACACCTATGACGCCATTGTCGTCGGGAGTGGTATCAGCGGTGGCTGGGCCGCCAAAGAGCTGACAGAAAAGGGCTTGAAAACGCTCATGTTGGAAAGAGGGCGCAATTTCGAGCATGTGAAGGATTATAAGATGACCACCAAGAACCCGTGGGAGTTTCCTCACCGGGGGAAGGTGACGCAGGAAGAGCTGAAAAATCATCCTTACATCGGGCGAACCTGGGGCGCGAAAGAAGAAGTGATCGATTATTGGACCAAGGATGTGGATTGTCCTTATACGGAGACGAAGCCTTTCAACTGGTGGCGTGCTTATCAGTTGGGTGGACGCAGCATTCTTTGGGGCCGTCAGAGCTATCGTTGGAGCGACTTTGATTTTGGCGCCAATGCCCGGGATGGCTGGGCTATCGACTGGCCCATCCGATATAAAGACATTGCGCCCTGGTATGATCATGTGGAGCGTTTTGCGGGGGTCAGCGGCAGCAAGGAAGGGTTGGCACAGCTGCCGGATGGACAGTTCTTACCTCCTATGGAATTGAATTGTGTGGAAAAGGATGTAGCTGCCCGGATCAAAGCTCATTGGAAGGATAAGCGGCATATGATCATCGGGCGTGTAGCCAATTTAACGGCGCCTATACCGGGGCGTACGCAATGTCAGTTCCGTAACCGTTGCTGGGAAGGCTGTCCGTTTGGAGGCTATTTCAGCACGCAGTCTTCCACGCTGCCTGCGGCGGTGGCGACAGGTAACCTGACGGTGAGACCTTATTCCATTGTCACGCGGATCCTGTATGATAAGAATACAAAGAAGGCGAAGGGGGTGGAAGTGCTGGATACGGAGGATAATAAAACGTATGAATACTACGCAAAGGTGGTATTTTTGAATGCCAGCGCTTTGAACAGCGCCTGGATATTGATGAATTCGGCAACGGATGTGTGGCCCGGCGGGTTGGGCAGCAGCAGCGGTGAGCTGGGGCATAATATCATGGATCATCATTATAATGTGGGCGCTGCGGGAGTGATGGAGGGATATGAAGACAAATATGTGTATGGCCGGCGGGCCAATGGTTTTTATATAGTGCGGTTTGCCAACCTTTTTGGTGATAAGCGGGATTATCTGCGGGGTTTTGGTTACCAGGGCGGCGCCAGCCGGGAAGATTGGAAACGGGATGTGGCGGAGCTGAGTATCGGTAAAGATCTCAAGGACACATTGACGGAGCCGGGTACCTGGACGATGGGTATGACAGGGTTTGGAGAATTGTTGCCTTATCATGAGAACAAGATATCTTTGGATAAAGACAAGAAAGATAAGTGGGGGCTGCCGGTTTTGAATATGGATGCGGAGCTGAAAGAAAATGAGAAGAAGATGCGTAAAGATATGGCGGCGGAGGCGGTGGCGATGATGGACGCTTCGGGTTTTAAGAAAGTGCATTCATGGGACCATGGCCATCATGTAGGGGATGGTATACATGAGATGGGGTCGGCGAGGATGGGTAAGGATCCGAAAACTTCGGTGCTCAATGGCCACAACCAGGTGTGGGATGCGAAGAATGTTTTTGTGACGGATGGGGCGTGTATGACCTCGGCCGCCTGTCAGAATCCTTCGTTGACCTATATGGCGTTGACGGCCAGGGCAGCGGATTTTGCGGTCGGAGAATTGAAAAAGGGGAATATTTGAGTTGTGAATTTTGAGAAAGAGCAATTAAAAACTTTTAATAGTACTATTATGAACAGAAGAGAAGCAATTTCGAGGGTGAGCCTGCTCCTGGGTGGTACCATACTGGGAGCTGAAGCCTTTTTATCCGGGTGTTCGCAGCCTGAAAAAAATATCGGGGGAGCCGGCATCAATTTCTCGAATGACGATGTCGCCTTTTTGGATGAGGTGGCGGAGACCATTCTGCCTGCTACGGACACACCGGGGGCCAAGGAGGCCAAGGTAGGGGAGTTCATGACCCGTATCGTCCGGGATTGTTATGAGGAGAAAGACCAGAAGATATTTATCGACGGCATGCAAAAGCTAAATGAAGAGAGCAAGAAAAAATATGGCCATGGGTTCCTCGATATCAAGCCGGAAGAGCGGCATGACCTGCTGGTGGAGCTGGACAAGGAGCAGAAGGCGTATACTACCAAAAAGAAGGAAGAGGATCCGACGCATTATTTCCGCATGATGAAGGAGCTGACCTTATGGGGGTACTTTACTTCCGAGCCGGGGGCTACGAAAGCTTTGCGGTATGTGGCTGTGCCCGGAAGATATGAGGGGTGCATCGATTACAAAAAAGGAGAGAAAGCCTGGGCAACTACGTAGCGGCCAGGTAATACACCTGATATATTTCAGAGCAGCCCCGGATGTTCCTATACGGACGACGGGGCTGTTCTCTTTTAAGGGAAGGAAACCGCAGCCATTCTGCAGTGTGGTAGTTTATATTCTCAACGGGTAATATTATTGGAAAATAGATCTGACGGCTGCAGACATTATTGCGGTTAGCCGCAATGAAAATTTCGGTTATTGCGATGTTTATATTTGCGTATATACGATAATGTTAGTTAATGACACTGTGATAGACTATATCCCTATGTTATACTATGTATGTGATGATATTTTTATGTGTGCATTGGGGTTATATATTATAATAGGTGAATGATAAAAGGATAAGAAACGGTTAAAAAAATATCACTCTCCGTGATGTGTCTATCTGTACTTTCACATTGGGATCGTGACGGCTTGAACCAGCCTATGAAAAAAACGATGCCACCTCTTGCATATGCCATTCAAAACTAAGGCCCGTATACGGGCATGCTTATTTCTATGCCTTTTTCTTTTCTCTCATCTTCTTTTTGCACAGAAAAAAATTACCGGTAAGATCATCAGCAATGCGGACAAACAGCCTGTGTTGGGGGCGACCGTGGAGGTCAAGGGGAAGACTACTGCTACTCAGACTGCTGCGGATGGAACTTTTGCCATCGAAGCGGCCGACAACAGTACATTGGTGATCACGTCCATTGGATTTCAGAAACAGGAGGTGCCTGTAGGGGGAAGATCTTCCATTGGGGAGATCTCGCTAATGGTGACCAATACTGCTCTGAATGAGATCGTAGTCACGGGTTATGCCACCCAGCGCAAGAAGGACCTGACGGGCGCTGTGTCGGTGGTGGATCTTGCGGATGCGAGGAAGCAGCCGGTGCCCGACGTGGTAAACATGCTGCAGGGGCAGGCTTCCGGTGTATCTGTCGTGGGCACGGGGCAGCCGGGGCAGGCGCCTGTGATACGGATCAGGGGTTTCAATTCCTTTGGGAATAACACGCCACTCTATGTAATCGACGGTGTGCCGACGCAGAATGTAAATGACCTCAACCCCAATGATGTGGCCAGCATGCAGGTGCTGAAGGATGCGGGCGCTTCTTCTATCTATGGGTCACGTGCCAGCAACGGTATTATTGTCATTACAACCAAGAGAGGTACCGGTAAGATAAAAGTGTCTTATGACGGGTATTACGGGCTGCAGGTACCGAAAGGGGGAAATGTCTGGGATCTGCTGAATCCCACGGAAGGAGGGCAGCTCCTGTTCAAGGCCGGGCAGAATTACAATGCCCTCAATCCTGCGAACCAAAAGCCTGTCGGCAGTAATATTTACGGATATGGTGCGACTCCAGTAGTACCTGATTTTCTTGTTGCGGGTACTGCGAATGGGGTTACCAACAGCGGTGGTTTTGCGGCGGGATCTCCGGCGGTGGATCCCTCGCTGTATTTTGCAGATCCCACGGGCAAGGCTTATTACCAGATCGCTGCTGCAAATAAGGCAGGTACGGACTGGTACCATGAGATCTTTAAGAAAAAGCCAATCCAGTCGCACAACGTTACCGTATCGGGCGGCGGCGACCAGGGTACTTATCTTTTTTCGCTGAATTATTTCAACCAGCAGGGAACACTGATCAATACCTATCTCAAGCGTTATACCATTCGCGCCAATACGACCTACAAGATAAGCAAGATCGTGCGGGTGGGTGAGAATGTTGCTTATTCGGTTACGCAGAACCCGCAGACCCTAAGCGGCATCCTGGTAGAAGGGAGTCCTATCGGGTATGCGATGCGGGAGAACCCCATCATACCTGTCTTTGACATAAAGGGAAATTTCGCGGGGTCGGCGCCGAAGGGGTTGAATAATCCCCGGAATCCCGTGGCGCTGCAATACAATGCGCATAATGACCGGACCCTGTCGGGAAGGCTTTTTGGGAATGTGTATGGGGAGGTAGACCTGGTGAAGGGTCTGACCTTCCGCACCAGCTTTGGGGGTGAGTATTACTATGGCTGGAGCCATCAGTTCAATACACCGGACTTCTATAATGCGGAGCCACAGTATACCCAGCCCGGGTATAGAGAGGACAGCTACAACGGGACGGACTGGACCTGGACCAATACTTTCTCCTATAGCTGGGTAAAGGGGGATCATAACCTGAAACTGGTAGGCGGCATGGAAAGCCGTCAGTTCATCAACCACAACCTAGGGGGATCCATCCAGGGCTATTTTTCCTGGGATCCCAATTATGTGAATCTATCTACCGGATCGGGTACGCCTTCCTCCTACAGCAATGCCAATCCCATTATCGGATACAATCCCACCACTACCAACTACAAGGCGCCGATAGGAGCGGGAGAAAGCCTGGCGTCCTATTTTGCGAGAGCTGACTATGTTTTCCAGGATAAATATTTGCTGGGCGCCACTTTCCGGCGGGATGGCTCTTCCAAATTTATCAACCACCGCTGGGGTAATTTCTATGCCTTCAGCGCAGGCTGGCGTATTTCGCAGGAAGAATTCCTGAAGAACGCCCGCTGGATCACGGATTTGAAGATCCGTGCTTCCTATGGCATCATGGGTAACCAGTTCAATGCGCTGGGGACGAATTCTTATTATCTGTTTGGGTCCAACAACCAATCGACCTTTTATAACCTGGGGGCTTCGGGTCTGATATATGGACTGGCGCCCTCGCAGATAGGCAATCCCGATGCCAAGTGGGAGCAGGATGGCAATACCAACGTGGGATTTGATCTTACTATCCTGGGCGGCAAGCTGAGCATCAGCGCCGACTGGTACAACAAGAGCATCAAGGACCTGCTGTTCCAGACCACGCTACTGGGCACCTATGGTGCGGCTACGGTACCTGCTTCCAATGTTGGCCGTATGAAGAATAATGGTATCGACGTGATGATCTCGGGACAAACGGATATTGCGCGTGATCTGAAGCTCACGGGATCGCTGACCTTTACCACGATCAACAATAAGATCCAGCAGGTGGATGCCAACGGATCGAAATATTTCGATCTTGACGGACGCCGGTTCAACGGCAGCTTTATCGTCCGCAATGCTGTCGGGCATCCTGTAAGCGCTTTCTATGGGTATAAGATCATCGGGTTCTGGAACAGCCAGGCTGAGCTGGATGCTGCGGATGAGTCTGCGCGTAAAGCCACCGGCGACCCCAATGCCAAGTACCAGGCGGATGAGGGTATCGGCAGGTTCCGGTACGCCGATGTCACCAAACAGGGGTATATCAACAATGATAGCAAGACCTTCCTTGGCAATCCGAGCCCGAAATTTACGTATGGGGTCAACCTGGGACTGGATTACAAGCATTTTGACTTTAGTGTATTCTTATACGGGGTATATGGGAATGACATCTGGAACAACATAAAGTGGTGGACGGACTTTTATGGGTCTTTCCCCGGCGCTGCCGCCAGCAAGACGGCCCTGTATAATTCATGGACGTTTGACAACCACAATGCCAAAGGCCCTATCCAGGATGCGACCAATGGAAGCAATGCCAGCACGAATGTAGTACCCAATTCCTATTTTGTGGAAAAGGGTTCTTATCTGCGGGCAAAGAATATGACGTTGGGCTATACATTCGGTGGCAATCGTCTTACCAAGGTAGGGATATCCAGGGTGCGTGCTTATCTGCAGGCGGCGAATCTTTTTACCATCACGAAGTATTCGGGTGTGGATCCTGAGATCTCCGTCAATGCGACCAACATGCAGAACTCTGCGACCGACTTCGGTGTGGATGAGGGTGCGTATGCCAACCCCCGTCAGTATTTACTTGGATTACAGATCACTTTTTAGTTCTTATTGCTATTGCTAACGACAAAAAAAATGAAAATGAACATAAGAAAACATTTGCCAGCTTTTGGCGCCATATTGACTGCTGTCGCCATGCTGGTGATAGGGTGCAGCAAGGGATTTTTGAACAAGCCTGCCCTGGGTGCGCTGACGCCCAGCCAGGTGAACAATAAAGCGGGTGTAGCGGCGCTACTGGTAGGCGCTTATGCCATACTGGATGGACAGGGATCGGGGAATACCGCCATCGGAGGTGGTAACCCGTGGGAGGTTTCTCCCACCAACTGGATCTATGGAAGCGTGGCCGGCGGCGACAGCCATAAAGGCAGCAGCATCAATGACCAGCCGCCCATTGTACCGATAGCCAACGCGCAGGAAATTCCTTCCAATGGGTTTTTCAACAACAAATGGAGGGCGTTGTATGAAGGTGTCACCCGCAGCAATTCGGTATTATCCACGCTTGCACTCTCCACGGATCCCAATATCTCGGCGGCCGACCGGGCGGAATTCTCTGCCGAGGCCAAATTCCTGCGGGCCCATTATTATTTCGATCTGCGGCGGTTTTTCCATATGGTGCCCTGGATCGACGAGAACACGAAGGATTTCAATCCACCCAATGACCAGGACATTTATCCGAAGATCGAAGCGGATCTGAAAGTTGCCGTGGACAGCCTGCCTGCCGTGCAACCCAGTGTAGGACAGATCAACAAATGGGGGGCGATGTGTTACCTGGCGAAAGTCTATCTGTATGAGAAGAAATATACAGAGGCCAAGGCCCTGTTCGACCAGGTGATCCCGAATACCTATGGGGGACCTGGCGCCGGAGGGGTGACCTCTAACGGGCTTGCCTATGGATTGACTGACCGGTTTGAGGATAATTTCGACGCTGCCACAAAGAACAGCAGGGAGTCGGTGTTTGCCATACAGATGGATGCCAATGACGGGACCAATTCCATCGCTCATGCCAATGGCGGGGATATGCTGAACTTCCCTTACAACAGTCCTTTCCGGTGCTGCGGGTTCTTCCAGCCTTCGGTGGATCTGGCCAATTCGTACCGGACGGATGCGAATGGTCTGCCGTATATAACGGATTATAACAATCATCCTGTGAAGCAGGATCAAGGTATCGCTTCGGATCAGCCTTTTACGCCGGATGCCGGTAATTTGGACCCACGCCTCGACTGGACCGTTGCGCGCCGGGGCATTCCTGTCCATGACTGGGGTTTGCACCCAGGTAACAACTGGATACGGGATCAGGGGTCGGCGGGGCCTTATTCGAATAAAAAGAACCTGTACTGGCAGGCTACGTCGGGAACCTATTCGGACCAGCACACCTGGGCGCCGGGATCGGCGATCAATTACAGCATTATCCGATTTGCGGACGTATTGCTGATGGCTGCTGAATGTGAGGCGCAGCTGGGGAATTATGCGCAGGCTGAGACGTATGTAAATTTTGTCCGGGCGAGGGCTGCCAAGCCTGTAAATATCCTGCATACGTATATCGATAATACGAAGCCGATGGGTGGTTTTACGAATACGCCTGCGGCGAATTATGTGATCGGTCAGTATCCGTTGGGGTGGTTTACGGCGGCCAATGCATTGCCGGCGATCTATTTTGAGCGTAAGCTGGAGCTGGCCTGTGAGGGGCATCGTTTCTTCGATCTGGCGCGTTGGGGGATTGCGGCTACGACGATGAATGCGTATTATCAGTATGAGCGGCAGATCACGGGAGATCTGTCTACGGGTAATTTTACGGCGGATAAGAATGAATATTTTCCGATACCGCAGGCGCAGATCGATCTGAGCAATGGGAAGCTGAAGCAGAATAAGGGGTATTGATGTAACATGAATTTCAACTCGATAAAGCAAAAGTTCCGGATAGCATCTTCGTTATGCTTGTCCGGCGTCATGGGGGCGGCTGCGTGTAACACGGCCGCCTCTTATCATAAGAACCATTCCCATGCGGGGGTGAGGGATGCGGATATTGCCAGGGGTGAGGTGCTGGCGGCGAAATATTGCCAGTCCTGTCACATGCTGCCTTCGCCCGGGTTGCTGGATGCCGTCACCTGGGAGAAAGGTGTGCTGCCGGCTATGGGACCGAGGCTGGGAATATTCGAATATATGCATCAGCGTTATCCTGAGAACAGCCAGGACCCGAATGTGGGAAGGGCGTTTTATCCATCGCAGCCGGTGATGACCCCTGAGGAATGGGGAGATATCATCACTTATTATACAGTGCTGGCTCCGGATAGTCTTGAGGTGCCGTCACGTGCGGAGGCGCTTGCACCTGATACGGCGAGGTTCAGGATCGTAGTGCCGAAGACGGCGGTTGCAGCTGTGTCAGGTAACGAGGGACAATCGCGGCCTGCAGCTGGGTCAGGCAATGGGGGAGCGTCGCCGCCTGCCACCTGTTTTATACAGTATGACAGCGGTCTGCACCAGGTGATGACCTCCGATATACTCACGCATGGTTTCTCCCGGTGGGACAGGGGGCTACGGCCTTTACCCGGGGCGACGATCGCGGGCGCTGTGGTGTCGATGGTGCAAAATCCGGCGGAGCGGCTGGTGTGTAACATCGGGGCTTTTCAACCGAACAATGCAAAGGCGGGTTTTGTGGGCCGGTGGGCGCCTGGAACACCGTCAGCTGCGCCGGTGTTTGTTGAGGTGAGCAAGGATCTGATGCGTCCGGTATGTATTGCGGAGGCCGATCTCAACGGGGATGGCAGAAAGGATATCGTGGTCTGTGAGTTCGGGTATATCAAGGGGATGCTCAGCTGGCTGGAGAACAGGGGAGATGGATCGTATGAGAAGCATGTGTTGCGGGATATGCCCGGGGCTATCCGTGTGGTGATCGACGATAATAACCAGGATGGTCTTCCGGATATCTGGGTGTTATTTGCCCAGGGTGAGGAAGGCATATTTTTATATACCAACAAGGGTGGGGGACGGTTTGCGGAACAGGAAGTGCTGCGTTTCCCTCCGTGCTATGGCTCTACTTATTTCGAGCTGACCGATCTCAACGGTGACGGACGAAAGGATATATTATATACCTCTGGTGACAACGGCGATTTCTCCACTGTGTTAAAGCCTTATCATGGTGTTTATGTTTTTCTTAATGAGGGGAGTGATCATTTCAGACAGGTCTATTTTTTCCCCCTGAACGGTGCGTACCGGGCGATGTCTGTGGATCTTGACAGGGATGGTTTGCCGGATATCGCGGCTATCGCCTATTTTGCCGACTACAGCCATCATCCCGAAGAAGGTTTTGTGTACCTGCATAACAAGGGAGGACTGCATTTCGATGCTCATACCGTACCGGGTACGGAAGTGGGGAGATGGATCACCATGGATGTAGGTGATATGGATGGAGATGGGTGGCCGGATGTGCTATTGGCTAATTGTAGTGTAGGACCGGTGTTCAACAAGGGAAGTGTGGATTGGAAGAAAGGTCCTCCATTTGTGATGCTGAAGAACAGGGGGGCCAATTGAGGGTGAATAGGAGCTCAATCAAGTGTGATAAGTTTTCAGCTATCTTTGAGCATGCTGAATCTTCCATCGTGGCTGGTGTATGCATTGTTATCTGCAATTTTTGCCGCCCTGACGGCTGTTTTCGCCAAGGCCGGTCTGAAAGATGTCAATTCTGATCTGGCTACAGCCATACGGACGGCTGTGGTCCTTTTGATCACCTGGGGAATTGTGTTGTACAGGGGGCATTGGAAGGAAGCGGGATCCCTTTCCCGCAATAACTGGCTTTTTCTTATCTTGTCGGCCTTTGCTACGGGCCTGTCCTGGTTGTTTTATTACCGGGCGTTACAACTGGGAAAAGTATCTGAAGTGAGTGTAATCGACAAAGGTAGTATTGTCTTCACGATCTTATTGTCTTTTCTGTTTCTCCGTGAGCCGTTGACCTTGCGTGTAATACTGGCGGCTATCCTTATCTTCGCGGGCATGTTGGTACTGATATGGAAATAACTCAAATAAACGCATGATAGATCCTGTCTGGTTGCTGTTTGTCATAGGCTTATTGGTAGGTGGGCTCGGTACCTTAATAGGGGCCGGCGGAGGTTTTATCCTGGTACCCGTGTTGTTGTTCCTGTACCCTTCGATGGCGCCGGATGCCATCACTGCTGTTTCGATGGCGATCGTCGCGTGTAATGCCGTGTCGGGAACGGTGGCTTATGCGAGGGCGCAGCGGATAGATTATAAGGCAGGCATACAATTTGCTGTCTTCACGATACCGGGAAGCATATTGGGTGTGATGGTGACCAGGTTGATCTCGAGATCCCTATTTGCGATGGTCTTTGGGGGATTGTTGATCCTGCTTGCATTTTACTTATTATTCAAGAAGGAGGGGCGTCAGAAAATACCTGTAAACAAGGGGTATGGGAGATCGACGCAAGTGAGAATATTGACTGACCGGAAGGGAGAGACCTATCGTTATTCTTTTAACCGATTTGTCGGCTGGGGCATAAGCCTGGTGGTAGGATTCATTTCTCCGATATTGGGTATCGGGGGAGGTATTATTCATGTGCCTGCCCTGATCAACTGGCTGCAATTCCCCGTGCATGTTGCGACTGCGACTTCACATTTTATACTGGCCGTTATGTCTGTGGTGAGTGTGGTGGTCCATATTGTACAGGGCAGCTACCAGGATCCGGGGATACAACGGATGGTGCTGAGCCTGGGAACAGGTGCGATCATCGGCGCCCAGGTTGGCGCTTACTTTTCTCACCGGATCCGGGGACGGGCCATTGAAAGAGCGTTGGCTGTTTCTCTCGGGTTAGTAGGTATTCGTATCCTGCTGGGCCAGCTTTAATTCCCTTTTAATTAAACTTTTCTTTCTTTAGCCGGTCCGAAGACAATAAACGGCTGATTATTTGTATTGTATTAACTCTTAAAAGATAAAAAAACCAATATGACAAAACGCGCTGTATTGACCAGGACTACCATGATCGCTGCACTGTTTATTTCTCTTTTTGGATTGGGCTCCTGTACAAAACATGTTACCCAGGTGGTGGACCAGGGATTTTCTGCTGTATATACCATTCATCAAACGGATTGGAAGGTTGATACGTATACGGGAGACCCGAATAGTACTGACCCGGCCAAGCAGCCTTTGAATGCTTATGCTGTAGCACTGAATGTACCTGAAGTGGATGATAAGATCGTTGCGAATGGAGCGGTGATGGTTTATATTTCTTTTGATGGCGGTGCTACGTATGATGCGGTGCCGACGGAGGAAAATCAGGTTATCTACAATGCCTTGCATTGGAAGAGCACTGTCTATATTGGGATCAGGGCTAAAGATGAAACAGCGCCGGACATTTCGAAATTACAGGACATCCTGGCGAAGGTGGTGATCCTGGATGCTACGCCGCTGGATTAATTAATTATTGTAAGAAATATTTTCGTATACCCTGGCTGGTGGACCGGCCGGGGTTTTTTGTTTTTGGCCGGCAGGCTGACTTTGGTTGAGCTGGCGGGCGGTTCGGCGACTGGTGGGAGGGCTTTGCCGCTGTGTGGATGCGGTGGTCCGTTTTTGTGTCTGTAATGATCCGTATTCCGGAGTGAAGAAAATTAATTATCCAAAATGACTGCAAAATGAAAGTTTGCAGGCAATATCTTATTAATTTTAAGGATAACAACCCCTGATAACCAGTATGTCATTGTTTTCATCCTCCTTTTACAGCCCCCTATTGCACCTGTTATGGCCCGATAGTTGCCGTATTGCATCATCCCTTTTATTTTTATGGTAACCAGACTATAACAACCTGTGTCAATTGATATTATATATAATGAAAAAGATATCCTTCGTCGGGTAGCCGATGCTGACAGAGATGCATTCCGGCAGCTGTACGGACATTACTTTAAGGTTGTGCAGCAGTATGTGAAACTTTTTGTGCCTTCGAAGGACAACCTGGAGGAATTGACGCAGGATGTATTTATAAAGATGTGGGAGAAGCGGGAGCGGCTGGCTACGGTGGACTCTTTTAAAGATTATCTGTTTATCGTATCGAGGAATACCGTATTCAACTATTTCCGGTCGCTAAAAATGCAACAGCAGACCCGGGAATTGGAGGAAGGGATGGAAGCTTCGCCTATGCATCAGGCGGAGCATGATGTGTTGTACAAGCAATATTATCATATTGCAGCGGAGGGGATGGATAAATTGTCTCCCAGGAGAAAGGAGATCCTGAAGATGCGTATCGAGCGGGGGCTGAGCCTGGATGAGATAGCCGGACAGCTGAGCATTACCCGGGCGGCCGTCAAAAAACAGCTGTATGAGGCAATGGCGTTTGTCCGGCAGTATTTATTGGAACATGCGGAGATATCCGTCCTTCTCTTTGTTTTTCTTTCTCTTTTTGAAGTTACAAACTATTGATAAATAGGTGTTTAGGTATTTCTGAAAAATTTTTCAAAAAAACAGGCTTTTCGAGGTATCCTCTTCCAATCGGAATGTGTCTTTATACTAACACCTTGTTTTATGATCTTAAAGGATGCCAGGTTATTTGTAGCACATTTCGTTAAAGGGGAGTATACTCCGGATGAATATGCGACATTTCTTGAATGGCTCCAGGATGCTTCGATCGATGAGTTAGGAGTTATTGCAGATGAACATGAAGCCTTATTTGAGCAATGGTCATTACCTGCCGTCACCCCTTCTTCGGAATGGGTTAGCCAATTGGAAGGACGGCTGGATGAGCAGGAGAAATTAGCCCCGATAAGAAAGTTTGACTCCGGACGAATAGTCAGGAGGCCTGTATGGGTAGCAGCAGCTTCTGTGTTGCTATTATTGACAGGTGGATATTTTTGGTATCATCATTCGACAGAAAAGCAGGCAGAGATTGCTGAGCGTCCTGTTGGGGCTCTTTACAATACATTTTCGGTTCCCCGTGGGGGGCAGCAGCAGGAGTTTACGTTGGCCGACGGTAGTAAGATTTGGTTGAATGCCGCCAGCATATTGAAATATCCTGTCAACTTTGGGGCAAATGAACGTACGGTGGAATTGTCGGGGGAAGCTTATTTTGAAGTAACGGGAAGCGCTGCGAAGCCTTTTCATGTGAAGATCAAGGGAGTTGAGATCGAGGTGTTGGGAACGCACTTCAACGTGAAGGCCTATGAGGAGGAGTCTTCCAGTAAGACGACGCTCGTGGATGGCGCTGTGAAAGTGATACGTGGTGCGGAATCTTTACAACTCAAACCCGGCGAACAAGCCGAAATAGTATATCCCAAGTCGGGGGTTTATGCTCCGATGAAACTCTTGAAGGGGGCTGACATAGACTATGTCCTATCCTGGAAGAGTGGGGACCTGGAATTCAGGGATGATGCGCTTTTTACCGTTATGCAGGCCATCTCCCGATGTTATGATGTCGAAATCCGCTACCAGTCGGGAATACCGGATGGCCATTTTACCGGTAACTTCTCACGCAAATCTAATATCCAGCAAATCCTGAATCAATTGACGCATCAGAATATTCACTGTGCATATGACGGGAAAGTGATCACAGTCATGCACTAAGCATCGTATTGTCCATAACCATTGAACCGAGTCCGCCAGTTACAGCCGCTGTCATGGGTACTTAATAAGGATTTTTCTTATATTTACTCATGATTTGCAGGCTGTAACTTTATTATTTCAAACCTTCGCCTAATGGGTTCGATGAAACCGGTTGCTTTTTTACTGCTTATTGCCTGCTTACAGCGAAGCATAACCGGCTATTGTCAAACATCGAACAAGGTAACTCTCTCGGAAAGGAACACATCTTTAGAAAAAATTCTCATCGCCATACGCAAGCAGACGGGCATCACTTACTTCGGGGATGCAGCGTGGCCGCAGTTAGCGCGGAAAGTAACTATATCGGTGAAGGATATGCCTTTTCAGCAAGTGCTGGACATGTGCTTTAAAGGGCAGCCTTTGTATTACGAGCTGGTGGATAATGCGATTTCCATTCATATTATCAGGTCGAAGGATTTTATACTGCGGGGAACTATCCTGAATGAGAAGCAGGAGACGGTGCCGGGTGCTACGATCATTTCCAGGGGTGAGGGAAAACCGTCTACGGCTATCAGCGATGAGAGTGGTGGGTTTAGTATCATGCTGGGCAAGCAGGATACGAGTCTGGTGTTTAGCAGCATCAACTATGAGACGAAGGAAGTCCATTATAATGGAGAGAAAGAGATCGTGGTGCAGGTGAAGGCAAAGATCCTGGAGCTGGCGGGTGCAGTGGTGGCGCATACGGGTTACCAGGATGTCCCGAAGGAGCGGGCTACTGGGAGCTATAGCCAGGTGACTAATCCGGTGATCAACCGGGCAGTGTCTACGAATATACTGGACAGGCTGGATGGGGTGACATCGAGCCTGATCTTTAATAAGAATCCCGTTCCGGGGACGAATCAGTCGGTGATGACTATCCGGGGTCGGAGTACGATCAATGGGAATCCGGATCCGTTGATCGTGGTGGATAATTTTCCGTACAGCGGGAATATCAGCAATATCAACCCGGAGGATATAGAGAGCATTACGGTACTAAAGGATGCGGCGGCTGCGTCGATATGGGGTGCTTTTTCCGGGAATGGGGTGATCGTGATGACGACGAAGAAGGGGAAGTATAACCAGGGGAAGAAGTGGAGCTTTACGACGAGCGTGACGGTAGGGGAGAAGCCGGATCTGTATTATCAGCCGATCATGAGCTCGAAGGATTATATTGAGGTGGAGGAGTTTTTGTTTGGGAAAGGGTTTTATGATTCAAAAGAGACGAGTCCTGGGCATCCTGCACTTTCACCGGTGGTGGAGCAACTTATCAGGGCAAGGGATACGCCTGCTGTTGCTTCGGATGCCATGGCGAGGATAGATGCCTTGAAGAAGGTGGATACCCGGCGGGACCTGGATAAATATTTTTACCGGCATAGTTTTGACCAGCTGTATGCGTTGAATTTTAGCGGTGGTGGGAAACGGGATCATTATTATATTTCGGCGGGGTTGAATAGGGACCTGTCCAACCTGGTGAGGAATCAGTTTAGCCGGATAACGCTGAATGGGAGTAATACCTGGAGTATTCTGCCGAAGAGGCTGGAAATGACTACGGATGTTTCGGTAGCGTTGAGCAGGCAACAAAATGACAATATTGGATATACTGTACTTCAATATCCTTATCTGAAACTGGTCAATGCGAATGGAAGTGCTTTACCTGTCGTCAATGGATTGCGAGCGACCTATGTGGATACTGTAGGAGGGGGGCGTTTGCTGGATTGGCATTATCGCCCCCTGGATGAGTTACACAATGCGGATGATGTGACACGGTTTTATGATTACCGGGCAAATATTGGTTTACAGTATACCATCCTAAAAGGGTTGAATGCCCATGTCTATTACCAATACCAGCATGGAAGGTCAGATGAGAAGAATTTCCAAAGCCTGCTGACCTATAGTACCCGTGATCTTATTAATTCTTATACGCAGGTGAATTCGGCCGGCCAGCTTTCTTATCCAATTCCCAAGGGGGGGATTATGGATGAGAATAGTAATAAATATGATGCACATAATGTCCGTCTTCAATTAAATTACGATCATACTTTTGGTGCGGACCATCAACTGAATGCGTTGGCCGGCTGGGAATTAAGGGATGTTGAAGGCCATGTGGATAATACCCGTCTGTATGGATATGATCCGGCTTCCCAAAAATCGGATTCGGTGGATTATAAACAAACATTTTTTCAGTATTATACCGGTGGCTCTGCCAGGATACCTTACCAAGAGCTGCATTACAGTACATCCGATCGTTTTCTCTCTTATTATGCCAATGCTTCTTATGTTTATAAGCAGCGCTATATTATGTCTGCCAGCGTCCGTAGGGATGAGTCGAATCTTTTTGGTGTGAAAACCAATCAGAAAGGTGTGCCTTTATGGTCTGCAGGTCTGGCATGGGAAATTTCCCGCGAGAATTTTTACCGGATGGACTGGTTGCCTTTTTTAAAGCTACGGATTACGAATGGCGCTAACGGCAATGTAGACAGGGCTGTTTCTGCTTACACGACGGCCCAGTTTAGCGGTTTTTCTAACGACTACGGGGCGCCTTATGGTACTATCATTAATCCACCTAACCCTTCCCTGAGGTGGGAAAAGATCAATATTTTCAATGTAGGTTTAGACTTCGCTAGCCAAAATAACCGGATAGAGGGCAGTGTTGAATACTATGTTAAAAGCGGTAAAGATCTCATTGGGCAAACAGTTATGGACCCTACTACCGGCGTCAATGTATTTACAGGGAATACGGCTAATATGAAAGCGCATGGATGGGATTTTGCTTTTCACACGCGCAACCTGACTGGAAAATTTAGGTGGAGTAGTGATTGGTTATTCAGCTATGTTCGGGATAAAGTAACTCATTATACAGCAATACAACCTTATGTAGACCTTTACTTTCAATCAACCTCTCTCAATCCCCTTGTTGGACATCCTTTGTATTCAATATATGCTCTGCGATGGATGGGACTAACCGGATCGGGTGAGCCACTGGGTTTATACAATGGTCATCCGGATACATCGTATAATGTGATCATTAATTTTCCGGTGGATAGCCTCGTATATAAAGGGCCTGCCAATCCACCCTTTTTTGGGAGCTGGCGTAATACTTTTGACTGGAAGCAATTCGAGCTGTCTTTCAATATTATTTTCAAACTTGGGTATAATTTTAGAAGGAATTCAATACGATATGTCGACCTATATAATGGTGTTTCCAAGGGAAATCCGGATTATGAACTTCGGTGGCAAAAACCAGGAGATGAGAAGATTACAAGTGTGCCGTCCCTAGTATTTCCAAGTAATTATCCCCGGGATGAATTTTATACTTATTCAGAAGCGCTAATTGAAAAAGGCGATCATATTCGCCTGCAGGATATCAAGGTGAGTTATGCTCTGCCTAAAGCGTCATATCGAAGGCTGCCAGTGCAGGCCATTCGCTTTTATCTTTATTTGAACAATATTGGTATTCTCTGGAGAGCTAACCATAAGGGTATCGATCCTGATTATATCAATGGTATTCCCAATCCCCGTACCCTGGCGCTGGGATGTAAGATGGAGTTTTAAAAAATATTCGCATGGAGAGCATACAGTATCGCCGACATATCGTTTTCCTGCTGCTGGTGATAGCAGGTACATTAGCGGGGTGTAGCAAGGATGCCTTTCTGAATAAGAAACCCAATACGCAATTGGTGGTACCCACTACCTTGACTGATTTTCAGACGCTGCTGGATGACCAGATTGTCATGCAGGAAACCCCAGAATTGGGTGAATTGTCTTCCGATAATTACTATATGTTGTACACTACCTGGACAAACTTATCAGCAAAGTCACAGAATGCGTATATCTGGGCAAAAGATATCTATGGAGGCCAGGGCGAAGTCCCGGATTGGAATTTGTCTTACAAACAGGTGTTTTATACCAATGTGATATTGGAAGGATTAGGCAAGATCAAGGTGGATGAATCCAACCGTCAACAATGGAACACGATCGCTGGAACGGCTCATTTTATACGAGCCTATGCATTTTATAATTTGTCACAGCTATTTGCTCCTGTGTATAATGCCGCTACTGCTACAAACGATAGCGGCATCGTGCTTCGGTTGCTTTCGGACGTGAACTTGCCGTCCAAGCGCGCTAGTATAAAAGATACGTATGAGCAGATAATATCCGATCTTCACCAGGCAGATAGCCTGCTACCGAAAGCAGTACCTGCGCAGAATCTCAATCGTCCTTCCCGTCCTGCCGCACTGGCCATGCTGGCTCGGGTCTATTTGAGCATGCGAATGTATGATCAAGCAGGCGCATATGCGGATAGCTGTCTTCAATTGTACAATACGCTCATAGATTATCATACTATTTCCTTTACGGCCAACCCTCTTATTCCGCAATTGAATTCTGAAACTTTATATCAAAGCGTGCTTTACAGCGGCTCGCAAGTATTGTTGGGTGGTGGCTTTAAGTCAATATGTATCATAGATTCAAGCCTGTATGCCTCCTATGCTCCGGGCGATCTCCGTAAAGCTGTCTTTTATAGAATGAGTACCTTCACTGGCTTGCCTTATCTGAAAGCGAGTTATTCCGGTTTAGCCGCTTGTTTTAGTGGTCTGGCAGTGGATGAGGTATACCTGATCCGGGCGGAATGTGCCGCACGTGCCGGCAACAAGGATGCCGCTCTGGCCGATCTGAATACATTACTGCAACACCGATGGTCGGATACAGTTGTTTTTAATCCTATTACCGCTGCTTCAGCTTCAGCAGCGCTGGATAGTGTGCTGGTAGAAAGAAGGAAGGAACTGGCCTTTCGGGGTCTGCGATGGACCGACCTCCGGAGACTAAATAAGGAAGGTGCCAATATTACCATCTCCCATGGCTTGAATAGCCAGGTATATCGACTGCCGCCTTCCAGTCCTAATTATGTGTTACCTATTCCGCCGGATGTGCCGCTGCCGGATTCTAACAAAAGGGTTATGATCAGTCCCAATTAAGAGCGTTTAATTTTTGGCTTTTTTTGGGGTGGGGTTTAAGGTTTTGCAGTTGGCCGTACAGTAAATGCCATTCATGCAGGGCGTATAGGTACTTCCTACCTTATAATACGTACAAATTTCTGCCGATGGAGTGAAACAGATGTAATTGACGCCCAACGTACCTGCCAATACATAATTGCCACCACTTAATCTATACTGTGTAGCTCCTTGGCAGTCCTGCCGGGGTGCGGTGGCGAAAGCGCCGCCAATTCCTAAAACGATAGCCAAGGTCATAAATTTCCATTTGATCTTTTTCATACAAAGGTTTTTTCGTTAATGATTATGGATGTAAGAATTTCTTTCGTTGAAGGATAATACCTATGATCGATACGCGTACTTTCGATCATCAGGGCAAGCGCGATGGCTATTTCAAGGGAGGGAATGGTCCATACGAGAAATGGGGTCCAGGAATTTGGGAAGGGTTGATTATTCATTTCACCTATGAAACGATCGAAATTAAGGATCTTACTTACGCCGGCATACAGAAAAAGCAGGATCAATAGCGAAGCAATGGCTTCGAGTATGACCTTTCGTTTGTTCATAACGATAAGTTAGAACGTTGGGAGATATTCTGCAACGAAGTCGCATTAAAAAGGGGCGTGCTATAGAGTAATATGTAGAGCGGGCTGATGAAATTTTTGTAGAGTGCATATAAGAAAGGCATCAATGATACGTGTATCGCTTGATGCCTTTTTGAACCGAATTCGTTTTACGCGATGTCAGAACATCGAACTGGGGCCTTAATTTTTGGCTTTTTTAGGGGAAGGATTTGATGCTTTGCAGTTGGAAGTGCAATAAACTCCTGTCATACAAGGGGTGTAGGTGCTTCCTACCTTGTAATAGGTACAAACCGAAGAAGAAGGGGTGACACAGATGTAATTAACGCCCAATTTGCCCGCCAGAACATAAGTTCCATTGTAATAATACTGCGTAGCTGCCTGACAGTCCTGTGGCAGCCGGGGTGCGGTGGCGAAAGCGCCGCCAATTCCTAAAACGATAGCCAAGGTCATAAATGTCCATTTGATCTTTTTCATGTGAAGGTTTTTTCTTTGATGAATGTAGATATAAAGAATTTCTTGCGTTGAAGGATAATACCTATGATCGACAGAGCTACGAAAAATAGATTGAAGACCATATGTTGAGGCCAACTCAATTTCCTGATCACACCCCCGCAGGAACAGGGCACATAAGCAAAGAAGTGTAGTAGAACGGAGCCTGTATAAAGAGTAAAGAGGGTCATTAAAACAAGCGATGCAATCAAGCCTGCCATACGCGTACGTTCGATCATCAGTGCAAGGGCAATGGCTATTTCAAGGGAGGGAATGGCCCAAACCAGGAACGGCGTCCAGGAATTGGGAAAGGGCTGGTTATTCATTTCCCCGATGAAACGATCGAAATCAAGAATTTTACTTACACTGGCGTAAAGGAAAAGCAAGATCAATAGCGCAACAATGCCCTCGAGTGCGACCTTTTGTTTGTCCATAACGATAAGTTAGAACGTTAGGAGATATCCAGCAATGAAGTCGCATTAAAAAGCGTCGTGCTGTAGGGTAATATGTAAAGCGGACTAATGGTATTTTTGCGGAGAGCATATAAGAAAGGCATCAATGATATGTGTATCGCTTGATGCCTTTTTGAACCGAATTCGTTTTACCCCGATGTTTTGATAGCGGGTAGAGCCTTAATTTTTGGCTTTTTTAGCAGAGGGGTTTCCAGTCTTGCAATTGGCTGTGCAGTAAACTCCATTCATGCAAGGAGTGTAAGTAGTACCTACTTTATAATAAGTGCAAACCTGCGCAGACGGAGTGACGCAGATGTAATTGACGCCCAATTTGCCGGCGAGAACATAGCCTCCTCCGTTGTAATAATACTGTGTAGCGCCTGCACAATCCTGCGGCAGCCGGGGTGCTGTGGCGAAAGCGCCGCCAATGCTGAATGCGATAGCCAGGGTCATGATGATCAACTTGATCTTTTTCATACGAAACTGTTTTTTGTGATTAATATGGATTTAAAAAAACTCCTACGTTGGAGGATAATGCCTATGACCGATAAGGCAACAAAAAAGAGATTGAACACCAAATGCTGTGGCCAGGACAACTTCCTGATCACGCCTCCGCAAGAACAAGGCACATAAGCAAAGAAGTGCAGCAAAATGGCGCCGGTGTAAATCGTAAACAAGGTCATTAAGACAAGTGATGCAATAAAACCCACCATACGTGTACGCTCAAAGATCAATGCAAGGGAAATGGCTATTTCAAGTGAAGGAACGGTCCAAACAAGGAACGGGGTCCAGGAATTGGGAAATGGCTGGTTATTCATCTCCCCGATGAACCGATCGAAATCAAGGATTTTACTTACGCTGGCATACAGGAAAAGCATTATCAGTAGGGCCGAGATAGACTCCAGTACTACCTGTCTCTTGTTCATAAAAGTTCAAGGTTTATCCAGGGGATTTACCCAGATTGATTCAAAATGTTTCTAATAGTTGTTGAAAAATTAGATAGGCAAGGCGGTAATCAAGAAATGGAACGGAGAGCTATAAGGAAAGGTTGGGTTGACTAGTAAGATAGAGGTTTGAATACCTAAATATCGGTAAAATTGCTATTCCACCAAAAAGCTGCTTAAAAAAAAGAAATGTATACATGGTTACATGTAATTGTTTTGCCCGGCTATATGGGTTTTCATGGAGTTTTTTGTAATACGAATTGTACTACATTGTGCATGAATACGTTTATTGTATCATGCGCTACTTTTATCTTTCCACGTTGTTTTTCCTCAGCCAGGGGCTTCATGCACAAACTTCACAGCATTTGGCGGATGATTCTGCTTTTATTCGTACTATTTTGGATAAACACAATGCATTAAGACAGGAAGTTCAGCTATCAAATTTAGCGTGGTCTGCCAAACTGGCTGCTGACGCACGTGCCTGGGCCAACCATCTTGCAGAGATCGACAAAGGGGAACATGACGTATCTATCCGGGGAAAGGAAGGAGAGAATCTTTGGTGGGGAACGGCAGGCGACTTTTCCACTGGGCAAATGGTGGATTTCTGGGGCAACGAGAAAAATGAATTTGTGTACGGGACATTCCCTGCTTGTAAAAAGACTCCGTCAGCAATGGTCGGTCATTACACCCAAATCATCTGGAAGAATACGACATCCGTAGGCTGCGCCCTGGCTACCAACGGCACGACGGACTACCTTGTCTGCCGCTATGGTCCTGCCGGCAATATAATCGGACAGAAACCTTATTAAGCTGCCCGCTCGAGGATATCATCCATGCTGATGCCCAGGTGGCTTTCATCATACACACATTCCCCATTGCGGATGATCAATATTTGTGGAGATTCATGCTCTACCAGGAAGGTCTCAGCTATTTTATTGGAGATAGGACGGTAATTCAGCAGATCCAGGTAATAGAATTCGATATGCTGACTGATGGGGTGCGATCCTCTTTCCAGGCGGCTTTTTACCAGGGCACTGGTGGAACAGCGGGTGCTGTGCTTGAATATCACCTGGGGGCGTTCGGTAGACCGCCGGCGGATCTCTTCTAATTGATTTTCAGATTGTATGGCTATCCAGTTCATGTATAGGTTCGCTTTGTCAGTGTTATAACGCTTAACAAGCGAAAAAGTTTTTAAATAAAAAAAGGTCGTCCCTTGGGACAACCTCTCCATATGAATATTTTAAATAGGAGTAATCAATTGGATTAGCGGCTAGCTCCATAGCCACTGAAACCTCTGCTCATGTTACAGCCACCTTTTGAAGATGCGCAGGAGGTAAATGTAGTTGCAACGGCGAGAGCAAGGGCGAGGATCATGATAATCTTTCTCATTGTAAGAGGTATTTAAATGTTAAAGTAAATTGCCTGGTTAAGAGGAATTTGGACCAGGTAATTCAAAGGAGGGACGGATGTAAACTGGAGGTAGTTTCCAAGGATAGAGGGAGAACGAGTACGAATTGATGATACAAAGTAAAGACAAAAAATCGGATCATGCAAGCCAGGGGCGGGTTTTGGGCTTAAAAAAATTGTAAAAAACGGTCCAAAAAGGCAGTTTGTAAGAGAATGAGCATTAATATTGCGTTGTAACAAAAGCCGGTAGCTGTAAACTACCGGCCAAGGCACGATTAAAAGAATGTTTCCCACAAAATCTTAATCGCTTTAGCAAAGTATAGAAATACCTTGCTGCAATTAAGCCAATATTTAGTCCGAGAAGAGTCGGACTTAGAACGTTCTACCATAAAAATCGTTTAATCCCAAAATCGCATTTCATGGCAGACGAGGCCAGCCGTGTTGAAACACAGCAAAAAGCCCGGGAGATCAGCCCCGGGCTATTCGTTTAAAGCTCCGCTAACGTGAAGCTTATCTAGCCCAATCAATTAAATGAGATTAAATCGACTTTTATGGAATAGCAAATTTACAGAGATATATAGTCTGTGAAGAAAGAAATTAGAAAGAAGGGATCAGTGACTAATACTAGTTTAATGTTTTTGCTAATAAATTGACTTTGAATACATTTACTTTCAAATAAACTTACGTGAAGGTACATTTTATCGCCATCGGCGGCAGCGTTATGCACCAGCTGGCCATTGCGCTCAAAAGAAAAGGGTATGTTGTAACAGGCAGTGACGACGAAATATTCGAGCCGGCCAGGTCGAACCTGAAGGCGGAAGGGCTGCTGCCTCCTGTCGAGGGATGGTTTCCGGAGAAGGTGTATAACGAATTGGATTCCATTATTTTAGGGATGCATGCCAAGGCCGATAACCCGGAATTGCTGCGGGCAAAGGAACTGGGGTTGGCGATCTATTCCTTCCCGGAATATATCTACCAGGAAAGCAAGGATAAAACCCGGGTAGTTGTCGGTGGCAGCCATGGCAAGACCACGACTACTTCCATGATTATGAACGTGTTGAAAAATGCGGGCAGGGACTTCGATTACCTGGTTGGCGCCCGGCTGGAGGGTTTTTCCCAGTCGGTGAATATTACCCAGGCGCCGGTGATCATATGTGAAGGGGACGAATATCCTGCCAGCACCCTGGAAAAAAGACCCAAATTTCACTTTCTTTTTCCTCATATCGCCATTATCACGGGTATCGCCTGGGATCATATTAATGTTTTTCCCACCTTCGAGATCTACCTGGAACAGTTTAAGATATTTATTGATAAAATCGAGCCGGGAGGCGTGTTAATTTATAATGAAACGGATCCTGTGCTCAAAAAATTGGTAAACGAGCATCCTTCTGCCGTGCGAAAAATACCCTATAGTATTCCTCCTCACCGGATAGAAAACGGCATAACTGTTGTTACGCTGGAGGGACATTCCGGACATCTCCGGGTCTTTGGTGAGCATAATTTGCTGAACCTGCAAGCTGCAGCCCTTGCCTGTAAAGAGCTGGGAGTAGGAGCAGAGGTCTTTCTGAAAGGCATTTCGGCCTTTGGAGGGGCGGCCAAACGGCTGGAACTGCTGGGCAAAAACGACCGCCGTAACCTGAGTGTATACCGGGATTTCGCTCATGCCCCTTCCAAGGTAAAAGCCACCATGGAAGCTGTGCGGAAACAATTCCCGGAGAGGAGGCTGATAGCTATACTGGAACTGCACACCTATAGCAGCCTGAACGAACAGTTCCTGTCAGAATACCAGGGAGCCCTGGACCTGGCAGACAAGGCGGTGGTATTCTATTCCCGGCATGCCCTGGAGCTGAAACGCCTGCCTCCTTTATCCCCGGAAAAGGTGGCTGCCGGCTTTGGGAAAAAAGACCTGGTCGTGCTTAATGAAAAGGAAGAATTACTAAAGTGGTTGATGGAACAATCTTACGAAAATGTTAACTTGCTACTGATGAGCTCGGGAAATTATGATGGGTTAGATATGATATCATTTACCAACCAGATCACACAGTAGGGTTTATAATAATTACTATACAGAAGGAATGCTACAACTTACACGCCCCCTAGCGATCATTGACCTGGAGACTACCGGGGTCAATTTTGGAACTGATCGCATTGTTGAAATTGCCATTGTGAAGATCATGCCGGATGGTAAGCAACTGGTAAAACGTAAACTGCTCAACCCGGAAATGCCTATATCGCCCACCTCCGTGGAGATACATGGGATTACCAACGAGATGGTGAAAGACGCCCCTACCTTTAAGCAGGTAGCCAATGAATTCAAACAATTCCTGGATAATTGCGACCTGGCGGGGTATAACTCCAACCGATTTGACATCCCCATGCTGGCAGAAGAATTCCTTCGTATCGGAATGGAATTTGACGGGAAAGGCAGGAAACTGCTTGATGTACAGAAAATATTTCATATGATGGAACAGCGTACCCTAAGCGCTGCTTACCGGTTCTACTGCAACAAGGAACTGGAGGGCGCACACGGCGCTGAAGCAGATGCGACGGCTACCTGGGAAGTACTGGTGGCACAAGTGGTAAAATACCCGCAGCTAGGCACGAATATTGAAACCATACTGAAGTGTATCGGAGAGGAGCAGGTGGTTGATTTTGCCCGCCGGTTTATCATGGAAAACGGGGTAGAAGTGTTCAATTTCGGCAAGCACAAAGGCAGATCAGTTGCGGAAATCCTCAAGGCGGAACCGCAGTATTACGACTGGATGATGAAAGGCGACTTTCCCCTTCATACCAAACAGAAATTAACCGAAATATTTAACAGAACGATGTTAAAAAAGGGCTAAGGAATACACGATTAGGGAGGGTTTCCCCTTGAATATCGTATCTTTACACTGAACTACCGCCATTTGGAGAAAATAGTTATCATACCGACGTACAACGAAAAGGACAACGTTGCCAACATCGTGGAAACAATATTTCTGCTGGATCAGGGTTTCCACGTATTGGTAATCGACGACAGCTCCCCCGATGGTACTGCGAACATCGTCCGGCAACTGCAGGCAAAGTATGCCGGCAGGCTGTTTTTGGAAGTACGCCAGGGTAAACTAGGGCTGGGCACGGCTTACATCCATGGGTTTAAATGGGCTGTTCGCAACAATTATCAGTACATTTTTGAGATGGATGCGGACTTCTCCCATAACCCCAAAGACCTGGAACGCCTGTATGAAGCCTGCAAGTACATGGGAGCGGATGTGGCTGTAGGATCCCGCTATGTAAAAGGCGGAGGCAACGTCAACTGGCCCCGGGACAGGATATTACTCTCCAGAGGGGGCTCCATCTATACCCGTCTTATCACCTGGATGCCTGTGCAGGACCCGACAGCGGGTTTTGTATGCTATCGTAAGGAAGTATTGGAGACCATCAACCTGGACCAGATCCGCTTTGTAGGTTATGCCTTCCAGATCGAAATGAAATTTGCCGCCTGGAAACTGGGCTTTACCATCAAAGAAGTTCCCATCATCTTTGAAGACCGTAAATACGGTGTTTCCAAAATGAATAAAGGTATTGTGAAGGAAGGCATCCTCGGCGTGCTGAACCTCCGCTGGCAATCCCTGTTCAAAAATTACCGCAACCGCGTAAAGAACGACGCCCCTCTCCGTCAATTCTCGCAGCAGCCTATCGCTGAAAGCAAATAACTTGAAGAAAGCATTTATCCAGTTGCACATTGCGGTCCTTCTCGCGGGACTTACAGGTGTTTTAGGTAAGCTGATCACATTAAATGAAGGGCTGCTCGTGTGGTATCGTCTTATGCTGACGGCTGTCCCCTTATGGGTGCTGGCCCCATTCCAACGTAACACTTTTCATCTTCAGCGTAAAGATACCCTCAGCATTTTTGGTGTCGGCGCTATTGCTGCGCTACACTGGGTGGCATTTTACGGCTCTATCAAATACTCGAATGTGTCGGTGGGGCTATTGTGCTTTTCAGCCGTGGGTTTTTTCACGGCGCTGATCGAGCCGCTGGTATTCAGACACCGGATCGACTGGATGGAGTTGTTCCTTGGACTACTAGTCATCGTTGGCATCTTCCTCATCTTCCAGGTAGACCCTCATTATAAAACGGGGATCCTTATCGGGCTGGTATCTTCCTTGCTGGGCAGTCTTTTCCCTGTATTGAACAAGCGTATCCTGGAGCGGGTGCCTGCGGCTACTGTAACACGTTATGAGCTGACGGGCGGATTTTTCTTTCTTAGCATATTGCTGCCTTTCTATTTGAGGTGGTTCCCGACCACAAAGGTTTTGCCGGGGTTGGAGGATTGGCTGTGGCTGCTGGTGCTTAGCTTAGCCTGCACGGTGCTGGCCTTTACTCTTTCCATGAATGCGCTGAAACGTCTCTCTGCCTTTACAGTAAATCTCAGCTATAATCTCGAACCTATCTATGGCATCCTGCTGGCCTTTGTTTTGTTCAGAGAGGATAAATATATGCATGGAGGTTTTTACATCGGGTTCTCGCTTATCTTTCTTTCCATCGGATTGCAGATGCTGAGACTTTGGAGGAAGCAAACCTCTCCAATAGATGGAGTGGAAAATAAATTTCAATAGAATGCTGGCGCTGGCGGAGATTGGTTGAAGAAAATAAATTCAATGACGGCAGGTAAACCAGAAAATTACTAAATGAAATCTCTACTTTTTCTAACTTTAATACTTGGTATGTGGGCGGCTCAAGACGAAAATTCGTCAAGCAATGCGAGGAAAAAGAGCAGAATTGCTGATGAAAGTTTTCTCTCTCAACCAACGATCCTCGGAATACAAGATGACCCTCTTAAAACAAGAGCATTTTTAACATTTGATGTTTCATACATTAAAAAGAAAGACAAGATTAATAGCTATTTGGCAAAGTCATTTCCTACTGATTTCGATAGAATAAAGCCGAATAGTTTATCCGTCTCGAATATCGGAAAAAAAATTAATCTCATCGGCTTGGGTATTTGCGAAGTATACACAATTCATTTTTCTGCTGAGGTTCCTGAAATAGTTGGAACTCGAGCACATCTTATATACTCTGATAAAATTCATAAGGCTACAATACTCTTTTTAGATACCATGATTTCTGTTAAGATAAAAAAGAGAGACACTGAGTTTCTGATTGGTGGAATTTACCGAAATAAAGGGCTTGGTTATTTTACTTTGTATAAATTCATGGACGGCGAAAATGAGCAATCATTTTCTCAAATTTTTAACACATCTGACAGCAAATGGTGTCGTTACGGCGTTCCAGTTTATAATAGCAGTTTGGATTGTAAATGCTATGATCCTTTCACACTACATTTAGACAATGTTGATGTAAATAATGACGGTCTATCTGACCTCATCTTTTCTGGAAGCATTTTGACATTTTGCAACGGTTTGGAAAAAGGATACGGACGCAAAGACAGAAAGCCACTTCAAAAAGAAAAAATCAAGATTATTTTTTTAACCGGCGAACACGGAAACGATCTGTATTGGAAGTTAGCTAACTCCGAAATGTGTGAGAAAATTTGAGTCCTGCCGATGGAGATGGTATTACTCCTGCGGGCCAAGGCGAGATGGCAGAATAACTACGCCGCCTGCGTACTAATATATCTCACCAAACTCCGCTTCGCAATCGGTAGGAGGGTCTCATCCACAGGGAATTTCAGCTCCGTTTCGATAGAATAGACGGCGGGGTTGGGCAGGGCTGTTTTTACCCGGATGAGCTCGGCCTTTATATTCTCGTAGGTATTGACCATATTGCGCGTCCAGCTGTCGATGTATTCGGTGCGGATGCTACGGTATCGCTCATCGTGTTTTTCAAAGAAGCTCAGCCTGTATTGATATACGCGGGTATCGGAATAACTGCCTTCGCTGAGGAAAAAGTATCCTTCATGATTGTCCAGGGGAACGAGCCCCACGGGGAAAATGATCAGCTTGTCTTCTACAAATTCATAAATTTCGGTGCCGTTGCTGATGGCATTCTTCATTTCCTGGGAGGCGTAATTGATGATATCTTCCAGCTCCTGCATCAGCTCGTCATCTTCGATGAGGAGTTCGTAGAGGACCTGGAGCTTTTCGATCTGTACGCCTGTCAACTTTTTAGGAAATTGTTCCTGGAGATATTTCTTGTTTTCCCGGAAGGCTACGATGTTATTATAATGGAAAATGATATCGGACAGCTGCGGATAGAGCTTGTTTTGGGAGAAGTGCTGGTGGATCTCCTGGAGGTAAGCCAGCAGTGTGTATTTCTTTAGTTCGAAGTCTATATACCCATCTGCAAACCAAGTTTCGGATAGTGTCTTCATGTGGAACTCCTTTTAATGAATATACGAAAAAGCCCTGGCAAAAGCTATACCAGTATCGTTAATATTTTAACGATAAAACGGGCTTTAAAGTATGTCCATTAAAATTCCCGGTTAGGGGAGAAGTGTTCCAATTCGTTGGCTACGGCTGTCAGGAAGGTGGCTCCCAGGCTACCATCCACGATGCGGTGGTCGTAGGAGAGCGACAGGTACATCATATGACGGATGCCGATGGAATCGCCATCGGGTGTTTCCAGTACGACGGGCCTTTTTTTGATGGCCCCGACGGCCAGGATGGCTACCTGGGGCTGGTTGATGATGGGAGTACCCATCAGGCTTCCGAAGGTGCCTACATTGGTCATGGTGAAAGTTCCGCCCTGGGTATCTTCGGGCCGCAGCTTGTTCTGTCTTGCATTGTCTGCCATTGCATTTACCTGCCGGGCGAGACCTACAAGGTTGAGCTGATCGGCCTGACGTATCACGGGGACGATCAGGTTACCATTGGGCAGGGCAGCGGCCATGCCGATGTTGATGTCTTTCTTTATAATTATCCTGGTGCCGTCAACAGAGCTGTTGACGAGGGGATATTTCTTGATACAATGTACGATGGCTTCAATGAACAGGGGGGTAAAAGTGAGCTTGGTGCCTTCCCTTTTCTCAAACTCTTTCTTCACTTCATCCCTCCAATGTACCAGATTCGTTACGTCGGCTTCGGTGAAGCTGGTGACGTGGGGGCTGGTGTGCACGCTGTGCACCATATGTTCGGCGATCAACCGGCGCATCCTGTCCATTTCCATGATCTCCACATTGCCGGTGGGCAGGGGCATGACGGTGGAAGTGGTGGTGCCTACGATGGGATTGGGCGTCGAGACGGGTATATAAGTCGGAGGGGCGGCTGTCACCTTTGGCGGTGGCGGCGCCTGGACGGGTTTGCCTGTCCTCTTACCCTCCACATACTGTAGAATATCTTTTTTGGTGACCCTTCCTTCATTACCGCTGCCGGGGATGTTCTCCAGCTCATGCAAGGGTACCCCTTCACTGGCGGCGATGTTCAGCACCAGGGGAGAGTAAAAGCGATTAGCGGGAATAGCATTGGCCGCGGGATGCCCATTGGTCCTGGGAGCGGTCTGGGCGGCTACATTGGCTGTGGCTACCAGCTCGGGGCGGGTTACGGGCTCCTTTCGTGCGGCGGGAGGCTCTGTCGCGGGGGATGCCGGGCTGGTGCCTGCCATGGCGCCTGTACGTATGCGGGCGATCACGGAGCCGACGGGGACTACGTCGTTCGTCTGAAACAGAACCTCTTCCAGGACGCCTTCGGCTGTGGAAGGCACTTCCGAATCTACCTTGTCGGTGGCGATCTCCAATATGCTTTCATCTTGCTTTACGGCATCACCGGGCTGTTTGAGCCACTTCAGGATGGTGGCTTCCATGATACTTTCACCCATTTTTGGCATTACCAGGTCAACAAGAGGCATACGTAATCGTGGTTTTTAGGGATCAAAGGTATGTAAATAAATGAAATCCAATGTCAGCCGTCGGACAGGATAAATTTTCTCAACAGATTCAAGGCATTTGTTGCAGTTAATTCAATATTCCGGAGCCTGTCAAACCGGAACCAGAAACGTTGGGCGGAAATCCTTTGACGGTTTGCAACGGCCACCCATGCGGTACCCACGGGTTTTTCAGGGCTGCCGCCATCGGGACCCATGATGCCGGATGTCACTACCACATAGTCTGTATCCAGGGCGGCCAGGGCGCCGGCGGCCATTTCGCGTACGGTTTCCTCACTGACGGCTCCCACGGTGGCCAGGGTAGAAGCGCTTACCCCCAACACCTGCTGTTTGACCTCATTGGCATAACTAACGACGCTGCCTTTGAAATATTGGCTGGACCCGGGAATAGAGGTGATCAGATGGGCAATATAGCCTCCTGTACAGCTTTCGGCGGCGCCTACTGTCTTCCCCCGGGCCTGCAGCAGCCTGCCCAGGGCCTCCTGCAGGGTGAGGTCTTCGTCAATGACCATCCATTCGGCGGTCAGCTGTCTCATTTTTGCGAACTGTTCATCCAGCTCCTTATTCATGGCGGCGGGGTCGTCCCCCTGTATGGTAAGCCGCAGCCGCACCATCCCATAGTTCGGCAGATAGGCGAGCCTGATATAGGGCGGCAGGGCTGTCTCAAAAGCGGCAATATGCTCTGCCAGAAAGGATTCCCCAATACCTGCGGTCAACAATGTACGGTGCGCTATAAACGGCAGCCGGAATCTTTCCCGTATCGCGGGCAGCACGGAGTCGGTGATCATCCCTTTCATTTCGTGGGGTACTCCGGGCATGGAAACGAAGATCTTACCTTCCTTTTCAAACCACATACCCGGCGCGGTGCCCCTGTTGTTGGGGATCACGGTGCAGACATCGGGTACTTCTGCCTGCTTAAGGTTGCGTTCGATCATGGGACGCTGCAATATCTTTTCGAAGATGCGTTTTACATTGGCCAGGGCCCCCTCGTCCACCACCAGCTTACCACCGAAGTATTTATTCAGCAGGGGTTTTGTGATATCGTCCGCTGTAGGACCCAACCCACCTGTAATGAGTATGATCTGCGACTTCGCAGATTCATCGTCCAGGGCCTTCCAGATATCATCCCATACATCTCCGACGGCCACGCGATGCCGTACCCATATGCCGGCTTTATTCAGCTCCTGCGCCATCCAGGCGCTGTTGGTGTCTATTACCTGTCCGATCAGTAGTTCATCTCCAATGGTGATAATACTGGCAACGATCTTTTCCATGCCGCAAAATTAAGTTATTGTTATACTGTTTTTCACGTTTCGCAAATCTTATATTTGATGCGTCCGCCAGGAGTGGTGTCCATCCTGGTTTTTTGTCTTCTCTTCATTTCCTGTAAAAAAAACGATGCACTCTCATTCTTCCGGTGGCGGGTAACAACGGCAGCTGGACGCTGGATGTATATGATGCTGTATTGAAGATGACCTCCGGTTCCAATGTGAATGATCCGCATTGGATCGCGGGTTTTGCCAGCGACTCCCTGGCATTGTCCATGACCGTGAATATTAAAGGTCTTGGCACCGCTCCGCTGACGATACCTGGCGGGGCTTCGCAATCAAACGCCTGTATCGGATAATAATATTTTTTCGGGTCATGAGAGTATGAAACGAAAAAAAAGTTCTCTTCTATTGGGCCATTCGTTCATGTGGATCGTCTTTACAGGGAATGACGCAGGAACGATTTGCACATCTTTTTGGTCTGTATAAGACCGGTGACCTCACGAAGGAAGAATGGGATGAACTGCGTGAAGCGATCCGGGGAGGGCGCAGCCGTAGCCGATAAAGATGAACTAAAATTGCATTAGTTATGAGAAAGTTTATGATCGTTGTTATTATTTTGGCAATGAGTATCGGGAAAGGGTTTTCAGCTCAGGCTCCGATGTCCCCACTGCCTGCCGTCCGTAATGGATTTGTGGTGATCTCCCATCGCGGCAACCATGTAAAGGTGCCTGAAAATACGATTGCTGCGATACAGGAGGCTATCAGGGTCGGGGCCGATTACGTGGAAATAGATCTTCGTACGACGAAGGACGGATACCTGGTGCTGAGCCATGATGCTACGGTAGACCGGATGACGGATGGAAAGGGAAAGGTGAGGGATCTTACCTTCGAAGAGATCGGCCGGCTAAAGGTCGGGAAGGATAGTGTTATGTATCGTATGCCCGTGTTCAGGGATGTGCTGAATGTGTGCAAAGGACGTGTGAACATATATTTAGATTTTAAGGATGCGGATGTGGAAGAAACCTATCGCCAGATAAAGGCTGCCGGCATGGAAAAGCAGGTGGTGGTCTATCTTAATAAAGTGGAGCAATATGCGCAATGGAAAAAGGCGGCGCCTGCCATGCCGCTGATGGGAAGTTTGCCGGATCAGGTAAAGACGCCTGTACAATTCCGGCAATTCCTGGAAAAGGCGCAGCTGGAAGTTCTGGACAATGTTTATGATACGGCTTTACAGGCTGTTGCCCATGAGAAGGGGATTGCCCTTTGGCTGGATGTGGAAAGCGCCGGCGAGGGGCCTGCGCTTTGGGACAAGGCCCTGGCCTGGAATATACAGGGGTTGCAGACGGATCACCCCGAGGCGCTGGTGGGATATCTGCAGCAGACGCGGCGCCGGAATGGCCGCGGCATAAGCGAGCCGCCGGGACATGGTGCGGGGAGCAGCCCTAAAACCAGGGCGCCAGCTTTTCCTCCAGGTAATCGGGAATCTTTGTCTTTTCCTTCGTATCCTTTTTTAGAAAATACAGCAATACTTTTCCTGCCGTGAGCAGCTTGCCTTGCTCATTATACACTTCCTGGTGGAACAGGATGCGATGGTCCACGGGTATTTCCCTGATGGTTGTACGAATTGTCAGCAAGTCGTCATAATGGGCAGGGCGGAGGTATTTTATGGTAAGTTCCACTACGGGAAGGATGACGCCGTCGAGCTCCATATTTTTATAGCTTAGTCCCAACTGGCGGATGGATTCCACCCTTCCTACTTCAAAATATTGCGCATAGTTACCGTAATAGACGACGTCCATCTGGTCAGTCTCGGCATAGCGGACCCTTATTTGTGTTTCACTGGTGTACATTTTCTGCAGGGTTATGTTTTACTGTCATCGGCATCCAGCCGGACAGCGATCGTTTTGTCTATAAATTTCGTCAGGGCAGGGGCTGTGTATATCAGAAAGGCGCCGACTGTGACCCGCAGCAATTGTATGATCAATGCTTCTTTTTGGGTGCTTTCCTGTTTTAACTCTCTTGAGTCGATGGCTTTGCTGAAGATGTCATAAAAATCACTGATCGCATATGGGATGGCCTGGACCATTGTATACAGACCCAGTCCAAGGAAAAGCACCAGGATGATGTTACGACGGTCCAGCTCCCATTTGGGTGCATCTTCCCATGAGGCTTCCGGCTCATCTTTTAACAGGATATGGGCGTACTTTCGTGCATTCTTTACAAGCAGTATGCATGTTATCGAGAAAAGGACGATCATGATAAGATAGTATGCCGATTTCTCTGTGAACTGGCTGGTAGCATAATAGACTTGCCCCAGATATGCGAGGGAAGACAAAAGTAAAAAGAGGTATTCCAATGCGGAGTAGCCGGCCAGGATGGCTACGATCAGGATGGTCGTATGGATGAGGTCGATCTTTTTCATATATCGGTTTAGGGGTTAAGAAGGTATTATCTTCCCATCATACCATCCACGCTGAAACGGCCGGGGCCTACCAGCAAAATGGAGAAAAAGACGCTGAGATAGAGCAACGCGGCTTCATGGACGGTAAGGGGTTGGCCTTTATGAATTAAAAAGGCGGCTACAGCCATTTCGATGGCTAATACGAGAGCGGCGACCCGGGTGAAGAGGCCGAGGACCAGCAGCAACGCACAGAATACTTCTGAAAACAGCACCAGGATAAGGGACCAGCGATGTCCAATGTGGAAAGGGTCGGCGAAGGAGCCCGCTTCTTTGCTGAAATGCATCAGTTTGGGGAATCCATGGTTGATGCACATCATCAGGCCGAAAGTCAGGCGCAGCAAGAGGCTGGCAAGGTTGAATGAGTTCTCGGAATAGGCGGTGGAGAAAAATTTCTTCATGGTGTTGAATTTTTTGGGTGGGTCGAAGATAAGATATTGCCAACAAACTGTTAAAGGTCCCACTTATCCACAGGTGTTTGGAACGATAATTGGTAAAAGGTAAAATATTTAGAAACTTTATCGCGTTAACCCCCGAAGGGGCCCCCGGCTGGCGGGGGATCGAAGCATCGAAGCAAGGACATTTGAAAAAAATAAAGATAAACTGTCTTTTTCGTGAAAAAACCTGTATTGTTTTTTTCTATCATTCTTTTCAGCTCTTCGTCATTTGCCCAACAGACCAAATATCTGGACGATCCGCAGGCCAGTTTTAAACAGGCCAAGGATTTCTTTCAAAATGAATACTATAGCCTGGCTTATCCTATCTTCAGAGAGCTGAAGTATTCGCTGCGTGAGACAGATCGCAGCAATAATGCGGTGGAATACCAGGATGTAAAGTATTATTACCTGGTGTGCGCCCTGGAGCAGAACGACAAGACGGCGGTTGACCCGGCGCGGGAGTTCATCGACCTGGAGAACAATGCTCCACGGGTAGGGATGATGAGCTTTCACCTGGCTGAATACTATTTCCGCCAAAAGGATTATACGGCAGCTGTCCGGCTGTATGAGCAGGCGGATATCGAGAACCTCAGCAACAGGGAAATAGCGGACCTGAAATTCCATCAGGGCTATGGCTATTTTACGCAACAGCGGTTTGATAAGGCATTGCCCTTATTCGACGCCATCCGGCAGTTGCCGAAAGATCCCAATTATATAGATGCCAACTATTATTATGGGTTTATCTGCTTTTACCAGAAAAAATATGGAGAAGCGCTCAACGCCTTTAAAGTTGTGGAAGATAATCCCCGGTATGAAAAAGTGGTGCCCTATTATGTCGCCAATATTTACCTGGTCCAGGGACAAAAGGATCAGGCTATCGAATATGCGGAGGCCCGTCTGAAGAAAGGCAACCAGTATTATGATGCTGAGCTGCGGCAACTGGTAGGTCATGGTTATTATGAAAAGCAGGATTTTGCCAGGGCCCTGCCTTACCTGGAACAGTATGTCAATCAATCGAAAAAAGTTTCGCGGATCGACCTGTATGAGCTGTCCTATTGCTATTACCAGACAAAGAGCTGGGAAAAGGCCATTGCGGGATTCAAGCAGCTGGGTGGAAAAGAGGATTCCCTGGCTCAAAATTCCATGTACATGCTGGGCGACGCCTATTTAAAGATAGGACAGAAGTCGAATGCCCGTAACGCATTCCTTTTCTGCAGCTCAAACAGCAGCAACCCGCAGCAGAAAGAGATATCCCAATTCAATTATGCGAAGCTCTCCTATGAGCTGGGCTACCAGGATGTGGCGCTCACGGAATTGCAGGCTTTTCTACAGAAATATCCCAACTCCACCTACAACCGGGAAGCCAAGGAGCTGCTGGTCAGCGTCCTGGCCAACACCAATAACTACAGGGATGCAATGACATTCCTGGACAGCCTGGACCATCCTTCTGAAAATGCCCGCCGGCTCGTTCCGCGCATATTGTATGGCCGTGCAACGGAAATGGTGAACGACGGTATGCTGCTGGGAGCCAATGAGCTGATAGATAAAGCGCTGAAGGACCCTTACAATGCCAGCGTGCTCCCGTACATCAATTTTTGGAAAGGGGAAATATCCTACCGGCTCAGCAGGATCGACGATGCTATACGCTACTACCTGGAATACCTGAAGACGGGCGGCACCAATGGTGAAGTAAGTCCTGTCAATGCACGTTATAACCTGGGCTATTGTTTTCTGAAAAAAGAGAATTACCGGCAGGCACAGGGATTTTTCGAGCAGGTGGTCCGTACGCCACAGCTCAATTCCTCGCCCCTGGAACAGGATGCCTATGTCCGGGATGCCGATTGTTACTACATGAACCGTGACTTCAAGACGGCACTCGCTATGTATAATAAGGTGCTGGATTACTCATGGCCCGCCAGTGACTATGCGACCTTCCAAAAAGCAATGATCGCGGGGGTCAGCAATGGCAAGGAGAAGATCAACCTGCTGAATTCCATCAACCGGAAATATCCTGCCTCCAACCTGGCTGCCGACGCCAATATGGAGATAGCAGGCACTTTACTGGCGGGCGAACAATTCAGGGAGGCCCTGCCTTATCTGAAGAATGTATTACGTGCTCCCGGCGCGGATGCCCTGAAGCCGAAGGCCTATCTCCAATCGGGGATCGCCTGGTATAACCTGAACAACAATAAAGAAGCGCTTACTCAATATGACAGTCTGCTAAGGAACTTCCCCAACTCTCCCGAGGCCCAGGATGCGCTGGATAATGCCAAGACGATCTATGTGGAAGAAGGAAAGAGTGCGGATTATGTCAACTTCGCTAAATCCATGGGAGTGGAAGTAAGCGCCAGCCAGGAGGATCAGCTGGCTTATGAAGAGGCGGAAGTGCAATTCAACAATGGAAATTTTCCAGGGGCCAGTCAGAAATTCGAAGCCTACCTGGCTAAATTCCCCGACGGCAAGTATTCCCTGGAAGCCAATTATTATAAGAGCGAGATCTATTCCAACCAAAAGGATTGGGCCAAGGCTGTCACGGGTTACCAGGCTGTAGCCGACAGGGTTCCGAACAAGTTCGGTGAAAAGTCTTTGCTGCAGGCGGCCCGCATCAACTTCTTCGAACTGAAGAATTATACCCAGTCCGAAAAATACTTTATCAAGCTGAAGGATTTTGCCGGCTCACAGGAAAACAAGATGGAGGCCATGCGGGGTCTGTTGCGCAGCCAATACCAGCTTGGTAAATGGCCGGATGCGGTGGAAAACGCCAAGGACCTGCTTAACCAAAAAGGCGTGAGCACGGATGACAAGGTGCTGGCCAATATGGCTATCGCCAAATCCTACCAAGAGAGCAATCAATGCGAGACGGCACTACAATATTTCAGGACGGCTGCCAACCTGAGCAAATCGGCCTATGCGGCGGAGGCCAGGTACCAGATAGCCGATTGTTTGTTTCATCAAAACTCGCTGAAGGATGCGGAGAAGGCGGCTTTTGAAGTAGTCAACAAATCCGGCTCCTATGAGGAATGGGTCACCAGGGCCTACCTGCTGCTGGGCGACATCTATGTTGCAGAAAAGGATTATTTCAATGCCAAAGCCACCTATCAAAGCATCGTGGAAAATGCCAAGATAGAGGACCTGCGTAAACAAGCGCAACAGAAATTAGACCAGGTGACAGAGGAAGAGAAGAAGAACAGCAAGGTCGGGGATCAATAAAAATATTAGTATACAATCATAGAAGATCGAGCAATGTATAGGAAATCATTTTTTCTTTTTGTAGTTGCCTTGTCGGGATGGGGGGTATGTCTTCACGCCCAGGATACGACGAAGCGGAGGACCATCGAAATTACCTCCTCATTCAAGCCCGTATTGCGAGAGGCTGTAAAGATCAATTTCAATGCAGCCCCGCCGCAAGCAGACACTTCCAGGCCCCGGCTGAACTACAATATTCCCGCTCAATATCTTTTTCTTATGTACCAGCCGGGGGAGATGAAGCCGGTGGCTTTCCAGGGCGATACGCTCAAACCCTGGGAAAATTACAATTATATCAAGGTCGGCGTCGGCAATGTCCATTTCCCTTTTATCCAGACGGGCTTTACTTTCGGAGATGAGAAGACGAGCCAGTTCAATATTTTCGCGAACCACCTCAGCTCGAAAGGCAGCCTGCCTTCCCAGAAGAACAGCCTCACGGATGTAAAGCTGATGGGTACGGTGAAGACGGCGAAGAATTTAGAGTGGACTGGGAGCGTAGGCTTTAAGAATGACGCTTATTATCTGTATGGATACAGGCCGGATTCTTTAAAGACCAGGTTCACCAACGACAGCCTCAAGCAGTTTTTCCAGACATTTGAAGGTAAGCTGAGCCTGCGCAATACGGAGCCAACGGAGTTTGGACTGACCTATCGTCCCAATATCAAGGTATCTGTATTTATGGACAATCACGATCCAAAGGCATCGGAAGCCAATACGGTGCTGAATCTGCCGCTGGAGAAATCGATAGGAAAGAGCTTTGGATTCAACCTTGCGTTTACGGCGGACCTTACCAACTACAGACCGGGAGGCAGCCTGCCCAACCAGAATAACAATGTATATGTTGTAACGCCCGCCTTCCTTGTGAAGACGCCCAACCTTTATCTGCAGGCTTCCGTGGCTCCCTCCTGGGACAACAAACAGTTTACCCTGCTGCCCAACTTTATTGCCGACGTCAATACGACGGACCAGCGGTTTGGTGTGCAGTTAGGCTGGATCGAATATTATGAAAAGGGGTCTTATCAGAGATATGAGTCGATCAACCCCTGGCTGGCCCAGCCGGGTCTGCTGCTGAATACGCGTGTGCAGGAGCGGTATGTGGGTTTGAAAGGTTCCCTGGACAAGCATTTTGGCTATTCGGCGAAGATCGGGTTCAACCAGTACAGGAATATGCCTTTGTTCGTGAACGATACCCTGGCGGATGTTACCGGCAGCGGCGGCCGGCAGTTCGATGTGCTGTACGAAAAATCCATGGAAACCCTGCAGATCCATGGGGAGCTCCACTATATCCAGGGGGAGGATTTTACGGCCAGCGCCAGCCTGAACTATCAGCAATTCCATAAGCTGGAAACGCAGGCCAAGGCCTGGGGGCTGCTGCCCCTGGAACTGAATGCCAACCTGAAGTGGCAGGCATTCAAGGACTTCTGGGCCAAAGTAGACCTTTTTGCCTTTGACGGCGCCAAATACCGCGCTTCCAACAATGGTGCGGATTTCAAGGGAGATGGGGCTTTCGATCTGAATGCAGGGGTGGAATTCCGGATCACCCGTCAATTGAACCTCTGGGTACAGATGAACAATCTTTTTAATAAAAAATACGAACGGTGGCACCAATACCCGGTGTATGGGTTCAATATCCTCGGCGGGATCGTATTTTCTTTCAGCGGTAAATAAAGGCTTTTTCTGTAGATTCGCAGCCTTAAAGCCTAAAAGGAGGTGTCATGTTCCAGGTATTGAATGCCTATTTGTTCCAGCATAGAAGTATCAGCATTCCGGGGCTGGGTACTATCTACCTGGAGACCTTTTCTGCAAGTGTGGATGTGGCTGACCGCACCATCCTGCCTCCTTTATATCAATTTCGTTTTGACAAGTATTTCGACTCTCCTGACCGGGAGTTCTTTGCCTATATCGCCTCCCAGCGGAATGTGCTGGATTACGAGGCGATCAAATGGTACAATGAGTTTGCCACCGACCTTCGCCACCGTATCCGGACGGAAGAAAAGGTGGATTGGGATGGTGTTGGCACGCTCAGAAAAGGGGAGGGCGGCATTGTCGTTTTTGAGCCGGCGTCCACCAACGGTCTCTTTATGACTCCGGCGCCTGCCCATCGTGTCAACCGTCAGGATGCACAGCATACATTGCTTGTAGGCGACCAGGAACGGACAAATGTAGAGATGAATGAATGGCTGCAGGATGAAGAAGAGGCCGTGCAAAAAAGAAAGCGGTCCTGGTGGATCGCGGCATTGATACTGGCCTTGCTGGCCCTGCTGGCCCTTGGCTGGCATTTTTATAACAATGGCTGGAATATCGGTAACCAAAGTACCCTCATTATCCTTCGCTGAAAAAAACAAAAGCGCCCAGAACATCGCATGCAACAAGAGACATCGATACATTATAAAGCCTGCCCTTCATGCAATTCTGCCGACATAAAAGCTGCCATTACCGCACAGGACTATACGGTCTCGCATAAGACCTTTGACATATGGGAATGCGGTAACTGCACCCTGCGATTTACGCAGGATGTCCCGGATGCAGCCAGTATCGGCCCTTATTATAAGAGTGAAGATTATATCTCGCATACAAACACCCGAAAAGGGCTGGTGAACAATCTTTATCATATGGTGCGCAAGCAAACGCTGTCGGACAAGCGCCGGCTACTGTCTTCCGCCACCCGGCTGAAGCAGGGAAAGATGCTGGATATCGGGGCGGGTACGGGGGCATTTGTCGCTCATATGGCGGAGAATGGCTGGGAGGTGACGGGGCTCGAGCCTGATGAGACGGCCAGGGAAGTGGCTTATACTCAAAATAAAGTCCGGCTACTGCCTATGTCGGATTTCTATTCCCTGGCTCCCGACAGTTACGACGCCATTACGCTGTGGCATGTGCTGGAACATGTGCATGACCTGCATGTTTATGTGGGACAGCTGGCCAGGCTGCTAAAAAAAGAAGGGCGCCTCTTTATTGCCGTACCGAACTATACTTCTTATGACGCTGCCGTCTACAAAGGCGCCTGGGCTGCATATGATGTACCGCGTCATCTGTATCATTTTTCTCCCGATGCCATGGAGGACCTGCTGGCCAAACATGGTCTGCAGCTGCAGGTGACCCGGCCGATGTGGTACGATAGCTTTTATATCAGCATGCTGAGCGAGAAATACCGGAATGGCAGGAACAATACCGTCAAGGCTTTTTTTATGGGCCTTATTTCCGACATAAAGGCCTTTGTGGATAAGTCAAAGTGCAGCAGCCTGATATATGTGATTGGGAAGTAGCGGTGGCGCGTCTTCGTCTACAGGTTGAATTTTATCTCGTAAATGTCCGGCCAGAGTTTGCCTGTAATATATACCTTACCAGTGGTGGAATCATAGGCGATGCCGTTCATGGTATCGGATGCAGCATACTTGTTCTGTTCTGCGCTGGATAAGCCATCCAGGTCCAATCTTCCCACTACTTTTCCGCTGGCAGTATCGATCTTCAGTATATAGTTGGTCTGCCACTGATTGGCATAGATAAAACCATTGATCATCTCCAGCTCGTTGATATTGCTTACCGGTCCGTTGTTATCTGTCACGCCTACCACTTTTACCAGCCGGAATGTAGCGGGATCGACATAGCTGATGTTGCTGGTGCCGTCGCTGATGATGAGATTGGTACCGTCCGTGGTCATTCCCCAGCCTTCTTTTGCAGGGATGGGAAACTGGCCCAGCGGCTTGAAACTTTTAGCATCATAGATAAATCCAACCTTGGTCTGCCAGGTCAGCTGGTAAACCTTATCCTTTAAAAAGGTGATGCCTTCTCCAAAGTATTTACTCCTGTCCAGCTCGGCTTTTTTCTCGATCTTTCCCGTTTTTGGATCGACCACGCCAAACATGGATCTTCTGCTCTCCGGCATATTGGGTTCTGTCCCGGTACTTTCATACAGCTCACCGTTGTGAAAAAGGAAGCCTTCTGTAAAGGAGGTAGTATCATGGGGTAAAGTCCTGACTACACTGTAATTAATGGCAGGGGGAGAGTTGTCCACCGGTTTTTCGCCCGTGGCGTCGGGTTTGTTACTATTTGTACAGGAGGCAAAAAGGCTTAGGATGATGAGGCACTGGAGCGGTTTGTTCATAATGCGAACAAATTTAAGGGTCTGCAACCTCAATCTATGGATCGATCATGTAAAATTTATCGTAAAAATTTGCATTTATGGGGAAAAATGTATTGTTTTACAATAGGTTATACCGTCCCCTCTTGTATTCCAACATCTTTAATGATCTAACTGCCAATATTCTCTGGAAGCCCTCTTGTTAAAAGAAGGTATCATGAGAATCTTTTTACGCTTGTCCGTACTTTTATTGCTGCTCAAATCACCTGCTGTTGCCCAGCAAGGCTGCCGTTCCACCGAATATCAGCAGCAAATGGGACGTTCCCGTATCATGGTTAATGGAGTTGATGGAGTCAACGGCTCCGGTCAGGGAGGGAAAAGTCCTGATGTCATCACCATCCCTGTGGTCGTTCATATCGTATACAATAGTCCTTCACAAAATATCACGGATGCCCAGGTGCAATCGCAGATTGCGGTATTGAACAGGGATTATCGCAAACGGAATCCGGATACGGTAAGGATACCTTCCTATTATAAGGATCTGGCTGCGGATTGTGGCATCCGATACATACTGGCCAACGTGGACACCAATGGCAAGAGCACTACGGGTATTGTCCGCCGGCAGACCTATCAGCAGGGGTTTACCTACAATGATGCCGTCAAGTTTACGGCGAGGGGTGGAGATGATGCCTGGGACAGGGACCGTTATCTCAACCTATGGGTATGCGATATTACGGATGGTGTTCTTGGTTATTCCAGCGCTCCGGGCTGCCCTAAACAAAATGATGGAGTGGTCGTCGATTATACTGCTTTTGGAACGACGGGTACGGTGGCAGCGCCGTTCAACCTGGGCAGGACGGCGACGCATGAAATAGGTCACTGGCTGAACCTCATTCATATCTGGGGAGATGTGGATTGCGGGAATGACGATGTGGATGACACCCCGCAACAGGGAAAAGCCACCCGTGGCAATCCCAGCGGTATGGTATTCTCCTGCGGCAACACACCTTACGGCAACCTGTACATGGATTATATGGACTTTACGGATGATGCGGGTATGCATCTCTTCACGTATGGACAGCGGGAGCGAATGAGAAGTTTGTTTGCTGAGGGTGGAGCAAGGAATAAGTTACTTGCTTCCACGGGGTTTGTGGGATCCATAAAAGATACTGATCCCGATCCGGCGCCAGGTGATGGCGGGAATGTGTCCATACGGATCTATCCGAATCCTGTGATTGGCTCTATCCGGGTCGTCTCTTCGAATACCTCTTATGTGGGCGCTGTCCTGGATATCTATAACCAGTTAGGGCAAAAGGTAATGACTTCCCGTGTTTCTGGTGTAAATTTTCAGCTGGACCTTTCATCTCTCTCCAGGGGATTTTATTTTCTGCGTGTGAATGGGGAGGGCAGTCATAAGCTGATGAAAATGTAGTTCTATCTCCTTAGTATTTGTACAGGGCCGCCATATGCAGCGGCTGCCAGGAAGCTGTATTTTTTCCCTTTTATTTCGACGAGACTGCGGGTATCGCCCCGTATGTATAATCCTGTTTGTGTGTAAGGTTGTGGTGTGAAGTTTCCTTTCCCATTATCTTTTAATACGAGGCCGATGCCGGCGTCCAGGGGGCCGAGCTGTGCCCGGAACGGATATAAGTTACCGGCCAGTATCAGGCCGGCGCTGTCTGTAGCTACCATACCATTGATCACGCTGATCTGTGCCTGATTGGGTAATGGGGTGATGCTCAAATGATGGCCGCTGTCGTTGTGAAGGAAGCTGCTGGTCAATATATGAATGTTGCCTGTCTTTGCGGCAGCCAGCTGCTGGGGTGTGAACAGATCCTCTATCTGTGCATCGGCATAGGAGGCGTAGCGGGAGAACTTTTTCTGTTGCGCGGGCAGCTCCCGCAGCAACTCATCCCTGGATGCATAAGGATAGGGTTTGCCCTGGATGTAGTAGGTGAGGATGGGGTCGAAGGTGCCGTTGCCGCTGAAGTCCCCATAATAGATCTGCAATGGCTGCTCATTGGAAGCTCTGAATTGGGTGTTCGTACCCAGGTTACCTGCTATAAGGTCGATATTACCGTCATGGTCGAAATCTCCCGGCAGGAGGGTGGTCCACCAGCCTTGCGAGTTTGAGAGCCCGTAGGCGGATGTCCTGTCTGTCAGCTGTCCCTGCTTATTTTCGAAAATAGTGACGGGCATGAAGAGCCCTGCTACGACGAGGTCCGGCCAGCCATCTTTGTTTAGATCTATCCAGCAGGCGTCGGAGACCATGCCTGGTTGATGGAGCAGGCTGTCGTGCTGGGATTTATCTTTTTCAAAGAAGATATGACCTTTAGCGCTTTTGTTTTTTAATATAAGACTTTCGGGGCTGGCGGGAAAAAGGTTGGGGACCAGCTTACCGCCTACGAAGAGATCAGGCAGGCCGTCTTTGTCATAATCGGCTGCCCGTACAACTCCGCCGCTGATGGTCTCTGCGGGAAGAGCGTCGGGGAGCAGGGTGAAATTCCCTTTACCGTCATTTTCGAATAATCTATCCTGATAGTTGCGGCTGCCGTTGGGATAGTCGGCTCCTCCGCTGACGAGGTAAAGGTCAGCATCCCCGTCACCGTCGGCATCGAAGAACAGAGCAGATGTATTCGTGTGGTCTTTATCGTTATTCCAGGGCTGGTTTGCGGCAGGCCGGAATGTGCCATCGGGTGTCTGCAGGTAGAGTATGCTTTCCTGGCCGGCGCTGCCGCCGATGAACAGATCTTCCAGGCCGTCCTTATTCACATCTCCTTTTGCGAGGCAGGGGCCTACGTGGGAGACCTGGAAGGGTAAGAGGGGGGATACTTTGAAGTCGACGAAGCTGGAACCTTTATGGATATAGTTGATGCCGGATGAAGCGGTGACGTCGGTGTACAGGGAAGGAGTGCGCGGATGAGGGGGGACATGTGTGCTGTCCGTGGCATCTTTTTCCCGGATGGTAAGCAATGTGTCTGCATGAACAGCGGGTATTTCAGTGATCCTGCCGGCAGGCCATATCACCCTGATGCCGGCTATGGAGTCCTTACCCAGGCCGAAGTGCATGATAGGATCGATGGAAGACTGGAAGCCGCGGGATGTGAATTGTTCCTGCATCTGCCGGTCTGTATTGGTCGTGACGTATACTCTGGCGCCGAGACCTGCGGTATTGAGGCCGCTGCCTTCCAGGCGAAGGCGCAAATAGTGTTCCGGGTGAGACTGTGAAGTATTATTCCTGTAGAGGATGGGGGCATCATTCAATGTATTGATGACAAGGTCCAGGTCGCCGTCGTTGTCGAGGTCCACGTAGGCGGCGCCGTTGCTGACGGCATGCCTGCTTAGTCCCCAGTCCCCGCTGACATTGGTGAAGGTGAGGTCTTGGTTGTTATGGAAGAGGTAGTTGTTTTTTTTCGTAGAGGGCATTTCCTGTACGAGCTTCCACATCTCCAGCTTATCTCCCATTTTTTCGGCTTGTCCCACGGTATAACCGGAAGTGTATTTTACAAAATCCAGGTTGGTGATGTCACGGAAAATGCCGTTGGAAATAAAAAGGTCCTTCCATCCGTCGTTGTCGAAGTCTGCAAAAAGCGGCGCCCAGCTCCAGTCTGTATTGGACATGCCGGCCAACTGACCTACTTCGCTGAATATGGGGACGCTGTCGGGACCGACGCCATTATTCATCTGCAGGGTGTTGCGCATCTGCTGGTAATGGAAGCCGTGTTCGGCCCGCATGGTGTACTTATCATAGTTATCGGGACCGCGTAGCAGCTTTTGGCGATGATTATCTTCCGGCAGCATGTCCAGCACGGCGATGTCGGGTAATCCGTCGTTGTTGTAGTCGGCAATGTCGGAGCCCATGGCAAATTCAGAAATGTGACGGGTAGCTTTTGTGAGCACTTCGCGAAATGTGCCGTTATGGTTATTGAGGTACATGAAATCGCGTTCGTCATAGTCATTTGTCACGTAGATATCGGGATAACCATCCCCATCGATGTCGCTGATGGAGACGCTGAGCCCGAAGTTGAGGCCGCTGCCGTCGATGTGAGCCTGTTCGCTGATGTCGACGAAATGTCCGTTGTCATTGCGGTAAAGGCGGTTGCCGAATTTGGGATGTCTTTTAGCCCGCAGCCTGTCTGTATTGAAGAAGGGATTGAAGAACATATCGGCGTGGTTCACCATGAACATATCCAGATCGCCGTCTTTATCCATATCGAAAAATGCTACGGTGGTGGTATAGGTGCCGGGGGCGTCCAATCCGAATGCTGCGGCCTGTTCGCGGAAGACGGGAATGCCGTTCTTTACTCCCTTGTTAATGTATAGCTCGTTCTTTCTTTCTTCGTCGGCGCCGGGGCCCGAGTAACAGACGTAGATGTCTAAAAGTCCGTCGCCATTGACATCGGCTATGACGGCCCCAGTCTTCCATTTGGCGCGGCCCTGTACGCCGGCCTGGGCGGTCACGTCTTCGAAGTGAAAGTCTCCTTTGTTGAGGTACAATTTGTTACTGGTCATATTGCCTGTGAAATAAATATCAGGCAGTCCGTCGCCGTTGAGGTCGCCTACGGCAACGCCGGCACCATTATAGAGGTATTCGTAGGTAAGGATGTTGTAGTCTTCGTTCTCGTGAATTTCATTACGGAAATCAATATGCGTAATAGAGGAAGGCATTTCTGTGAAAAGCGTATTGTCGTTATGAGGATGGCCACAGGAAAAAAGAAAGATCAAAGCGAAACCAGAAAGCCTTAATTTATTCATAAATTGAAAATATAATATATTTAGAAAATTCTACTAACTTTATTTCGGGAATGGGTTATCTGATTGGTATATCCATCCGGAACTTATGGGCATGCTGCCACCAGATACTACACTACTATTCGGGAAAATTGCGAAGGACGATGAAGCCGCCTTCAGGGTATTCTTTGAGCAATACAGAAGCCGCGTTTACAATACCGCTTTCAAGCTTACCAGGTCTGCTTTTGCCGCGGAGGAGATCACGCAGGACACTTTTATCGGCATCTGGACGAGCAGGGCGCACCTGGCCAGGGTGCAGGACCCGATGGGTTATCTTCATACGGTATTATTTAACAAGATCAGCCGCTATCTGAAAAAGGAAGCAAGCAATGCGCGGGTAATCCAGCAGTCGCAGTGGGGCGCCAGGGAATGGGCAAATGAAACGGAAGAAAGGCTTTACGCCAATGAGGGACAACGGTTTATCAATAATGCGCTCATGCATTTATCCCCCCAGAAAAAGCTTATTTATGAATTGAGCAGGAAGGAAGGCAAGAGCTATGATGAGATTGCCGAGACTTTGAAGCTGTCGCCGCACACTGTAAAGAGCCATTTGATAAAAGCCCTCAAGTTCATTCGGAACTACATGAAAAATATCTAAAAAAAATCTCTCCGGACCGTCATCCTTTTTCTTCTCAGCTGACTCTATAGTTAGAGGACCTTTTCACTTATGGGACATGAGCGAGTTCACTACTTATTGAAATGTTATGTTGACAACTGCGCATCCGGCGAAGAAATAGAAGAGATGTTTGCGTTGCTGCGGTCCGCCGGGGGCGAAGCTGCTTTGAAAGAGCTGGTAGTAGAAATTTTTAACGAAGATGCCGGGCAAGACCTTACGGGGCAGGATTGGGACAGGATATGGCAGGCGGTTAACAAAGAGACTATCGCTTCGCGGCGCCCTGTGCGAATGCCAGGCGTGTGGAGGGGTGTGGCGGCGGCGGTGTTGCTGGCGGTTGCGGCAGGCGCTGCCTATTGGATGCTGGTGAAGAAAGAAGGAAGGAGAGATGTGCCGGTGATTGCTAAAAGAACTATAAATGATGTTGCTCCCGGCGGCAATAAGGCGGTGCTGACCCTTGGCAATGGCTCTACGATTGTGCTGGACAATGCCCATGCGGGAATGCTGGCGCAGCAGGGCGGGACCAATATATTAAAGCTGGATGCGGGTGCATTGGCTTACAATACGGGCCGCAATGAGGGTACGGAAGTCATGTACAATACGATCGCAACGCCCAATGGAGGGCAGTACCAGGTGATCCTTCCGGATGGGAGCAAGGTTTGGCTCAATGCGGCCAGCTCACTGCGATTCCCCACCCGATTTACCGGCAAAGAACGGTCGGTGGAGTTGACAGGCGAGGCTTATTTTGAAATTGAGAATAATAAGGCAATGCCTTTCCGGGTAAAATTGCCCGGGAATGGAATGGATGTGCAGGTGCTGGGAACTGAATTCGATGTGATGGCGTATGCCAATGAGCAAAGCAGCCATACCACGCTGGTGAGCGGGAAAGTGAATGTCATCAGCGATCATGTTATCAAAGCGCTGGAGCCGGGGAAGCAGGCGATCTTAGACAAGCAAAGCAGGGATATGCGTGTGGCCGATGCGAATGTCGAGCAGGTGGTGGCCTGGAAGAATGGTCTGTTCCGGTTTCGCGAGACGGGTATCCGGGAGCTGATGCGGCAGGTGGAGCGCTGGTACAATGTGGAGGTCGTATATGAGACGGAGGGAAAGGACCAGGATTTTACGGGGGTGGTATCGCGTAACCAGCCTGTTTCTGCGCTATTGCAGACCCTGGAGCTGACGGGTACGGTACATTTTCGTATAGAGGGGAAGAAGATCGTCGTATTACCTTAAAAATTAATCGCTATGTAGATAAAAACGATCTTGCCTGATAAAAGAACCGGGAGCGTTGGAGCCGCCCCCGGAGAAATAGTCAGGTTATAAAGACAGACCGGACAAGGACTGAATTGTTAACCCAAACTTCTCAAAAGTATGAATCTAACTGCAGATGGCAAAGCTGTGCCTGTACAAAAGCTTTTGCCAGTCAAACCCGCTTCTGAAGACGCATCGGGACGAAGGAAGAACAGCGGTCTTCGAAGCACAATTGTCTTGACTATGAGATTAGCTGCCATTTTGTTACTGACTGCGACGCTGCATGTAAGCGCCACAGGGCTCTCCCAGACAGTAACGATCTCCCAGAAGAATGCCCGGCTGGAGGATGTATTCGAGATCCTTCAGAAGCAAACCAGCTATAACTTTATTTTCAACAGTCATATGCTGGCCAAGGCCAAAAAGGTGAACATCAAGGTCAGCAATGCTTCCGTGGAGCAGGTGCTGTTCCTGTGTTTCAAGGGACAGCCGCTGACCTATGTCATCCATGACAAGACCATTGTCGTGAAGGAAAAGGCGGTGGAGGCAGATCCGGCCCCAACGGAAACGGGGACACCGGCGCCGCCTCAGCAGGTGACGGGTACGGTGAGGGATGATGACAACAAACCTGTGGAAGGAGCGGCTATTACCGTCAAGACCCTGGGCACGGGTACGACGACGGATAAGCAGGGGAAGTTTCAGCTCAGCCTGCCGGTCGGCAAGTATGAGATAGAGATATCGTTTGTAGGGTACAAAACGGAGGTGAGGACTATTACTGTCAGCGACGACCGATTTGCAAACCTGAACATTATTCTTCATGTGGCTACCACGGGTCTTAACGAGATCGTGGTAGTGGGTTATGGTACACAGAAGAAGCGGGATGTCACGGGATCGATCAGCAGCGTGAAAGGGGAAGATATCAAGAACCTGCCGGTGAGCAATGCGGCTACTGCCTTACAAGGCAGGGCGGCCGGTGTGGATATTGTCAGGGATGACGGGTCACCCGGAAGCATTCCAAGTATCCGTATCCGTGGAACGGGGACTATCAACAATGCAGATCCGCTGGTTGTCATCGACGGAGTGCCTGCAGGCGGATTGAACGATGTGAACTCCAATGATATAGCCTCGATAGAGATACTGAAAGATGCCTCTGCCTCTGCCATCTATGGCAGCCGGGCGGCGAATGGCGTAATCCTGATCACTACCAAGAAGGGCAGTTTTGGGGAGCAGCTGAAGACAACGGTAAATGCCTATACGGGTACGAATAAGGCCGTAAAGTTTATCAAAGTGCTGACGGCGCCTGACCTGGTGGCGTTGAAGCAGGAGGCTTATACCAATGATGGCCGGAGCATACCTGGTCCCTGGGCGGATGGTACTTCGGACAACGCTTATATGAAGGTACAGCGTACCGACTGGCAGCGGGCTTTGATCGGCACGGGCAATGTTCAGAATGCTGATGTCGCTATGCGTGGAGGGAATGCCAGCTCCAACTATAGTTTTTCAGGGAACTACTATAATGAAAAAGGGATGATCGTAAACTCCTTTTTCAGGCGTTACAGTTTCCGCATCAACTCGGAGCATAAGATAGGAAGCAGGATACGGGTGGGAGAAAATATCGTTTATTCCAATACCAATGGAGCGGCGCCCAATACCAAGTCTTCACAGACAGGTCTGATATGGAGCGCTATCCGGTTTAACCCCGCGCTCCCTGTAAAAGACGATAACGGTGATTGGGGAACTTCCAATTATGGATCGTACAGCGGTCAGCTGGGAGATATCAACAACCCTGTCGCTACTGCCAACGAAGTACAAAAGTCCAGCAAAACCGACAGGATCCTGGCGAACGCTTTTGCGGAGATAGAGATCGTAAAAGGGTTGAAGCTGCGGGCAAATTACGGCTACGATCACAGCAGCAATGATTATTATGAGTTCGACAATGCCATGCCCAACCAGACCCGTGGGCCTCAAAACGCTACGCTGACGCAATCTTTCAACAAGACCCGGACCTTCCTGGAGGAATATTTTCTGACTTATAATGCGCAATTCAATGGCGCGCATAACCTTGGCCTGACGGCAGGTTACTCTGCCCAGGAGACAGAGGGCAATTACTACGGCGCCAGCAGGCAGGGTTATCCGGATACAACGGGTTCGGCGCGGGTGCTCAACCTGGGCAACAGCTCAGCCGTCGGTAACTATGGGACCTACTTCCCTTCCTCGGGTCTTCAATCCTATTTTGTCCGGGGAAACTATTCTTTTAAGAACAAGTACCTGTTGACGGCCACGTTCAGGGCAGATGGATCCAGCAGGTTTGCCCCGGGTCAGCGGTGGGGGTATTTCCCTGCCTTCTCCGGCGGCTGGCGGATATCCGACGAAAAATTTTATGGTGGAAAAGTAAAGGATATTTTCAGCACGATCAAGATCACGGGGGGATGGGGACAGCTGGGTAACCAGAATATAGGGGACTTCCAGTATCTGAGCACCATTGGCTATGGCGGTACGAATGGATATAACCTGGGGACCAGCAGCACCAATTACAATGGGGCATTTGCTACAAGTATTGCCAACCCGAATATCACCTGGGAGCGGTCTGTAATGACCAATATCGCTGTAGAGCTGGCAACCCTGAAGAACCACCTTACTGCAACGATCACGTATTTCAATAAGAACACCTCGGATATGCTGATCCCTCTGCAGTTTGTAGAGACTTTTGGTGCGCAGACCAATCTGCCGGATGATCCGGGCAATATCCAGCTGCCTGATTTCAACCTGGGAAGCCTGAATAACCATGGGGTGGAGATCGAGCTTAATTACCAGAACACGGCAGGCAAGGTGAGCTATTCTTTCGGAGCGAATGGGTCATTCCTGCGGGATAAGGTCACCAGGCTGTATAACAACAATTCTTATCTGCAGTCTACTCCCTATGGCCGTGAGAATGCGGATATCGCCCGCACCTACCAGGGGCAGCCGATGGCCTCTTTTTATGGGTTCAAAACGGCTGGTCTGTACCAGACCCAGGATGACATCGACAAGGATGCCGGCGTAGCGAACGATCCCAACAGGGCGAATATCAAGCCGGGAGATGTGCGGTTTGTGGATGTCAGCGGCAATGGGATTATCGATGATTCAGACCGTGTGCGTCTTGGCGACCCCAATCCGCGGTTTGTGTTTGGGTTCCATGGTTATGTTACTTTCAGCAATTTCGATCTTGCCTTCAATTTTGCCGGGGCGACGGGTTTCCAGCTGTACAATGCCGACCGTCTGTCGGGTCTCGATGCTACACAGATCTATAACTGGTATGCGGAGCAAAAGGGCCGGTGGCATGGGGCCAATACGAGCAACAGCATTCCCCGCCTGAGCATCAATAATCTCAATAACAATTATCGCAGCTCGGACCTGTGGGTACAGAATGGCAATTATCTGTCGCTGAAGACCATTTCACTGGGATATACTTTTTCTAAAAAGCAGATCGGTGATGTGACGCTGCCTGATATCAGGATATATGCCAGCGCATACAATCTTTTTACGATAACGAAGTACAAAGGATATACGCCGGAATTGGGCTATACGGCTACCGGATCTCCTTATGGAGGGAATCCTACCTCTCCCAACCCGGGTACGCCCACGCCGCCAGGGCTGCAAAGAGGAGTGGACCTGGCTCAATACCCGCAAGCGCGGAATTTCACGATAGGTGCAACGGTGAATTTTTAAAACTCTTTATATGAACTTGCGAAAAAAATATTTGATCATAGCTTTTCTATCTGTGGGTGTCACCTGCGTCCTGTTGTATGGATGTGTGAAACACCCATTGGATAAGACGCCCAACGGGCAGTATACCACCGGCAGTTTTTGGCGTAACCAGGACGATGTGGTCGCCGGCGTAATGGGTATTTATAATATTCTTTTTGTAGAGGATTGGATCGGTCATGACCTGTATGCCTTCGACGATCAGTCCGATGATATTTCCGTAGACGGCGACCATCCGGATTTCAAGGCGATCGAGCAGTTCAACATAGATGCCACGCTGCAGCTGATATATATCACCTGGCCGTTTGCCTATGAGCAGATTGCGAGGTCCAACAATGCGTTGATATATATTCCCAAGGTGCCGACCATGGACAGCACTGTTCGTAACCGTTCTATGGGTGAGGCTTATTTTCTGCGGGCATATGCTTATTTCGTGCTGAGCCAGATCTATGGGGATGTTCCGATCATCGTGGAGAAGAATGCGGAGGATCTGAATTACAATGTGCCTAAATCTCCTGTCGATTCCGTGAGATTACAGGTGGAATCCGATCTTTTAAAAGCTGCCGATCTATTGCCGGAGACTTATGGTGATGCGGACAAAGGGCGTGTGAGCAAGGGGGCGGCCTGGGGGATGCTTTGCAAGCTGTACATGTTTGAGAACCGGTTTGACGATGCCATCAAGTATGGGAACTTTGTGATCAACGATCCCAACTATGCATTGAGCCAGAACTATGCGGATAACTTTACTTTTGGCGTGCAGGAGAGCAATACGGAGATCCTTTTTGCCGTGTGGAACGCTGACCAGGATGTACCCAACATACCTGCTTCTCCCATTGCTATCTATTTTTCTCCCCGGGCCTGGCAGGGTTGGGGTTTTCATCATCCGACGCAGAATTTTGCAGATGAGTTCGAGCCTGCGGATACTATTCGTAAAAGGGCCACCCTGCTTTCCGTGGGGGATACCATTCAATATCAACAAAACACGGACGTCATTTCATCGGACTATGCCAACAGCTACCCGATCTTTGCCGGGAGGGCCGGCGATACTACGGGACGCATGCTGCCCAGCATGTCCCTCACGGGGTATTGCATCCGTAAATATACCGGCTATAAGCAATCCAACGGGCATCTGAATACTGCGCTTAAGCAGCCGTTGCTGCGTACGGCCGACGTTTATTTATTAGTGGCCGAGGCGAAGATCAGGAAGAACGGCGCCGGCAGCGGCGATGCGGAGATCAATACCGTCCGTCAGCGGGCTCACCTGCTGCCGGTGTCAGGCGCGGGTATAAATCAGCTGATACATGAGCGCAGGGTGGAATTGGGTGGTGAGAACATCCGCTGGCAGGATCTGCTGCGTTGGGATAAGGCCAATATCATCAACCTGGATACGATTGTCGGCAAGCCGAAGACGGCTTCTCCGTTGCCGCCTTATAATGGGGAAACGATTGTGCCGGGCCGTACTTTTGTCAGACCAAGGGATTATTATATGCCTATCCCGCAGGAGATCATCGATGAAAGTAAAGGTGTTATTCTGCAGAACCCCAATTATTGAGCGAAGGGAAACAGTAAATTGCGAGATGAAATATATCTTTTGTATCGTGCTGGCATTGTCCGGCAGGATGGCGTATGCTCAACTGGATAAGACATCGCTGGATGCATTCTTACATAGGATCGTAAAGGACAAGGCTGCGCAGTTTGAAGTGGAGTACCTGGCACAGGAGGAGGGCAGGGATGTTTTTGAGCTGGAGGGACGCGGCGGGAAAGTCGTGCTGCGGGGCAGCAATGGTCTCAGCGTGGCTTCCGCCCTGAACTATTATATTAAGAATTATTGTCATCATCTTATCACCTGGAATGGGGCGCCGATGCCTTTGCCGGGTGTATTACCTGCTGTGAAGAAGAAAGTGCATCGCAGGACGCCGTATCAATACCGGTATTATCTCAACTACTGCACTTTTCAATATAGCATGGCCTGGTGGGATTGGGCCCGGTGGCAGCGGGAGATCGATTGGATGGCATTGAACGGTATCAATATGCCGTTGGCGTTGACGGGAGAGGAAGCTGTCTGGCAGGAGGTATATAGAAACCTTGGTTTCCAGGATGGGGAGCTGGACCGTTTTTTTAGCGGACCGGCTTATTTCTCCTGGTTGTGGATGGGAAATATCGATGCCTGGGGCGGTCCGTTGCCAGCTCACTGGAAGGAGAGCCATGCTGTGCTGCAGAAAAAGATATTGGAGGCTGAGCGTGCGTTTGGTATGAAGCCTGTGCTGCCTGCTTTTACGGGTCATGTTCCTCCTTCTTTCAAGGACCGGTTTCCCCAGGCCAGGGTAAAGAAGACGAATTGGGATGCGGGGTTTGATGATGTATATATATTGGATCCTTCGGACTCGCTGTTCGAGATCATCGGCAAGAAATTTATCGAAGCGCAGACGCGTGTTTTCGGCACGGATCATTTCTATTCGGCCGATACTTTTAACGAGAATGTTCCTCCTACGAGCGATTCCCTGTACCTGGACGGCATGAGCAAGAAAGTGTATGCTTCGATGGCCGGGGCTGATCCCAGGGCTGTATGGGTCATGCAGGGATGGATGTTCCATTACAATGCGGCTTACTGGAAGCCGACCCAGATACAAGCGTTGCTGAAAGCCGTTCCGGACGATCATATGATCCTGCTGGATCTTTATAGTGAGAATCATCCGGTGTGGAACAGGACTGCCGCGTATTATGGTAAGCCCTGGATCTGGAACATGCTGCATAATTTCGGCGGCAATATCAGTCTTTGGGGCAGGATGAAGCATGCAGCTGAAGATCCTTCCAAAGCGTTGCATGATCCTGCTGCGGGACGGATGGTGGGAGTCGGGCTTACGCCGGAAGGTATCGAGCAGAACCCTGCGTTGTATCAGCTGATGCTGGAGAATGTATGGCAGGATGAGCCGGTGGATCTTCATGCCTGGTTGCGTGATTATGCGTTGCAGCGATATGGGGTGAATAACAGATCGGTGGATACGGCCTGGTCTTTGCTGGCCGGCAGTGTTTATAATGGCGGGTTGACAGAGGGTGGCATGGAATCCATCATACAGGCGAGGCCTACGCTGGAGCCTGCCATCGACAGGGTGAATACGCATTTGAGCTATGACCCAGCGGTATTGCGGCAGGCCTGGCGGCTGTTTGTCCAGGAGGCGCCCAGGCTGCAGGGCAGTGATGGTTTCCGTTATGACCTGGTGGATATCACCCGGCAGGTGATGGCCAATTATGCGTCAGTCCTGCAGCAGCGTTTTGCGGCGGCATGGAAGGAAAAGGATACGGCTGCTTTTTGGAGGAACAGCCGGCAGTTTTTGGCGTTAATGGATGATATGGACAGGCTGCTTGCTACCCGCAGGGATTTTCTGTTGGGTAAGTGGATCTCCGAGGCGCGGGCCTGTGGGGTGACGACTGCTGAATCCGATCTCTATGAGAAGAATGCGCGTGACCTGGTCACGTTATGGGGAGATAAGGAAAGTGGTTTGAGGGAGTATTCGTGCCGGCAGTGGAGCGGTCTGATCAAAGGTTTTTATAAACCCCGTTGGGAGCTGTTCTTTCGCAGGATGTCGGATGCGCTGGCGCAAGGGAAAGATATGGACTGGAAAGCTTTTGATAAGGAGGTAAAGAATTGGGAATGGAATTGGGTGCTTGGGCGCAATGCTTATGATGCTGTTGCGAAAGGTGATGCAGTGCAGGCGGCGGTGGGGATGTACAAGAAGTATTTTGTTGTTATGGAGGAGCCGGTGGCGACCAATGATCATATTTTTCGGGGTGCTTCCGTGGCCAGATCGTTTATCGATTTTGACAGTAAAGGTTTTTTGATCAAAGGGAAGCGGACTTTTTTGGTATCGGCGGGATTGGAGTATGCCCGCATTCCCCATGAGCTTTGGAAGGACAGGCTGCTTCGTTTGCAGCGGGCGGGTTTTAATTGTATCGAGATCTATACTTTCTGGAACTGGCATGAGCCGAAGGAAGGGGTATTTGATTTCAGCGGCGACCATGATCTGGGCGCCTTTCTCCGCCTGGTGAAAAGCATGGGGCTTTATGCTATTGTGCGGGTGGGTCCATATTACTGTGCAGAGTGGGATAACGGCGGTTATCCTTTATGGCTGCGTTTTAAGGAGGGTGTCAGGGTGCGTGAGGATAATGTTGCATTCGAGAAATATATAGATCGTTTTTTTGATAAGCTATTACCCATTGTGTGTGGTCAGCAAATTCATCGAGGGGGGGCGGTGATCCTGGTGCAGCTGGAGAATGAGCATGTAAAGGGATGGGGCACCTATATGCCGGATGGGTATTTCCGGCACCTGCGGGAAAAGGCACTTTCGATGGGATTGGAAGTGCCTTATTTTTTTAGCGGGCTGCATCATGCGAGTGATCCGGCGGGGGATGTGGTGAGTGATGTGGGGCTTGTCGATCATGGAGGGGATGCAGCGAAGCTGGATGACCCCACCCGGCCAAATCCCTGGATGTCCACAGAGTTCTGGAGCGTCTGGTATAATGGGTATGGATCGTCGGAAAAGGATGCACGGGAATATGCGCGAAGGACCTGGAAGATCATCGCTCATGGCGGGAATGCGTACAATTATTATATGGCGCATGGCGGCAGCAATTTTGGATTTACCAACAATGATGAAGATGCGGCATCCTACGATTATGGCGCTGCGGTGGGCCAGGCGGGCGATCTGCGTCCTATCTATTACAGTTTTCGGAAGACGGCCTGGTTTGCCCGGAGTATGCAGGAAGTGTTGGAGAACAGCGAAGATGGTACGGATGCCTGGAAGAGGGTGTGTAAGGACAGTGTGCTGCGTATAACGGCCCGTCATAGTCCGGCGGGGGATCTGCTGTTTGCGGACAATCCGTCGGAGAGTGTAAGATCATTGCAGTTTTCTGCCGGAGAAGATGAGCATGGAAGGGAACTGCATTTGCCGGGTCTGGGGCCGTTGCAGATCGGCCCCGGGGAGATCGTGCCTATTATCCATAATGTGTCTGTCGCTCCGGGGGTGAAGCTGGATTGGGCGCCTGTGCGGTTGTTAGGTATCAGTAAGCAGGGAAATACGACGACGATGGTAGTCTATGGCGAGGCGGGGAGTCCGGCCGAATTGTATTTTTCGGTGAAGGGAAAATACACGTTAATTGAAGGGAGTGAGGGCTTTCAGCGTAGAGAGGATGAGGAACTGGTGCAGTTGCGGACCATGTTCAGGGATTCGGACGTTCCGTCCCTATATTCTTTTGCTGTGGGAAGACAAAAGGTGCAGATCATTGCCGTATGCAACGGACTGATAGACCGGATATGGTTTGTAGAGAAGGGGGTTATCTTCGGTCCGACGTATGTGGGTGACATAAAAGGATGGGGTAAGGATCTTAATTTTTTGGGGGAGAGGGCCTGGCAGGATGAGAGGGATTCGCCGGCGCGGCTGTATGATGCAACGGGCGAGCACCGGATACATCACGATGGTCTTATACCGCCGCATAGGGAAATTCCGGGTGTGCCATTGAAAGCCTGGCATATGATACAATGGGCTGCGCCGGCTGATGTAGCGTTTGATGATCACAGTTGGCTATGGGGCAAACAGCCGCCGCAGATGGGGTCGGATGGAGATGGGACGGCGGATGCCTGGTACCGGAGCAAAGTAAGTGTGGAGGAGTCCGGCAATTATGTATTACAAGTTGAAGGCGGGGACAGGGCGACGGTGTTTGTGGATGGCAAGCCCGTGGCGCGGGTGAACCTGCATGACGGGGAGATACCGCTGACCTTGTCAAAGGGAGAGCATGTGCTGGCGGTGTTTACGGCGCATGATGGGAGAGACAAGTTAGCAGGATTTTCAGGTGACATGCACAACGTGGACAGCAAGGGGCTGACCGGTGTGGTGACATTGGTAAAGGGCGCAAGCTTAAAACATACGATCGAAGGCTGGCAGGTGTCCATGGACGGGAAGGCAGATTGGAAGGACTATACCATTGGACAGGATGTATTCAACAAGCAACAGGGCACGGCGTGGTTTCGTACGGTGCTGCCTGATCCGCCGGCGGGTATCACGCAGGGGCAGCTGATCTTCCGGAGCGTGGATGAGAATGCTACTGTCTATATCAATGGGCGGAAACTGGCGAGGCATGAGGGATGGAATATTCCATTTAAAGTGGCGTTGGAAGGGCTGGATACCATGAAGAGGCCGTTGGAACTCACCATCTTTATCGAGAATTATTCGAATGAAGGGGGAATCGATCAACCCGTGAAAGTGCATTATCTTACCCAGGCCATGGAGGTGACGGGCTGGCGCATGCACGGCGGGGTGACCGCGGACGGAGGCTGGATGGATGGGATAAAAACCGGGACGGCGGCTATGGATACGATGACTCCCTGTTTTTACAGGGCAAAGTTCGACGCTCCTGCCTATGGGACGGTGGGAGATCATCTTATCCGGAGAGTTGTGACAAAGGGCTTAGGGCATGGCTCTATATGGGTGAATGGACATAACCTGGGGCGATATCCGGAGAAGATACCTGCGCCGGGGCTTTATATCCCGGAATGCTGGATGCATCCCGGGGACAATGAGCTGCTTATTTTTGACGAGGATGGGAAGAGCCCTGCCGGAGTGACCATTGTGCCGGAGGCGGCGGCCAGCAGAACGATATTCCATTATGTAAACGGTCAGGCACAGTCCCGCGATCCTTTGGCATGTGTAGATCCGTTCATAGGGACGGCCAAAAGCGATGTTTATACAAGATGGGGGAATGAAGGAGGTACCTATCCCGGAGCGGTTGCGCCCTGGGGGGCTGTGCAGCTGACGCCGGAGACAAAAGTTTCGGGAGGATATGACTATAAGGATAGTGTCATTTATTTTTTTAGCTGTCTGCATCATATGAGCGGCTATCCCCGCGGCTCGGCGGGGCAGGTGAAGATCATGCCAGTGGTGGGGGCGAGTCGGCCTGATGGAGGCAGGGCAGGCGCAGCTGATGGGGCCAAGGCAGGTGTGGGCAGATATTTCAGGCATGCCGATGAGGAGGCAAGTCCAGGGTATTATAAAGTATGTTTTTATGACAGTACTGTCGTGGAGGCTACGGCTTCGGAAAGAGTGGGTTTATTTCGCATTTGCTTTCCGGCGCGAGTGGCCCGTCGGGTGTTTGTCGGCGATATGGGGAAGATCGTTCGCCGGAGTTCGCAGCTTTTGTATGGCGCTTTTGGGGTTGCCGTTGAGTTTGACCGCGCCTTTGTGGGGGAGCAGGTAGTGGACGATGGGTTGTTGCTGAGCTTTCCTGAGAATGTCGATACGCTGGTCATCCGGGTAAGCGCTTCTTCCGTGTCGGAGGCGGGTGCGTTGGATAATATCCGGAAAGAGACGGGGGGCCTGGGGTTCGACAGGGTATGGGAAAGGACCCGGGGCAACTGGAGAAAGCAATTGAAAGTTATCGAGGTCGATGACGAGCGGGACGAAAAGAAGAAGATATTTTATACGGCATTGTATCATGCTGCGTTGCTGCCATGGATCATTTCGGACGTGGATGGCCGGTACCGGGGACGCGATGGGCTTGTACATCAGGCCCGGGGCCAGTGTGAATATGGAGGTTTCTCTGCCTGGGATACTTTCCGCAGTCTGCATCCTTTACTTTGTCTGTTGTTCCCGCAGCGGCAGCGGGATATGGTCCTTTCGCTCCTGGATATCTACCGGCAGACGGGCTATCTTCCCACCGACCCTATGACGGGCAATCATGCGGTGGCGGTGATCGCGGACAGCTGGATGAAGGGGATACGAGGTTTTGACAGCGCTGAAGCATTTGCCGCCATGCGGAAGGGTGTGATCGATACGCCGTATCTGCAAGCTGACAGGGCGGTGTACCGTCAGCTGGGGTATATCCCTTCGACCTATCCTGAGTCGGTGACAAGGACGGTGGAGTATGCGTATGATGATTGGGTGATCTCCTGGTTTGCCCGGAGGGCTGAGGATGAAGGGTATAATTACCGGCATATGTTAAATGTAGAGAGCTTACTGTTGTTGCCGAAGGGAGAGGTGCGGGGGAACAGCGGATATAAGGAAGGCGACAAATGGGTCTATTCTTATTTTGTGCCGCAGCATCCGGATGATCTCGTCAGGTTGATGGGCGGTGGGAAGGAGTTTGCCAACAGGCTGGATCGCGCATTGGAACGCCAGGATATCCTCTTTGACAATGAGACCGTGTTCCATGTACCATATCTTTTTAATTATGCCGGGGCCCCGGATAAAACGCAGGCGTGGGTAAGCGCTATCAGGGATGGCCGGTTTGCAGCCAGTCCGGGTGGTCTTCCGGGCAATGATGACCTGGGGTCGATGTCGAGCTGGTATGTTTTCAGCGCGCTGGGTTTTTACCCCGTATGTCCGGGGAGACCGGGATATGATCTGGGAGCGCCGTTGTTCCGGAAAGTAACATTGCATCTGGCGGGCGGACGGGATCTGGTGGTCCGTGCGACGCAGGTGCCGGTGCGCAACAAATATGTTCGTGGAGTGCGGGTGAATGGGGCGGTATATAATGATCTGCGGTTGTCTCATGAACTGTTGGTGAAGGGTGGGGATATATTGTTTGAGATGGATAGTGTGACTGTTCCGGTGGTTGGGGTTAAGCGGTCAGCATTCTCGTTTTCGGATGCTGCCGTGTCTTCGACGAAGCTGATGTCCAATGAGCTGTTCCGGGTACGGTGGCGGGTGATCAATCATGGCAGTCTGGGAACAAGGATCGTGCGGTTAAGGGCTAATGGAAAGGAGGTGGGTTATAAGAACTGTCTGGTGCCTGCCGGCGCTACTATCACCGATTCGATGGATTGCCGGCTTTATGCGTTGGGTAAGCACCGTCTGGAGATAGAGGGAGCTGACTGGCAGCAGGAGGTAGAAGTGGTGAAGGAGGGGGCGGAAAGTTCATCCATCACGGGATTGTTTGCCCGGCCGCTGGTGCGGGAGGGCAAGGCGGCTGATATTTTTTTCGATGTCAGAAATATTGGAGGAGTGACGCGTACGATCGTAGTGCCTGTAAGTGTGAATGGAGGTGTGGTGAGTGAGGATTCGATGTTGTTGGAGCCTGGAGAGGAGAGACGGGCTTCTATGGATCTGCCGGTTTTTTTACCTGGATGGCAGCAGTTGCAGGTGGGGAGTGCGGTGGAACGATTCAGGGTATACAGCCGGCCTGAAGAGTCGGTGTTATTGGATCTATCGCTGAAAGGGCCGGTGACGGATAGATCGGGATTTGGTCATCATGCGGAGGTAGTAGGGAAAGGGTTTCCGCTGTTCGGCAAGGATTGTTATGTGGAGATATCGAACTCTGCTGCCCTGGACAGTATGGGGGAGACCCTCACGATGATGGCCTGGGTCTACCCGACGGAGAAAGGAGATGATCTGGTGGATATTTTTACCAAAGGCGATAACCATGTGCTGCAGGTGAGCGGTAACAGCAGGCTCAGCTTTTTTGCCGGCGGATGGGGCAGGGGAGATTGTACGGTGGATCTACCGGCGGATTGGCGGGGGCGCTGGCATCATATAGCCGGGGTTTGTGAAGGGGATGTATTGCGGGTATATATCGACGGGACGGAGAAGGGGATGTCGAAAGTAGATGGCCGGGTGAATTTGTCCGTGACGAATAAATGGACGCTGGGACGTAATGAAGAGTTTCCCGGCCAGCGGGTATTTCATGGGTATATCGATGGGGTAAAGATATTTGCCGAGGCGTTGACAGCCGGGGAGATCACGTATCTTTTCCAGTCATCAGGCGCGCCACCTTCTCCCCAACGATAGGCGCCAGCGCGACTCCCATGCCACTCATTCGAACGGCGCAGAATACATGGTCGTTCACAGCCTGGACGATAGGCATTTTTTCGCTGCCCATTCCCATGATACCGCTCCATCTATGTTCGATGGTATAATCGCGTTCGGGTAATATTGTCTCTTTTAAGAAACGTTCGAGTTCGTTCTGGATCTCTTCCGTGATGTTCATTTCGTCGGTGTTCTCGGCTTCGAAGGCTTTGTTACGGGCGCCGCCGAGCAATACGCGGTTTCCCAGGTTGCGGAAATAATAAAATCCTTCGTCATAGTGGAAAGTGCCCTGGAAGGGGAGCTTGTCGATGGGAGAAGTGACGAAGACCTGTCCCCTGGCAGGCTCGATGTCCAGCTGTGGCAGGAGCTGCCGGGCAAATGCGTTGGTACAGACCAGGAGTTGGGAGGCGATGAAAGAAAAGGGATAGGTGGTGTGTAGTAACAGATGTCCATTTACCTTTTCGTAGCTTTTTATTTCGATGTTGTTGAGTACGGTGACACCCATGGATTGCACTTGTTTGAGCAGGGCCTGGCATAACCGGCCGGAATGCAGCTGGCCTTCGGCCCTGTTCTCTATGAGATGCCGTATGCCTGTAAATCCGAAAACAGGCAGTTTATCGTTTGCCATCCGGAAGGTCTTTTGCAGACCGACAATCTTTTTAAGAGGGCGGTTGAGCCTGTCGATGCCGCTCCTCAGCTCATTTATGTCGGTGCTTTCTCCGGTGATCAGATCGAAACCGCCATGTAGCCGGAAGTCTATTTCTTTATCGGAAAAGAGCTTGCCGATGCGTCGTAGGCCTTTGTATCTCATTTCTACCAGCTCGAGCATTTTATCCTCGCCCATTTTTGCCGCATCTGAGATGAGCTCGGTGAGGCTGCCAAAACAGGCAAAACCTGCGTTGCGTGTGCTGGCCCCTGTAGGTATCAGGCCTCTTTCGAGGATGGTGATGGATAGTTTCGGCGCTTTTTTCTTCAGGTAGTAAGCGCTCCATAATCCTACAAAGCCGCTGCCTGCGATGATGATGTCGGCTGGTGCGAAGAAGCTTTCCCGCTCCCAGACGGATAGCTGGTTCATGTACGAAAATTACGGTATTTTTACCGGATGGGTATTGCGACAAGAGATATCATTCCTTTTCACCGGCTGGGGGAGTATACCAATGAGGGTTACCAGGTCGATAAGATGTATGTCGACGATGAGGAGGTCCAGGATGCTATTTTGCTGGGTACTCACCGGGATGACCATTATATATTTCTTATACATGAGACTGGGAGCAGCAAGTTCATGGTGGATTTCGATCTCATTGAAATGGGAAGCGCTTCTCTCTTTTTTATTTTGCCGGGCCAGGTGCACCGGTATATGGAAGCGGCTTACGGTACTTCGGGCTGGTTCCTGGCGCTGGATGCGGGATTGATACCAGAGCGGTTCCGGCTGGTGCTGGAAGATCCCCTGCTTATGAGAAGACCGTTAGTACTTTCCTGCAATGAGATGGAGCCGGTGCTGCAGTGTCTTCAGCTGTTGTATTCCGTCGATCGTAAAGAGGCTGCATCTTCTATCTTCAGACAATCTGTCTATGGGCTGCTGGATTCTTTTTCAGCCATGATAGCTGCCTTGTATGCGGATATGCCGGCAACCGGGCAGCCGTCTTCCCGGCCTTTTATGATCACGCAGGATTTCAGAAAGCTGTTGCTCCGGGAGTTCAAGGTGCGTAAAAGCCCGACGGAATATGCGGCTGCGCTGAACCTTTCCCTTTCTTATCTGAATGAGGCGGTGAAAGCCACCACGGGTCTGCCCGTCAGCAACCTGATCCAGCAGGAAGTGATGATGGAAGCCAAGCGTCTTTTGTATCACAGTACCTGCAGCGTAAAGGAGATCGCCCATGAGCTGGGGTATGACGACCATACCTATTTCTCCCGTCTCTTTAAAAAAACGGTGGGGGTTACGCCCGGGGATTTTCGCCGGCATTACCGTGAATAGTCCAACTTTTCCCCGTCTTTGTCTATTGGCTGTCCATCTATCTTATCGTTGTTTTGCGTATGAACAAGTTAACGCAAGCCACTGTGGGCGTGCTGGAGCGCAGGTGGTTGAAAACGGCCAGGGTACTGGCTATCAGGACATGGGAGCCGGCGACTTTTTTGGAGATCGACCTGCATCTGCCGGACTGCGATATGACCAAATGGCAGCAGACCCTTCACATGAAGTGTAAGGTGGGGCCGCTGGCGTACCGGGATTATACACCTTGGGGTTGGGATGCAGAGACCCGGACCTGCACCTTATTGATCGATGCGGGTCATGAGGGTCAGGGGAGCCGGTGGGTAAAAGGACTAAAAGCCGGCGATGCCGTCTATTATCTCGGTATCGGACATTCCCATCATCAGCCAGCGCCGGGTAAACGCCTGGTGTTTTTAGGGGATGAGACGACCATCGGGCATTTTCTGTCCTTACAGCAACTGGCGGGAAAACAGGCCCGGATCGAGGGTGCGGTGACCATTGCTCATAAGCATCACCAGGATGAATTTGCCCGTTATTATTCCGGGTTGGGTCTGGAACCCCTCGATAAAGATGGATCAGGCCATTCGCGTGCGATGGAGGACTGGGTATCTGCGCTTGATCCGGGCGATGGCGCTGACACCGTGTTTTATGTTGCGGGGTATATACCTGCGGTTACGAAGCTGCGAAAATTATTGAAGGAGAAAGGCTATGTCGGCAGCCAGATCAGGTGCCAGGGATTTTGGAATTAGAGAAGAGCGCCTGCGGCGTACCTTCCTGTCTTATCCTCCCTTTCTCCAGCCAGATCACTTTATCCGACAGACGGAGGATCTCCGGCAGATGGTGGCTTACGAGCACGGTTGTAAGTTCGAAGTGATGCCGGATCCTTTCGATGTAATCCTGCAGACGGTGGCGCATATCGTCGTCCAGCGCGGACAGTGGTTCGTCCAGCAGCAGCAGCCTGGGTCTCCGGATGATGGCCCGGGCCAGCGCCACCCGCTGTTGCTGTCCTCCTGAAAGGAAGGATGGCCGTACATCCTGAAGAGGGCCCAGCTCCATCAATTCGATCAGCTCCTCCATCAGTTTCATATCATCTCCTTTCGGCAAGGCATACCTGATATTTTCCTTTACGCTGAGATGCGGGAAAAGCGCGAAGTCCTGGAACACGAACCCTAAGGATCTTTTTTGCGGGGGCAGATTTATTTTTTGTTTTGTATCCAGCCATGTTTCTCTGTCTGCTTCGATATGTCCGGACAGGATATCTGTCAGCCCGGCCAGTATCCGTAATATGGTGGTCTTCCCTGCGCCCGAGGGACCGTAGAGTGTGAGCAGCTGTCCTTTCTCCATCTGAAACGCAACATCCAGCTTTAGCCTGCCGTGCGAGGTGAGTAAGATCTTATTTGCCTGGAATTTTATCATGACAATGGCTGGGGTTTGCTGAAATAATGATTGGCCAGGTAGACCACCAGCAGAATGCAGAAGGAAAGTAAGAACAGGATGAGCGCGTATTTGTTGGCTGCGCTGTAATTCATGGATTCCATCTCATCGAAGATGGCGAGGGAGGCTACCCGTGTTTGCCCGGGGATATTGCCTCCGATCATCAGCACAACACCGAATTCTCCTATGGTGTGGGCGAAGCTCAACACGATGCCTGTGAGCAGGGAGGGACGGATATTGGGCAGCAATATTTTTATCAGGGTAGTGCGTTTTGATTTGCCCAGCGTATAGGAGGCTTCTCTCAATGCGGGGGGCAGGCTTTTGAAGCCGGATAACAAAGGATTTACCATGAAGGGCAGGGAGTAAAAAAGGCTGGCAACGACAAGTCCGGGGAAGGTAAAGACCAGCCGGATATCAAAGTATTTGTCCAGGAACCTGCCGGGCCCGTGTGAGGGAGAGAAGGCTATCAACAGATAGAAACCCAATACAGAAGGAGGCAGTACCATGGGAAGACTGATAAGGGCTTCTACTACGGCCTTTATCCGCAGGCGGCTATAGGCCAGCCAATAGGCCAGGGGAAGAGAGAGGGCCAGCAGTATTACTGTCGTAACGAAAGCCAGCCGGAAACTCAGCCATAAAGGTTGCCAATCAGTCATAAGTGGTTTACATTGTGCGCCTCGGATGGCTGTGAGAATCCAAAATACGTCAGGATCGCCTGTGCTTTGGCAGATGCTATGAATGTCGCAAATTTTTTGGCCCCTTCGTTGCCTTTTGCATGTTGGAGCAAAACATAGCCCTGTTTGAGGGGTTGGTGTGAAGCTTCGGGAACCAGCCAGTATTTCCCTTCCTTCTGCAATTGGGGAGAAAGGGCCAGGGATAGAGCAATGATGCCTACGTCTGCGGCTCCCGTGCTGGCAAATTGAGCCGTTTGAGAGATGTTTTCTCCGGTCACCAGCTTTTCCCGCACCTTGTCATAGAGCTTGTAATATTTAAGGCTTTCTTCCGCCCGGCGGCCATAGGGGGCATGAGCGGGGTTGGCGACGGCTATCCGGGTGACAGAAGGGAGCAAAAGCGTGTTCATCCCTTCCCTGGCCGGATCCAGCTTACTGCTCCACAGGACAATCTGCCCTGTACCATAGGTATTTATGGCTGAGAGGGTCTTGTGCTGCTGCTCCAATTTCTGGGGATATTCCAGGTCGGCAGAAAAAAACAGGTCGAAAGGAGCGTCATTGCTGATCTGTTCGAAGAAATTGCCGGATGATCCATATACCAGCTTCACTGTGACATCCCCTGACCCCGCGGAAAAAATCTTTACCAGGGAGTCCATGGCAAATTTAAGATCTGCTGCTGCCGCCACCAGTATTTCCTGCCGTTGCGGTGCAACGGGTTTTGCCGGTGAGGAGAGGAGGGACAGACCTGCGAAAATGAAAAGATATAACTGCCTCATTTATAAACGTTATGTGTAAAATTATGTCTTCCCTGAAAAATATCCAGTCTTTTTATGAACTAACTTTTGCTGAAATTGTTCTTTACAGCCATTTATACCAGGAAAATGCCATTCAGCAAATACCTGACTACTGCCTATGACCTCATGCAGCGAAATGTATAAAAAATAAGTCCATTATACACAATGCCTGTTTGTTATCAGGATGATAAGATGGCATATGGATGGGATACTGGCAGGAGAATTGATATCATAAACTAACAGAAGAATTTTAATACAACAGATCAGCATTAATTTTCAGACTATGGACATGCGCGGGTATCTAAAACGTATCAATTACAACGGAATAATTTTCACTGACTTACCGACCCTCAATTCCCTTCAGCACCACCATGTTTTCAATATCCCCTTCGAAACGCTGGATATACATAACCACATTCCCATCATTCTCAGGCTGGATTCGCTTTATCAAAAAGTGATCCTCGACAGGCGCGGGGGGTATTGCTATGAGCTGAACACGTTGTTCCATCGATTATTGTCCCTATGCGGTTTTAAGGTCTATATGATCGCGGGCCGGCTGCATCACGGTCATGGATATGGCCGTGCATTCGAACATATGGCTTTGATAGTGGAACTGGAAGGGAAGAAATGGCTTATAGATGTCGGATATGGGGATTTTTCTCTTCGTCCCCTGGCTATCGCGCCCGGCGAGGTGCAGAGCGACGGCCGTACTTTCTACCAGATCATGGAGCATATTGTTGTCGACGGTCAGGAATATCTCAGTGTGGCGAAATGGAACGACTCAAAACAAACATTTAAGATCGAGTACATATTTACATTGACTCCCCGCAATCTGCACGAGTTTGCGGAAATGAATCATTTTCATCAGACCTCACGCGAGTCGCATTTTGCCCGCAGCCTGATCTGCAGCCTGCCTATTCCCGATGGACGCATTACTATGATCAATAACAGGCTGATACGGACTATCAATGGCAACAAACAGGTAAAGCAGGTGATAAACGAAGATCACCGCGACAAGATCCTGGAAAAGTATTTCCATATGGATATGGTATACCTGGTGTGACGGTCTTTATAAAAGATTTACGCTGACATGCCATCCCATCCACCCGGTGACATTCTCCGAGGTGGACCAGGTAGGGTATCCTTTGTATACAGGGGTATGGTCATTTTCGGAGAACTTTTTGTCCCGGTGAAAGATGTTCAGCGAAGGACCTCCTGAAATGGCAAAATGCCGGCTGAGCCGGACATGGAGGTCGAGACTTAATTTGTACAGATCATTGGAGTATTTAAAATTGTCCCAACTACCAAGCGCGAGATGTTCGTTTGTAAGCTCGGGGTCCAGGGATAGTACCTTGTTGAGCTTAAACCTGTGGCCAAGCCCAAATCCGTAGCGGTACGTTCGGTGGTCCTGGCTGGGATCGTAGCCTATCAGCAGGATAGAGTAAAGTTTTGCGTTACCTGAGCGGAAGGCGATGTTCAAGGGAGATACTTCATCGGTGAAGAGAGATAGTTGTTTTATGCCATTACGGGAAAGGTTGACCACGCCGAGGCTGATGCCTTCGGAAGTGTCGGCTATGTTGACGACGCCGAGCTGTACACCTTTTGTCAATTTACGTGTAATGTTGATCACGCCGGCTATCTGCATGCCGGATACCTCACGGGCGGTGTTACAGATACCTGCCGCCTGTATGCCTTTCAGCGAGTCCAGCACTATGTTGTGCGATCCGGCCATCTGTACACCTTTCACGAACCCGCCCACGATGTTGACGATACCGGCCGCCTGTACGCCTTGTACATTCTTTTTTTCGATGTTGAAAACGCCTCCCATCTCCACGCCTTTGAGCCCTGCGGTGTAGCCACCTATGATATTTACAGAAAGCTTATTGGTGATCTGGGGACTAAGGGGCCCTTGCGTACCTATAGCCGGCAGGAGGGACAGCTGGAAGGGTTGCTGGATAAAGTATTTGCGGAGGTTAATGCTCTGTATCTTCAATCGGGAAGAAAGAAGAAGTCTTCCCAGGCCCGTCATTTCTACGCGGATGGGGTCTTTACGCATGTAGATGGGATCGCCATTCAGCTCGACACGGATGGAATCCGACGGCAGATAACCGTCCGGGCTGATGGTGACCATTTTCCTATCGATGGAGAGAGGGGAGATGACGATGGTGATCTTTTGATTTGCGCCGGGTTCGACCTTTACGGTGGTATCCTCATAGAATTCCTTGCTGACGGTGAGTGCGGCAGGACCGGGTCTGTTCTTCAACCGTACGGTGAAGAAACCGTCTTCATTGGTGAGGGTCGCGATCAGGCCATGCTTGTCATATACGCTGGCCCGGCTGATGGCTTCTCCTGTATTCTCGTCTACAATGACACCACTGACGACGTATTTTTTATCTTCCGGATCGGGTGGGGTGGGGATGTCTTTTGGCTTTGGAGGAGCCCGGCGCAGGATGATGTAATTACCATTCTCTTTATATTCTACATTCCCCTGAAATAAAAGATCGAGTATCTGCCGGACCGGTTTATCCTTTGCGGACAGTGTAATGATACTATCTCTTTTGAGCAGGGTGCTGCTGTAGGAGAAATAGAAGTCCCCGATACGGCTGAGCGTTTCCAGCGCTTTGTCCAGGCGCTGCTGCCGGAAGTCCACGGTAAGCTGTTTATCCAGCACGCTTTGACTGTATAACGTCAAGGACAGGAATAGAAGACCTATTATGACAGTGAGTGATCTCATAGGTGTCTAGTGATTTAATGTGACCTGGTTGCCGGAGCGGGTAACTTTTATCCGGAATGTTTCATGTATGACGGACAATATCTGATCAAGCGATGCATCGCGGAAGGTGGCGATGATCCTGAGCTCCCGCAGCTGCGGATCGGCGATATTTATCTTTACATCATAGGCTTCTTCCAGCGATGCCGCCAGCTGCCACAGGGGCGTATCATCGCATACGAATTCCTTTGTGCGATAGTATTTATATAATTTGTTATGGGCGGAATCTTTCGACAGCGCAGGATCTCCTTTGCGCAGGACCAGTTTTTCCGAAGCATGCAGCAGGACATCGTGCAGGCTGTCGGTGACCCGGACCATTCCTGTTTCGACAATGATCTCGGTAGTCGTGTCGCTGTCACGCACATTGAAACTTGTACCCAGGACGGTGATCGTAACGCCGTTGGTATATACGCGGAAAGGTTTTGCTTTGTCGGGCGCTATGGCGAAGAAGGCTTCTCCCTGTAGTTGTACGGTTCTCTCTTTTTTGAATTTTGCGGGATATTTGATATTCGTCTGTTTATTTAGTGTGATGCGACTGCCGTCAGGCAGCGTGTCGGTGAGCGGGGTCGTTGTGCTGGCGACGCGTTTTTCGGGTGCTGCCGTGTTGGCGTTTATAAGATAAAGTACGGCTGTGATAGATGCGGCCAGTAAGAATATGGCGGCGATCTTTGTCCATAGAGGTAGTATCCTTTTTTGTGCAGGAGTGTGTTTTACGGCTTTCAGATGAGACGGATGTATCCGCCGGCGGAATTTTTGCCAGGCGGCTTCTTCCTGTTCATCCGTCTCCTGGAAATTGTCGCCGAGACGCCGGCTTTCGCGCCAGATGAGCCGGAAATCTTCGTAATAGCGCCTGTTGGATGGATGAGCGGCCAGCCAGGCCTCCACTCTTGCGTTTTCATCGGGGCCTGTCTCTCCCAGCAGGTGTTTCACCAGCAGGTCCTCATTGATGCCGGACGGGCCCCCGGAATCGGTATGTAAATGTTCGTTCAAGCGTGTTGAATTAAAATGTTTAGGAGGATCAGCAGGATCAGGGGTAAATAGTCGACCAGCTTTATCCGTAATTGTTTTAATGCTTTGCCCATTTGGTTTTCCACTGTCTTGACCGAGATGCCCAGGCGGTCGGCGATATCGAGGTAGCGCAGCTCTTCAAAGCGGCTCATCTGGAAGATGGTGCGGCATTGTTCCGGCAGTTCGTTGATGGCTGTCTGCAGCCTCCTTTCCAGCTCGCTGAACATCACTTTCCGTTGTGCGCCATCTGTCTGATCTTTCATAGTGTGCGTGATATATGATTGATATGTACGTCTTACTTTTTTATGTTTGAGATGATTGAGGCTTTCGTTATAGACGGCCCGGTACAGATAGGCGGCCAGGGAGTCGGCGAAATGCAGGGATTCTATTTTGTCCCACAGTTTGTAAAAAACGTTTTGTACGATGTCTTCGGCCTGGTCGTGATCCTGGAGAATGGTCAGGGCATACCTGTACAGGTTTTTAAAGTAGTGTTTAAAAACGTGTTCAAATCCTGTTTCATCCCGATCTTTCAATAGTTGTATGATCGCGGTGTCGGTGAATTCCATGCTTACCGGTGTGGCTTTACTGATAACTGTCGTTGTCAATCAGGGCTTTTGATAATGACAACTGAGGGGATCTGTACCCCTATTGGGCGTAAAAATATTGTTTTTTGGGGAATGGGTTGAGGATCAGGGTTTAAAGGAGGGGAATGAGGATGGGAGGTCCGCAAGAACCGGGTTGCCGGGTGTCGGTCTGGGCGTATCTTTGAAAGATGCAGAAATTATATGTACCTGTGCCGGGGGATTTTAGCTTCGGGGAGTGCTGCTGGTACCTGGACAGGGGGTTTGATGATTGTGTATATAAGGTGAAGGGGGAGAAGATTGTGAAGGCTTTGAAACTGGATGGCCGGGCGTTGCTGGTAAAGATCGCCGAAGGGGATGGCTGCCTGGAGGTTGTGGTCCTGGAAGGGAAAGCCGATGAGGTATTATTGACGGCCTATATCCGGGAATGGATGGACATCGACAGGGATCTTTCCCCTTTTTACGGGTTGTTGGGCAAGGACAAGCGTATGAGCTATATGTGTGAAGCGTTCAATGGGCTGAGGCTGGTGGGTATCGTCGATCTTTTTGAAGCCTTGTGCTGGAGTATCATCGGGCAGCAGATCAACCTGTCATTTGCCTATACGCTTAAACGAAGGCTGGTGGAAAAATATGGGTCTTCCTTTTTTTATGAGGGAGAGACCTATCATTTATTTCCGGACTGTAAGATATTGGCAGGGGCTGATGCAGAGGAATTGCGGGGCATGCAATTTTCCCGTAGCAAGGCTGCCTATCTCATAGGGCTGGCGGATGTTTTTGCCAGGGGGGAGCTGAGCAGGGGGCAGCTCATGGCTTTACCTGACAGGGAAAGCCGGCTGCAAGCATTGATGAAGATAAAGGGTATCGGGATATGGACAGCCAACTACTGTTTGATGAAATCGCTGCGTGACCCTTCCGGTATTCCTCATGGCGATACGGGATTATTGACGGCGCTTGCCAACCATGGGATCATAAAAGATCGTAAAGAGCTGACAAAGATCGAAAGGTTCTTTTCCAAATATAAGGGATGGGAAAGCTACCTGGTGTTCTATCTCTGGAGGAGCCTGGCGGTAAGGCCGGTAGATAGCTAATTGGATGTCTTTGCCGCTTCCCAGCCGATGATCGCGCGCTTGCGGGTATTGCCCCAGTGGTAGCCGCCCGTCTCGCCGGTGGACCTTATTACCCGGTGGCAGGGAATGAGGAAGGCTACGGGGTTGCTGCCGATGGCGGAGCCCACGGCCCTGGAAGCGCCGGGATTGCCGATGGCTTCCGATATGGTACCATAAGTGGACAGCCTGCCCATTGGGATATTCAACAATGCCTCCCACACCTTCAGCTGGAAGGGGGTGCCTTTCAAATGAAGCTTGATGCCGGACAGGCTGCTCCAATCCTGTGAGAAAATGTAGAGCGCATTCTGTTGGATTAGGTCCACGGTCTGTCTGTAACGTGCGTGTGGAAATTGCGCTTTCAATTCTGCCAGCGCCTTGTCCCTGTCATCGGTGAAGGCCAGGTAACAGATGCCTTTGGGAGTGGAGGCTACGATGATCTCTCCGAAAGGACTTTCTGCAAAAGAATAGTTGATAGACAAGGTCTCTCCTCCATTCTTATATTCTCCCGGTGTCATCCCTTCGATGCCGATGAAAAGATCGTGCAGCCGTCCTGTGCCTGAGAGGCCCGTTTCGAAAGCTGTGTCGAACAAGGTAGCGCCTTTGTCCTGCAACATGGATTTCGCGTGTTCAATGCTGAGATATTGCAGGAATTTTTTGGGGCTTACCCCGGCCCAGTCGGTAAAGAGCCGTTGAAAATGAAAAGGGCTGAGATGCACTTTTTCCGCCACTTCGTTCAGATCGGGCTGTTCTTTAAAGTTCATCCTGATGTAATCTATCGCGGTGGCGATCCTATCGTAGTTTGTTATGTCTTCCATGATTGTATGTTTTTGTTTGTTTGACCATACAAAAGTAGAATGACGGCAAAGGTACAAAAACCCGAAAGTTGCTAAGTTCTTCGTAACTTAGGATCAAACTCAGCTATTGCTCGCGGAAGCCGCCAAAGGGATGGATGACCCTGGAGGATCTGCGGATTGTCCTATCCAGTCAGTGAGGCGTCAGTCAATACAATCAATTTTATTATGAGGGAGTAAGGCGTGAAGAAATCTTAAAACCACTTTTTCATGAATAGACATTTCTTTATCTTTTTATGCACAGCATGGCTAACGACTGCTGCCAAGGCACAACAAGTAACGTTGACGCCTGACCAATTAAAAGCATTGACTCCTGAATGGACCGGTGAACGTACCGCCGACGGACGACCGCATGTAGCCGACAAGTACCTGGAGCGCCTGAAAAAAGTGGCCCTGGAAGAGGCCTGGGGCATTCTCCGTAATAAAGGTTACCAGAACCAATTCGAAGGGGAGTGGATGGTCATCCGCCCGGATTCGGCGATGACGGGCAGGGTGGTGACGGCGCAATATCTTCCCTTGCGACCGGATATCGACAAGCTGATAAAGGATAAGGGGAAGGCCGAGGGACGCATCGGCAATACCAATTCCTGGCCTATCGATGTGTTGAAAGAGGGGGATATCTATGTAGCCGACAGCTATGGAAAGATCGTTGACGGTACATTGATCGGGGATAACCTGGGAAATGCCATCTATGCGCATAGCCACAGGGGAGTGATCTTCTATGGCTCGGTAAGGGATATCGAAGGGCTGGAGGAGATAGATGGGTTCAACGGTTGGGTGAAGGGGTATGATCCTTCCTATATCCAGCAGATGATGCTGGGTGGTATCAATGTTCCTATCCGTATCGGCAGGGCTACGGTATTGCCGGGGGATGTGGTGCTGGCCAAGAAGGGTGGGGTAGTGTTTATCCCTGCTCACCTGGTGGAGTATGTGGTATTGAATGCGGAATTTATTCAGCTGCGGGATGATTTCGGTCATCTGCGTTTGCGTCAGGGAAAGTATACGCCCGGTCAGATAGATGCGCAGTGGTCGGATGAGATCAAAAAGGATTTTCTGCGCTGGCTGGACGAAAATCCGGGTAAGCTGCCCATGAGCCGGGCGGAGCTGGATCAATTTATGAAGGACAGGACCTGGTAAACATGCTAATGCCATGAATATATTCTATAAGCTGGCCATTGTATTACTGGTGGCCTATATCATAACGATTGTTTTTCACCTGCAGCAGTGGGCCGGCTGGTGTCTGATGCTGAGTCTTATCAGTATAGCCGTGGCTTTCCGGAGCCATACTTTTCTGCGGGGGTTCTCCTATACCATGATCATTCTGGCGGTGGTAAGCCTGGCGCTTTATTATCCGCAGTATTTTATAAAGGTAGGTGACTTCAAACTGTCGGGGCTGATCGTTCCTTTACTGCAGGTGATCATGTTCGGCATGGGGACGGAACTTAGCCTGAAGGATTTTGCGGCGGTGCTGCGTATGCCCAAAGGGGTGATCATCGGGGTTATCTGTCATTATACGATCATGCCGCTGGTGGGTTTCACCGTGGCGTATATCTTTCAATTCCCGCCGGAGATCGCGGCGGGTATACTCCTGGTAGGGTGCTGTCCCAGTGGATTGGCGTCCAATGTCATGTCTTTTCTGGCGAGGGCCAACCTGGCGTTGTCCGTCTCCGTCACCACGGTCTCCACGCTGCTGGCCCCATTCCTTACGCCCATGATGATGCGTCTGCTGGCGGGGCAGTTTATCGAAGTGCATTGGCAGGCTATGGTGTGGGACATCATGAAGATGGTGATCTTCCCAGTCATTGCGGGGTTGTTGTTCCATTACCTGGTGAGGGGGAAGTTCAAGTGGCTGGATAAGGCCATGCCGCTGGTGTCGATGGGCGGGATAGCGTTGATCATCGTGGTGATAACGGCAGCGGGGAGAGAGAGTTTGCTGCGGGTGGGGGCGTTATTGGTCATTGCCACTTTGCTCCATAACGTAACAGGTTATTTCCTGGGGTATTGGGCGGGCCGTCTGTTCAGGTTCCAGGAACGGGATTGCCGTACGATCGCCCTGGAGGTGGGTATGCAGAATGCGGGTCTTGCATCGGGGCTGGCGCTTACGATGGGTAAGCTGGCGACGGTAGGTCTGGCGCCGGCGGTGTTTGGTCCGTTAATGAATACGACAGGGTCCTCGCTGGCCAGCTGGTGGCACAACAGGATCCCTAAAGATGATGTATCGCCGGAGGCGTCAGCGGCTGTTAAAACAACCGTTCACCCGGAGGCCTGATGCCCTGGAGGCGGATGTAGATCGTGGTTTGCCCGCGGTGGTGTGTCTGGTGTTCGAAGGCTTTCAGCAGCAGGGCGAAGCGGGTGGCCTGGCGAGCGCCTTGTCCTGTCATCTCTCCCAGTTTGCCGGCGTCGAGATTTTTGACAGCATTGATAGCGTAGTCATAGCTGGCATTGACGTACCAGGTGACGGAGTCCTTTGTCTGGGCGGTAGCGCGTTCTTCCAGTCCCCGGGCGTTAAAGGCGGGCGTTGCGCCGGTGGCCAGGTTCATAAGAAAGACGGTGCCGGAAGCCAGGTGGAGCATTTGCTGGGCAAAGCTGCGGATGCTGTCTACGGCTTTGAAAGAATATTTGCCGGCGGGCATGGTGTTGAGGTAGTCCTGTGTATAGGCTTTGGCTCTTTCCCAGTCTTTGGTGAATTGGCTCTTGATGTCTTCGCCGGTGATACTCTGGGCGGAAAGGAGGGTAGGGAGGGTAATGACAAGCAGGATAGGAAGCAATTTTTTCATGGCTGGTGGTTTTAGCCAGAAAAATTACATAAAAAAAGGAGGCTGACCGCCTCCTTTTCTTTTTATTAGTTAGAGATGTATTGCTTCTCCGTATGCCACCTCGATGGCGTCCTTGATGCTTTCGCTGATGGTGGGGTGAGGGTGGATGCTGTTGAGCACTTCGTGGTAAGTGGTTTCCAGCTTGCGGCCCAGGACGGTCTCCATGAGGGTTTCCGTCACGTTGTACCCGATCATGTGGGTGCCGAGCCATTCGCCGTATTTGGCGTCGAATACAACCTTTACAAAACCTTCGGTATGACCTGCGCCGGTGGCTTTACCGGAGGCGCTCAGGGGGAATTTACCGACTTTTACCTCATAGCCTGCATCGCGGGCTTGTTTTTCGGTGAGGCCGACGGAGGCGACTTCCGGTGTGCAGTAGGTACAGCCGGGAACGTTGTTGTAGTCCAGGGCTTCCGGCTGATGTGCAAATTTCTTTTCGTTGTAGGCTATATTCTCTACACAGATGATACCTTCTTTTGAGGAGACGTGGGCCAGCGCTTGTCCGGGGACGCAGTCGCCGATGGCATAGATGCCGGGGACGTTGGTCTGATAGAATTTGTCTACGCTGATCTTGCCTTTATCTGTCTTTACGTTAAGCGCTTCCAGGCCTATGTTCTCGATATTGGCGGCGATGCCGACTGCGCTCAGCACGATGTCGGCTTCAAGGGTGACTTCTCCGGTGGGAGTTTTTACCTTGGCTTTTACACCATTACCGCTGGTGTCTACGCCGGTGACCTCGCTGTTGGTGAGGATCTCGATACCGTATTTTTTGTAGATCTTTTCCAGCTCTTTGGATATTTCTTCATCTTCGACGGGCACGATGCGGGGGAGGAATTCCACGATGGTGACCTTTGTGCCGAGGCTATAATAGAAGTAGGCGAATTCCACGCCGATGGCGCCGCTGCCTACCACGATGATGCTTTTGGGTTGTTCAGGGAGGGTCATTGCTTCGCGGTAGCCGATGACCTTTTTGCCGTCCTGTTTCAGGTTGGGCAGCTCGCGGCTGCGGGCGCCTGTGGCGACGATGATGTGTTTACCTTCTACGATCTGTGTCTTGCCGTCTGCTGTCGTCACTTCCAGCTGGCCTTTTGCTTTCAGCTTACCGACGCCCATGATGACATCGATCTTATTTTTCCTCATGAGGAATTGAACGCCCTTGCTCATTTTATCGGCTACGTTACGGCTGCGTTTGATCACGGCCGGAAAGTCGGGTGTTCCGCTGGCGTTGATACCAAAATCCTTTGAATGCAGGATGTCCTGGTAAACCTGGGCGCTTTTTAACAGCGCTTTGGTAGGGATACATCCCCAGTTAAGACAAACGCCGCCCAGATTTTCTTTTTCTACAAGCGCAACTTTAAAGCCTAACTGTACGGCACGGATGGCGGCTACATATCCGCCGGTGCCACTGCCGAGAACGACTACATCATATGCCATGTCTATATTATTTGGTTTAATTAAGAATTTGATGGCTACGCCATCTGTCCCAAATCTCATGATGGGCCTGTGGCCCGTTTTGGGACCTGCGAAGCTACTTCACAATGCGCATATGGCCAAAATGTCCGGAAAAGGGGATTGCAAAAAAATATCCCCTTTTCCGGAAATATCTAATATCTGTCCTTAGGACAACGGACCACAGGTCCGTTAGGCGGCTTTGCCGGTTCACCGAGTCCGCTGAAGGGACTTCAATGCCGGGGTAAAATGCCCGATGCAAATGCCAAAAAACGGTACTTTCGCGTAAAAATTGTCTTCATGAAGCTGGATATCCTGGCTATTGCCGTACACCCTGATGATGTAGAACTTTGTTGCTCCGGAACCCTTCTTATGGAAAAAAGGAATGGGAAGAAAACGGGTGTGGTGGACCTTACCCGTGGCGAGCTGGGGACGAGAGGGACGCCGGAGCTGAGGGAGGAGGAGGCTGCTGCATCCGCCCGTATACTGCAGCTGGATGTCCGGGAAAACCTGGGTATGGCGGATGGGTTCTTTCGCAATGATGAGGAGCATCAGCGGCAGCTGATCCGGGTCATTCGTAAGTACAGACCGGAGATCGTGCTGGCCAATGCGCTGTCGGATCGTCATCCTGACCACGGAAGGGCGGGGCATCTTATTTCGGATGCCTGTTTTTTAAGCGGACTGAGAAAGATAGAGTCGGTGGACAATGATGGAATACCGCAGGCGCATTGGCGTCCGAAGTACATATTCCATTTTATCCAGGATCGCTATGCACATCCGTCCTTTGTCTATGATATAACTCCCGTCTTTGACGAAAAGTTAGCTTCCATCAAGGCATTCTCTTCCCAATTCTTCTCCGCGCAGTATGGGAAGGAGGAGCCGCAGACCTATATTTCCACGCCTGAGTTCCTGAATTCCATCATTGGCCGGCATCAAATGTTCGGGAAGATGATTGGCACACCTTATGCAGAAGGGTTTATCACCGAAAAAATGGTCGGTGTACGAAATTTCGATGCTTTTGTGCAGATGGATACTTGAGTGGTCTGTTTGAGCGTTTATTAGTTTAATAGTTTATTAATTGTATTCGCTTTAACGTTTTATCCGCCCTTAAAAGACTACCTTCGCATCAATATTTTATAAAATTCTTAACAGGCTTATCATGTCAGTGCCCAAATTTGCCACTCCTCCCCAGTCTTTCCATACCGAGCTGAAGAAAAGGATCAGTGCGTATTTCGAAGAAGTAGGGAAGTCCCAGACCGGCAATTACAGTCTTTTTATCAAGGCTGTCATATTGATGGTGAGCTTTGTATTCATTTATGTCCACCTGGTTTTTTTCACCCCGAATGCTTTTTGGGCTATTTTGGAAAGCGTCATTTTAGGAGGGGTGGTGGCCGCCATCGGGTTTAATGTGATGCATGACGGAGCGCACGGCAGCTTTTCCAAATACAAATGGGTGAACGGCCTGGCAGCTTTGTCGCTGAATATCCTGGGCGGCAACAGCTTTATGTGGAACATGAAGCATAATGTGGTCCATCATGCCTATACCAATGTGGACGGGATCGACGATGACATCGATATCCAGCCCTGGATGCGGATGAGCGAAACCCAGAAAAAATACCGTCTGCATAGATACCAGCATCTTTATTTCTGGTTCTTTTACTGTATCCTTTATCTTTTCTGGATCTTTTTGCTGGACTATCAGAAATATTTCAAAAGCAAGGTAGGCACTATGCCGCTGAAGAAAATGAGCCTTACGGATCATTTTGTATTCTGGGGTTTCAAGCTATTCCATGCTTTTCTCTTTGTAGGCCTGCCGATCTATATGGTGGGTTTCGAGAACTGGCTCATCAGCTTTATCATCTTCACCAGTTTTGCGGGTTTTGTACTGAGCATGGTCTTCCAGCTGGCGCATACCGTCGAACATACTGCCTTCCCTGTGGCCAATGAGGTCACCGGTAAGCTGGAGGACGAGTGGGCGGTGCACCAGATCAAGACAACAGCGAATTTTGCTACAAAGAATAAGGTAGTCTCCTGGCTGGTGGGTGGATTGAACTTCCAGATCGAACATCATCTTTTCCCCAAGATATCGCATGTCCATTACCCTGCCATCAGCAAGATCATCCGGCAGGCTTGCCAGGAGTATGGGCTGGTGTATATCGAGTATCCCCGGGTACGGTATGCCGTAGCTTCCCACGTAGCTTTTTTAAGGGCGATGGGACGAAAATAGCTGTCTCCGGCTCCCTGTTTTTTTGTACTTTTGCGGTTTATTTTTAAAGCGCTATGTCTAAGGTAAAAATAGGACTGGTACAAATGAGCTGTACCTCCGACAAGGAGGCCAATCTGCAAAAGGCCATAAAAGAGATCAGGGTTGCGGCCGGCAAGGGCGCACAGATCGTCTGTCTGCAGGAATTGTTCACCTCTCTTTATTTTTGTGATGTGGAGGATTATGAGAACTTCAAGCTGGCGGAAGCTATTCCCGGTCCATCCACCGAAGCATTAGGAAAACTTGCGGCTGAGCTGAAAGTAGTCGTGATTGCCTCGCTGTTCGAGAAGCGGGCGCAGGGGATCTATCATAATACGACGGCCGTATTGGATGCTGATGGCGCTTATCTGGGAAAGTACCGGAAAATGCATATCCCCGACGATCCTGCCTATTACGAAAAATTCTATTTTACGCCCGGTGATCTGGGGTATAAAGTTTTCAAGACCAAATATGCCAGCATTGGCGTGTTGATCTGTTGGGACCAATGGTATCCCGAGGCGTCCCGTATTACGGCGCTGATGGGTGCGGAGATCCTCTTTTATCCCACGGCTATCGGCTGGGCCACCTCCCAGGATGAGGCGACCAACACTGAACAGTACAATGCCTGGCAGACGATGCAACGGAGTCATGCCGTTGCCAATGGCGTACATGTGGTCAGCGTGAACAGGGTGGGTTTCGAGCAGAACGGCGCCATGAAATTCTGGGGCGGCTCGTTCGTAGCCAATCCTTTCGGTACTTTGCTGCATCAGGCTTCCCATGACGAGGAGGATACTTTTGTCGTAGAGGTCGATACAGCGGCGACGGATCGCTATCGTACGCACTGGCCTTTTATGCGCGACAGACGGATAGATTCCTATCAGCCCATTACCAAAAGATATATCGACCAGGATTAAGCACGACTACATGACTATGAGCAGCACGTCTCCTACGCCCAAAGAGCTTGGCTATTACTTCCCTGCGGAATTCCACCGGCATACGGCTACCTGGCTTTCCTGGCCTCATAAAGAGGCTTCCTGGCCGGGAAAGATCCATACGATCTATCCTTATTACAGCCTTTTTATAAAAGAGCTGGTAAAAGGCGAGGATGTGTGTATCAATGTGCGGGATGAAGCGATGAAGGCGTTTGCCGAGCGCTGTCTGCAGCAGGCTGATGTGGATATGAGCCGGGTGCGTTTTTATTTTCATCCTACCAATGACGCCTGGTGCAGGGATCATGGTCCGGCCTTTCTTATCAATCCGAAGGCCGAACAGAAAAAGGTCATCGTGGATTGGAACTACAATGCATGGGGTAATAAATATCCTCCTTTCGACCTGGATGATGTTGTCCCCACCCTGGTGGGGGCAGCGTTGAACCTGCCTGTGTATCATCCGGGCATTGTTATGGAAGGGGGTTCTGTAGACTTCAATGGTGAGGGCACGGTGATGACTTCCACGTGCTGTCTGCTGAATGAAAACCGCAATCCTCATCTCACCCGGGAGCAGATTGAAGCTTACCTGGTCAACTATTATGGTGTCGACCAGGTATTGTGGGTAAAGGAGGGCATTGTGGGGGACGATACAGACGGGCATATCGACGATACGGTCCGTTTTGTCAACGGGGATACGGTCATTACGGTGATAGAGGAGAACAAACAGGATGAGAATTATGCCTTGTTGCAGGAAAATCTCGCGGATCTGAAAAAGATGCGTCTTTCCAATGGGAAACAGCTGAATATCGTCGAGCTGCCGATGCCGGAGGACGTCATATATGAGGATCAGCGTTTACCGGCCTCTTATGCAAATTTCTATATTGCCAACGAATCGGTGATCGTGCCTACTTTCCGCTGTGGGCGGGATGAGAAGGCTTTGGAGATCATCCAGGGCTGTTTCCCTGCCAGAAGGGTGGTGGGCATCGACTCCACGGAGATCATCTGGGGGTTGGGCAGCTTTCATTGTTTGAGCCAGCAAGAGCCTGAGATATAAGTGTTTACCTGTATATAAGATAGGGTTACCCAATAAGATATTTTCCAAAAAGGTCTAAAAACATTCGTTTTTTAACGAATTTTTTTAAAAATTTGTAGTGTCCTGACTAGGACCATCATAATCCATACCTAAGAAAACAAGACCCTATGAGACCCAGAATCAACCCTAACCGGGGTGCAGCGCTGATGCTGTTGTTGCTGACAGGCTTTCAACAGGCAGGTCTTTCGCAAAACTGCCGCGAGCTAAAAGCCACCTATACGGTGGCAGAGTCCAGGTGTACCGCCACCGGCTCGGTAAAAGTTACTCCAACCGGTGGCAGCGGTACTTACAACTACAAGATGCAGGGTCCAACGGTGGTGGATTATACCTCTTCCAATCTTATTACGGGCTTACAACCAGGTACATATACGTTGAGCGTCAAGGATATCGTCACCAATTGCGAGACGACCCTGACAAATGTGATCGTACCCGGCTCCTATACCCAGCCCCGTTTTGGGCTTACCGAGACGGATGTCACCTGTAACAATGGTAATGACGGTGTGATCTCGGTAACAGGTGTTCAGAATGGCCGGACACCATTTACGTATAAACTGGTGGCTCCTTCGGCCATGGGGGTAGGAACGGTCAGCTCCACCGGGACCTTTACGGGGCTTATGCCTGGGACGTATTCTGTCCAGATGACGGACAGCTGCGGAAGTATCCAGACCCGTACGATCAGCATACAGAACTATACCTGGTCCATTACGTCGGCTACAGTAACGCAATCCAACTGCCAGAACTACAATGCCCAGATCAGTCTGAAAGACAGCAAGGGGAATACGAATGCCTCAGGAACGGCCTTTAATGGCTGGAAGTATGGCGTGGTGCGAAGTCCTGGTGATACTGTCTGGAGCAGCAGCCCGGGCTTTGCCTTTAGCCTTGGGAACAAGCGGACTGTTACGCTGATAGCCAGGGACAAGTGCGGGCAGATACAGTCGAAGGTCTGGACGAACACTACAATACCTTCGGTAAGCGCAAATGTCTCCATATCAGGACAGAACTGTACGGGGTTCAACGCTGCCATTACCGGGCAGGCGAATATGAGCAGCAATACACAGTATTGTATTGTGGATGCGAATGGAAATGCCATCAGTGGTCAGCCATGTAATTCGACGGGGGTATTCAATGGTCTTCCTTATGGCTCTTATTGTATAAAAGTAAAGGAGAGCTGTTATGACACGGTGATCACCCGTTGTTTTACGCAGACAAAGGCTGTGCCTGCGGTGGATGCCACTGCCAGTCTTTCGGGATATACCTGTACTGCTTTTACGGCGACCGTCACGGGAAAGAGCAACCTGACGAATGCTCAATATTGTATCGTGGATGCCGCGGGGCATAGCGTACCCGGTCAGCCATGTAATCCGTCGGGGGTGTTTACCGGCTTGCCTTATGGCACCTATAAGATCAAGGTAACGGATGCCTGCCAGGCGACGCCGCTGACCGTGACCGTCACCGGTGTGAAGCGTACCCGTTCCGTCAATGCCACCATTGTTACCAATAATTATACCTGTGGTACTTTCAATGCAGTACTCGGCGGCGGCTCGAACCTGACCAATCCGCAATATTGTCTGATCGATGCGGCGGGTCACAAGGATACTTGTAACAGCACGGGGGTATTTACCAATATTCCCTATGGAAAGTATTGTATCAATGTGACGGATGGCTGTGGGGACACTACCATCCAGCGTTGTATCGATATGACCAAACCTGCTCCAGCCGGCGGAAGCCCCTCCATCAGCAACCTGGGTTGTAATGGCTATACGATCACAGTCAAGGGTCAGCAAAATATTTTTAATGGTCAGTATTGCTTGTTGGATGCCAACGGTAATATTTTATTGGATGCCAGTGGTAAGTCGATGTGTAATCCGACGGGTGTATTTAACAATGTGCCTTATGGAAAGGTCTGCGTCAGGACCACCGACGGTTGTACCAATGGGGTATTCACGAACTGTATAACCACGACAGCGCCCGTGCCGTCCATCGGTCCTGCCTCTGTCGTCAACCTCTCCTGTTCTACTTTTAAGGTGACCATCACCAACCCGCAGAACCTTTTCTCACCCCAGTTCTGTCTGTATGATAAGCTGGGTAACCAGGTGGGTTCGTGCAACCCGTCGGGGGTGTTTACGGTAACCGGTTATGGCTCGTATACCATCAAAACGACGGACGGATGTACGGGTAAGGTGTTCACTACGCCGATAACCGCCACGAAACCGATGGTCTATGTCGATGCGAACCTGTCGTACAGCAACCAGACCTGCAGCTCATTTACGGTCTCTGTTACGGGGCAGGTGAATCTTGCCGGCGGGGTATATACGTTGAAGGATAATACGGGCACTACAGTAGCCACCAGCACTACCGGTGTCTTTAATAATGTCAGCTATGGGTCTTACTGTATAGATATTGTCAATGCATGTAAGGATACGACGATCTCAAGATGTTTTTCGTTGCAGCCTACTGCCATAGATGCGGGTGCAACGGCCACACCGTCCTGTACTTACAATACCACTGATATCGCCGTTAAGGTGACGGCGGGGACGGGTCCTTACCAGGTGAAAGTTTATGATACTTTGTATAACCTGATCAGCTCCGCCAGCTTTAGCGGTCAGACTACGACGGTCACGGGGCTGCCTTCATTGTCTACGGCCCTCAGGTATAGAGTGATCGTCCTGGGCGCGTGCGGAAAGCCGGATACGGTGACGGTGGCGGCTCAGCCGAGTAGTGTTCGTCCTTCCTATGCTGTGACGCCGCAATGTCCTTCGAGTGTAAAGGCGGATGGATCGGGTACGCTGGTAGTTACGGCAACCAGTAACCTGTCGGGGTTGAATGTAACCATCACCCAACAGAACTTTTCGCCTGTGTCTATCAGCTATTCCTTCAAGAGCGGGAATGCTTTTACATTCAGCAACCTGGATGCGGGCACGTATGTACTTACCTATACGTTCTCCGGCTGCACCACATCCGTCAATGACACTACGGTAATACCGAAGTATGTTTTCCCGAGCCTGGCGAAGTCGTCTGCTTACCAGTGTGACAACAGCAGCTTTAGTGTGGGTGCTTCGGTGTCAGGCGGCATGAGCCCTTACACATATGAGATCATTGCCAGCAGCCCTTCGAAGCCCAGTGTCGTTGCGCCGCCCCAGAGCAGTCCTATTTTTAATATCAACAATAATACAAAGTATGATCTTATCCGTCTCCGGGCCATCGATGCCTGTGGGAACAGTGCGCTGAATGATGTCAGTATCCTGCCGCTGGCCAACACCATTGTCTCTGCCAGCTCAGACTGTATCAGCCAGAGTACTACCCTTTCTACGAGTGTCCTGCCGAACGCCACTTTTTCCTGGTATAAGAAATCAAAGAACGGGGATAGCGTGCTGTTGGCGACCGGGTCGCCGACCTATACGATCTCCAGTATGAAGTTTTCAGACACGGGTCTTTATGTGGCCAAGACCTCCGTCAATTCAGGATGTCTTACCAAGATCTCTTATTTCCGTCTGACGGGGACTTGCGGGCTGGTGCTGCCGGTGGATATTACGCTTGAAGGGAAACAACTGCCGGAAAGTAACCGCCTGAGCTGGACGGTGCCTGTTGCCAGCGGTATCAGCGGATTTGAGCTGCAGCGCAGCAACGATCCGAAGGCTGCCTTTGTACCGGTGGCTCATATACCTGCACGTGTTGCTTCCCAGCAGGAGGATGCCTATGCTCTTGTGGATAACCGGCCCGAACCGGGCAGTAATTTATACCGTTTGCATGTCCTGTATGCAGGTGGAGGTGAAAGTTTCACGAATGTGGTGACGTTAGGCGGCAATGGCAGTGGTCCCGAGGTGTCGGCTTATCCGAACCCTGTCGACAGGATGTTGAACATCAAAATCCAGGGAGATGCCGGCCAGCGTTATATGATCGCCTTGTACAATGTGGTGGGCCGGAACATTTTTACCAGACAGGTAAATGGTGCGGCGGGTGTCATACAGTATCACAGGGATGCCAGTGCATCGAAGGGATTATATATCCTGAAGATACTCAATATGACGACGGGCGCCTATAATACGTATAAGATACAGTTCAAATAAGCAATTGAGGTCTGATTATGTGAGAGGTGTCCGCCGGTATGGCGGACACCTCTTTTTCTTATGCTTGTATGGCGACTATCGGTACGTAGCTATGATAGGCCAGCTGCGTTGTATTGGTGGTCTTGAAAATATTCGTCAGGAAAGAATGTTTTCTTGGGAAGGTGAGGATCAGGTCGATCTTATTGTCCACCACGAACTGGTTGATGGCGTCCATAAAGTCGAAGAGACGGATGAAATAAAATTCCGGAGTATATTCCTGTAACATTTTTTCCAGTTTGGCTCTCTCCGCCTTATATTCCTCGGTCACCTGTACATAGTGTTCGTGGTCGACGTTGACGATGTGTAAACGGGGGTTGAACAGGTTCAATACGCTTTTTACGGTATCGGTGGGGATGGTGTTCTCGATGTCCTTAAAGTCGGTGAGGAGCATGACGTTTTTGGCTGACTGGGAATGGGCGTGGGGCGGTACGATGATGACAGGGGCAATGTCCCTTTTTACCAGGTTGAGCGTATTGCTGCCCATAAAGATCTGTCCCAGGCGGGTAGCTCCCGTAATTCCCATGATGATCAGCTGTATGTTGTTTTTACGGACGTATTTTTCCAGGGTATCCAGGAAATGGTTGCTTTCTTCGGCTACCAGGGAAATGCGGGCGTTGGTGATACCGGATATTTCGGTCTTTACGCTTGCCAGGGCGAGCTCCATAATAGCATGTCTTCCCGCATCCTCTTCTTCATCTGTTCCCAGGGGACTGCTGTCCGACCCGTATTCCAGGGAGTCAAAAACGTTGTAAAGGATCAGATGTGCGTCCGGGACGAGGGTGGAGATATGGGCTGCGTACCGGGCTGCATTTTTGGAGGTTTCGGAAAAGTCGATAGGAACAAGAAAATTATTCATATGTAGATAGTTTCTAAACAGTTTGGGGATAAATATAGTGATTTTTGTTATTAACCAGTTTTCAACAGGGGGAAAACTGGTGGAAGGAGAAATACCGGCTTTTCGAGACTTTTAGTGTAGGTTTGTCGTTTGCAAATAAATACTTTGAAACCGTGCGATTAAAGAGCCTAGAAATAAAAGGATTCAAGAGTTTTGCCGATAAGACTGTCGTCAGCTTTGACGAAGGCATTACGGGTATCATCGGCCCTAATGGCTGCGGGAAAAGCAATATCATCGACAGCATCCGGTGGGTCATCGGGGAGCAGAAGATCAGCCATCTCCGGAGTGAGAACCTGGAGAGCCTGGTGTTCAACGGGAGCAAGACCCGCAGCGCATCCGGGCTGGCCGAGGTGAGTCTGACCTTCGAGAATACCAAGAATCTGTTGCCCACGGAGTTCAATACTGTTACGGTCACCCGTAAGTTCTACAAAAGCGGGGAAAGCGAATATCGTCTGAATGATGTCAGCTGCCGTCTGAAGGATATACAGAACCTTTTTATGGACACGGGTGTCAGTACGGACAGCTATGCCATCATCGAGCTGGGCATGGTGGATGATATCATCAAGGATAAGGAAAATAGCCGTCGTCGTATGCTGGAGCAGGCTGCCGGCGTTACTATTTACAAGACCCGCAAGAAGGAGGCCCGGCAGAAGCTGGATGCCACCGAGCAGGATCTTGCCCGTATCGAGGATCTGTTGTTTGAGATCAACAATCAGCTGAAAAGCCTGGAAAATCAGGCAAAAAAGGCGGAGAAATATTATGAGATCAAGAAGGAGTACCGTGAACTGAGCATCGAGCTGGCGAAGGCGGCGCTGGAAGGGTTCAATCTTACTTACCGCGAGCTGAATGAGCGGTCGGACAGCGAGACGGATAAGAAGGTGCGGCTGGAAGCCATCATTGCCCAGGAAGAAGCCGGGTTGGAGCAGGAGAAGGTGGGATTTATCGAGAAAGAGCGTGCCCTGCAATCCATGCAGCATGAATTCAACGACCTTGTTCAGCAACTGCGTACCAAGGAGAATGAAAAGAACCTTTCATCCCAACGGCTCAACTTTTTAAAGGAAAAAGAGAGCAGCCTGCAGGAGTTCCTTTTGAAAAGCGAGGGTCAGCTAAAGGGGTTGGATGAAAGCATCGTATTTACCCGGCAGCAGGTGGGTGAGGAGGAAAATAAATTATCCGGACTGCAAGAGCAGCTGGAGTCTTTAAAAGTGTCTGTCGACGACACCCGCAAGGTGTTCGATGAGAAGCGTGTGTCGGTGGATGCGCTTCGCCGGGAAAATGCGCAGATACAACGGGACCAGTTCGAGGCTGAGAAGAAAGTGGCTGTTGCGGACACTTCCATACAAAACCTGCAGCGCAGCATCCGTCAGCTGGAAGAGGAGAGAATGGTACGGGACAGCCAGCTCAAACAGCTGGAAGAAGAGCGGCTGCTGAAGGAGCAGGACCTGGAATCCAGGCAGTCAGACCTCAAACAATTGCAGGAGCATCACGAAAGGACGAAGGAAAATATCCTTCAGGCCCAGGGACAGCTGGAAACCTTGCGGCAAAAGCTGGCCGACGAAGGGCGTAAGCTGGACTCGAAGAAGAATGAGCATGATCTTTTGAAGAGCCTCATCGATTCGATGGAAGGATATCCTGAAAGTATCAAGTTCCTTCATAAGAACCCGGCCTGGAATTATGGCGCACCCATTCTCTCCGACATCATCTATGTAAAGGAGGAATACAGGGCTGCTGTAGAAAATGTATTGGAGCCGTTCCTCAACTATTATGTAGTAGGTAATCTCCAGGAAGGGATGCAGGCTGTACAACTGCTGGATGAGAAGAAAAAAGGCAAGGCCAATTTCTTTCTCCTGGATAAGATAGCGGATCAGCCTTCTGTCGAAAGCCATCAGGCTGCCGGGCTGATACCCGCCATGAATGTGATCGAAGTGGACGAGAGCTACCGTAAGCTGGCGGAACATCTGCTGGGGAATGTATTTATCGCGGAAAACGAGGATGCCATGGCGGGCAGCAATGGCGCTGTCGTGCTGGAGAAGACGGGTAAGTATGTAAAGGGTAAATATTCTCTTACGGGCGGCAGCGTCGGTTTGTTCGAGGGGAAGAAGATAGGACGGGCAAAGAACCTGGAGAAGCTGAGTGAAGAGGTCCGGTCATTGGAGACGGTGGTCGCCCGTCTGAAATCCGACATACAGGAAAAACACAATGAAGTCATCGGTTATAATGAGCAGCTGAAAGAGCAGGCCATCCGCCAGGCGCAGGAGGATATCAACCGGCTTACCAATTTTGTCTTCTCTTTACAGAACAAAGTAGAGAACCTGCATGCCCAGCAACACACATCACAGAACAGGCTGGAGGAGCTGCAGCTGAGTCTTGAAGAGACTATTGCCGGCATCGAGGATACCCGTAATGCCTGGGCTGAGCTGGTAAAGGTGGTGGGAGAGCTAAAAGAGAAATCCCTGCTGGCCGAGGAAGAATATAAGAGTGCTGAGGTCGCGTACAACAGCGCTTCAGCAGGCTATAATGAATTCAATCTGCAGGTGACGCGGCAGCATAGCCGTATCAATGCATTGAAGCAGGAGCTGGACTTCAAAAGCAACCAGCTGGACAACCTGCGCAACCAGATCGAGGTCAATGCGAGCCAGCTGAAACAAACGAATGAGAGCATTGCGGAAAGCGAGGAGCTCCTCAGCGGCGCTGAATCGGGGCTATTAGAGCTGATGCGCAGGAAAGAAGGGGATGAGAAAACGCTCAACGAGGCCGATCAGGCTTATTATAATATTCGCAACGAACTGAATGAAAGGGAAAGCGAATTGCGTCATAAGGTGAAGGAGAAGGAACAGCTGGAGCATTTATTGAGCGAGATCAAGGATAAACTGAATGAGCTGAAGTTGCAGCTGGCGGGGATGAAGGAAAGGCTGAATGTAGAATTCAGGATCAACCTCGATGATATCATTGATCAGCCGCGGACAGGTGATACGCCTGTAGAGGATCTCCAGGAAAAGGCGGACAGGATGAAGAAGCGGCTGGAGAACCTGGGTGAGGTCAATCCTACGGCTATCGAGGCTTTCCAGGAAATGAAGAAGCGGTATGAATTTATTCTGGAGCAGAAGAATGACCTGGTAACTGCAAAAGACAGCCTGCTGCAGACTATCCAGGAAGTGGAAGCTACCGCCAACCAGCAATTCCTCGATACTTTCAACCGGGTGCGGGAGAATTTTCAGCGGGTATTCAAATCCCTGTTCACTGAGGAAGACACTGCCGACATGGTGTTGGAAAATCCGGAGAACCTGGCTGACACGGGGATTGACATCATTGCCAAGCCCAAAGGAAAAAGGCCCTCTTCCATCAGCCAGCTCAGCGGGGGAGAGAAGACCCTGACGGCAACGGCGCTTTTATTCTCCATCTATCTTATCAAACCGGCGCCTTTCTGTATCCTGGATGAGGTGGATGCGCCGCTGGATGATGCCAATGTCGGCAAGTTCACCAACATGATCCGTCAGTTCAGCGAGAACTCCCAGTTCATTATCGTTACGCACAATAAAATGACCATGAGTACGGTGGATGTCATCTATGGCGTGACGATGCAGGAGCCGGGTGTGAGCAAACTGGTGCCGGTGGATTTCAGAGGACTGAATTAAACTGGAAGAAAGATGACCACCGGGATCAATGTATTTATTGAGGACAGTCAGCTACCCTGGCAGACCGTGGGGGAAGGCGTACGAAGAAAGATCATGGCCTATGATAAGCAGCTGATGGTGGTTAAAGTAGCTTTCGAGGCCGGCGGCGTTGGAGCTGTCCACGAACATTATCATTCGCAGATCACCCATATAGAGAGCGGGAAATTCGAGATAGAGATCGGGGGAAAAAAGAAAATACTTTCGGCAGGAGATGCTTATTATATCCCTCCTCATGTACTGCATGGGGCCTTGTGTCTCGAATCAGGGGTATTGATCGATGTATTTAGTCCGATGAGAGAGGATTTTTTATGACCGCCACTTTTCCCCCTCCTCCTGCAAGATAAACCATCTTTCCTTTTTTAGCCTTACGACAGACATGGAAGCTTCCGGGGTCGATGAGCTGCCAGTTCATGCCGCCATCTGTGGAGATGTCCACGCCGGATGTGCCGCAGCAGACGAGCCTGTCCTTATCAAGGTATTCCACACAGCTGCGGTAGCCGTGCGGCGGATGGGCAGGCATGGTCCATGTCTTACCCAGATCGTGTGTGATGACACAATTCTTTTCGCGGGCGGTGTCGTGCGCAAAGTCTCCTCCAACAATGACGAGGTGGTCTTTGCCATATGCGGCCACGGAGTTGGCGCCTGTCGACTCTTTACCCTGTATGACCGGGAGATCGATGGCTCTGTCGTTCCGGAGGATCAACCGGCTGCGGAGGCCTCCGCTGACTATGCAAGAAGTTTTTTTGTTCAGTATACGGATGTTGGTGCCACTGGAAGCAAAGCATGCTTCGCCTGAGTCGGCCCGAGGCAATGCCATATAGGGCACCTCATGCCAGCTGTCTCCTCCGTCGAAAGTATGTGCAATAAAGAAACGACCTTTTACAGGATCGCCCAGGACGACGCCGCTGTCTTTATCCCAGAATTCCATTGCATCCAGGAACATACCGGGTGTATCATTGTAGTATACCTGCTTCCATGTCCTGCCACCATCTGTAGTTTTGAGTATGACGGCCGGTTCTGCGATGGCCATGATGACGGCTGTTCGTTCATCGAATGCTTCGATGTCGCGGAAGTCTTTTTTTTCATGTCCGGGTATTGTGATCCATTCCCAGGTATTTCCCCCGTCGAGGGACCTGCCTACTGTGCCATTGCTGCCGCTGACCCAGATGACCTTGTCACTGACGACGCTTAATCCCCGAAAAGAGCTGTGTGTGCCGCTGGTGAGCAGCTGGATGTTTTGTGCTGCTGCGGGCTGCTTGTCCGCGAGTAGGAAGAATAGGGTAAGGATGGGGAATAATATGCGCATAATTTTAAAATAATTGGCACCGGAAAAGTAGCACAATATTGGTATTATTAAGATATATGTTCAAAGTACCGGCTTTTTTGTGCCTCTACCTTATCTCATATAGCCTCTATGCCCAGAATCCGTCTGGTATGATCGTGCCGTCGGATAGCGTGATGAAGTACCAGGATACTTCCAACCAACGGGATATCATCGGGGTTCTTTCCAAGGCGACCCATATCCATATCAAGGCGCCTCGCCGTGAGAATGGGAAGCGGGTGTATTATTCCCTTTTGCCTTTAGGGACTTCTGTCCCGGGGGGAGGAACAGCCCTGATCACGGCCACTACGGCAGGATTTTACCTGGGTCCCCGGGAGACTACGAATTTGTCCACCATCACCTTTTCGCCCAGCACTAACTTCCAGGGACAGTGGAATATTCCTTTTCACGCCAATATCTGGAACCCTAACAATACCTGGAACTACAGTGGGGATGTACGGTTGACCGTCTATCCCCAATACACCTGGGGACCGGGTGGCTTCAGGCCGGATAGTGACAGGATACTTATCCGTTATACTTTCGTCCGGCTGTATATGAATGCTCTGAAACGGATCAAGCCTTACCTGTTCGCCGGCTTCGGCTATAGCCTGGACTACCACATCAATATCCGGACGGATAATGATACCGTCAGCCTCCAAAAGTTCGCCGGGTATAACTATGGCACGGCCAATCATAGTAACTCATTCTCTTCTGGATTGACCTTCAATATATTATATGATGCCCGCAATAACCCGCTCAATCCTTTGCCCGGCTGGTACTGGAATATTGTATACAGGGTCAATCCCCGGTTCTTAGGGAGTGATGATCTCTGGCAATCTATCTACCTGGATGCGCGGAAGTATATCCCTTTCAGCAGGACGAAGCAGAATATGCTGGCGCTGTGGAGCTTTTTTTGGACCTCCCTGGGGGATAAGACACCTTACCTGGATCTGCCGGCCATTGGGCAGGATGCCTATCAGCGATCCGGCCGGGGTATCTATCCCAGTCACTATATGGGGCAGACGTTGTATTACCTGGAGGCGGAGTATCGAAGGGACATCACGTCGGATGGGTTACTGGGTTTTGTCGTTTTTTCGAATGTGAATGCGGTGACGGAACCGCACACCGACCGATTTTCCTACCTGCATCCTGCGGCGGGGGCGGGTTTGCGTATCAAGTTCAATAAGCATTCGGGAACGAATGTGACGCTGGATATTGCTACCAGCAAGGGGCGTACGGCTTTTTATATGGGGTTGGGAGAGGTTTTTTGATCGCGTAATTTATTACACAGGTTGGGGAATGGGCTACATGTATCGGGCAGAAGGGAGGGCTGCGAAAAAAACTCCGGGTAGCTGAAGCCACCCGGAGGGTATCATTTAAGCAATGGTGATATCCTTATCGAGATATACATCCTGTATGGATTGGATCATCTCCACGCCTTCCTTGAAGGGGCGTTGAAAGGCTTTGCGGCCCAGGATGAGGCCCATGCCGCCGGCGCGTTTGTTTACGACGGCTGTGAATACGGCGTCGGTAAGATCGGAGGCCCCTTTACTTTCTCCGCCGCTGTTGATGAGACCCACACGGCCGTTGTAGCAATTTACTACCTGGTAGCGGGTGAGGTCGATGGGATGGTCGGTGGTCAGCTTAGAGTATACCAGGGGAGAGGTCTTGCCGTGTTTGGTGGCGAGGTAGCCGCCGTTGTTCGTAGGCAGCTTTTGTTTGATGATATCGGCCTGGATGGTGACGCCCAGGTGATTGGCCTGGCCTGTCAGGTCAGCTGAGGTATGGTAGTCTACGCCGTCGACCTTGAAGCCTGCGTTGCGGGTGTAGCACCACAGGATGGTGGCCATGCCCAGTTCGTGCGCCAGCTCGAATGCTTCGGATACTTCTTTTAGCTGGCGGGCGCTCTCTTCGCTGCCCCAGTAGATGGTGGCGCCGACGGCGACGGCTCCCATGTTCCATGCATCTTTTACGGTGCCGAACATGGTTTGGTCATACCGGTTAGGCAGGCTGAGGAATTCATTGTGATTGATCTTTACCACGAAGGGTATGCGGTGTGCATATTTGCGGCTCATGATGCCCAGCACGCCGAAGGTGGAGGCGACGGCGTTGCAACCTGCTTCCACGGCCAGCTTTATAATGTTTTCGGGATCGAAGTACATGGGGTTGGGTGCAAAAGAGGCGCCGGCGCTGTGTTCGATGCCCTGGTCTACGGGGAAGATGGAGAGATAGCCGGTATCGGCAAGTCTTCCGTGCCCGATGAGGGTTTGCAGGCTTCTCAATACCTGGTTGCTTCGGTTGGAGTTGGTCCAGATTTCTTCTACATGGCGGGGAGAGGGGAAAGCGCTGAGGGTGGATTTGTCGATGATGGGCTTATGGTCCAGCAGGGAGGATGCTTTGTCGCCCAGGATGTCGAGGATTTTTTTTGATGCCATAAATAAAAAGATTTGACGTGAAGTTAAAGAAACATGCCTTTAAATAAAAAACCCCCAAAAAAGGGGGTTTTTTTATTGTTATGCGTTCCTGTTGATACAATTCAGGTCTTCGAATGCGACCTCCAGTCTTTTGATGAAGGTCTCTTCTCCCTTGCGCAGCCATACGCGGGGATCGTAGTGCTTTTTATTCGGCTTGTCCGGTCCTTCGGGATTGCCCAGCTGGCCCTGGAGATAGCCTTCATTCTTTTTGTAATAATCTTTTATCCCTTCCCAGAAGGCCCATTGAAGGTCCGTATCGATATTCATCTTGATGGCGCCGTAGCTGATGGCTTCCCTGATCTGGTGCTGAGGGCTGCCGCTGCCGCCGTGGAATACGAAGTAGACGGGTTTGGGGCCAGTCTTCAGTTCCTTTTGAATATAGTCCTGGCTGTTCTTCAGGATGACGGGGCGCAGCTCGACATTGCCGGGGCTGTATACGCCGTGTACGTTGCCGAAGGCGGCAGCCACGCTGAAGAGGCGTCCTACCTTGCTCAGCTCGGTATAGGAGTAGGCTACGTGCTGGGGTTGCGTATATAATTTTTCATTTTCCACGCCGCTGTTGTCTACGCCATCCTCTTCACCGCCAGTAACGCCCAGTTCGATCTCGATGGCCATGCCCAGGGGCTGCATGCGTTTGAAGAACTCCACGGAGGTATGGATGTTCTCTTCCAGGGGTTCTTCGGAAAGGTCCAGCATGTGGCTGCTGAATAGCGGCTGTTTCTTTTCCTTGTAGAATTGTTCGCCTGCGTCGATGAGACCGCTGACCCAGGGCAGCCATTTTTTGGCGGCATGGTCTGTATGCAGGACGACGGGAACGCCGTAGTATTTTGCTACGTTATGTATGTGGAGGGCGCCGGAAATACCGCCGGAGATATTCCCCTGCAGCTTGTCGTTGGGCATTCCTTTACCGGCGATGAATTGCGCACCGCCATTGGAGAATTGAATGATCACGGGAGAGTTGACTTTGGCAGCTGTTTCCAGGACTGCGTTGATCGTATTGGTGCCGATGGTGTTTACGGCAGGAAGGGCAAATTCATTTTCTTTTGCATCCTTATACAGGGCTTCCAGTTCTTCACCGAATAGTACGCCGGCCGAGTATTTTTTCATAATTACTGAACTTTTGTTGGTTTTTGTTTTGTAAAAAGACCGAAATGCTGCAATTTTTCAAATGATAAGCCTCGTTCCTTAAAGGAGCCGCGAATATACGGTTTTGGGGGTTAATCTTCGAATTTGCTGAGGTTTTTTTGGATAAGGGTGAGATTCTTCTGGAGGGTCTGTTTTAGCTGTCTTTTGACCAGCTGGCCCATGGAATGGCATTTTAAAAAGGCGGGGTTATTAAAGTGCTCTTCCAGCTGCGTTTTCAACTGGAGTAGTTTTTCGGGAGTCGAGATCCGGTCTTTTGCCATGATATTCAGCAGCTCCATCAGTCTGAAGCGGGAGGAGGCTACCCGGAAGGCCATCATGGTACGTTCTTCGGTCTGGTATTGTTCGATGGATTCTTTGTTGAGGTATTTCAGACAAAGGTCCACGAAGGCATTGTTCTCTTTAAAGAACTGGGGGATGTAGAGATTTTTTCTTCCCTCGTAGGATTGCTGATCGAAGTCAATGGCCCTGATACGGTATTGATAGTCCTCGATATCGGGCGTGATGTCGACGACAAAATTATAGGCCCGCATGTCACCCAACAGCCGTACGAAGCATCGTTCGTTGAATTTGACGAATTCTTTGGACAGCCTGATCTTATTGGTCTGGGGGTCGTCGAAAAAATTTTTTATAAAGAGATCACCGGGAATGCCCGGGATGTGCTCTTCCACCAATGTGTTGTGATGTGTAAAGAAAGTGATGCGGTTGGGGGATAGCAGGTGTTCCAGCTCCAGTCCATAGATGCGGGAGGCATCGGCCTGCTTGATGTAGTAGTGATCGTAGTTGTCGTTGAACTTATTGACGATGCGTATCCGGAAGGGGTTGGAATTGGCGAAGCTGCAGAAGTCGATCCTGGCTACGTCGAGGTGTTTGGTATAGCTGAGGTCTCCTTCCGTCTTGAGGATGGCATACATCTGCACGAGTCCTTCACGGATGAAGTCCCAATGCCGCATGTCGTAGAGGGCGGTCTCCCACAGTGTTTCCTGGTTATGTTTATCCCTGAGCGGAACGGAGTAGGTGATATGTTGTATCAGGTCACGATAGGATACGGGCAAACGTACTTCGCGGCCGTGCAGCTTTAAATAGTTGCGTAAGGGCTCCAGGACGGGAAAGATGGGCTTTTTCCGGGAGGGTTTATTGGACGACTGGCCGTCGGCGGAAGACGGATGATCAGTGAACTGCATGATCAAATGTCGGAATTTTTGCCTGATCCCGGCACTGTTTTATCGAACAGGGTAGAGAACTGAGTGGTAATGGAGATAAGGGAAGTCAGCAGGCCGGTCATCTTTTGGAAGAGCGCATCCTGGGTAAAGAAGATGAATAGTCCTGCGGCGGTGAACAGTATCATCAATGCTGTTTTGAACGAGAGCCAGGCGCCTTTTTGCCGGCTGTTCTTTAGCGCGGCAACCACTTCGGGGTCTTCGGCTTTCAGCAGGACAAACTCCCTGAAGCTGGGTGTGATCAGCTCCAGGTGTCCATCCTTCCGGAATTCCAGCAGCCTGTCGGATAATAGATCGAACAAGGTATTTCCTGTTCTGTAATTGGAAAAACCGTCTCTGGCGAGATCGAACAGCACGAATTTTTTTATGCGTGTGAGCGAGGTCCATCTTTCTTCGTAAATGTCTTTATAGGCCGCTCTGTTGCGGAGGATGGTCTCTGCTTTGTCGATGGGGTCCAGGTCAGCTGATCTTTCTTCGATGCGTATGGCTGACATGAGGAGGCTGAAGCCGGGTGGAAGACCGGGGGAAGGCGGCGGGGGCGTACGTGGCCGGATGTCGTAACAGAATTGCAGGCCGTTGTGAAACATGTCGATGAGGAATATGCGTGTGGCGAGGGCCCTGGTAAGCTTATAGACCAGGAAAAGGATGAGCAGCTGCGCCAGGTAGAACAGGATCATGAATGCCGGTCCGATGGCTCTATTCGTACGCTGGATCAATCCAAAGCTGGACCAGGCGGCTTCCCTGCCCGTCTCTAACCGGAGCTTTCCGGGGTTGAGGTGGTCCTGCGGATCCTCATAATCCAATCTTACCGAGTGATTGCCGGGTGGGGTAGTAAAGTGCCAGGTCCCATCCGCCGCGTGATCGGGGGGCAATACGTCCGCCAGCACGTTGCTGTCTCCGGGAAAGAACAGGTGATGTATGCCGACGTATTGCATGGCTGTGGGATAAAAAGCAAGCCGCTGACCGGTGGTATCGGGGCGGACCCGTTCGTTCCTGACGAGATAGATACCAAAGTCGAATTTCAGCTGCTGTAGCCGGGGCAGCCCCATTGTCCTGCCGGTGTCGGCGAATTTGTAGGCGGCTATTCTGTCATTCAGCATCAGCCTGCGGTGATTGATCGTCCTGGCTATTTCCAGCCTGGCGCTGTTGCGTCTGAGCCCTGTCTCCTGCCGGAAGAACAGCCAAAAAATGCCACAGGCGGGGACTACGCTGATCAGGAATACGCCGATGACGATGGCCAGCGAATAGCAGCGCAGCCATGAGATATGTCTTCTGCCGGACCAATCGAAGACGGCCTGTTTTAGCTTGAAAAGCCGGCTTTCTGTGGGTGCCTCCAGATGGGATGGGGTGAAAATGTGCACCAGCAGCCAGTATGCACTGAAGAACAAGACCTGTACGATCAGTGACAGTACCGGGATCCCATACGATGAAGTGCTGAGGAAAGAAATGAACAGGGACATTACCAGCAGGATGGAAAAAAAGATGAACAGGGGGATCAACGGCCTGGTGTATTGCCGGTGCCGTCTTTCTTTTTCCCTCAGCGTATAGTAATACAGCGCTATGTAGAAAGGGAAGGACAGTGTGATAAAGAAAAGTGAAAATTCCTGTTCACGGGGTATGGATGAAATGATAAGCCAGGCCAGCAGATAGATGATCAGCAGACCGGTCATGCCGGTGACCATGTGCAGGTAGTATCTTCTCTTGTGCTGTCGTGGTCTCAGCCATTCGAAATGTAAAGGAGGGGTAAGGAGTATGTCCGGTCTTTTGCCTGTCCATTCATTGATGATCGTGGATAATATGAGCAAGGCCACGATGCCGATGGTAAAGACTGCGGAAAGACCGATGACATGTATCTGAAAATGATCTGCACCGGAAAGATCGGAGTATGTCAACAAGGTATAGGGCATCCCCTCGATGGGCGTAGCTTCCAGCGCTACGTCTCTTTCTTTGAGCTGGAAGCGGCTGAAATACCGGTGGGTCCTGAAGCGAGCGCATTCCAGCAGGGCGGAGGCGTCTTCGCTTTCTCTCTGGATATTGGATAGAAGGGCTCGACCGGGTTTTGAGTCATAGAGGACGGCGCCATTCTCGTCAATGATACTAAAGCTATAGCCGTTGGGCAGTATTGTGCCTGTTACGGAATACATTTGCGCGGAGAGACCTATCAGCATCGGCCGGCGCAGGGTATCGACATGACCGTTGAGTATCCTCCTTTTGGGTGATGCTTTACTTTCGGTGATGATGGTGATCGTATATTCCCCGTCCAGCCTGGATAAAGTGGGTTGGATGGTATAATGCCAACGGCGGTTGAGGTATTTGTGGTTGACGAAGTCCTTGAAATAATCGCGGTCATCCACCTTCAGGAGCAGCGGTTTGTTATTACCCTTCTTCCCGCTTATGGTGGCTACCCATCTGCCTGAAGAGTCGATGAAAAAAGCATAGTCGGTGTAAGGGTAAACATCCGGATGGAAGGTGTGATCCAGGCGCTGGCTGTCTCTACTGCTGAGTATATAATCACCTCTCAGGCCGGCTATGAGGGCGCTGTCGGTCATGCCATCGATGTGCTCATAGACCGTATCCCATTTTTTCAGCTGCATGCAGATGGAGTCTATTTCCCGGAGGAATTGTCCCTGTACGTTCCTTGAAAGGCGGCGAAGGGTACTTCTGTCATCTGCCGACTGGGCCTGGGTCAGGAACAGCCAGGAAAAAAGAAAGAAACAGGTAAACGCGGCCACGAAATAAGAGCCGATGATCTGGCGTATATTCCAGTCCGTGATAGATTCTCCCGCGCCCAGGATGAAGATCTTCAGGATAGGCAGGCAAATGATCAGTAAGAGGATGATGATACCGGCAGGGACAAAGAGCTTGAGGGGGATATCTTTATACCCGCTGCTGTAATCGGAGGCGCTGATAAGGCCGACCAGTGTGGCGTGTACGGTACCGACCCGGACAGGATAAAGAAATAACTTATAAAGAGCGCCTTCAATGTTGATGTCATGGACATTGAGGCCATCGTTCTTTTTTAGCAGCGTATCGGGATCGAGGTCGTTGCCTATGGGAAGGTTATCGGAATTGAACAGAACATCTTTGTGAGCGCTTGCGGCAGAAGGCTGACCGATCAGCAGGTAGCTGGTGAAAATATCCCGGTAGGTTGCAATGAGCGGTATCAGCAGACTATCCAGTGGTGTGGACATGATGAGGGTGTCGTTGCCGGTATTGACCAATGTGTAGGATAGTTGCCAGCTGCTGTTGCTCAGGCTGTCGCGAAAGAGGGTAGCGGGATAAAGCCTGAGCTTGACATCGCCTCCGTTGGGCTGGCGGGGGATGCATTTAAAAGATTGGAACAGGGGGCTGGAAGCCTGGGGTTTGTTGAGGATATAGTGGATGGCCTGCACATAGGCATTGTCCCTTCTTTCAACGGCCTTCGCTATCTGCTGCAGCTCGGTATAAGCCCTGTTGTTAAACCTGCTCTGCCGGCCCGGTATATATTTCAGGAAATAAAGAGAGAGGAGTATACCCAATATCACCAGGGTGAGCATGACAGGTATAATTGTCCGTACGATCGTATTGCCGCCACCGGAAGTGCCCATGGTATAAAATTAACCTTCTTATGCGGGGTGTAAATACCCTAAAGGGGGTAATTTTCCTGCAGCCCCTGTTGAAGCCGGCGAAAATAGGCGGGACTTTCCAGCAGGCGGCTGCCGTACCAGCTGAACATTTCTCCATCGACCAACGTGACGGCTGCCGAAGGGAGGGCGGTTTTTATTTCGCCGATATGTTTTTCGCGGAAGGGGTAGGGTTCGGAGGAGAGCAGTACCAGCTCACAGTCTTTTTGTACCAATTCTTCCAGCTGTATGACGGGATAACGGCTCCTGTCGTGAAAGATGTTGACAAAGCCGCAGTGTTCCAGCATGTGTTGGATAAAGGTTCCGCCACCGGCTACCATCCAGGGGTTGCGCCAGATGAAGTAGGCGGTGCGTCTTCGGTGGGAAGGGGGTGTCGAGGTTTGGGTTTGGAATGCCTGTTGGATGTTTTGGGCCAGGGATAAAGCGTTCTCTGTTCTTCCTGTGAGGTCACCTACTGTCCTGATCATTTCCAGGGCATCTTCAAGAGTGGCTATATCGCTTACCCAGACGGGATAATGGGGGAGGAGCTCTTCTATTTGCTGCTGCTCGTTTTCTTCCTTGTTGGCAAGGATCAGGTCGGGCTGTAGTGATCTGATAATATCGGGATGTATGTTTTTGGTGCCGCCTACCCGGGTTTTGGAGCGATGCCAGGCAGTAGGATGTATGCAGAATTTGGTGATGCCTACCACTTCTTCTTCGAGGCCTAATGCGTAGAGCAGTTCTGTTTGTGAGGGGACCAAAGAGATGATACGACGTGGTGTTCCGGGCAGTGAGATAGTTCTGTGGAGCTGGTCGGTGAAAGCAGGCATGCTGCAAGGTATTGAACTTCGGACAACGAACCGAAGGTTCGTTTGGACCTTGGAGGCCTTTGGTAACGGCCTCCTGCTAAATTCGCGCACTAATCAGTCCTTTAAGATTTTAGCAGGAGGGTACCAGAGTTAAAGCAGGTGGTTTTTGTACAATAGGATCTCGGACACTTGCTTTTGTGGTTTTTCTCGGACGTTGGATCTTGGACAAGTCTTTTATCGGATTACATTGGATTTTGCAGGATAAGTTTCGTTTATCAGGATCAGGGTTACTTCAGAGGATGAGGTTCAGGTTACTGGTCTTTCATTTTTTCGAATATTGGATCAGAGCCTTGACGTCGGTGATTTTCGCAGGATACAAGAAAAATAGAAGTTGACTGATATTGGATAATAATTTGGATTTTCTGGATATTGGGTCGGTTGATATTGGATCTAACTTTGGTTTTTCGGATACTGGGTGATTGATATTATCAATCAACTTCTACATCAAAAATAATTTGTTAAAATTGGCGGTGCAACAGCATTTTTGCTGTATTTTTTTGTAACGGGAATTACTAAAATGTTCGTAATCATCTCATAATAAAATAGTAGAACTTCAGTGCCGGGGTATGGGAAACCTACGATTATCCGATTGGGAATAAAATTAAAACGTTGATAACTAGCTGTTTGTGATTTGGGTGGTTTAGGCTCCGAGGGCGTGAATGACATCATACTTGGTGACGATGTGGTAATTCCCGCTGTCATCCTTGCCCAGGACGGCGCCGTTTTCCCGCGTGATAAGGCTGCTGAGTCTTTCCAGGGGGGTATCGAAGGAGACGATGGGATAGGCTTTTTCGAGTACATCCCGGATCTTTTTGCCTTTGATGTCCTGTCCGTTGCTCATCATCCTGTTGAATAACCCGCTTTCGCTGATGGCGCCGATGGGTTCGCCCTGCTGGAGGACGGGCAGATTTTCCACGTTGTATTTCTGCATCAGCTCAAAGGCTTGTCCTACGGTCTGATCGGGCTCTACGGTAATGAGGCGTTTAGCGCCCCGGCCTGCAACGATATCCTTGAAGGTTTTTACATCCAGGAAGCCTCTTTCCATCATCCATTGATCGTTGTAGACCTTTCCTACGTAGCGGCTGCCGTGATCGTGAAGGATCACCACTACCAGGTCGTCTTTTTTCAGCAGGTCTTTTAGCTGCAGCAGGCCCTGGACGGCTGTACCTGCGCTGTAACCGCAGAATAGTCCTTCTTCCTTGGCGATGCGTCTGGCCATGATGGCGGCGTCCTTATCTGTCACCTGTTCGAAAACATCCACATATTTCATGTCGTAGTTCTGCGGCACGAAGTCTTCTCCTATCCCTTCGCTGATGTAGGGATGTACTTCGTTCATGTCTACCTCTCCCGTGCGGAAGAATTTGGTGAGCAGGGATCCGAACGGGTCCATGGCCCATACCTGTATTTTAGGGTTCTTTTCTTTCAGGAACATAGCGGTGCCGGTGACGGTGCCGCCAGTACCGGTGGCTACCACCAGGTGAGTGACCTTACCGTCCGTCTGCTGCCATATTTCGGGGCCTGTGGTCTCGTAATGGGCCTGGCGGTTGGCAAGATTATCATATTGGTTGGCATGGAAGGAGTTGGGTATTTCCCTGGCCAGGCGGCGGGCGACGGAATAATAAGAGCGGGGGTCTTCGGGTTCGACGTTGGTAGGGCATACGATGACCTCTGCGCCCAGGGCTTTGAGGATATCGATCTTTTCCTTGGATTGTTTATCGGTGGTGGTGAAGATACACCTGTACCCCTTTACCACGGCAGCCAGGGCCAGTCCCATGCCTGTGTTACCTGAAGTACATTCGATGATGGTACCGCCCGGTTTCAGCCTGCCTTCCTGTTCAGCTACTTCTACCATTTTCAAGGCCATGCGATCCTTGATGGAGTTACCCGGGTTGAAGTACTCCACTTTGGCCAGTACGGTGCAGGGCAGGTCTTTTGTCAGTTTATTCAGTCTGATAAGGGGGGTGTGACCAATGGTCTCCAGGATGTTGTTTTTGATATCCATATCGGTAGCTTCTGCTGCAAATTTAATTGAAAGGTTTAAGTCTGATTTATTATTTTACAGGCGATATGAAAAAACGTGCACCACTGCTTGTCCTACCTAGGTTTTCAACTTACGGATAATAACGGCAGCATCATTGGGCAGGCGGGGCCTGCCGACAGCGACTGGACCTTTATGAGCCATCTTACCCAAACGGAGCTGAAATTATTTAATTTCGGCGATACTGTCAGCCTGGATAATACGGCTGTCACGACACCGAATATAGCGCCACCTTATCCCAACCCTGTTGCAACGCAACAAATTTATTATATTTCTTCACCGTACCCGGTGGTGGCGAAGCTGGTCTTTGTGGATGACAGATTGGGTGTACTCATGAGTAAAGCGGTGAGGATAAGCGGTACTGTCGCATTGAATTTCGATTTTAGCAACCGGGCACCCTTTCCCAATCGTACTTCCCTGCGGGTGTATTACAGTTTTTCCGCTCAAAATAATCCCAACTTCCTGTTTGGCTATGGTGATATCCGCATCTGTGACGGCACCACCATGCCGGATTGTTTTTAAAAAATATCAACAGTGCCTTTTTCTTCGGGGCGATACTTTACATTTGCTCCCCCGCTGAGAACCCGCCCGGATTAATCCAGTGGTATTGAAGCTGATTACTATGGAACCGATATACATTCAAAAGATCGCCGAGAAATTACAATTCAGCCTTAAGCAGGTAAACAATATCTACGACCTGCAGGCAGAAGGCGCCACCATCCCATTCATGGCCCGTTACCGTAAAGAGGCTACGGGGAATATGGACGAAGTACAGATCAACGATGTGGTGGAACAGATAAAATATTTCACGGAGCTGGATAAAAGAAAAGAAACCGTGCTCAAGACCATCGAAGGGTTGGGCAAGCTTACGCCGGAGCTAAAAGAGCGTATCGAAAACTGTTACGACGCCACGATCTTAGAAGATATTTACCTTCCTTATAAGCCCAAACGCAAGACCCGGGCTACTACTGCCATTGAAAAAGGGCTGGAACCGCTGGCCACCTTCCTTTTCGGGCAAGGGGCAGGCGATCCTCAATCGGAAGCCGCAAAGTTCCTGAACGAGCAGGTAAAAGACGCCAAGGACGCATTACAGGGCGCGAGGGATATCATTGCGGAATGGGTTGCTGAAAACGAGCAGGCGCGTAATAAGGTAAGACAGCTGTTTAAGGAAAGCGCTGCGCTTAGCTCTAAGGTACTTGCTTCGAAAAAGGACGAAGAAGAAGCGCAGAAATACCGGGACTATTTCGAATTCAACGAGCCGCTGGCTGCCTGTCCTTCACACCGGATCCTCGCTATACGGAGAGGCGAGAAGGAAGGCTACCTGATCATGGATATCAACATCGACAAGCAGACGGCCGTGGACGACCTGGACAGGATCTTTATAAAATCCTCCAGTCCTGCCGCGGGAGAAGTAAAGAAAGCTATAGAGGATTCTTTCGACAGGCTATTGAAATCTTCCATTGAAAATGAGTTCAGGCTTGTCAGCAAGAACAAAGCGGACGAGGAAGCCATCCGGGTGTTTGCGGAGAACCTTCGTCAGCTGCTGCTGGCTTCTCCGCTGGGCTCCAAAAGGATACTTGCCCTGGACCCGGGCTTCCGTACAGGATGTAAGTTAATATGCCTGGATGCGCAGGGAAATTTCCTGCATAACAGTACTATCTACCCGCATCCGCCTCAGCATGAAGTACAGGCCAGCATCGCGGAGCTCCATCGCCTGGTGGATAAATACGATATCGAAGCCATTGCTGTCGGCAATGGAACAGCAGGCCGTGAGACGGAGCAGCTGGTACGGGGGATCGATTTCGGCAGGCACGTCAGCATTTTTATGGTAAATGAAAGCGGCGCCTCCATCTATTCCGCCAGTGAAACGGCGCGGGAGGAATTTCCCGACCAGGATGTTACGGTGCGGGGAGCGGTGAGCATCGGCCGGCGTCTGCTGGACCCGCTGAGCGAACTGGTAAAGATAGACCCGAAATCCATTGGAGTAGGGCAGTATCAGCACGATGTCAATCAAAACAAGCTGAAAGAGGAGCTGGACCGCGTGGTTGAAAGTTGTGTGAACCATGTCGGCGTCGATCTGAATACGGCCAGCAAGCATCTGCTGACCTATGTCTCCGGTCTCAGCGCCACACTGGCGAAGAATATTGTAGAGTACCGGGCTAAGAACGGAGCTTTTGCCAGCCGGGAAGAGCTGCGGAAAGTTAGTCTGATGGGACCCAAGACCTTTGAGCAATGCGCGGGGTTCCTTCGTATCCGCGAGGCTGCCCATCCGCTGGACAACAGCGCTGTCCATCCTGAGACCTATCCTGTCGTGGAGGCGATGGCCAGCGACCTGGGCTGTACGGTGAAGGACCTGATCCAGCAACCGGAACTTCGGAAGAAGGTAGTCAGGAAAAAATATGTTTCCGAGAAAGTAGGGGAGTTCACCATCGATGATATCATGAAGGAGCTGGAAAAGCCCGGACGTGACCCGCGCAGCGTCATCGAAGAATTCCGTTTTGAAGAGACGATCAAGACCATGGAAGACCTGAAGCAGGGCATGACGGTGCCTGGCATTGTCACGAATATCACCAATTTTGGCGTCTTTGTGGATATTGGCGTCAAGCAGGACGGGCTGGTACATATCTCCCAGCTGAGCAATACCTACGTATCGGATCCGAATGAGGTGGTGAAACTGCAACAGAAGGTGATGGTAACTGTCATGGAAGTGGATATTGCCCGCAAACGGATATCTCTTTCCATGAAGGGAAGTAAACCTTCTGCTGCCGGGAAGCCGCAAGGAGGCGGAGGCGCTCAGCGGCCTGCAAAAGGTGCAGGGCCTGGCGGGCAGCGCGGTCCGGGGAAGGGCTCAGACGGAAAGCCGGATAACAAGCCCCTGGATCCTTTCCAGGCAAAGCTGATGGAGCTGAAGAAGAAGTTCAAGTAGCCGACTGCTGTTTTTTTCTTTGAAGGTACATGTCCAGCATTACGAGCCCGAGGATGACCAGCACCAGAACGAATACGCTGGTGTAGGCGCTGCTGAAGATCCTGCTCCAGTTGAATGTCCTCATCTTTGCGTCAAGATCCAGGTCATAGCGGGGCAGGACGGAGGAAGACGAGCCAGAGCCGGACCATTTGAACTGTCCCAGGCAATAGACCAGGAAGCCGGCGATAAGGGTGAGGAAAAAAGCGCCGATACTGCGGATGATATTCTTGTTGATATAGGTCTTTGTGGCCGGCGCTACCTGCAGCCGGGCGATCTCTTCCATCACATTTTTCGAAAATCGTAAAGAGGGCGCATCCAGCTCTGCTTCCTGCATCGTTTGATGGATATTCAGCAGCTCTTTGTACTTCCGCAGCCATTCGATATTCCGGGCTATCAGGGTTTCGACGGCAGACTTTTCATCCGGGCTGCTGAGTCCGTCGATGTAATCCCACAGGCGCTCTTCCATTTGAATATGCGGTTCCATAATCGTTGTTTCAAAGTTAGTAACTTTAATTCCCCTGTATCTCACGTATTTCATGACTGAAATATTTTTCCATTTTCTCTTTGAGCCGATGCCGGGCCCGGTGTAATTTTACTTTTACCGTATTGGGCTCCAGTCCCATCACCCTGCCGATCTCCTCCAGGGATTGCTCTCCTTTATAAAAGAGGGTGATCAGCTGCGCATCATCCGGGCTCAGCAACCGGATGGCCTCATTGACCATGGCATGCCTGGACTTCTGCTCGATAACATTGGCCTTAAAGCCCGATTCCTGGTTCTCCAGCTGTAAAAAGGTCCTTTCATTGTCAATAGAGGTGATATCCAGTTTCTTTTTTCGCAGAAAGGTGATGCAGCTGGTGCGAACGATGGTGTACAGCCAGGTGCTGAACTTAGCTTCTCCCCGGAAATCCGCCAGGGAGCGATAGGCCTTTACAAAGATGTCCTGGGATATCTCTTCCGCATCTTCACGGTTGTCTGTAAAACGCAGTACCAGGGTGAAGACATAGTTCTGATAACGTTCCACCACCTGTGCAAAAAGGGCTTTATCTCCCTGCAGGATTTTGCTAATGAGCTCTATATCAGTAAGTCCGGGTTGTGACACGCTTATAAGACGGCCGCTGTGGGAGGCAGGTTACAGAAAGGTACAATTTAGTATTTATATGAAAAACCTGTAACCTGATCTTTCCGGGGGTAGTCTTAGGTACTGTAAACCGTCGATCGGTTCTTTTTTCAGCGTTTTCGCGAGCAAACTGTAACCCCGGGATCACTGCAGTAGTCTGAAGAAGAGCCGACAGCATTATTAAAAAGAAAAAAAAACAATACAATGGGACCAGATCAATTAGTGTTTTTATGGATGATACTTCTGAGCTTAGGGATTTGCATGACAATATTCGGAATACGCTATATGCGGAACAAAGAGAATATGGCTATGATAGAGAAGGGGTTGGACCCTAACCTCAAGCCGGAGAAGCCCCGTCCTGCCCCTTTCCGTAACCTGAAATGGGGGCTGCTGCTGGTAGGCGCCGGGTTGGGTCTTTTTGCGGCCTACCTGATGGACAATACCATTTTGTACCGTATCGGGCATGATCATGATGAGGTCAATGGGGCGAATGTGTCCATCTACTTTGCCATGATCGCTATTGGCGGCGGGCTGGGGCTTATCAGTTCGTATAGGATCGAGAAGAAGGAGCTGTTGGATAAGAAAGATTAACGGTGGGTAAGTGAATTTGCGATGAACGCCCGCTACGTTAGCGGGCGTTCATCGTTTCTAAGGCTTTTTTCACCACAGGATCATAAGCGTTGCTGACCTCATAATATCCTTCCGTACGCCAGATCTGTCTAGCCATCAAGGCTTTGATACGGTGCTGCAGGACCTCTTTATCCTTTGAGGGGATGGCATGCAGATCGATGGTGTCTTTGGCTGCATAGGCGGCCAGGCTGTTCCAGAGCTGGTCCTCCCCATGGAAGCCGGTTACAAATTCCGCGGGGGATCTATAGTTTTGGAAAAGGGGTTGGTGCTGGATATAATAGCTGTAGATAAAACGGCTGAGTGTTCCACCCATATAGAGGGTGGTGATATTTTTATCCAGGGTGGTCGTATCGAATCCCACGAAGATATCCGGGGTGATGCCTCCTCCGCCGAACACTGTCCGGTGTTCTTTTCCAAAGGTCTTGTAGGCGGGGCCTATGTGTGCGGTAGCGCTGTCGCCGTGTATCACTTCTCCATTTCGAAATCTTTTCATCACTTCTTCATTGTAGTCTTCGTGTCCTTTGTCATATGGTTTTTGAATGCTACGTCCTGTAGGGGTATAATAACGTGCGACCGTGAGACGCAAGGCGGAGCCGTCGCTCAGCTGGTACTGTTCCTGCACCAGTCCTTTGCCAAAGGTTCTGCGCCCGATGATGGTGGCTCTATCCCAGTCCTGTAATGCGCCGGCGAGCACTTCGCTGGCGGAGGCTGTTCCTTCGTCCGTCAGGATGGCCAGTTTGCCTGTTTCAAACAGCCCGTCGCGACGGCAGCGATATTCTACTTTGGGCGCCCGGGCTCCTACCGTATATACGATGAGCTTGTCGCCGTCCAGGAAATCGTCTGCTATTTCGATGGACTCCTGCAGGATACCGCCTCCATTTCCGCGGAGGTCCAATACCAGCCGCTGAAGTCCCTGTTGCTGCAATTGCTGTACGGCGCGGGCAAATTCGGCGTGTGTGGTCTCGGAAAATTTATTGATACGGATATATCCTGTCTGCTTGTCGATCATGTAGGCGACGTCTACGGCCGGCAGTGGGATGGTACCCCTGGAGACGGCAAAGTCCCGGGGCTGACCTTTTCGTAATACTTTTATGATGGTCTTGCTGCCGCCGGGGCCTCTCAGCAGGGTCCTTATTTTATCAGTGGTAATACCGTTGCCGGCCACTATGGAATCACCTACTTTCAGAAATTTGTCGCCTACCTGTAAGCCTGCCTTATCGCTGGGGCCGCCTGCCAGTACGCTGACTACGTTGACGGTATCATCGAAGATCTGAAATTCTATGCCTACGCCCTCGAAATTGCCCTGCAGGTCTTCGTTGACCTCTGAAAGATCGGCTGCGGGGATAAAGACGGAATGAGGGTCCAGGTGGGTCAGCATGCCATCTATGGCTGCATCGCCGAGGGTATCCATGGATACCTGGTCTACGTATTTCATATTTACAAGGTCAACCACTTCCTGTACGGGGGATTGTTTGCGTGTTTTAAAAAAGCCGGAAGTGGCGACATTGCCTCTGAGGCGAAAGCCGATGAGCATTCCCAGGGTCATTACGATAGCGAATAAAAGAGGCAGCCAGACCTGTAGTTTTTTCATTAATTGAATATTTAAAAAAGAGGTCGTCTGTGACGACCCCTGGGCAAACATGGTGCAAATTACGCAATACATAGTTAACTTGCAGCCCAAATGAGGATCAACGGTCCGGGAATGAGGATTACCTTCGACAGGGGAAATTAAATGCGTACGAATGAATATATTGATAGCTGATAGCGGTTCGACCAAATGCGAGTGGTGCCTGTTGCATGACAACAAGCGGAAAAAGGTGGATACACAGGGTATCAGCCCTTATTTCCTGGATGCGGAGGGAGTCGCGAATGTGCTGAAGACGGAGCTAAAGCCAGCCATTGCAAAATGGCCGGTGGATGTGGTCTATTACTATGGGACAGGCTGTAAGAATCCGAAAAACCAGAAGATGGTGCAAAAAGCCATCCGGCAGGTGTTTCCGGGGGTGAAGGCGCATGTTACGGATGACCTGACAGGAGCGGCATTGTCACTCTGCGGTCGTACCAAAGGAATTGCGTGTATCCTTGGAACGGGAAGCAATTCCTGCTATTTTGACGGTAAAAAGATCGCCAAGAACAGCCCTGGCCTGGGATTTGTTTTGGGGGATGAAGGCAGCGGCGCTTACCTGGGTAAAAAGGTATTACAGTATTATCTTTACAATACTTTTGACGAGGACCTGCGGTATAAGTTCGATGCGAAGTATGCCACCAATGTGAACGAGATACTGGAAAGCGTTTATAAGCGGCCTTTACCCAACCGTTACCTGGCGTCTTTTACGATGTTCCTGGTGGAGAACAGGGGGCATTATATGATCGAAAATATCATCGAAGACGGGCTGAACGATTTTTTCTTTACCCATTTGTGCAAGTACCGGGAAAGCTGGAAATTACCGATCCATTTTGTAGGCGGAGTGGCATATGGTTTCCGGGATGTGATCAGGGAGCTAAGCGGGACCTACGAGTTCGAGCTGGGAAAGATCCTGCAAAAGCCGATGGAAGGGCTGATAAAGTACCACAGTGAATCATAAAAAAATAATAATTAGTACAGAGTATGGCATTTGAGAAGGTTACCGAGGAGTCAAGCCGGTATCACGACCTCGAAAAGATGAGCATTCAGGAGATCCTTACCTTGATGAACCGGGAAGATAAGATCGTTCCCGAAGCTGTTGAGAAGGCTATTCCGCAGATTGAGAAGCTGACTACGGTGATCACAGACAAGATGCTGGCCGGCGGCCGGCTGTTCTATATAGGGGCAGGCACCAGCGGGCGATTGGGGGTGTTGGATGCCAGTGAGATACCTCCGACCTATGGTATGCCTTTTGATCTGATCATCGGGGTTATTGCAGGAGGAGAGGAGGCGATCCGCAAGCCGATAGAGAATGCGGAGGATGATCCTGCGCAGGGATGGGCGGACCTGGAGAAATACGACATAAATGAAAAGGATGTAGTCATAGGAATAGCTGCCAGCGGTACCACGCCGTATGTAATAGGTGCGATGAAGGAGAGCAGGAGGAGAGGCATTGTCACCGGCTGTATCGTCTGCAATCCCGGGTCGCCTGTGGCGGAACAGGCAGACTATCCCATCGAGGTGGTGGTAGGGCCTGAATTTGTAACAGGCAGCACCCGTATGAAAAGCGGCACGGCGCAGAAGCTGGTGCTCAATATGATCTCTACCACTGTGATGATCCAGATCGGGAGAGTGGAGGACAATAAGATGGTGAATATGCAACTGACGAACAGCAAACTGGTGGACCGGGGCACCAAGATGGTGATGGAAGGTACGGGGCTGACGGATTATGAGCAGGCAAAAGCCCTGCTGCTGAAATCGGGCAGTGTAAAAAAAGCGATAGAATCCTGTTAAAGATATGCACGAAATAGAACCTTTTTATAATTGGCGTCATATGTACGTGAGCGAGGAAGACGAGCGTTCGCCTTTTTATGGAAGGGTCTATTCGGAATTTGAGTTTACCCATACTATCTATAACTATTATATCCATCCGCAGTGGGATGAGTTCGGTTCGCGGACGCTGTACATGAAAGTGCTGATGGCGGATTATGACGAGCATTATGTGGTGATCGAGCTTATTGGAGAATGGAATGATGCGATCGAGAATGACATCATGAACCTGAAACGGGAGGTCATCGACAAGTTCGAAGAATCGGGTATTACCAAATTCATCCTTATTGCCGAGAATGTCCTGAACTTTCACAGCGGGGATAAGGATTACTATGAGGAATGGTTCGAGGAAGTAACGGATGCGTCGGGGTGGATCGCCTGTCTGGACATGCCGGAGCAGACGCAATACGACTTCCGTAAGGCCAAGCTCAACCGTTTCATCGAGCTCACAGAGCTGGATAACTGGCGGACCTACAAGCCTTTCCACCTGTTTAAAAAGATCGACCAGCAGATAAACAACCGGCTGGATTGATATTTGGGGAGATCTTCGCCGGACCTGTGGTCCGTCTTAGACGATTTCGGGAATTTGCCCCCTGTTTTTTGATAAAATCTAATCCTTGAAATAAATTTTATTATTCGGGAGAAGTCTTTAATTTTGGTGCATTATATGAACATCACAAAGGCATACCGTTACTTTTATTTTTACTTTTTTTACTACTTTACCAGTAGGCCGGGAATGCTTTTGTTAAGAACTAAGTAAAAAAGAACTAAACATAAAGGATCCCGGCCAAAAGGTCGGGATTCTTCGTTTTAAACCATGAGCACAAGAGTATCCATCCAGGGTTATGAGGGCAGCTTCCACCAGGTGGCGGCGCAGCAGTTCTTCGGTAAGGACGTTGAAGTGATCACCTGCGCTACTTTCCGGGAAGTGGTCCGGGTGGCAGCCTCAAAGAAGGAAAGCGACGGTGGGGTAATGGCCATCGAGAACTCCATTGCCGGCAGCATTCTCCCGAATTACAATCTCCTTCAGAAAAGCAACCTGCAGATAGTGGGAGAGATCTATCTGCAGATACGCCAGCATCTCCTGGTCAATCCGGGGGTGAAGCTGGAGGATATCCGCGAAGTGCATTCCCATCATATGGCCTTGTTGCAGTGTATCGACTTTTTGGAAAAGCATCCTCAGTGGAAGCTGGTGGAGACGGAAGATACGGCGCTTAGCGCCAAGCTGCTGCAGCAGCACCGGAGCAAGCATGTGGCGGCTATTGCCAGCAGACTGGCTGCCGAACTTTTTGGGTTGGAGATGCTGGCGCCCAATATCCATACGATGAAGAATAATTATACCCGTTTTCTCATTTTGAAGCGGGAAGACAAGGCGGAGGAGGTTGACAGCCCCGATAAGGCGTCCTTAAATTTCCGGACGGGTCATGGGAAGGGAATGCTGGCCCGGGTGCTGACGCGTATAGCGGAGGGAGGGATCAATCTCAGCAAGCTGCAATCTTTTCCAGTGCCCGGTACTTCAGACTGGGAGTATTCTTTTCATGCGGACCTGGAATTCGAATCAATTGAACAATTCAACAAGGTGATCGAGGCCATCCGTCCTGTCACGACGGAGCTGAGGATCTACGGTATATATAAAAAAGGGAAAACAGTTTAAAACAGGCAGCATATGCAGACATCTCAAAGACTGGAAGGCATCGGTGAATATTATTTTTCTCAGAAGCTGAGGGAGATCGACGAGCTGAACAAGCAGGGAAAAAATATCATCAACCTGGGTATCGGCAGCCCGGACCTGCCTCCGCATCCGGATGTGATCCGGGTATTGCAGGAAGAGAGCGCCAAGCCGAATACGCATGCCTACCAATCTTATAAGGGGTCGCCTGTATTACGCAATGCTATTGCCGGCTGGTACAAAAACTGGTATGGCGTGGAGCTATCGCCTGACACGGAGATCCTGCCGCTCATCGGCAGTAAGGAAGGGATCATGCATATCTGCATGACGTATCTCAATGAAGGTGACAGGGCGTTGGTGCCCAATCCGGGGTATCCCACCTACCGGAGTGCGGTGAAACTGGCGGGAGGAGTTTGTGTGGATTACGAATTGACGGCTGAGCATGGCTGGTACCCTGATTTCGATGAACTGGAACGCCAGGTAACGGACGGAGGAGCTCCGGTGAAGCTCATGTGGGTAAATTATCCGCATATGCCTACCGGGCAATTACCTGACGATGCTTTATTTGAGAAGCTGGTAGCGTTTGGAAAGAAGCACGGTATCCTTATCTGTCATGACAATCCCTATAGTTTTATCCTGAATGAGTCGCCGAAGAGTTTGCTGGCGGTGCCCGGAGCCAGGGATACGGTGATCGAGCTGAATTCCCTCAGCAAGTCGCAGAACATGGCCGGCTGGAGGGTGGGGACGCTGGCAGGCGCCAAACAGCGTATCGACGAGGTGCTGCGATTCAAGAGCAATATGGATAGCGGGATGTTCCTTCCCGTGCAGCTGGCTGCCGCCAAAGCGCTTTCCCTGGGGAAGGACTGGTATGATAGCGTCAACAAGGTCTATAGAGAGAGAAGAGCCTGGGTATATCAATTACTGGAGCAATTGGGTTGTGTATTCGACCGGGGGCAGGCAGGGATGTTTGTCTGGGCGAAGGTGCCGGAGGATTACAAGGATGGGTATGCGCTGAGCGACAAGGTACTGTATGAGGCGGGCGTATTTATTACTCCCGGCGGTATATTCGGTAAAGCCGGAGAGGGGTATATCCGGGTCAGCCTTTGCAGCAGCGCTGAAAAGCTGCAGGAGAGTATTAAACGTGTAGATCAAATTATAACTGTAGAAAAAAGTTGAGATGTTCGATTCAATGACGATAGTAGGCGTAGGTCTCATCGGCGGAAGCTTTAGCCTGGGATTAAAGGACAGGGGCCTTGTAAAAAACGTCATAGGGGTAAGCCGCCATCCCGACAACCTGAAGAAGGCTTTGGAGCTGGGCTTGATAGATGAAGCGCTGCCTTTGGAGGAGGCTGTTAAAAAGAGTGAGCTGATCTATGTCGCCATTCCTGTTGACGCCACCATACCCGTGATGAAGAAGATCATGGACCTGGTGAACGATCGTCAGATCGTGGCGGATGCGGGCTCCACCAAGCAGGCGTTGTGTGAAAGCCTGGCGGGGCACCCGATGCGCAGGAGGTTTGTAGCCACGCACCCTATGTGGGGGACGGAATACAGCGGACCTGAGGCAGCTGTACGGAATGCATTTGCCGGCAGGGCTTGTGTCATCTGCGGAAAGGAGGACAGCGACCCCGATGCAGTGGAAAAGATCGAACACATATACAGAGCCCTGGGCATGAACCTGGTCTATATGGATGCGGGGAATCATGACATGCATGCCGCCTACATTAGCCATATTTCCCATATTACCTCTTTTGCCCTGGCCAATACGGTCCTGGAGAAAGAGAGGGAAGAGGATACCATCTTTGACCTGGCAGGGGGTGGTTTTGAGAGCACGGTACGGCTGGCCAAGAGCAATCCGTCCATGTGGCTGCCTATTTTTATGCAGAATAAAGAGCATGTACTGGACGTGTTGAATGAGCACATTGCCCAGCTGAGGAAATTCAAAAGCTGCCTGGAAAAGGAGAATTACGCCTACCTGCAGGAGCTGATGGAAAATGCGAATAAGATCAGGAAAATCTTAAAGTAGGGGTAACATGTACGCACAAAGTAAAATAGGGCAAAGGCCTTGAAAATCGTACCTTTGCGCCAAATTTTTATAGTTTATGACGACATTCGATGGGTTGGGCTTGGATGCCAGGCTGGTACAGGCTACCGATGCGCTGGGATTCAAAAATCCGACCCCCATACAGGAGCAGGCAATCCCTGTACTATTAAGCGGGACGAAGGACCTGGTGGGATTAGCCCAGACAGGCACGGGCAAGACGGCTGCATTTGGGCTTCCTTTGCTGCAGCTGGTGGATGAGACCCAAAAGTTTCCGCAGGCGCTGGTGGTATGCCCAACCCGGGAGTTATGCCTTCAGATCGTCAATGAGGTGGAGCTCTTTAAAAAGTTTATGCCCGGCATGCATGTGCTGGCCGTTTATGGAGGCACCTCCATCGGTCTTCAGATCAGGGACCTGAGGCGCGGTGTACAGATAGTGGTTGCCACGCCCGGCCGGCTGATAGACCTGATCGAGCGCAAGGCGGTGAACCTGGAGCAGATAAAGTACGTGGTACTGGATGAGGCGGATGAGATGTTGAATATGGGTTTCCAGGACGATATCGAGTTCATTTTGCAGAATACGCCTCAACGGGAGGCCACCTGGCTGTTCAGCGCCACGATGCCTCCGGAGATCCGCAGGGTCAGTAAGAAGTACATGGATAGTCCGAAGGAGATCACGGTAGGCAAAGTGAATACGGGGAATAAGAACATCGATCATCAGTATTATGTGATAAATGCCCATCATCGTTATGAGGCCTTGAAGCGGCTGATCGACTTCAATCCGGGGATCTACGGTATCATCTTCACCCGTACCAAGATTGATGCGCAGAATATTGCGGAAAAGCTGACGCGGGAGGGATATGATATCGATGCCCTGCATGGGGATCTTACCCAGCAGCAACGTGACAAGGTGATGGGAGAGTTCAGGGAAAAGACCTTGCAGCTGCTGATCGCCACGGATGTAGCCGCCAGGGGTATCGACGTTCAGGGTATTACGCATGTGATCAATTACGAGCTGCCTGATGACGTGGAGGTATATACGCATCGCAGCGGTCGTACGGGGCGGGCGGGGAATACGGGTATATCCCTTTCTATTGTCCACAGCCGGGAGATCGGTAAATTAAGACAGATAGAGCGCATCGTACAGGTGCCTTTTCATAAGATGGAGATACCCAGCGGTAAGGACGTATGTCGTAAACAGTTCTTTTCGTTCATGGACAAGCTGCTGCAAGCCGACATCAGCCATGGGGATTATGAGACGTATGTTCCCATGCTGGCTGAGAAATTTGCGGAAGTCGGCAAAGAGGAAGTGCTGAAGCGGGTGGCGGCTATGGAATTCGACCGTTTTCTGAAATATTATGAGAATGCGGAAGATCTGAATGTGCGTGAGCGTGCGAGGGAATACGGCAGCAGGGAAGGACGTGGGAGCGACAGGCGTGAACCTGGCCGTAGAGATGATGGCCGGGGGCGCAAGGAGTTCAGCAATGGCGGCGGCGATTATGCCAGGCTGTTTGTCAACCTGGGGACGAAGGACGGGTTTTACAAGGCCAGTTTTTTACAATTCATCCTGGACATGAGCGATCTGCGTAAGGAAGTGCTGGGACGGATAGATATGAAAGAAATGAACAGCTGGATAGAGGTAGACAAAAGGTCGGCGGGACAGATGATCCGTGCCATCGACGGGAAGAATTACAAGGGGAGACGGATACGGATGAACGACGCCAATTCGAGATAACAACCATCATATACAAATACGTAAAATTGACAAGATATGGAAGCGACAGAAACCAAAAGTGCAAAAGAGATCGTTCAGGCTGCCTTGAATAAGCGTCCCCTGATCATCTCAGGCCCCTGCAGCGCAGAGACCGAAGAGCAGGTGCTGGCAACTGCCAACGGCCTTGCGAAAACCGGTAAAGTGGACATGATCCGTGCCGGCATCTGGAAGCCACGGACCCGCCCCGGCAGCTTTGAAGGCATCGGGACCAAGGGTTTGGCATGGATGCAGCAGGCCAGGAAGCAGACGGGACTGCCTGTAACGGTGGAAGTCGCAACAGCCAAGCAGGTGGAAGATGCTCTGCACTTTGATGTAGATGTGTTGTGGATCGGCGCCCGAACGACGGTGAATCCCTTCAGTGTGCAGGAGGTAGCGGATGCGTTGAGGGGTGTGGATGTGCCTGTATTGATAAAGAATCCCATCAATCCCGACCTGGAACTGTGGACCGGCGCTGTTGAAAGGGTCGCTAAGGCCGGGATCAAACAAATAGGTCTTATCCATCGCGGCTTCAGCTCATACGGCAATACGGAATACCGCAATGCGCCCATGTGGCACCTGGCGATCGAAATGAAGCGCCGCAGTCCGGAGCTTATGATGATCAATGACCCTTCGCATATCAGCGGCCGCCGGGATATCCTGCTGGATGTCGCCCAGAAAGCCATCGACCTGGATTTCGACGGACTGATCATCGAGAGCCATATCGACCCGGATAAAGCCTGGAGCGATGCCAAGCAACAGATCACGCCGGAACGCCTGGCGGAGCTGCTGGACAGCATCAAATGGCGTCATGAGACTACTACCGAAAAGGAATTTATCGATGCGCTGGCAAAACTCCGTGAGCAGATCAATCACATCGACGATGAGTTGATACAACTGCTGGGTCAGCGTATGAAGGTTGCCGACAAGATCGGGACTTATAAGAAAGAGAACAATATCACCATCCTGCAGACCAACCGGTGGAACGCCATCCTGGAAAAGGCCTTTGCCAAAGGCGAGAAGCTGGGCCTAAGCAAAGAATTCATTACCAAGTACTATGATGCCGTGCACATGGAATCCATCAACCATCAGAACAAGATCATGAACTCCTAGCATGTCCGATACTATTGCCTTTCTCTTTGTGCATGTGATCTGTGCTGTACAGGGGCGTGAGCGACTGCTGGCAAAGCCGGTAAGGAAGGTGCTGTTTTCGCACATGCAGAAAGAAGGTGAGGAGAAAGGTATAAGGATCGTCACCATCAACGGGGTGGAGGACCATATGCATTTGCTATTACAGCTGATGCCATCGCAAAACCTTGTCCAGGTGGTGAAAAGTATCAGGGGGGCTTCGGCGGGCTGGTTGAACGAGAACAAGCTGCTGGCAGCCGAATTCCACTGGGAGGAAGGATATTTTGCACTATCTGTAAGTCCCAGCAATGTAAAGCAGGTGAAAGACTATATTGAAAAGCAGGAGGATCACCATAAGACCAAAACGCTCGATGCGGAACTGGAAGCATTTATAAGGCTTAAAGAACAGTTATGAAGAAGTTACAGTACAAATTTTCCAGCGGGGCAACCACGTACTATTTCGATGCCGATCTTGCTTACCTGGAAAAGCTGGTGGATAAATCCCATGCGGTGATCCTCACGGATGACAATGTCTTCCGCAGTCATCAAAAAAAGCTCAAAGGCTGGAATACCATTGTCATACAGGCGGGAGAGGCGTTTAAGGTGCAGGACACGGTAAACTCGGTCATTGAGCAGATGATCGCCATGGGGGCGGACAGAAAAACCTTTCTTATCGGCATCGGCGGCGGTGTGGTGACGGATATTGCGGGTTATGTCGCGGCCATCTATATGCGGGGCATTTCATGTGGATTTCTTCCTACTTCCATACTGGCCATGGTGGACGCCTCGATAGGGGGAAAGAACGGCATCGACGTGGGACTCTATAAGAACATCGTAGGCACCATACGTCAGCCGGCGTTCCTTTTGTATGATCTCAGCCTGCTGAAATCCCTGCCTGAAGAAGAATGGGTCAATGGGTTTGCGGAGATCATCAAGCATGCGGCTATCAAGGATGCTGCCTTGTTCAGGGAGCTGGAGAAGAACAAGCTGACGACCTATCGTAGGGATAAGGCGGCTCTTGCCCGGCTGATCCGACGCAATGCAGTGATCAAGTCCAATGTTGTGGCTAAGGACGAGTTCGAGCAGGGAGACAGGCGGATGCTTAATTTTGGGCATACGCTGGGACATGCCGTCGAGAACCTTTACAAGCTGTCCCATGGACAGGCTATCTCCATCGGCATGGTAGCAGCCAGCCTGATCTCCGAAGAATACACGAATTTTTCGGACACGAACAGGGTGATCGATGCGCTGAAGAGATATGGGCTTCCCACACAAATGGATTTTGATGCGAAGGAGGTGATGAATGTGCTGCGGATGGACAAGAAGAAAGTAAAGGATTCGATGAACTATGTGCTGTTGAACAAGATCGGCCAGGCCGTGGTGAAGGTCATTCCCATTGCCGAGCTTGAAAAGCTATTACAATCAATTATAACTGCCCGCTGATATGCAGACGACAATACAACCATCTTTATTGAATGGCGAGATACATGCACCGGCTTCCAAGAGCTCTATGCAGCGGGCTTGTGCCGCGGCCTTGCTGAATAAGGCTGAGACAACCATTTACAATCCCGGTCATAGCAACGACGACAAGGCTGCGCTGGGAGTGATCCAGGCTTTAGGAGCGGAAGTGAGTGAAGAGAATGGGATCCTGAAGATCGTCAGCCGGGGAGTGAAGCCGGGCAGTGGTAGCGTGAATTGCGGCGAGAGCGGTCTGGGGATACGGATGTTTGCGCCCATCATTGCGTTGAGCGAAAAGCCTATTGCGGTGAATGGAGAAGGGAGCCTGCTCAGCAGACCGATGGATTTCTTCGACGAGATATTCCCGCAGCTGGGCATCCGGGTTGTTTCCAACAAAGGGAAGCTGCCTTTGGAGATACAGGGGCCATTGCAGCCTAAGAATATTGTTATCGACGGTTCGTTGAGCTCCCAATTCCTTACGGGATTACTTTTTGCCTATGCAGCGGCCAGGGCAAAGGATGTCTCTATCCGGGTGAATAACCTTAAGAGCAAACCCTATATCGATCTTACGTTGGAAGTGCTGCAACGGTTTGGCTGGAAGGTGGAGAACAGGAATTATGAAGAGTTTTATTTCCCGGGTGCTGGCATCGGCATGGCGACGGGCAGGAGCTATACGGTAGAGGGGGATTGGAGCGGAGGGGCTTTTCTGCTGGTGGCCGGTGCTGTTGCCGGTCCTATCGTAGTGAAAGGGCTGGCGAGTTCCAGCACGCAGGCTGATACGGCTATATTTCAGGCCCTAATGGATTGCGGGGCGGATATTGCGCCTGCCCCGTCTGCGGAAGGGCACATCCTGGTGGGGCCTCCGTCGACAGGAAAGCTAAAGGCCTTTCAATTCGACGCAACGGATTGTCCCGACCTTTTTCCTCCTCTGGTGGCGCTGGCTTCCTACTGTGAAGGAACGACCGTCATCGATGGGGTAAGCCGTCTTGCGCATAAAGAAAGCAACCGGGGGCTGACCCTGCAGGAAGAATTTGGGAAGATGGGGGTTACCGTCGAGCTGAACGGGGACAGGATGAAGGTGCAGGGAGGCAAGGGCGTTAAAGGAGCCCTTGTGCATTCCCGTCATGACCACCGGATCGCCATGGCGTGTGCGGTGGCGGCGCTTCGGGCGGAGGGTGCGACCACCATTGAAGAGGCGCAGGCCATCAATAAATCTTACCCGGATTTTTATGATCATCTGCGGCAGCTGGGTGCAGTGGTCAACAATAAAACGCAATTTGTATGAATGCATTCGGCAGGCTATTCAGGATAACTATTTTCGGCGAGTCCCATGGGGAGAGCGTAGGGGTAAACATCGACGGCTGTCCGGCGGGTCTGCCTTTAAGTGTGGATGATTTCCTGGTGGATATAGAACGGCGCAAAGGGGGAACACAAAAGGGGACCACGCCCCGCAAGGAGGATGACCTGCCTATCTTTAAGAGCGGGGTTTTTAATGACCGGACTACCGGCGCACCGCTGACCATACTTTTTGAGAATAAGAATACGCGGAGCGGTGACTATGAAAAACAACGGGCAGTACCCCGTCCGGGGCATGCCGATTTTGTAGCGCATGAAAAGTTCGGCGGGTTTGAGGATTACCGGGGCGGAGGACATTTTTCCGGTCGATTGACTGTAGCCCTTGTAGCAGCGGGGGTCATTGCGAAAAAGCTGCTGGCGACGGTGGGTGGCGGTATTCCTGTACGAGCTTCCATCCTGGAGATCGGGGGGGAGGCGGACCTGGAGAAAGGATTGCAGAAGGCCATCGATGCCAAGGATACGATCGGAGGTATTGTCGAATGCCGTGTGGAAGGACTGCCTATTGGGCTGGGAGAACCTTTTTTTGACAGTGTGGAGTCAGTGCTAAGCCATGCGGTTTTTGCTATTCCGGCTATAAGGGGGATTGAATTCGGTACTGGTTTTGCCGCGGCCAGGATGTTCGGCAGCCAGCATAATGATCCTATAGAAGACGGCAGCGGGAGAACACGGACCAACCATGCCGGAGGGGTGGTGGGCGGAATCTCCAATGGGAATGAGCTTGTCTTTCGCATAGCCGTAAAGCCTACGTCGTCCACGCCCAAAGAACAGCTGACCCTTAACTGGGAGACAGGTGAGCAGGAGACTTTTTCCGTAAAGGGGCGTCATGATCTGTGTATTGCCTTACGGGTGCCTGTGGTGTTGGAGGCCGTCACCGCCCTGGCGCTGGCCGATCTGCTGTTGCTGGAGCAGCGGATACCACGACGAATGGGGGATCATGCTTCCCAATGACGATATTTCTGCGGAAATAACAGAAAAATAGTCATTTACAATTACAATATATTATTTCCTTGTATTATATTGTTGTGCGTATGAATCATCGAAAGTGCTGTTTCAGATCATTCCCATTCATATTGTTGTTGTCGGCGTTCTGTTCTTGCGGAGAAAAGCCCAGGAATTTAGAGAAGGATAAAGTGATCAATCCTGCCAAGCTGGAAGAGCGGGTGGGTGACGACCTGAAGAAGATGCTGCAATATGCTTCGGAAAATAAGGATCAGCTGAATGACACCCTCTTATTAGGCTACCGGAAACTGCTGGATAGTATTTACGAAGCGAACAATTACACGCCTATCTGGAGCGATAAGGATCACTGGCTAAGACCTGCGGATTCGCTGTTTGCCTTTATCGGGGACAGTAAGCGATATGGGCTTTTTCCTTCCGACTATCATTATACTTTCCTCTCTTTTGTTCATCGCATCCTGCAGGAAGATACACTGGCCCGAAAAAATGCAGCATTGTGGGCCCGGGCGGATATTTTGTTTTCCGATGCATTTCTTACCCTGGTGAAGCATCTGAAACAGGGGCGGCTGGCTTATGACAGCCTTACGCTCAGGAAAGATTCCGTATTACCCGATACATTATACAGGAATGTGCTGACCAGCGCCCTGCATACACCGGATAGTTTCAGCACGGTGCTGGATGCCTTGCAACCCAGATACAAGGGATATGATTCCCTGAGAACCTACCTGGAGACCTTTCTTTCCACAGCCCGTTTTCGCAAGCTTACCTGGCTGGATTATCCATATAAGGACTCTGCCACCTTTTACCATAATCTTGCGCACCGTCTGCAGGAAGTGGGATATATCGACTCCTCGGTTACGAATGTGGATACAGCCACTCTGACCAGGGCTATCCGGAGTTATCAGCAGGCAAATAAACTAAAGGTAACGGGTAGGGTATATGGGGATATGATCACCATGATGGATAATTCCGACTGGGAGAAGTTCAAGCGCATAGCTATTACGATGGACAAGTACAAGCTGCTGCCCGACACGCTGCCTACTACCTACGTCTGGGTCAATCTGCCTTCCTTTAATCTCCGGGTCATCAATATGGATACGGTGGTCATGGAGTCCAAGGTTATCGTAGGGGCTCCCAGGACCCGCACGCCTTTACTGACCAGTGAAATATCCAATTTTATCACCTATCCCCAATGGACGGTGCCCAATAGCATTATCTTCAAGGAGATGCTGCCCCAGATCAAGCGGAATACGGCCTATTTAACCAAACAGAACCTGATCGTGGTGGACTGGAATGACAGTGTTCGGGACCCTACTACGATCAATTGGGCGCGGCTCAATAAGAATAATTTCCCTTACCAGTTAAAGCAGCGGCAAGGTGATGATAACTCGCTGGGGGTCATGAAATTTAATTTTAGAAATAAGTACGATGTGTATCTGCATGATACTAATGTCCGTTGGATGTTCGGGGAGTCTTTCCGGGCCCTCAGCCATGGGTGTGTCAGGATAAAGGAATGGCAGAAACTGGCCAATTTCCTTGTGCGTAACGATACCGTCCGATATAAGCCAGATACCCTGAAGGCCTGGATCCAGCGCCAGGAGAAGCATACGGTCTATGGGTTTGCCAAAGTGCCTATTTTTCTCCGTTATTTCACTGTGGAGGGTAAAAAGGGCAAGCTTCTTTTTCATGATGATATTTATGGGGAAGACCGCCAGCTGAGGAACAGATACTTTGCTGATAAGCCGATAAATTGATATCTTGGTAGGGCGAACCACAGGTTCGCCGTCCGAAGGACGATCGGTTAGATTCTAAATAATCCGGCGCCGTGGGCGCCGATATCCAATCCCAGAAAAACAACCGCCAATGTCAAAGAAAATCAAAACCGGCCTACTTGCCTATATCCTCTTTCCCGTGGCTGTATTAGGCAGGGAAGAGCGACCCGTCCGGGATACCGTCCTTCCCAAGCAAAAGCATCATCATAAGACTGTCGCTACTAAAGTGCAATATGGCGTAGCGAGCTATTATGCCGATAAGTTCGAGGGCCGCAAGACCTATACGGATGAGATCTTTTCCCAGAAGAAACTGACGGCTGCCAGCAATACGCTGCCTATGCATACCTGGGTGCGTGTGACCAATCTCCGTAATCACCAGAGTGTGATCGTGCGGATCAATGACAAAATGCATCCGCATAACAAGCGCCTTATCGATCTCAGCCATGCGGCGGCAGAGAAGCTGGGTTATTGCGGCAGGGGATTGACGCATGTAAGGGTGGATGTGCTGGGTAAGAAGAGGCCGCCGGAAGCGGAAGAAGGAGAAGGAGAAGCTGCAAAAAAATAAAGTAGCGTATTGTGCAAATAAGTTGTGCAAATAAAAAGAACCGGGCCGTCGCCCGGTTCTTTCCTTGTTGCAGGGCCTGGATTAATTCTTCATTTTCTTAAAAACACTGATATCGCCATCCGTTGAAACGTTGAGTACATATTTTTTATCTCCTTTCGAGACGGTGACATAATAGCTCATCCCATTTTCTGCATGGTCGAACTCGATGGCTTCGAGGATATCGTAGCCTTCGTATTGCCTGTTGATGTTGATGACATAGGCGAGCGGCAGTGCGTTGACCTCTATCCCGCGGCTGGTGCCGATGAGGTTGCCTTGTTTGTCAAAGAACGCCTGCAGGTTGAGATTGTTCCAGTTGAAAGTGACTTCGGTGAAATCCTTTTTCACTTCATAGACTACTTTGGTGGCGTTGGGGAACATCCTTTTAAAATGATCGGCTCCTTTAAAATTAAGGGTGTTGTTGTCTCCTGCAAAAGCAGTGCTCGCGATGGTAATTACCATTAAAGCGATGATTGATACCTTCTTCATAACTATTAATTTTTTAAGTTTGTTTGCCAATTGATTGGTTGTACATACTAAGACCAACGTAATGCCAAATAGGTTACATTTGCCTAACACATTGATAATTAGAAGTATCGTAGTTTCGGGGAAATATGGGAGTGTACGCTATCGGACGTTTGATTGTTCGCATGCGAACAATTACGGGTTAAAAGAGGTTTAAAGAGGGGTTAAAAGAGATTTAAAGAGGATTACTATTTTCAAAATAACAAATCATGAACACAAACATTGGAATTTCCCAGCAGCATTTACAGGCAGTGGCAGCGGCGCTGTCCAAATTATTGGCCGATGAATTTGTATTGTACACGAAGACGCGTAATGCGCATTGGAATGTAGAGGGCCCCGATTTTCATTCCATGCATATATTTTTCGAACAGCAGTATGAGGCGTTGGATGAGACGATGGATAGTGTGGCGGAACGTATCCGGCAGCTGGGGCATTTTGCGCCGGCCACTTTGAAAAGTTTTCTTTCGCTGACGCATCTCACGGAGGTTTCCCGGGAGAAGAATGATAGCCAGGGTTTTCTCAAGGAATTGGTAGTAGACCATGAGAACATCATTATCTATATACGTGAAAATATCAACCGTTTTGCAAACGAATACGGTGATCTTGGCACCAGCGACTTTGTCACCGGTCTTATGGAAGAGCATGAGAAGATGGCCTGGATGCTCCGTGCGCACCTGAAATAGGGCTAGTCTTTATGAAAACAGGGTTAGTCTTTATGTTTCCCGAACAGTCTTTTGAAGAAGCCCTCTTTTTTCTTTGGCGGTGGCGGATTTGGATTGGCATCCGTCACGGTGACCTTGATAGAACCCTGGGGGCTGTTCTTTTGCATGGTAGCTTCTTTCAGAATCTTTTGTTCTTCGGGAGACAGTTTTGAATCTGTAGGTACGGTGGGGGCGCTGGTATCCAGATATTGGTTAGCCTTGCCGTTGCCTTGATTGGCGCCTTCCGCTCCGGGGGGCGCAATTTTTTCGATGTTCATATAATCGTACATCATTTCCTTACGCATGTTCTCGGGTTGGATGAACTTGGCGTTACGATCGATGCCTAATGTTCTGTCAGCAAGGACCTTTGCGAAGAAGTATTCCCAGATGGGTCTTGCTGCCTGTGCGCCGTAGCCAAGACCGCTTTCCAGGTGGATGAAGCGGTCGTCGCATCCTATCCAGGCGCCGGCCATCAGCTGTGGTGTATAGCCCATGAACCAGGCGTCGGAATTATCATTGGTGGTACCTGTCTTGCCGCCCATTTCAGCGATGTCCAGCCTGTTGCGCAGTCCGGCTGCCGTACCGAAGTCGACGGGGCCCTGCATCATGCGGGCCATGGTATAGGCGGTACCCTGGCTGATGACCTCTTTTCTCTTTGTGTCTCCGCGCATGAGGACGTTGCCATTCTTATCCTCTATCCGGGAGATATAGTAGGGTTTGGTGCTAAAACCGCTGGCAGGGAACATGGTGTATCCCCACATCATTTCAAAGAGGGAGAGATCGCAAGATCCCAGCGCCATGGAAGGGTAGGGGTCGATCTTTGTAGGGATGCCGATGTCACTAATGTATTGGGCAAAGCGTTTGGGGCCTACCTGTTTCATGATATAGGCGGCTACGCCGTTGATAGACCAGGCCAGTCCGTTGGCCATGGTGGTCGTTCCGCCCTCGTGTTTATCCATGCGGGCGGGGACATATCCAAAGCCGGGGAAATACTGCTGGCTCGTCTGACATTCCGTTTCGGGGGTGAAGTTGAAGTCTTCGATGGCCAGGCTGTAGAGGAAGGGTTTGATCGAGCTGCCTACCTGCCGTTTGGTATTGACATTGGCATGATCGAACTTGAAGGTTTTGAAGTCGATGCCGCCTATCCAGGCTTTTACGGCGCCGGTGACGGGATCCATTACCATAAAGGCTGTCTGCAGCATCTGCTGATGATATTTGATGGAATCCATCGGAGTCATCACAGTATCTTTCTCTCTTTTGCTGTTCCATGCAAAGATCCGCATGGGTACGGCCTGAAAGAAAGTCTTGCGGATATCGGCGTCGCTGAGTCCTTCATCTTCCAGGGCCTTCCATCTATCACTATTATGCATAGCTGCATCCAATATATTCTGATGTTCTTTCCAGATCAGTCCTTTGCGCAGGCTGGTCTGGGCGTTGAGGGCTTTCTGCAGGACGGGCAGACGGCTGGCTACGGCCTCTTCTGCATATAGCTGCATCCTTGGGTTGATGGTAGTGTATACCCGGAGACCGTCCTCGTAGAGATTATAGGGTTCTCCTGTCGCGGGATTTTTATGTTCCTTGCACCATCTTTTCAGCTCCTCCCGGAGGATATCCCTGAAATAAGGCGCCAGGCCATTGTTCTCGTCGAGCTTTTTATAGTTGCTCATATCGATGGGCAGGGCCTTGTATTTGGCAGCCTCGGCGGGTGTGACATAATTGTTCTTCACCATCTGGTTGATGACGGTGTTGCGTCTGTCGTAAGCGGCTTTGATATTCCTGCGGGGGTTGTACAGGGTATTACCTTTTAACATACCGATGAGCACGGCGGCTTCGTCTACGCTGAGGCGGTCCGGTTCTTTATTAAAGAAAGTGCGGGAGGCATTGCGGATGCCGTAGACATTATCTCCGAATGGGACCTCATTGAGATAAAGGGCAAGGATCTCCTGTTTGGTAAAGTTGCGTTCCAGCTTGATGGCGATGATCCATTCTTTTAGTTTTTCTATAAAGCGGCGGATGAAGTTCCTGGAGCCTTGTTCCAGCAGATTTTTGGCCAGCTGCTGGGTGATGGTGCTGCCGCCGCCGTCCCTTCCCAGCTTGATCACGGCCCGCATGACGGAGAAGCCGTCTATCCCCGAGTGCTCATAAAATCTTTCGTCCTCGGTGGCTACCAGCGCGTTGACCACGTTGGGGCTGATGTCCCTGAATTCCACATTGCTGCGATTGCCTTTGTCCTTATAGTATTTGCCCATGGCAGTGCCGTCCTCGGCAAAGACTTCGGTGGCCAGGGTGATGGAAGGGTTCTCCAGTTCCTTCAGGGAAGGAAGAGAGCCGAATACGCCCAGGTTGATCAATACCAGGAAAAGAATGAAAGCGGCCAGTCCATAGAAAAAGACTTTCCAGAAAATGCGAACCAGTTTAGAAGACATATATCGAGTTGTTGTAATTAACAGGGCCTGTTCTGCGGATAATGCACATTCCGTTCCAAAGTTAGTTAAAACAAGTAGTTAAAACTTCCCTGGATAGGCGGCGGAAAGGAAGCTTCTATACCCCTGCATATCCTTATTCTGCAATAACAGTTCCAGGTTGGGCGCCGAGATCACCAGGAAGGTGTATTTCCCTGCGGGTAACCATGGCACCACTTCCCTGGGGGCGGCGGCTTTGGCTTTTTGCAGGTAGTCCAGTGCGGCGGTGCTGTTCTCAAAGGTATGGATGACCACCAACTTTAGAGAGTCGTTCAGGGGAACGTTGTCGATGGTAAGGGATTTATCATAGAAGTTTTCCAGGTTATAGCGGGAAAAGGCATTCCGGGTCTCGGTGACATATACGGGGTCTACCTTATCGAGTACAATGATCACCGAGTGAGATTTTTCCGGCGAAAAGATGAAGGCGGAGTTCATGGACCGCACTTTAGCTGCCATGGCTGCCGTATCCGCCTGCAGTTTTTTCACGACTGCCTGGATGGAGTCGGCCCTGTGCTGCAGCAGGGCCATTTGTATCGAGTCCTGCATGGCTTTGGCCATTGCTGCCTGGATGGAGTCCATCTGTTTGTGTAACCTGGCGAGCTCGCCGGCATCCATGGTGATCTTACGCAGGCCGGCTGTGTCTACTTTCAATTTTTCGCCTGGTACGGTGATGCCGGGTTTTGCGCCACTGGTGACCGGAGAGGCTCCGGGTGCATGTATATTAGCTTTGGCCAGGTTGGTGGTGTCTTCTTTTTTTAACAGATTGTTATCGTCGCGCACGAGTCTGGGGGCGGCAGGAGCGGTGACTTTTCCGGGCATCAGCACAGGGGTTGTGGATACGGTGTCGTCATCGGAAGCCCGTTTGACCTCCAGCTTTGTGAGATAGTCCTCGATCTCCCGCCGGCGGCGCAGTACGTCCATCAGGGCGGTGGCTTTAGCTGCCATGGGCGTCTTAGGATATTTCAGCGGGATTTGCGCCAGGATGGTGATGGCCTGCTGATCCTCCCTGTTGCGTATGTGGTATATGGATTCGATATACAGCAGCTGGGGGGTCCAGTATTTGTCGCCGTAGAGGCTATCGGCTACTTTTTTATCGGCCAGCGCTTCCTGGAACCTGCCTTCTATAAAAGAGTTGTAGATCTTTTCGTACTGGTGCGTAGCGTTGACCTTTTGACTGCCTTCTGCCTGCACGGTGGAATCGGGATTGCCGGCCAGGGCGGCGGCGCGGCCGGCGGGGAAGCCTTTCTTCAGCATGGCGAGGATCCTCTCTGCATTTGCCATATCTCCCAGCTTCTTATAACAATAGTACATGTTCAGCAAGGTCTCTTCTCTGAAGGCTGTGGAGGGGAATCGTTGCAGCAGGCTGTCGTCCGTCTTTACGGCGTACTGATAATCGCTTATCCCTTCCTGGTAGGTCTTACCCAGGACATGCATTGCTTTTTCGACGGAGTCATTGAGCTTTTTCATTTTTTCCGGCGTCAGCGGAAGATTGTCCATGAGGGATTTAAAGCTGATGGGCCCGGCGGCGGCTACGGCGGCCCTGGCGTCCATGCCTATCATGCCGGTGGCGCTTTTTTCACCCGGGCGTGGCGGCTGCTGGTTTTTCACCAGGGAGGAGAGCTGCCAGTTATCGACGTTGGGCCGGTTGCCCCATTTTGTCTTGAAATCGTTGTAACCCTTTGATTTCAGGGAAGCGTTGTTGAAATACCAGTCTGTGCTGCCGTTGGCGGAGCTTGTGCTGAAGAGGTCGGGAACGGTGGTGTTGTTGACAAGGGGGCCATTGTTATTGGAGGTGCTGTCCCATTCATCCCGCAATCCCTGGCGTCGCCGCAGGGTCTTTACCAGTTTTTTGATATAGGCGTCCCGTTCGCTGGCGGGGAGGGCTGCGATGCGTTGCAGGCTGTCCTGTCTTTCCATGATCTCCATCTGGGCCACGATCGTGGCCAGGGCTGCCTTGCGGTCGGGGAGCCAGCTGATGTCCCCCAGGGGTGCCGGGTCGTTGGTGTTGAGGCTGTCGTAATAATTTTTAGCGGCCTTGTATTTTTTTTCTTCGAAAGAGAGGTTTGCCAATTGTAAAAAAGCTTTGTTGCGCTGGCTGCCGATGATCCCGGCACCGGCTTTTGTACAGAGTATGAGGAAAGTTTCCGCGCCGGGTTTGTTATTCCTCTCCAGCTCCATCTGTGCAGCTGTATAATAAATGATATCCCTATAGGATTCGTAGCGATCCCTATGCGCCATTTTTACCAGTGCGTCGATGTTTTTCTGGATAAAATCCTCTCCGCCTTCCTTGTTCTGCCGGATGGCGTTGAGGCGGGCGTAGATCTCCAGGACGGGATTATAGGTGTGGCGGATGGTCCGTTCGTAAAAGGTTCTGGCTTCGTAGCTGCGGCCTGTCTTTTCATAAAGCTGGGCGATCAGATATTCCCAGCGGGCGGTTTCTTCATGGTTCTCTGCTGCGGGCAGGGCTTTTTCCAGGTAGAAGGCGGCGCTGTCATAGGTAGATTGCCGGTAGAAGGAAAGGGCCTGCATTTCCGCAAGTCCCGGCGCCAGGCGTGGGGGGAATTGCGGGTCGTGTTTCAGCACTTCGATGAGGCTCGTAGCTTCCGCATACTGATTCCTTGCAAGGTAAGTCCTGATCTTCCACAAGATGGATTCATTACGGCTGGGCGGCCGGGAGAAAGCTTTTTGCAGAAGATTCCTTTTTTCCGCGGTGGAGACGATATTGGCATTTCCACCTTCGTCGGCATTGGCGTTGCTGCCGATGGGTTTGTCGTAGCCGTCGGCTTCTTTGGGAGCGAATGCGAACTGGAGGAACTGGAAAGTGATATAGGCGGAGTCGAAGTCTTTTTTCAGGTAATAGGCTTCACCGATCAGGAGGTACAGGTTGTCCACCCAGTCACTCCGGGTGTCATGTATGAGAATGCCGGCTGTGCATTTGTATATGACGGAGTCCAGCTCTCTTTTCTGTGCAAGGGTGGCTTCCAGGGTATAATTATAGAAGGGAAGAAGGCTGGTGTAGTCGTCTTTGTTCTGCTGTTTGGCCCGGGCGATGACCTGGTTGAGCTTTTCGTTGGCGTTGAAGTAGTAATTATAGTGGGTGACGGTATTCTGGATGAAGCGGCGTACTCTTTTTATTTTTTTGGGGTTGTCGCCGGATTTTTCGGAGGCCAGGATCCTGTTTTCGAATTTTTTGGGTTTTTTAAGGTCATAGGCTACCCCCTGCTGCCCGAAGGTGGCCAGCGTCAGTATGGAAAAGACGGCAAATAGCAGAATTTTACTATAAGTCACGAACCCAACGTTTATCACCGCAAGCTAACTAATAATGTCCGGAAAATGGGTTCCGGAAAATATAACCCATTTTCCGGAAAGAGCTAATAATTGTCCTTCGGACGACGAACTGGAAGTTCGTCTTGTCCAATTTTGCGTGTCCAATTACGCGCAACTGACCAATAACTCATTTTGGGGGGTATTTATTGTTTTGTATAAGCAATCAATTGTGATTAAATTCGTTAAGTTTGTTTGCCGGACCTGACGGTCCAGATTTACCGCAATCAGTCTCCTATGGCCAAATTCGATGCCAATTCCACGTTCAAGCGTTTGCAGAACCGTTACCGTCTGGTGGTGATGAATGATGACACCTATGAGGAAGTGGTGACTTTCAAGCTGTCCCGTTTGAGTGTGTATGTAGGTCTCTGCACGATTTTTGTGTTGCTTACGGGGCTGACCGTAGCGTTGATCGTTTTTACGCCATTGAAGCTGTATATTCCCGGATATGGAGATGTGAACAATACCAAGGACTTGCGTGAACTAAAAGTGCGCACTGATTCGTTAGAGCGGGAGGTCCGTTATAAAGATCAGTACCTGGAGAGTATTCGCAGCGTGTTGCAGGGAAATACGACGGTGAAAGTGGACACGACAACATTGAAGATCCCCAAACCTGAGAAAATTAACGACTAAGATTCAATTACTATTAAAATCTGATACTATGTTCAATGGAAAATCCAAATCGGATGTCCTTGGAGAGAATACCTCTACGGGCACCAGCACCAGCCTTATCGGGGCCGGAACATCTATGAAGGGCGACATTACCAGCAACGGCGATCTGCGGATCGACGGGAACCTGGTAGGCAACATCAACTGCTCGGCCAAGGTGGTCATCGGCGCCAATGGTGTTGTACAGGGGGATATCAATGGCCAGCAGGCAGATATCATGGGGAAGGTCACCGGAACTATCAAGGTCAAGGATCTTCTCCAGCTGAAAGGCGGCTGCCAGGTCAACGGGAATATCCAGGCTGCCAAGCTGCAGATAGAGCCTACGGCTAATTTTAACGGGGAATGTCACATGGCTGCTCAGCCGGCTGCAGCAACATCGGGTAAATCATCCCCGGAAATCAGTAAGGAATTAAAACATGCAACCATCGCCGCCGGTTGATCCCGGGGGAAAGGGAGAGCCGGGTAAAGACCGGAAAATCAGCAATCGCCGCGAATTACTGCGTTATGCAGGATTGTCTTCGGAGGTATTGGCCTCTGTAGGGATCTCTGTGTTCCTGGGTATAAAAGCCGATAAATGGCTCAAGCTTTCTTTTCCGGTGTTTTCCTTGTCGTTACCTTTGCTGGTAATTATCTCGCTGATCGTACGATTGGTGAAAGAATCATCCCGGAAGAAAGATGGAAAATAATATGCCTGGTAAGTCTTTTCGGCCCATTGTGGTTGTTTTCGTTGTTGTATTGGTGTTGATGCTGGCCGCCCGTAACTGGCTGGCTGCGCAGTGGAATATGGATTACCGGGTGGTGCTGGTGGGCAATGCGGTGCTGTTCATAGCGACTGCTTTTTCTTTTTACTTGTATTCCAAGGCTTTACGAAATAATAATACGCAGGTGTTTCTTCGTATGATGTATTCCAGCCTGCTGGTGAAGATGGTATCCGTACTGGTGGCCATGCTGCTTTATCTCTTTGTAAGCAAGGATGTCAACAAGTCGGGTATTATGGCTTCCCTGGCGTTGTATGTCGTCTACACCTACGTAGAAGTAAAAGTTTTAATGCGTCTGAGTAAGAATTCTCCAAAAAATGGCTAAGAAAGAAGCTCCGCTGGAATACCTGAGTCAATTCATTCCTGATCCATCCGCTCCCCTTATCCTGGAATACCTTCATCATTACAAGGTGCATCTGACCATTACCCGTGAGCGAAAGAGTGTGCTGGGTGATTACCGTCATGCCACCCATTCCAATAATCATCGCATCAGTGTCAATGGCAATCTCAATAAATATTCATTTCTTATTACGCTTATCCACGAACTGGCTCACCTGGTGACTTTTATGGAGTACGGCAACCAGGTTCAATCGCATGGAAAGGAGTGGAAGCTGGTATATCGCAAGATGCTGGAAGAGTTCCTGCGTTTAAAGGTCTTTCCCGATGATGTACTGGCTGCGCTGAAAAAGAACCTGCATGATCTGCCGGCCAGCAGCTGTGCAGACGAGAACCTGATGCGTATCCTTAAAAAGTATGATAAGAACCCCGGAGGGTTAATACTTGTGGAACAAATTGCGGAAGGAGCCCGTTTTTCATTGGATGACGGGAGGGTTTTTCGCAAGGGAAAGAAACTGAGAAAAAGGTACCAATGCGAGGAGCTCTCTACAGGAAAATTGTATCTTTTTAGCCCGATCTATGAGGTTAAATCGATGAATTAAGTATATTGCAAGTCCTTATAACTACCTATCCAACCGTCTTAATCCCCTTTTTGCCATACCCGGTCGCCGCTTTATCCGTCATGTAATGCCCGTTTTTAATCCAGACCTTAATGATAGATGTTTTGGCAGCGCCAGATCTTACTTATGAAGAAAAGTTCCTGCGTGGGCCGTCTGTTGTCAGCTCAGGATTGCGATGACGCTATACAGGATCGCCATGGAGAGGAGGATGAGCCCGATAAATGGTTTGTCTGCGTTTTTCATGTGTATAGTGATTCTATAGGATTTTATAATTGGTTAACGCATGCATGAAGACAAATAGTATGCCATGCGGGAGAATGTCCATCATAGGTCTGAATACGCTGCCGGATGCAGGAAAATGATGTCTACATGGGACACATTGTGTTGATACTGGGGTTGGGCCAGCAATTGCTTCCAGTAAGGGTCTGCGCCAAAAGCTTTCCAATGCGCCTCACGGGATTCCATATTATCAAAGCTTGTCATATACATGAGATTGGGCATATGCGCGCCGGACAGGACGGATGCATAGAAAACGGCATTGAACCCAAGTCTTTTGAATAGTCCGATCTCGTCTCCTTTATTGAACATCTGCACTTTGTTCACGAAATACTTTTCGGTGGGCCCTTCGTAGCTTCTCAGCTCATAGATCCTTTGGGTCGCGGAGGTTGTAAGGGTTGCAGGCGCTTCCAGGTGTGTCATGCCGGGAAAGGCCCGGAGGAGGATGGTCTCTATACGAATATAGGGTGGATCGTCATGCGTGGCATCCAGGTAGTCTTTTCCGTCGGAGAGGTACCGGGCGTCCTTGTCCAGGCGTGTGTCGAGCGTGGTAAATTCTTCCAGGCTATGAAAGGACATGAGTACATAGATGCGGCGGACGGCTGCCGTATCATTGGTCAGGGGCTTGAAAACCCCTACTTTTTCCATACCCTGCCGGTGGAGGGCGGGTAAGAAGGCCTCTTTAAGGAATTTGTCGACCCTTTCCTCTTGCCGGGCATCTTTCATCTGGTAGATCCGGATAGAGAAGATATCCTGTCTGGGGGTGGAAAAGGAGGTCAGGAATGGGAACAGGAGGAAAATGGGTAGAAAATGGCGTTGCATAGGGGAAAATTAGATTTTTTTTATGAAAGTGACGGATTAAAATCCAGACAATAATCCTAATTTGACGCCGACCTATGCGCTACACACTCCTTCTAGCTACTTTGCTATTTTCCTGTCCGGGGTTTGCCCAGCATTTCCTGACGGGGAAGGTCCTTAAAAGGGACAGTAAAGAATTCCTCATTTCAGTCAGCATCGAAAATAAGACCCAGCGACGGCATGATCTTTCCGATGAACGGGGGACTTTCCGGATACAATCCTCCCAGGGGGACGTGCTGATCTTTTCCCATGTGGGCTACCGATCGGATACCATTGTGGTGGATACTTCCATGCAGGCCGGTGACTATCCTGTGTATATGGAGCCAAAGGCCCAGATGCTGCGGGCGGTAGAGGTAGGTTCGCTGAGCAATTATCAGCTGGATTCCATGGCAAGAAGGGAGGAATACAGCTGGGTGTATGACCATGGCACACCGCCCAGGCTCGAGCGAAAGAGGACCGGGGACGGCGTAGGGGTCAGCATGAATATTTTCCGGAATGCTTCCCGGGAGGACCAGGACAGGGAGAAACTGAAGAAGCGGCTGATGAGGGAAGAAGAGGAGCACTATATCGACTTTCGTTATTCACGGGAATATGTATCCCGCCTGACCAAGCTGAAAGGCGACAGCCTTCAGCAATTTATGATGCATTTCAGGCCTACCTATGACTATTGCCGCAAGGCGGCCAATGTAGACATCCTCGTATATGTCAACGACAGCTTTAAAAAATTTATGAAGAGAGAAGAGCTGTAATACCTGGGGATTTGATGTATTTATGCCGTATTATTAGGTAATTTACGTCAAACCAACTGTCGTATGAAGTTCTTGACCTGTCAGGTACTATTGTCCCTTTGTATCTTATCATTCACCGGGTGGGCGGACCGGGGAGCGCAGCGATCTCCGGATAAGGCTGCTGTTTTTGACGGTTATGTCCGGAAGGCGCTCTCTTTATGGAAGACGCCGGGTATGTCCATCGTCGTGGTGAAGGACGGCCAGGTGGTATTCAGGAAAGGTTTTGGGTCGGTGGAGCTGGGCAAGGCGGAGCCTTTTACGACGGCTACCATGGGGTTATGCGCTTCTACGACAAAGGCGATGACGGCAGTGTGTATAGGGATGCTGGTGGATGAAGGCAAACTGCATTGGACGGATAAGGTCAGGGATGTGCTGCCGGCGTTTGCGCTGTATGATCCCTATGTGTCGGCTGAACTTACTGTGCGCGATCTGCTGACGCACAATGCCGGCGTCGGCAACACAGACAACCTTTGGGTCTATGGCTATTCCAGGGATGAGATCCTTCGCCGTATGCGGCTGGTCCCTCCCGCTTATTCCTTTCACTCTTCTTTTATTTATCAAAACTGCATGTATATCGCAGCCGGCGAGCTGATACAGAAGGTCAGCGGTCTGCGCTGGGAGGATTTTATCACCCGCCGTCTCTTCCAGGAGCTGGGGATGAATCATACTTATGCCAGCTATAAGCTATCTGCCGGCGAGCCCAGTCATGAATCGCCGCATTTTATGATGAAGGACAGCAGTATCCGGGTTATTCCTTTCCTGGATTATGATAATGTCGGTCCTGCCGGAGGCGCCTGGACTTGCGCCGACGACATGGATAAGTGGATGCTTTTTATGTTAGACAGCGCCAGGGTGGGCGGCAGGAGGCTGTTGAAGGCGGAGACCTGGTGTGAATTGTTCAGGTCGCAGACGCTTGTTACGGAAAAGGAGTTCTATCCTACGTTGCAATTGACCCATTCTTCCTGGACCACGTATGGACTGGGATGGTTCCAGGAAGACTATCGCGGCAGGGCCCTGCAATTCCATACGGGCAGCCTGGACGGGGGCGTGGCCATCATTGGGTTGATACCTTCGGAACATTTTGGCGTTTATATTCTTGGCAACCTGGATCATTCGGAGCTCAGGCATGCGCTTATGTATAAGGCGATGGATCTTTGGTGTTTTCCGGACAACAGCCGGGACTGGAGCGCTGAATGTTTTGCTTTATATAAAAAGCTGAAAGCCGATGAGCGGCAGAAAGAGAAGGAGAAAGAGGCGACCCTGGTGAAAGGGACAAAGCCTTCCCTGCCCCTGCAGGCTTATGCGGGTGACTATACGAATGAGATCTATGGGAATGCGCATGTCGTGCTGGACGGCGATTCATTACGGATCGAGCTGCCCAATGATGTTCGTCTTTGTCTGCAGCACTGGAATTATGACACATTTGTCGGATATTACAACTATTTCTGGTGGGACAGGGAGTGGATACAATTTTCCCTGGATGCGGGGGGAAAGGTCACGCAGTTTGAAATGGCCGGGAAGGAAGTTTACAGAAAAAAATAATCAGCTTCGTTAAGGATGGCGTAGTTTACATCCCTGTAAAAAATTAGCTTATTATATGACAGCATTCCGTAGTCGTGACTGGTTTGGCAAGACGGATAAGATGGGGTTCATTTATCGCAGCTGGATGAAGAACCAGGGATTTCCCGAGGACCTGTTCGATGGCCGGCCGGTGATCGGCATCTGCAATACGTGGTCGGAGCTGACTCCCTGTAATGCTCATCTCCGGGATATTGCGGAGGTTGTTAAACGGGGGGTATATGAGGCGGGCGGCTTTCCCCTTGAATTTCCGATCATGTCGCTGGGGGAGACCTTGCTGAAGCCTACGGCCATGCTCTTCAGGAACCTGGCCAGTATGGATGCGGAGGAGTCTATCCGGGGTAATCCGCTGGATGGGATCGTGCTGCTCACGGGTTGTGATAAGACCACGCCTTCTACGCTGATGGGAGCGGCCAGTGTGGATCTGCCTACCATCGTAGTTCCCGGAGGACCGATGCTGAATGGAAAATTCCATGGAAAGGATATAGGTTCCGGTACGCATGTCTGGAAGTTTGCGGCCGACAGGAAAACGGGCAGTATGTCGGATGAGGATTATCTTTTTGCGGAAAGTTGTATGTCCCGCAGTGCGGGGCATTGCATGACCATGGGTACGGCCAGCACCATGGCTTGCATGGTCGAATCGCTGGGGCTTACTTTGCCCGGAGCGGCGGCTATACCGGCTGTGGATTCCAGGAAGAAGGTGCTGGCACACCGGTCAGGAAGGAGGATCGTGGAGATGGTAAAGGAAGACCTGCGGTTGTCGAAGGTACTTACCCGTCCGGCTTTTGAAAATGCCATTAAGGTGAATGCCGCCGTAGGGGGCAGCACCAATTTCATCATTCATCTGACGGCTATTGCCGGCAGGATCGGCGTTTCCCTTGACCTCCGGGATTTTGACAATCTTGGAAGCCGTATTCCTTTGCTGTTGAACCTGATGCCTTCGGGTCAGTACCTCATGGAGGATTTCTATTATGCTGGTGGTCTGCCGGCAGTGCTGGCTGAGCTGAAAGATCTGCTTGATATGAATACGATCACGGTGACGGGGAAGGGACATGGAGAAAATATTGAAAAGATCAGCGCATGCTATAACAGGGAGGTGATCGCGTCTTATGCTGCGCCCTTCATCCCCGAGGCAGGCATAGCTGTATTGAAGGGCAACCTGTGTGAGAATGGCGCGGTCATAAAGCCGTCGGCGGCTACTCCTTCCCTTATGCAGCACCGGGGCAGGGCCGTTGTGTTTGAGGATATCGAGGATTATCATGCGCGGGTGGATGACCCGGGACTGGACATCGATGAGACGTGTATCATGGTCCTGAAAAATGTGGGGCCTGTCGGCTATCCCGGTATGCCGGAGGTAGGGAATATGACCTTGCCCAAAAAGCTGCTGGAGAAGGGAGTGACGGATATGGTGCGGATATCGGATGGCCGTATGAGCGGTACGGCCTATGGGACCGTGGTGCTGCATGTCTCACCGGAGTCTGCGATCGGAGGTGTGCTGGCCCTTGTGGAGAATGGGGATTGGATCGAGCTCGATGTAGAGGGCAGGAGGCTGCACCTGGATGTGTCTGATGAGAAGCTGGAGGAACGGAGGGCGAAGTGGGTGCGACCGGAGCTTCCCCGGACAAACCGGGGGTATGTCCATCTTTATATTCAGCATGTACAGCAGGCTGACAAGGGCGCTGACATGGATTTTCTCGTGGGTGGTTCAGGTTCGGAGGTCAGCAGGGATTCTCATTAGTTAAGTCTATATACACATGCATATTGTCATCGTCCTGTTGGGGATCTTACTGCTGATAACGTTGATCACCTGGGGAAAGCTGAATGCTTTTCTGGCATTTCTTATCGTATCGTTGACCACGGGTTTGTTGTTAGGTATCCCCCTGGCTACCATTACCTCTTCCGTATACAAGGGTATCGGGGATACATTGGGGCAATTATCCATCGTCATTGTGCTGGGAGCCATGCTGGGCAAGCTCGTCGCGGAGAGCGGGGCCGCGCAACGGATCGCAACGGTGATGATGAACCTCTTTGGGGAGAAGTATATTCAATGGGCGTTGATGATCACGGGTTTTATCATCGGCATCCCTCTCTTTTACAATGTGGGTTTTGTGCTGATGGTGCCGTTGATCTTTTCGGTGGTGTATAAGTACAAATTACCGGCTGTCTATATCGGGCTGCCGATGCTGGCTTCGCTGTCCGTGACCCATGGTTTTCTGCCTCCTCATCCGGCGCCTGCTTCGCTGGTGGGGCAATTCCATGCGGAGATGGGCAAGACTCTGCTTTATGGCATCACCATCGCGATACCCGCTGTCATTATCGCCGGTCCTCTTTTCTCACGGACCCTAAAAAAAGTCCAATCGACTCCCCTGGAAGGCCTGGTGGCGCCCAGCAAACCGGAGGAGGAATTGCCAGGCATGGCCAATAGCCTGCTGACTTCCCTGTTGCCTGTGATATTATTGATGCTGACAACGATATTGCCCCTGGTGCTGCCGGGAACGGGTGTTTGGAAAGGCCTTTTGCATTTTCTGGGAGATCCTTCCATCATCCTGTTAATATCTATCAGTGCTGCTACTTATACCCTTGGTATCGGTATGGGCAAGCGTATGAAAGCTATCATGCGTATCTATGAGGAGGCCGTGAAAGACATTGCCATGATCCTGCTTATCATAGCAGGAGCGGGGGCTTTGAAGGAAGTATTTTTAGACAGTGGCGTCAGCAAAGAGATAGCTACTATACTGGAACAATGGCCTGTTCATCCCCTGGTGCTGGGCTGGCTGATCGCGGCCATCATACGGGTGTGCCTGGGTTCGGCTACGGTGGCCGGATTGACGGCAGCAGGCATTATCCTCCCTCTTATGAAGGCTTCTCATGTGGATCCCAATCTCATGGTATTGTCTGTAGGCGCAGGCAGTCTTATGTTCTCCCATGTCAATGACGGCGGGTTCTGGCTTTTCAAGGAGTATTTCAACCTGTCCATAAAGGATACCATCCGCAGCTGGAGTCTCATGGAGACTATTGTGGCGTTAGTGGGCCTGGGAGGGGTATTGGTCCTCAATATATGGGTATAATTTCCCTAAGGGTTTAAAAAGATCTCCTGAGGCCTTGTGATTTAAATAATAATATATATTTTCATATATGAATATCCGGTAGCGAACTCCTGGTTCCTGCCGGAGTAACCCTTTAAAATAAACTGCCAGAAAAGTCCTTTATTTTGGAGCAAGCTATCACAAAAGACATCCTGAGAGATGAATTATTCTCCGGTGACAAGACTCCCGCAGAACTTTTGTATAACCGGTATGGGGGAATGCTGTTCAGTTATGTACAGCAGTTCGTATCTTCCCGGAGAGAGGCGGAAAGTCTGCTGGCGAATATATTTATCCGGTTGGCATCCAGACTGGATGCGGCCTTCGAGTCCAGCCTCAGTGTTTATTGCTGGCTGCAGATCGAAGCGAGGAAGATCATTTTGGAGCACCGCAGGCAGGATGGTGTGGATGTGATGTCCGGGTTGGGAGAAAATAAAGCATATTATTTTTCTTTACTGGAAGAATCTTCTTCCGAGCATCGATGGGTCTTCAGGGAATTGTTCATACATGGCAGGCAAAGGGAAGATCTGGCCCGGGAGGCGGGTAAGGATCAGGCCCATATAGAGGACCTGTTAAAGGAATGTATGCAAATAATCAGGAAAAAACTAGGTTGAATATCCAGCAGTATATAGCAAGCGGTATTATCGAAAGTTATGTTCTGGGTTTGGCTTCTTCGGATGAGGCATCCCAGCTGGAACGTTTATTGCCTTTCTATCCTGAGCTGCAGGCAGCGTTATCCGACTTTGGATTTCAGCTGGAGCTATTTGCCATCCAGCATGAAGAGCCGCCGCCGCCGGGTCTTTTTTCCAGGATACAGGACAAAGTGAAGGATCTGCCTGCCATAAGGGAGCGGCCATCAGGGCATGGGACGCGCAATGGCGGCGCTACTGGTGACGACTATATTCCTGTAAAGGAGAATTCCACACATATCCGCGTGCATAAATACTGGCGGATCGCGTTTATCGTAGTATTCATTCTGTCCAAGCTGTTGCTTGCGGCATTTATCTATTATTTTATACAGTACCGTCACTCCGAGCGGGAAATGCGGCTGTTACGGGAGCAGCAGATAAAAGCGAATAAGGTTCAGCTATCTCCGGAATCGCAGGATAATGACAAATAAGCCTGCTGCCGCCAGGACGGCGATGATCCACCATAACCATGTATGGCTGTTTGGAATAATGGAGGCTTTGAGGGGCTCCGGATTGCCTGCGTAATTGAGGGCAGCCCAGTAGTAGGGGAGCTTATATTGATAGGACACCTGCGGGTCATACAGCCAGTCAAGTTTAGCCCTGCGCAGTGCGGAAGCGATGTTTTTCTGATGTTCATCCTTTGTCCATCCCCGGTAGAATTTCATCATGAGCTGTGCGGCCGCAGCGTCATTGACATTCCACCATCCTGCGACCACGGCGCCGGAGCCTTCAGCGGTAAAAGCGCGGGCCAGGCTTTGAACGCCTTCTCCTGTCACCATTCTTCCGTCCCCTGTCCGGCAGGCGCTGAGCACTACCAGGGATGGATGCTGCCGGAGGTCTTTCAACTCAAACAGGTAAAAAGGCTGGTCGTATAATTCGATGTGCGGCACCTGTAACGAATCTTTACCTGAAAAGGCATGGGAGCTGATGTGCACGACAGCCGATGTCTGCAGGGCCTGCCGCAGTGTGGAGGCAGTAGCCTTCTCTTCATTATACCATGATCCTTCCGGGATGACTGTTGCTATGTCCTTTTGTTCGGCGGCGACATTGTTCAATGATGGCGCCTGCCGGACGCCTGAGAGGAAGAAGCCGGAGAATCCCTGCTCATTGCCGGGAGACAGCATTTGTTCCTGTAAGGTTCGTATGGACCATGCATAGGAGATGGATGCCTGGCGGATGACGAAGAGCCAGTCGGCAGGAGAGGAGGGACAGGCGGGCACGGTGACCAGTGCATCTACTGGCAGGAGGTTCAGGGCCCCGTCGGGCAGCAGGATATATTCTCTTGCCGTCATCAGTGGATGGGCGCCGAACAATTGACGATAGATACTGTAAGCCTGTCTGTAATACTCTCCCGGTCTGTTGATCATATTGCCTGCCCCTGTTTCAAACCATCGATGGATGAAGGCTCTGATACTGTCCTGCCATCCTTCCTGCATAATGATCCTGTCTGCGAAGCGTATTCCCTTCTGATCCCGTTCTACAACATACAATGTTGCCGGTGCGGCAAAGAAACTACGTATCAGCTGCCGGGGGTAGGTGTTGGATTTGATGGGTATTGCCGCGGCGGCAGGTGCGTTCAATCTTTTACGCAGCTGGGCGAGGTCCCATTCGACTTGTCTTTCGCGGGCGGTTATCACCTGGCTGAGGCTGTCTGTTGTACCGGGTTGTTGTATTGCTTCCTTTCTGTAATAGATGAGGGCTTTTTCCAACAGGCGGATCCTGTCGCTCAGGCTGTCTGTGATGCCGGCGGTGTGGAGCAGCTGTCGCTGCTGCAATACTTCCTCCAGCAAGAGCCTTGCTTTGCTGCCTTCCATAAAATCCAGGATGGCTTGCTGGTAGGCGGGCTGATGGGTCTTTTCCCATGCGTCCCATGCGGTGCGGATGGCTGTTTCATATCGCTGGCGGCTGTCCGAAACGGACCGCTCTTTGGAGGTCCCGGTGATCAATTCCTGGCGGAGCGCATTCTCTGTGGTGAAGCAGAGCTTATAGAGACGGATGGCTTTGCTTGCCTGGCCTTGTTCGCCGGCAAGTGCGGCTGCTGTGAACAGCAGGTCCATTAAGGTATTCTCGGCATAGAGGTCGGTGATCTTTACAGAATCGAGCGTTCTTCCCGGGATAAGGACGGAAAGGCATTGGTCCAGCCAGTGCATGGCGAGTTGGGGCCGGCGGGTACCAGCGTAGAGACTGCCGATGCGCTGAAAGAGTTTGGCTTTTTGCCGTTGGTGGAGAGGACCATGTTCTGTCGATAGTTTTTTTTCGAGAGACAGGGCTTTTTGATAATATGCCAGGGCTTTTGCGGGTTCCTTTATATAGATGTCGCCTGCCTGTTGATAGGCCGTGAGGAGCCAGTAGGCTGCCTCTGGGGCGACTGTGCTTTCGAGGGCCTTTAAACTTTTTTGTATGCTTTCCCTGGCTGCCGCGGTCTGGTCCAATTGGATGAGTGCATCTGCCTGTTCGGACAGCAGCAGACCACGGAGGGGCGATGACCCCTGGGCGACGGTCAGCCCCTGGCGGCAATAATCCAGGGATTCGGCGGCCCTGCCCATATTGCTGGCGGTATTGGCAAGATTGCTATATGTGCCGGCCAGCGATACAGGGTCGTTGAGGATCCTTGCCACGGCCAGCGCTTTATTGTGGATAAACAGGGCCTGTTCATAGTCCCCCAGGCGGGTGTAATTGTTACCCAGTGGTTTTAGGATGTTTTCGAGGACCATCTGTCCGTCCATGAGGTCTGCATGTTGTCTTGCCCATTGAAAGGCTTCGGTATAGCTGTCGGTGGAACGAACGATGTCCCCGCTCATCAACAGGGCATATCCTTCATTAATGAGGAGGTCCTGCCAGGCTTGTATCTCTTCATTGGTGGCGGGTGTGCGCCAGGCTTCTTTTACCGCCGCCTGCAGGTAACTGCTGCGGCTGACGGGCGCCTTCGCGACCCATTGTATCTGCAGATAGATCCATCCGGTGAGATCGTTTTTTTCCCGCAGCTGTTTTAGCTGTGGCTCAAGCGGGGAGGGAGCGGGTCTGTAAGAAAGGAACAACAGACTGCAGAGCAGCAACAGGACGGTATGTTTACAGCTTAAAACCTGCATAGAGGAAGAAGCGATTGGAGACATCTCCTTTCAACAGGCGAAGATAACGCAATCCTATGACCGGTCCAGTCCTGACTCTTCCCACCTGCAGATCGGCAAACGGGGCGGCATTCCAGGTATGCAGCCACCGGGTATTTGTTTTTTGGATCGTGGCGACGGTACTGTCGGTGATAAGGGGCAGGTTTGCCGCCGCCAGGTACACTTTGTTTTCCGTCGTCGTTTGTTCAGAGATATTTACCATTACCTGGGCTCCCAGGCCGATGCCTATCCAGTTGTTGATGTTGTATCTAAAGTGTAAGGGGGTTACTTCAAAGCTGTTCTTTTTTACGGTGGTTCTGGTCTCTCTTCCGACGATGAGGAATTTTCCTATGCCGATGGCTGTATCTTTCTGGTCCCTGATGACGCCTGTGGTGGCGTTGTCCTGCTGTAACAGTCCGGCGAAGGCTTCCAGCTGGAAATAGGGGCGTGACGGTGAAAAAGGGGATAGAACATAGCCCAGCTGGAGTGAACCGTTGGTAGAGTAATTGCCGTTGGAAGGAGAGTATACGTATCCTGCCATAATGCCGGGCGAGATGCCTTTTATAAATTTGGCGGTGCTCCTGTTTGTAAGGACAGGGTCATTTTTGTCGAACACAATGGATGCCCTCGTGCTGAAAGGGATCTTTTTCGGTTTCTTTTTAAACCGGATGGAATATTCCACAAAGCCTTTGGTGGAATCCTTGTCGGTTACCCCTTCCTGCTGGAGGCCGGGCAGGTAAATGTTGTTGAATATAAAATAAAGGCTGTCTGCTGTGCGGACAGTATCGATACAGCTCTGTTTGTTGTAGGCGGCGGAATCGCACCATTTGCATACGGGGCTCATGGTCTTCAACTGCACGCTGCTGCTGTTAAGCTGGCGGGGGATGGCGATGCCGATGGATATTTTTTTTGCAGGTCCGCGTCCGGTGTTTTGAAAGTGAACGGTATAGGTCAATTCTTTTTTCTTCCCCATAAAGCGATAGTTGATGCGTCTGGGTTTTATCTGCATGTAGTTGGGGTCGTGGGATGACACTACGGCTACTTCCAGGCGGTAGGTTTCGGGAGGAAAGGCGGGGTTATCCGGCACCATCATGGCTGTCAGGGCTACGGTGGCATTGGTGTCCTGGATCATGGTGGGCAGGGTGTTCAGGTCCATGAATACGAATTTCTCTTCTCCATTGGGGACGGCGGGAAAGTGCAGCACGGTGTGTTCGGTGTATTCCTTTTGCAGGGCCTGGAGCATGGATTGTGCTTCGCTGGTGAAGTTGTCGTATGTGATCTCGGGGGTGGAGGGTTTGTTTGCGGTGTTGATATAGCTGTGGCGGGGGTGGTCTGCCAGGTAGGGCGAGCTGGTTTCGAGACGGGCCATCAGGGTGTTGAGGCTGGAGCTGTCTTCCTTGTTGTAATATCTTTTTTCAGCCAGATCGAATCCCTTTTGTCCGAATTGCCGCTCATTATAGAACAGGACGATGGTGCCCGAGATGTTCTCCTGTTGCTGGTTACGGTAGCCCACTATGGCCACGAAGTCTTCCCCCGGCCTGGGATTACGGTTGATCTTCATTTCGATGCTGCCGGGGCCGTGAAAGAAATGTGAAGCCCATACATTGCTGCTGACCTTCTTTTTTATCTTCACCGGCCGTGGGTGTGTCGGCGGGGCTTTGCCGTCATCGTAGTTATTGGTGGCATATAGCCGTACCTGGTAGATGCCTGTATCGCGGTAGGCGTAGAGGGGTTCTTTGTCGAAGCTGAAACGGCCGTCGCCCAATTCCCAAAAATAGGTGTAGAAGGCGGCGGGGGCGCCGGCAATCTGTCGCAAAGGGCGCAATTGGGCGGAAAAATGCACGCTGTCGCCTGTCTCTACCACCCGGATCTCCGGTGGGATGGAGTCCTGTGCTTTTGCGGAGGCGGTGAGCGCCAGCAGGAGCAGTAAGGCAAGTGCGGATCTCAGCATGACGATAAAGATAAATATGTTAACGGAAATAGCGCTTTTTCATTGTTGCCCGGTGTAATGAGATCATATATGAGGAACGACCCAGGGACTACGTCCCGGGTCGTTCTCCGCTTGTTGGTTGGCCGGTTTATTTTGTATTCATCGACAGGATCATGCTTACCATTGTGCTTTCCGATACTTCCTGCGGATCGAAGGTAAAGGTCGTATAGTTGTTGCTGCCGGAGGGGGCAGGGATGGTCACATCTTTCATGTCCGCATAGAACTTCCCGTTGATGGTGCTCATGGCCAGGAAGGTCCCTTGCAAACCGATGGGCATGGAGTTCTGATAGCTATAGAACCCCTGGTACCCTGCGGGGGCATTGAGGATGACGTCATACAGCTTGATCAGCGTATTTTGTCCATGGGGTTTGAAGTACAGAATGGTCGGCTGATCGCCCGTATAATCCTGCTGTGTGGCGGTGTTATAGTGGCTGGTGAAATAACCCAGTACGGTGGTTTTAGGGTCGGAATTGCTGATGATGGCGTCGCAATTCCTCCATTGTACCAGGCTGTCGATGGTGAAGTTCAGCGTTCCATTGCCGCCGTTGAAAAACGCATAGCCGTGGGTGCTCAGTTGATCCCACAATACGCCACTGCGTACGGGAGTTTGTACGGAAATAGTGACAGCTGCATTCAGGTAGTCATATCCGCTGAGGGAGGTGGTGACGGTAGAGTCACCGCTCCACATGGGGATCTCCTGTGCGCCGTTGGGCTTGGCTCTGACGGCGACCTTGATGCCGCTGTCTTTCTTCAGCTGCAGGTCCTGACTGCCCTGAACGGCCTTTATAAAGAATTCACCGTAGGATACCAGCATCTTACCGTCACGGGTAAGGGTGGGTTTATCGCTCAGGATCATCTCGGCGGCTGAATTGATCTCCTTGACGCTGACGGTGACGGAGCCGGATACGGCTGCGCCCGCTTTTGTCTGGAAAGCGCCTGCGGGGATCGTATAGGTGGTACCCGTGGAAGAGGTGAGGAGAGCGCCGGTGGCGGCGTCTACCGTAAAGTCTTCAAATGCGGGGCCATGTTCTTTTCTGAATGCAGCCATGGCCTGTCCGTCAGCATTATTATTCTGCTGCGGGGCGGGCGTGTCGCTCTTTTTACAGGCGACGACGCTGATGGCGGCGGCGATACCAAATGCCAGGGATTGTAGGAGTGACTTCTTCATAAAGTTGTTTTTGTTTGCAGGTATATCAGCGGGATCCGGCTTTTGTTACCCCTTTTCTAGCTTTTTTTTCGATATTCGCCAAAAACCGCCGATGGCCACCCATCCTGACCAACGTTATTTGGAAGGTTTATTAAATAATGATAATCAAATAGTTGAAGAGGTTTATCGCCTCTTTTCCCCCGGGGTCCGAAGCTGGATCCTTCAAAACAGCGGTACGGAGGACGATGCCGCAGATGTTTTCCAGGAGTCGTTGATAGACATTTATAACCAGGCAAAATATAAGGGATTGCAGCTGACCTGTCCTTTTCAACCCTTTTTATTATTGGTGTGCCGCCGGAAATGGCTGAATGAAATAAAGAAAAGGGGGCTTAGACCAGTAACAAAATCCTCCGACGATTTATCTAATCATGGCGAGGATGTATTTGCTGCTGCCGAGCGGGTAGGGATGGAGGAAGAGAAGGCGCGGTTTTTTTTCCAGCAGTTCGAGCGGCTGGGAGAAAAATGCAAGGAAATACTCCGGATGAGCCTGACGGGTGAGCGGCAGGAGAAGATTGCGGAAGCGTTGGGCGTCACCTATGGTTATTTGCGTAAGAAGAAGTCGGAGTGTATGGCGACGTTGATGTCTTACGTACAAGAGCATTCGTTCAGGATGAGTTGAGTTTTACAATGGAAAATATCTTATTATGGCAACGTATACCAACGAAGATATCATCCGCTATGTGGATGGTGAGCTGTCTTCGGAAGAAAAGCAAAAGATGGAAGAGGACATGCGGGGCGATGCTTCGCTGATGGCTGGGGTTGAGCTTTACCGGCAGCTGAAGGGGACGTTGGAGCAGCGGCTGCCCGGCAGTCCGGGGGAAGAGGCCCTTCGTCAAACGCTGGGGGGTATGCGGGGAAGATTTTTTGGCGGTGCTGCAGGTGGCGGCGTTTCAGGAGGAGGTGTGGATGCGGGGGGGCTATCCGGAGAAGAGGGTAGAGGAAAGGCTAAAGTGGTCAAAATGAAGGTCCGGGTGGATGTTTTTCGTAAATATGTAGTGGGTTTTGCTGCTGCGGCTGCCATTCTTTTTGCCGTGGTGATGTTGTGGCCCTCTGATTATTTGAATACTTATGGGAAAACGCAGATGGTGGGGGTTACCGAGCGTGGTGAGGGCAACGACTCCATGATGGAGCGGGCTGCTGCTTATTTCAACGAGGGGAAGTTCGATAAGGCGCTGCCATTGCTGGATGAGGTTTACCGGAAAGACAGTGCAAGCATGACAGCTTTATTTTACAAAGGGGTGGCTCTTTTGCACATGAGCGACGTGGAGCGGGCGCGGCAGGATCTCGCCCGGGTATATGCCAGCGGCAGTCTTTTTCAATACGAGGCGGCTTTTTATATGGCGTTGAGCTATGCGCAGAAAGGAGATAAGGGTGCTGCAAGGTCCTGGCTGGAAAAGATCCCAGCCGGCGCGCCCGGTGCGGATAAGGCAGCCGGGCTGCGCAAGAAGCTGGAATAAGACGATCGAATTTATCCTTCCTTCCAAAGAACCGGAGGTTCTATCTAAATATCATTTTCCTGCTTTGAACAGGCAGGCCGTCGATGATCAACGAATAGACATACGTTCCTTTTACTCCATAGCCATGGTCGTAGAGGACTTCATTAACTCCTTTTTTCAGCGACAGCTTTATGTTTTTCAGGACGCGGCCATCCAGGGAGGTGATGCGTATAAAGGCCCTGTCTGCATAGGCATCAGTCTCCGACACGACGGTGATCATCGTCGCTTCGTCTGAAGGGTTGGGTCTGTTTTGCACCAGCTGAATACCCTTATAGGCGGGTGGCGGTGTAAGCTCTGCTGCTGTTGTCGTAGCGGTATATCCGACGGAAGAGGAGCCGGTTACGGTGCCCGTTGTAAGGGAGTATTCTGTAGCGAACAGGCTTTCTATATTATTGTTGTCCACTGAAGCTGCGCTGATAAAGAAATTCGTGTTACTGCCGTATGGCACGGTGATCGTATCTACTGTTGCTCCCGTGATGGTGTATACGCTGTCCCAGTCATTGGTCGCTGAGCGGACGGCTACCCGGTAGGCAGGATGTACACTTGATGATGAAAGGCTGATCCTTACCTGGTTCGACCTGATGACGGAAGCGCTGAGCCTGGCGGTATCCGGGCAGAGGGCGGCCATTGCCACGGAGTTCCCGTTGACAAGCGCATTTCTGGCCAGGTAGTTCAGATTGACATACATCGTATCTTCTACCCCGTCGCCGGTGCGGTCAATCCCGAGGCTATCCCTTATGGAATGCTGCCGGTCCACATAGCCTGCAGCAGTGGAGTTGGCATTCCCGTCCTCATTGGCTTCTGTAAACCTTACGGCAGTGTATCCATCTGAACGGAAAGGCTGGTGGTCTCCGCCCCTTCCTGTTCTGTCTTCGGGTGTCATAATACGGATGTCTGTAAATACGCTCACGAGGCTGGCCAGCTGCTCCTTATACTCCAGCTTGATATACCGGGCCCATTGCTTATGAGGAGAATTGAATCCTCCGTAAGAAAAGATCCGCAGCCCGATGCTGTCGATGTCACCGAAGGCCGGGCAGCTGGGGGCTGAGGAGGTATGGCCGCAGAAGATGCCGCCGGAAACGTCGTTATTATTCACGGCCTTGACCTTGACGCCATTATTGCTAAACCAGGTCGCGAATGCAGTGGACCCGTTGAGGCCCTGTTCTTCTCCGATGTTGATGGAAAAGACCAGTGTATTCTTAAAGGTGTAGCGGCTTAATATGCGTGCGAGCTCCATGACGAGTGCGGTACCGGAGGCATCGTCATCTGCTCCGAAGGCATTGCAGGTGATGTCACAGACGCTTTCGCAACGGCTGTCCAGGTGGGCCTCGATGAGGATGACGGATTTGTCAGCAACCTGGCTGCCTGGCAGGACTGCCACGATATTACGGTGCCGGGTTTTTGAACAGATGGTCTGGTTAAATTGAAAATAGCTTACTCTGAGCCTGCTGGAATTGGCGGCGCTGTACTGCAGGAATTTATTGTATACCCATCTGCGTGCTGCGCCGATGCCCCGGGTGGTGGAGACGGTGTCCGAGCCCGTATTCCTGTTCTGGAATTTCCTGAGGGCGACGAGTGAACTTTTGAGCGAGTCTGTCGATATACGGCTGACCAGCTCTGCGGAGATGACGTTTGGATCGTTGAGAACAGAGGAAGCTGCGTAAGTAACGGGTGTGTAGCTGCCTTTCAGGATATTAGCTACTTCCGTGTTGGTTAAGGTCAGGCTGGTTTGCGCCTGGGCAAACAATCCTGACAATGTCAGGACTGACAATAGTAAAGTTTTCATGGAAATTTCAGGTTTAGGCGGTTTACAAAATGTCCGGACGACGAACCGGAGGTTCGTTCCGGGGATAAGGGTCAGTGAAGGAGACTGTAAGGATAAGTTCGATCGTGCGGCCAAAGTAACCATTAATTCTTTTGCCGGGTATTCCCTATGCGGGGACTTAGGTGTTATGAATGATAATGCTTAATAGGATAGCTTTAGATGTCTGTTTTTGGTCGGAAGCAGTGATCTTTATCAAATTTGGGTTAAATCAAAATAAAATTTTGGACATTGGCTTCCGACCTGTAATTTTGGGCCTCTAAAAAGACCGAAGGTCTTTGTCCGAAGGACAATTATAAATGGTTTCACGTCGAAGGTTATATTCGGCAGGAAACCGGAGACGTGAAACAATGAAAATCAGGACACATCATCATCACCATCATTTTTACTTACCGCAGGGGTAGGCCGGTGATGTTTTGTATATAAAACAACTAATTAAAGGGGCTTACCGCAGGTAAGCCCCTAATTTTTTTAACTCATAGTATGAAATTAAAGATCGCCATTCAGAAGTCGGGACGTTTGTATGACGATTCCGTGAAACTCCTAAAGGACTGCGGCATCGACCTGAAGAACGGTGTCAACAAGCTAAAAACGGAAGCTGATAATTTTCCCATGGAGATCTATTTTCTCCGGGATGATGATATTCCCCAGTATGTGGAGGATGCTGTAGCCGACATCGGTATTGTTGGCGAGAATGTCCTGTATGAGAATAACAGGGAGGTGGATATTATCGAGCGCCTGGGTTTCGGCAAGTGTAGGTTGTCGGTAGCTGTCAGCAGGGGGGAGGAGTATACGGGTGTGAGCTATCTGCAAGGCAAGCGTATTGCTACTACGTATCCTACCCTGGTGCGGCAATTCCTGGCAAGGAACATGGTGGAAGCGGACATCCATGAGATCAGCGGTTCGGTGGAGATTGCGCCGGGTATCGGGCTGGCCCATGCCATTGTCGACCTGGTCAGCAGCGGCAGTACGCTGTTCATGAATGGTCTGAAGGAAGTGGAGACCGTCCTGCAATCCCAGGCTGTCCTTATCCGGAATAAAAATCTTAATGCTGAACAGCAGTCTATCCTGGATAAGTTCCTTTTTCGGATCCGTGCAGTCAGGAAAGCCAGGAATAATAAATATATCCTGCTGAATGCGCCCAATGAAAAGCTGAAGGATATTATTTCCCTGTTGCCAGGTATGAAAAGCCCTACAGTCCTGCCATTGGCGGAAGCCGGATGGAGCAGTGTACACAGTGTGCTGAATGAAAATGATTTCTGGGATATTATCGAGCGGCTCAGGGATGCCGGCGCGCAGGGCATCCTGGTGGTGCCAATCGAGAAAATGATTGTTTAAATTCCAATACATCGATATGCAACTGATCGACATTTCTTTATTCGAATCTCTTTCTCCCGGTCAGCGGCGGGAGTGGTTGTCAAGGCCGGTATTGGATACATCAGCGCTGGAGCAGAAGGTATCCGAGATCCTGACAGCGGTAAAGCAGGGTGGGGATGCTGCTGTAAAAAAGTTTTCCCTTCAATTTGATAAGGTTTCACCAGAGCAGCTGGAGGTCGGCAGTGAAGAGATAGAGGCTTCGGCGACGCTGGTAGAAGAAGAACTGCAGCTGGCTATCCGGCAGGCGTTGCGTCATATCGAGGCTTTTCATCGTGTACAGCGGCAGACGGTGGAGGCGGTGGAAACCATGCCGGGTGTGCAATGCTGGAGAAAATCAGTAGCCATTGAAAAAGTGGGGTTATACATACCCGGCGGGACGGCTCCTTTATTTTCTACTTTATTGATGCTGGGAATACCGGCGAAACTGGCGGGCTGCCGGGAGATCGTGTTATGTTCACCTCCTGATCCCCAGGGACGGCTGCATCCTGCCATCCTGTATGCGGCAAAACTGGTGGGAGTAACAAAGATCTACAAAGCGGGAGGCGTACAGGCGATTGCCGCGATGGCCTATGGTACGGAGACGATCCCTGCTGTCTATAAGATATTTGGACCGGGTAATCAATATGTCACATGTGCCAAGCAGCTGATACAGAAAGACGGGATTGCCATCGATATGCCGGCGGGGCCCAGCGAAGTGGCTGTTTACGCGGATGAGACGGCTGATGCCGGTTATGTTGCGGCGGATCTTTTGTCTCAGGCTGAGCATGGGGCGGACAGCCAGGTGATATTGGCGAGCCCTTCGCGGGAAATAGTTGAGAAGGTTATGTCGGCGGTGCAGGCGCAGTTGGCTGCCCTGCCCCGTAAGGAGGCGGCTGCAAAAGCTTTGGCATCGAGCCGCGCTTTTATAACGCGGGATGCCGGACAGGCCCTGGATATCCTGAATGAATATGCTCCGGAGCATCTGATCCTTGCCTGTGATAATGCGGCCGGGCTAGCCGAAAAGGTGGTGAATGCGGGCTCGGTCTTCATCGGTCATTTCTCCCCCGAAAGCGCAGGGGACTATGCCAGCGGCACCAACCATGTGCTGCCGACCAATGGCTATGCCAGGGCGTATAGCGGCGTCAGCCTGGACAGCTTTGTAAAAAAGATCACATTCCAGCAACTTACCCGGGAAGGTATATGTAGTCTCGGTCCTGCCGTCATACAGATGGCAGAGGCGGAGGGATTGCAGGCGCATGCCAATGCTGTCAGGGTGAGAGTGTCATAAAAAGGGTGAGGGTGTCATAAAATTTAATAGTATGTTTCAATTGGACAAGTTCTTAAGGGACAATATCAGGCGGCTGGTGCCTTATTCCTCTGCCAGGGATGAATTCAAAGGAGAGGCCAATGTATTTTTAGATGCCAACGAGAATAGCCTGGGATCACCGCTTACCCGGTGGTATAACCGCTATCCTGATCCTCTTCAATGGAAATTGAAAGAAGCGCTCAGCCGGGTGAAGGGCATTGCTCCGCAGCATATTTTTCTGGGTAATGGCAGCGACGAGTGCATCGATATATTGTACCGGGCCTTTTGCGTGCCGGGTAAGGACAATGTGATCATCAACCCGCCTACCTATGGCATGTATGAGGTCAGCGCCCATATCAATGATGTGGAAGTACGTAGGGCCACGTTGCTGGACGATTTCCAACTGGACCTCGTGCACCTGGAGAACCTGGCGGATGAGAACACCAAGATCATCTGGATCTGCAGTCCCAATAACCCTACTGCCAATTCCATGAACCGGCAGGATGTGGAAGTTATTCTCAATAATTTTCCCGGGCTGGTCGTCATAGACGAGGCATATATTAATTTTTCCCGTCACAGGAGTTTTATCCAGGAACTGCCGGATTACCCGAACCTGGTGGTACTGCAGACGATGAGCAAGGCCTGGGGCCTGGCTGGTCTTCGGCTGGGTATGGCTTTTGCAAGTGAAGCCATCATCGATGTCTATAATAAAGTGAAACCCCCGTATAATATTAGTCAGGCTACCCAGGAGCTGGCCTTACAGGCATTGGGTGAAACGGAGCAGGTGAATGACATGATCAGGGCATTGGTAAGCATGCGGGAGGGATTGTGCCGGCAGTTGGCAGCCCTTCCGGTGGTGAAAAAGATCTACCCCAGCGATGCTAATTTCCTGTTGGTAAAGGTCACAGATGCCCGTGCCGTTTATCATTATCTGCTGGATAAGGGCATTGTCGTACGGGATCGTAGTAAAGTGGAGCTTTGTGAAGGCTGTCTGCGTATTACGGTTGGTACGGAGCAGGAGAATGAGGAATTGCTGGAAGCCCTTGGCCTATATAAGGGAATCTAATGTAAAAATTAGTGAAGGCATGGTCGATGCATTCGTGTAAATTACATCCACTTAATAGTGTTTTACAATGAATCAGCAAATCAAAAAAATGACATTTTTGTCGCACAAGGCCCTACACCTTGCCATGGGTCTGTGCATGATGGCGCTTTTTGCCTATGCCGGAGATTCCAAAAAAGGGACTGAACGTGAGACGGGATCGGGGCCGGTTACGGGCGCGGCACCCGGCAAGGACACCAGTATCAAGATGCCCTCGGGTTTTTCGGCGAACATTGTCGTGGAAGGATTGGGTAGGGCCCGTCACATTGTGGTGGCGCCCAATGGCGTGATCTTTGTGAAACTGGCGAGAGTAAAAGATGGAAAGGGTATCTATCGTCTGCAGGATACGAATGGGGATGGGAAGCCGGACCAGGTCACAGGGTTCGGGAATTTTGGCGGTACGGGTATTGCCATCAAGAATGGCTATCTCTATGCATCTTCCGACGAGGATGTATATCGTTACAAGCTGGATGATAACTACAATGTCACCAACTCCGATAACCCTGAGAAGATCGTTACGGGTCTGATCAACCGTCATCAGCATGAGACAAAATCCATTGCCCTGGATAACGACGGTAACATATATGTAAATATCGGCGCCTATTCCAATGCCTGCCAGGTACAGGACAGGACCAAGGGCAGCCCCGGCCGGATGCCCTGCCCGATATTGGATTCGGCTGGTGGTATCTGGGAATTCAAGGCCGACAAGCCCGGGCAGACGTATGGAACGGGCGTACATTATGCCACGGGGCTTCGCAATGTGGTGGGTCTGGACTGGAATATGACAACGAATACTTTGTTTGTGATGCAGCATGGAAGAGATCAGCTGCATGATCTTTTCCCCGATTTGTATGACACCAAACAAAGTGCTGAGCTGCCTGCGGAATGTATGTATGAGCTGCACAAAGGCTCCAATTGCGGCTGGCCTTATATCTATTACGATGAGTTCCAGAAAAAGAAGATACTGGCCCCGGAATTTGGAGGCGATGGTAAAAAGACGGGCGGTGAGGATGCACAGGATCCTGTAGTGGCTTTCCCCGGGCATCTGGCGCCCAATGGTCTTTTGTTCTATACGGGCAGTCAGTTTCCTGAAAAATATAAGAATGGAGCGTTCGTTGCTTTTCATGGTTCGTGGAACAGGGCTCCTGAGCCGCAGAAAGGATACTTTGTCGCATTTGTTCCGTTCAGTAATGGCAAGCCTAGCGGCGAATGGGAAGTGTTTGCGGATAATTTTGCGGGAGGGCCGGAGAAGGCGGCTGCGGGCAGGCCCAGCTATCGTCCCTGCGGATTGGCACAAGGTCCTGATGGGTCTTTGTATGTGACGGATGATACGAAAGGTACAGTTTGGAAGATCACTTATAGCAAGTAAAATATGAAGAGATTGTTTTTTATGGCCAGCGCAATATCGCTGGCCATCATTCTAATGTCACAGACAAAGAAGCCGGTGGCGGGCAAGTCAGGTAGCGGGCCTGGTAAGGGTGGAGGATCGGCGGCTTCGATAGCGAGAGGGAAGGTGGTGTATGAGTCGACGTGTTTGCCTTGTCACCAGGTGGATGGATTGGGGGTACCGAATATGAATCCGCCGTTGTCCAAGACAAAATGGGTGTTGGGGGAAAAGGCTAAGCTGGCGCAGATCGTGTTGAATGGGTTGCCGGGTGGGCAGATCGATATCGATGGAGATACGTTTCATAATCCGATGCCGGCTCAGGCGAGTGTGCTTTCTGATCAGCAGATAGCGGATGTATTGACGTATGTGAGGAATAATTTTGGGAATAAGGCGAGTGCGGTGACGGCGGCGGAGGTGAAGGTGGTGAGGGGGAAGGTTGTTAAGTAGGGATTATTTGTTGTAGGTTTGCGGCATGAAAAGGATCTTATTTATAGACCGCGATGGCACACTGATAAATGAAGCGCCTCCTACTTACCAGATCGACTCGTTCGACAAGCTGGAGTTCTATCCCCATATGTTCGAGTTCATGGGGCGTATTGCCCGGGAGATGGATTACGAGCTGCTGATGGTGACCAACCAGGACGGACTGGGAACGGCCGATTATCCGGAGGATACTTTCTGGCCTGTGCAGCGATTCGTCATGAAGAGCCTGGAAAATGAAGGCGTTCACTTTACCGACGTATACATCGATAAGAGCTATCCGAAGGACAATGCTCCCACCCGGAAGCCGGGTACGGGCATGTTGACAAAGTATATGGATAATCCGGATTACGACCTGGCGAACTCATTTGTCATCGGCGACAGGATCACCGACGTGCAGCTGGCAAAGAACCTGGGCTGCAAGGCCATCTGGCTGAATAATGAGCCGGGATTGGGCGGAGCGGAAGTGATAGACACGTTGAGCGAGCTGGATGAGGTGGTTGCCCTGGAGACGCGGGATTGGAGCAGGATCTACGAATTCCTCAAGCTGGGGATACGTCATGTGGTACATGAACGCAATACGAGCGAGACGCAGATAAAGATCGATCTGAATGTGGATGGCAGCGGCAAGGCGGCTATCGTCACGGGGCTGGGATTTTTTGATCATATGCTGGAACAGATCGCCCGGCATGGGAAGATGAACCTTACCATCCGTACCAATGGGGACCTGCATATCGACGAACATCATACCATCGAAGATACGGGCATTGCATTGGGAGAAGCCTTTGCCATGGCGTTGGCCGACAAGCGGGGGATGGAAAGATATGGATTTGCCCTGCCCATGGATGAAGCCGATGCGAAGGTGCTGATAGATTTTGGCGGGAGGAACTGGATCGTTTGGAATGCGGAGTTCAAAAGGGAACATATCGGAGAAATGCCCACGGAAATGTTCTTCCATTTTTTCAAATCCTTTTCCGATGCGGCCAGGTGCAACCTGAATATCGAGTGCAAGGGAGAGAATGAGCATCATAAGATCGAGGCTATCTTCAAGGCGTTTGCAAAAGCGATACGGATGGCCGTCAAGCGGGACCCGCTCAGCAACTATCTACCCAGCACGAAGGGGGTGTTGTGATCCCAAAAAAAATTTGGCAAAATCATTTTTACCCTTCATATTTGCCGTGCAATGACGAAACAATTCATAAATAAAGTGTGGTGGTGGCATACTAACTCCAAGCGGGGCAAGTAATGCTATTACTACATGTATTACCATATTGGGCCCCGGGTTTCTGGGGCCTTTTTCATTGTTTGACGTCCTACGGTGACTGGAAAATACCTCCGGACGTCAAACATTTAACAACGGGCCTTCGGCCAACGGACCTGTGGTCCGTTTGGAAATATCGAGGATAACTAAATCATTATGAAGAAAATAGAAATAAAGACCCAATGCCGCAGGCTCTTGTCGGACATCTACACGCCCGTGGGGATCTACTTACGGCTGAGGGACCGGTTCCGCGACACCATCCTGCTGGAAAGCACGGATTATCATGTGGCGGAGAACAGCTATTCCTTTATTTGCATCAACGCCATTGCTGGGATCGAGATCTCGGATACCCGGAGCGTGGAGTTCAAGTTCCCGGGGTTGCCGCCCGAAAAGAAACCGCTGGCCAACCTGTCGGATACACCCGGGCTGTTGTGGGAGTTCATGCAGCGTTTTGATACGGAGCCGGCTGTCGAAAAATCGGTGAGGGCCGTGCAGGGGCTGTTTGGCTATACCACTTTTGACGCCGTACAATTTTTCGATACGATCAAGCTGCGCTCCGGCAAGGATGGAGCGGACGGCGGGGGCAAGCGTCAGGCTGAGGGTGAGGGAAAGCGTCAGGTGAATGGACCGGCGCCCATCCCATTGATGCGTTATCGTCTTTACCAGTATGTGATCGCCATCAACCATTTTAAGGATGAGCTTTATATCTGCGAAAACCGGATCGCGGGAGTGGAATCAGAGCTTTCCGCGGTAGAATCGCTGATCAAGAGCAAGGATGTTCCCGTCTATCCTTTTAAAGTAAAAGGGGAAGAAACTTCGAATCTAAAGGATGAGGAGTATATCGACATCGTAAAGAAAGGTATCAGGAGCTGTCACAGGGGCGATGTTTTTCAGATTGTGCTGAGCCGTCGTTTCCAACAGGGTTTTTCGGGCGATGAGTTCAATGTGTACAGGGCGCTGCGCAGCATCAACCCTTCCCCTTACTTATTCTTCTTCGATTATGGAGATTACAAACTGATGGGCTCTTCTCCGGAATCGCAGCTGATCCTGCAGAATGGAGAAGCCATCGTGCATCCTATCGCAGGTACTTTTAAGCGGACGGGGGATGATGTGACGGATGAGATGATGGCGGATAAATTATTAAAGGATGCAAAGGAGAATGCGGAGCATGTCATGCTGGTGGACCTGGCCCGCAATGATCTTAGCCGGAGCTGTGATGCGGTGACCGTGGCCCAATACCGGCAGGTACAGTATTATTCCCATGTAATCCACCTGGTCAGCGAAGTGAGAGGGAAATTGAGAGCGGGCTATAACCCTTTTGAATTATTGGCTACTACTTTTCCTGCGGGCACGCTGAGCGGCGCACCGAAGTTCAAGGCCATGGAGCTTATAGATGAATATGAGCCTACCGCCCGGAGCTACTATGGCGGATGCATCGGGTTTATGGGTTTTGACGGCAGCTGTAATCATGCCATTATGATCCGCAGCCTGCTGAGCAGGAACAACACGCTGATCTACCAGGCGGGCGCGGGTGTGGTGGCCGCCAGTCAGCCGGAAAGCGAACTACAGGAGGTGAACAATAAGCTGGGCGCTTTGAAAAAAGCCATTTTGTTTGCGGAAGAGATCAGTCATTAATAACTAGTTAAATCTCGTACAGTGCCGAAGATCCTTGTATTTGATAATTACGATTCGTTTACGTATAACCTGGTGCACCTGGTGGAGAAGCTGCTGCGTCAACGGGTGGAAGTGCATCGCAACGACAAGTTACCCCTGGAGAAAGTAAAGGAATATGACAAGATCATTCTTTCTCCCGGTCCCGGTATCCCGGAAGAGGCAGGACTTCTGCTGCCTTTGATAAAAGAATATGCATCCTCCAAGCCTATTTTGGGGGTATGTCTGGGTCATCAGGCTATTGGGGAGGCTTTTGGCGGCAAGCTGACGAATCTCAGTACGGTGTACCATGGAGTCGCTACGCCTGTGAAGATCCTGCGGTTGCCGGGAAGAAACGGGCAGGCGGGGAACGATCTGTTCGAAGGGTTGCCTGACGAGCTGGAAGTGGGACGGTATCATAGCTGGGTGGTCAGTGAAGAAGGATTTCCGGCAGAGCTGGAGATCACGGCCCGGGATGAACATGGCTATATCATGGGGCTGCGGCACCGGAGCCTGGATGTGCAAGGGGTACAGTTCCATCCCGAGAGTGTGCTGACACCTAAAGGGGAGCAGATATTGAAGAACTGGCTGAAGGCATAGGGTCGAGCGATATTGAATTGTTGAAAACCCGATAGAACGATGTTCAACTGTTGAAAAGATAACGATATGAAGAAAATATTACAATACTTATTCGAACACAAGACACTTTCGAGGCAGCAGGCCCGGGAAGTGCTGACGGGTATTGCCGGAGGGCTTTATAATGACAGCGAGATGACTGCGTTTATTACGGTATTCCTTATGCGCAGTATCACCATCGATGAATTGCAGGGTTTCCGGGATGCTCTTTTGGACCTTTGTGTACGGGTGGATCTGAATGGGCATGACACAATCGACATCGTAGGTACGGGCGGGGATGGGAAGAATACTTTCAATATTTCCACGCTGGCCTGTTTCATCGTGGCCGGTACGGGACAAAAAGTGGCCAAGCACGGCAATTATGGCGCTTCCACCATCAGCGGAGCTTCCAATGTCATGGAGCAGCTGGGGTATAAATTCAAGAATGATGCGGCCCGGTTGAAGCAGGAGATAGAGACGGCGGGTATTTGCTTTCTCCATGCACCCATGTTCCATCCTGCCCTGAAGACGGTGGGCCCTATCCGTAAGAACCTGGGAGTCCGCACTTTCTTCAATATGCTGGGACCGATGGTAAACCCGGCGGCCCCGCGATTCCAGCTGGTGGGCGTCTATAACCTGGAAATGGCGAGGATATATAATTACCTGCTGCAACAGACGGAGAGCTATTATACCATCATCCATGGGCTGGACGGTTATGACGAGATATCCCTGACGGGTGACACCAAGGTCATTACGCACCTGGGAGAAAAGATCATGACCCCGGAAGAATTGGGGAAGCGAATGGTAAATGCTACCGATATTTACGGCGGCAATACCATCGAGGAAGCGGCTAAATTGTTTACGAAAATATTGAAGGTGGAAGGCAGCTGGGCGCAGAATGCCGTAGTGATGGCCAATGCGGCTATGGCTTTATATTCCACGGGCAACTATGGAAAATATAACGATGCCTATGCAGCGGCTGTAGAAAGCCTGGAAAGCGGCAAGGCGTATGAGGCATTGAAAAAGTTAATTTCATTACAATGAACATCCTGGATAAAATAGTCGAGCACAAACGGGCGGAAGTAGCCAGGCGGCAAGAGGCGGTTACGGTGGACAAACTGCGGGAAAGGCCTTTATATGAGCGAAAGATATTGTCTTTAAAGGCGTCTTTGATGGATGAGGAAAAGACAGGTATTATTGCCGAGTTTAAAAGAAAGTCTCCCTCCAAAGGAGTGATCAATGACCGGGTGAAAGTCGTGGATGTAACAGGGGACTATACGGCGGGTGGGGCGTCCTGTCTGTCAGTCCTGACAGACGAACATTTTTTTGGGGGCAGCGATGCGGACCTGATAGCGGCCCGTGTCAATGAGATCCCTATCCTGCGAAAGGATTTTATCATCGATGAATACCAGATCGTGGAGGCGAGGTCCATCGGGGCCGATGTGATCCTGTTGATAGCGGCCTGTCTGACACCTGAAGAAGTAAAGAGATTAGCAGCATTTGCAAGGAGATCAGGATTGGAAGTGTTATTGGAGATACATAATGAAGCGGAGCTGGGGCATATCTGTGAAGAAACGGAGATCGTGGGGGTCAACAACCGCGACCTGAAAACGTTCACCGTAGATATTCAACGGAGCATCGATCTCAGCAGGAAGATCCCCGCCGGCAAGGTGCTTATCGCAGAGAGCGGCATCAGCAATGTGGAGACTATACTTTATATGAAGGAAGCTGGATTCAGGGGCTTTCTGATAGGTGAAAATTTTATGAAAGAAAATGATCCCGGAGCGGCCTTTAGAGAATTTGCAAGGAAGCTCAGGGTAAATGTCTAGATTGTCTTTGCCTCATTCGCTCACCGATAAAGAATGAGAAACACTGTATGAGAGTAAAAGTTTGCGGAATGACCGAGATCGACCAGGTCAGACAACTCGATGCCATGGGAGTGGATTTTGCGGGATTTATCTTTTATCCCAAATCTCCCCGCTATGTCGTTCGTCATCTGACGGGCGAGCAGGTGAAAAAGGCAAAGCTGCGGCTTGGCAAGGTGGGTGTTTTTGTAAATGCCACTTATGATGAGGTCATGAAGCAGGTGGATAGCTATGGTCTGGATATGGTGCAGCTGCATGGTGATGAGACACCCCGATTTTGCGAACAGGTATCCAATTATATCACCGTGATCAAGGTATTCCGGCTGGGGGAGGACGATCCCATCGATTGGCTGATACGTCCTTACCAGGACTCCTGCGACATGTTCCTTTTTGATACGGAAGGCGTGGGGTATGGCGGTACGGGAAAAAAGTTCAACTGGGGAACGTTGAAGTCGGCTCATATCGATAAGCTTTTCTTTTTGAGCGGGGGTATCGAGCCGGGGGATGCGGAAAAGTTGAAAGTCTTTGCCAGGGAGCCTGTTGCCAAAAAGCTGTTTGCCATTGACATCAACAGTAAGTTTGAGACCAGCGCAGGGGTGAAGGACCTGAAAAAGATAAGGACGATGCTGGATGGTTTGAAGAACAATGCATAAAAATTGAGTATGACGACATCTTTTGTTCCCGATAAACAGGGATATTATGGAAAGTTCGGCGGCGCTTTTATCCCCGAAATGCTTTATCCCAACGTGGAAGAGCTGCGGACGCGCTACCTGGAGATCATGCAGGAAGCATCTTTTCAGAAAGAATATCATGGGTTGCTGAAGGATTATGTGGGCAGGCCGTCTCCTTTGTACCTGGCCCAGAGGCTCAGCAACAAATACAATACAGAGATATTTCTCAAGCGGGAAGACCTCAATCATACAGGCGCCCATAAGATCAACAATACTATCGGGCAGATATTGCTGGCACAGCGGTTGGGCAAGAAGAGGATCATTGCGGAGACCGGGGCGGGGCAGCATGGCGTGGCGACCGCGACCGTATGTGCGCTGAAAGGTATCGAGTGTATCGTTTATATGGGTGAGAAGGACATTGAAAGGCAAGCACCCAATGTGGCCCGTATGAAGATGCTGGGCGCTAAAGTGGTGCCGGCGACCAGCGGCAGCAAGACTCTCAAGGATGCCACCAACGAGGCTATAAGAGATTGGATCAACAATCCTGTGGATACGCATTATATCATCGGCAGTGTCGTGGGACCTCATCCTTATCCGGACATGGTGGCCAGGTTCCAAAGCATCATCAGCGAAGAGGTCAGGGCGCAGCTGAAGGAGAAGACGGGCAATGAGCTGCCTACGCATGTGATAGCCTGTGTAGGCGGCGGCAGCAATGCGGCGGGGGCATTTTATCATTTCCTCGACGACCTGAGCGTGGAGCTGATAGCCGTGGAAGCTGCGGGACATGGCATCCACAGTGGTATGAGTGCGGCCACCACTCAATTAGGCAGGCCGGGTGTGCTGCATGGCAGCAAGAGTCTCGTCATGCAGACGGAAGACGGGCAGGTGGTAGAGCCGCATAGTATTTCAGCGGGACTGGATTATCCCGGTATCGGTCCTTTACATGCCCACCTGTATGACAGCGGCCGGGCAACTTTTCTCAGCGCTACGGATGAGGAGTCATTAAAAGCCGCCTTTGCACTCACCCGGCTGGAGGGCATTATCCCTGCGCTGGAGTCGGCGCATGCGCTGGCGGCCCTGGATCAATTGCAATTAAATGAAAGAGATACCGTCGTCCTTTGTCTTAGCGGACGGGGTGATAAAGACCTGGCTACGTATATGAAGGCCATGGAGGAGCAATCTATATGAGCAGAATAACAGACCTATTTAAAAGAAAAGACAGACGGGTATTGAATGTCTATTGTACGGCAGGTTATCCGCGGCTGGACAGCACCCTGGAGGTGATGAAGGCCTTGCAGGACAATGGCGCCGACATGATAGAATTAGGGATGCCATACAGCGATCCGCTGGCGGATGGGCCGGTGATACAGGCCAGCGGCACCAGGGCATTGGAAAACGGCATGTCGATCACCGTGCTTTTTCAGCAACTGAAAGATTTCCGGAAGTCCATCCGGGTCCCTGTGCTTTTGATGGGTTATATGAACCCTGTGCTGCAGTACGGGTTTGAAAAGTTCTGTGCTGCCGCGGCGGCTGTGGGTGTAGATGGGCTGATATTGCCTGATCTTCCCATCTATGAGTTCGAGACGGAGTATGGGCCTGTCATCAAAAAGTATGGACTGGACTTTGTGTTTCTCATAACCCCGGAAACTTCTCCCGAGCGAATAGCCAAGGTAGATGCGCTTAGCTCAGGGTTCCTGTATGCCGTCTCGTCTTCGTCCACTACGGGGAAGAATAAGGATATGAATGAGCAGCAGGATTATTTCGGACGGCTGCAGGGGATGCACCTGCGGAATCCTGTGCTGATGGGATTCGGGATCCGGGATAAAGCCAGTTTTGAGACAGCCAGCAAGTATACCAACGGGGCTATTATCGGGACTGCCTATATCAAGGCGTTGGATGATGGAAAGGATATTGGCGCGGCTACTGCCGCATTTTTAAAACCTATTCTGGAAGTATGATATGAGTACTGTTATCGTCAAATATAATGCGGGAAATATCCAGTCCGTCCTGTATGCCCTGGAGCGGATAGGGCAGGAGGCTATCGTGACGGATGATGCGGAACAGATACGTAAGGCAGGCAAGGTAATCTTCCCGGGTGTGGGAGAGGCCAGTACGGCTATGGAGTACCTGAAAGAACGGAAGCTGGATGTGCTGTTGAAAAGCCTGCGGCAGCCTGTATTGGGTATTTGTCTGGGGATGCAGCTGATGTGCAGCCACAGCGAAGAAAATGATACGGAATGCCTGGGTATTTTTGAGGAAAGGGTAAAGAAGTTTTCCGGTAGAGAGGGCTTGAAGGTCCCGCAAATAGGGTGGAATAACATTTATGATCTGAAGACACCCTTGTTCGAAGGGGTGAAGGAGAACAGCTTTTGTTATTTTGTACATGGCTATTACGCCAGCTTTGGGAAACATACTATCGCAACTACGAGCTATGGCATGTCGTATAGTTCGGGTTTGCATAGAGACAATTTTTATGGTGTGCAATTTCACCCGGAGAAATCGGCGGCGGTGGGAGAGCGGATATTAAAGAACTTTTTGGAGAATATTTAAATACTGCAAGTGGAGATCATACCGGCAATCGACATCATAGACGGCAAGTGCGTGCGTCTCACGCAAGGCGACTATGCGCAAAAGAAGATATACAATGAACATCCCCTGGAAGTCGCCAGGGCATTCGAGGATGCGGGGCTGCAGCGTTTGCACCTGGTAGACCTGGATGGGGCAAAGGCAGGTGCTGTCAGGAACTGGAAGGTATTGGAGACATTGGCCGGAAAGACCGGTCTGGTCATAGACTTTGGCGGCGGCATCAAGCGGGCGGAGGATGTGGATATCGTTTTTAATTCAGGGGCTGCGCTGGCTACCATTGGCAGTATGGCTGTAAAGGAGCCCACGGTTTTTACAGAATGGCTGCAGCAGTATGGTGCAGAACGGTTCCTGTTGGGAGCCGATGTAAAAAATGAGAAGATTGCGGTCGGCGGATGGCTGGAGACTACGGATAAATGGGTCTATGATTTTATTGAGGAGTATCTGCAGCGGGGTATCCGGCAGGTATTTTGCACGGATGTCAGTAAGGATGGACTGTTGCAGGGGCCTTCGTTAGAGCTGTATAAAAATATAGTTGGGAAATTTCCCCAGCTGCATTTTATAGCCAGCGGAGGTGTGAGCGGACTTGATGATGTTTACAGGCTGGAGGAGATAGGCTGTAGAGGAGTGATCATCGGGAAGGCCATTTATGAGGGGCGGATCTCGTTGGAGGAATTGACCAAAGTAGCATTAACATCAAAAAAATAATGAGCTGTGCTGACGAAAAGAATTATTCCCTGTCTGGATATCAAGGATGGGCGGACGGTAAAAGGGGTGAATTTTGAAAATATACGCGATGCAGGCGACCCTGTGGAATTGGGCGCACTGTATGCGCAGCAGGGAGCCGATGAGCTGGTGTTCCTGGATATCACGGCAACGAATGAGAGGCGAAAGACGTTGAAGGAGCTGGTAAACAGGATCGCGCATCATATTAACATACCTTTTACAGTTGGAGGAGGTATTAGTAGTGTGGAAGACGTTAGTTTACTGCTGCAAAACGGAGCTGATAAAATTTCCGTAAATACTTCGGCTTACAAGCGGCCGGAGTTAGTAGGTGAACTGGCGAAGGAGTTTGGCAGTCAATGTGTGGTATTGGCCATCGATACGAAAAAAGAGGAGGATGGGCAGTGGTATGTGTATCTCAATGGGGGAAGGGTGAAGACGGATACGCTTTGTGTGGATTGGGCCCGGCAGGCTGTGGATAGGGGGGCGGGGGAGATCCTGTTGACGTCTATGAATAATGACGGTACCAAAAAGGGATTTGCCCTGGATATCACCCGGACCCTGGCGGAGTCTTTGCCTGTGCCTGTGATCGCCTCCGGCGGTGGTGGAACGATGGAGCATTTTGTGGATGTCCTGGGCGAGGGTAAAGCGGATGCCGCCCTGGCTGCCAGTATCTTCCATTTTAAGGAAATTGCCATTCCGGAATTAAAAGGATATTTGCAGGATCAACATATTGCAGTAAGATTATAACTTATGAACGTCGATTTTCGAAAATACGGAGATGGGTTGGTGCCGGCCATTATACAGGACGCTGCCACGCAAAAGGTACTGATGCTGGGATTTATGAACCAGGAAGCGCTGGATAAGACGGAGAAGGAGGGAAAAGTCACCTTTTTTAGCCGGAGCAAAGGCCGGCTGTGGACCAAGGGTGAAGAAAGCGGGAATTATCTGCTGTTGAAAAGCATTGCTTTGGACTGTGACCGGGATACCCTGCTGATAAAGGCGCAACCGCTGGGGCCTGTTTGTCACACGGGGGCAGACACCTGTTGGGATGAGAAAAATCATAACGAGGATTTTCTCTCCTCCCTGGAAGAGATCATACAGCAGCGCCGGGAGCAGGCCGATCCATCCGGGTCCTATGTGGCAGGGCTTTTTAAGAAGGGTATCAATAAGATAGCCCAGAAAGTGGGGGAAGAGGCGGTAGAGCTGGTGATCGAGGCAAAGGACCACGATGAGCAATTATTCCTGAATGAGGCAGCCGACCTGCTTTTTCATTATTTGATCTTATTGAACGCAAAAGGTTATAATTTGCAGGACGTGACAGCTATTCTCAAAGAAAGACATAAAAAATAATAATATGATGATGAAGTTTTGCTGGATGCTGGGGTTGTTGCCGTTGTTGTCCTTCGGGCAGGAAAAGAAAGATACTCCTTTCACCATCACGGGTGATATCAAAGGGCTGGCGGAAAATGAGCTGGTATTTCTGACCGATGTATCCAATCCTACCGATACCCTGGCGCAGGGGCATGCAAAGAACGGGCATTTTGTGCTGAGCGGGCATGTCCAGGAACCCAATCTATTCGAATTGAACCTGGGCAGCGCAAAGATCAAGACCCCTCTTTTTATGGGTAATGACAACATCAGCATCTCGGGTACAAAGGAGGATGTCAAGGGGCTGACGGCAAAAGGTTCTTCTTCCAATGACGACTTTGTACAATTCCAGAAGGATTTCAATCCTTTTTTTACCCGTATAAACGGCATTATGCAGATGGCCAATTCTCCGGCAGGTGCTCAACATAAGGATTCTCTTTTTGCGGTATACAAAAAAGTGGCGGACTCGACGCTGACTGTATTGGATCGATTTATCGCCAGCAAGCCGTCTTCCTATGTATCACCTTTCGTATTGGTCGTACTGAATCAATTATCAGAGGATGTAGCGGCGCAGGAAAGAAGGCTCAATTCTCTTTCTGCCGATGTACAAAAAGGATATTACGGTCAGTATTTGAAGAAGCAGATTGACGAGGCGAAGGTCGGAGCTGTAGGGTCGGAGGCGCTCGATTTTACGCAGAATGATACAGCGGGAAAAGCGGTGACCCTTTCCTCGTTCAAAGGCAGGTATGTGCTGGTGGACTTCTGGGCCAGCTGGTGTGGGCCCTGCCGTATGGAAAATCCCAATGTGGTAAATACGTACAAGAAATTCAAGGATAAGAATTTCACGGTGCTGGGTGTATCGCTGGACAAGGCCAAGGAGCCCTGGGTCAAGGCCATCAAGGATGACGGCCTTGCCTGGACACAGGTGAGCGATCTGAAATACTGGTACAATGAGGCAGCTGTGAAATATCACGTACAAAGCATTCCTCAAAACTATCTCATCGACCCCAATGGGAAGATCGTCGCCAGGAATCTCCGTGGACCTGACCTGCAGGCAAAGCTCTGCGAGCTGCTGGGCTGCAATTAAAGAACGAACCCGAGGGACGGATATTTAATTGATGTCCTTGCCGTCCTGTAACATTTTGAGCGACTTCTCTATATTGTCCTTATTGGCTTTGTCGGGCGCCTGGGGTTGTGCTTTCTGCAGGAAAGCGAGGGCCTTTTTATAATCTCCCATGGCTGACCATGCCCTGGCCATCCCCATATTGGTGGTAAATTCGTTGGGGTGCCGGTCGTAATTCATTTTAAAAGTATCGAAGGCTTCCTTGTTCTTTTTTTGTGTCAGCAGCATGCGGGCATACTGATGGACATCGCCCACCTGGCCCAATGGCAGGGCCTCTTTCATGGCGGCGTCGGCTTCGGCATTTTTTCCTTGCAGGGCGAGTACCTGAGCTTTGGTGGAAAGTGTCTGAAAATTCTTTTGGCCGACAAAAGTGCCGCTGATGGATGTGTTGGCCCATTCCAGCGCTTCATCCAGATCGGTGTTATGCTGTATGCAGAATTGCGCTGCCTGCACCCAGGCGTTCCAGGTGAATCCTTTATCGCTGCGCAGCTCCCGGCGGAAAGAGGCTAATTGTGTCTGTACATAATCGGTCTCTATTTTGAAAGGGATGGAGAGCTTCTCCCATTCCAGGGCGATGGTGGCGGAGCTCTCCTTCTGGTCTTTGAATTCGTAGCGCAGCCATTCCACGCTGTTGTCCATGGGCACCGGCTTTACTTTTACCTGTAGCGCATCTTCTTTCGGGTCGTAGAAGAAGCTGCCCCATGAAGTGGAGTTCTTTGAGAATATCAGCGTGCATTCGGAAGGGTCATAGGCAATGAATAAGGCGTATTTGCCTGCCGGGAGATCCTGTCCTTCGATCTTTACGTCCGTGTTGAAAGTGATGGTGGTGTTTTCGTTGGCCCCGGCCCTCCAGGGTGCGGCCTTGCTGGTGCCGAATCCCTGATCGATGTACCCGACAGGAACCAGTTTCCCCCATATCTGTCCTTCTCTTCCTTTAACGCCGGGGCGGTCATAGGAGATGGTTACGTTGGTGATGCCGACCCATTCGCTGACAGAGGCTTTTTTATTTCCTCCGCTGGGAAGAGTGGTTAGCTGGGCATGTGTAAGGGAGATGGTTCCGAACTGGAACAATACCAGCAGGAAGCCGGCGATTAGAGCTTTGTTCATATGTGGGTGTTTTGGTGTTAGAATGTGTAGCTATCCAAATATAAACTAACTGCTGCCGGAAGGAAACCCTTTTATACTGAAGTGGGACAAATCGGAGATAAAGTCAGGAAAAGGGGGGATAAATGGTAGGTCCCTAAAAGGGGCCTACATGTTTATTGTGGTTGTAATTGCCTTTTGTACAACTGGATCGTATTCTCATATCCCAGGTAGAGCGCGTCGCTGATGAGGGCGTGTCCGATGGATACTTCTGCCAGATAGGGAATATTATGGGCGAAGTAGGCAAGGTTTTGCAGGTCAAGGTCATGACCGGCATTGAGTCCCAGTCCCAGTTCAGCGGCTTTTATGGCTGCTGCCCGATAGGGAACAATGGCTTTTTCCCTGTCTGTATGGAATTCGTGGGCATAGGCTTCCGTATACAGCTCGATGCGGTCGGCGCCTGTGGCGGCGGCACCTTCCACCATGGCTATTACGGGGTCTACGAAGAGGGAGACACGGATACCGGCTGCCTTGAATTTTCCCACGATATCCACCAGGTATTCCTTATGACGGATGGTATCCCAGCCGTGGTTGGAGGTGATCTGTCCCAATGCGTCGGGCACCAGTGTCACCTGATGGGGCCGGATGTCCAGCACGAGGTCTACGAATTTCTGCTCCTGGGAATTGCCTTCGATATTGAATTCCGTTGTAATGATCTTTTTGATGTCATATACATCTTTATAGCGGATGTGTCTTTCATCGGGGCGTGGGTGTACGGTGACGCCGTCGGCGCCGAACAGTTGTGCGTCGATGGCCGCCTTTACCACGTCCGGGTTATTACCCCCCCGGCTGTTGCGCAGGGTGGCGAACTTGTTTATGTTCACGGAGAGCTTTGTCATAGGACAAAGGTATAAGTTGTCCGGGAAACGGGTTTCTGAAAAAGAAAAGGGCACGAAAGTGCCCTTGTGTCCTGTTGGTCGACTAGGTTGCTCATATCTTTATTGCTTTATCAGCATGGTCTGATAGATGGTGTCTCCTGTGGGGTCTTTGATATCCAGTTGGTAAGAACCCAATTGCAGGGATTGCAGATCCACTAATGGGATCTTATTCACTCCTTTTTCCAGTCCGGCGCCCAGCATCCGGATGATCCTGTTGTCCGTCAGGTTCGCAAGCAGGATAATACAGTCTCCATTTTCTGCGCAGGTCAATTCAATCTCTATAAAGCGGTCGAAGGGGTTCGGGTAAACCGAAACGGCTGTGGGCATAGCGAAATTTAATATTGATCACGATTAACCTTGGTGATGACCCGTATGGGTATCAGTGCCGGCATTTTGCGGTCTGTGGTTCCTGGTGTAATAAGTTTGTGGATGAAGGTTTTGGCGAGGTGAAGAAGTGCTTTCATAACTGACGGTTTTAATAGAATAAAGGCTATTTTCCGGCCAAAAAACAACTATCTGTTAATCAGCCCTTTATTGTCTACAAAGTAAGTAGTTTTATCCCATTATGGGAAAAATAAGTTAAATCTGGGAAAAAAATGCGTATTACTACGATGGGAAACTGCGGAAAACACGCGGTGGAGGCTTGCGGATAGAGGGTGGGGGCAGTGTTTAAAAGCGGCCGACCAGCTTTAGGTTGAGCATACGGGGGGTAAGTCTGTTGGGCATGGCGTAGGTGGTATTGGAAAAGTCCTTGATCAGCATGTAAGAGATGGTATTGGATCTGTCGATAAGGTTGAATACTTCCAGGGTGGCCCAGATGTTCTCAAAATTCCGGAAGGGGCTATGGCTGCGGCGGTTGCTTTTTTCGCTGTCCAGCAGCAAGGCGCTGAAACCGAGATCGATGCGGATATAGGGGGGAATGGTCAGGGCGTTGCGATAGCGGAGGCTGCCGGGGATGTTGAAGGGCAGGTCGCTGCCGTAGAGGAAGTTGAGAAATACTTTCAGGTTTTTGTTGGTGGCCAGGTAGTCCTGCATGAACATACCGAAGGTGAAGAGCCTGTCTGAAGGGCGTCTTACCCAGCCTGCTTTTGTCAGTGCGCTGTCCACCGGCTGATGTTGTGCATCCAGCGTATAGGTATAGAAGGAAGTGTCGATCTTTTCCCGGGTTTGCATAAAGCCCATGCTGACCCAGCTTTCAGCATCTTTCACCAGCTCGCCGAACAGGCGGAATTCCAGTCCCGCGGCATAGGCCTGGGCTTTGTTGTTCCCAAAATACTGGATATGGACGTTATTGATATCGTATGGGTCTATCCGTGACATTTGTTTATAATAGGCTTCCGTGGTCCATCGGAAGGGCCGGTCGCCAAGCCTGAAGTTGCGTTCGAACCCGGCGACTACCTGCCAGCTGCGCTGTGCTTTCAGGTCTTTGTTGAGGGTGCCATCCGGCCGGAGCATTTCCCTGAAAAAGGGGGGCTGGTCATAGATGCCTACGGCTGCCCTGTAGATGATGTCCCTTTTCGGGTGTTTAGGTTTCCAGGAGAGGCCGAGGCGGGGTGATAACAGCAGCTCTTTGTTAAGCGTGTTGTAATTGTAACGTACTCCTCCCTGTAAGGTAAAGCTGTTCTGATCGTTGAAGAGGACGTTATTTTGTATAAAGCCTGTCAGGCGGGTGATGGAGAAGTCATCGTTTGATTTGGCGACGTTACTCACGGACGCGGTGCCGGGCGTATATGGTAATGAGTAACCGGCGGAGTCCTGGTATTGCCATTCGTTCAACTGACTGTGGACCGTCTGTCTTTCGGCGCTGACGCCCCACTGGAGGAAGTTCCTGTTCAGGGTCAGGTAGCCTTTATGCGTAGCGTTCCAGACTGCGATGTTCAGCCTGTCGCGGGCGTAATTCTGATAGATGCCTGCGCCCAGGGGGTTAGTGATCATACCGAAGGTAGCGCTGCTTTTATCAAAGTCACGTTCTCCGAAGAGATAGGCGCCCGTGATATCGTAGGATTGTCTTTCGTTGTCGCCAAACCGTGAGACCATCCATTTCAGACGCAGGGTCTTATTTACCTGTTGTGTGAGGGACAGTCCCAGCATATTGGTTTGATAGCGATCGAGCTCCTGTCCGTCAAAATATATGTCCAGTCCAAGGTTGGATGCATAGTACGGGGAGAATACGGAGGATGTCAGCTGGCTGGAGAGGGGGATGAGATGGAATTTTGTTTGAGACAGTGTACCCATCAGTTCCAGGAGCAGCTTGTCATTGAGCTGCCAGGTCAGTACTGCCTGGATGTCTGCGGAGGAAGGGGCGTAGTTGCCTTTTGTTTCCTGGCTGCTAAGCAGGGTGCGGTTAGTGCGGCTGCGCGCCCCCAGCAGGTAAGTGAATTTCTTTTTGGCTCCTGTTCCTTCCAGGTGGAGGCCTTGTTCCAGAAGGCCCAGGTAGGCGGAGCCGCCGAACTCCGATGGTTTTCTGTATTGTATGTCCAGGGCGGAGGACATTTTATCTCCGTATTTTGGCTGGAATCCGCCTGTATAGAAGCTGACGCTGCGGGTCAATTCCGGGTTGATGAAGCTCAGTCCTTCTTGTTGCGCATTATTGACCAGATAGGGTCTGAAGACTTCGAAGTCATTTACGTAGATAAGGTTTTCGTCGTAGCTGCCGCCCCGGACGGAATATTGCGAGGTCAGCTCGTTATTGGATCCGACAAAGATCTTTAGCAGGCTTTCGATACCACCGATGGGGGCGGGGATATTGATGGCGTTTTTGGGGTTGATCTTTACAAGTCCTGCTTCCCTTTCAGCTCGTCCGTCGGAGATGACCACTTCCTGCAATTGACGGGTTCCTCTTTCCAGGCGGACGACGATCTTTTCCTCTTCATTCTCATTCAGCAGGAAATTGCGTTGTTCGGGTTTATATCCGGCGTAGGAGAATATCAGGGCGAAGGCTTTGTCTGCAGGGACTTTTATGCGAAAGGTCCCCGAGTCGTTTGTCAGGATGCCTGATGCTCTGCCCAGGATCGTTACGGAGGTCCTGGAGAGGGGATGCTCGTTCTCGTCCAGTAATTTCCCCGATATATAGGCCCATCTTTTTTGCGCCTTTACGGGCTGGAAAAACAACAGGGAGGGAAGCAACAGGACAGCCAGTACAATTCTCAATGAAAAAAGCGTTTAAGATGACCGAAATTATGTTTATTTAGCACTATGAACAAACCCTTGTTGTATTATTTATGTTGTCTGGCAGTGTTTTCAGGTTGCCAGAACATGAACTCTCCCTCCAAGGCTGCCACCCCGAAGGACACCGTTGCTGCACCGGATGGGATCTCTGCGAAAGTCGTTGCGGGTGACCTGGACAGTTCCATGGTGGCTCTAAAAACATTCCAGACCCTTTCGTTGGAGGATGCCATCAGCCAGGTGTGGGAATTCGAGGATGCCGACAAGATCCATTGGAAGAAGATCTTCTGGGACAGTGTCTCCGACACCCGGCAGTACCCCGAGCTGGCCCTTTTCCCCGATCATTCGGCCCTGTTGAACCCCCGTTGGGATATCAAGATAGGAACGTGGAACCTGGACAAGGAGAATGGCGAAATGAGTCTGCAATGGAAAGACGGTTCAGCCGACCTTTTTATTGTGCGGCAAAGGGCATTGCGGCAGATGGAGCTGGCCTGGCATCGGGGGGGTGACCTGGCCCTGGTGCGTCTCAAGTCGGATGCTGTTGTACACAGGCGTGCTATGGAAGACCCTTATTACCCGGTGAACAATGGATGGCGGATCCGGCCGGCGGCTAAGGAAACACGTGGACAGCTGCGGCGCCGTATACAGGGTTGCATACAATGGTATGCGTTGTTCTTTATGGATAATCACAACAGACAGAGAACTGAAATATCGTTTGAAGGGCTGCCTTCATGTTTTGTATGGTATAACGGGGGCATCGGGATGCAGTCGAAATCCTCTCTCGATAAGCGGTGGATGGCATGTTTTTATTCCGATGACCAGGCTTATACGGCGTATGATATGGTTGCGGCCGAGCTGGGAAGGCATGAGCTGAAATGGCCGGAGCACCCTACCAACTGGGTTAAGCAGACGGGGGATGTATTGCAGCAGCTGGCCGATAAGTTCGGGGACTAGCTTGCGTTTTTCAATGCTTTTATCGTGGCCTTTGGATTGGCGGACCGGAAGACGTTGCTGCCGGCTACAAGGACGTCTGCGCCTGATCTCAGGATAGGGCCTGCATTTTCGGTGGTCACGCCTCCGTCGATCTGGATCAGTGTGTCCAGTCCTCTTTCGTGGATCATTTTTTTAAGATTGCGGATCTTTTGAAAAGTATGGGGTATGAATTCCTGGCCGCCAAAGCCCGGGTTCACGCTCATGATCAGGACCATGTCCAGGTCCTGCAGGACGTCGCTCAGCAGCTCGACGGGAGAGTGGGGATTGAGGGCCACGCAGGCTTTCATGCCCAGCGATTTGATCTGTTGAATATTGCGGTGCAAATGCCGGCACGCTTCCAGGTGAACGGTGAGCCTGTCCGCCCCGGCTTTTTTGAATGCCTCGGTGTAATTTTCCGGCTGTTCGATCATCAGGTGGACGTCACAGACCTTGGTTGTAGCCTTGCGTATTTGTTCGATCACGGGCAGGCCGAAGCTGATGTTGGGGACAAATCGTCCGTCCATTACGTCCAGGTGAAACCAGTCTGCTTCGCTTTCATTGAGCATTTTACATTCTTCTTCCAGCCGGAGAAAGTTGGAAGCCAGTAAGGAAGGTGCTATTATCGCCATAATTGATGATTGATGTCTTTTTATTTCAGCCGTTGTATTGCCTGCCGGGCTTCTGTAAAGTCTTTGTCCAGCGCCAGCGCACGCTGATAAAAGAGAAGGGCTTCGTCCTTATGACCTGCCGCTTCGTAGCAGCGTCCCAGCCAATAATATCCGTCGGGATAAGTATTGGAGACCTTTATCGTCATCTGAAATACTTCACCGGCGTCGCTATATTTCTTCTCGTGAAAGAGTACGATGCCTTTTTCGAGATAGGCATCCGTAAATTTCCAGTCACGCCGTATGCAGGAATCGAATTGGATGATGGCTTGTTTGTTCTCGCCGATATTGGAATAGTAAATTCCTTTTATGAACAGGGGGTCGATGAGCTCATGGGTGCTGTCTTTACGTAATACAGCGTCACATATATCGATGGCGGCGCTATTTCTGTTCTCGGCATAAAGATGCGCCAGCTCCAGGGCGTAGGTATTGACGGGTTGCAGCGACCAGGCTTTCCGGAGAGCTTCCAGGGCGGATGCGGTGTCCTGTATCTTTTCGAGCAGCAGTCCTTTCTCGTACCAGGCTTCAAAATCGAGGGAATCGGCTTTCAGCATATCGTTGTAAAGCTGCAGGGCTGCTGTCGTTTGTCCTGCCTGCTGATAGAGGTCTCCCAGCATATTGGAAAAGCTTGGATTGCCCGGGAATTTTTTCCGGCATTCCTGCAGGAGCCGGATGGCTTCCTGCAGCCGGCTGATGATGGTAAGGGTGGAAGCATAGCGAAGACCTGTTGCTTCGTCGGGATGAATTTCCCAGGCTTTTTTAAAATCCGCTGCCGCCAGCTCGTGAAGGTCATTCCTGGACAAGAGCTCACCTCTTCTATAATACAGGCCGGCCTGATCTTCCTTACCGGACCGGCTGATGCTGTCGGTGAGTGATGCGTAAGGAAGTTTCTTCAGGATGGAAGCGGCTTCGCCCCTGTCGTTCTTATCACGTCCATTACAGGCTGCCATTAACATACCGATGCTCAGTAGCAGACTTAACCTATTCATGCAACAAATTTACGCTTATTGGGTCAATACCGTAAATGTTTGCGTACGACCATTGCCGATGACCTGTACAAGGATATAGTTATTCGGTGTGAGCGTGACGGGCAGCTGGATGGTGTATTGGGCGGAGAACAGACTGCTGCCATAGAGTATAGATTGCTGTTGTTGATAAGGAACTGCCCGACATCACTTTTTTAGATTGACCGAGGTCAGTGTCATGGGTGAATTAGGAGATGGTATAGGTGGTTTGACCGGAAACGGTGTGACGATAAAAACTATGCCGTTTTTATAAATGGCTGATAATCAAAATAGAAATGCTAAGTGCTTACCTAAAGGCTTTGTCCTGCGTGGCGTATCCGTCTCGGCGGGACATTAATTTCCAAATCCAGGAGGGTGATTGTAGCTTTGGGCCCGTTTCCAAAATCTAAAAAACTATTTTGCATGTACACGGGACTTCTGCATTTACACAGTTTTCTGCGATGGATCATTTTATTGTTGCTGGTCGTAGCCATTTTTATGAGCCTGGGAGGTATGACGGGTAAAAAGCCTTTTACTGCCGGGCAGAAGAAGACAGGTTTGTTTTTGATGATCGCGGCGCATATCGAGCTGCTGATAGGTCTATATCAGTGGATATTTGGCCCCTGGGGAATAAAATATCTCAGCAATGTGGGGATGAAAGACCGTGTGGCTTTGTTTTATGGGGTGGAGCATATAACGGGGATGATCCTGGCTATTGTGCTGATCACTATTGGGCGGGGTGTTTCGAAGAAGAATATCCCGGATGAGGTAAAGCAAAAAAGGACCTTTTGGTTTTTCCTGGTGGCGTTGGTGATCATCCTGGCATTGATACCCTGGCCCGGCCGTATGGCTATCGGCAGGCCGTGGATATAGAGGGCTGTGGATATGGGTGGATATAAAATGGATAAAAATAGCGATGCCGCGTGTCTACACGCGGCATCAATCTTTTGTCAGGGCCAACGATCTTCAGGCTAATTCAATCATAAAGTCATCATTCGGACGGATTTAACTACTCCAGGTTTTGCCCAGGCAGGTTCTTCTTCGGACGATTGGATTTTTTGCACTACTTACTTTGTTCGGTTGTCGGATAAGAGGATCTTGGTTTTTCGAATAGCGGATCGGATCGTTTGGTTTTCCGGATCTGGATCAGATGGTTTTTTTCGGATTTTGGACATTCATGGTTTTTCGGATCTGGATCGGTTTTCTTAGGGTTGTTGGATCTTTTTTTGGTTTTTTCGGATCTGGATCGGTTTTTCTTCGGATGTAGGATCTTTTTGGTTTTTCCGGATCTTGGGTTTTTGGTTTTCTACGGTTGTTGGATTTTAACTTCGGTTTTTAGGACTTGGCTTTGTTTCGTTTGCTGATACAAAGATGTAAAATCCATAGAGACGTACAGTATTTTTTCGACCAATATTCAGTTATGCCCGACGAAAGAAAGATTTGCCCGATGAACGTTCGGGAGAATGATGTTGGAACGGCGTTTTAAGGGGAATCCAGCGCAAAATCAGAGGATATTCAGCCGGGCGGCCAGCTCTTCTTTATGACCTTTTCCTACCGGAATGGCATTTCCCTGTACGTATATCGTATTGCCTCGTATGTCGTCGATCTTACTGATATTGATGATATAAGACCTGTGCACCTTTATAAAGGCCGGACCTGCCAGCTTTTCTTCCATGCTTTTGAGGGTGCTGTAGGTGATATAGGTCTTGCCGGGGGTGACGAACTTGACATAGTCCCGCATGCTTTCCATAAAGAGGATATCGTCCTTTTTCAGCCTGATCAATTTATCATCGGCCTTTATAAAGAGGAAATCCATATCGATGGAGGGTTGGGTTGTGGCTGCCGGGGCAGCAGCGGGGCCGGGAATGGGGATGGGTTGGTCCTGAATCTTTTGGACGGCTTCCAGGAAGCGTTTATAGGTAAATGGTTTTTTTAAGTAGTCGTCGACGTGGTATTGGAAGGCGTCGAATGCGTAATCCGTTTTGGAGGTAGTGAGTATGATCTTCGGGGAGTAGGTGAGGCTGTCCAGCAGCTGGAAGCCGTTGGCTCCGGGCATTTCTACGTCCAGGAAGATCAGGTCCGGCTTGTATTGATCGAGGAATGCCAGGGCATCATGGACGTTCAGGAAATGTCCTTTTACGTCAACGAGGCCGCTTTTCTCACAGAACTTCTTGAGAAAATCAGCGGCGATCTGGATATCTTCGACTATGATACAAGTTGTTTTCATCCGATATTGATGTCATGGATTTACTGTGCCCGATTTCATCCGACATAAGGGCTTTTGTCGTTAACCTTCATTATATTTTTTTAGTCTGTTGTATTCGTTCTCTATGATCTTTTGCGCCTCCTGTTTTTTCCGGGTGAGGACACCAAAATCCGTTTGCAGGGCTTCTGCTGTGTTAAGTCCGCATTTATTTTCGAATTCCTGGCAGAGTTCCTGCAGGTCTGTAAAACCTACGTAGCCGAACAATGTTTTGCAGGTGTGGATATTTGTCCCTAAAAGGGACATATTCTTATTTTGGTAAGATGCCTGTACTTTTTCCCAATAGGCAGGCAGATCGCGTAAGAAATCTTCAAAAACCGTTTCTGCATATATAGTATCGCCTTCGAACAGCTCTTCCAAAAAAGCGGCATTCAGGCTCTCGTGAAAGACAAATTGACCATCGCGGATTTTCATTGGAATATTGCAATTTTTTTACCCTGAGGTCGTTAAGAGTATATATGTATGTACAAAGTACATGTATTTTCGGTTAACGGATCCAGGTCTTTATCCATACGAGAAATGCTTGCAATTATTGTTTCAAAATCCAGTTTGTTATGAAAAAATTTCGACCCCTACTCATTCTGTCACTCACCTTCGGTGTTTTTTACAGCGCACCTGTTTTTAGCCAGGTGAAATGCGATCTTTTACAGGCTAATAACGTTATGGCGGGAGGCCATCCTGCTTCCAGTGCTGCTGGGTATTGGTTTGGCGTTATGGAGCTGCCGTTCCTTTTTATTTCCGTGTTTTTTGCTTTCCTGACGGCTTATGCGCTGAAGGGCGGTAAGTTCGGGAAGGGCATGACCTTCATGGCCTGGGGTTTCCTTGTCATGGCTGTAGGGCATCTGCATATGCAGATCGAGCACTATTATGGATTCAATCTTTTCAAGACTTTGCTGGGACAAGTCAGTGGATCTGTCGCGTGGTTCATTGCTCTTATCGTGACCTGGGGTTTGTCCGGTCTTGGATTTTGGTCGATCTATAAGGCCAGTAAAGGAGCATAGACTGTGGAATGATCCGGCATCTTTTAAAAACGAAAAATAAGGGCGCCGTCCGGGATAACCCGGATGCACGTTCGCGTATCTATAAGTCCCTGTTTGAATATCTTATTTCCTGTATCTCCGTATCCTCCGGCGCTCCCCAACTGATACAGCTGGGACTCAAAGCCTCCGGCAAGAAGGTGGAGGAGGTTTTCAATACCTATCTTCTTTTCGAGAAATACCTCATCACTTTTGATCAGGAGCGGTTTACCCGGGTGTCTCTCCGGGAGAGTATCCGCCAGCGTTTTCCTGCCATCCTGCAGGACCCGATCTTCAATATCCTCTTTGTATCGGAGAGCGAGCAGAAGAACACTTTGGCCATCGAGTTCCTTCGATCTTTTTTTAGGGCCGTCGCCGATAAATTTGGCCGTGCGGGGGAAGGTTATGTGGACAAAAAGATGAAGGAGCTAAAGGAATTAGAGGAAAAGGTCCATGAGGGCGAGATCTTCCGGAAATTACAATCTCTCAGCTTTGAGGTTTTTCAATTTGTCGGCGGCAATTATGGAGAGACACTGGCCGGAAAAATATTCGAAAAGACCTATGAGGTTTTTTCCGTCAATTATAAGGAATTGGAATCCTTCCCTTATATGCTGACGCTGATACCCAAGGAGATTGTGGACAGGGAGCATTTGGGCATATTTACGCAAGCGCAGATCGAGCAGATATTCCTTGAGAAGCTGGCTGAGTCCGAGCAGCTGAATATGGCGCTGGACCAGAAGATAAGAGAGAATGAGCAAACGCAGAAATTACTGCGGAAGAATGAGGTCATGCTCAGCGGCGTGATCTCTTCTGCGCTGGATGCCATTGTCATCATGAGTGAGTTTGGTCATATCATCCATTGGAACAAGGCGGCTATGGAGATATTCGGTTATACGGAAGATGAGGTGAAAGGCCGCACGCTGATAGAAACCATCATTCCCCTGTCCTATCAGTATTCCAAATGGAATGGGTTCCTGGGTTTTGCCGGCCAGCAGGATAATACGTTTGTCAACCAGCGTATCGAATTGACGGCTGTGCGGAAAAACAAAGAGGAGTTCCCTATCGAGCTAACGGTGACGGGAATGGGAGAAGGGACAGATTTTTATTACAGCGCTTTTATCAGGGACATCTCTATTCGCCGGCAATGGGAGGAGGAGCTGGTAAAGATGAAGGAGAAGGCCGAGCAGGCGGCGAAGGCGAAGTCCCAATTCCTCAGCGTCATGAGTCACGAGCTGCGGACGCCGCTGAATGCCGTCATCGGCATCACTCACCTGATGATGCAGAGCAATCCACGTGAAGATCAGCTGGAAGATCTCCGGACCCTGCAATTCTCGGGGGAAAGCCTGCTGCACATTATCAATGACATACTGGATTTTACCAAGCTGGACTCGGGGAAGATCGAGCTGTCGGCCATCGATTTCAACCTGCGTGAGCTTACCCAGAGCCTTTACCAGTCATTCAGCTATAAAGCAAAGGAAAAGGGTATTGTCTTCGATGTGGAGTATGATGAGAAGATGCCCTTTATGGTCAAGGGTGATAATTTCAGGCTTTCCCAGGTATTGAATAACCTGATCAGCAATGCCATTAAGTTCACTAAAGAAGGATCTGTAAAATTGCGGGTCTTTTTGATGGAGGAGTATGGGTCGTCCTATGTCACAAAATTCTCTGTCATCGATACGGGCATCGGTATTGCGGAGGATAAGCAGGATAAGATATTCGAGCAATTTACCCAGGCGGACAGCAATACCACCCGTCTTTATGGAGGTACCGGGCTTGGGCTTTCCATATCGTCCAGGCTGGTGGAACTGATGGGCAGCAGTATACTTGTAGACAGCAAGGTGGGGAAGGGGTCGGATTTTCACTTTAGCGTTGTTCTTCAAAAGGGAGCGGCGATCGAGCCGGAGGTTTCGATGCAACGGCCGGTGATAAAGAGTAACGACCAGTTCAGGAACAAGCTGATCCTTTTGGCGGAGGATAATATGTTCAATGCCAATATTGCCCGCCGGTTTATTACAGGGTGGGGAGCGGGGATAGATGTAGTGGCGGATGGCTGGCAGGCTATCGAATTCGTCAGCCGGAAGAGATATGACCTGATCCTCATGGATGTGCAGATGCCGCAGCTGGATGGGTTTGCCTGTACGAGAAAGATCCGCAAGCATTTTAAAGATATACCGATCATTGCGGTCACGGCGTCTCCGAAGAATGAGATATTGCAGGAGATAATAGCCTGCGGGATGAATGATTTTGTAAGTAAGCCTTTCAAGCCGAACGAGCTGCGTAGTAAAATATTGGAGTATCTCTAGCGCTCCGCTCCGCCAGGGGCCGGACTTCGCCGCCTGTGGGCGGCTCAGCCCCGGCGGCCCAGCTCGATCACCTCACAATCACGCATATTCTTCCCATCGATGGTAAAACGAATAAGGGTCCGCACTTTGTGCCATCCCTGGTTGCCGGCGGCGCCGGGATTCATGTGCAGGCATTGCAGCTTATCGTCATACATGATCTTAAGGATGTGTGAGTGACCACAGATAAAGAGTCCCGGCGGGTTGGCCGTCAGCTCCTTTTTTACCTGGGGGTTATAGCGGGGAGGGTAGCCTCCGATGTGGGTCATGTATACGTTCACTTCTTCGGAGGTCCACCGCAGCTTTTCGGGATAGAGGTCCCGGATGTCCTGTCCGTCTATATTGCCATAAACGCCCCGCAAAGGTTTGAAGGAAGAAAGGCGCTCTGCAAGCGCTGCCGTACCGAAATCTCCTGCGTGCCAGATCTCATCACAGGTGTCGAAATGACGAAAGACGTTGTCGTCGAGGAAATGGTGGGTATCCGAGATGAGGCCGATGCGCAGCATTAATATCGTTTTTGCTGCGCGTAAATTAAGATTTATTACCTTTACGTCAACGATGAGCCTATGCCATTCTTTCGAAACTTCACTTATTGGATAGACAAGCGCAACTGGAAATATTACTTTCTGATGGTGGCGCTGGAAATGGGGAGTTGAAAGCAGACTTTCGAATGTTCGGTACGAACCGGAGGTTCGTCCGCCGAAAATTTTCTCATTTCTTTAAAATTATTTTCATGCCGCATTATTTCCAGCTGGGATCTATTCCCCACAAACGTCATACGCAATTCCGCCAGCCCAATGGCGCCCTTTATTCGGAGCAGCTTTTTTCCACCGAAGGTTTTTCCAACGATTATTCCCTGCTGTATCATTGTCATCCGCCAACGGAGATTATCCGCGTGGAGGACTCCTATGATGCAGCGCCCCGCATTGCTGAGGAGAAGATGCTCAAGCACCGCAGCCTCGAAGGGTTCAATATCCGTCCTGAAAAGGATTTTCTCCAAAGCCGTAAGCCTGTCCTGGTAAATAATGACTGTCATATCGTGCTGGCGGCGCCCCAGGAGAGCATGAACGGCTATTTCTTTAAGAATGCCGATGCCGACGAGATGATCTTTATCCATAAGGGGAAGGGGGTATTGAAGACGATGTATGGTGATTTGGGTTTTGGATATGGGGATTACCTGGTCATTCCCAGGGGGACCATTTACCAGATAAATTTCGAGGATACGGATAACCGACTGTTTATCGTAGAATCTTTCAGCCCTATCCGGTATCCCAAAAAATACCTGAGCCGTTATGGCCAGCTGCTGGAACATTCCCCTTATTGCGAACGGGATATCCGGCCGCCGTATAACCTGAATACTGTCGACGAAAAGGGTGATTTTCTTATCCGCACCAAAAAGAAGGGAAGGATATATAACATTCACTATGGGCATCATCCTTTTGATGTGGTAGGATGGGATGGGTGCTGTTATCCGTATGCGTTCAGTATACATGATTTCGAGCCGATCACCGGTAGGGTCCATCAACCACCACCCGTGCATCAGACCTTTGAGGGGAACAACTTCGTTGTATGTTCTTTTTGTCCCCGTCTCTTCGACTATCATCCTCAATCTATACCTGCGCCGTATAATCACAGCAACATCGACAGTGATGAGGTATTATATTATGTGGATGGCGATTTTATGAGCCGGAAGAATGTCACCAAGGGTATGATCACCCTGCATCCGAGCGGTATTCCTCATGGGCCCCATCCGGGTGCGGTGGAGCGCAGCATTGGGGCAAAGGAAACGAAGGAACTGGCCGTTATGGTGGATACCTTTCATCCGCTGATGCTGACAATGGAGGCGCTGGAGATCGAGAATCAGGGATATGTGATGAGCTGGGCGGAATGAGGGTAAATTGGTTATATTCGGTGGGAGAAAACCTTCCACTATGATCTTTCGACCTATCCTCTCCATTATTTTGTTATTTATCTTTTTGCAGGCCTGCCATTCCCGGCAGCGGGCCGACCTCATTGTACATGATGGCCTGGTGTATACAGTGGACAGCGCCTTCAGCACGGCAGAAGCCTTTGCCGTGAAGGATGGGAAGATACTGGCTGTCGGCAAGGATAAAGATATTTTAGACGCTTACAGTGCGGGGCAGATAGTGGATGCGGGCGGCAGGCCTGTGTACCCGGGTTTTATCGATGCCCATGCGCATTTTGTCGGGTATGGTCAAAGTCTGTTTGCCGTCGATCTTTTCGGCAGTGCCAGTTTTGAAGAAGTGGTGCGAAGAGTACAGCAGTTTGCCGCGTATCATCCTGGTCTGGACTGGATAACGGGCAGGGGGTGGGATCAGAATAAGTTTCCCGGCAAGGCTTTCCCGGATAATGCAAGGCTGAATGAGCTCTTCCCTCATATACCTGTCGTACTTGAGCGGGTGGATGGGCATGCGTCCATTGCCAATGCAAGGGCGCTTGAGCTGGCGGGTGTCAGGCCGGGGCAGGTGTTGATGGGAGGGCTGATAGAGACGAAGAGCGGCCGGCTTACGGGCATATTGATCGACAATGCCCAACGGCTGGTATGGCAGAAAGTACCGCCCTTGTCACCGGCCGAATATGCGGAAAGGCTGGAGGCGGCCGAGCAGCATTGTTTTGCGCAGGGGCTTACCACTGTGACGGATTGCGGATTGGACCGGCGGGACATCGAGGGGATCGATTCGTTGCAGAAGACGGGAAAACTACGTATGCGGCTCTATGTTATGTTGAGCGACCGGCCGGAGAACCTGGATCACTATCTTCCCCGGGGACCTTACAAGACAGACAGGCTTTTTGTAAAAGGGGTGAAGGCGTATGCGGATGGAGCGTTGGGCAGCCGTGGCGCCTGTCTGCTGCAACCATACAATGACCGGCCCGGTTGGTATGGCTTTTTGCTGAGTGCTCCCTCTCACTATGATTCGCTGGCCCGGAGGCTGGCGGGGACGGATTTTCAATTGTGCACGCATGCCATTGGGGATTCCGCGAACCGGATGATCCTGACTATCTACAACAAATATCTCGGGGGACGGAATGACAAGCGTTGGCGGATAGAGCATGCGCAAATCATCAATGAGAACGATTTTTCACTCTTTGGGAAGGCGTCGGTTATTCCTTCCGTGCAGCCCACCCATGCCACCAGTGATATGTATTGGGCAGAGGAGCGTGTAGGGGCTCAACGGTTGAAAGGCGGGTATGCTTTAAAGCGGTTGCTGCAGCAGAATGGCTGGATACCCCTTGGGACGGATTTCCCCGTGGAAGATATCAGTCCATTCAAGACTTTTCTGGCTGCTGTCTTCCGGGTGGATGCCAAGGGGTGGCCGCCGGCTGGTTTTCAGCCTGAAAATGCCCTAAGCAGGGAAGAAGCCATCCGGGGCATGACCATCTGGGCTGCCCGCGCGGACTGTCTGGAAAAGGAGGCAGGCAGCCTGGAGGCGGGCAAAAAGGCGGACTTTATCATCCTGGATAAGGATCTCATGAAGGCGGCTCAGGGAGACGTGTTACAGACAAAAGTCCTTTCCACGTGGTCGGGAGGGGTGAAGGTCTATTCTGTGAAAGGTTAGGTCCACTCATTATAATGTAAGTAATTATCCTGCCGGGGCGCATGCGTATTTTTGTGCGACTAAATCAAGACTATTATGGAATACAGAGAATTAGGCGAATCGGGGTTATCGGCCTCCGTCATTACATTTGGCGCGTGGGCCATCGGTGGCTGGATGTGGGGTGGGGCGGAAAGAAAGGATGCTGTGGAAGCCATCCGGGCTTCCTATGATCAGGGGGTGACTTCCATCGATACGGCGCCTATTTATGGGCAGGGGCTTAGTGAGGAGATCGTGGGGGAGGCGTTGGAAGGCATTCCCAGGGATAAAGTGCAGATCATGACCAAGTATGGCATGCGTTGGAATGAGAAGAAGGGGGAATTTGCTTTTCACAGCCAGGATAATGCGGGTAAGCCGTTGGAGATATATAAGTATGCGGGGAAAGAGAGTATTGTCAGGGAATGCGAGGATAGTCTCAGGCGATTGCGGACGGATTACATCGATCTGTACCAGATCCACTGGCCGGATAGTACCACTCCTGTGGAGGAGACGATGGAGGCGGTAGGGCAGCTGCTGAAGCAGGGTAAGATCAGGGCGGCGGGGGTCAGCAATTATAATGTAGCGTTGATGGAAAGGGGGGAAAAGACCCTGAAGCTGGCTTCAGACCAGGTGCCGTTCAGTATGGTGAACCGGGATATCGAGAAGGAGCTGGTGCCCTGGTGTATCCGGCATAAGAAGGCGATATTGGCGTATAGTCCTTTGCAACGGGGGCTATTGACGGGCAAGATCAGGCCGGGGCATTCTTTTGGGGATGGCGATACCCGGGCGGGCAGTAAATTCTATAAGCCTGAGAATGTGGAGCGTATCAATCGTTTTTTGGATAAGCTGCGGCCGTTGGCGGAGTCGAAATCGGCTTCGCTGGCGCAATTGGTGATCCGGTGGACTATCGAGCGGCCGGGCATCACGATTGCGTTGGTAGGGGCCAGGGATGCCCAACAGGCGGTGCAGAATGCCAGGGCTATTGACGTAAAGTTGTCGCCGGAAGAGATCCTTTTTATTAACAAGGAGTTAGATGGTTTGAAACTGGTGGATTAATAGGACTTGTCTTTTCGTGGCAAAATCCTTAAATTCGGAGATATCAAAGGTGGACCACGGGTCCACCGGCCGAAGGCCCATTATTAACTGTGCAGCGGGGATGGGTAAATTCGGAAAAACCATACCCGATGCACACAATTGTTTGCCATATGATCAAATATCATGAACTTAAAATCGGAGATTATGTGCTGGCTGATTTTGAAGGCCAGCGTTCTGAGGGCGAGGTGACTGAATTGAATGAGGGGGATAAGATGGCTTGTGTACGGACAAGTGTGCAGGACTTCTGGTTCACCCCTGACCGACTATACCCTATTGTATTGGATGACAATCAGTTAATGTTGTTTGGGTTTGAAAAGGAAATGTATGAAAGTGGGGTAAAGTACAAAAGAGGGCCATTTCGCATTCTTTTGCCTGAACCTGGTGATTTCTCTCATTTTGAAATGTGGTACCGGGAAGACCGGCGTCATATCACTCAGCCCATCTATGTTCATGATCTACAGAACCATTACCGCCAGATGACGAAGGTGGAACTGGTTCGTCCCCAGGGAATTCAGGCGTCTTAGGACACTTTTTTCAAGGGTTTTTATCGTTATATGTAATACTCAGGTTCATATACGAGGCGGAAGGCCAGGTATATGGATAAATGAGATTTTGGGTCAAAAAATTAAGTTTTAGCTATTTTTTTGAACCAAACCAAATTAGTCTTATCTTTGCGCTCCCAAAATCTGTATGGCTAAACAAGCACTCATTAAACAAGATGGTACGATCATAGAAGCCTTATCCAATGCTATGTTCAAGGTAAAGTTGGAAAATGGTCATGAAATCTTAGCTACTATCTCGGGGAAAATGAGAATGAATTATATCCGCATCCTGCCTGGGGATAAGGTGGGAGTGGAGATGAGTCCGTACGATCTGACAAGGGGAAGAATTATATTCAGGTATAAATAAATATAATCATGAAAGTTCGTGCATCCATTAAGAAGCGCAGCGCCGATTGTAAGATCGTGAGGAGAAAGGGGAAGCTGTATGTCATTAACAAGAAGAATCCCCGTTTCAAACAACGTCAGGGTTAATTTAAAATTTATAAACAGAAATAATATATGGCTCGTATTGCCGGTGTAGACTTACCAAAAAACAAGAGAGGGGAGATCGGACTTACCTATATTTTCGGTATAGGCCGTAGCACTGCCCAATATATCCTGAGCAAGGCAGGTATCAGCTTTGACAAGAAGGTGCATGAGTGGAATGACGAAGAGCTGAATTCCATCCGTAATATCATCACCAATGAGTTCAAGGTGGAAGGCGCCCTGCGTTCTGAAGTTCAGATGAGCATCAAGCGCTTGTTGGATATAGCTTGTTATCGTGGGTTGCGTCATCGTAAGGGTCTGCCCGTTCGTGGTCAGCGTACAAGGACCAACAGCCGTACCCGTAAAGGGAAACGTAAGACGGTAGCCGGCAAGAAAAAGGTCGCTAAGAAATAGTAACTGATAGACTGCAACCTGCCATTGGCGGGTTGCAGCCTTATAGTATATGCACCATTTGACGGACTGATCACGGATACCCGGTGCAGGAGGAGGGTCGGTCCGGGTCCCCAGATGGGCCGGGAGGTCCATCGGCAGAAAATGCGGGGGCTGAGTAAAAAAATTAAAGATTACCTACATCAGATCAACATGGCAAAAGCACAACAACCCAGCGCGAAAGCAGCTGCGAAGAAAAGGATCGTAAAAGTTGATGTTTATGGCGATGCACATATCACCGCCAGCTTCAACAACATCATCATCAGTCTCACAAACAAGAATGGCCAGGTGATTTCCTGGAGCAGCGCCGGTAAAATGGGCTTTAAGGGTTCCAAAAAGAACACTCCTTATGCAGCTCAGATGGCTTCTGCTGACGCGGCCAAGACGGCGTTGGATGCAGGTCTGAAAAAAGTCGATGTATTCGTGAAAGGCCCCGGATCAGGCAGGGAAAGCGCCATCCGCGCTTTGTCCAACAACGGCATCGAAGTAGTGATGATCAAGGATGTGACGCCGCTGCCGCACAATGGCTGCCGTCCTCCCAAGAAACGTAGGGTATAATCCGGATCCATCCCGATGGGATGGGTTCTACTGTATATTTCATACAAGCTGGGTAAGATTGAATTTTAAGATTTTTAGATAATCTTACCCGGGAACTTAAAAATCTAACAATCAAATTATGGCACGTTACAGAGGTCCAAAGACCAGAATCTCCCGCATTTTCGGTGAGCCTATCTTAGGTAATGGAAAGTATTTAACAAAGAACAGCAATCCTCCCGGTCAGCACGGCGCTACCAAGAAGCGTAAGCAGCCCGGTGAATATGCATTGCAGTTGAGGGAAAAGCAAAAGGCCAAGTACACTTACGGTGTATTGGAGCGTCAGTTCCGCAAGACATTTGAAGAAGCTGTACGTCGCAAAGGCGTTACAGGTGAGAACCTGATCAAATTACTGGAAGCCCGGCTGGACAACACGATTTACCGTCTGGGTATCGCTCCTTCCCGTCCTGCTGCCCGTCAGCTGGTGACGCACAAGCATATCACTGTCAATGGGGAGATCGTCAATGTTCCTTCCTTTCAACTGAGACCCGGCGATGTCATCGGTATCAAGGAAAGCACGCAGGGTAACACCGGCATCACCAGCCAGATCCGTGGCAAGAATGCCAAGTTCAACTGGTTGGACTATTCCGAAGCTGAGTTCAAGGGTACTTTCATCGCTTATCCTGAGCGGGAAAGCGTGCCTGAGAACATTAAGGAGCAGTTGATTGTTGAATTGTATTCCAAGTAAACTTTGGTTGGCTTTTCAATTGTAATCGTTAAACGTAATAAATCGTAAATTTAAATATGGCCATTTTAAATTTCCAGAAACCAGACAAAATCATTCTTCAAAAAGCGACTGATTTTGAAGCTCAATTCGAATTCCGTCCTTTAGAGCCGGGCTATGGTGTCACCATTGGTAATGCTTTGCGCAGGGTATTACTGAGCTCTCTCGAAGGTTACGCGATCGTAGGGGTCAAGATCGAAGGAGCCGACCATGAATTCGCTACGCTGAAAGGCGTGACGGAAGACGTGGTGGAGATCATCCTCAACCTGAAGCAAGTTCGGTTCAAAAAGAAAGTTGAACATGAAGTGACCCAGGAGAAGATCACCCTGAGCCTGAAGAACAGAACGGAGTTCACTGCCGGAACACTGGGAGAGGCAACCCCCAGCTTCGAGGTAATGAACCCGGGTCTGCTTATCTGTACCCTGGATTCTTCTGCCAAGCTGGACATCGAGATCACCATCGGCAAGGGCCGTGGTTATGTTCCTGCGGAAGACAACAAGCCTAAGGATGCTCCCTTCGGTTATATCCCGACGGATGCCATCTTTACGCCTATCAAGAACGTGAAGTATTCCATCGAGAATACCCGCGTTGAACAGCGCACCGACTTCGAAAAGCTGATCATGGAAGTGTCTACCGACGGTACTATCCATCCCGAGGAGGCCGTTAAGCAGGCCAGCCGCATCCTGATCCAGCATTTGATGATCATCACTGACGAGAACATCACTTTCGATAATAAAGAAGAGAAGAAGGAAGACCTGGTAGATGAGCAGACGCTGCAGCTGCGTAAGATCCTGAAGACCCCGCTGGAAGATCTCGATCTTTCCGTCCGCGCCTTCAACTGTCTGAAAGCAGCCAAGATCAACAGCCTTAGCGAGCTGGTGACCTATGAGCAGGAAGACCTGATGAAATTCCGCAATTTCGGTCAGAAATCCCTGGCTGAGATCGAGCAGGTACTGGGTGAAAGAGGTTTGCACTTTGGTATGGACCTGGGCAAGCTGAAAGTGGATGATGAATAATTTTTGAATCATAGCCGGCCTACCGTAAAAAGGTAGGTCGGTTTCTTTATTAATACAGCCTTGTAATTCCTGACACGGTACAAGGTTTAAAATTTACAGTCATGCGTCACGGAGACAAGATCAACAACCTCGGCAGGACCGCCTCGCACCGCAAAGCGCTGCTGAACAATCTCGCCATTCAACTGATCACTCATAAGAGGATCGTTACTACTCTGGCCAAAGCAAAATCTTTAAGGACTTTTATCGAGCCCCTGATCACGAAGGCTAAGGACAATACCACCCATCAACGCAGGGTAGTGTTCAGCTATCTCCAGGATAAGGAAGCCATTACGGAATTATTCGGACCTGTTGCTGAAAAGGTAGCCGGCCGTCCCGGTGGCTATACCCGTATCATCAAACTGGGCGCCCGTGTAGGCGACAATGCCGAAACAGCCCTCATCGAGCTGGTAGACTTCAATGATGTTTACGGTAAGGGTAAAGGTGAAGTGAAGGAAGCTGCCGGTAAGAAAACCCGCCGTGCAGGTGGTGGCAAGAAGAAAGGCGCCCCCAAGGCGGAAGGTGCTGAAGCAACCACTGCTGAAGAAGCTCCTGCTGCGGAAGCTCCCAAAAAGGAAAAGAAAGAGAAGAAATCGGCTGAATAAGCTGAATAAAATGTTGAATTCTTTTATAGTAAAAGAGCGTCTATGGACGCTCTTTTTTTTGTAATTTCGCGAAATTTTCAAGACATGTCCAACGCCATCCTGTTACTCGAAGACGGTTCCGTCCATTATGGTAAAGCATTCGGAAAGAGAGGCACCACCTCCGGTGAGATCTGTTTCAATACAGGTATGACGGGTTACCAGGAAGTGTTTACGGACCCCAGCTACTATGGGCAAATACTGATCATGAACAGCGTGCACATCGGCAATTACGGGGTCAAGGAGGGCGATACGGAGTCCAATAGCGTTAAGATCAGGGGGCTTATCGGCAGGAACCTGGAAGAGCAGTTCTCCCGTCTGCAGGCCAAGGGATCGCTGGACGAATATCTCAAGGTCAATAATATAGTAGCCATCGAAGGGGTGGACACCCGTGCGCTGGTGGCTCATGTTCGCGTAAAGGGCGCCATGAACTGCGTCATCTCTTCGGAAATAACGGATATCGATCAGCTGAAGGCCATTTTAGCCAAAACCCCGTCCATGGATGGGTTGGAGCTGGCTTCCTCCGTCAGCACCGACGTTGTGTACGAGCTGGGGGATCCGGGCTCCGATGTCAGGATTGCGGTGATGGACTATGGGGTCAAGCAGCATATTCTTCAATGTATGGTAGAGAGAGGGGCCTATGTAAAGGTTTTTCCTGCGAAGACTCCCCTGGAAGAGGTCCGCGCTTTTCACCCCCATGGCTATTTCCTTTCCAATGGCCCCGGAGACCCGGCCCCGATGGACTATGCCATTCCCACTGTAAAAGAGATATTGAAAGAAAAGAAGCCTCTTTTTGGCATTTGCCTGGGACACCAGCTGCTGGCTCTCGCCAACGATATACCTACCTTTAAGATGCACCATGGTCACAGGGGGCTCAATCACCCTGTGAAGAACCTTGTCACCGGCAAATGCGAGATCACCACCCAGAATCATGGCTTCGGCGTTGATCCGGCGGCCGTCAGGAAAGCGTCCAATATCGAGATAACCCATGTCAACCTCAATGATGATTCCATCGAGGGTATCCGTCTGAAGGACCGTCCCGCCTTCTCCGTGCAATATCACCCTGAAGCTACGCCCGGCCCTCATGACAGCCGTTATCTCTTCGACGACTTTATCGAGCTGATCAAAAAGAGCCAATCATGAAGATAGCTATTATCAACGGACCTAACCTCAATCTCCTGGGCACCCGGGAGCCGGATGTCTATGGCAGCAAGACGTTCGAACAGTATTTCGGGGAGTTAAGGTTATTGTTCCCTGCGGTGGAGTTCAGCTATTTTCAGAGCAATGTCGAGGGGGAGCTTATCAACGAGCTGCAGCGGATAGGATTTTCCTATGACGGTATCATCATCAATCCTGGTGGCTATACGCACACGTCAGTGGCGATAGGGGATGCAATAGCGGCTATCACAACGCCTGTTGTGGAAGTACATATCAGCAATGTACATGCAAGAGAGGATTTCCGGAAATTATCCCATGTGTCTGCGAAAGCGAAGGGAACGATCATGGGGCTGGGGTTAAAAGGATATGAGCTGGCAGTGAGATGGTTTCTTTAGAGCCAGACTCTCATCGTCAATGCAAAACCGGTGTCCTGTTTTGGATTGTCTACTTTGCGAATGATATGTAACCCGTTGGCGCTCCACACCCGAAAAACTTCCCCTTTCTTATGGGTGTTGACCTCGTGCTCTATCTGCGGCACCAGCAGGCCTCGTGCGATCCATCCAAGGTCGCCTCCTCCTTCTCCTCCCATTGAGTAAGTCTTTGCCAATTGTTCAAAACTGGCGGCGTTGTCCCGTAATTTCCGGATGATGAGATTGCCCAGGCTGTCGGCGATGCGATAACGGAAAACGGAGGTATCGATGAATATCTGGCTGATGTGATAGAATTGATTAGGCGCCTTGGTCAATAGCTGTACGAGGAATTTATTTCCTTTTTCGCCATAAGGGCCGTATACCTTTTTTTCCTTACCTGTATAGGCCAGGCTGTCTGCCAGGCTGCTGAATCCCCGGGTACGGGTCACCACGATGGTGTCGATCTTAAACCTCTTTTGCAGGATCTGTTTGGCGTATAGTACGGGGTTGGGAGATTGTTCCAGCGCTGTCTTCACTTGGGGGATGGTAAACTTTTTAGCTTCGGTCTGCATTTGTTTGATCATCTTTGCCTCTTCTTCCGGGGTTAGCTGCCGGCCGGGAGGCTGGGCGGTTTGTCCCTGGAGGGGCGGCCCCTGGGCGGGTTTTTGAGCGGTGGCGGAGGATGAGAATAAGACTATTATGCTGCCATACAGCAGGCAGGTCAATATTAGGAATCTGTTCATCCCTGAAAGATAAGGGTTGCATCATAAATTGGAATGATTTTCGTTCTTTTTTAGACAGAGGCGGTTGCTGCCTCCTAAAAAACCTGTGATCATGCGGTGGAAATTCTTTCTTTTATCATTGATTATCTTACAGATACATCCTGGAAAGGGCTTTGCCCAATGGAAGGATTTTACTATCAGCCCCAAGGGGGATACCATCAATTGTACGGACCAGCAGGACAGGCGGCAGGGCAAGTGGGTCAACCATTTCGATGAAGTGAGGGGGGAGCCCGGTTATGAAGAGGAAGGCTTGTATAAGAATGGCCGGAAGGAGGGTACCTGGCGGCTGTATAGTCTCCAGGGGGATCTTATAGGGGCGGAGTTCTACAAATGGGGTAATAAGGATGGGGTATGTCAGTATTTCGGGATCAATGGCACCTTATTGCGGGAAGAGAGCTGGAGGGCGTTGAATCCTGATAAGGCGTATGACACACTTACGGTGGAGGATATCGACCACCTGGATAAATATAAAACGGTCATCGTAAAGAACGATGGTGTCGCCATCAAGGATGGTGTCTGGAAGTTCTATGATCCCCAGACAGGAATGGTTGCGCGTACGGAAACCTACACTTTGGGCAAGCGGGAGATGGGTAAGTCTACGCAAGCTACTGCCAATGCCGATGCGCCCAAGACGGCTGCCAAGCCGAAAGAGGTACTCGATTTCGAAAAGAAGATCGGGAAGAAGAAAGTGAAGGTGAAGGATGGCAGCACCTTCTAGCGCCGATCCGGGAGGTTAAATTCAGCCTATATTTTACTAAAAAATGTATACCTGACATTTATTTTTACCACTATCTTTAGTGCATGGTAAAAAGTATGTTCCGGCCATTTGCTGCAGTGGCCTTCTTTCTCTCGCCCCTGATTGCCTTGTCACAAGACTATCCCATTCAGCCTGTGGCTTTTACACATGTACATCTCACCGATGATTTTTGGGAACCCAAGCTGCAGGTGAATGCGCGGGTCACCATACCCTATGTGCTGGAAAAATGCAGGGAGACAGGCAGGATCGATAACTTTCTGGCGGCTGCAGGGAAGAAGAAGCTCAGCAAACTTACCGAGTTCCCTTTTGATGATACTGATCTTTATAAGGTGATAGAAGGGGCCTCCTATAGTTTACAGGTGAAATATGATGCGAAGCTTTCGGCTCAGCTGGATACGCTGATAGGGATCATTGGCGCGGCGCAGGAGCCGGATGGATACTTGTATACTTTCCGGACAGCTCATGTGGATCATCCCCATGAATGGATCGGGGCGAAACGCTGGGAAAAGGAAGAGGTGCTTAGTCACGAGCTCTATAATGCCGGTCATTTATACGAGTCTGCCGTAGCCCATTATCAGGCCACGGGTAAGAAGACCCTGCTCAACATCGCTCTTAAGAATGCGGATCTGCTGGTGAAGGATTTCGGGCATGGCAGGGTTGAGGAATATCCGGGGCATCAGATCGTGGAGATCGGGCTGGTAAAGCTTTACCGGGTGACGGGTCAAAAAAAATACCTGGACCTTGCGAAGTTCTTCCTGGATGTGCGGGGGCCGGGCGGGGACGCGTATAACCAGGCGGATAAAAAAGTGGTAGACCAGCATGAGGCTGAGGGACATGCCGTGCGGGCAGCTTATATGTACACCGGGATGGCCGATGTAGCTGCGCTGACGGGTGATAAGCAATACCTGAATGCTATTGACGATATCTGGCATGACGTCGTTTATTCCAAGCTATATATTACAGGGGGTATTGGCGCCACGGGTAATGGAGAGGCATTTGGTGCTGCTTATGACCTGCCGAATATGTCGGCTTATGCCGAGACCTGTGCCGCCATTGCCAATGTGTACTGGAACCTTCGGATGTATCTGCTTCATGGTGATGCGAAATACATGGATGTACTGGAAAGAACCCTGTACAATGGACTTTTGTCGGGGGTATCGCTGACGGGCAGCCGATTTTTTTACCCCAATCCGCTGGCTTCGCTGGGTCAACATCAACGCAGCGCCTGGTTTAGCTGTGCCTGCTGTATCTCCAATGTAGCCCGTTTCCTTCCTTCCATGCCTGGTTATATCTATGCGCAGCGTGGGAATGATCTTTTTGTCAATCTGTTCATGAGCAATAAGGCTGATGTCAGCCTGTCTTCAGGGAAGCTGACGCTTACGCAAAGAACGGCTTATCCCTGGGAGGGGAGGGTGGAGATCCAGGTCGATCCAGTCCGCAGCAGCCGCTTTTCATTGCATGTGCGCATTCCGGGCTGGGCGCAGGGGCAGCCTGTTCCGGGAGACCTGTATCATTATGCTGCGGAGAAAGCGGTAGACATTCCCGTCTTCATCAATGGGAAAAAGGTGCAGTACACAATAGACAGGGGTTATGTGGTGTTTGATCGCAGCTGGAAGAAGGGGGATAAGATAGTAGTCGATCTTCCGATGGAAGTACGGAAAGTGCTGACCAATGACAGTGTAAAAGCGGACATGGACAGGTTTGCCCTGGAGCGGGGTCCTATCATGTATTGTCTCGAGGGGAAGGACCAGCAGGACAGCACGGTGCAAAGCATTGTGGTCGATGAAGCTGCCGAGGTCCGGGCTGACTATACTGCCGGGAAACTAGGGGGTATCGTTCAACTGACTGCCGAAGGCAACACTTCAGCCAGGCAGCCCGGCAGTGACACGATCGTTACGAAAAAGGAGGAAGTGACGGCGATCCCTTATTATTCCTGGAACAACCGGGGCGCCGGAGAAATGGAAGTGTGGATCCCTTATAAGGCCTCTGCGGCCCTGCCCAAGCCTGCCCCCACCATTGCGAGCAAGAGTATCGTCTCCTCTTCCGTGCATGGGAAACTGATGTTAAAGGCGTTGAATGACCAGTATGATCCGGTGGATTCGAAAGACAACAGCGCCAGCTACCTGCATTGGTGGCCGAAAAAGAATACCACGGAATGGGTGCAATATGACTTCGATACCACCTATACCATTTCGTCTTCGAAGGTCTATTGGTTTGATGATGGTCCCTGGGGTGGCTGCCGGATCCCTGCATCCTGGAAGCTGTTGTACAAAAAAGACGGCGAATGGGTACCTGTAAAGAATATCACGCCCTATGAGACGGTGAAGGACAGATATAATATAGTGCAGTTTGAGCCTGTGACGACCACAGCGCTGAAAATGGAAGTACAGCTGCCTGTAGATTTTGCCTCCGGTATTCACGAATGGATCGTCAAATGAGAACCGGCATTATTGTTATATTACTGGTATGTATAGGGCCCGTGTATGGTCAGCAGGCTGTCATCACTATCGATGCAGATAAGCCCGGGCGGGCTATATCTCCTACGCTGCATGGGATCTTTTTTGAAGAGATCAGTCATGCAGGGGAAGGTGGTTTGTATGCGGAGCTGATCCAGAACAGGGGATTTGAAGAGGCCGATATTCCGCCCGGTATGACGTTGAAGGATGGGTTCATCGTGATCGGCGACTGGAAAATGGAATGGCCTTTAAAGAGTAAGTGGCCGGCGTGGTCGATGCGGCAAACGGGCGCTGCTGATGCGGAAATATCTTTAGTGACGGAACAACCGTTGAATGATGCCACACCCCACTCATTGCGGGTGGATGTCCGGAAAAAGGGCCCGGCCGATAAGGTTGACCTGGTGAATGAAGGATTCTGGGGTATCAATACGGTGGAAGGGGAGCAGTATGAGTGCAATTTTTATGTAAGGACCGGCGGGATGTATAAAGGAGCGCTCACTGTATCGCTGCAGTCGGAAGAAGGCGAGGCGCTGGCTGTGTACACTTTCCCCGCGGTGGATGCCCGGAACTGGCGTAAATATCATTGTACGCTGACGGCACGGAAAAGTGATCCCAGGGCAAGATTTGTCCTGTCCTTTGGAGGTAAAGGCAGCTTATGGCTGGACTTTGTCTCTCTTTTTCCTGCCAATACTTTTCTTCACAGACCGAATGGATTGCGAAAGGACCTGGCGGAATATATCGCAGCCCTGAAGCCTGCCTTTATCCGGTGGCCGGGTGGATGTTTTGTGGAGGGCATCGATGTACAAAGCGCTCCTGACTGGGAAAAAACGATCGGTCCTGTGGAGCGGCGACCGGGCACCTATAGTCCCTGGGGGTACTGGACGAGCGATGGGTTCGGCTATCATGAATATCTCCAGTTTTGCGAGGACATCCATGCCGCTGCGTTATATGTGTTTAATGTGGGGGTATCTTGTGATTTCAGGAGCGGGACGTTCATACCTGATGATAGCCTCGGGCCTGTCATACAGCATGCGTTGGATGCCATCGAGTATGCTATTGGACCGGTGAGCAGCAAATGGGGAAAGGTGCGCGCGGCGAATGGTCATCCTGTTCCTTTCCCCCTGAAATATGTGGAAGTCGGCAATGAGCAGTCGGGACCCTGGTATGCCAGGAGATACAAC
>Ga0105240_10000077_pt1 | contig 197213 bp, 162 predicted proteins | sample KBSC54metaG_FD_80426 | JGI IMG/M metagenome (GOLD analysis project Ga0105240, IMG submission 80426) | Corn rhizosphere microbial communities from Kellogg Biological Station, Michigan, USA - KBS C5-4 metaG | ecosystem: Host-associated > Plants > Roots > Rhizosphere > Soil | place: Michigan...
CCTGAATCTGCGTGATCTCCGACGGCGTCAGGAATCCCGCATCGGTCAGAGGAGTCACTGTCTGACCTTTCGTTATCTGATCGATGGCGGTCTGCATCTGACTCTGGCCCGTGGCATTCACAAGATCTCCAACTGAGAGACCGAGATCCGCGGCAGCCTGTGCCGGCGATAGCCCCGTCTGCGTTGCCACGGTCCCGATCACGGTGGCAGCCGGTGTGAGATACGGAATGGCGGTTACGTCAGGAATATTGGCGACAATCAGCGCTGCCTTGGATTTTGAGTGGAGAGTGCTCAGCAATTGCGTGAATTGCTGGGTAAAATTGGGAACCGGGGTCATCGAACTAGGTACGCCACTTTCATCTGCCTTCAAGGCGTCATCGTTTCCTGCCCAGAGAAAAATAGCAGTAGGTTTAAGCGCGATCGCTTCATCCATCTGGCTCTTGGCATTGCCGACGGGGAAGCCAAGCACCAGATTCGTGATGATTTCCTCGCCCGAGGTAGGCACAAGAGCGGGCGCTGTAGATATGACGTCGTTCAGAAGGTGGCCGGGGACAGCGAGGTCGTAAGGTTGTGTGGTCGGATTGTCTCGACCGGTACTTATGCCTGAATCCTGCTGTATTACCGGGGGCGGCCCCACGCTGACGAGTTTGAGAACGGCCGGCGCGCCCGGCGGGGCAATGAGAGGCAGAGCAAGCTGAAATTTTGCCTGCTTGGCCACAAGACTAGCCCAGCCGTTCGGCTGCTGCGTGTCCAGCAAAGAACCGTTTTGGAATCCTGCACTGAGGGAATCCCCTATCACAACGGTTGTCGCAAAGTTTGGAGCGGATGAAGTCGGGCTAACTGAGTTGGTGGAATTATTAAATATTCCGCAACCCCCCAGTCCGGCTAAGCCCGCGCCAGCGCAAAGGACCATGGCGAAAGTACGAAGCGGTTTTTGAATGTCTCGCATACCAATCTCATTTCTGAAGTTCGAATTAGTCCAAAGTGAGTGGTTAGATGCGGCTTCCGTAAGGCATTTGGGACACACAATCGATGTAGGAGCCCTCTTCAACATCAGTACGACCTGGATTTGGGTCCCTCCCCTTGTAAGGTGGGGAGTTCGCTGCAATAAAGCCACGAGGGTTCCTGGATCTCGACTTAGCCCAGACTGGGCCGCTTTGTCTGAAGTGGAGGCGTGAATCTCGTTTGACCCCGCTGAGACGTCTAACTAGACTTGGGGCAGGGATTCTCAATGAGATCGATGCAAACCCGTCTGTCGTCGTTTGGCTTGGTCGCGGCTTGTGGCATGCTGGCCGCCGTCCTCCCCCTTTCGCTCTGCGCTCAATCTTCTTCCAGGTCGCAACCGCAGTCTTCGGGAACGCAATCATCATCGGCCAGTCAAGAGCCTGATGAGAACGGGAATGGGCCGCAGTCCTACGCACGGGAAAAGACTCCGAGCATCGTTGATCCCGCCGGCCCCACCATTTCCCTGGTCAGCCCGGAGCAGGTCTTCATCATGGCGGCGGGCCTGAATATGTGCGGATACGACGACGGCCTGCAGGACAGCGCGCCCGTGCGCAAGCAGGTTCGCGACGAAATTAACAAAGCACTTGCGGCAAGTGAAGATGCGCGCAAACGCCGCGATGAACTCTGTCTGTACATCGCGCAGCACCGCATGACCGGTACGCAATTGGACGTTGCACAATACATTTCATTGTCGCTCTATCTCTCGCCTGCGCCGAAGCTGGAACCAACGGTGGAATTATCGGAGATGCCGCCGGATGCGACGCAGGTAGCCGATGTTGTTCCACTGCTTCGCAATTTCGCTGCGGCAGTGGACTTGCACGGCATCTGGCTCACGCTCCGCCACACGTACGACACCGCTGCGGACCAGGTGCATGGGCCTCTATCGAAAATGATGGTGGCGACCAATCTCTATCTGAAGATGCCTGCGCCTACGTACGACGGGCGGCGTTTCATTGTCATCATCGAGCCGCTGCTCTCGCCGAATACGGTGAACGCGCGTATCTACGGCACGGATTACGTGGTGGTGCTGTCGCCTGTGGATGGTGCCGTTCACATGACTGACGTGCACCACATCTATCTGCACTACCTCATTGAGCCCTTGCTCTATTCTCGGACAAACGCTATCGACAGAGAACAGCCGATCCTTAAAGAGATCAGGGATGCTCCATTGGCTTTTCGCTATCGTTCCGACACAGTGGCATTGACCGTGGAATGCCTGATCAAGGCAATCGAAGCGCGCACCATGGATACCGGGGTCGCCCCCTTCAAGATGCCCGCGAATTTTGATCGATCCGAGCTGCCGCGTTATGACCACGAACGTCAGTTGGTGGAGCAAAAGGCTGAGGGCGTGCGTCAGGCAGCGGTGCAGCACGATATGAAGCAGGGATTCGTGCTGACGCAGTACTTTTACCAGGTACTGCTGCAGTTCGAGAAGGATTCCGTCAGCCTTCCCGACACAATGGGTGAGATGGTTTATGGGATGGACATAGACCAGCAGGTACACCGGGCGCGCCTGATCGATTTCGATCAGACGGCCGACAGTGAAGTGCTTGGACGCAACAAGCCGCACAAGCTCTCGGGGATGGATCTGGCGGAGTCGAAGCTTTCGAGCGGCGATGTTGCCGGCGCGACGGCAATCGCTCAAGAAGAACTGCAGAAGCAACCAACTGGCGCGGCTCCCACGTCCGACAGCGCGCATGCATATTTCATTCTGGCTCGGGCGGCTGCCATGACGGGGCATCCAGAGCAGGCGATCGACGATTTCCAAAAGACATTGGCTACGAGCAAGGAACAGCGGTTACTGGCCTGGTCGCATATCTATCTTGGCCGCATGCTCGATCTTGACTGCAAGCGCGACCAAGCCTTGTCGGAATATAAACTTGCGCTCACCGTGCGCGATGGCCGCGAGGACACGCGGCTTGCCGCCGAGCGAGGCGTAAAGAGCGCTTACATCGTGAATGGCCACACCTGCGAAGACGTTTCGGACGACGATCAGTCCAATCCGCCTCTGGGCAAACCAGCCCCCGTTCCGGGACAGAACGGCAGCACAGGCTCCGGTAACAAATGAAACCAGCCGCCATACTTTCAAAATGGCGTCTAATAGAAATATTGAATTGATGGGGAACTATCTCGCCGGGCCGATTGAGGGGCGCGGCCGCTTCCCCGAGGACGTCTGAAACAGCAGACGGAACGAGGCGCAATTGCCAGCAGACCAGGCAGAACTTGAGGCCGCACTCGGCCATCACTTTGCTGTACCGGAACTGCTGGTGCGCGCTCTTACGCATCGATCCCTGGCCAACGAACAAGCCGCACAGGAACCGCAGCAGGATTATCAGGCTGGAGACATGCGTGGCCTCGAAACGAGCGCCGGCGAAATTTCTGTGAGTGCCGCCGGGGATAATGAGCGGCTCGAATTTCTTGGCGACGCTGTGCTCGGACTGGTGGTTGCGGAGGCGCTTTTTTCAGTTCATCCGGACTGGCACGAAGGCGAACTGACGCGGGTGCGGGCGCAACTGGTGAGTCGTCAGCACATGGCGCGAGTAGCAGAGGCGATCGGGTTGGGGCGCCATTTGCGATTGAGCAAGGGTGAGGATAAGAGTGGGCTGCGACGCAAGAGCACCGTCCTTTCGAATACGATGGAAGCCGTGATCGGCGCCATGTTTCTGGACGGCGGCCTGGAGCCGGTGAGGGCGTTCGCACGCGGCCAGGTGCTGGGCGAAAAGGCTGATCAGCTGGCGCAGGAATTGCGGTCGGGCGCCGCGCTTGGAAATTTCAAATCGGCACTGCAGGAACATCTACAGGCGGTGCGAGCGGGCACCCCCGTATACCGCGTGAAAAGTGAAAGCGGCCCCGGACACCGCAAGCGCTTTCTGATCGAAGTAAGACTCAAAATGGAAGCCGGAGAACCCGGCAAGGCCTTGGCTCGCGGAGTGGGAACCACCAAAAAGCGGGCGGAGCAGGATGCTGCTCGGCGTGCTTTGGAACGGCTCATGGCCAAGAACCCCGGCTCGGCGGAGTCGGCTGGGCCTGAGGGATTGGAGGAGGAAGCAGCGCAATGAGCACTCAGGCGACATTGCCGGACGAGCCCGTGCGAGACGTCTCGCATCTTCGGATTCACCTTCCCACTCTGCCGGAAGCATTTGCTTCACTGCTACGCACCATCATTGTCGCGCTTTTTCTGCTTACGTTTGTCTTGCAGCCGCTGTTGATTCCATCCGAAAGCATGGAGCACACGCTGCTCGTTGGCGATTTTCTGCTCTTTAACAAGCAGGAGTATGCCCCAGCGGGAATGGTCGGCCGCCGGCTGATGCCGTACCGTGATGTCCAGCGCGGCGACATCATCGTGTTCCATCATCCTGATCCGCCTTTGCTGGTGAAGCGCGTAGTTGGAATGCCCGGCGACCACCTTCGCATTGAAGGTGGGCGCGTGTATGTGAACGGGGTCGCACTGAACGAGCCGTACGCTGCATTCGAGCCCGCGCCTCCCAATCCGTTTCGTGACGATTTTCCTGCAAGTGTATACACGGATCCACAGGTCGATCCGGACTGGTGGGTCCAGATGCAGAGCCTGACCCGCAACGGCGAACTGACGGTTCCTGCCGGCGAGTATTTTGTGCTCGGCGACAATCGCAATCACAGCAAGGATTCCCGCTACTGGGGATTTGTGCCGCGCCAGGCGATTGTTGCGCGGCCATTGGTGATTTACTTCTCGCTCACACGCCCCTCGACTACCGACGCGCAGACGGCTGCACTTCAGGCCCAAGATGATAGACTCGGACACGAACGGCTACTACCGGAAAAGCTGGCTGGTTTCGCGCGCTGGAGTCGCATTTTCCACGTTGTCCACTAGCAGACTCGGCTTTGAGCTTCAGCATTTTGCGCCAAGTTGCAGTCCGGCAGCAGTTCAATTTCTGGTAACTGACCAAAGAGCGACTGGATGACCAAACAGAAGACGCCGACAGCTGCCGCGCCGATCGAAAAATCTCCGTTACGCTCGTCGGTAGTTGACGCCAACCCCGACTTCACCCCTTCGCAACCCGAAGTGGAAGAGACGCCTTTTGAAGCGTTGGCAAGCATCTGCACGGTGCTGGTTGTTGGCCTGTTCATCCTCACATTCATGGCGCAGAACTTCGTGATCCCCTCCGGGTCAATGGAAGACACGCTGCTGGTAGGCGATCACCTGGTTGTGGACCGGGTTACGCTTTCGCCGCCGGCCAAGTGGATGCCTCTAATGCACTATCGCGAACCCAAGCGCGGCGATGTGATTGTGTTCATTAAGCCGGTTTTTCAGCCCGGTATTGATCCGACTGACTCCGATGGGACGCCTCAAACCATGTTCCTGGTAAAGCGCCTGATCGGGGTTCCAGGCGATCATCTTCATCTGCACGACGGCATTGTTTACATCAACGGAGTGGCCCAACCGCAGCCGAAAGATGGGCGCGAGATGAATTCGAATCCGGGCGAGAGCGTGTATCTGGACGAATTTCCATCGATTCCAGCATCGCTCGATCCCGGCGCTACCGAGGAGTGGTCAGTCGAAGAGCCAAAACACATCGTCAACGGCGACCTGGTTATTCCTCCGGGCAAATACTTCATGATGGGCGACAATCGCCACAACAGCCTCGATTCGCGCTACTGGGGCTTCGTTCCAAGGGAAAACATCTTGGGCCGTCCGATGTTCAATTACTGGTCGTTTAAAACATCTGAGGAGCAGTACGAGCAGACCGGAATTGGCAACACTATTTCATGGATGGCGCATGTGGCTATCCACTTCTTTACGGACACGCGATGGTCGCGCACGCTCCACGTCATTCAGTAGAGTGTTCCGCCGGAGATTTGGCGCCTCAATGGCTGCATTTGCCGGAGGCAGTTCGAGCACGATCAAATTCGTGCCTCGTGAAGACGGACAGCGAAAAACCGGTTCTCTCCAGCCAGCAAAGTCGTGTCCTGTTACAAGATGGATTTGCGGCGAACTGCACTCGATCAAACATTGGATACTAAAGAGACGATGACGGAAGACAAGCAAGAGAGGCGGCGGGCAAAGCCGAAATGGCTTTGGCTTTCTCTCGCTGCAGTCGTCGCACTGCTGGCCATAGCTATTGTGCCCCCGCTGGTAAGCGTCAGCCGCTACAGAGGCCAGATTGCGAACCTCGTGGGCAGGTCTCTGGGTCGATCCGCGCGAATTTCATCCGTGCATATCCGTTTACTGCCCAGGCCCGGCTTCGTTTTGTACGATCTGGTTGTCGATGACGACCCAACCTTCGGCGCTGAGCCGGTAATTCACGCGAACTCCGTGACCGCTCCTATCCGGATCTTGCCGCTTTGGCGTGGGCGTCTGGAAATCAGCGAGATCAGCGTCGACGAAGCGAGTCTGAACCTGGTGCGTACGCCGGACGGCAAGTGGAATCTTGATTCGCTGCTGCAGACCACAGCCACGAACGCCGGTAAGATCAGCGCAGACACGCATCGAGCGGAGTTTCCCCGCCTTGTGGCAACCAACTCGCGCATTAATTTCAAGCGAGGCGCAGAGAAGCTTCCGTACTCACTCATCGATACCGATCTGTCCTTGTGGCAATCCAACCCCGGTATTTGGCGGCTGAGATTGCGCGGGCAGCCGGCGCGCACTGACCTCAGCATCAACTCGGCGGATACCGGCATTGTAGAAATTCAAGCCACAGCCCAACAGACTGGCGGCTTGAGCGATATGCCCATTCATCTGGATATGGACTGGCGGGACGCACAACTCGGCCAGCTTTCTCGCTTGATGACGGGTTCCGATGCGGGCTGGCGTGGCGATTTGCGCGGCGAAGTGCACCTGGATGGCACGTCGGAGAACGCGCAGATCAAGACACGCCTGCGTGCAACGGGCGTTCATCGTGCCGAGTTTGCGCCAGCAGAACCGATGGACTTTGATGCGAATTGCAGCTTGGTTTATCACTATGCGAAGCGCACCGTTGATGACCTGGTATGTGATTCTCCGCTCGGCGACGGCCGAATTCGCGTTGCCGGAGAGATGAACAGCAGTGGGCACCTACCGAAGTATTCCGTTGAAATGGATCGCGTTCCGGTGGCGGCGGGGCTTGAGGCGTTACGCACCGTGCGTAATGGCGTCGATCCAAACCTGACTGCAATGGGTGCGATCAGCGGCAAGGTTTCCTACGATGAAGCGCCCGCGCCAATCGACAGTCAGAAAAAGGCTATGGACGCGGCGAGCCGTACCAAGACCCGTTCGGCAAAGCCAGGTGCGCAGGTAGCGGGGCTGCTCACTGGCAACTTCACCGTTGAAGGTTTCCAGTTGAGTGGCGGAGGACTCAGCAAACCTCTAACTGCGGCCAAGGTGGTGATTGCTCCGACCGTGGCTACGCCGGATCACCCACAGGCGTTGGCCGGCACTTTTGCGATTCCTGCGGGTGCTCCAGTTCCTCTGAATCTGGATCTGCATCTCGCCTTCAGCAGCTATCAACTTACGGTGCGCGGAGAGGTAAGTGGGCAGCGCGCGAAGGAGATTGCTCACGCGACCGGATTGCCCGGAGCGACGGCCCTGGACCAGTTGTCAGGAGATCCGCTGCTCGTTGATCTGATCGCACGAGGACCGTGGCTGCCCGTGCGGGACGCTCTCTATACCGAGAGTCAGCCGGCGATTGCGGCTGCAGGAATTGTTCGCGGCATTGTCAGCACAACCGGAGCCACCGACATCGTAGATCCCGCGGCAGACAGCCTCACGGGAACCGTGAGATTCCACAATGCCAAATGGAAAGCCGATTACCTCGCCAACGCCGTTGAAATTTCGGATGCGACGCTGCACCTTGTGAGCGGTGAACTGCACTGGGACCCGATCGATTTTGTGTATGGACCACTTAAGGGAACGGCAACATTGACGGTACCAAAGCCATGCGATCCCTCCGAGATATGCGCGGCCGAATCTCTCCCGAGCTTTAGTGTCGGATTCGCCAACCTGGATACCGCAGTGATGCAGACGGCCATCCTTGGTGCGAAGGAAAAAGGCACGCTGCTTTCGGATCTTCTTGACCGGCTGCGACCGTCGGCGCCCCCGGTATGGCCGGAACTGCAGGGCACGGTGACTGCCGATTCGGTGACTCTTGGGCCGGTGACGCTGCAGGGTGCGAAAGCGCGACTGCACATCGCACCGACGAACATCGATATCACCGCGCTGGACGGAGAGCTGCTGGGCGGCGCAGTGCATGCGACGGGCGCGCTGGCTATGGGCGTCAAACCCAGCTATGCAGTCACTGCGGGTTTAATGAAGCTGAATCCTACAGCGGTGGGGCAGTTGCTTGGGCAGAATTGGCGAGGCGGCGCCATTGACGCCAACGGCAAAGTCGAACTGGCGGGTTTCACCGGCGCGGATCTTGCCCATTCGGCAAAAGGCATTCTCCACTTTGATTGGCGCAATGGCGCGGCCAAAGAGGCCAATGCGCCGCCGGGACTGCGGCGATTTGATCGCTGGACGGGAAATGCAGAAATCGCCGATGGCAAGGTGAAATTGGGAGGGAACGAACTGGTCCAAGGCAGCCGCAAGCAGGCGCTGACCGCCAATGTGGTATTAGCGGAGCCGCTGAAGTTGAGCTTTGCGCCCGCCGAGTCCGCCAATCCTGAGAAGGCGGAGATTGCCAAAAAGCGCTGAAATCGCGCCGCTAAAATGAAGTATGGCTTCACCCCCAACTGGCTCTACAGTGCAAATCCAATGCAAGGGCGTTCTGTTCGACATGGATGGCATTCTTGTGTCATCGCTTGGGTCGGTAGAGCGCAGCTGGTCAAAATGGGCTGAGTTGCGTGGGGTGGATCCTGCGATTACTTGCCGGACTGCTCACGGCCGACGTGCGATAGAGACCATCGCCATCATGCGGCCGGACCTGGATGCCGAACAGGAACTGAAGGTCATTGAAGATATTGAGATCGAGGACAACGAGGGGCTGACAGTGCTGCCTGGTGTGCTCAACTTGCTTGCGGTGTTGCCTGCCGATCGATGGACAGTCGTTACCAGCGCAACGGAAAAGCTGGCGCGGGTGCGAATGGGCGTCGGAGGTGTTCCGGTTCCGCAGAAGCTGGTCGCCGCGGATTTTGTTACCCGCGGCAAGCCGCATCCGGAGCCGTTCCTGACCGGGGCTGCGCTGCTGGGCCTTGCCCCGCAGGAGTGCGTTGTATTCGAAGATTCCGCGTCAGGAGCCAAAGCCGGATGCGCTGCTGGATGCACGGTTGTGGCGACCACCTTCTCGCATCCTGTCGAGTCGCTTGATGCTGCGCATTACCTGATCGAAGATCTTAAAGGTATGGACGTGACGGTGCTTCCCGGCAATCAGGGGATTGTTCTCAGCTTTATTGCGCTGGCCCATTGAGCAGGTATGTGCAGCCGCGCAGCATGGCTCGTCTACTGACTCGCTTCAATCTGGCGTCCGTGCGAGTCCTGCAACGGTCTTGTGTTCATCCGAAACAAAGATGTGTAGTTGCGCAACTGCGTGCGGCTGAGGGTAACAGGCTGCTGGAACACGAACCAGCGCACACCTTCGGTACAGGGCGGGGTTGTCAGCGAGCCCATGTAGGTCCAGTAGCTGTGGTCGGCTGGAATAAGGCCCCCTGGATTCACGAGGTCGGTGATCTTCGTGGTCTCGCCTGCCTTCCTGGGTAGCTGCGAGAAGAGCGTTGCCAGCACGGCATTGGGCGCATCCTGATTCTCGGCCAGTCGTACGGCCAGGATTGCCATCTGCCCATCATCGCTCTTGTGCAGAAATTGAACGCTCATGTCCGTGAGCTTGCCCTTGACCGCTTCCTCACTGGGGGTCCGGAACTCGTATTGAATCAGGTTGTAGCGTTTGCCTCCGGCCTCAATGTAGCTGCCCGGATTGACGTGAACGATTATCGTGCGGCCGTTATTCTCGAGTGTCTCGGTTCCGGCCAGATAGTGGAACTCGATCGGCTGCAGAGACTTGTTGAGGTGTGCACCGCGGATGTCGAGTGGCGATTGCTCATGGCCGTTCGAGCAGGTTTTGTAAGCAGGATCGAGCTTTCCCCAGCCAAGGGGACCGGTCTTGCCGAAGTAATTCCATTCTGCCGCCTGCTGTGCTGCCGACAGGGTGGCAAAGCTGATGAGAGCAAGTGCAACTGCAGGAAAACGCATGACTAACTCCTGGGGTAAATGGTTCAGAAGCACCAGCGAGAATTCTACGCGATGGACGTTGGCGGCGGGGAAGCATCCCCGCCAAAGGCAGCAACGATCCACAGGCATGACACTAGACATTCGCCTTTTGTTCTCCTATGCTGGTCTCATGTTTCAAGGCCCGGCAAATCGAAACATCTTCGTGGTCACCTGCAAGCGCTGCCGCCGCGATGTCCCCGCGGGTGTAAACGAGTTTCCGTTTCAATCCATCACGGTCGTCTGCTGCCTGTGCGGCGAACTGCGACGCTACCTGCCCTCGGAACTGTTCCTGGGCAAGGTAGATCACCTGGTGCTCCATCAGAACAGAAGGTCGCGCTAATGTTTGATCCCGATGCAGCAATGCCGCGCTTGAACCGGGGAATGGTATACCTCGGCGCATGCCTGATCGCCGGCATCCGTCTGGCACGCGAGCGACAGGTGAACACACGCGTGATTCCAACCACAGTGGCAATCGAGGAGTCGGTTGAACTGGCGCATGAAATTTATAACCGCGTCTTCCGCAAGGTGCCGCAGCAATTCCCTCGTGGCTGCCAATAGACCCAAGCCCTCGCCATGTTTGGATCGGGCCCGAAGTGTTATTGCCCGTCAATGGTGGCGACAGCACTGGGAGCCATTGGGCCATCGAAGACGCGCTGGTGCAACGGCTTTCGCAGCGCCTGGTAGGCGCTGTTGAGCAACTCGGCATCCGCAGTGTCGCCACTCAACTCCCAAATCATAATGCCGCCGATGTTCTGCCTTGCGGCGTAGCTCACCTTGTACATGACTGAAGTGGGATCCTCGTACGTCCAGAAATCCTGTCCATTGAAGAGCCACGGAGCCTGCGAGCGAGGATCGCGGAAGACCTGCGAAGAAAGCGCGAGATCGCGGATGACGTGATAGGGCCGGTCACCTCTCATGGCGCGGCCGGTTTGGAAGAGACCGTTGTTTGAGTTACCCACTCCAGTCCAGCCGTAGCCATAGAAAGGCACGCCCATGAGCAGCTTGCGAGCAGGAACGCCGGCAGCCTTGTAGCTGGCGATGCTGCTCTGAATGCTGTCGGCGCCTCCAAAACTGGCGGAAACAGGGAAGAGCGGGGCTACGAATCCTGTTGTGCCGCTCCATGGGCCGGCATAGTCGTAATTCATTATCCCCACCTGATCCACCATGGGAGCCAGTGCGGCGAAGTCGGTTCCCGGAAAAGCGGCAGGTGATTCATTTACGGCAATTGAAAGCGTCAGGCCGGGCCGCACCGCTTTCATCTGCCGTCGGAACTCGGCGATAAGCGCATGAAAATTGGCAGCATCTTCCTGGTGTGGCGATTCCCAATCTATGTCGATGCCGTCAAAGAGGCGCGGCTTTTTAACTCCATCCGCAAACTCACCGCGCAGATAGAGATTGACGCACGAAGTAACAAACGCGACGCGATTCTCCGGTTGGGCATCGATGGCGAAGTCTGATGCTCGGCCCTCGAGTGAAATGAGGAGTTTGAGGCGCGGGTATTTGCGCTTGAGTTCTTCCAACTGATGAAAGTAGCCGCGGAAGGCCGAAGCAGGATTATCCGCACTGCCATCCACACTGTTCTGCGCCGTGTAAGGGGCTTCAAGGTCAGCTATGGGGTCCGCGAGAGAGCAGCGGCCGTTCTTAACCGATGCCGAAGCGTAATTGATCTGGTTCAGCCGTGCTGCGCTGCCACTTGTCAGAAGATTCTTGACGTAGAAGGGCGCGGGTGAATGGAAGCTTGAATTGTTGAAGTAGCCCACGAGCAGGCCCGATCCACGCTGCGAGCCAAGATGCGGGGCTGCCAAAGCTGCATAGCCTGTGCAAGCCACCAGCAGCAAAGAAAACAGAATTACGCGGAGGATTCTGAAGTGACCGGTCGTTCGAAAATTCATTTCATTTGTAAGACGCAATAAAGAGGAAAACGAACTACCGCAGCCAGAACGTCCATTTCGCTATGGACATTCTCACCCGAAAAATCTCCTCGATTTAAACTTACGATTTGAACATAGAGGTGCGGCCATATCTAGCAACTGTTTAGGTTTCGGAGTCTTCGCCCCGGTGCTGAACTGTTGCGGCGTTATCCGGGCCCACGTCGGTGTGCGGTTCGGAACTGGTGTCACCAGGAAGCCGGGTTCTGAGTGGCTCGTTCTTGTCTCTCACTCGCACGGAGTCCGGGCGTGGTTCGTAGATGGAAGTGCCACTGTTCGCATCTTCCAAAAAAGTTACGGCGTCTGCGAGTTCCTGTCCTTCGGTGGTTTCGTCTGATTCCAGGGTTCGTCCGATGTGCCGTATGGCAGGGATTACGATGTCCTGTTCGTTGCGGTTTGTTTGTTCCTGCTCGCTCATCTCTCGATGGTCGTTTCTATTTGCGGTCATGTTCACCTCTGAGCCGTCTCGCTTTGTCCGAAGCGGCTCCGGACGCCAGGGTTGCCCAACGCGCGGCATCGCTTCATTGCAAGCGAAAAAGCTCGTGGAGAACTCTGTTCCTTCTTGCGATTTTGCGTGGGTGCGGAGCATCCCGAGTTGAGGTGTACCCATCCGAGTGTTATCGGAGGTGAGAAAGATGAACGATAGGAAAAACAACGATGCAAATCCAATGCGACGCCCGAAGGGATTCAGCCCGGGCGCGCGTGGGCCTGCAGGAGAGAATGCGCACGAGCAGGGGTGGCAGTTGAATGAAGAAGAACGAACGAGGGTTGCAAAGTCAATGCAGGGTAAGACTGGCGGCAGAGATTACAACTACGGCGCGCGCGACTTTGGCGATAGGCCCGAGGACACCAGTTCAGCAACTCCCCAGAATTCAACGGCGCATCACAGTCAGGCCAGGCAGTCATCCACGAAATCGACTTCAAACTCGCGGGACCGCGCTCGGCAGTGATGTGCCGCACCTGCCGCATCGCGAGCCAGACCGAATCAACCAAATCGACCAAACATTCAAAAGAAGCGGGCTGCACCCAGGGTAAGGTAACTCTTGCTATAGGGCGACGCATCTTATGGCCGCATGGAGTTGGCAGCAATGACCACAAGCCGGAAGAGAGCCATAGGCACTCTCCCGCGCTCCGAATTCGCAGTTCCAAAACTAGGGAAAACTACATGGTGCATCAGCGGTCACCGCATACACAATCCGAGCAGAATGAACCAGAAACCCAGATGGATTTGGAGCCCGGCACTCTCGAGCAGGAACTGGGCACCGGAGAAGACGCTGAAATTTACCAAAATAATGAAGGAGCACAGACCGGGGGGACGCGCTCACCGCGGCACGGGCCGCGAGCCGGTGTGAAGCACAAAATAGAGCCCGCAGTGCTGGCCTTTGCAGGCAAGACGACCAGTCGGGCGGTGAAAGATCCAGATAAGCAGGGCGCTACCAACCGCTCAAGCGCAATGGAGAATGAGGGGCAGGAGAAAGTGGTGAGAGACCGTGAAGATGCACAAGCGGGATTGAATCACAGCGGCAAAACCCCGGAGTAATTGCCGCAAACAAATCCAAGCAAGTTGAAGGCAGAGCGAGAACTGAATGCAAGTAGATCCTGCCTCTCCAAATTCCCGATACTGGCTTCGGCATACGAGCCCGCACCCGGAAGAGGAGATCACCGCCCTGCAGGTGCTTCCGAGCCGAATGCAACACTCCGCAGGCGCGGGCCAGTTAAGAAACCGGGCAAAATGAAAAGGACCCGCGTGTGGGCGGGTCCTTTTTCTATTGGCGTGGTGCAGTGTTGATCTACTTTGCTGCTTCGGCTTTTGTGGCGGCCTGTTCAGCCAACTGAGCTGCCTTGTCCGTGGCTTCCCAGGTGAACTCCGGCTCATTACGGCCAAAGTGGCCGTAGGCTGCGGTCTTCTGGTAAATGGGACGACGCAGGTTAAGGCTCTCGATGATCCCCTTGGGCGTCAGCGAGAAGTTTTTGCGAACCAGTTCGGTGAGCTTGCTGTCGGCTACCTTGCCGGTGCCGAACGTTTCAACCCGCACACTTACCGGCTCAGCTACGCCGATTGCGTAAGCAAGCTGAACTTCAGCGCGGTCTGCCAAGCCTGCGGCCACAATGTTTTTGGCGATGTAGCGGGCCATGTAAGCTGCGCTGCGGTCAACCTTCGTCGGGTCCTTGCCGCTGAAAGCGCCGCCGCCGTGCCGTCCGGCTCCACCGTAGGTGTCGACAATGATCTTGCGGCCGGTCAAGCCGGTGTCGCCCATGGGCCCGCCGATAACAAAACGGCCAGTCGGATTAATGTGGTACTTCGTGTGTTCGTCTAGCCAATTCGCGGGCAGCACTGCCTGGATGACGTGCTTCAGCATGTCCGCATGCAGTTCTTCGTTGGTCACGCTCTCAGCGTGCTGAGTGCTGATGACGACAGCATCGATCCGCATCGGCTTGTTGTTCTCGTCGTACTCCACTGTGACCTGGCTCTTGCCGTCGGGACGGAGATACGGGAGCTTTCCGCTCTTGCGCACGTCGGTGAGCTGCTTGCAGAGTTTCTGGGCAAGCGAAATTGCTGCCGGCATCAGCTCAGGCGTTTCATTTGAGGCATAGCCGAACATCATGCCCTGATCGCCGGCGCCGCCGGTGTCAACGCCTTGGGCGATATCGCCTGACTGTTTGTTGATGCTGGAGATGACGGCACAGGTATTGGAATCGAAGCCGTAGAGCGCGTTGTCGTAGCCGATGGAGGCCACCACACCACGTACCAGGCTTTGGAAATCCACGTAGGCCTTTGTGGTGATTTCGCCGGCGATGACGACCAGGCCGGTGGCTGTGAGTGTTTCAGCGGCAACACGGCTGTAGGGATCCTGCTCCAGGCAGGCGTCCAGAATGGCGTCTGATACCTGGTCGGCAATCTTGTCCGGATGGCCTTCAGTCACTGATTCAGAGGTAAATAGAGAACGGTCGCTCAATTTCAGACTCCTGCCCATTGAAGGGATTTTGGATTTGCGGCCTTCCGGGGTCGTTAGCCCCTGTCACGCTGTGGATCAGAAGCGAGAACTCAAACGTAGCCGCAGGCCTCGTATCGGAGGCGCGAACGCACAGCCAAACGCACGGGCAAGCCCGACCGCAGCGATGCAACTCTATGGTACTTGTGCCAGGGCCTAAAGGGCAAAGACCCGCAGCAAACGGGGCACATCTCGAGTTAAAGGGGGCAGGGCTGCGGCCGAGCGGGTGGCGGTACAGAGCGGAATTAAAGACCGACCATTGTGAGAATGCGAGCAACCGCAGAATGGGTGGAAGTTATGGCGGAGTGTGCAGCAGTGCCTCCGACGGGCAGCAGAGAGGACCACCAGCCAGCCTGAACTCCGTAATAGCGCACGGAGAAGAAGCCCCCGACGCTTGCCACTAATGCAAGGACAATCGCGCCGATCCAGCGCATGCGGATTTCCTGCTCGTTGTGGCGCTCCATGCGGGCCTTACCAACATTGGAAGCGAATGCGGTCCAACCGCTGTCGTTATCAATTGTCTGTCCGGTGGCGCTGCAGGCTTGCAGGAAACGGTCGGTCCAGTCGCGCGGATCCAGTCCGAGGGCGGTCACGTATCCGCGAACAATGCCCTTACTGAGAATGCCGCCAGGAAGCAGACGGAACCTTTCCTGCTCCAGCGCAACCAGGTGACGTTCGCTGATTTTTGTCACAGCACTGATATGTTCCAGCGCAATTCCGCGGGACATTCGTTCTTTGCGCAGGTCTTCACCAAAATTACTCATCGGCGACGAGCACCAAGTTCCAGGTTAAGTGGTTACTCCTAAGAATCATACCCCGAGCTTTAAACAGACGTCAAAAGCATTCGATGCCTGTTCCTTTGTTTTCAGCGAGTTACTAGTTGGTTACACCGGCTGATTACTGTGCTAATATGCGCGGTTTATGCTTTCAGTTTGCGTCGATTCATGGCAGCGTTCAATCCCCCAAATGTGGCGCTGCTGTTACCCTAAAGTTGGGGGAAGTCACCTCGAAACCGAATGAATAAGCTCATTTTTGCCAATCTGATCCACCGTCCTTTGCGCTCTATCATCAGTGTCCTGGCTGTCGCGATCGAAGTTGTGATGATCTTGTCGATCGTCGCGATCTTCATGGGTATGTTGAACGATCAGAAGCAGCGCACCAACGGCATCGGCGCCGACCTGCGAGTAAGCCCATCTAATGCCAGTTTTATGAATGGTATGAGCGGCGCGGCGATTCCGGTAAAGATGGCCAATTTCCTCCGCACTCTGCCGCACGTGGCGGCGGCTGCGCCGGTCATCGAGAACTTCTCAATGGGAGATTCGCTCGAAATCCTTTACGGGATCGATTACCCGAGCTTCAACGCGCTTAAGCCATTTACCTTTCTCGCAGGAGGCCCATTTCAGGGCCCCAACGATGTGATTGTCGACGATATCTGGGCACGCACCGGCGGTGGTCATCATGTGGGCGAAACGATTGAGATTCAGAGCCTGCACCACCAATTTCGTATCTGCGGAATAGTCGAGAACGGCAAGGGCGCCCGCAGAATGGTGCCGATCGACACACTCGGTTCGCTGACGGGCTCGCAGGATAAAGCCTCCGTCATCTACATCAAGAGCGATAATCCCACAAACGACAACCTGATCCGCACGGAGATCAAATCGACACCAGGTCTCGAAGGCTATCGAGTGCAGGCGATGGAAGAAATCCTGTCGATGTACACGCCCTCGAGATTCCCCGGCTTCAATCTTGCCCTCAATGTGGTCATCACAATTGCCGTGATCGTCGGGTTCCTTGTCATTTTTCAATCGATGTACACCGCTGTGCTCGAACGTACGCGCGAAATCGGCATCCTCAAATCTATGGGGGCTTCAAAGCTGGCGATCGTCGGCGTAGTGCTGCGCGAGTGTGCAGCACTTTCTGTGGCTGGTGTCCTCGTCGGGATTGCTGGCACTTACGGAGTGCGCCTGCTGCTAAGCGTCAAATTTCCTTCATTCAGCTTTCAGTTGACGGGCCAATGGATCATCTATGGAGCCCTGATTGCGTTTGCGGGCGCGATATGTGGGGCACTCTATCCTGCGTGGATGGCGGCTCGCAAGGATCCCATCGACGCGCTTGCATATGAGTAAGAAGTTCTTAGGCGGCAAAAAAGCAGGTGAAGGAAGCGCTGTTTTTCTGGTTGAGCAATTTGCTGTTGGGTCTCCGCATTATCGAGAACCGACGTAAATGAGAGCCTCTCACCGGCGCGTTCGATTAACAGGGTGCGGCGGCTTTGGCCGCCGCGCTTTTGTGTTTGCAGGAGAGCGGTTCGAAATTTGCGCGGGGTATGCGCGATACTGGTGAGTTGCGCGGCTGCTAAAGAGCAAATCAATGACGCCGAGGCGAGGGCTCCAACGTGAATTCTGAACTCAGCACGCTGATCGATCTCGAAACCATCCGCGCCGCGGCAAATCGGATTGCGCACATTGCCGTCCGCACGCCGCTGGTGCGTGCTCCTTTTCCCGGATTGTCAGGATACGGAACAGGCAGGGAGATTCGGCTGAAGGCTGAGAATTTGCAGCCCATGGGCGCGTTCAAAATGCGGGGTGCTGCCAACAAAGTTCTTCAGCTCACTCCCGATGAAATAACGCGCGGCGTCATCACCTACTCCAGCGGCAATCACGCGCAGGCGGTGGCTTATGCAGCGCGCGAAGTGGGAGCGAAAGCGGTGATTGTCATGCCTTCGAATGCGCCCGCCATCAAGCGCGCCTCCACAGTTTCTTTCGGCGCAGATGTGGTTGACGTCGGGCCGGCATCGAGCGAGCGCCTGGCAATGGCCGAGAAACTGGTGAACGAGCATGGATATGTAGTTGTGCCTCCGTATGATGACGAGCAAATCATCGCCGGCCAGGCCACCTGCGGGCTTGAAATCATTGAAGAATGGCCCGAAGTGGATCTGGTTCTTGCACCCGTCAGTGGGGGCGGGCTGCTTAGCGGAGTGGCGGCGGCGGTAAAGCAATCTCGCCCGCAGACAAAGGTTCTTGGGGTTGAGCCTGAACTTGCTGGTGACACCGCCGAAAGCTTCAGGACAGGGAAAATCGTAACCTGGGGAGCGGAACTGACCAGTCGCACCATTGCAGACGGACTGCGCACCCAGAGTGTGGGAGTGCGCAACTTCGCTCACATCCAGGCATTTGTCGATGACGTAATTACCGTGACCGAGGCGGAGATTCGCGCGGCCATGCGTGCGATTATCGCCGCAACGCGCCTTGTTCCGGAGCCGAGCGGCGCGGTCCCGGTGGCGGCTTTGTTGTTTCACGCTGCGGAATTGCCGCGCTACCAGAACGCCGCGGCGGTGATCAGCGGAGGAAATGTGGACCCGGCGCTGCTGGCACAGGTGCTCACGGAAAGCGCATAGCAGCGTCGTTCGAATATGATCTTAGCCGTGATGAAGCCCTCGATCTTCACCTCTCGCGCCCTCTCATTTGTCTTATTGTGCGCCGCACTGCCGGCGCTTGCCGATAAGAAACCGCAGTTGGTGAAGCCGATTGCCGGACCGCGAGCGACGGCGTTGCGCGTTACCTGGCTCTACGTGACGCCCGCTGCCGATTCGCAGAAAGTGGACCGTGTGCAGCCGGGCCGCGAACTGGTGGTTGCTGAGAAAAGCGGCTCGTGGCTTCGCGTCTTTGCCAACACCGATATCCAGGAGATGCAGGATCAGCGCGATGCTCCCATTATCGGCGATGACCAGACACCACCTCCTATCTCCGGCTGGATGCAGGCCAAGGGCGTGGTTGTCGAAAGCAATCCCAACGGCGATCAGATCCTGATGGGCGCGGCGGCTACTGAGGAGTCACTCGCCTCCGATCCTCGCGGCCCTGTCAATGCAGCCAAAGTTGCGCGGCTTCTGTATCGACGCGCTGCGGAAATGTATCCCAACTCTCAGCTGGCCGGTGAGGCCGCTTGGCGTTCTGCCGATATCCAATGGCAATTGCAAAAGGCCGATTTCTCCACGTTGCATTCTGCGAAGGAGAAGGACGCCTATATGCGGCAACAGATGGATGAGGACGAAATGAAGAAGGTGATCAAAATGTTCCCCGGCACGCGCTGGGCTGACATGGCGGCCTTCGAACTCATCGACAATAAGTTGTGCGGCGATTGGCAGGGACAGGTGCAGTGTCCTGAAAAAGAGAGCAACATTTACGAGAAGTACGCGCAGGAACATCCTGACGGACCGCGAACAGCGGTGGCGCTTTACCAGGCGATCTACCGGCAAGCGGTTTTGAACGATATGTACACTGCTGATGGGAATGAGGGGAAAGCCGGAAAGGCTAAAGACCACGCGCGCGAACTCTATGCTCGACTCAAAGACAAATTCGCCAGCTCGGATTATTGCTGGCGGGCCAGTGCTCTAGTGTACAAATTGGATGAAGGCATTCCTGTGTACGGTATCGACCAGCAGTAGCATGGGCCCCCTGCCCGTCGCGTGTTCTGGCGAATCGTAATTTGCAAGCTGGGGGCTTCTTGAGTACGTATATCGAATCCATCATCCTGGGGATCGTGGAGGGTCTGACTGAATTCCTGCCGGTCAGTTCCACTGCTCACCTGCGCATAACTGAAGCACTTATGCAGATTCCCATGGATGACGCGTACTGGAAGATGTACACGATCGTTATCCAGTTCGGCGCCATTCTAGCGTTGATGCTGCTGTTTCTGGAGCGAATCGTTGAGTTCTTCCGCAATTTCCCTGAGGGTGATGATGGCCGCCATACCTGGTCGAATCACCCCATCACCCTTACCTTTGCGGCTTTTGTCTGCACGGCAATTCCGGCTCTTTTCCTGCGCAAATGGAGCGAACACAACTTGAGCAGCCTGACGGCCATGGCGCTGGCGCTGTTGATTGGCGGCGTGGTGATGTGGCTGGTGGACTGGCGGGCGAGTCGCTACGATTCCGACATTAACGATGTTGAAAAGATGAGCCTGGGGCAGGGAATCTGGATCGGGCTCTGCCAAACGTTTTCTGCGGTATTTCCGGGCGTGTCGCGCTCCATGTCGACCATTGCCGCCGGGCAAATCGCGGGGCTGGACCGCCCAGCGGCGCTCGAGTTCAGTTTTCTGCTTTCCATCCCGACAATGGTGGCTGCTACCGGGTGGGACTTCCTCAAAGAAGTCCACGGCCACTCTACTGGAGCCTCGGCTCACGTTACCATGAATGGCGAGCGCTGGATCGTGCTGCTGATCGGCCTGGTGGTTTCGTTCATCGTTGCTTACGTCGTCGTGGAGTGGTTCTTGTACTGGGTGCGCAAGCACGGGTTTACGATTTTCGCGATCTATCGGATTGTGCTGGGCGGTGCGCTGCTCCTGTGGGGAGCCAGATTAATTACTACGTGAACTTTCCCGCAATTTGAAGCAACCCGCATTGGGGGTCCACAGCAAGGTTCCCCCTGCTTTCTTTCGCTCCGAAGCCTCCATGATTGCCGCCGATAATATAAGCTGCTCCGGGAGTTTTCCGCCGTTATGACCGGCTAGTGCCGGAATCTGATGCGCGGCGGGCCGGGTGCGGAAAAGCCGCGTCCCATGAAGCCAATTCGCATTGTCCTGACACCCACGCGAAGCCGCCCAGTGAACCTCTTTCTGGGCCTCCTGGTGCTGTTGGTTTCGCTGCTGCTGTTTCTCGCACTCGCTACGTACCACGCCAGCGATCCCTCAATGAATACGGCTGCCGATCAGACGCTTCCGCGCGTGATTCACAATTGGGTGGGAGTTTTCGGTTCGTACCTGAGCGATTTGTTGCTGCAGTCACTTGGGCTGGCTGCATTTCTCATTCCAATATGGCTGGGCGGCATTGGGTGGACATGGATGCAATCGCGGCCCAGCGGTTCCGCGCTACTGCGCTGGACCGGTACCCTGTTGTCGCTCGCTTTCGTGCCTGCCATTTTTGGCCTGATGCCGTGGCACTGGCGCTGGCTCCATCTGGTCCCGGTGGAAGGCGTGGTTGGCCGCTTGATGGCGGGCTTGCTGGTGAGCTACTTCAACATTCAGGGCTCCTGGCTGGTCGCTCTTGCCATGGCCGGTGTGGGCCTGTACTTCGCTTCTGCAATGAGCCTTGGAGCACTTCGGGAAACCTTCGAAGATCGCTGGCTGCAGGTGCGCAGTCTGTATGAGCGTTGGCAGAACTGGCGCGAAGAACGGGCCGAGCGTAAGGAAGAAGAACGCTTCGAGCGTGAAGCTCAGCTTGGCGAGCAGCGGCTCGCTTCACAGGGACTGCATTTTGTTCCGGCGGCCGGATTGCCGCTCGACAACAGGCCTGAGAATAGGCTCGAGAACAAGCTTGATGACAACCTGAATGCAGAACCGCAGTACGAAGAAAAGAAGCCGGGATTCTTCGCGCGCTTGTTCCGGCGCCGCAAAGCTGCGGAGCCGGAAGATTTGCTCGATGAAGTTCCGGCCTTTCGGCGCACTCCACTGGAGCATGCTGACCCGGAACCTGCCGGCACGACACAGATGGCGAAGCGGCCTGTGCCTCCTGGTGAAAATCAGATTCCAATCACTCCCCCTGTACGGCGCAGTGTATGGGAACGTAGTGAAGTGGATCCGCCGGTCGCCGCACCTGCAGTTTCGCCGGCTGCAACCGTAGTTCCCATGCCGCCTCCACCGCAGCGCTTTGCTGATTCACACGTGATTGAAGCAGCGCCGGCCGCATCGCAACCTGCGCCTTTGCGCGTTGATCCGATATCTGTTCCTGCGGCAGCATCGGCTGCGCATGCGCCTGGAGAAATAGCCATCCATGGCCGCGCCGACGCAGAGATCCGCTCCGCCACAGTCGCGCCCAAGAATGTAAGTGGCTTCAAGCTGCCGCCCAGTACTTTGCTGAATCAGGGCGAGGGTCCGCAGAAAGTGCGCGAAGATGAACTGCGCGAAGAAGCCAAGGTGCTGGTGGAAAAATGCGCCGAGTTCGACGTGCGCGGGCAGGTGGTGCAAATCAATCCTGGCCCCATGGTGACGACTTACGAATTCAAGCCTGAGGCGGGCGTCAAATATTCGCGGGTGACAGGACTGGCCGATGATCTTTGCCTTGCGATGCGCGCGGAAAGCATTTTGATCGAGCGTATGCCGGGGAAGAGCACCGTGGGCATCCAGGTGCCAAATCATGAGCGCGAAACGATTCATCTGCGTGACGTGCTGGAGAGCGAGACGTTTGCCAAGGCCAAGTCGCGCCTCACTCTTGCCATGGGCAAGGACATCAATGGACGCATCGTCACCGCCGATCTGAATGCGATGCCGCACGTTCTCATCGCCGGTTCTACCGGATCGGGCAAATCGGTTGCGATCAATGCAATGATCATGAGCCTGCTGTTCCGCACTACTCCGGCGCAGGTTCGACTCATCCTGGTGGATCCCAAGCGCGTTGAGTTGGGGATGTACGAAGGCATTCCTCACCTGTTTACGCCGATCATTACCGAGCCCAAACTGGCGGCCAACGCGCTGCGCAATGCGGTCCGCGAAATGGAGCGGCGGCTCAAACTGCTTGCCAGCCGGAGTGTCCGCAACATCGACCAGTACAACAAGCTGTTCGAAGGCGCAATGGCCTCCCTGTTCGATGATGGCGAGAGCGAAGAGCCTTTACCTTACATCGTCATCATCATCGACGAGCTTGCCGACCTGATGATGCTCGACAAGGCCAACGTTGAAGAATCAATTACGCGGCTGGCGCAGATGGCGCGAGCGGTGGGCATTCACCTGATTCTTGCCACGCAGCGGCCCAGCGTCGATGTCATCACCGGACTCATCAAGGCCAACGTTCCCACACGTATCAGTTTCCGCCTGGCCACAAAGGTGGACTCGCGCACCATTCTCGACACCAACGGAGCAGAGGCTCTGCTGGGCCGCGGCGACATGCTTTTTCTGCCCCCGGGAACCAGCCGGCTGATGCGCCTGCATGCGCCTTATGTGAGTGAGAAGGAAACGGCCGCAGTGGTTGGCTTTTGGAAACAGCAGGGCGAGGCGGAGTACGTTGAAGGCTTCCTCGAATCGCCGAAAGACGAACGCGCCGGGGTGGAAGGTGCGAGCGAAGGACAGGAAGACGGAGATCCGTTGTTCGACGACGCGGTCAGGCTGGTATTCGAATTCGGCAAGGCCAGCACGTCGCTCCTGCAGCGCCGGCTCCGGATTGGCTATGGCCGCGCTGCGCACCTCATCGACTTGATGGAGCACGACGGGCTGGTTGGTCCGGCCGATGGCTCACGTCCTCGCGAGCTTCTGAAAGCGCCGGGCTGGCTTCACGAAGTCATGGCCAGTAACGAGTAACGCAAACAATCCAGCCGGGTTCCACAATCGGTGAGCGGGCGCGGACCCTGGCGCATCTATTTATCAGGAGCCGCCTCCCATGCGCAAACTCGTCCTGCTGTGGCTGCTTGCCTGCGCTACGCTTCTGGCGCAACAGGCCGAGGTGCCTATGGCCACTTCGTTGTCGAGCAGCCCCTTTTCAATCAGGAACACCTGGTTCATTGGTGGCATGGGCTCTTGGGACTACCTCACCATGGACCCCAATGCACAGCGGCTCTTCATTGCGCATGGACATGCTGTGCAGGTGGTGGATGTAAAAACGGGCGAACTTGCGGGTGAGATTACGGGGCTCGGCGAGGCTCATTCCATCGTTTTCGACGGCACCGGAAACTTCGGCTACATCAGCGATGGCCGTGCGAACAATGTGAAAGTGTTCGATCGCGGTTCGCTGCAGATTGTCGCTACGGTCCCAACGGTGCCCAGTCCGCGTTCGCTGGTTTTTGATCCGCGCACCGATCTGCTTTTTGCAGTCTGCACAATTCCAGCCGAAGCAGCGGGCGCGTCGGCAGGGAACTGCGGCACTCAGCAAAATCAGCGCAAACGTCCGCATGGAGCGAGACCCGAATACAACAGCACGGAGGCTGCTGCGAGTATCGCGGTCATCAGCGCGGACACACGCATACCTCTCGGAGAGATCCTGCTGCCGGATAGTCTCGGTTTCGCCATTGGTGATCAGAACGGCCACCTGTACATCAACGTGACAGAGCGCGACCAGGTGCTTCGTCTGGATGCCGAGGTGATTGCCACGTTGCTTCGCAACAAGGCAGCAGCCGCCGCAACCTTTGCGGCAGCCGATAAGGCTCCGACGGCAACCAACGTATTTTCTCCGCCAGCCATCCTCGACTGGACCCATGGCATCCCGCCCGAGGCAAACGTGTCCACTTTTTCGCTTCCAGGCGAGTGCAAGCGCCCAGTCGCTCTCGCCATGGATGGACGGCACTTCCGCCTTTTCGCGGCTTGCGAGAATTGGAAGCTCCTGGTGCTGAATACGATTACGGGCGCTACCCTTGCGACCTTGACCACCGGCCCCGGAACGGATGCCATCGCCTATGATCCGAGCCGCGACCTGATCTTCTCGGCGAACGGAGGCGGTTATGGCAGCCTCACCGTTATCCAGCAGGACGCGAACACCGATTCATACGCGGTGACTCAGATACTGCCCACCCGCGAGCGCGCTCGAACGCTCGCAGTCGACCCCTCAACTGGCGACGTTTACCTGGTTACCGATTTCAACGGCGTAGACCTCGCGACCCCTGGGGGTATCGGCACGATGAAAATGACCCCCATCAGCGGGAGTTTCCAAGTGATTGAGATCAATCGCTGAGGCCTTTGGGCACGACTTGCATATCGGCATACACTTGGCGTTTGCCCCCAACTTAGCCGACTTGCCGACAATCAGGATTATTGACATTCTGGCCTGCGGCAAACGCTTTAATGTTGGGCTATTGCATTGCGGGGGCCATCTGCTACACTTCGTTGGGTAAACGCTTTCACGGTCTTTTCAGAGGCTTCGTTTCGCGGGTTTTACGGTTCAAAAACTCAGCGGATCGATGGCCGGGTAGGTGCAAGCAACTTGTCGTTTTCGTGCTTGACAACCCTCGGAGTAAAGCCATTTACTTAGGGCGAACGTCCGCGCATCGCAAGGACGTACTATGCCCGCCTAGGTGACTTGAATGCACGGATTCGTCCCAGCCTCCACCGCCTCCCTGCCGGCGTTCCTACTCTTCAGCGCAGAACCGCTGGCCCATCTCAGATCTCTCGACATCGCGGTTATCGCAATCTACTTCGCCATGGTCATCTGGATCGGCTTCTACCTCAAGGGGCAGTCGAACACCAGTGAAGAGTTCTTCATGGCCGGGCGCGAAATGACCGCTTGGATCGCCGGGCTGAGCTTTGTATCCGCAAACCTGGGCTCATTGGAATTGATGGGCTGGGCGGGTTCGGCTTATCAGTACGGCATTCTGGCGACACACTGGTATTGGATTGGCGCCATTCCCGCCATGGTCTTCCTCGGCCTGGTGATGATGCCGTTTTATTACGTATGCAAAACTCACTCCGTGCCGGGCTATCTCGATTTGCGTTATGGCCGCGGGGCATCAACCGTTGCTGCCATTTCGTTCGCAATCGAAATGATCCTGATGAGCGGCGTGAACATGTTCGCCATGGCCGTGGTGATGAAGGTTGTGCTTGGCTGGGACATATCATTCTCGATTATCGTCAGCTCAGTTGCTGTTGCTCTTTACGTCGGACTTGGCGGACTACGCTCGGCCATCTTCAACGAGGTTCTGCAGTTCGTGCTCATCTGGGGCGGCGCTCTACTGGTTCCAATCCTCGGCCTCATCCAGGCAGGTGGTGTTGCGGGCCTCAAGACGCAGATCATGCATAACATGCAGACGATGGGTGGAGGCGTCGCAGGCGACAGCTACTTCCACATGTGGCGTGATCTGGGCAGCTTTTCCGCCAACCCAATGGGAGTGCATTGGACCGGCATCGTGTTCGGCCTCGGTTTCGTAATCAGCTTCGGTTACTGGACGACGGACTTCCTGGTAGTGCAGCGCGTGCTTGCAGCGCACAATCTGCGTGCCGCCCGCATGGCGCCGATCATTGCTTCGTTCTTCAAAATGGCCACTCCGTTCATTGTGATTCTGCCCGGTTTGCTCGGCTTGGTTCTCTTGCAGAATCCCGATGGCAGCCGCCGCCAGCTCGTCGGAGAAGATGTGGTGGCAGCTTGTACCACGACCAACGGTCAAGTAGAAGACCCTGCAGCGTGCTCCGCGGCCATGTCCAAAACATCGTTACCTGCGGCATATCAGCAGAATGTTCTGAATGGTGTGCCAGGTTCGGAACTGCACAGCTTTAACCAGGCTCTGCCGCTGATGATGGTTCGGTACCTTGGCCCCGGCCTGCTTGGCCTTGGCATCACCGCTCTCATCGCCGGATTTATGAGTGGTATGGCGGGCAACGTCAGCGCCTTCTCCACGGTTTGGACTTACGACATCTACAAGGCTCTGATCAATAAACGGGGATCGGATTCGCATTACGTGCTGGTGGGAAGACTCTCCATCATGATTGGTGTCGCCATCTCAATTGGGGCGGCGTATCTCGTCATGCACGCGCACGGAATCATGGATTACGTGCAGGCGCTGTTCTCAATCTTTGTTGCGCCGCTGCTTGCGTCGATTTTGCTGGGCATGTTCTGGACGCGGGCAACAAAGTGGGCAGGATTCATCGGCCTGCTGTCGGGCATCGTGTTCTCGGCCAGCTTGTTCATGTGGGTAAAGCTAACGCCCTCGGCGTTAGCCGACGTGGCGCTTTCACCTGACGCCAAGCCGATGGCGGAGAATGTTTTCCGAGCGCTTTGGGCGTTCTTGTTCTCGACAATCGTCATTGTCATCACGAGCCTGCTTACCAAGCCGCGTCCCGTAGCTGAACTCGACGGTCTGGTTTACGGTGCAACCAAGCTGCCAACAGAAGAGCCCGTACCGTGGTTCAAGAGCGAATATACGTGGGCGGTGGTGGTCATGCTCATCTTTGCCGGACTCAACATTCTGTTCTGGTAGCACGCAAAAGGGGAGAGAGTTATGCACGGATCCAAAATACCCATTTGGTTCTTTATTGGAGTGCTGCTGGTGGCCTATGGACTTATCATCACTGCCTATGGCCTCTTTGAATTAGCTACCGGACAACTTGCCAATGTAGCTCTGGCCAGGCTGCACGCTCCGGTCTGGTGGGGAGCTGTTCTACTGGCGCTGGGCATTTTCTACATGGTTAGATTCCGGCCCGGTAAGGCGAATTAAGCCTGGATCGGGCCTGAGGCGGCCCCGGATTGTAGCGTCGAATTCCGGGGTAGCCAAAGTTTGTTTGAGCGGTGTTTTTTCGCTCGCAGTAGACGCTGAGAATCCGAGACTGGCTCATTCGATCGGGAAACTTCGACTGCCCCAGGCTCATTCTGAAACCCAGGGAAGTCAAGCCTCGGGGCGGAGTTCCAACGACACGAAGTAAAACGAGGGAGTGAACATTATGGCAGCACAACGTGTAATGACTTTCGGAGTCATTGTAGGCAATCGCGGATTTTTCCCGGATCATCTGGCCAAGTCGGGCCGCGAAGAAATCATCAAGGTGCTTGAGGCCGCAGGCGCGAAGGCCATCGTGCTCGGACCAGAGGATTCAAAGCATGGCGCCGTGGAAACCTATGCGGAGTCGCAGCGCTGCGCCGATCTCTTCAAGAAGCATGCTGAAGAAATCGATGGCATCATCGTAACCCTGCCGAACTTCGGCGAAGAGCGCGGCATCGTCGATGCTATCCGCCTCTCCGGGCTGAAAGTTCCGGTACTGGTGCAGGCCACGCCCGACCGCTCCGACGCCATGACCATCGCAACACGCCGCGACAGCTTCTGCGGCAAAATGAGCGCATGCAACAACATGATGCAATACGGTATCCAGTATTCGCTCACCACGCTGCACACTGAAGCGGTGGACTCGGCTGAATTCAAGGCCGACCTGGAGTGGTTTTCCGGCGTTTGCCGCATCGTGAAGGGGCTCAAGAACCTTCGCATCGGCTCGCTCGGCGCGCGGCCTACGGCTTTCAATACCGTTCGCTACTCCGAGCGCATCTTTGAGACCAGCGGTATCAGTATCGAGACGCTCGATTTGTCTGAAGTGTTCGGCCGCATCAATCGCATGAAAGACAACGACGATGCAGCGCAAGCCAAGCTCGCCGCCATCAAGGGATACGTCAGCACCAACAACATTCCTGAGGCAGCGTTGCTCAAAATGGCCAAACTCGGCGCAGTCATCGACGGCTGGATGAAGCAGACCAACGTGAAAATCAGCGCAGTCCAGTGCTGGACTTCAATGGAAGAGTTCTTTGGCGTTGTGCCTTGCACCATCATGAGCATGATGTCGAATGAGCTGATTCCGTCGGCCTGCGAGGTGGACGTGCCGGGCACGCTCAGCATGTACATGCTGGCCCTTGCTTCGGGGACGCCTTCAGCGTTGCTCGACTGGAATAACAACTACGGCAACAATCCTGACAAATGCGTTTGCTTCCATTGCTCCAACCTGCCGAAGCACTTCTTCAAGGAAGCTCGCATGGATTACCAGGAGATTATTGCCGGTACGGTGGGCAAGGAGAACACATTCGGCACCTGCGTGGGCCGCGTGAAGCCAGGCGTAATGAGCTATGCCCGGTTCTCCACAGACGATCGCCGCGGCATTGTTCGCGGATACACCGGGGCAGGCCGGTTTACGGACGATCCTCTCGAGACATTCGGAGGTGCCGGCGTGGCGGAGATTCCGCAACTCCAGAAGCTGCTAAAGTACATCTGCCGTGAGGCGTTTGAGCACCACGTAGCGGCCAACTTCAGTGATGTGTCAAAATCGGTTCACGAGGCTGCTCGCTACCTGGGATGGGAGAGCCACTATCACCCGAGCCTCGAAGACTAATTGCGCCGATTGTTGATCGGCAACAACACTGCTGCGCGAGAGCGCAGGTCGGGCGCTGGCATGCAAATGTCAGCGCCCAAACTACTATGAGGGACGTTATGAAGGCGCTGGTCCTTGAAGAAAAGCTTCGCCTCAATATTCGCGAAATCGCTCTACCGCTCACCATGGGTCCGCGTGACGTCCGTATCCGCATTGGCCGCGTGGGCATCTGCGGCAGCGATGTGCACTACTACACCCATGGCCGAATCGGTCCATTCGTGGTGAACGCGCCCATGGTTCTGGGCCATGAGGCTGCAGGCATCGTGGTTGAAGTCGGCAGCGAAGTTCATGATCTGAAAACTGGCGATCGAGTCTGCATGGAGCCGGGCGTTCCCGACATGACATCGCGCGCCAGCCGCGAGGGCCACTATAACCTCGATCCAGCGGTGCGCTTCTGGGCAACTCCGCCGATTCACGGCTGTCTCACTGGAGAAGTGGTACATCCCGCCGCATTCACTTTCAAGCTGCCCGATCACGTCTCTTTGGCGGAAGGAGCAATGGTTGAGCCGTTCGCCGTCGGCATGCACGCGGCTACGAAGGCGCAGATCAAGCCGGGCGCAACCGCAGTTGTGATTGGCGCAGGCCCTATCGGCATCATGGTTGCGCTTTCGGCGCTCGCTGCTGGAGCAGGCCAGGTGATCATTTCCGATCTTGCGGAAGCGAAACTTGCCATCGCCGGACAATACGCGGGAATCACGCCGTTCGACATTCGTACCGGCTCGCTTGCGGCAAAAGTTGCCGAACTCACTGCGGGCTGGGGCGCGGACGTCGTTTTTGAAGCGAGTGGAAGTCCCAAGGCGTTTGAGGGAATTTTCGATTTGCTTGCACCTGCGGGAACCTTGGTGCTGGTGGGCATGCCTCCGAGTGTCATATCTTTCGACGTCGTTGCCGCGCAGGCGAAAGAAGCGCGCATCGAGACGATCTTCCGCTACGCGAATGTCTATCCCAAGGCAGTGGCTTTGCTGGCTTCGGGCAAGGTTGATTTGAAGCCGCTAATCTCGGCGAATTTCTCGTTCGATGAAAGCGTTTCTGCATTCGAGCGCGCCGCACAGGGACGACCTGCCGACATCAAACTCCAAATCGTTTTGGAGGAATCCGCCCAGTGAGTCGAGGGGAACCTGTAGCGGCCGCGTACGCGGGCAGCCAACCTGATCGTCATTTTCTGGGCATGCCGGTGGCGCTGCTCGGCGGCTACATCGCCATTGTCTTCTGCATGACGGGCGATGGCATTGAGCAGGCTTTCCTTTCGAAGTACGTCGTGAATCTGGGCTTTACTGCCGGTGATTCCGCGCTTCTCTTCACCGTGTATGGAGCCACTGCTGCGCTGGCAAGCTGGCTTTCCGGCGTGCTTGCCGATGTGTTCACGCCGCGACGCATCATGCTTGTTGGCGTGGCCTGGTGGCTCGTTTTTCACGTGCTGTTTCTCTGGCTCGGTCTGGGCCATCTCAACCTGCCGCTGATGCTGCTTTTTTATGGCATCCGCGGCGTAGCCTACCCGCTGTTCTTCTACGGCTTTTTTGTTTGGGTGGTCCAGCGCAGCCGTCCGCACGAATTGGCCTCCGCCATTGGCTGGACGTGGAGCATGTTCACCATCGGCTACGGCATCGTCGGTTCTTATCTACCCAGTTTCACAATCCAGTGGATCGGTTACATGGGCACGCTGTGGATGTCGATGGTTTGGGTGTTCGTCGGTGGGCTGCTGATTTATTTCTTCACGGGCGGAATCTCGTCGACGCCAAATGCCAGTATTGCGCAGGGCGAAAGCAAGTTCGGTGAGATCGCCAAATGCGTCACGCTCATCTTTAATAACCGCAATATCGCGCTGGCGCTCATTACACGCATCATCTGCAATCTTTCATTGTTCGGATTTCCGGTAATCATGCCATTGCTTTACACCTCACCGCGGGTCGGCTTCAGTGTGCCGGAGTGGGCGCGCATCTGGGGAATGTTCTTTCTGGTACAGCCGATCACGAATGTTTTATGGGGTCTCATCGGCGATCGCATCGGCTGGATGCGGCAGATGCGTTGGGTCGGCTTCTGCGGCTGTGGCACGGCATCGCTGTTGTTCTATTGGATTCCGATTCACTTTCCGCACAACATGTTTGCCGCGAGCATTGCGGCGCTGCTGTTTGCGTTTACCGTCACGGCTTTTGTACCCATGGGGGCCATTTTCCCCATGATGGAACCTAAGCATAAGGGTGCGGCCGTTTCAGTGCAGAATCTTGGCGGCGGCCTGGCCAACTTCGGCGGCCCCATGCTGGCAGCGCTGATTCTGCCGCTGTGGGGATTCAAAGGTGTCGTGATCGTGTACGGCGCGCTTTACTACACCGCCGCAGTCCTTACCTTGTTCATCCACGTAGATCAACCAAAGGGAACCTCGGCGGCTTCGCTAATGACGCACTGAAGAACAGGGAACGAGGGCACAAGGGAATGAGGAAGCAGTAACGCTTGTGCTCCTTAGGCCAATTCGCCAGCCTTCAAGTTAGCTTTGATGTTGCACAATTTTGGGCTGATAGCTGCAATAAGCGAAGGAGCGGGAAGTTAGCTCAGGACTCCGTCGGTTGGATCGTGAGTCGTGCCGTTAGCACCACCAAGGCTGCCCACAGAACGTCGGCTCCAAGCAGGTGGATTATTTGCAGCCAGACTGGCGCAAGCAGAAATACATCAAGTACGCCAAGAACATATTGGGCGGCGAGCAACAGAAGAACCACCGCGGAAAGTCTGCGATTGTCCCAATGCGTTTTTCCAACAGGGCGCTGTTGCGCCGCACGTACCAGCAGCCAAATGAGAAATACGCTTGCAACAAATGCGATGGTGGGGTGAGTCCAGCGCCAGCGCACCAGCCATCCGCTAGTCGCCGAGAAATCCTGTGCCAGTGCCTGCCCCAGCGAAGTCGCCGGAAACAGCGTGTCTCCCAATGCCGCAAGTGAACCGGTCACTCCGACCAGCAAAACCACGACAACCGCGGCAACTGCGCCGGCAGGCGCCACCAGGCGAACGCCGTTTCGCATGAATCCTTTGCTGCGGCTCAGCATGTGCGCGGTCAGTGTGAGCGCCGCCAGCAAAAGCAGAGTATTTGTCAGGTGCAGCGCAAGGTACGGGGCCCGCAAGGGCGACTGGCTTTGGGCCGTGAGCCCGAGCTTTACCAGAAACGCACCGAGGATCGCCTCAATAAGCGTAAAAGCAACCGAGGCTGCCACAGCGACACGCGCGAGGTGACCGCGTTCCGTTTTTCGGAATGTCCAGATAAGCAGCGCCACGACTGAGAAGAATGAAATTCCGCTCGTGAGCCGGTGCGTGAACTCGATAATGGTGTCCATGCGCGGCGAGTGCTGCATCACGGTGCCGTTGCACAGCGGCCAGTGTTCGCCACAGCCGGCTCCGGAGCCGGTGGCGCGCACCAGAGTTCCCCAAAGGATAACTGCAACAAAGTAGACGAGCACCGCCCATGCGAATCGGCGCAAAGCGGCCGAGGGGCGTTGTGCATCGATTGGAAGCGCCGTGACTGACATGGGGAAACTCCGGTCCTTCCAGTTTAGAACAAAACTGATCTTCAGCTCTTATGCACCCAGGAGTCTCACCACGTGGTTCACAATGATCAGGTCTTCGGCGGGAGGAATCACACGCACCTTTACTGGCGAGTTTTCGGCGGAAATGACTGCTGGGCCGCGGACATTATTGCGTTTGGGATCGAGTAAAATGCCCAATGCGCCCAGGCCTTTACAGATCTCCGCGCGGGAGTCGATGTCGTTTTCGCCGATACCTCCGGTGAACACAAGCATGTCGAGCCCGCCCAACTCAGCTACGTAGCTGCCGATCCATTTGGCAATTGTCCAGGTGAACTTGTCCACAGCCAGGCGAGACCTGGTGTTGCCTTGCTTGATGGCTTCGCGCAGATCGCGCATGTCGTTTGAAAGGCCGCTGACACCGAGCAGCCCTGCGCGCTTGCTGGCGACAATCTCGAGCTGGTCTGCGGCAGCGCTGGCAGACTCAGCGGTTTCGGCAATCTTGCGCAAAATGAACAGCAGAATCCCAGGATCGATATCGCCGGTGCGCGTGCCGCTGATAATGCCGCCGGTCGGCGTAAGGCCCATGGATGTGTCGAGGCATGCGCCATTGCGGATCGCAGTGATGGACGCGCCGTTGCCGAGGTGAGCGGCGATCAGCTTCTCAGGGACGTTCGGCTGCAGTTGGTAAACGATGGACTCGTAAGAAATACCGTGATAGCCGTAGCGGCGCACTCCCATTGCCGAGTACTCCTCGGGAATGGGCATGTGCGTTACCACCTCAGGCATGGTGCGGTGGAAATATGTATCGAGGATCGCGAAGTTTGGCGTGCGGGGAAATAGCTTCAGCGACTCGCGCATGATGTAGATGGCGATAGGCGTATGCAGAGGCGCGAACGCAGTGTACTTCTCCATTTCATCAATCAGCTCGGGAGTAATGAACTGGTTGTCCTGCACCGTGGGTCCTCCGCAGACCATGCGGTGTCCGATTGCTTTAGGGGTCGGGAACTTTGAGGAGTGCAGCGCGTCAGCAACCAATTTGAATGCAACGGAGCGATTCGGCAGCGCAGGCGTTGAATCCACAATACTGCCGCCGTTGGCATCCTTGATCCAAAACTTGCCCAGGTCAGTGCCGATGCCGTCAACCGCGCCTTCGTACAGCCTGCGCCGTTCGTCTCCATCCGCCTCATAGACTGAAAACTTGATCGAAGAAGATCCGCTGTTCAATACAAGCACTGGCAACGAGGGCATTGACCGTACCTTTCATGGTTGTGGAGGCTGAACGCTGAAAGCCGACCAATGATTACTTCGGCCAGCGCCAGTTTTTAATTTCGGGCAAATCATCGCCGTTTTCTGCAACGTAAAGCCGATGCTTCTGAATATTCTCAAAGTACCATTGCTCCGTTGCTGCGGCCTGTGACGCGAGCTTAGGCACTCGGCGGACGACATCAAATGCTAATTGGAAACGATCGATGTTGTTGAGTACGCACATGTCGAATGGCGTTGTTGTGGTGCCTTCTTCCTTGTATCCGCGAACGTGCAGATTGTCGTGGTTATGCCGGCGATACGTGAGCCGGTGGATGAGCCACGGATAGCCGTGAAATGCGAAAACGCAAGGAATATCGGGCGGGAATATGCGGTCGTATTCCTCGTCGGGCAGCCCATGTGGATGTTCGGATGTGGGCTGAAGGGCCATCAGATCGACGACATTCACTACGCGCATCTTCAAATCCGGCGCGCGCTCCCGCAGAATTGTGACGGCCGCCAGCGCCTCCATCGTTGGTACATCGCCGCAACAGGCGATCACTACGTCCGGGTCACCTTCGCCGTTCGAAGCCCACGGCCAGACACCGAGACCTGTCATGCAATGCGACACGGCTTCGTCAATCGTCATCCACTGTGGTGCAGGCTGCTTCCCGGCAACAATCAGGTTGATGTAATGGCGGCTGCGCAGGCAGTGATCGGCCACAGAAAGCAATGAGTTCGCATCCGGCGGAAGATATACGCGCACGACGTCTGCTTTCTTGTTTATCAGGTGATCGATGAATCCAGGGTCCTGGTGCGAGAAGCCGTTGTGATCCTGCCGCCAAACCAGCGAGCTAAGTAAATAGTTGAGCGACGCAATTGGTCTGCGCCACGGAATTTCGCGCGTGGTCTTGAGCCACTTTGCATGCTGGTTCACCATGGAATCGATTATGTGAATGAACGCCTCATAGCAGGAGAAAAATCCGTGGCGACCGGTGAGCAGGTAACCTTCGAGCCATCCCTGACACAGGTGCTCGCTCAGCACTTCCATCACGTGGCCGGTTCGGCTCAGGTTCTCATCCACAGGAAGCGTCTCAGCTACCCACGTCTTGCCCGTTCCTTCAATGACCTCGGCGATGCGGTTCGATGCGGTTTCATCCGGACCGAATACGCGAAAATTCTGATCGTCGAGATTCAACTGCATGATGCCGTGAAGCAGGTGGCCAAGGACACGCGTGGACTCGACGTTCTTCTGTCCGCGACCTTCGATTTCCACTGCGAACTCGCGGAAGTTCGGAACTTTCAGCGGCTTCATCAACATGCCGCCGTTTGCATGCGGATTCATGCCCATGCGGCGGCGGCCCTTGGGAGCTATTTCAGCAAGATTGTCGCGGAAGTGGCCTTTTTCATCGAATAACTCTTCCGGCCTGTAACTGCGCATCCAGTCTTCAAGCTGGCGCAGGTGTTCAGGGTTTTCACGAACCTTATCGAGCGGCACCTGGTGAGCGCGCCACGTATTTTCCACCGGCTTACCGTCAACCATCTTCGGGCCAGTCCAGCCTTTGGGAGTGCGCATGATGAGCATGGGCCACGCGGGCCGCTCGGTACTGCCTTCCTGGCGCGCCGCCTTCTGGATCGCCGCGATGCGATCCATCATGGTGTCAAAGATGGCTGCTGCCTGCTGATGCAGAGTTTCAGGATCGTCTCCTTCGAGCGTAAAGGGCTCGTATCCGTATCCACGCATCAGCTCTTCCAATTCGGCGTGTGGAATGCGCGCGAGGACGGTTGGGTTTGCGATCTTGTATCCATTGAGGTGCAAGACCGGAAGCACCGCGCCGTCCGTGGCCGGATTCAGAAACTTGTTCGAATGCCAGCTGGTTGCCAGCGGGCCCGTCTCTGCTTCGCCGTCGCCTATGACGCAGCCAACGATCAGATCGGGATTGTCGAATGCGGCGCCGAACGCATGCACCAGCGAGTAGCCGAGTTCACCACCTTCGTGAATGGAACCGGGCGTCTCCGGCGCCACATGGCTGGGAACACCGTAAGGCCAGCTGAATTGCCGGAATAGCCGTTTGATGCCGTCCTTGTTCTGCTCAATGTGCGGATAGATCTCAGAGTATGAACCCTCAAGAAACGTGTTCGCCACGATGCCGGGGCCGCCGTGCCCGGGGCCAATGATGTACATCATGTTCAGTCCACGCTCGGTGATAAGCCGGTTCCAATGCACGTAGAGAAAGTTGAGTCCGGGCGTTGTACCCCAGTGTCCAAGCAGGCGCGGCTTCACGTCATCAAGCGTGAGCGGCCGTTCAAGCAGGGGATTGTCTTTAAGGTAGATTTGGCCGACGGACAGGTAGTTAGCCGCGCGCCAGTAGGCATTCATTTTGGCCAGCATTTCCGTGCTCAGAGGATTTTTGCTCGCCGTTTCGCTTCCCGTCATTGCGCTCATGGTGTGCACCTCGGGAGGATAAGATCGCGTGCTAGTTTCAATGCTAATTCCAGCGTAGCAGCGATGTCTGTTGCCGGAGTAGGCTTGAGGCACAAACTGGACAAACAGTATTGGTTGCCCCGGAATCTGAAATTGTCGCTTCAGTTCTTAGTCGCAGCAGTCTTTCTTCTGGTTGGCCTAAGCAAGATCTTCAGCTATCGATTCCACAGGGAACCGGCCGAAGCGGGAACCCCGGAGCTTGCTGCTGATTTTCCGTACTGGTGCGCGACCCTGGTTGGTTTATTTGAAATGGGCGCCCCCTTTACACTTGTGACGCCGTTCGAAATCACGCTTCTGGCGGCCATAGGACTAGCGCTTCCAGCATCATCACCGGGCTTCACCGGGTAAGCGCACAGAAGCCGGCCGCACCTTCCGTTGCTCTGTTTCTACTTGTCCTGTTCGTTATCTGTGGCCGAGTGTTGTAGCGCCTTCGGTTGCGGATTGACAAGCTAAAACCGCTTCTTCAGTTTCAGTATCGGTTTCTCAAAGCCGTACCAGAGCGCTGCTGCGGCTGCTGTGGACACAACCAGCCGGAAGGCCACCACGGCAAGATTTCCCGGAATGCCATATTGATCCATGCGCGCATCGAACCAGCCGAAGTAAATAAATACCGAAATGTGGATCATATAAAGGCCGTAGCTGATGCGCCCGTAGAACGCAAACGGCCCGCTGCGGAGCGCTGCATTGATTGGGTTGCGAGAGCCGGTGGATGCGATCAGCAACAGAATCATGCCGATGAAGCCGAATGCGAGCGCGGAGTCAAGATATGCAGTGCCGCCGGCGATGGTTGCTGCCGCCCAAAAACCGGCGATCATGCTCAAAGCGCCGATTGAGAACCATGTGCGGCGGCTCAGCTTCAGCGTGTGTAGCCCAAGCGCGAGAAGACTGCCGAGTGCGATACCATCCAGGTGAATGAGCGTGTGTGTGGGCGTGAGCCACGCGTGATGTCCATGGCGCAACCACGGTGGAACAACCATGGCGCAGAGCAGAACCAATGCCAGCATCCACGGCCTGCGGAGCCATTTCACCACCGGCGCCCAAACAAAGTAATACTGCTCCTCAATGCCAAGCGCCCAGGTTGGCTCGAGCGCGGGAGGCAGGACAATATGAAATAAATTCTGAACGAAAAAGATATAGGCCAGCCATGGTGCTGTTTTGATTGCGTCGAATACGCTGGGGCCGATGAACCACGGTGCGTTCAAGTACACCACGACAAGCACCAGAATGTAGACCGGCCAGATGCGCAGTGCTCGGCGAGCATGAAAATTATGAAAGTATTTTGGCCTGTCTCGCGTGGTGAGCAGGATTGAAGTGATCAGAAATCCGGAGAGGCCGAAGAAGAGCACAACGCCCGCCCATCCCCATAGCGAGGCGTAATGGATCCAGGTACCGACGAGTCGGGGATTACAGTGGTAGATGACCACCCAGAGAATTGCCAGCCCGCGCAGTCCGTCCAGTTCGGGCAGATAGGTGGGCAACCACGAGGGGCGCTGGAAGACTGAATTGGAATTTTCAATGCTCAAGCGCCGACGTCAAACCCTCTCTCACAAACACACCAATGTAAGCCCGCGCCAGCAACTTTCTGATTAGCCGATCAACCTATCCTGCCGCCAGTTGCCGAGCCCGCTCTGTCGCGCGCATTACCGCCTTGATAAGCGTGACGCGCAAACCGCCTTCTTCTAGCTCAAGAATGCCGTCAATAGTACAGCCGGCTGGCGTGGTTACGGCGTCTTTCAAAAGAGCTGGATGATAGCCGGTTTCAAGCACCATCTTGGCCGCGCCGTATGCGGTTTGAGCAGCCAGTTGAGTTGCAGTGTCGCGGGGCAGGCCAACTTTGACACCTGCTTCTGCCAGCGCCTCAATAATGATGTAGATATATGCAGGGCCTGAGCCGGAGAGGCCGGTTACGGCGTCCATATGCTTCTCATCCACCGTCACCGTGCGGCCTACTGTTTCAAAGATGCGCTGAGCCAGCTCCATTTTCTTATCTGTCACAAATCGTCCACGGCATAGCGCAGTAACGCCGGCGGCCATCGCTGCAGGAGTGTTGGGCATCGCGCGCACAACAGCGATGTCCATTCCAGCTGCTTCTTCTATGGCTCGGGTTTTTACTGATGCGGCAAAGGAGACCAGCGTCTTTTCAGGCGTGAGCGCGGGCTTGATTTCTGCAATCAGGTCCGGCACCTGGAAGGGCTTGACGCCAATCAGGATCAGATCGGCTTCGCTCGCGGCCTTCAGGTTGTCCGTCGTCACGTCTACGCCCCACTGTGTGCTCAGCGCCAGCGCCTTTTCGGCGTGGTTCACGGTGGCGTGGATCTTCTCCTCTGAAAACAGGTTCTCCTTGAGAAATGCCTGGAGCAGAATTCCGCCCATTTTGCCGGCACCGAGTACGGCCACACGAATGTTTGGTAGCTGCGCTGGAACAACGGCGGCCTCAACGGCATGGTCTGACATGTCTAGATCTCTCCTGGTTCACGGCTGGGATGCCGTCCTTTAAAGAATATCTGCTCCAGTAGCGAAAGCGCACACTTGAACGGGTTGGTCTTTCCAAACAATCGTCGATCCCATATACATGAGCCCGCCGGCGGTCTGGCCGGCGGGCCATGTTGTCCCTTACCGCTGTTGCAAGTTATTGACTCAGCGCGGCAGTGTTGGCCAGGTAGTCTCGCAATGCTTTGTCAATATTGTCGTTGCGCTCGCCCTGGGGCCACGCAGAATTCCACACCAGGTCGCCGCCGGGCAGACCCAGAGTCTTCTGGCCGCTCATCACTGCGGTTAGAACGGTCATCGTCCATGCGTTGTACTCGCCCACAAACAGGGGTGCAGCCTCCCCACCCGGAGCCGGACTCTTCAGATCGGAGATGTGGTGACCTCCATGGACGATCGTCAATACCTGGCCATTATTATCCAGGCGATCGAGGTTCATTGTCAGGTTGTACTGAACTCCGTCTGGCGAATCCTTGGAGGCTACTTCTTCTTTGGGCAGTTCGTTGGTGTTGCCATAGTTAACCACGACGCCATTGTGCTCGCCGGACTTGCCGAACACGGCGACATCCTTCTGGATTGTGTCTGCGGCCGGAACTCCAACCATACCTGCCGCCAACTTCTGGGCGGCCGCGATAGCGTCGAACATTCCGCTGTTCGGCGGGCCGGAATAGCTGGGCTTCTCGCCCTTAAGGGCGTCTTCCTGCTTTGAGTAGTCGATATCCTTAGCCGTGATGGCAGAAACCGACTGCAGCACGAGCCGTGCCGGGTAGGCGTTTGCGTTGCCAAAGCCGCCGAAATCGGTAATCTTGCCGTCCTTGTCGCGCTTCAGGCTCGGGCTGGCCACCGCGTCCAGGCGGCCAACGAAGGTGGCGCTTACAGTACTCTTCACGCAGCCGAGACACATTGCCATTCCCTTGTGAGGGGCGGACAACAATGAATCAAACTGCTTGAAATCCTTGCTCTTGTCGAGCACGACGGGAGTCCGCGCGGGTGCTTTGTAGGGGCCGGAATAATTGCGGGCGGGCTGCACTGTCACCAAGGCGACGGCGCCGGCCTTGCCATGTGTTCCGGTCGGGTAATCCAGCCAGATTCCGTCTACGGGGAAACCGCAGACCGTGGCGTCCTTAATGATGAACTCATCGTAGCCGGCCACTGCTATGCCCTTAATACGGACAATCTTGCCGTTGAACGACGCTGGATTTTTGACGATAGAGCACACATCGGTATCAACAGCCTGTGCCTTGGCTCCGACAGCGAACCCGCACAAAAGCAGGCCCAAAAATAAAACACGCTTCATGACACATTTCTCCACCCGACGTATATCTGGCTGTCGGAATTCAAATTTTGAGGTGGTGAGTGAGCCACCTTTGCATGGAACTGCTAAGGATAACATGCAAGGCGCACACTGCTCCGCAGCGCGGGTAGAGCGGCCCATGGCGAGTCCGCTCTAGTGATCCGAACCATGCGATTGGGCTGCGATCCACGCATCAACGCGTGTCTCCAGAACATCAAGCGGCAGGGGGCCGGAATCGAGAACTTCATCGTGGAAGGCGCGAATGTCGAACTTGTTTCCCAGCTGCTTTTGAGCGCGTGCGCGTAGCTCCAGAATCTTCAGCTGTCCTGTTTTGTATGCAAGGGCCTGGGCCGGCCGAGCAATATACCGGTCCACTTCGACCTGTACTGATGTCTCATCGATATTCGAGTGGTCGTGGAAGTACTGCACCATTTGATCGCGGGTCCAGTGCTCGGAATGTACTCCTGTATCGACGACTAGACGAATGGCACGCCACTCATCGCCCTCAAGCCGACCGTAATCGGAATAGGGGTTCTGGTAGAATCCGACGTCTTTTCCCAGACGCTCGGCGTACAATCCCCAGCCCTCTGCGTAGGCCGCAAATCTGTTGAATTTGCGGAATTCGGGAATGCCGGTGAGTTCCCGCGCAATGGAGATCTGGAGGTGGTGGCCGGGGATGCCCTCGTGGTAAGCGATGTCCTCGACTGCGTACATGTTGCGGTCAGTCGGGTTATAGGTATCGATAAACAGACGGCCAGGCCGGCTTCCATCCGGAGTTCCCGCTTCGTAATAGGCCGGAGCCGCAGTTTTGGCCATGTAGTCCGGCACTTCAACAACTTCAAACGGTGTTTTGGGCAGCTTTCCGAACAGCTGCGGCAACTTTGCCTGCATCGGCGCAAGATAACCGCGATAGGCGGCAAGCAGTGCTTCGGCTGAAGGGGCCTTTAGCTTGGGATTTGTTTTCAGGCTCGCTCGGAAACTCGCGAGGTCCTTGAAGCCGAGCTTCTGCGCGATGGCCAGCATCTCGGCCTCGTCGCGCTTTACTTCGTCGAGCCCGATCTGATGAATCTGATCTGCGGTTAAGGTGGTGGTGGTCAAGCGGCGAATGAGGAATTGATAGTACTTGCCGCCGTCGGGGAGCGCGGAGATACCCAACTCGGTGCGGCAGGCGGGAATGTAGCCAAGCTTCAGGAAATTTGCGAACCGCGCGTAGGCGGGCAGGACTTCTTTTTGGATGGCGGCGAGCATCTCGGTACGGATGCGGTCCTGGTCGGCGGCAGGAATTGTGGCGGGGAACTTCTTCAGCGGCAGCGCCAATGGGGAGTTTTCCGGTTTTTGCGCAGCGATGGTCTGCACCTGTTCCAGAGCTTTTTCCATCAGGTAGCGCGGCGGCGTGCGCTTGTCCTCCGCGCCAATGGACATGTTTTCGGTGATCTGGCTGAAGGCATGTGGGATGGCATGCAAGCGCGTGATCCAATCGTCGTAATCTTTTTCAGTTTTGAAGCTGAGCTGATTCACCAGCCGCGGATATTCATCCTGAATTCCGCCCATCTGGTTGACCGGCATCTCCCACTCTTTGTATTCCGCTGATTCCTGATCATCGACGAGGGTGCGCAGCAGCAGGTCGCGGCTCAATTGCTCCTGGTCGCTCAGTCCGTTAGGGTCAATTGCAGCCAGGCGCATGATGAAGTTCTGCCCACGCTCCAGACTTTCGTTGTAAGCCTTGACCGAATAATCAGAGACCTTGTCATTGAAACGTGCGTCGCCGATGGTCGAAGCGAACTCCGGGTTATGCTGGAGAACATCCTCCCAGTAGTCGTGGAAGACGTTGTTGAGTGCATTGCGGCGATCCTCGAGCGTGACGGCCTTTGCATTGCCGGCTGTGATTTGTGCACGCAGGTGAGGAGAATTCGCGACCACGAAAAGTGCTGCAACAACAAAGCTGATGCGAAAGATGATTTTCAAACGAGCCAGTCCTTACGTCGAATTCTGCTTGCGTTGAGTTTAGACGAACGGATTGGCTGCGAGGAATCAAATTGGGCGGAAGCCAGAGCGGCCGCAATCAAATTATGGTTGCCAGCCGCCGCCGAGTGCGCTGTACAGTTGCACCAGGCTAAGCGCTTCGTTCTGCTGTGCGTTTACCAGGTTCAGTTGGGCAGTGTAAAGATTTGAATCGGTTGTGAGGACTTCAAGATAGCCCGTTGATCCCGCCTCATAACGAAGCCGCGCAAAGCGAGTCGCGTCTTGTGCGGCGGCAACCAGCTTTTCCTGCTGCTCGCGATTGGAACGCTGCTTATTGAGAGCAATCAGTGCGTTCGACACATCGCGAAATGCCCCGGCAATCGTCTTTTCATAATTAAGCACCATCTCTTCTTTCGCTTGCTGCGAGAGCTGCAGTTGTCCGCGCAGTTTGCCGCCCTCGAAAAGCGGCTGAGTAAGCGCGCCAATCCCGTAGATTGTCTTTCCGGCAGGATCGAAAATTGCGGAGAGTGTGTCCCCGCCCACTCCAGCTGAGCCGCTAATGGTGAAGTTGGGAAAGAACTGCGCGCGTGCTACGCCGATTTGCGCATTGGCCGCGATGAGAGTGGCTTCAGCCTGCTGAACGTCGGGCCGCCTTTCAAGCAGTTGCGATGGAACACCAACCGGTACATCCTGCGGCGGAGGAGCGAGTGCATTGGGATCATCATGGAGAACATGGCGCGGATTCTCTCCAAGCAGAAACGCGAGTGCGTTTTCCTGTTGTTGAATCTGCTCTTCGAGTTGGGGAATCTCCGCTGCGGCGGTATATAGCAACTGCTCCGATTGGCGAACATCGGAGAGAGGCACCGAGCCGCCACTTTCCAGCTTACGGGTCAGGTCGACAGAATCCTGGCGGACTTTGAGCGTCTGCTTTGTTATTTCCAGTTGGCGATCGAGAGCGCGAAGCTGCAGATAATCTGCCGCGACCTGCTGAATGAGCGTGATCTGCACAGCACGCTGCGCCCAGGTTTGCGCCAGCAACTGCGCGCGTGCCGCCTCAGTCTGCCGGCGATAAAGACCCCAGAAATCGGGCGCCCACGATGCCGAAAGGGTGAACGACCCCGCAACCAGCGGGTTAGGGAATTGCGTTCCCAGTGAGTTGGGCAAGGTCGCACCGATCCCCGTGCCGCCCACGGAGATCGTGGGGAACTGCTGCGATCGCGTTATGCGAACTTGCGCCTGCTGCTCCAGGATGTGCCGAGCAGCAATGCGCACATCGTAGTTATTGGCCAGCGCCTTGCGAATCAGATCCTGCAGTTCGGGTCTGCGGTACACCTTTGTCCATTCCTCGTCGCCAATTGAGTCCTTGGCATTCGAAGAGACCTGCGATTCATCGGGACCGCGAAACACCGGCGGCGCAGTTACGTTTGGACGTGCGTATTTTGGCCCTACATTACAGCCGGACAAAATTACAATTCCGAGTCCGAGCGATCCGATGATTGACAAGCGAGAAAGAAAGTGCGTGTTGATCATGCCGCTTCATCTCCTTCCTCGCCCGCGCCTACGCCTACGGGTTCGGCATACGGAGAGGGCCCGCAGAGTTCGAAAGGCGTATCCATTGTTGTCCCCTTGCCACCTTTGATGAAGCGATGCGAAAGGTACTCAACCACCGCGAACGTGACGGGGATGAAGATGAGGCCTAGCGCGGTTGAGAGCGTCATGCCGCCGACCACGACGGTGCCGAGAATGCGCCGCGATGCAGCGCCGGAGCCGGTGGCGGTCCACAGCGGCAAGCAGCCCACGATAAACGCGAGTGCCGTCATGACGATTGGCCTGAGCCGGAGACGCGCGGCGTTGAGCGCTGCATCGCAGATGCTTTGCCCGCCCTCGTAGTTCAGCTTGGCGAATTCGACGATCAGGATGGCGTTCTTGGCTGAGAGTCCAACAAGCATCACAAGGCCGATGGTGGCAAAAATGTCGTTTTCAAATGCACGCGCATGAAGTGCAACGTATGCCCCGAGGATGGCCACCGGTGTGCTCAGCAGCACGCTGAATGGCAGCGTCCAGCTCTCGTAAAGCGCGGCCAAAATAAGAAATACAAAGATGATGGATAGACCGAAGACAGCCCACGAGGGAATGCCTTTTTCCGCTTGCTGCTCCTGGTACGACATACCGGAGTAATCGAGCCCCGCATCCGAGGGCATCGTTTCGTAGAATACTGCTTCGATTGCTTTTCGCACCTGGCTTGAACTGTAGCCGGGAGCGCCCGTTATGTTGATCTGCGCCGCGTTGAATTCGTTGAACCGGTAGATGAATTCAGGGCCGGTGATTCGTTTCACGTGAACGAGCGAACTCAGAGGAACCTGGCTGCCATTGGCGCTGCGAACGTAAAACTGATCGATGTTGCCGGCGGTCGTTCGCGATGCTCCCTCTGCTTCAACGTACGTCTGCCACTGGCGTCCAAAGCGGTTGAAGTAGTTGACGAGATAGCCGCCCAAGAAAGTCTGCATGGTGGTGTAGATGTTGGAGAGATCCACCTGCTGTTCGAGCGCCTTCTCCTTGTCCACGTCCGCAAAGAGTTGCGGAACCGCAGGCTGATACGAAGGAATAGCGGCAGCGATTTCAGGACGCTTGGAAAGTGCGCCCAGGAATGTGAACACATTCTTCGTCAGCGTGGTTGGATCATCGGAACCGGATCGATCTTCGAGGATCATGGTGACGCCGCCTGATGTTCCGATACCGGGAATCGATGGGGGAGGGAACGCAAATGCAATTCCGTCCGGATTCCCGGCAAGCTGCTTTTGAATAGTGGCTTGCAGATATTCGAGCTGCTGCTCTTTTGATTTACGCGCCTCCCACGGCTTCAAATTGACAAAGAAAAAACCCGCGTTGGTGCTCTGCACCTGCGTCAGCAGCGAGAAGTCGGTTACAGCGATGACGCCTTCAACGCCCGGTGTCTTGAGCAAGGCATCCGAGATCTTTTGTTCGGCGGCATCTGTCCGCTGCGCTGAAGCGCCGTCGGGCAACTGCAGTGCAAGGAACATGTACCCCTGGTCTTCAGTCGGAATGAATCCGCCGGGCAGGCTGCTGCCTAAATAAACAGCAACAGCAGCGACGATCCCGAGTCCGATCATGGCGAACACGGATTTGTGAATCAGGACCCGCGATGTGCCGATGAAATTGTCAGTTGCACGGCCGAAGAAATTGTTAAACAGTCCAAATCCTCTACCCAGCAAACCGCATTTACGGCCTTCCTGGCGCGGCTTAAGAAGCAGTGAGGCAAGTGCCGGCGACAGCGTGAGCGCATTGAATGCCGAGATGAGAACAGAAATGGCGATGGTGACAGCGAATTGTTGATACAGCCGACCGGTGATCCCAGGAATGGCTGCCGTAGGAATGAAGACCGCCGCAAGGATGAGTGCAATGGCGACAACCGGGCCGCCCACTTCCTCCATCGCCTTCTCTGTTGCTTCACGCGGGCTAAGGCCTTCTTCAATGTGGTGCTCCACGGCTTCCACTACGATGATTGCGTCATCCACAACGAGCCCGATGGCAAGCACAAGTCCGAAGAGCGAAAGCGTATTGATGGAGAAGCCGAGCGCCGGGAAGATGATGAATGTTCCAATGAGCGAGACAGGTACGGCGAGCAGCGGGATGAGCGTGGCACGCCATCCCTGCAGAAACACGAACACCACGATGACCACGAGTCCAAGCGCCTCAAGCAGCGTGTAGACGATCTCGCGAATGCCGGAAGTGACGGCCTTGGTTGTGTCCAGAGGAATGCTGTAGGTGATGTTCGGCGGGAAGGTTGCAGACAATTCCTTCATGCGTTGCGTTACCGCTCTCGCCGTCTCTACGGCATTCGAGCCGGGCAACTGATAGATCGCCATTACGCCTGCGGGTGCCTGGTTGTAGCGCGCCGAAATGGTATACGCCTGCTGGCCGAGCTCGATTCGTGCAACGTCGCGCAGGTGCAGAATCGAACCATCAGGGTTAGCGCGGAGAATGATGTTGCCGAACTCTTCCGGCGTGGCCAGACGGCCCTGCGTGCGGACTGTGTAGGTGAACTGCTGGCCCTTAGGGATTGGCTCGCCGCCAATTTGCCCGGCGGGGTTCACGTTGTTCTGGGTTTGAATTGCGGAAATCACCTCAGGCGCGGTGATACCAAGCTTCGCAAGCTTGTCCGGCTGCACCCAAACGCGCATTGCGTACTGGCCACCAAAAACCTGGACGCGCGAAACGCCTTTCACGCGGGCAAGCTGGTCCTGCAGGTTGATGATTGCGAAGTTAGTCAGAAACTGCTGGTCCAGTTTGCCACCGGGCGAGTTGACGGCCACCAGCATTAGCGGCGACGTGAGTGCTTTTTGCACGGTCAGACCCGCAGTTGTAACCTGCGGCGGCAACTGCGACTGCGCCTGGTCCACACGCAACTGCGCGAGCACCTGGTCGATGTTGGCATCTGTCTTCACGTCGAAGTCTACAAAGATCTGCGCAGTGCCGTTGTTGGCGCTCACGGAGTTCATGTAGATCATGTTGTCAACGCCGTTCAGCTGCTGCTCAATAGGAGTGGAGACTGCCTGAGATACCGTCTTTGCATCGGCCCCGGGGTAGGTCGCGGTAACAAGAATTTCAGGAGGAACGATGTCGGGAAATTGCGAGATGGGCAACTGCACCATCGCGACAATGCCGATGATCACCGTAAGAACAGCGATGACTATGGCCACAATGGGCCTGCGAATAAAGAACCTGGACATGCGTTACCTCGCGGCGGGCTGAGATGCCTGCGAGACTGCGGCATCAGGAGACTGCGTCAGTTGCGGGTTGACGGGCGCGCCTTCACGGAGCTTTTGCAGATTGTCGGTGATGACGAGAGCGCCACCGGAGAGGCCGTTCTCTACCACCCAGTCATTACCGAATTGCGGGCCGAGCTTCACGTTGTTCACGTGCACCGTGCGATTTGCGGACACCGTGTAAACCTGCTGCTGGCCTTGAAACTCGCTGACTGCGGCTTGCGGCACAAGCACTGCATTGTGGCGGACTTCAGTTTCTGCCCGCACACGGCCAAACTCACCGGGGCGAAGCACGTCGCCTGGATTGGGAAAGGCCGCAGCAATGCGAATGGCGCCCGTCTGTGCATTCAACTGGCGATCGACAAAGTCGATGTGGCCTTTGTATGGATAGACATCCCCATTGGCGAGAGTCAGAGTCAGCGGAATTTCGGAGTTGCCCTTCAACAGGCTTCCTCCGCCTTTGCGTGCACGCTCTACTAGCGCCAGGTATTCGCTGTCGCTGATAGAGAAATAGACCTTGATGGGGTTCAGCTGCGACACCGATGTAAGGACGGACTGAACATTGACAAGATTGCCCACCTGGGTTGTGGCTTGTCCGGCGACGCCGCTGATGAGCGAGCGAACTTGCGTGAAGCCGAGGTTCAGCTTGGCAGTATCGACGGCTGCCTGTGCTGTTTCAATGGCTGCTTCCGCTTGAGCTTTCTGCTGTATCTCGTTGTCGAGCTGGCTTCTGGCAATTGCACGCGCTTCAGCCAGCGGTCTGTCGCGGTTTACGTTGATATTGGCAAGAGCAAGCTGCGCTTTGGCTTGGCCCAGTTGACCTTCCGCCTGATGCAAGGCCGCTTCGAATGGGCGAGGGTCAATCTCAAATAGCACCTGGCCCTTTTCGACCTGAGAACCTTCGCGATAATCCTGCTTGATCAGGTAGCCGTTTGCTTGCGGCTGGATCTGCGCATTGACGTACCCGTCTAGAGTTCCGACCCATTCGCCCGTAACGGGAACATCTCTCTGATCCGCCTTCACCACCGAAACCGGCATGGCAGGTGGAGGACCCGCATTTGCTGAAGCATTCTTGCTCTCACACCCGGAGAGCATTGCACTGGCAAGTATTAAAAGTCCTGCGGAAGCAGCAAGCGCCGCAATATTGAGGGCGATCGTGCGTGGCCTGTGATTTGAATACACGACCATCTTCATCTCCATTCACGCTTGAGATCTCTATTAATTTGAATTGTTGGCTTTTGGGGAAGCCTTTGAACAGCAATGCAGAAGAGATGCTGCGGCTTTGATGCGGGATTCAGTAAAACAGCTCAACAGATGAAAGCGTTGTGAATTCAGCCCGTCTGAGAATCAGGCGCGCCGCCATTCTAAACATGTGCAATGAGATTCTCAAAAACGAATAGCCCGGCTGTTGTGCGGCCGGGCCATTCTGAATGAGTTCGTTTCTCTTTGATTGTTCTGCTATTTTTTCGGCGCGCCCTGTTGCATGCGCTGCATCTGATTCGCCGTAGATGGTGGAATGATGCCATTCATCCGGCCGTATTCAACCATTTGCCCGAAATGATCTCCATCGTCTGCGAGGACCAAGAGTAGTGAGGAGGCACGGGTTGAATTGCGCGGGCCGACCGGCGTCAGAATATTCTCCGGAGTGAACGTGGCAATCACCCTGTTTTGATATTCGAACGATGCTTTGAGCGCCTTCACAATCTCGTCCTTGCTCTTGAGCGAATCGAATGATTTGGGGTCTACATCGGTGTCCGGTTTAACGCCGAAGGGTGCAAACACCCGATACGGTAATGCGCAGAGGTGCGTGACCTGCTGAGCGAAGGTGTGAACAGTGGCGAATTCCGCGGGCGAGCCCGGCTTGAAAATCTCCTTGGACGGAGCGAAGTCATACTTGTCGGCCGGCATGGCCTCCGCGAGAGAAACAATATTGTTTTCAAAACGGGTAGCGGTTTGCGTGAGCGAAGCGACACCGCTGGCCGCGTCGGGAGAGGCGGCGGCCTGGGCAGCGCTTCCTGAGACAGGGACGACGGACGCGATAAGCATCGTGGCGATTTGGAGATACGCTGATCTCATTGGAGCACCTCGAAGTGGATTGAAAACCGGTTTGTTGGGGTGGTGCCGGGTGTTGGGGACGGCTAAATCAGCCGGCCAGAACCTAATGGATAACGTCACAGGCAGTGAATACGTTTGTCAAGACGAAGCCGCCAACCCGAGCCCAGGCTGACGCTGCTTTAGCGTTGCTGGAAGGGCTCGGAAAAATGAGATCGACAGCGTTGAGCGCGATTGTGTATGGATATTGTGCGCGCTGCTTAGATCTGCCAGCGAGCTTTGGTTAGAGTCAGGGAGGCCGGGAATGGAAAGTAGAGTTGCAGAGAGCGCGAAGCGGCAGCGCAGTTTGGGGCGCAGTATTTTGGCGCTGGTCGCCGGCTTTGTAGTGAATGTTGCGCTATCACTCGGGACGGATTTCCTGCTGGTGTCGATGGGTGTGCTGCCGTCGCTTGGAGGCGGCGCAATGAACGACACGCAATCGCTGATCGCGGCAAGTTACCGCACATTGTACGGTGTGATCAGTTCATACGTCGTTGCGCGCCTTGCTCCGTATGGGCCAGTTGGACATGCGCTGACCGGAGGCGCAATTGGCATGGCACTGGCCATGGCAGGCGCAGTGGCAACCTGGAACCAGGGGCTCGGCCCGCACTGGTATCCGATATCACTGGTAATTACGGCGCTTCCTTCAGCGTGGGTTGGTGGCAAGCTGGGAGCGATGCATATGGCGACCAGAAACTAATTGCGCTTGAATGGCTGAACTGAAAGGACTGCGGCGTAATCGCTTACTCGAGGATGAAATTGCAGAGAATAATGTGTGACTGCGGTAGCCTCGAATCAGATATAGCGAGAGTGAATGAGCAGAACGGGAGGCCGACGCGGCCGTCCCAGGTGAACACAGTCCATCTCCGCGGCGCGAGTGCGCAGGGGAGACAAGCGATACAGCATCGTAAGATCATCAAAGCAACAAGTCTGAAAATGCATTTTCGGGGCAGTCCCGCAATGGGATTGACGCATGCTCCCTTTCTGCGGACGAAACCAACCGTGGAGCAGTGGCCGGAAATGGCGGATAGATGGCTGAACAAAAAGCAAAATTGAAAAAGACGAGGAAGCGCAGCATAGCGAATCCAACCAGAGTGCCAAAGGCCGGCAGCAAGCCGAGCGTTGAGCGTAAAAGAAAACGCGCGGAGAAATCTGCGCTGGACAAAGTGTACGAGGCACTTGACTTGAGCGGGCCTGACGACACGGACGCGAATGGAGCGGAGAAGCTCTGCACGTCAGTGGATCGGGTGATTGCGAAGAGGTCAGTCGAAATTGCCAAGAAGCTGGCACAACGGACCGAAGAAGGAAACGTGACTAGCGCCAAACTGCTGCTGAATCTGGTTAGCCAGAAGAAGCAGCCGAGGAAGCCGAAAGAACCTTTTTCGAAGGCTCTGTTGGAGGTTGTCCAGAAGCTCGAGTGCGAGCCGGAGTGGACGAGCCCGCAGACACCAGAAAACGGGCAAACTACAGATCCGAAAATTAGGCAACTCCCGCCAGACGTGCATGTCTGACGGGAGTTTTTCGCTCTCGGGTCGCCTGTTCAACACGGGAAGACTGATAGAGCACAATAGCGTTCAATAAAGAGGGGCCAGTAAGCTGAACTGCTATTCTGGGCTCCTGCCGTTGCGCGCGCCAACTCTGTTGAAGGTCCTGGCATCGAAAGGCCAAGAGGATGCCAGAAATGTGCGCCAAAATACCCGCTCCAACTCCACGTGAAAATGAGACTTGCGTCGATGATGACGAGATCGTCGTAAACGACTCGCTGGGAACTGTGGACGAAGCCGATTCGACCGGCATCGACGAGGAAAAAGAAACCGGCGACGCCAAGAAGAATAACTTTCCCACCAAAGAAGATTGACATCTAAGGCCACGGCTTTCGGGAACGTCAGCCGTTCCGCTTGCCCGATCTGATCCGCCGGATTTCTTCCATGCGTTGGGCTAGCAGCTTTTCGCGGCCTTCCTGGGTTGGCTTGTAATAGCTGCGGCCACGGAGCGAGTCGGGAAGGCAATCCATGTCGGCTACTTTGCCTTCTTCGTCGTGCGCGTAGCGATACCCTTCTGAATAACCCAGATCTTTCATCAGGCGCGTTGGAGCGTTGCGTAGATGCAGCGGAACAGGCTGCTGCCGGGTTTGCTCCACATCGCCGCGAACCGCACCCCATGCGGTGTAAACCGCGTTTGATTTGGGCGCGAGGCACAGATAAACCACAGCTTCGGCCAGAGCGAGATCGCCTTCCGGTGAGCCAAGGAATTCGTAGGTGTCGCGTGCCGAAAGGCACAGGTTGAGCGCTTCAGGTGCGGCCAGGCCAATATCTTCCACAGCCATGCGAACAATGCGGCGGGCGAGATAAAGAGGGTCCTCGCCGGACGCGAACATGCGAGCGAGCCAGTAAAGGGCCGCATCGGCGTCGGAGTTGCGGACGCTCTTGTGCAACGCGGAGATCAGGTTATAGTGTTCCTCGCCCGACTTGTCGTACATGAGCACGCGCTGCTGCACTGCGGTAGATGCAAGCTCCTTATCGATGTGTTTTGCGCCTTCACTGGCCAGTTGTGCAGCGACTTCGAGCGTGTTGTAGGCACTGCGGCAGTCCCCACTGGAATAGGACGCGATAACGTCGAGGGCTTGGTCATCGGCCGTAAGTTGCAGGGCGCCAAGGCCGCGTTCACGATCTTCCAGAGCTTTACGCAACAAGCCTGCGATCTCTTCATCGCTGAGCGGCTCCAGCACATACACGCGACAACGCGAAAGCAGCGCCGAAATGATTTCGAAGGAAGGATTCTCAGTTGTAGCGCCGATCAGGCGGATGGTGCCGCGCTCCACGTACGGCAGAAACGCGTCCTGCTGTGCCTTGTTGAACCGATGAATCTCGTCGACAAAGAGGATCGTCCGCGAGTGCATCTCCGAGGCCTTGGCAGCCGCGGCCATCACTTCCTTGATCTCCTTGATTCCGCTGGTAACTGCGGAAAACTCAATAAAATTCGCCTTGGTGGTTTCGGCAATGATTTTGGCGAGGGTGGTTTTACCCACTCCGGGCGGCCCCCAGAAAATCATCGACCCTGTATCGTCTCGATCAATCTGCACCCGCAGCGGTTTGCCCGGACCAACAAGGTGCTCCTGACCGCTCAATTCTTCCAGACTGTGGGGCCTCATGCGCTCGGCCAGAGGGGCTGACTTATTGCGGGATGTTTGTGAGGGTAGCGGCTGAGCGGGGACGCTCTCGAACAGGCTCATCGATTCGCACCCTTGCGGCCGCGCAGTTTCACTTCCTGCTCGCGACGCTGACGGGAAGCTTCGTAGAGCGCCACGCTGGCGGCGACGGCTGCGTTCAGGCTTTCTACGGCTCCGGGACAGGAGATCGTGACTGGTTCGTCGGCGTGTGCGGCAATGGACTCGGAAACGCCGTTGCCCTCGTTGCCGAAAATAATCGCTACAGCGCTGGTGAGATCGACAAGATCGACGGGTTCTGCTGCCCGTATCGTGGTAGACAGAATGCGAACGCCGCCTTCGCGCAGATTGGTGAAGCACTCCGAAACGCTAGACGTGACCAGCGGGAGGCGGAAGATGCTGCCTGCTGAGGCGCGGATAGCTTTCGGGTTCCAGCCGCTCACGGTACCGGGTAAGGCGATTACGCCATCGGCTCCGAAGGCCTCTGCCGAACGCATAATGGTGCCCAGGTTCCCGGGATCCTGAATGCCGGCCAGCACGGGGATGAGCGGCACGGCATTTCGGCTTGGAGTAAGAACGTGGGCCCAGGTCCAGTCCGGCAACTCAATTAGCGCCGCCACCGGCTGAGGAGCCTCTGTGGCGAGCGCCGAATCGAGCAGTTCGCGGGCCATGAGCAGGATTTCGGTATCTGGAGGCAGCTGTAGCGGATCCAGGATGTGCTCAAATCCCTGCGCGGCAAACACGCAGGTGATGCGCAGTCCGGCCCTGAGCGCCTCCTCAATTAGGTTGGGACCCTCAATGCCGGCCAGACCGTGGCCCTCGCGGCCCGGAAAAGCGAGTGCCCGGCGCAGTTCTTTGAGGCGCGCGTTCTGCTTACTTTGTACAATGCGAACAGGCATCAGTGTAGAACCAAAACCTACTGAGCCGATTCTATGCCGTTTTACCGGTGCGGGGCAGGCTTGCGGGAACTTCTCCGGCGAGCTGAACTGCGACTTGCACCATGGCTGGTGCTGTGATAGCTTCCGTCTTTACAGCGTCTCCAATTCGGCTATTAAGGCAGGCCTGATTGTCCGCGGAAATTTTACGCGTCCATCCCGACGAACCTCAACCCGACCGCATCGACTACATTGTCTCGTGCCTGCGGCAGGGCGATGTTGTCGCTCTGCCGACCGACACCTTTTACGGTTTGGCCGTAGACCCGGTTAATCTATGCGCGGTTGAGCAAATTTACAAGATCAAAACCCGCCAGAAGCACAAGCCACTTTCGCTCCTGATTTCGAATTTGAGTCAGGCTTACGAACTGGCGCGGGATACTGATCCGCTGCTCGACAAGCTGGCAGACCGCTTCTGGCCCGGGCCGCTGACCATTATTGTCCGAGCGGGCACAAAACTGCCACTGCGTTCTACCGCCAATACCGGCAACGTGGCCCTAAGGATTCCGGATTCGGCAATTCCGCGAGCGGTAGTGGAAAAATTGGGCTTGCCCATTACCGCCACCTCGGCCAATCTGCAGGGTGCTGCGGAGTGCACCCATGCCGCGGCTGTACGTGACCAGATCGGCGACCGCATTCCGTTGATCATTGACGGAGGCCCGACCGGGCGCGCCGCACCCACCACGATCATCGATCTTTCCCTGGGCCCCGGCCGATGGGAGATTCTGCGCGAGGGAGCCATTCCCACCCACGAGATTGTGATGGTTTTACAGCGGTAGGTAACATATCAGTAATGCCACGAGCACGACTGGGGATGAGGATGTTTTCGCGGTCACAGCCCCCGCGCGCTCCTCGGTCTAAGATGGTGACCATGACCCTCCCAGCTGGTACGAATTCGCGATCGCGGATCACGCGGGCGCTGCTGGTATCGTTGCTACTGGCGGCCATTGCTGCTGCGGTGTGGTGCCGCTGGGTCTACGTGCAAATTGAGTCTTATTCCAACCAGGATCAGTCTGAGCCATCTGATGCCATCGGCGTATTCGGTGCTGCTGAGTACGATGGCCGACCGTCGCCGGTGTACCGGGCCAGATTGGATCACGCTTTTCAACTCTACAAGCGAGGGATCGCCCCCCTCATTATTACGCTCGGCGGCGATGGCGGCGATTCATACTCTGAAGGCGGCGTGGGACGGCAATACCTGATCGGCAAAGGCGTCCCGGAGCAGGAAATCATCGCCGAGACGCAGAGCCGGAACACCGAAGAATCGGCCAGGCGCATCGCCGTGATTGCGCGGGCCAACGGACTCCGCCGCCTCGTGATTGTGAGTGATGGTACCCACCTGTTCCGCATCCACGAAATTTGTGCGGCCGAAGGGCTGAACGTGCTGACCTCACCCCGTTCCGTAATTCCTGTCGAGGGCGGCGTGAGCGAGTTCGACAGGGTTCTGCATGAAATTCTGAGCTACACCGCGTGGCGAATGCATCTGTACTAAAGCGAGTCAGCGAATTGCGAATTCGCGAGCCGGCCAGTTATTCCGGCTCGGAGCTGAGGCTGACTCGCTTCGCTGCTAGTGCACAATCCCATGTAGCGGTGGAATCGGCGCAGGCGGACGCATGGTTGCCAGCACGAGGATGGCGACAATTGCGGCGGCGGCTGTGGAGAGAAAGTTCACAGCGTCATTGTTGAGCCAGCCGATTTTTTCGAAAGTCGCGCCCAGCAGGCTATCGAAGAACAGGCCGAAAACGCCGCCCCCAAAACTCAACAAAAACATTGTGCGGTCGCCGCTGAGCGCCCACGTTCCGGCTGCGGCTACCAGCCCTGCGGCAACTACACCGGCCAGGGTGCCGGCCACGGTAATGGCGCCGTCAGTGCCCGCTTCTACCTTGCGCAGCGTTGTGATCATGCGCGGACTGCCGCCGAAAACCTGTCCAATTTCTGATGAAGCAGTGTCCGCGGCGGCCTCAGCCAATGCAGCCAGCGCAATTGCAAACAGCGAGGCGGGTATCAGAGTCGTATTTGCAAAGCCGTGAGAATCAATAAGCCAGGACTGGAAAAACTCGCTGGAACCGATGGCGGCTATACCCAGATTGGCAGCAACTTGCGAAGGGGATCGTCCGCGCCTGCTTTCAGCCGTGCCGAGGCGTTCTTTTTTTAGGCGACCCAGCTTGGTTGTGACGAATGTAACGGCCACCACTGCAAGTACCGGAACGAAAGCAGTGTGCCACGGCAGATACGGAAAGTACGTGCTTGAGAACATGAGGCTCGCCAGGATGGCAGCTCCCGCAAGCGCGGCCCATGGGGTGGCTGCACGGACTTTCCACGTAACCAGGCCGAACAGGACGGCGAGCCCGAGCGTCCACACCGCCACGGGAGCGGACTGCCGGCTCCACCACTGAGCCTCAAGCAGCACGTGCGCGCCTATCCCCGGGAGCACGGCGAGAAGAACCAGCTTGGATTGCCAGCGCAAATCTGTTTGGGCCACGCTTCATCGTAACCTGAGCGGGATGTCCGTGATCCGTGGCTCAGCCGTGCTCGTCGTGCTCAATAATCTCTTGCCTTCGTTGGCCGCTGGGTTAGTATGGTTGGTGCTCTCCGCTCAGCTGATTTTTGAGGCCTGCGTTGAGCTGTCTGCGCTGCAGACCGTGCACTGTAATCGAGCTTTAAATGCAGGGTCAGATCGATCCTGGGGGATGCCATGAAAACTCATCACTTTGTTATCGCAATTCTTGCTACATGTATTGCATTGCCGGTGGCTGCGCAACGACGCGTGCCGAAGGACCTGAGCGGTGTGCGGGGATTCAACTACCAGAGCGCCGAGACCACTGGACACGCTGAGATGTGGGCGCAGTACAATCCCGCGGTCACAGAGCGCGATCTGGATTACGCCAAGCGGCTCAACCTGAACCAGATCCGAGTGTTTGTTCCCTATGCCGCCTGGGAGAAGGACAAGGAAGCGCTCAAGAAGAACCTGCAGCATTTTGTTCGTGCCGCTCATGCGCGTGGCATGGGCGTAATGCCTACCATGCAGTACAAGTTCGGAGAAGAGGCTGACAAGTCCAAGTGGGAAAATGCGCGGCCGTTTGTAACTGACCTGGTCGCCGACGTCGGCAAAGAGCCCGGACTTGAGATGTGGGACGTGGAGAATGAGCCGGACTGCTGTAAGCTGCCGCCCTCGCCTATGAACAAGGTGCGGATGGAACACGCCATGTACATGGCCAAAATGTTTCATGAAATCGATCGCGTGACGCCAGTAACGATTGGTGCAGCGTACTCGCCCAACATGATTGAAATGGGCGATGCGGTTGATGTTCTTTCGTTCCACAACTACCTTGAGACGCGTTCGCGGATTCGTGCCGACATTGCGCAGGCAAAAGCGTATGCGGCTAAAGTCGGCAAGCCGCTGATCAACACTGAGATTGCGTGTATCGCCCGCGAGAATCCGTATGACGTTGCTATTCAGGAGCACATGGATGCGCACGTCGGCTGGTACATCTGGGAACTGATGATTACCGGCCAGTGGGGAACAGTCCACGGGGTGTTTTATCCGGACGGCACGGTGCGCGACCCTTCAATCGTTGCGGCGCTGATGGGCTTCTTCCGCAATCGCGGCGAAAAAGTAATTGAGGATGTCCCTGACCGCGAGAACCATTTGACTGAAGCAGTAGCGAACAACAAGAAATGGCTTGCCGATCCGAATGGAGATTGGAACACCGGCCTTGATCTGGCTGAAATGTCCGTGAACCTGCTTGAGGCATCGCAATTGATCGCAATGCACGATCTGCCGTCGCGCAAACTGATGCTGATGCGCAACGGTGCGCCGGATCTGCCGGCGCTCCGCACTATGCTGCAAAGCTATACGGCGCTTCTGGAGCCGTTTCAGCTTGCTCCCGGAGATCCGCGCCGCAGCCGTTCTGGGCCGCCTCCGGGCGCCATTCCCGCTGCACCCAAGAACTGAACCGCTCACCCATCAAGCCCCGCGGCTAAAAAGCTGCGGGGTTTTGCTTTTGTATAATCGCCGCAATGTTGCTGGGAGATTGCCTTTGAAGCCACCCGGAGTTGCGGCAAAACTAATGCGGCGGCGAGGACGCGACCACTGGGGTCTGTCGCCGGAGGATGTGCGCACGCTACGTTCGTTGAAGACGCCGGCGCAGATTCAGAAGTTCGTTGATGCGTTGACGTACAAATATGCAGACACTGCGGCATCTCCGAAGCGCGTATTGCGCGAACGCAAAGGTCATTGCCTGGAAGGCGCGCTAGTCGCCGCGGCTGCGCTGCGCGTCAACGGATATCCGCCGTTGCTGATGGACCTCGAAGCAGTGCATGACGATGACCATGTGCTAGCCATTTATCGCCAGCTCGGGTTGTGGGGAAGCATCGCGAAATCGAATTATGCCGGGTTGCGGTTTCGCGCGCCTGTCTACCGCACCCTGCGCGAACTGGCAATGAGCTATTTTGAGCAGTATTACAACTTGCGTGGCGAGCGCACGTTGCGCACCTATTCCGTGCCGGTGAATTTGGCGCGCCTTGACGGTAAACATTGGATGACGGCGGAAGAAGACGTCTGGTGCGTCACCGATCTGCTCGTAGATGCGCGGCACTATCCGCTGATGCCCGATAAGGTCGCTCGCGCACTTCCGCGCGTGGACCGCCGCAGTTTTGAAGCGGGCATGCACGGCTCAGTAAAACATTGAACCCGCGGCTTAGTTGCGGCTCGCACCGTGTCATAGGTTGAGCAAGTCAGCGCAGCTACTGCGGCGGATTCGCATTGTCGAAGTGAATTGTGGATTCGCTGGCGAAGCGGTGGTAGTCGGTGAAATCGATTCGATTGTCGTAGACGCTCTTGCTATCTTCCATGTGAACCAGAGAGCGGGTCGGCAGATTGTAGATTTTGCCGGCGATCTCGCGCGGAGCAAATTCAATGCTACGTTGCGCAATTCGGATCGGGAAATTCGGCGGCAGATCCAGATTAGAGGAGATTTCCAGCACATCCTTTGTCTTGGGATCGATTGACACCTTCCCCGAGATGGCCACCAGGATTTCCTTGTCACTGTCTCTGGCGATCACTTCGGTGCCGGATTCTTTCGGGACCACAAAGTCATACACCCAGGCATGCCGCCCGTGCACATTGGCCGCCCGCCCCCAGGTGAACGCTGTGTGCGAAGTGGGGTCAAAGATCTCAACGAGCAAACTGCCGAACTCGCCTTCCGAAATTGCCCCCTTGAAACGCAGATGATCCACGCCATGCACTTTCTTCCCGTTCACGGTGAGGACTTCGTAGCTTTCTTTGCCGCCTACGTAGGTGAGTTGCTCTTCGATGACGTCGCTCGAATAGCCGGAAGCGCCTGCCATGCTGGCAATCGGAGAGCGGCCGGAAATTCCCGCGCCCATGTTGGCGCTATTGTCCCCGTTACGGCCCGTCGAGCGGTGCGTCGTCTGGGTGCAGATAAAGTCGGGCAGCACGTGCGTGTATTGGATCGCAAGCGTGCGAGCGGACTCGAGCACGCTGCTCTGATCGGCGGAAAGCTGTGCGGTTTCAAGGCCGTAGGCGCCAGGTGCAAGCAATGCCAGGAGGGCGGCGAATTTAAGACAACTCAACATTTCCGCCTCGGTATTCAGGCCAAAATACGTCCCAGCCATGATAGCGGATTTTGAAATCCGCCGTTTGAAATGTGGGATGCGGGGAGTCTGCTGCGGGGCGTCTAATACACTTGCCAACGGACTGACTGGCGGGCTCAGCAGCGTAGGTCCGCGAGGCAACAAGTACGAGCAGGAGCGTAGCGGTCTTGTGAGCTTCCAACGAGAACGACTCCACGGCAAAGCACGAGATAAGCGCTTTGCGCCATGGTAGCGGATCAGTTCGTACCCATTTGAAATGCTGTGACGATTGGCCTGTCTGACTTGAAACAGCTATTTGGGATTATCGGAGTCGAAGTGGATTGTGGACTCAGAGGTAAAGTGGTGATAATCCTTGAAGTCAATCTTGTTGTCGTAGGTCCTCCCACGATCTTCCATACGCATCTCGGAGTGGGCAGGAAGGCAGTACTTTCTACCACCAATGTCCTGATCGGCATACAACACTTCGCGCATCACATTATGCATTGAGAAGGTGCCTGGCACATCTAGCGTGGAGGAGATTTCAAGAACGTCCTTTGTCTCTGGGTCGATAACTACCTTGCCGGAGTAGGAGACGACGATGGACCTGTTCGTCGGTTGATCGATGACAGTTGTTCCCGACTCTTTCGGCACTCGATATTTGAATGCCCATGCACTCCGGCCGTCTACACGCTCTTCGCGGTCCCAGCTAAACACAGTGTGCGATGCAGGATCAAATATCTGCGACGTCAAAGAGCCGAATTCGCCCCAGGAGATGGCGCCGTCTAGTTGTGCGTGAGTGATGCCGGGTGCTTTTCTGCCGTCGATTGTGAGAACAACATATTTTTCTTTTCCCCCGACGTAAGAGAGCTGCTCTTCGACGATGTCGCTCAGGCTATCCAAAACAACCGACGCGAAACTGCCCGACATGTGCGCGGTGACCTCGCGGCGCGTGGTCTGGGTGCAGATAAAATCGGGCAACCTTTGCGTGTACTGGAGCGCGTAGGCACGGGCGTCTTCAAGAACACTCGTCTGCTCGGCGGACAGCTTCGGTGAAGGGCCGGCAAATGCCGTAAGGGAAGCAAAGAACAACAGAACCGCGGCCGTCTTACCGTAAATCAACTGTTAGCCCCCAACAAAATGCCTTGTATTTCGTTCGCGCCATCATAGTCTATTTTAAGAACGCCGCATGAATGCTTATGCGGTGAACGGGCCCTATGTAGCAAAAGAGCTAACGTGCGTGGCGTTTGCATTTCAACTCGCCGCGATGCGGGGAGAGATATGCATCGGTATCGGACTCCATTCGCCGTTTTTGTCGGCATCGTTTCTGTTTTACTCTCGGTTCAGGCGCAGTCGCCTGTTCCGCAGAACGTAATTGAGCGCACGGGCGAGACCATCGTTCTTGAACCGTACGCGCCGAACATTATTCGTGTCACGCTCAGCCTGCAGCCGGAGCCCGCGAAAGGAGCGCCCGGGTTTGGAATTGTTGCCAAGCCCGCGAACGCAGGTTGGAAGCCAAGCCAGACGGAGCGGGCCGATGTATACGCCAGCGACCGGATCACCGTGACAGTAGACCGGCCGCGGCCCAGCGGCAGACCGCCCGTGCAGACCCAGGTCGACATCGGCAAGTACTTCAATGGGTCGACGCCGGGTGCCCACATCACCTTTACCACCCCGAATGGCAAAACACTGCTGGAGATGAAGGGTTGGTCGCAAGCCGTTCCAAATCATAAAGACGGTACGGCATTTCTGGAGTCCCAGCGCAGGCCGAGCGATCCCCCTTTCTTTACCGTTGGCGCAACTTTCGCTTCGCCCGATGACGAGCACTACTACGGCCTGGGTCAGAACCAGGAGGGCTTCCTCGATCACCGCGGACACGCTGTGCGGTGCTGGAATGACTACCTGGCAAATGCGGCGCCCAGCTATTGCGTGCCGTTCATGATCACAAACAAAGGCTACGGTCTGCTGTGGGATAATCCATCGCGCACCACGATCGAGCCGGGCTTCAATGAGGAGACTCGCTGGAAATCCGAAGTCGGCGAACGCGTATCATTCTTCGTGGTTGCCGGAAACACGAGCGATGAAATCTACGCAGGCTATCGATTGCTCACCGGACCCACGCCGATGTTGCCCAAAGCGGCATATGGATACATTCAGTGCAAGCAGCGCTACGCCAGTCAGGATGAGTTGCTTGCCGTTGCCAAAGGATATCGTGATCGCCACTTGCCCGCAGACGTCCTGGTAGTGGACTGGTTCTACTACACCAAAATGGGGCAGATGGATTTCGATCCGAAGTTCTGGCCCGATCCGAAAGCCATGAACAAGAAGCTGCACGACATGGGATATGAAACCATGATCAGCGTGTGGCCGCGCTTTGTGCCTGACAGCCGTTACTATGCGCAGTTGAAGGACAAAGGTTGGTTCATTCATCTTGCTGACGGCACGCCGGTCAACGGCCTGCCTTATGACCGTGCCGGTTCAGACATCGACACCACCAATCCGGAAGCCGCGAAATGGTATTGGAATACCATCCGCGACAACATCTTGAGCCAGGGGTTCGATTCCATCTGGGCCGACGAGACCGAGCCGGACTTGCCGCCCGATGGAGCCTACCTGCACGTCGGGCCGGGGACGCAGTTCTTCAACGTGTATCCACTGTTTCATGTCGGCGCAATTTACGACGGCTTCCGGCGCGACGAGCCCTCCAAGCGCGCGCTGATACTTTCGCGCGACGCCTACCTCGGCGTGCAGAGCAAAGGCGCAATCGTGTGGTCGTCTGACATTGCGCCTACGTGGGACACGCTTCGGCGCCAGATCGCCACTGGGCTCGATGTCACCGCGTCGGGTATTCCGTATTGGTCCAATGACACCGGCGGATGGCAATATCTCCCGGCTGTGCACAAGCCGGCGCACAGGCCGCTGCTTGAGCCGGACGACGCACGCGCCACGGTAGGTGGGTATGACGACTATCCGGAACTCTATACACGCTGGTTCCAGTACGCCACATTCTTGCCGATTTTCCGCACGCACGGCAGTCGGCCAGCGAACGAGGTGTGGTCGTACGGAAAGCAGGCCGAACCGATTCTGGAAAAGTATCTTCGGCTCCGTTACGAATTGATACCGTACATCTACTCTCTTGGCTATAAAACATGGATTACAGGCGCGCCGATCATGCGGGCCTTGCCGCTAGATTTCGCGAGCGATCCTAACGTCGCCGACATTCGCGATGAGTACATGTTGGGCCCGGCGTTCCTGGTGGCTCCCATAACCGAGCAGGGAACCACGAGCAGGCAGGTCTATCTACCCGAAGGAACCGATTGGTACAACTGGTGGACCGGAGAGCGCGCAAAAGGCGGCCAGACCATCAAGGTCGCGGCGCCTATCGACACGATTCCGCTGTTTGTGCGGGGAGGTTCGATTGTGCCTTTGGGCAGCGTCGTTGAGAGTACCCATGAGAAGCAGTCGGTCACAAAACTGAGAGTGTTTCCCGGCGCGGACGCCGACTTCACGATGTTCGACGACGATGGATCCACCTACGCCTATGAAAACGGCGGCGGAACCGTCACCCGCCTGCACTGGAACAATGCAGGACAACGGCTCACCCGTAATGGAGCACCCGTGGAAACGGGGCTCGTTGAGGTCGCAAAATAGCCAGTACCCCGGCCGGCGAATAAGGCCTGCCCGCCTGATCCCGGAATCCCTCAGCCTCGCGTCTAAAGGACATACGCGCATGGAGTTGCTGACTGAGCGCTGAGGGTGCCGGTGCATGTTTTTGCCCGGTCCGGCTGATTTACAATCTCAAAGTAAGCAGGAAAGATCTGAATGAGTCTTTTTCCCATGAGTTCAGGCAGGGCGCGCGTGCGTCTGTTTCAGGCGGGTGCGGCACTGGCAGCGGCAGTTTTGATGGCCGGATGTGGCAATAACTACCGTCCCGTCGTGACGCCGATCAATCCGAGCGGCCCGGCCGCACAGCCTACATCCTATGCGGTGGTAATTTCTTCGCCATCGGCCACCACCCCAGGCATCGTAACCATTCTGGATTATGCTGGTGACACGGTGATGGCCAGTGCGCCCATCGGGCCGGGCCCCAGAACATTTGTGCTGGATCAACTTGGCTCCACGGGATACACGGTGAACAGCGACGGAACGCTGGCCAATTTCCCCATTACGACCACGCTCCAGGCCAAGCTGGTCACTTACACAACGCTGGCCTCAAACGCGAAACCATTGAATTTCCTGGCGCCATCTGCCGGGCTTTGGGCCACTGACCTCACTGGCAACATGGTCGATATCTTCCAGTTAAGCCCCGCCTCCTTCAAGCTTGCGGTTCCCGTTGCGCCTACGCCGGTTGCCATTGTCGGCAGCCCAACCCTGGCCGGCCAGCGCGAGTACGTCGTGAGCCAGAACTTTGCTGATCCAACGGGCTTGGCGTGTAACACCGCGCCTGCAAGCCAGCCCACGGGCGTAGCCACGCCGATCGAAATTCAGTCGTATACAACCGATCCGCCGATCTCGGTGGGACGGTGCCCGGTTTACGCATTGCCCAGCACAGATACCAAGCGGATCTTCATATTGAACCGCGGAAGCGATACGGTCTCTGTCATCAACGGACAATCGAATGCATTGAACCAGTGCACGCCGTTTATCGACGGGCAGACGGGACGCACTGTGACCTGCCATCCCACCCTGCCGCTTTCAACTGCAGCGGTCACTGCAACGGGCATCAGGCCACCAAATGGAACGGCTGGAATGACTGCCACCGCGGAGCCGGTTTACGCCGAGTACAACGCGGCCACCAGTCAGCTTGTGGTCGCCAACTATGCTGGAGGAACAATCAGCGTCATCGACGTGAGTCTCGACCAATTCGGCAACGACAGTCCGACGTTCGGCACCACATACACCATTCCCGTTGGCAAGAATCCAGCCAGCGTCACCGTTCTATACGACGGCAGCAGGGCCTATACCGCCAACCAGACGGACGGCACAATCACGATTGCCAATCTGACGAGCCACTCGGTCGAGAAGACGCTCACGGTCGTTGGGCATCCGCGCACAATTGTCTCCACGCAAAACTCGCTGTTCGGCAAGATCTACGCTGCTTCGCCGGATTCACCTTACGTGACGATCCTGTCAGCAGCCACTGACCTCGTGGATACCACGGTGCTGGTCCAGGGCAACGTACTTGATATTCGCACGACAACGCAGAACGGCATCAGTGGCAATGGGAACGTAACAAGCCGCACGCCGGGCTTCGGCGAGCCATGCAACATGCCGGGACTGCCCACGCCGACTGGGACGCAGACCGCGCTGCAGGCCTGCCAGGCGATTCCGTAAAGCAGTTCACAAGTTTACGAGTCGGCCAATTTCGAGTTTCCGGTTATTGGCGGTGGGCTCAATTAGCTTGTAAACTCGTCAGCCTGCAAACTCGACGACCTTGTCAACTGCCTCAAAAACGCGCGTGGATCTGCTGCTGGTGGAGCGGGGGCTTGTCCCAAGCCGCGAACGGGCACGCGCATATATTCTCGCCGGTCGCGTTCTCATTAACGAACAAAAAGTAGATAAGCCGGGAACCTCGGTCGCCGGGGATTCAGAGGTGCGGCTACTGGGCGACGATATGCCTTACGTGAGCCGCGGTGGGCTCAAATTGGCGGGCGCGCTGGAGAATTGGCACATTAACGTGGAGGGCCGAGCGTGCTTGGACATCGGCACTTCGACAGGCGGCTTTAGCGACTGCCTGCTGCAGCATGGCGCTGCCCAGGTAACGGCAGTGGACACCGGCTTTGGGCAGATTGCGATGACGCTTCGTAATGACTCGCGTGTCCGCCTCATGGAACGCACCAATGCGCGTCTTCTGGAAGAGGGAGCACTTGCCGCAAAGCAAGGCGAGCCCGATCTGACGCTGCTGGTCATGGACGTTTCATTCATTTCCGCGACGTTGCTGCTGCAGCCTGTGCTCGCGGCCGCCCCGGCGCTGACTGAAGCCGTTGTGCTGGTGAAGCCGCAGTTTGAGGCGGGGCGCGAACACGTCGGCAAGGGCGGTATTGTGCGCGATCCTGAAGCGCACGAGCTGGCAACCGCCAAAGTCGCCGATTGCGTGCGTGGGCTTGGGTGGAAGGTAATCGGAACCATTGCATCGCCGATTACTGGGGCAGAGGGCAACAAGGAGTTTCTACTCTACGCAAAGAAAGACTAACGATTCAACAAGTCAGCGGGTTTTCCGCGTGACGGAGTTCGCCCATTATTCAACGTGCGTCGCGCACTGATCCATTACACTTGATCGCATGGCTCGGGTCGCAATCGTTTCAAAACCGCACAAGCAAGAGCTGAGCCGGATTCTGCCGGAACTCATTGAATGGCTGCACAGCCACGGCATGGAGCCGCTGCTCGATCGCGAAGGTGCGCTGCGCACGGATGCTGCTCCAGCAGCAGACCGCAGCGACATGGTGGCGTGGAAGCCTGACCTTGTGATTGTGCTTGGCGGAGATGGAACGCTACTGGCCGCAGCACGCGTATTTGCGGCGTCTGGCACGCCGATTCTGAGCGTGAACCTTGGCTACCTGGGGTTTCTTACAGAAATTAAACTGGCGGACCTGTACCCTACGCTCGAAAGCTGGTGTGCAGGATGCCGCGAATATGACGAGCGGATTATGCTCCACGCTGCGCTATGGCGTGATGGGAAACAGCATTCCTGCTATGAAGCTCTCAATGAAGTGGTAGTGTCGAAGGGCGACATTGCCCGCATGGGCGAGTTCGCAGTGGAACTCGATGGCAAGAAAGTGGCGCGGTTTCGTGCCGACGGCGTCATCGTATCCACGCCTACCGGATCCACAGCCTACACACTCGCGGCCAACGGTCCGATTCTGACGCCAGATGTGGATGCGTTGGTCGTGACGCCGATTTGTCCGCATCTGCTTACCCTGCGGCCGATTGTTGTGCGCGGCGATGCAAACTTGAAAGTGAAGGTTGTTGGAATTCCTAACCTGGCGCTGCTGACCGTTGATGGTCAACAGGCAGTTGAACTTCGGCTCGGTGACGAGCTTCGCTGCCGTCGCTCGCAACATACCGTGAAGCTGGTGCGCATAAACGAGAGCGGCTTCTTTGAAGCACTGCGCAGCAAACTGAGTTGGGGAGAGCGGTGAGACCGGGAACAAGGGAATAGGGAACAAGTTCCGGATATACCTGACTCGGCTTGTCTTTCATGCCCTTGTAAACTTGTACCCTGACCTCTCGTACCTTGCCCCTCGTTTCCAGCTCTTCAATGCGTCAGTTCCTGCAACAGCACCTTGGCTTTTGCTGCCAGGGTGCTTGCGCCGTCTACGTCGCCGGATTTCAGGGCTTCGCGGGCTTGCTTCAGATTTTCGCGGATGTGCGCCGCGGTGGTTTGTTCCTGATCGTCCAACTGGCGGGTAATGCCCTTCAGGACACGCTCGATCTCATTTAGCGCGATCTCCGTCTGGCTCCGCGCTCCTGCAGGGTCTCCGGTTGAGAGCTGACCAATGGCGCTAACCACGGGCTCTCCGCTGGACGCCTGCTGGGATTCAGGGACAGGGGGCGTGGTCGGAGGCTTTTTCCGCTTGGGCGGGCGCTTTGCAGTTTCGTATGGCAATCTCGTTTCAGAAACTTGCGGCTTATTCGGGATAGTTACTTCGGGCGGCGGCTCTTGGGCAGGCAGCGGCCCAGTGGTACGGGTTTCGATTTTGGGCGCGACCGGAGGCGCAGCTGCCTTTTGGTTCCTATGGAACCAGCACCCGGTGAGAAACCAGGGGAGTACCCACGCAACAATCTTGGCAGGTATCCTCATCCCGCAAGCCCTTTCTCAATTTCAACACTCGCCGGTTGCAGATGCCGGCGTCCCCAGTCCGTGGCTGAGAGAGGAATTCGCAATCTGAACTCCGTGCCACGTTCTGCTCTTGATTGTACGTCGATGCTTCCGTGATGTAACTGGATAATGCGGTATGTCATGGATAGACCGATACCGCTGCCTTCCGTTTTTGTCGTGAAATAGAGATCAAATATTTTCTCTCGAATTTCGTCGGGAATTCCCGTACCTTCATCGCTGATACGCAGGATTGCCGACTTTCTGTCTTCTTCAAGAACAACTTCGAGCCTTCCGCCATCGGGCATCGATTGAGCCCCATTCAGGATCACATTCAGGACCGCCTGCTTGAGCAGATCGGCGTCCACATTGGCAACGAGCGGCCCAGTCGGCATGGTAGTCACCAGCGTGACATTGCGCGCCGGCAGTTCCGCCGCGGCAAGCGACAGCACATCTCCTACGACGGTGCGCAAATCCTGCTCACGCAGCTCCAACTCGACGGGGCGCGAGAAATCTACCAGCATCTGCACCACGCGATCGAGCCGGTGAATTTCGCTTTCGATTACGTCCAGATGGCGCGCCGCCGGAGGGCTCGTGTCCCCCAGCTTGTTTTTGAGCAGTTCCAAATGCACCACAATAGCGTTGATCGGGTTTTTGACCTCGTGCCCTACGCCCGAAGTAAGTCGGCCGATTGCTGCCATGCGGCGCGAGAGTTCCAGTTCCGACTCAATGGCTTCAGCAGTTTCAAGATCGTGCAGCGTGACCAGCGCGCCTAGTCCCTGCCGGGTATCTTCGTCGTGAATGAACTCAAGCGAAACCTGAATGCGGCGACCCGTTTCTGTGCGGACTTCTTCATTCACCAAGGTCGCGCGGGCCTGGTAAGCGTCCCCCAAAAAACGGCCGAGGACGGTGGAGGAGTTGAAGAGGTCGCGTGCGTGTAGGCCAAGCTTGGATTCGCGCGGCAGCTCCAGAAAGCGGCGAGCCGCTTCCGACACCAGCACCGCCCGGCCATCTGCGGTGAACAGAAGAATGCCGTCCTGCAGGTTCCCGAGAATCTGGTCAAGATTTTCCGTCAGCGCAGAGAAGACTTCTTCAACATTGCGCATGCGCTGCCCAATTCGTTCAATCTTCGTGGATACTTGCGCAGCCGTGTCCAGGTTTGGTCGTGGCTTTTGCTCGTTTGCAGGCACCGCCTCACCGGCAGCTGAAGCAGCAGCAGAGGTCCAGTAGTCCAGCCGCCGGCTGATACGCTCCATCGGCTCAAGCGCAATATTGCTCAGCAGGAACGCAGCCATCAGCGCAGTAAGCAGGGCAGCACCCATAAGGGAAACCGCCTCGGTTCGCCACGGAAGATAAAACGCCGCCAGCAAAGTGGTGCGGATGCCGACATGCACTGACGCGAACGGCTTGCCGTTGTTATCCAATGGGACAACGACGTCGTAGACCCGCGGCGGCCCAAAGACCAGCGGAATCAGCTTGAACGAACTCGTGTCAAGCAACTGCGTAAAGTCCGGTCGGTTCGGAAGCGGCTTGTCCTGGTTGTCCGGCGAAGTGCTTAACAATGTTATGGAATGGCTGTCGCTTATGTTGACGTCATAAACAGTCAGCGAATAGAGATTGACGGAACGAACTACCGACTGCAATTCCTGGCTGCTGCGTACTGCAGAAACCATGAGCGCGCGAAGCTCGCTGGGATCATTCGGATTCACCGTCTGATCGCGGAGCCCCGCCTCGAGCGCGTGCTGCAAGGCAAACCTTATCTGCTCGGCCACCATCAGGTTCGTGTCGTACGACTGCTTGACGGCAGCGCTCAGCATCTGGCTCGCATAGATCAGCGACTCAGCCGCGGCAATAACGAACACCAGGGCCGTGATGGCCAGAACGAGTTTGGTCTTGAGACGCATGACTCAGTCGGTGCTATTTTCCTGGCGGGTGCGGCCGTATTCCTTAAGCTTGTTGTGGAGGGTTTTCAAGCTCACGCCAAGAATCTCCGCCGCCCGCGTTTTGTTCTGTCCTGTAGCCTCAAGCGTTCGCTGGATGAGCAGTCGTTCGGCCTCGTCCACGGTGGTGCCAACATGCATCGGAATCATACTCTGATTCGTGCTTTGCGCCGCGACCGGTTGAGGCTTGGCAAAGCCCGGCGCCAGATGCCCCACGTCCAGAGGTGCGCCGTCGGGGCAAAGAATAACGGCACGCTCAATGGTATTGCGCAGTTCGCGTACATTGCCTGGCCAACTGTAGTTCATCATGCGGTCAACCATGGATTGCGCAACCCCCGAGACCCGGCGGTTATGCTTCTCATTCATCTGCGCCAGGATGGATTCCGCCATCAGCGGCAGGTCTTCCATGTGCTCCCGCAGCGGCGGCATATGTATATTGAACACATTCAAGCGATAGAAAAGATCGGCGCGCAGATGCCCTTCGGCAACAGCGGTGTTTGGGTCGCGATTGGTAGCTGCTAGCACGCGAACATCAATCTCCTGCTCAGTGCGCGCGCCCAGGCGGCGCAGCCTGCGTTCTTCAAGCACGCGCAGAAGCTTGGCCTGCGTTCCATTGGGCATCTCACCAATCTCGTCCAGCAGAAGGCTGCCGCCCGCCGCGAGTTCAAAGCAGCCTGAACGGCGTTCCACTGCGCCTGTGAAGGCGCCTTTTTCGTGCCCAAATATCTCGCTCTCGATGAGTGTTTCAGGTATTGCCGCGCAATTAACGCCGACAAACGGCTTCGTCTTGCGCGGACTTAGTTCATGCAGCGTGCGCGCAACCAATTCCTTGCCCGTGCCGCTTTCTCCGGTAATGAGCACATGTACGTTCGAAGGTGCAATCTGCTCAATCAATCCAAAGATCTCCCGCATTGGCTTGGAGTTGCCCACCAGCGAGCCCAGTACGCCACTCTCGCGCAAACGCCGCCGCGCCACCTCAAGCTCGATCTCGGTTTCGCGCTGGCGCGTTGCATTGCCCAATATCGTCCGCAGGCGCGTAGCGTCGACCGGCTTCTGCAGAAAGTCGTAAGCGCCCAGCTTCATGGCCTCAACAGCAAGTTGAATGGAACCCATGGCGGTAAGTACAACAACAGCTAAATTCGAGTGCTGGCCGTTGTTTGCTTCGGCCAGCCTGGTCAGTAGGCCGATACCATCCAGGCGGGGCATCTTCAAATCGGTGACCACAATAGCCGGGTCCCAAGCCAGGATTTTGTCCCAGGCTTCGATGCCATCCCGCGCAGTTTCAGTACGGTAGCCCCAGCCGGAGATAAGTTCGGCCAGGCCCATCAGCGCGTTGGGCTCGTCTTCCGCAATAAGGACTTTCACTGCATTCTGCATAGTGTCTTGGGGCTCAAGGAATCAACTTAGTCTATTCTATGCACTCGAGCCGGACTGTCCGGCCTTTTCACTTAGTTCAGCCCAGCGGGCATAAAGCTCGTCGCTCTCTAATTGGGCAGTGTCGAGTTCCGCCAGCGCCTGCTGAAGCGCGGCAGCATCGGTCGCAATTTCAGGTTCTTCAACGCGGTTGCGGGCTGCAGCCAGCCGCTCATCTGACGCCTCAACCCGCTGCTCAATGGTGGCAAATTCACGCGCTTCAAGATACGAAAGCTTCTTCCTGGCACGGATGTCGGCTTTAGCAGTCTCCGCGGACGTGGCCTGTGAATTCTCGTCCCCTCGCACCCTTGGAGCCTTGCTGCCTGTTTTGCTGGCCTGCGATGCCTGCTCCTGCTCGGTCATCCAGTCTTCCCACTGGGAATAATCCGCAAAACGGCCAATGTGCCCACGGCCATCCAGACCGAGAACGATGCTGGAGACGCGGTTCAGCATGTAGCGGTCGTGAGTAACCAGTACGAGTGCGCCAGGAAATTCGAGCAGATTGTCTTCGAGTATTTCCAGCGTGGCCAGGTCGAGATCGTTCGTTGGTTCATCAAGCAGCAGCACGTCGGCACGCTCAAGCATCAGCTTGGCGATCAGCACGCGGGCGCGCTCGCCGCCAGAAAGGTTGCGGACCGGCTGATTAAGCTGCTCGCTGGTGAAAAGAAAGCGCGATGCCCAACTGGCTACGTGAATAGTGCGGCCCTGGTAGTTCACGCCGTCGCCTTCAGGCGCCAGTGCCCGGCGCAACGTAAGGCTCTCGTCAATGTCGCGCATCTGGCTCAGGTACACAAGACGCAGTGCATCGGCGCGACGAATACTGCCTTGTACAGGTCCAATCTCTCCGCGCAGCAGCCGCAGCAGCGTGGTTTTGCCGCTGCCGTTAGGGCCCACAAGCCCCACCTTCATGCCCGCCGTCAAAATAAAATTGAAGTCTGCAAACAAGAGCCGCGCCTGATCGCCTTCATCCTGCTCGTTCTTACCCCCGGGCACTACGCAGGCTACGGCTTCGAACTCAACCAGGCGCTTGGTCTTGCGCTCAGAGGCCTCAAAATCGATCCCGGCGAAATTGACGCTGGTGCGCGAGTCCATTGCAGCTAATTTACCGATCATCGCATTGGCGGTATCGATGCGCGCTTTCGATTTTGTGGTGCGAGCCTTGGGCCCGCGGCGAAGCCATTCAATTTCGGTGCGGACACGGTTGCGCAAACTCTCCTGCTGGCGGGCTTGCGATTCGAGATAAGCCTGTTTCTCTTCGAGGAACTTGCTGAAATTTCCTTTCACGCGCAGCAGCCCCTCGGCAAACACCCGGTTCAATTCGATAATTTGCGTCGATGTGCTTTCGAGGAAGTAGCGATCATGGCTTACCGTCACAACGGCGAAGGATGCGTTGGCCAGCAGTTCCTCCAGCCATTCAATGCCGGCCAGATCCAAATGGTTGGTAGGCTCATCCAGCAGCAGCACATCCGGCGCGCCAATCAGGGCTTCCATAATGGCCAGGCGCTTGCGCCATCCGCCGGAAAGCGACGCCGCTTCCGCACTCAGATCGTCAAAGCCTGTTCGGCCAGCCAGTTCCCTCAAACGTCCTTCGCGTTCGTTTTCATTCACGTTTGCGGCCGTCAGAGCGTTCTCAAGCACTTGGCGCACGGTAACGGCAGCAGGGAACCGGGAGTCCTGCGGAACGTAAGCGGCGCGAGCTCGTTTGCGCACCGCAAGCTCGCCGGAGTCCGGCTCGACCTGCCCGGCAAGTAAAGCCAACAGCGTAGATTTTCCGGCGCCGTTAGGGCCGATGAGTCCAATGCGGTCGCCCTCATCCACCGTAAGCGAGATATTTTGAAACAAGGGAGTTGCGCCAAATTGCTTGGTTACGGATTGTGCGTTGAGGATCGGGGGCATCTCTTCAAGATTACTGTGTCGGGCTAGGCGGTTTCCTGTTTTGCTGGCTTCCGGAATCGGGAAGCAAGCGGCGTTTTCCTTGAGAAAATACCCACTCATTGGGTCAACCCGAGAGGAACCAAATCGAGAGCGCTCTGGCGCACCGACCCCGCGCCTTGGACTTCGCTACAATGTATCGGCGAATATTGGAGCAGAGCAGTTATGAAGAAAATTCATTCATTTTGGACGAGGACTGTCTTGTCAAAGATTTCAACGCTGGTCACCGCGGGCGCCGTTGCACTTTCATCGGGCGTTTCAGGTGCGCAAAATGCGCCCGCTGAGTTTGGCCCTTCGAATCCGTTTTATGCGCCCAGCACGCTTCCGTTTCATGCACCGCCCTTCGACAAAATCAAGGACGCGGACTATCAGCCCGCCATTGAAGCCGGCATTGCGCAGAGCATCGCTGAAAATGAGGCCATTGCAAACGATCCTGCTGCGCCGACATTTGAAAACACCATCGTAGCCATGGAGAGAAGCGGCCGCCTTATCGATCGCGCTATGTCGGCCTTTAACGGCGTAAGCGGAGCGGACATGAACCCGGTACTGCAGAAGACGCAGGACGAGATTGCGCCGAAACTCGCGGCCATGCAGGATGCAATCCTGCTGAATGCGAAATTGTTTGCGCGAGTTGAGAAGATCTATAACGAGCGGCAATCGCTCAAACTCGATCCGGAAGCCCTGAGGCTCGTCGAGTATGACTACCAGCAGTTTGTGCGTGCCGGTGCGCGGCTTTCAGACGCGGACAAAGCTGAGTTGAAAAAGCTGAATGAAGAAGAAGCGAACCTGACTACAGCTTTCATTTCAAAGTTGCTGGCTGCCACCAAAGCCGCCGCGTATAGCACCAAAGACAAGGCCGCACTGGCCGGCCTGACCGATGCGCAAGTCGCCGCGGCCGCGGATGCCGCCAAGGGACGCAGGGTTGAAGGCTATGTCATTCCGCTGCAGAACACCACTCAGCAGCCTGACTTGCAAGACCTTACGAATCGTGACACCCGCAAAACGCTGTTTGACGATTCGTGGACGCGCGCGGAACGCGGCGATGCCAACGACACACGAGCCATCATTGCACGGTTGGCCCAGCTACGTGCTCAGAAGGCGAAGCTGCTCGGGTATCCCAACTATGCTGCGTGGAAACTGACTAACCAGATGGCCAAAACGCCGCAGGCCGCCCTTAAGTTTATGGATGCGCTGGTGCCCGCTTCAACGGCCAAAGCTGAGGGCGAAGGCAAGGACATCCAGGCTCTCATTGACAAGCAAAACGGCGGTTTCAAACTCGAGCCGTGGGATTGGAACTTCTACGCCGAGCAGGTGCGTAAGGCCAAATACGATCTGGACGAATCGCAGATCAAGCCCTATTTCGAACTGAACAACGTGCTGCACAACGGCGTGTTCTATGCCGCCACCCAGCTCTACGGCATCACCTTCAAGCAGCGCACTGACATTCCTGTCTACAACCCTGACGTGCAGGTCTACGAAGTGTTCGACGCAGATGGCAAGCCGCTCGCGCTCTGGTATTGCGACTACTTCAAGCGCGACAGCAAAAACGGCGGCGCGTGGATGGACTCATTCGTGGGCCAGTCGAAGCTGCTCGGCACCTTGCCCGTGGTGTTCAACGTGGCCAACTTCACCAAGCCTGCGCCAGGAGAACCGGCGCTCCTCAGCTACTCCGATGTGACCACCATGTTCCACGAGTTCGGTCACGCGCTGCACGGTATGTTCGCCAACACCACTTATCCAAGCCTGTCGGGCACGTCGGTGCCGCGCGACTTTGTTGAGTTCCCATCGCAGTTCAACGAGCACTGGGCGCTCAATCCCATGGTATTTACCAACTACGCAAAGCACTACAAAACCGGCGAGCCGATGCCGGCGGAGCTGGTGGCGAAAATCAAAAAATCACAGACCTTCAACCAGGGCTACATGCTGACGGAACTTCTGGCGGCTGCGCAACTCGACATGCAGTGGCACACGCTCGGTGCCGATGCTCCTCTGCAGGATCCCGACAAGTTCGAGACCACCGCGCTTGAAAAAGTGCACATGGCGCTCAGCACTGTGCCTCCGCGCTACCGTTCGAGCTACTTCATGCATATCTGGGGTAACGGGTACGGTGCGGGATATTACGCATATCTGTGGTGCGAGATGCTGGACGACGATGCCTACCAGTGGTTCGAGGATCATGGCGGCCTGACACGCGCAAACGGCGATCGGCTGCGCAAAATGATTCTGTCGATCGGCAACACCGAAGATCTTGAAAAAGCCTTCGTCGCCTGGAGTGGACGGGAGCCGGACACGAAGCCGATGCTCAAGGACCGCGGACTTTTGCCGGAAACATCTAAATAGAATTCGCATGGTGAGGGCAGCGCCGGGCGCTGCTCTCGCCGCGCTCATAGGACCGCAATCATGCTTGATTTCGAGATTACTGCCGCGGAAGCCGCGGATCTGCTGAAACAAAAAGGCGCCAAGCTGGTGGACGTGCGCGAACCGTGGGAATTTGCAAAAACCTGCATCGAAGGCAGCCTGCTGATGCCGATGGGTGAAGTTCCGGCGCGCGCTAACGCGGAACTGGATCCAGACGAGCGGCTGCTTGTGCTTTGCCATCACGGTGTGCGCTCAATGAATGTAGCCGTATGGATGCGCAACCAGGGCTTTGAGCAGGCTCAATCAGTGCGCGGCGGCATCGACGCATGGTCGCGCGAAGTGGATCCTCATCTGCCGCGCTATTAGTTGCGGGGCGCTCCTGTCTGAGCCTCGGTTGCGCGGCTTCGCATTTGCATCAATCACACGGCCGAGTGTGCTTCCGGTCTATACTCACGTTGTCTGCAATTGAAAGGAGTTCCTTATGTCTTCTACGGCGGTTGATTTTGCACGCCAGAATTATCCTCGCTTTCTTGAGGAGCTGAAGTCGCTGTTGCGCATTCCTTCCATATCTACGTTGCCGGAACACGCCGGCGACTGCCGCAAAGCTGCCGAATCGCTCGCCGCCGAGCTGAAGCGCATCGGCATGGAGAATGTTCACCTGATTGAAACCAGCGGGCACCCGCTGGTGTATGCTGACTGGCTCCATGCAACAGGTAAGCCGACCGCGCTCGTCTATGGGCACTACGATGTGCAGCCGCCCGATCCGCTGGACGAGTGGCTTTCTCCGCCGTTTGAGCCGACCATTCGCAATGGCAACATTTATGCGCGGGGCGCCGTCGACGACAAGGGCCAGGTAGTAGTGCAGGTAAAGGCGCTGGAGTCGCTGTTGGCAGTCAATGGCAAGCTGCCTCTGAATGTGCGCGTGCTGCTGGAAGGCGAAGAGGAAGTAGGCGGGGAGGGAATTGCATCGTTTGTCGCTTCAAAGCCGGCGGAACTGAAGGCCGACTTCGCGCTCGTGTCCGACACCGAACTGTTTGCGCCAGGACTTCCCACGCTGTGTGTCGGTCTGCGCGGCATGATCTACACCGAACTTGAAGTAAAAAGCTCGCGCACCGATCTGCACTCAGGCATGTACGGCGGCGCAGCGCCGAATGCGTTCGTTTCGCTCGTTCACATTCTCGCCAAGCTCAAAGATGAGAACGGCCACATACTCATCCCGGGCTTTTATGACGACGTGATTCCACCCAGCGCGGAAGAACTTGCCGCGTGGAAGAGCCTGCCTTTCGACGAAGAGAAGTATCGCATCGACGAAGTCGGCTCAAAGCAGCTTGTCGGAGAAGCCGGCTACAGCGTAATGGAGCGGACGTGGGCACGGCCAACCGTCGATGTGCACGGCATTCCGGGCGGCTTTACCGGCGCCGGCGCAAAAACGGTAATCCCCGCCAAGGCCACTGCCAAGGTCTCGATGCGCCTGGTTCCCGGCATGACACCGGCCAAGGCTTTCGCGCTCTACAAGGCCTACGTCGAAAAGATCGCGCCGAAGGAAGTCGATGTGGATGTGCGGCTCATTCACTCCGGCGATCCATGCCTGATTCCGGTCAACAATAAATACATCCAGGCCGCGACCCGTGCGCTCCACGAAGTATGGGGCAAAGACACGGTGTTCATCCGTTCGGGCGGATCAATTCCGATCGTCGGCGACTTTGACCGCCACCTCGGACTTCCGAGTGTCATGATGGGCTTCGGCCTGCCGGACGACAACCTGCACGCCCCCAACGAGAAATTTCACCTCAAGAATTTCGAACTCGGCATCATATCGCTGATCCGGTTCATGGAGGAGGCGGGCGCCTGAGGCCTGAGCCCGAAACGGACGCAGTGGGGATCGTCCTCGCAGGAGGACGATCCACCCGCATGGGTACGGACAAAGCCGCACTCGAATTTGGAGGCCGTCCTCTAATCATCCATGCCCTAAAAATTCTGCAAAAATCCGGCCTTGCGGTTTTAATCTCAGGGAACCGTCCAGACCTCAAGACCTTCGCTCCTTCTATTGACGATCTTGGTTCTTCTCGGGGCCCGCTGGGGGGCATCTGTAGCGCTCTGCAGGTTACTTCAGTAACCGCACTGGTCTTTGTGCCCGTCGACATGCCGCTGCTCCCTTCAGCACTCGTCAGGAGCATGCTGCAAATCGCGCAGATTACTGGTAACGCCGTGGTGGTGCCTTCGGTAAACGGGTTTGCCCAGACGTTTCCGGTGGTATTGAGCCGTGCGACGCTCCCCGCTCTTCAGGCTGAACTCCAAGCGGGGCGCGGCGGATGCTTTTCGGCATTTCAAGCCGCCGCAAAGCAGCTCGGCCAGCCGCTCCATGTGGTTCGAACCGAGCTGCTGGTACAGGCAGGTCAGTTGCGCCATCCTGATGGATTGCCGCCCACGCGGTGGTTCTTCAACATCAATTCCGTTGCAGATCTGCGTCAAGCAGAAGCATTCATCACAGGCAAATTGGCCATGCGGGAGTGAAGCCCACGCTGCAGCCTTTTCGCGTAAGCTGGGGTTATTGCGATGAGCGATACGTTGCCTAACCCGGAGCCGGAGGACGCGCACCCCAAAGAACTAGCAGCCCCGATCGAGCATACGACGACCGTCGATCACGGCCCCATCATCACTTTCAGTCACGTGAACATGTCCTTCGGCGACCGTCCGGTTCTTGAGGATGTTAGCTTTACGGTTGAGCGGGGGCATACATTATGCATCCTGGGCCGCAGCGGTGTGGGTAAATCCGTTACGCTGCGCCTCCTGATGGGCTTTCTCAAGCCGGACTCCGGTTCAATTCGGATGGAGAATCAGGAGATTACAGAGCTCGACGAAGATGGTCTGCGGGAGATTCGAAAGCGCGTAACCATGGTGTTTCAGAATGGCGCCCTCTTCGATTCATTGAGCGTCCGCGAAAACGTAGCGTTTCCGCTGCGAGAGCACGGCGGCCTGGCTGAAGACCAGATTGACCAGATCGTCAACCGGCTGATTGAAATGGTTGGTGCCGAGGATGTCGTGGGGAGTCTGCCTGCGAGTCTTTCAACTGGGCGTAAGCGCGCTGTGGCTATTGCTCGTGCGCTGGCCGCGCAACCTGACGTGGTTCTCTATGATGAGCCGACCACAATGGTCGATCCGCTGATCGCCAAACGACTGGGTAATCTGATACAGCGTTTGAAAAAGCAGTTGGGATTCACCAGCATCGTCGTCACGCACGATATGCGATTCGCAGAGCGGCTTGCGGATTCAGTATTGTTCCTTCACCAGGGTCGCGCAGCATACTTTGGGCCGCTGCAGGGATTTATTAATTCGGGGGATATAAACATTCAACAGTTTCTAACTTTGGACGCCTACGTGTTACCTCTGTCACGTGGAGATTGAATTCCGTGTTACTAAAGTTGTAGATTTCGGGTATTGCAGATACCTGCAGGTCGAGGCATTCTAACAAGTAGTAATCCTATTTCCCAAGGGGTCGGGTGCTGCACCACATGAGCACCTTAACAGGCGTGGCACGTTTGTAAGCTTGCTTTGTAATTATTTAGGGCATTGATTTCCGCACTCCGCTGATTACACAGAGTAATGGGCGCGGAATGTCCCTTTCGCATTCATCCTCAGTACGATTTCGAATCTTGCTATTGCATTTGTTGCAAGCCCGTGACGACACATTATCGGGCCGTGCAACAGCAGGCTAGTGATAGCTTCGATAGCTTCGCCAAGGCGCAGGTCTGGACACAGGTCTGCAAACGTGGAAACCTGGAGTGTTTCTGAAACGGCATCGTGGCAAGTAGTTCAAAGATGACCACTTCAGAGCGACCAGCACTACTTTTGTTGCATTGTGGTTCTACCGGCTCTATTGCACGCTGAATCATCCCCAGTTTGTTGAACTATTGAGGCCAGCACAAGCAAATAGCAACTTCAGAATTCTGGCAAAGGATTTCGGCTTCAGTCTCTTCCCTTGAACGGGAAGCGCCCCTGCCGCCGGAACCCGTGCGAATCACACGCGGTACAGCGCAGCTTTGGATGGGTTTCGACTCCGTGACTATTGCTGTCGCGTTTGCGGCAGCTACAGCTTTCGAACTCAGGATCGGACTGATCGATCTTGCTGAGCGCTTCTGGGATGGCACCTTATTCTGGCACGACCCCATGTGGAACCTGCTGGCGCTTTTGACGGTTTTCACAGTTTCTCTGATTCTCACGAGCAAGCGTCTGCACTTGTACACGCCCGAACGAATATCGAACACATTGAATGAGCAGCGCATGAGTCTGCAGGCTTGCTTGACTGCCGGCCTGGTGTTTACCGGGACACTGTACCTCGACAGGGCGGTGGATGTTCCCCGGAGCGTGGTGCTCATCATGGTTGGAGTGGTCTCAGTTTCGCTGGGTCTCCGCCGACTGCTTTACCGCTTGATGCTGTACAACCGCTATGATCGCGGCGTGGGCACGCGCAACGTTCTGATTGTAGGCACCGGGCCTGAGGCGCATGCACTTCGCCATCACCTGGAAAGCGTCCGGCATCTTGGTTATACCTTCAAGGGATTTGTCGAAATGCCCGGTTCAGATTCGGGGCACAAAAACAGAACACTGGATATAGTTGGTCCCTACAGCACGTTGTTTCAGCAGGCACGGGCGTTGTTTGTGGATGAAATCTTCTTTACCTCACCCTGCGAACACGGCCTGATGCAGAACGCCCTGGAACTTGCGCGGATGCGGGGAGTAGACGTTCGGATCATCCCCGATATGTACGACGGGCTGGCCTGGAACAGTCCAATTGAGTACATTGGGCAGTTTCCAACCATTCCTTTGCATCGCGGGCACGTGCCGGAACTCGAGCTTATCCTCAAGCGCTGTTTTGATATTGTGTTCTCTGTCTCTTTCTTGCTGGTGTTCTCTCCCTTGCTTCTTATCCTGGCGATCGCGGTCAAGCTGGACTCGCCAGGACCGGCCCTCTACCGATCAGAGCGCATCGGCAAAAAGGGACGCGTGTTTCGCTGCATCAAGTTCCGCACCATGGTTGATGGGGCAGACAGGCGCCGCGCTGAAGTAGCGCACATGAACGAGCGCGATGGCGTACTGTTCAAGATTTCAAATGACCCGCGGATCACCAAACTCGGGCAATTTCTGCGCAAGTATTCGCTGGATGAATTGCCGCAGTTCTTGAACGTGCTCAGGGGCGAGATGAGCGTGGTTGGACCGCGCCCGCCGATTGCGAGTGAAGTAGAGGAATACAAGCTGAGCCATCTTCGCAGGCTCGATGTGATGCCCGGGATCACCGGGCTCTGGCAGGTGCAGGGGCGCCAGGATCCTTCGTTTGCCAGCTATGTATCCATGGACGTGAACTACATTGACAACTGGAGTATCTGGCTCGACTTCAAGATCATCATGCGCACCGTGGGTGTGGTCTTTGCAGGCACAGGCTCCTAAGTGCTTTTGTGGAGGAAGGGCAAAAAGGCCGTCTCATGTTTGAGGCGGCTTTTTGTTGCGGGCTGTAAACTAGGACTGTGAAGATCGCGATTGCCCAGATCAATCCAACGGTCGGGGATTTTACCGGAAACCTTGAGAAGATTGTTGCCGCAAGCCGGCGTGCAGCCGAGCTTGGGGCTCGCCTCACCGTCTTCTCAGAACTGGCCATCTGCGGCTATCCTCCTGCCGATTTTCTTGAGAAGCCAGGCTTCCTTGCTCGCTGCCAAAGCGCAGTGGATGAGCTGAGTGCGGTTACCAGCGAACTGAAAACCGCGGTGTTGGCAGGCGTGGCGTTGCCGGCCGTTGGCGACAGCGGCAAGCCCGCGGTGAATGCCGCAGTGCTGCTTGATGGTGGCAAGCTTCTACTTGAGCAGCATAAGCGTCTGCTGCCGTTCTACGACGTCTTTGACGAGCAGCGCTATTTTGACGCTGCCCGTTCGCAACAGGTGGTCGAGCTTGATGGCACGCGCCTCGCCGTGACCATCTGCGAAGATGCGTGGAACGACAAGAACTTCTGGCCGCGACGCCTTTATGCTGTCGATCCGATGGAAGAGCTGATGCGGCAGCATCCGGATGTCCATATCAACCTGTCCTCGTCGCCTTTCTGGCACGGCAAGCGCGCGGTGCGGCGCAGAATGCTGGCGGCCATTGCGAGGCGCGATGGCGTCCCGGTGCTGATCTCGAACCAGGTAGGCGGCAACGACAGCTTGATATTCGATGGCTCATCGTTCGCGTTGAATGCGCGCGGAGATCTGATTGCGCAATGCGCCTCTTTTGAAGAGGACCTTGTGCTGCTCGATCCATTTGAATCTCAACCAATCGAGGCACCTGAGGACGATGATACCGAGGCTGCGTATCGCGCCCTCGTGTTGGGCACCCGCGACTATGTGCGCAAGTGCGGCTTCAGGAAGGTGCTGGTCGGCCTCAGTGGCGGAATCGATTCAGCGCTGGTGGCGGCTGTCGCCACAGAAGCATTGGGCGCAGAAAATGTTACGTGCGTTGGCATGCCGAGTCCGTATTCGTCCAGCGGGTCCATTGACGACAGCCGCCAACTGGCTGCGAATCTTGGCATCCGTTTCGAAGTGATCGGGATCAGTGATTTGTTTGCCGGGTTCACTCACACTCTGGCGCCGCTGTTTGAAGGAACAAAGCCTGACACGACAGAGGAAAACATTCAGCCGAGAATTCGCGGCACGTTGCTGATGGCGCTCTCAAACAAGTTCTCAGCGCTTGTGCTCACCACGGGAAACAAGTCCGAAATGGCAGTCGGCTATTGCACCTTGTACGGCGATATGGTGGGCGCGCTTGCCGTGATCGGCGACTTGGTCAAGACGCGGGTTTATGCGGTCTGCCGCTGGCTTAACCGCGACCGCGAAGTGATTCCATGGCCAATCTTGGAGAAGCCGCCCTCCGCGGAACTTTGTCCCGGTCAGAAGGATACTGATTCGCTGCCGCCCTATGAGGTGCTTGATCCGATTGTCGAGGCTTATGTCGAGCGTTATGAAACGCCCGAGCGGATCGCGGAAGCAAACGGATATCCACTTGCGCTCGTCAAACAGGTGGTGAGGCTCGTCGAGAGGTCGGAGTACAAACGCCAGCAAGCCGCGCCAGTTTTGAAAGTGACGCCTAAATCGTTCGGCATGGGGCGGCGTTTCCCCATCGCCGTCAAGGTCCAGGTATAAGCTAGAATTTAGTTTGTCCCCAGGGGAATTGCCGCGAAATAAGGAGAAAACGCTTGATTCGTCAGTATGCACGTATTGCCGGCGCCGCTACGCTGGCCATTTTGTCGCTCAGCTTTATGCAAGGCTCAGCCCAGACACAGGTTCCGGCCGCGCCAGCGCAGACGCCCACCACGCCCTCTGCACCGGCTCCTGCCGCACCCGCTCCTGCGGCACCTGTGTTCCCCAAGCCGAACCCAGAGTTCTTTACCGCGACTTCACCCTCCATCGATACCATCAATGCCTTTCTGGAAGCCAGTTGGGGATACGAAGAGAACCGGGTCTGGCAGGTTGAAGCCATCCTGAAGACCGCGATCGATGGTGTCAGCAAGGTAATCGTCTACATCGGCGACAAGACCGGCAAGGAGAAGCCGACAGCACTGCAATTCTTTGCGATGCCTGATGGCAAGCACATCATCACCGGTAGCGACATTGTGGCTTTCGGCGAACACCCGTATGCGGAATATCGTGCCAAGTTGCAGCAGGAAGCTGATGGGCCGGCAAAAGGCGCAGCATCGAAGGATCTTGAGTTGGTAGAGTTTGCCGATTTCCAGTGCCCGCATTGCAAGGAAGCACAGGCCAACATGGAAAAGCTCGCTGCCGATTTTCCAAAGGCCCGCATCATCTTCCAGAACGATCCGATTGCCTCAATCCATCCCCAGGCCACCAAAGCTGCTCAGTACGGCGTCTGTGTAGCCAAGATGAACGGCAGCACGGCATTCTTCAAGTTCGCCTCCGATCTATTCGATGCACAAGACGGACTGGCAACTCCCGAGGGAGCTACCATGACATTGAACAGTGCATTGACCAAATCTGGTTTGGATCCGGCGAAGGTTGCCACTTGCGCGGACTCTCAGGAAACCAAGGCTACCGTTGATGCTTCAGTAAAGCTGGCTGCGGATCTGGGAATCGGTCAGGTGCCCACGCTGGTGGTCAACGGTCGTGAAGTTCCAGCCAACGTGCCCTACGACACTTTAAAGAAGATCGTCGTTTATCAGGCCAAGCTCGACGGCGTGACCCTGTAGCGGCTTTCTCAAGGCCAAGACAAGAGAGCGCAGCTTCGGCTGCGCTCTTTGTGTTCAGGGTTCCGCACTGTCATCTTGAGGAAGCGAAGCGACGAAAGATCTGCGGTTGCTTCTCATTGCTCCCGGATGGCTCACCGCCTCCTTCCTTCCCGCAATATCGTCTCGAGTGGGGAAGCGCTTCCCGGAAATTGACGCAGCTCAATGTATCAGGCGGAAACTCGAAAGCGGCAAGAAGATGGCGTGCTCGTATAATATTGACGATCGCCAGATGTTGAAGGGGAATTCTCGATGCCAGCGTACGAATATCTCTGTGAGACTTGCGGACATCGTTTTGAAAGACGCCAGAAAATGTCAGATGCGGCAATCGAGTCGTGCCCGCAGTGCACAGGCAACGTGCGAAGGCTGATTAGCGGCGGGGCGGGCGCGATCTGCAAAGGGAGCAGCCATGAATTTGCCAGCGGCGCCAAGACTCAGGCGATGTGCGGCGCCGGTGGGCTCTGCTGCGGGCAAAGCGCAGCCTGCGGTGACGAGATGTTCTGCAAGAATTGAACCCATCGATTATCGCGTTTGCGATGCGCGCTCAATACGCAGCATGCGTGTGTGGCCGCTGGGCTGGGTGTAGCGGACCACGTGTGGCGTAATCACAATGAGCAAGGTAGCAAAGCTCTTTTGCGTATCCTTGGCAGTGATGTTGTTCATGCCGGGAATTTCGCTCAGTCCCGGAGTGCCGCTGATGGCGCGACTCTCAGCCTTGTTCAGATCACTTGCCACGACCACAGCAGTGCCTTCCTTGATAGTGACCACTCCGGAGTAGGAGCGGTTGTTCAGAATTGGGTTGCCATTGATCGTAGCGCCGGAGAGCGCCGTTACCTGCAGGTCCACCGTCAACGCCACGCGATCATCGCGCATCACGTTCGCGGTAGTTTTCAGCGTCATGCCCAGATCCTGATATTGCACCTGCGGAATCGTCGGAACAGCCCCTTGCAACGATGCCAGGATCGACGAAAGGCTGCCGGAATTTCCAGCTGACGTAAGACCGGGAATATTGGGAATCCCGCCAGACAGGCCTGAAAATGCCGAAGTCTGAATTGGGTAGCGCTGGCCAAGTTTCAGCGTACCCGCTTCGCCATCCCCAAGCCGAAGCTGCAGTGAATCGAGTTCACGCGAATCGGACGAGTTGATATTGAAGTAGGCAGTTGCCGGCCCGGGCGCCAATGCAGAAGCCGTGATGCCTCCACCGAATAGCGCGAGGCCATTCGAGAATAAAGAACTATTGACCTGGCCGGATGCGAGCAGGATGCCAAGGATCGCCAGCGTGTCGCCGGGAGCCGCAAGTCCAGAAGAGATGATCTGCTGAACCAGATCGGCATTTTGGCTCAGTATCGATTGCTCTGCGGCATATACGTTGTATGCAGTAAAGGTCTGGGGAGGCTGAACACCAATATTGCGCTCGTTGCGATGCGCAACCTGGATCAGCTTCACATCGAGCAGGACCTGGTTACGTCCGTCGATCAGTCCACGAATTGTCGAGTTGAATGCGTCGATTGCATTTTTAGGAGCGCGCACGACGATTGCACCCGCGGAGTGATCAATGTTCGCCTGCTGGATGTCGAAGACTTGCTTGGCCAGCGTGCTGACAGCCGTCATCTCTTCGTCTTTAAGGCCGGGAAGATAGACCGTCTCCAGCACTTGCCGCATAAACTCCTGTCGTTTCGCAGTTGTATCGGCAGCAACGACAACCCGATGCGCATCAAGCGGCACATAGAACGTATGTGTCACGATGCTAAGGGCACGCGCTGCGGATTCGAAATCCGCGTCATCGATGTCGATCCGAGCAGGCGTAGACCGCACGCTATCATCCATCATGGGACTGATGCCGTACGCTTTGAACACTTCGTCAGCAATCTGGCGCTGGCTTGAGCGGAGATGGAAGCTGCGCCGATCAGCCAAGGGCTGAAGCCTGACGGAATCTCCCAGATCTGGCGCCGACTTCGTGTTGATCGCTAACTGCTTTTGGCCGGCAACATCGTCATCCAACTCGTAAAGGTGTTGAGTAGCAGCAATATTGTTCGGATCGAGCTTGAGCGCACGCGCCAGTGCGTTGTGAGCACCGTCCGTATCGGATCTCAGTCGATCTTTCGCGGCGGTTTGGATCAGTGCGGTGACTGCGTGATTGCGTGCAACGTCGCCGGCAAGCCGATAGTTGTGGTTGGCCGGGTCGAGCTTCGCCGCTTCATCGTAATTGTTCATGGCTTCTTCAAAATGTTCAGCCATGAAGAGCTTGCTTGCGTCCAGATACAGCTTGGCTGCGCGTCGTCGGTCGCGCTCACGTGGACGCGCAGCATCTGCGCCGGCGGTTGCAACAGGTTGAAGGGTCTGCGGAGCGGCTGCTCCCTCAGGCGCTGTCTGTGCCCTAGCAGAACCGCCAAGCATCCCAAACAAAAGTGCAAAAGCCGCCGATATGGCCCAAGTGCTGCGCAGCCATGACATGAGGTGCGGCGCACGCGCCCGCATCACTCGGCCGCCTGTGTATGCGCCAGCAAGGCTGCCAGGGACGTGGCGCAAACCTCAGGCGCATGCTGGTGCAGATCGTCAAAGCTGAAGTGGCCTGTTGCCACTGCAATCACAGGCAGCGAGTTTGCATGGGCCGCTTCAATGTCGCGCGGAGTGTCGCCCACTATACAAACTGTGGCATCGGCACCGGCCATCTCTCTCGCCTTGCTCGCGGCTTGGGCAATCAGCTCCGAGCGCACTGAAAAGTTGTCGCTGAATCCGCCAAACTTAAACCACTCGCGAAGTCCGGCCTGCTCAATTTTGATCCATCCAATTGCTTCCAGATTGCCGCTGGCAACGCCAAGGTACGCTCCTTTGGCAGCGAGATACCGCAGGGCCTCTTCTACGCCCGGCATGCGGATGAGATCCATCTGACTGCGCCGCTCGGCTACAGCATGGCGCATTGCATCCAGCACAGCCTCGGTGCGCTCTTCCATCACCTTGGCCGGGATCCCAGCCTGCTGGCCCGCCTCGCGCAGTATGGCAGTATCGGTGTTGCCGGCCAGCTGAATGCCGGCAAACGATAGTTCGAAACCGGTGACCCGCTGGAACGATGTTGCAAAGGAATCGAAATGAATGCGATCGCGACTGCGTATCAGCGTGCCGTCAATATCAAAGAGATAGGCCACCTGGGCGTCCCAGGCAAAGCCCTGCTGAATAAAAACACGGTTTTCTTGAGTCGTTGGAGTGGTAAGCATCATGTCGGCTTGGCGCCGTCAGCCTCGGCTCCAGATCATCCCTGGCGGTAGCCGTGGCGGAAAGCGCTAAACACAGGACGTTCGCTGCGTACCGGACGCTTGAGTTCAGTGCGGACTTGAGAAAGATCGAGGCCAAGCTCGGCCATGGCGCGGCTCAGAGTATTGCGGTGCATACCAAGCTCCTCAGCCGCCTTGCACTGGTTCCCCCGGTTCGCCACCAGAACTTCGCGTAGATATTGTTTTTTAAACTCGCGAACGGCCTGCTCGTATGGTATGCCGCTGGAGTGCATTTGCGTAACCAGGCTATCAAGTTCTCGTCTCACGTCTACCTCTTGAAGTACCTATACTAAATCCGCATTTTCCGGTGCGCCATATTTTTTATTTCAGGTTTATGAAGAGGGCGGATGGATCCACTCCGGAGCCCGCTTCTCCATCTCGCCTATCCCATGACGCACACGATTTGCAAGCTCGCCAGGACTCAGGTGTATGGTTGCATCGCACGCACCATAGAAGTATTTCGGCAGCTTTGCTTCAGCCAACCAGGGCGACTTTGGAAAGAAGGCAAGCACCACCAGGATGGTCACCATCACCAGCAGAGCGCCCTGCGCAAAACCAAACACCGCGCCTGCAAGCCGGTCCAGGCAGCCCAGCCCGACCTTGTGCACAACGCCTGAAATAAAATGGCCGATCGCACTTGCAATAGTCATGATCACCAATGAGATGAGTAGAAATCCGATTGCGTCGGCCACTGCTTGAATGCGCACCAGGGGCAATATGAATCCGGCGACGCGACCGTAATTCCACGCCGCAAGTTCCAAACCAAATACAAGACCAAGCAGTGAGCAGACGGAGCGCAGCAGGCCTTGGCTGATGCCGGCGATCATCGCCCCGGCCAGCACAATTACGATGGTCCAATCCACCAACGTCATCCCGCACTCCTGTTCGGTCTGCTGGGTTAGAGCTTCTGGTTTACTACAGGCTCAATTCACGCCCGGTGAGTCGGCGAAAGGCTTCAAGATATTTGGCCTGAGTCCGCTCAACCACATCAGCAGGCAGAGCGGGAGCAGGGGCCTGCTTATTCCAGCGGATCGATTCGAGATAGTCGCGCACAAATTGCTTGTCGAATGAGGCCTGCGCACCACCTGGTTTCCATGCCGTAGCTTCCCAGAAGCGGGAAGAATCCGGCGTCAGAACTTCGTCAGCAAGGACAATTTGATTGCCCACTCTGCCGAACTCGAACTTTGTGTCGGCAAGGATCAGCCCACACGATTTTGCGTGTTGATGCGCCTTGCGGTAAAGAGCAAGCGCCAGGTCACGCAGCGATGCAGCATCTGCGGCACCGACTGCCGCCACGGTCGCTTCGAACGAAATGTTCTCGTCGTGCGAGCCATCCTGGCTCTTTGTTGCCGGCGTAAAAATCGGCTCAGGCAATTGCGAGCCGTCGAGCAAACCTGCAGGTAATGGGATTCCGCACACAGTCCGCGATGCCTGATACTCCTTCCATCCTGAACCGGCCAGGTAACCGCGGGCGACACACTCGACAGGAAACATTGCGGCGCGCTTGACAAGCATCGAGCGGCCTTCGAGCAGATCGGCGTAGGGCAGCAGCGCGGCGGGGAAATCACTGATGCTGGTGGCGATCAGATGGTTCGGCACAATATCTCTGAGCAATTCAAACCAGAACAGCGAGATCTGCGTCAGGATCTTGCCCTTCCCCGGAATGCCGCTGCCCAGCACATGATCAAAGGCGGAGATACGGTCAGTGGCAACCATCAGCAACGAATCGCCAACAGCGTACAAGTCGCGCACCTTGCCCCGTGCAAGTAAAGGTATTTCGCCGAGATAAGTGTTGAGCAATGTGGTCATCGGAAAGTCCTGCCTTCGATCAAGCTGAATCTCAAATTTTCGAGCGACAGACGAGCTTTGTCAATGCGCGAAATGAGACACAACACCTTTGAATCCAAAACTTTCTGGTGCCTGTGAAACTTCGCGGGAAACAGCAACATTGCGGCTGGCGAAAAATGTGCGCAGGATAATCGGAAGCCTTGGGAAAAAAGGTACAATCCTGTGTGACGGCCGTCACGGACCGAAATTCCTACTTGGGAGAAACTTCGATTGTCAACATTGGTTCAGAGGGCGAGTACGAAAGCTCTCTTTGAGCCGGTTGTCACGAGGCAGCAGTGGAAAGGGGAAGCCGCGGCTAGCTTCGTTTGTGCAGGGATTACCAGTAGTCGCGCGCTACCGACCTCCAGCGTCGGCTACTGGTACCCACTTATCTTGGTTCTACTACAAGCGCCTCCGAAGCGACGTTTTCCTTCGGGGGCGATAATTTTGCCCAAAACCCTCTTCAATGATCTTGCCCCTGTCGCGCAGAACCCTTTCCGTTTTCGTTGCGCGCAAGCCGCGTAAGCTGCTGCGGTCTGCTTCAGTTCGCGATATGCTCACACTATGGTTCGCTTCACAGTGCTCGCCTCGGGATCCAAAGGGAACGCGACGGTTGTCACCGGCGGCAGTACGCGCATTCTGGTCGACTGCGGACTGAGCTGTCGAGAGTTGTTCCGGCGCATGCGACTTGCCCGCGAAGATCCGGAGACTCTGGATGCCATCATCATCACCCACGAACACATGGACCACGTAAATGGGCTGGCTGTAACGGCGCGCAAATTGGGTATTCCGGTGTACTTTACTGAGCCCACGCACCGCGCCTGGATGCGCTGGCTCACGCCTCGCCGCCAAATGACCTATGCGCAATGGTTGGAGCAGTGCCGCAAGCTTGCAGCCGAGCGCCAGGCCGAAGCCGAGGCGGCTGCTCCCGAGAGCCAACAGGATGAGCAGGACGCCGAAGCACAATTAGACTGCGTCATGGCTGAGGTGGCAGTTGCTGCTGTCGCCGATGAGACAAAGCCGGTTTCTGACGGCCCTCCCGCGCGCAAGGAGGACCCAACCTGGTTGCCTGCGGTGGAGTACTTCCAGGCCGGAGAGTGCTTCGAAATCGGCGATATCGCTGTAAGCCCTTTTACGATCCCGCACGATGCTGCGGATCCGGTTGGGTTTGTATTCCGGGCTGAAGGCGTTCGTATGGCCTGCGCAACCGACCTCGGGTACATTCCTCCCAACGTAAAGGCCCAGCTGAAAGGTGTGGATCTGCTGCTGATTGAGTCGAACCACGACCTGGAGATGTTGCGCGACGGTCCCTATCCCTGGTCAGTTAAACAAAGGGTACTCTCCCGCGTTGGACACCTGTCCAATGAGGCAACGGCGGAGTATCTTGAGAAGGTATATGACGGGCAGGCGGCGTACGTCATCCTGGCGCATCTGTCTGAAAGCAACAACCTTCCGGAGATTGCGCGGGTGACCGCTGAACGGGCTTTGAACGGTCGGGCAAGCTTGTTGGCTAATCGGCTCCTGCTGGCCGCGCAGCACGAGCCGCTTTCAGCTATCTCTTTTTAAAAGAAGCAGGTTACAATGGTAAGGCAGCGGTATCTTATATGCGGTGACCACCGGCGAGCGTGCCGTGTCGGGCATGCCAGGGCAAATAACTTCAGACTGGGGCTGTACCGAATCATTCTCGGGTCTGGAAGCATCCATAAATTCAGGGTACTTTGCCTTGAAGCTCTGAGCAATTCAACCGTTAACCATTTGTTGGTGGGTTCTGATGTCTATGTCTAAGAGCAGTTGCACCGATCGAGTCGTTGGAGCGATCCTGGCAAGCTGGCGGTATGACATCTCCGGGATCACTCCGGATATGCGTAAGGATTACGAGCAGCATTTTGCCGAATGTACACGCTGCCGTGCACGCCAGAAATTTCATCGTAGTCTTGACGGATCTTTGGCTGTCCTTACTTCTTTATCGGCACTTTTCTTCCTTTTTGCACTCGCAGCACTCAAGCACATTAAGCCTTTGGAGCATGTGGCCTTCAATTTCTTTGGCCTGGATGTGGCTGACATATATCACATGCTCTTCTCTGCAGGAATCGCTGGGCTGTGTTTCTCGTTAATCGCGCTCGCGCTTGTACTCACGGCCACTCCGGCTCCAAGGTACTTTGGCGAAATTGCGGCAGAGCAAGCCAGGCTGATTGAAGAGCGGTTGCCCGATTCAATTAAGTCCATCAAGTTGCGGTAATCGCGGTTCGTCGACGATCAATTCAGAGGCCTCCCAAGCGGGAGGCCTCTATGCATTTAGCGGAATACATGAAGAAGGCGAGGCCGCTGCGGCCTCGCCTTCTTCAGCGGTTCACAGGAACTTAGCCTTTGAGCGGCACGCGGATATCTCCGCCTGTCATTTCTTTTGGCAATCCGATATTCAGCAGGTTCAAGAGCGTCGGCGAAATGTCGCGCAAAGAGCCGTCGTCGCGGAGGCGGTAGTTTTTTGCCTCTTCGCTCACATAGACTAATGGAACCGGATTTGTGGTGTGCGCCGTGTGTGGTCCGCCGGTAACCGGATCGACCATCTGCTCCGCGTTGCCGTGATCCGCGGAGATGAGCCAACTGCCGTTCTTCTCCCGGATCGCTTTGTACACGCGCCCAAGCTGTGCGTCGACCGCTTCAATGGCCTTAATGGTCGGTTCGAGCTTGCCCGAATGCCCCACCATGTCCGCATTTGCAAAATTTGCGACAACCAGGTCAAAGGCAGTGTCGTTGATTGCCTTCACAATTGCGTCGCCGACCGCCTCTGCCTTCATTTCAGGGGCCAGATCGTATGTGGCCACCTTGAGCGAGGGAATCATGACGCGGTCTTCGCCTGGGAACGGAGTTTCGATTCCGCCATTGAAAAAGTAGGTGACATGCGCGAACTTCTCAGTTTCGGCTACGCGCAAATTGCGCAGCTGATTCTGCGAAAGAATGTTGGCCAGGATGTTGTCCAGTGACTCCGGCGGCATGACGACGGGTAGCTCATACAATTTGTCATACTGGGTCATGCACAGGTAATGCAGATTTTTGGGTATATCGCGACGGGGAATCGTTTCGTCCAGCGATTCCCATCCTTCAAGATTACGTCCGCCGTGCTTGTTCAGGCCGCTTTCGCGCGCCAGTACGCGTGTAATCTGGCGTGCCCGGTCAGCGCGGAAGTTGAAGTTGATGCAGACATCTTCATCCCGGATTTGCGCAATCGGCTTGCCCGCTGCATCGGTCACAACAAAGGGAACCAGGAATTCGTCCGTGGTCCCGCCGTTGTAGCACTCTTTGATGCGGGCCACCGGGTTAGCATACGCGCCGCCTTCGGCCTTGGCGTTGACCATTGCGTCGTATGCCTTGCGCTCGCGTTCCCAGCGCTTGTCGCGGTCCATGGCGTAATACCGCCCGCTTACTGAGGCGATTTTGCCGACACCGTACTCCCGCATCTTCTGCTCAAGCTGGGCAACAAAGCCCGCGCCAGACGTTGGCCCGGTGTCCCGCCCGTCCATGAATGCGTGTACGAATACGCGCTCTACCCCATACTCACGAGCAATGCGAAGTAGCGCATACACGTGCTCCTGGTGGGAATGGACACCGCCGTCGGATAGTAGACCGAAGAGATGTAATTGGCGTGCGCCTTCGCGCGCACGTTTCATTGCCTGCACAATGGCTGCATTTTTTGCGAAATCGCCGTTGGCAATCTGCATGTCAATGCGGGTGATGTCCATCTGCACGATGCGGCCGGCGCCAATGTTGAGGTGGCCCACTTCGCTGTTGCCCATTTGACCATCCGGCAGACCGACGAAATGTTCTGACGCGCGAATCAATGTGTTCGGGAATTCGCGCAACAGTGTGTCGTACGTGGGTTTGCGAGCCAGAGCGATGGCGTTGTTGGCAGTTTGGGCGCAATAACCCCATCCATCCAGGATGGTAAGAACAAGCGGGTGCTTTGTGCTGGACACTTAGGAGAATACCTCTGCATCAATCGGATTCTTCTCTAGGATAACCTGACGAACTGCAGCCAGGAGTTTCTCAACTTCCGCACGGTGTCATCCTGAGCGGAGCGAAGGATCTGCGGTGTCTTTTCACCGCTCAACGGGGATGGGAGTTTCTATCGTGCATCAGGAACTCTTGTCGAACCCTAATCTGAGGTGAGCATTCTAGAAGCAACCGCAGATCCTTCGCTGCGCTCAGGATGACAGGCAAATACGCGGATGCGCGGATACGAGGATACGAGGACACGAGGATCACAGGAAATTCAAAGGGCGGAGGTTTGTGCCTCCGCCCTTCGTGTTTCTAAGACTGAAAGCAGGTTAGTCGTTGTAATTGAGGCTTTCGAGGCCGAGGTAGGTGGCGCCTGAGCCCAGTTCTTCTTCAATGCGGAGGAGTTGGTTGTACTTTGCGATGCGATCGGTGCGGCTGACGGAGCCGGTTTTGATCTGCCCTACGCCGGTAGCGACTGCAAGATCGGCGATGAATGTATCTTCACTTTCGCCGGAGCGGTGCGACATGACGGAGGTGTAGCCGTAGCGGCGGCCAAGCTCGATCGCTTCGAGGGTCTCGGTGAGCGTGCCGATCTGGTTGACCTTGATAAGAATTGAGTTGCCAACGCCCTCTTCAATGCCGCGCTGCAGGCGCTTCACGTTGGTTACGAACAGGTCGTCGCCGACCAGCTGAATGCGGCTGCCGAGCTTATCGGTCAGCAGGTGCCATCCTGCCCAGTCGTCTTCGGCAAGGCCGTCTTCAAGCGAGACGATTGGATACTGGCGGCTCCAGTTGTCCCAGAAGCTCACCATCTCTTCGCTCGAAAGTTCGCGCTTGTCACTCTTCTTGAAAACGTACTTGTTCTTTTCCTTGTCGTAGAATTCACTCGATGCAGGATCAAGAGCGATAGCAATCTGCTCACCCGGCTTATACCCGGCCGCCTCAATCGCTTCGAGGATGAGCTCGATGGCTTCGTCGTTGGCCTTGAGTGAAGGAGCAAATCCGCCTTCGTCGCCAACCGCAGTGTTGTAACCCTTCTTCTTGAGCACGCCCTTGAGGGTGTGGAAGGTCTCGGCAGACCAGCGCAGCGCATCGCTAAAGCGCTCTGCTCCCACGGGCATGATCATGAATTCCTGGAAATCGACATTCGAGTCGGCATGAGCTCCGCCGTTCAACACGTTCAGCATCGGAGTGGGCAAGATGCTGGCGTTTACGCCGCCGAGATAACGGTACAGGGGGATCTCAAGAGTTTGCGCAACGGCGCGGGCGCTGGCCATGGAGACTGCGAGAATCGCGTTGGCACCGAGCTTGCCCTTATTGGGCGTGCCATCGAGCGCGATCATGGTCTGGTCGATGAGGCGCTGGTTGGCGGCGTCCATGCCTTCCAGTTCCGGTGCAATGACGGTTTCGACATTTTCAACGGCGTGAAGAACGCCCTTGCCCAGGTAGTGTGACTTGTCCCCGTCGCGAAGCTCAACAGCCTCATGCTCGCCGGTAGATGCGCCGGATGGCACAATTGCGCGGCCCATGGCACCGCTCTCAAGAATTACGTCCGCCTCAACGGTCGGATTTCCGCGCGAGTCAAGAACCTCGCGGGCACGAATGGCAATAATCTCGGTCATGTTGCTCCTCAAAATGCGATGCTGCAGCCGGTCATTCAGTCTGGGGCGGCGATCCACGGCAAGAGCCTCTCCGGCGGCGCTTTGAATTGAACTCAAAAGCTCCTGCACTAGCGGAATCTCCTCTCAATGCTGAGAACTAAAAAAACGGGGTGTATACCGTTCCGATTCTACCAAGGGAGGCGGCGTAGCTCAGTGTGGTCCCGGTCACACCGAGCTACCGATTGCATGTACTGCTGGCCTGCGGAGTAACTTTGTTGATTCGTATTTCGTCGGGCACCTCACCCCGCGTTGCCGTTTTCGCGCGATTCCACCTGCATTAGCCTTGATTTGGGCGGGTTGCCTGATGTTGCAAACAAAGAACGCGTGTTGCCCCCGTGATGCAACTCTTTACCCCGTCGGGGGTCTAAGTACATAGGCAATTCTGGCCAGGGAAGCCCTTGCGCGCGTGGGCTCCGGAAATGGAGATTCGCATGAACCGGTCGATTCTTGTCTGCGCATTCATGATGGCAGCAGCTGCTTCGCTTGGAGCGCAACAGGCCGGCCAGTCCGACCAATACCAGGGAACTTCGCAGCCGCCATCGAACGACACTATCATTTCGGATCCTCCAGTGGAAGCTGCTCCTGCACCGGCGGTCGTGCCTGCGCCGGCCGCCAAGCCTTCGCCCGCGCACCCGTATGTGCAACCGGCGCCCGCGCAGACCCAGGATCAAGTTCAGGTGCTGGGGCAGGCCGAACAGCCCATGCCGGTGAATACGGCAAATACCACGACGGCCAACGCCACCCAGTCAGACGGAAGTGACTATGGGACTGTGCAAATTGCTCCAGATCCTGCTCCGAGAGAGCCCAGCCTGAGCCAGAGAGCCGCGGCCGATCCGGACGGCGACATTGTGCATCCGCGCCCCCTAGGTCCCAATGAACTCGGCGAGGGAACCATCATCCGCGTTCGCCTGTTGAATACTGTCTCGACTGTTTACAGCGAAGAGGGCGAGACGTTCCGCAGCCGTGTCGCTTCTGACGTAGTGCAGGACAACCATGTTCTTATCCCTGCGGGGGCAGAAATAGACGGACGGATCACGAACATATCCACCGGCAGTTTCGGGGGGCATGGATCAATGCACCTGGTTCCCGAAATGGTGATTCTCCCTAATGGCTCGCGGTTCAGAATGTACGGGCAGGTGACGGCTACCCCCGGCTCAAATGCAAGAGTGACCGGGGAAGGGACAATCAATCCGGGCTCGCAGATAAAGAAGAACAGCATTGAGTATGGCGGTGCGATCGGCGTGGGAGCAATTACCGGTGCTGCTTTAGGAGGCCCAGCCGGCGCACTGGCGGGTACATTGGTTGGTGCGGGAATCATTACTGCGCATCTGCTCATTAACCACCCGCAAGCTACGCTCGATGACGGCACCTATTTGCAGTTCACGCTGACGGAACGGCTGAGCCTGGTTTCGGAAGCGGCGAACGGCAACTGAAAAACTGAATTTCGCTTTTGAAAGACCAACTGCCCCGGCGCGAACGACTTTGCGCCGGGGTTGCTGCATTCCTGGCAAATCTTGCCTCTGCTCCGGCGGTGCTTTCAGTTGGCTTGCGCATTTAGACTTAGTACGAGCAGCCGGCGTCTGAAGCCGCGATATGGCTGGTTCGCAAGGGTGATATGGATAAATTTGTCATTCGCGGCGGCAATCCGCTGGTAGGCACAATTCGCGTTTCGGGCGCCAAGAACTCGGCGCTGCCATGCATGGCTGCGGCTATTTTGACCGAGGATGAGGTAACGCTCGAGAACATTCCGCAGGTACGCGACATTCAAACAGAGCGCAAACTGCTTGCGTCCATGGGAGCTGTAGTTGGGCTGCGTGAAGGCAGCGCGAGCGATCGCATGACCATCAATTGCCGAACGCTATCTGATCCCGTGGCGCGGTATGAAATTGTTAAGACGATGCGCGCCAGTTCCCTGGTCCTGGGGCCGCTAATAGCGCGCACTGGAGTGGCGCGCGTTGCAATGCCCGGCGGATGCGCCATTGGCGGCAGACCGATCGATTTGCACATCAAGGGTCTTGAGAAGATGGGCGCCACGATCACGCAGCAGCATGGCTATCTTGAAGCGCGCGCGGATCGTCTGAAAGGCGCGCACCTGGTGTTCGATAAGATCACGGTGACGGGTACGGAAGACCTGTTGATGGCGGCGGTGCTTGCCGAGGGCGAGATGCTGATGGAGAACTGTGCTCGCGAACCCGAAGTGACGGATCTTGCGGCGTTGCTTACGGCAATGGGCGCAAAAATCGAAGGCGCAGGCACCGCGACGATTCGCGTGAAGGGTGTAAGCAGCCTGCATGGCGCACGCTATCGCATCAATCCAGACCGCATTGAGGCTGGAACATTTTTGATTGCGGGTGCCATTACTCGCGGCGACCTTACGGTGGCCAACTGCAATCCCGCGCACCTCGGCGCGCTTTTGAACAAGCTCAAAGAAGCGGGGGTGCGCATTGAGAGCGCCGGTGCCGATGCCGTGCGGGTGCAGGCGGCCGAGCAACTTCGCGCAGCGGACATTTCCACTGAGGAATATCCAGGCTTCCCAACCGATATGCAGGCGCAGTACATGGCGCTGGCCACGCAAGCCGAAGGCACCAGCCAGGTGCGCGAAAACATCTTTGAGAATCGCTTTATGCATGTGCAGGAACTGGTACGCATGGGCGCAAATATCAAGGTGGATGGAAGCGCGGCAACTGTGCGAGGTCCGTCGAAGCTTTCCGCGGCGGCGGTGATGTGCTCCGATCTGCGCGCGTCTGCTTCGCTCGTTCTAGCCGCGCTGGTGGCTGACGGCGAATCGATTCTCGACCGTGTGTACCACATGGATCGCGGCTATGAGCATATCGAGGAAAAATTGCGCGGCGTGGGCGCGGAGATCGCGCGCATGGGAAATGTTTTTCCGGCGAAGGAAGAGGAAATTACAAGCGAAGCTTAGATTCAAGAGCGAAGACAAACGCAGATCCTTGGCTCCTCTCAGGATGACACTTCAATACTTGATTCGCATTCTCAGCAGGCGAAGGATGCTGCGCGCCCCGATCCTTTGCTCCGTTCGGCTTGCTATTTTTGTTCGCTGAGATGTTGGGGCGTCAACGCTCCTGCTCGCTCCATTCCTTGCCGTTTCTCCGCAACTTTTTCTCTTTGTCGGCGTTGATATGAACGAGACCGGAACAGAGGATCAGATCCGGTAATGCTGAACCCTGAAGGAGACCCTAACCGTGAGGAAGGTTGCATTGACTTTGCTGCTTGCGCTTTCAATGGCCCCTGTGGCCGCAATGGCAGAAGTGGGAGTTGCAGTTCGTGTTGGGCCGCCCGCGCCCATCGTTGAGCACTATGGCCCTCCGCCGCATCGCGGCTATGTGTGGATCGCGGGCTATCAACGCTGGGATGGTGGGCGTTACGTATGGGCTCCGGGCCGCTGGGCTGCACCTCCGCGGCCGCACGCTGTATGGGTTCCGCATCACTGGGCACACCGGCGCGGTGGTTGGGTGTTGGTCCAAGGGCACTGGCGCTACTAGTTTCACAATCAGAAAAGGCGAAAGCGGGGCGCTTACCCCGCTTTCTTTGCCTGCAGATCGCAATTACTGAATTTCAATTACGTCGGTAGCCGAAGCAGCTGCTGCTTCCGCACGCTCCATCACTTTTTCGGCAACGGTGTAGAACTCCGCAGCCTGTGGGCTCTTGGGGCCAGCCAGTGCAACGGGGAGTCCGCGATCGCCGCCCTCGCGAATAGCGGGCAACAGTTCGATGGAGCCGAGGAACGGAACGTTGAATTGTTTGGCTGTGCGCTCCGCGCCGCCTTTCGAAAAGATGTCGATCTGTTCGTGGCAATGCGGGCAGGTGAAGTGGCTCATGTTCTCGACAATGCCTAGCACTTCAACATTCACCTGGGCGAACATCTCAAGCGCTTTTCGCGCATCTTCAAGGCTCACATCACTGGGTGTGGAGACAACAACAGCGCCGGTGAGCGGCACAGTCTGTACGAGCGAAATGACCACGTCGCCGGTCCCAGGAGGCAGATCGATCACGAGGTAATCCAGTTCGCCCCATTCCACCTGCTGAAGGAACTGGCGGATGATCTGATGCAGCATCGGTCCGCGCATTACCAGCGGCTTGTCGCCGGGCGAAATGTAACCGATGGAGATGGTCTTGATGCCATGCGTGTCGTTGGGCTGAATCATGTTTCCCGCACCGACGCGCGGCTGCTGCGACGAGCCCATCATCAGGGGCACGTTGGGCCCGTAGATGTCGGCGTCGATCAACCCGACACGCTTGCCGAGCTTGGAGAGCGCAATTGCCAGGTTCACCGCGATGGTAGTTTTCCCTACGCCGCCTTTACCGGAACCGACAGCAACAATCTTTGAAACTCCGGGCAAAGCTACCGGGGAAGGCATGGCATGCGAATGGGCCATCAGCAATACTCCTTTTCAAACTTCTCTAACATTGATTCGATCTGAGAACCTTTGGCCGCACACTCGCGTAAGCAGGTGCGGCTTGATTCAATTTTACAGGAGTGGCGGAATCGCCATCAGGTCAGAACTGGTTGCGACTGACTATGTCCTGGGATGCGGTGGCAAGGCGCTCGTGATGGCGGCGCGCATTTTCGCGTTCGCGATGTTCGCGGCGGCGCAGCGCGTCGGCATGGCGGCGAATTTCATCCGGCGTTTCAGGAAGCAGCTGAGGAACATTCTGCAGTCGTCCATGCTCGTCCACTGCGACAAACACCAGGTAGGCGCTGGCGACGTGGACAATTCCGCCTGTGCGCGTATTCTCCGCCCAAACCTTTACACCCACTTCCATTGAGCTTGTGAAGGCACGATTCACGCTGGATTTGAGCGTGAGCAGATCGCCTAAGCGCACCGGGCGAATGAAGTCGATGTGATCCATAGCGGCCGTCACCACATGGGTTCTGGAATGTCGATAAGCTGCCATGGCCCCGGTAAGATCGATGAAGTGCATCAGGCGGCCGCCTAGGAGATTCCCCAGGGTGTTGGTGTCGTTTGGCAGGATGATCTCTGTCATTTCCGACTGCGTGCTGGCGACAGTGCGCACCAAGCGATTACTTTCTGACTCGTTCATCGAGAATCACTCCGTACTTAGGCTGCCGGTTGCTGCCGCAAAGATACAATGGAAGTGCCGGCGGGCGTTCTTCCTGGCATCACTGTTCCAGTTTGGGCAATCCCCGCCAATTAAGCAAATCTCACAAGGCCAGGCGCGTTTTTAGCCGGATCCGGACAAATGGATAAGATTGCATCTCTTAGAGAAATTCTGGCGATGGACCCCAAGAACAGTTTTGCGCGTTACGGAATCGCCATGGAACTGGTGAATCGCGGGGAGATTGAAGCGGGGCTTGAAGAGTACTCGACGCTTTTGGCTAACGACCCGGATTACACTGCGGGCTACTTTATGTCGGCGCAAACGTTGAGCTCGGCGGGCAGGAACGCTGAAGCAATTGAGCGCTTGAAAGCAGGAATTTCAAGTGCTGCGCGCTCGGGTAACACCCATGCAATCAGTGAAATGCAGGGCATGCTTGATGAGCTGGATCGCTGATGCAACTTCTGGTGAATCGGCAGCTACTTAGTTGCGCTGAGAGTTTGGAGAGACAAGCAGTCAGTTGTAAACGGATTTATTCAGAGCTTTAAAAGGGATGGTCGGCCACTTAGAGCTGAAATGTGGGACAATAACCGCATTCACCTAGCCTGCCACTTTGCGGTATAAAAAGTAATCGGTGATCCTACTTGGAGCGTCTAACAAATTATCATGGCGAAATACTCCATCGTTGTGCCGTTTCACAATGAAGAGGAAAACGTCACCGTTCTTTATGCACGCCTGAAGCAGGTGATGGAACAGGTGTCCGACAGCTTTGAAATTGTGCTGGTCGAAGACGGCTCACGAGACCGCACTTACAAACTGCTGGAAGAAATTGCTGCTGTTGACAGCCGTGTTCTTGTGGTCAAGCTGCGGCGTAATTTCGGACAGACATCGGCGCTGGCAGCCGGGTTCGACCATGCATCCGGCGAGTACATCCTTGCAATGGATGGCGATCTGCAACACGATCCCAACGACATTCCGGCGTTTATTGAGAAGCTCAATGAGGGATACGATGTTGTTTCCGGCTGGCGCAAGGAACGCATCGATAATTTCGTGATGCGCCGGATACCGTCGCGCTGCGCAAATTGGCTGATGGCGAAGATTTCCGGCGTCGATATCCACGACTTCGGAACGACGTTTAAAGCGTATCGCCGCGAGGTCATCCAGAGCATTCCGTTGTACGGCGAAATGCACCGTTTCATTCCCGCCCTGGCGAGCTGGTACGGCGCGTCCATTTGCGAGGTTCCGATTCGCAACGTAAACCGCGAAGCAGGCAAGAGCCACTACGGGATCGGCCGCACCTTCCGCGTTTTCTTTGACCTGATCACGATTCGCTTCCTGCTTCGTTATATGAGCCGCCCACTCCATTTCTTTGGCGGCCTCGGAATGCTGGCCTTTATGGCCGGATCGAGCATGGGGCTACTTCTGGCTGGGATGAAAGTCCTTAATCCGGAAATGAGCGTAATCCACGATCATGGCCCGATGCTCGTTTTTGGTTCGGTCATGATTCTTGCAGGCATTCAACTGCTTGCCGTCGGATTGCTAGGTGAGTTGCAGGTGCGCCATCACTACACAAACCAGAATCCCGCTTCGTATGCGGTGGATCGGCTGGTTCGTCTTGTGCCGGCCGAGGACCGGAATATTCTTTCCGAAAGCAAGGAAGACAATTTCTAAGAGCAGGGAACAAGGGAACTGGGAACATGGATTAGAGATCAGGAGAAGCCGCCTCGGGCGGTTTCTCTGTTTTGGTGGAAGCAATCTGTTTGTGAATTAGAAATCTGCTTGCCCGAACGCGGCCTGAAGGTTCATCCTTACCTTTGATATGAAAGCCATTCAACTGCAAGAGACCGGCGGGCCCGAAGTTCTGAAGCTCGTCGATTTGCCCATCCCCGTCCCCGGACCCGGACAGGTGCTCATTCGCATTGAGACCGCGGGATTGAACTTCATCGAAATCTACTTTCGGAAGGGCCAGTACAAAACAGCGCTTCCCATGGTGCCCGGCAGTGAGGCTGCGGGAACTGTAGAGGAACTTGGCCCGGGTGTGCAGGGATTCACTGCGGGCGAACTGGTTGCCTCTGCCGCAGTGATGGGCAGCTATGCGGAGTACGCGCTTGTGCCTGCGGCGCAACTGGTGAAAGTTCCCGCAGGGCTGTGTCCGGAGAAGGCAGCGGCCGCGATGCTGCAGGGCATGACGGCCCACTATCTCGCTTACTCAACATACCCGCTCAAAGCCGGCGAAACGGCTTTGATCCACGCTGGAGCGGGCGGCGTGGGTCTGTTGCTTACGCAAATGGCAAAGCGCATTGGCGCGCGTGTTATTACCACCGTTTCAAATGCTGAAAAAGCGGAACTCTCGCGGGAAGCCGGCGCGGATGAAGTGATCCTTTATTCCGAGCAGGATTTTGAAGTGGAGGTGAAACGGATCACGGGCGGCAGGGGCGTTGATGTTGTTTACGATTCGGTGGGCAAAACCACCTTCGAGCAAAGTCTGAACTGCATCAGGCCACGGGGTATGCTGGCCTTGTTTGGCGGATCGAGCGGCGCAGTTCCTCCGTTCGATCCTATTCAACTCAGCACCAAAGGGTCCCTTTTCCTGACGCGGCCAACGTTATGGCATTACGTTTCCACGCGCGCAGAACTGGAGCAGCGCGCCGGTGAAGTGTTGGGCTGGGCCGCGAGCGGCGAACTCAAGCTTCGCACGGAGCACATCTATCCGCTGCACGAGGCAGCGCAGGCGCAGACCGATATGGAATTGCGCAAGACCACGGGGAAGATTCTGCTGGAGCCGTAAAGAACAGCTATCAGCTTTTACCATTTAGCTATTAGAGCTGGTCTCATCAGTGGCTCTGTGAAAGGGCATGACTTTAGTCGTGCCGAAGATGGCCGCAAAGAAGTTGGTCTTCAGCCCCTGAGAGAGCTGGCTTGTCCCGAGCAGCCAGAATTCATCAAATGGGTAATAGCTCATTGCGGTCGCCTCAGAGACGTTCCATCTGCGCCTCTGTCGCGCGGAACTGGAAGCAACTTTGCTTATAACTCAATGCTCCATGCGAAGAGCGAGTAACGGAAGCTTATATGACCAGTATTTCCATATCACCAACTGATCGTGTCTTCGTTCTTACAGGCGCGGGCATCAGTGCGGAAAGCGGATTGCCGACGTTTCGCGCGGATGATGGATTGTGGGCGGGCAACCGCATTGAAGATGTCTGCACGCCAGATGCCTGGAGTCGGAATCCGGAACTGGTGTGGACTTTCTATTCGAAGCGGCGCGTTGATGCCCGAAAAGCGTCCCCGAATGCTGCGCACTGCGCGCTGGCGAAACTTGAACAAGGCCTCGGCGAGCGCTATTTTCTTTGCACGCAAAACGTAGACGATCTGCATGAACGCGCAGGCTCCATGCGGCTGCTTCACATGCATGGCGAGCTTGCCAAATCCCGCTGTGAGGATGACTGCGGCCAGCCGCCGATGGAAGATCACGCCGAATACTCCAGCCTTGGAGAAGTGGGGTACTGCCCCTGCGGTGGAAGGCTTCGACCGCACATCGTTTTCTTTGGTGAAATGCCGCTGGGAATGGACCGCATTGAGGCTGAGATTCGCAAGGCTACCGTGATGCTGGTTGTTGGCACCTCGGGGTCGGTATATCCGGCAGCGAGCTTTGTTCACTGGGCGCGCGAGGCGGGAGCACGCACTGTCTACATCGGCCCTGAACATCCGCTGAATGCGTCGGCGTTTTCGCAGATTGTGCAAGGCAAAGCGGGAGAAGTACTGCCGGGATTGTTCGAGGTTGAGTGAGCGGGGCTAGGATAGACTACTTCCGCATTGCTCTGCCCAGAATGACAAAATTGTCCGTAAAGAGCTGTGCTATCCCACCATTCCTGCGACAAGGATGGGGCACCCCCAATTCTGGTTAGTGAAACATGAAACCGGAAATTCCGCGGTCAAAAATGGAAGCGGTAGCGTAGCTCTGCGGAGATCATGCGCGGGTCGTTCCAGTGGAATCCGCCAACGGTGACGGAGTTGTCCTGAAGCACGCGATGATTAGTTACATTGATCACTGAGGCGGCGATTTTCCAATGCTCTCCAAACGTGTGTCCGGCGGATGCGTCGAAGGTGGTGTGTGCGGGCAGATACAGTCCGTTGTACGGCCCCTGGCCTGAGCCGGCAAGTCCGTTGGTGAAGCCGGAGCCGTAGTAAAGATTGGTCGCGAACCAGGTGCGCAGGGGCAGGTTCGCCATGAAACCGGTGTTCAACGTATGGCGCTGATCGTGATCCACCGGCCTGTAATCGGGACCGAGGGCGCAGGCTTCATCGTTCGGCAGAGAGCATGTGAATCCGCCGACGACATTGCCGCGCTGTTCGGCGATCTGGTTGGAGTAGGCAAGGTGAAAGTGCCCCAGCCGGCCTAGTTCAGGCGAGCGCAGCGTCATTTCCCACGCACGCACGCGTCCGCCGTCCACGCCGATGGGGAAGTACATATTCGATTCGCCGAGATTGGCGTGGTCGAGTACGTTGTTGATGCGCGATTTGAAGGTATCCACGTTTAGCATCCAACCGCGAAAGGGAATCACAATCCCAAACTGGTGGTCTTCATCGCGCTCGGAATGAAGCGCCGTAAAGGTATCCTGGCCACCTCCCAGACTGCCGGCGTAGTTGAGTACGGAACTGGAAACCGTGAGCACCGGCGCGGGTTGAAAGGCGCGCCCGTAATGTCCGCGCAGCACCCAATTGAGGCGCGGAATCCGGAGTGTCGCACCGATGCGCGGATACATAGCGCTCTCGTTGATACTGCTGCGCAAAATCGAAAATCGCTCGCCAACCTGCACCGTGATGTACGAACCGAGACGCAGGTGATCGGAGAGATAGAACTCAACCAGCCCAGCATTGGCTAATGCTGACGTAGTCGGTTGTGACGGACCGCTTCCATCATTCACTTGCGTGCCGAAAAGATCGTTCTCACGCTGATAGAACGAGTACATGCCACCGGAAAAGCTGTTCCAGCCAACTTCCATGCGGGCGTCGGCTTGTGCTCCCACGTAGTTTGAACTCTGGTGCCAGGTGGTCGCCACTGGGTAGTCGCTCGGGCGCGAGTCATAATTGGCCTGGTTCAGGTGATAGAACGGCGCGATAGAAAACTCCGCCTTGGATGAGAGTGTGTGCACCCAATTGGTGATCAAGAAGGCGTCGCGCTCTTTTTGCCCATCGCGCAGGCCGTATGAGCTGTAATAGCCCGAGGTGGTTTGGTAGTCCGTTGTGCTGGGGTTGTAAGGAATCTGGAAGTAGTCCTGCCGGTATTGGCCGTCGATGCGAATCTGATCGCGATCTGTCTGGTTGCGGATGACTGAGGCGAACACGCTTTGCGAGTTCGTAGCATCGTGGTAAGCCGTCGAGACTGGCGTTTCAAGACCGTAGTTGCTGCGCCCGCCGCTCAGGCTGGTATACCACGCGGTCTTTTCGGTGTGGTCGCCGAAGGATAGCTGCGACTCGGCTGCATAGAAGTTGCCCGCTGATAGGCGCAGTTCCCCTTCGTGGTCGCGCTCAAACCCATTGCGCGGCAGCACGTCGAAGACTGCGTAGGTGCGATCGCCAAGCTCAGAGCCATAACTGCCACGCTGCGTCTCAAGCGAATCGATATCTTTGGGGTCAATCTGTGGGCCGACGTTCGATCCAATTTTGGTATTGGGAATCGAGATGCCATCAATGAGCCAACTGGTTTGATGGCCTCCGCGAATGTGAAGCTGATCGTGCACCATGTACGCGCCGGGGACGTAATCGGTAATCATCTGCATGCCCAGGGTGCGCCCCGCACCGGGCGTTTGATCAATCATGGCGCGCGTAACCAGCGTTGACGTGGTGGCAGTGTCCACGGGCGCGGCAGAGCTTTCCACCACGATTGACTGCGTGGTCGATGCGACGGCAAGCGGGATGTGCAGCACGGGATTTGTGCCCGACGTTACCGCCACGGGTTGGCTTGCGGTGGTGAATCCGGATGCGGTGATCGAAATTCGATAAACGCCGATGGGCACGCGCGGCAGTTCAAACACTCCATCGGCTCCCGTCGTGGCGTGGAGCGCGAAATCAGAATCTGCATCTTTGAGCGTGACATCAGCACCTGCTATCGGTCGATGCTCGGGATCGTGAACTACCCCATGCACCGTGGAGAAGACAGTTGCGCGGACGAAAGGAGTAGTCGCGAGAAGTAGCGCTGCGGCAAGAGATGAATAGAGGCGAATACGCAAGCAAACCTCCCAAGGAACGGGCACATGCATGTATCTCTGAGCAAAATGGCTAGTGCTTTCGCGCGCATTAGGGATCGCCCCGATTGTGGACTGACGCGGGAAGTGCGGGGCTAATCGAATCGAAACATGCGCGGGAATTGAACGAGGCTCAGACGAACGACGGAGGAGCGCGGCCGGAGCGGGCAGGTATGGTGGTTGTTCGCACATCTACGCTGGGAGGGAGCGGAGAGGGGGCTTCCACAAGAAGAGCCGGGGTCCAGCATCCTGAAACAGTCAGCGCATGCGAGGGTGTTGAGAATTTCAGCGCGAAACCGGGAAATGAGGTGCAGGTAGCAGGAGCCGTAAACGCGGGCGTAGAACGGTCTGCATGTTCCAATGCGGATTGCATCTCTGCGCTCAGGATGCAGTGATGCGCACCTTGGCGGCGGCAACAGGCCGGCAGGTGCGAGTCTTCGCTGGCATCGAGCACCCCTTGGAGGGGGCCGAGAGCGAAGAAGAGCATCAACAGGATTGCGAGGGGACGCCGCATCTGACTTGATCCTATATGATGCTTAACTTCCCCGTGCGGATCATTTGAAGGAATCTCAATCCATGCCTGCGAGTGGCCAAATCCCCATCATTTATCATGGTTGTGATCAGTTTCTAACTGTTCTTAGTTCAGCAAAGAGGAATTTCAGGTGTCTGAAGTCAAAGGTGCGGCATCCTTGCGGGAGCAGTCGAGCGCGATTGCGCCGGGTTCATCGGCGCGACGCCCTCTGCGCATTGCGCTCTTCGGTTTTGGAACAGTAGGCAGCTCAGTCGCGCGCATACTGTCGGACTCAAAGCCGGACGTTTTGAAATTGAGCCATATCTTCAATCGCAGCGTGTCGCGGAAGCGCGTGGAGTGGGTTCCCTCAGACGTGGTTTGGACCGAAGATGCCGAAGCCGTGCTCAATTCAGACGTCGATGTGATTGTGGAACTCGTAGGAGGGCTCGATCCGGCTGGAAGCTGGGTGCGTCGCGCCCTGGACGCCGGCAAGAGCGTGGTGTCTGCGAATAAGAAGCTGATCGCGTTCCATGGCATCGAACTGGAACGGCTGGCCGCAGCCAAGGGTGGACATCTGAAATATGGCGCCGCGGTCGCCGGCGGCATTCCTGTGATTCCGGGACTTGAGCAGGGACTTGCAGGCGATCGTATCGAACGCATTGAAGGCATTCTGAACGGCACTTGCAACTTCATACTGAGCAAGATGGATGAGGGCGCTGAATATGCAACAGTGCTTGCCGAGGCGCAGGCTAAGGGATATGCGGAAGCCGATCCAACGGAAGATGTTGGCGGATTTGACGCGCGCGCGAAACTGGCGATCCTGATGCGGCTGGCGCTGCGCGTGGTGGTTGATCCGGAAGAGATAAAGCCGCAGGCCATCACTTCGGTTTCCGCAGTGGACTTCAGCTATGCGCGCGACCTGGGATGCACGATCCGCCAGATTGCGCGCGCCCACAGAACCAACGGTAGCGTGGCGGCGACGGCGGCACCGATGCTGGTGGATCTTCGCTCGCCATTGGCATGGTCGCGCGGAACCGAGAACATGGTTGTATTTACCGGACACTATGGCGGCGACGTTGTGTTCTCCGGTCATGGCGCGGGCGGTCATCCCACCGCCGTGGCGGTGGTAAGCGACCTGCTTGCTCTGGCGCACGATTCCCGCCGCGTTGAGATTCCTTCGGTGCCGGCTCGGCTTGGCGCTGAATTTGAGGTGCCACACTACATCCGGTTCACAGTCAACGACCGTCCCGGCATCGTGGCGGAAATTACGGGAGCGCTGGCCCAGGAAAACATTAACATTCGCGCGATCGTGCAAAAGCCAGGGTATCCGGCGAGCGGACTGCCGTTTGTGGTCACGGTGGAACCGTGCAAATCCTCCGCAATGGAGCGCGCTCTGGCTGTGATCGGCAAAATGGATTGCCACATTTCAGATCCACTCGATTTGCAGATGCTGGAATAGAATCGATCAAGGCAACCGCTAAAACCTGAGGCTGTCTGATGTATGATTCCCCATACTCCGAGGTCGCACTGTGATTGGAACCGAATATCGATGTGAAATCTGTGGCGAGGATAGCGATAATCCAATTCGCTGGATTGTGATCCGCTGCGATAGCGCTCAACTCACCATTTACAAGTGGACCAAAGAGGCCGCCGATGCGCCGGGCGCGCGCCACTACTGCGGCGAGGCGCACGCGCAGATCTACGTTAGCCGCTGGCTTGAGGCTGCCTGTTCCTGAAGATCTGTCGGGGGCATTATGACTACCGCCGATCCGCGTAGATTTCCCTTGCCACCTGCCATCCCGGTAATTGCCCTTCTGTTGAGCTGGGCGCTGGGACGGCTATGGCCAATCACATTTTCATTACCACGCGAAACGTTCTGGGCGGGGTTGGCGCTCCTCATCCTTCCAATTGCGTTGGCCTTTTGGGCGGCCAGGACCTTTCGTCTCCATCAAACAACGGTCCATCCGCGGGGCGATGTGGGAGCAATCGCGACCGAGGGCCTGTACCGTTTCACGCGAAACCCGATGTATCTATCGCTGATCTTGATTTACATTGGGGCATCGCTGGTGTTTCGGTTGCCGTGGGCGTGGATCTTACTGCCGGCCGTGTTTCTCGGCCTGCATCTCGGGGTCATTATTCCGGAAGAGAAGTACCTGCAGGCCAAATTTGGCGAAAGTTACCTGAATTACAAAGCCCAGGTGCGCCGCTGGCTCTAGTATGCGGACGCACCTGGGCTACGGTCACTAATCATGCAGCGATAATGAGGCAGGCCCGGTTGACTCACGAACCACCAGTTCGGGCATCATCACGATCTCGGCAGGGAACACCTTTTCTCGTTCGGCTATGCGTTGCAGCAGCACCTGCGCTCCTCGCCTGCCCATCTCGCTGAGCGGCTGGCGCACTGTGGTGAGGGCCGGCATGGCGTATGCGGCAGACTGAATATCGTCGAAGCCGACCACAGAGACATTCGTCGGCACCCGCAGGCCAGCGTCGTTCAGGGCGCGGATGGCGCCGATCGCTGCAATATCGTTGAAGCAGAAGACAGCCGTGAAGTCGGTGGTCTTCTTCAATAGCGCCGTCATCGGCCTGTAGCCGATCTCCGGCGCCATCGGATGATAGCCGGTCTTCATTGACCAACTGTCTGAGTCGATGCGGATGATCAGTGAAGGGTCCAGCTTGATGCCGAATTCACCGGCCACCTGCTGAATGCTCTCCCACCGATACTCCGAGTCGGGAATAGCGCGGGGGCCGCGCATGATGGCAATCTTCCGATGACCAAGCTCGTACAAGTGACTTAATGCCAGCTTCGCTGCCTGGTAATGGTCCACTACGATGTTGGTTACGTTTTCATTCGCGATATGCGCCGAAATGGCCACCACCGGAATGGGTACAGATATCTTATCGGCCTTTGTGTTCAGCATCAGAAAGCCGTCGACTGCGCGCTCTACCAGCATGCCGGGATATTTCTCGATGAGATCGTTGTTCCAGTCGTGGCAGGCGGTGAAGTAAAAGTAGTGGGCAGCCGACAGCTCTTCAACCACGCCGCTCATTACACGGGTAAAGTAGCCTTCGCTCAGGTCTGGCGCCAGTACGCCAACGCTCATTGAACGACTTTGCCGCAGCGAGCGCGCAAAGTAATTGGGGCGGTAATCGAAGCGCACTGCCGCATCGTGTACGCGCTTGCGTGTCTCCGGTGGGATAGACTTTGCCGATGGGGAATTGTTCAGCACAAGTGACACGGTGGTTTGCGAAAGCTGAAGGTGATCGGCGAGCATCCTCAGGTTCATGTGTCCGGATTGTCCAGGCTTCTTGCTCTTGACCATGTTTGGAGTTTTAACACTTCCTGTTTGAAGTCGTAAACGATTATTTATCGCCGGTATATCGGTTTCGTACGCGATTACGCCTGATTCCGTTGGTTCCGGCACATGAATCCACTAGGGCGTTTGAATGGCGTTCTCTCCTGGTTTGAGCGGCCAGGTCTTACCTTCGAATTCAAAGTTGCCTGTCAACTTGTCTGGGAGTAAGACAGTTGCTCTGAAGCCACCGTTCATACGAGTGTACTGCACACGAATCGTGCCATCGGGGTGCGGAAATGTTGCCGTAAACGACGGGAGCGAGCCGGGATGAGGGGCCACGCGCACCGTGGCAAAACTCGGGCTGGCCGGCTCGATACCAGACACCACTGAGAGCAGATCGTAGATAGGGTGTGAGGTCCACGCATGCGAGTCGGAACGGGTGTTGCCCGGGATCTCCGGCCAGGTGCTGAAGTGCAAGGGCAACAGCTTGCGCCACGGACTAATTGAATCAAGATAGCTATCAGCCATGCCGATGTGTTCCAGCGCCCGCGCCAGGTAGAAGCGAAAATAATAGGAGGCGCTCAATATTCCGTTCGGAGTAGTGCCGGGTTCGATGGCCAGCACTTTTTGCATGACCTCCCGCTGCTGCTCTTTCGGAACTACATCGAACAGCACAGCGAGAATGTTGGCTTGCTGGCTGAAATGATTCCGTTCGGGAGTATCGGCCAGCATGCCGCGTTCGCTGTTCCAGCACTTGGTATACAAGCCAGACCGCACATGCGTTGCACGCGCCTGGTAGCGTGTGGCAAGCTGCGGATCCCCGAGCCCGGTCTCCAGCGCTGCTTGATCTTCAAGTGCACCGAGATACTGGAGGGTCGTGACGCACGATTCGCCTTTGGCATCGTAGGTGGGAATCGTTCCGGAGGGGACCCAGTCAATGAAGCTCCACCATGGCAGTTCTTTTAGCAGGCCGTCGGGCTGTTCGTAGTGCGCGAACCATGCAAGAACGGAGCGTGTACCCGGCAAGAGCTCGCGCGCAGGTTCCGGATCAGGGCGGTACATCCAATAGTCACGAACCATGCCGATCCAGAGCAGCGAGAAAGTTGGAATCGTCTGTGGCAGAGAACTCGGATAACGGCTGCGGGTAATGCCGTCAGGAAAGCGGGAGTAGTCAAATGCTGAAAGAGCCTGCCGCGCCAGCCGGTCATCATTCGCCACGGTGTAGGAGATGAGTGCTTGAATGCGCGTGTCGCCGACGTACTGCAACTGCTCGTAGTAGGGCGTGTCCATGTAGGTTTCATGCGCGTCCAGGCGGGCCGTGCGCCAGCTGATCTCCCAAATCTGCTTCAAGTCAGGATTGGGCGATTCAAAGGTCGCGCGCTCCTGGAACGGATAAGCCGTGAACGAGGCTTTCAGCGATTCGATTGTCAACGGATCGTCTGCGGTTTCAATATCCAGGTCAAGATACCGCCACGTACGCCACCAAAGCGGTTCAAAGGTACGGTGGGCGCCGCCGTCAGGAAGAAAGCTGTCACGCAGGCCGAGCGCGACGCGATCCCCAACATCGTTGCGGTCGCCTTTGTGCTTCTGATTGTCGTAGAGAGCCTCCGAGTAGGTGAGCCAAACGTGCGCGCCCTTGCCGCCGGAGACCGTCAGCGCCGGATAGGCAGTGGTGAGTGTCTCGCGATCGAGCATGAGATGGGTGTGGCTGTGCGAAGGGATGGTTGTGCCGGCGATCTCCGCTGAGGGCGCCTGATTTGCGCGGCCATAGTGTTTCACACCTTCCGCAGAACTCATCCGAACCAGTGCTCCAGCACTTGTACTCGAATACTCCATCGGCGGCAGTCCATCGGGAACCAGATCCCAGGCGTTGTTGCCGGTTTTGGATGCGGAGTGACCACGACTATTGTCTGCATCCATTGCGTCGCGCATCGGTGTAGCTACTGCGACCCAATTCGAGCTTGCCGCTGGCTCCTCCTGCCAGTTCCAGTGGTACTTTGCTGCGTCAATCTGCTCGCCGGGACCTGCAGCGAAATAGGCTTTCAAGTTTACTGAGCTGCGGTCGAGTGCCTTATGCCCCGGTTCGATTTCAACCTGCCAGCCTTCGGGGGTGCTGATACCCGTCGCGCCGGTAGCTTCGCTCTCCAGCAGGAAGGCGGTGCGGTCACTCATCTGGGAGAGCGGTGCAAAAACGCCCCAATTCCAGACAGTTGCCGTAATGGCGTTTTGCCCCGCGTGGAGCAGCGGAGCCAAATCAAACCGCTCATAGCGCCAGTGCGCCAGATCGCCGCGTGCGGGGCCCTCGCCCACTCGCCTTCCGTTCACGTAGAGAATAAAGCGGTTATCCGCGCTTACCCGCACCAGGTAGCTGGCCGGAACAGACGGAAGGGAAAGCGTGCGCCTGAAATGCAGCACAATCGGTTCGCGCAATGGCGCTGTGGGGTGGGTGACCCACGATGCGCGCCACTGACGTTCTGGCGGGTCCGGCGCAGCGGTGTTTTGGGCTTGGATTGCAAAGCTGAACGCAATACACAGGGCGAGAGCGGCGACGCTGATCTTATTTCGAATCATTGCGGATTTCCGTTTCAGCTCAACAGCTTACCGGAATCGGCTGCCGTTGCCTCGGATTCTTTTGCCGCAAGGAGCAATTCTCTATGGCTGAGGTGGATTTTCTATTCTATACACTGCATTTAGCAGTTCTGTAACCTGCTATTCACATTCGGTCTTTAGCCTTTATTGTGGTGAAAGCAAACGTGCCGGAAATCCGTATGTCCCAAGTTCAATTGCAGCCGGGGCCGAACGAGCCGGGGAGTCAGTTGCCGATTCAACTTTCCGCCACGGCGGAGTCGGCTCAGCGGCGCTTTCTGCTGTCGCGTGGTAACTCTGCCACCGCCGACCGGTTTTTTTCATGGTTGATGCTGCTGTGCGGCGTGAGCATCTTCGTCATCGTTGCCCTCATCGCTTTTGAGCTGGTGGTTCGCTCACAATTGACTTGGCACAAGTTCGGGCTCGGGTTCTTTTACCGCTCTTTTACTGATCCAAATACGCATCTCACCACCTACTGGGATCCGGTCAACCAGTTATTCAGTGCGCGGCCATTTGTATACGGCACAATGGTCTCCTCCATGCTTGCGCTGCTGATTGCCGTTCCGCTTGCCATCGGCTTGGCAGTTTTTCTCACCGAGATGTGCCCGCGCGTTCTGCGCAGCCCGCTTGCCTTTCTTACGGAACTGCTCGCCGCTATTCCGAGTGTTATCTACGGGCTTTGGGCAGTGTTTGTTCTGGTGCCATTATTGCGCGAGCACGTGAATCCGCTCTTGGTGAACCTGCTCGGATGGACAGGTCTCTTCACAAATGACAACCCTACGGGGCTGGGCTATGTGGCCGCTGGAACAATTTTGGCCATTATGATCCTGCCCATCATCTCTTCACTCACGCGCGAGGTGATGATCGCCGTGCCGCACTCGCAGCGCGAGGCTGTGCTGGCGTTGGGCGCCACTCGCTGGGAAATGATACGCATGGGTGTGCTGCGTAACGCGCGGATCGGCATTGTGGGTGCTGTGATTCTGGGCCTGGGACGCGCACTTGGTGAAACCATGGCTGTCGCCATGGTGATTGGCGCTACACCGGAGATCCATAAATCATTGCTGTCGAACGGGAGTTCCATGGCCACCGTGATCGCCAATGAATACGCCGAGGCGGTAGGGGACATGCATTTGAGTGCGCTGACCGAAATCGGCCTGGCGCTCTTTATCGTGACCATCATTGTGAACTTCTTTGCACAACTGTTGATCTGGGGCGTAACTCGGGGAACCCCCGCCCAGGCTCGATAAACGTGGATGGAAGGAAGCTGGGAGCATCGTGGTGAGTAACGGTAGGTCCGATTATCGCGCGCAACTCCGAAACGTGACCGACCACATGGTTACTGCGTTGGCAGTCTTGGCTACGCTTATCGTTGTTGCACCCCTGATCGCGATTTTTGGTTACCTGGTGTACAAGGGAGCCAATTCGCTTAACCTGGCCTTCTTTACGCAGATTCCAAAGCCTGTGGGCGAAAGTGGCGGCGGCATGGCGAACGCCATTCTAGGATCCGCGATCCTGCTGGGGGTTGCTAGCGCGATCGGTATTCCCATCGGAATCGGCGCAGGCATTTATCTTGCAGAGTTTGGGCGGGGCACAAAGTTGGCAAATTCGATTCGCTTCACGGCCGACGTGCTCAACGGCGTGCCGTCGATCGTGATGGGGCTCGCCGCTTATTCGCTGATCGTGGTTCCGAAGATTCCGTTCCTGCCGTTCACCGGCCATTTTTCAGCAATGTCGGGTGGGGTAGCGCTGGGTTTCATGATGATTCCCACCGTATGCCGCACCAGCGAAGAGATGCTGCTGATGGTGCCGAACGCGATTCGCGAAGCAGCGCTCGGCCTGGGGGTCCCTAACTGGAGATCGGTGCTCTCCATCTCGGTGAAGACTGCATCGCCGGGCATCATCACGGGCTGCATGCTTGCGTTTGCGCGCGTAGCTGGAGAAACCGCGCCATTGATTTTTACTGCGTTGGGCAATCAGTTCTGGAGCGCCAGCCTTAATCAGCCCATTGCCGCACTGCCGCTGCAGATTTATGTGTATGCGCTCTCACCCTACGACGACTGGCACAGGCTGGCGTGGGGCGGATCGCTCGTTTTGATCATACTGATTGTGCTCGCGGTTTCGCTGGTCCGCTTTGTAACCAGCCGTGGCGTTTTAAAAGGAAACAGCTAGCAGGAACTGAACGAGGCGCTTGTGCGGCGTCGGCGCTCCGGCGTGAAGCCGGCGCCGTTATTTGGGGCTTCAGGGCAATGAAGGAAGGAGCATGCGCACGTGGGTGTTGGTATCGAGGTCATCAACCTAAACGCGTGGTACGGGACTAACCACACCTTGCAGGACATCAACCTGCATATTCCCGCAAACCATGCAACGGCGCTTATCGGTCCTTCGGGCTGCGGGAAAAGCACTTTTGTTCGCTGCATCAATCGCATGCACGAAACCAATCCAGTGGGCCGGGTAACGGGCATCGTTCGCATTGGCGATCTGGAAATCTACAGCGAGGCTAAGCCGGTGCAGATTCGCCGCCGTGTCGGCATGGTATTTCAGCGGCCCAATCCGTTTCCGACGATGTCGATTTATGACAATGTGGCCGCCGGGCTCAAGCTGAATGGTTACTCGAATCGCCGCGCGCTCGACGAAATCGTAGAAAAATCGCTGCGAAACGCGGCGCTGTGGGACGAAGTGAAGGACGATCTCAAAAAGAAATCCGGCGCGAGCCTCTCTGGTGGTCAGCAGCAGCGTTTGTGCATTGCGCGCGCGCTTGCGGTGGATCCTGAGGTGCTGCTGATGGACGAGCCTGCCTCTGCACTTGATCCGGTTTCCACGTCCAAGATTGAAGACCTGATCTTCCAGCTCAAATCGCAGTACACTATTGTGATTGTGACCCACAACATGCAGCAGGCGGCACGCGTGGCAGAGAAGACCGGCTTCTTCCTGAACGGACGTCTGGTGGAGTTCGACTCGACACACAAGATCTTTACCAATCCAAGCGACAAACGCACAGAAGATTACATTACGGGCAGGTTCGGATGACACGCATACGCTTTCAACAGAGTCTCGACGATCTGAAGGAGAATCTCCTGGTGATGGCGGGACTCGCTGAGCAGGCAATTCAGCGCGCCATTGAAGCGTATCGCTTGCGCGACCTGTCCATCTGCGATCTGGTGAGCCGCAGCGAAGTAGCTATTAACCGCCTTGAGCGCGATATTGATCAGGCCGCTCTTGACCTGCTTGCAATGGAACAGCCGATGGCTGTGGATCTGCGCTTCATCTTGAGCGTAATCAAGATCAATGCCGATCTGGAGCGCGTGGGCGATTCCGCAAAGAGCATCAGCGATCGGGTGCGGCACATGGAAAGCATGGCGGTGGTCGAACTGCCGGTCGATATTCCGAGAATGGCTGCACTTGCGTCAGAAATGGTGCGCAAGAGCCTGCAGTCTTTCATCGAAGGCGATTCTGAACTTGCGCGCACCGTTCTCACCATGGACGACGCGGTGGATACCATGAACCGCGCCGCATACAAAGCACTCACCAAGGTGATGGAAGAGCAGAGCCACATTGCTCCGCAGGCTCTGAATGCGCTGATGGTCAGCCGCACGCTGGAGCGCGTAGCCGATCACGCGACCAATATTGCTGAAGACGTAATTTTCTGGGTGCAGGGAGCCGACGTTCGCCATCACAAGAGCGTGATGCTGGGTGTGAACGATCCGCACGCCATGGGCTAATCCAATTGAGTCATATCTAAATGCAATGAGAAAAGCCCCGCACACGGCGGGGCCTTTTGCTGGTGAATCCCAGCTGTTTTACCTGGCGGCGGTGGTAATGCGCACGCCCATTCCGTTCAACTTGCTGCGCGCACTGGCAGCTTCCGGTGTCCGCGGGTGGCGTTGAATCAGTAGGCGAAGCTCATGAATTCCGGCATCGCGCTTGTTAACGGCCAGCAGGGCCAAGCCCTTGTGTAATTGGGCTGCCGAAGCATTGCGATTGCCTGCGAAGCCTTCCAGCACCGCGTTGTAGGCACTGATGGCATCGTCATAGTGCTTCTGGTTGTACGCAATTTCGCCCAGGTAAAACTGCGCAGTGCCGGCGAGATCGTCGAGCGGATAATAATGCAGCACGTCCTGGAATTCGCTCACCGCGACCTGGTAATGGCCGGCGTTGAAGTCGCGCAGGCCGCTTTGGAAGGTCTCCTGAAGCGGGGGGGCCTGGTTCATTGCTGGAGCAGCGGCAGCCTGCCCTCCAGGACCCGCAGCAGGACCCATCGCCGGGTTTGTTGGCGGCCCTCCGGGAGCGGGCGCTGCGCCCGGCATCCCGGCGGGCTGCGCCTGCACATTTTGCAATTGTGCCTGCATGTCCTGAAGAGTCTTGTCCAGCTTGGCAATACGCGTCTTAAGCTCATCAACGGAGTCGTTCAGCGACTGCACTTGTCCGCTCACGGTATCCACTTTGCCGTTAACGCCTTCGGCCTGCGCATTCAGCTTCTGCTGCAGGTCGTTGACGGTACCGCTCATCTGCTTCGCCTGATCGGCTGTCTGTTGCGTCAGGTTCTGCAGCACGCCAAAACGGGTATCCATGGTCGACTGGAGACGCTGCACCATATCGAGAAGTTGCTGAACCTGAGTTTGGAGCTGGATGATTTCCTTTGATACGGCGTGTGCTGGCTTGGGCGCCGAAGCGATAAAAGCAGCAAAAATCGCCGCCGCCAGAAGTCGATTGCGAACTGTGCGTACCATCTTCATGACCCTTCCATCATAACAAGAAACATGCGGCAGCCCCTTTACCTAGCAGGACTGCCGCATAAATCTGGCACGAGCTATTCCGTCGCCCCTTAACGGATTGCAGTTAAGGCTTGTTTCGGTTGTTTACCGATCCATTGTGAATCCGGCGCGGCGATTCTGCTGCCAGCACGACTCATCCGACTGCGTGCAGAAAGGCTTTTCCTTGCCGTAGCTGATCACGCGCATGCGATCCGCAGCGACACCGGCCTGCACCAATGCGGCTTTGGTGGACTCTGCGCGCCGTTGGCCGAGTGCCAGGTTGTATTCGTCAGAACCGCGTTCATCGCAGTAGCCGCCGATCACGACCTTCACGTTCGGATGTGACGCCAGGTAGCTGGCATCTTTTGACAGCGTGGCCTGCGCGTCGGCACGGATTGCGTCGGCGTCATAGTCGAAGAAAATGTCCTGCACGTTTGCCTTGAACTCTTCTTCGGCGCTCATGGTGTTGGTGGGCACCTGCACTGCGGGAGGCGCGTTCACTGTCACACTTGCTGATGCATCTGCTGAACCGCCATCTCCGCGCGCCACCAGGTGATAGGTAGTCGACTGGGTCGGAGTTACGGTCTTAACGCCGGAGGTAGGTACGTCACCGATGCCGTCGATTGAAACCGTAGTTGCGTCAGTGGTACGCCAGGATAACTGCACCTGATCGCCTGCTGAAACCACTGTGGGTGTGGCAGTTAGCTGCGCTGTGGGGGCCGCGACTGATGCCGGCGGTGGCGCCGCTTGTGGAGGAGGTAAAGGTTGCTTCTTTTTGCATCCTGAAACAGCTACCAAGGCGACGAGCAGGAGAGCTGGTACAAGTATGCGATTGCGTATCTTCAATGTGGTACTCCCTTCCAGAAATTTAGACTTCCGACCAGGCGTTGGTCCTATCTATCAAACTGTGTGTCTCCTGAAACCCTCAATCTCGCGGGGAATCTAATCCGACCAAACCTGCGCCAGGACTATTGCATCTACAGCCGAGGCATTGAAACAATGCTGCTGCGATTGTCCCGATCGGTCCAATGCCGCAGCCGCTTAGACAAGATGCGTCTCAAAAACGGCACCTGAAAATGTGATCAACGATAAAGATCATAGATCATCATTTACAGGCTGCCACCAAAATCGAACCTCCAGCAGTGATCACGCGCACCGATTTAGGCAATGGGTGCAGATTACTTCCAACTCCAATTCGGCATCGAGTTATCGCCTGCTTTTGTAAGCTGCTGCTGGTGCGTGCCATCTGCGAGCATTGTCCATATCTGGGTACGGCCGCCAAGCTTTCTCTGGAAAACGAGGTGCCTGCCGTCGGGAGACCACGAAGGAAAGTCGTTGTTGCCCGACTGGTGTGTTACCTGCAGCCAGTGCATGGTCGCGATCTCGAAAACATAAATATCCTGGCCGCCGGGATCGCCGGGTCCGTATTTGCGATTCCAACTGAACGCGAGCAGGCCCCCGTTCGGATGCCATGAGGGAGAAACGGCATAACCGCTGTCGGTCATGCGCTGGATATTCGAGCCATCCTGATTCATGGTGTAAATCTGCGGCTCGCTGGTGCGTCCGCCCACGAAGGCAATCTGTGCGTTAGTGCGCGGGTTCCACACGGGCGATACATTGGGGCCCGCGAGAGTAGTGATCTTGTGCACATTGCCGCCGCTCGCGTCAGCGGCCCAGATCTCCGAGTTGCCGGAGCGCGACGACGAGAATGCGATTCTCGTGCCATCAGAAGTCCATGCAGGTGACAGGTTGCTGCCGCCTGCTGTGCCACCGGGAAAGCTCACCATTCTCCCCAACTCAAGCGAGTACATGCGGATCGACCATCCTTCGCGGCCCAGAGATGAAAACGCAACGCGGGAGTTGTCCGGCGCAATGCGAGGAGAGATAGAGATGGTGCCAAGATGAGTGACCTGGTGCTGATTCTCTCCGTCGTAATCCATCGACCAGATTTCCTTGGTTCCTGTGCGATTGCTTACGAAGTAGATCTTGGTTTCTGCAATGCCGTTGACTCCGCCGCCAAGTCGGGCAATGATCTCGTCTGCGAAACGGTGAGCAATGGTGCGCGCCATATCTTCGCTGGCAGCTTCGTTGTACTGCTTGCCGAGCACCTGCGGGTTTGTTGTGTTGCTGGTGTCAAACAAGAATCCGTAGACAGTCAGCCGCCCGTTGCTAATGCCAAAGGACCCGAAGCCCACCATGGATGCGCTGGCTGGAGGCGCCGCCCACTGGCTGAGCACGATTTCCTGTGGGGAACCGGGCATCGACTGCGGCGCCATGCTCTTCGATACCAGGTCGAAAATACCGGCGTTGCCAAGATCGCTATATAACGTGGCGTCGAACACGGCCTTTAGCGCGGTGGTTTGCGGGTCGCTCCCCACCGGTTTGAAATCAGCAGCAGCCAGCCGAATAACCTGATTGCCCAGATTGGTGCCTGTGTGCACCCAGTCTTGTGCGGCAAGCGAGGGCGCCGGCAAGCATATCTGGCAAAGCAGAATCACGGGCAAAAGGCGGAGAAAACTCTTCATGAAATTTCTTCTCATGCGATGTGCAATCCTTCCTGATGAAGATGAACGGTTAGTGCGCACGTCTGCTAGTACTCACAGTAATAAGAAACCATCAGTGTGCTCTTGTTGTAAGACGGCGGCAATGCGCCGAAGGAGTCCACGCGCTGCGCCGCTCGAATGCATGACTGATCGAGGGTTGGACTTCCGCTGGAACGGTCCAATCGAATTCCGCTTACGGTGCCATCCCTGCTAATGGTAAAGAACAGGTACGTGCGGGCTCCGGTCGGTGTGCGTGGATCTACCTCCCGTTTGTACCAAGTGCTGCCCATTTTGGCATTAATCTGGCGCACGTACCAGCCGAACATACTCGCAAAATCGCTGTCACCAACCGCGGTCTGGCCAACTGAGCCGATGCTCTGTTGCGATGCGCGAGGGATGGGCGTGCCACTCTGCTCACCGTACCGTGCGGTGTTGTCGGTTTTCGGCGCCGGCTGGGGAGGCGTTTTTTGCGTTGTCTGCTTTTGCGGCTTTACTTGCTTGCCCTGAATGGGGATTGCAGTTTCGTCGACCTTTTGTTCCGTTTTAGGGCTCGGTGCAACGGGTGCCTTACTCGGCTTCTCAGTGGTGAGCACGTTTTGATTCACCGGCTGATTGTTGGGCAAGGGAATCGCGCTGCTTACAAGGTTGACCTGCATGGCGCCACCGCCCTGGTTGCCCCACACGCTGTGACGGAAAAGCCCGCTCAGCATTCCGTAGCTTACGACCGATGCAATCAGGATGGCATGCAGCGCGAATGAGCCCATCGCCGGGCCAGCAACAGGTTCCGGCGCCAGTTCTCGTTCAAGGTGATCGGTGCCTTCCAGAAGACCTTCCATGCTCTCGCCTGCATTGCGTTACGCTGCCTGAGGACCGCAGCCAAAATCATTTGCCCGCTGTGCCGCTCTTTGTATCCAGCGCCTGGGTCACGATTGATACGTTGGTAATCCCTGCCTGCTTTACCGCGTCCATGACGCTGGCAAAAGCACCAAACGGAACGGTCTGGTCAGCCCGCAGATAAATCACTTTCTGTGCCGGATTGGCGCCACCCTGGAGAAGTTTTGTGGGGAGGTCATGGATATTCACCGGCTGGTCGCCAAGGAAGATTTTCTGATCGTGATCGATGGTTACAACAGTGCGCTGCTCAGTAATCTCGCGAACTGTGCGCGTCTTGGGTACGTTTACCTCAATGCCCGATTGCAGCACCGGCGCGGTGATCATAAAAATCACCAGCAGCACCAGGACCACGTCGACTAACGGCGTAATGTTGATGTCTGCGAGTGAAGTGCGAGTCTGGCCGTTGCTACTTGTAAACGCCACGTTCAGCCTCCCGCGGCATGTCCGGCGTGTTCGGTGGCGGCGCCGTCCGTACGGGGATTTCCTCCATCAGGTTCAGCAACTCGCGGCAAAAGTCGTCGGTAGCCGATGCAAACACCCTGATGCGCGCAGTGAGTTGGTTGTACGCAACCACCGCTGGAACGGCAACAAACAGACCTGCGGCGGTTGTAATCAGGGCTTCCGCAATACCAGGCGCGACGGCGCGCAGCGTGCCCGACCCTGCTGTGCCCAAACCATGGAACGCATCGACAACGCCCATCACGGTTCCAAAAAGACCAATGAACGGGCTTGTGGAGGCAATCGTCGCCAACCACGGCATGCGGCGCTCGAGCGAGGTTACGGCTTCGCTGGATGCGGTCATCGCAGTGCGCTCGAGAGAAGCCAGATTACGCGGCGGGCCTGATCCGCCCGTCTGGCGCTTGTAGTTCTCGTATACGTCTTCGAATACCTGAGCCAGGGGGCTGGATGAGCAATCGCCGCTGATGGACGCGATTTCATGCAGCCGCGAGGTTTTGCGGAACGCGCGCACAAAGCGTCGACTCTGGTTCGTTGCTCTCTTGAACGTAGAGAGCTTTCCAAAAATGACGGTCCAGGAGTAGAGGCTCGCAATCAGCAGCAGGATTAACACGCCGGCCGCGATCGGGCCGATATTTCCCATCAGATCCGCCAACGCGCCGAAGCCTGTAATACCACTGGGGGCTGGGGGCACCGCGCCGCTGTCAGTCTGCAAAATGTAAATAAACGCAGCTATTGAAATCGGCATTTCACCTCATTACAACGGTAACAGACGCAAAAGCTGTTACCAAGTTATCGGTATGGTCCCTCAAGCACTTTCCTGGCACGCGTTCCTGCGGTCATTCATGCTATGCTGCGCACGGATTCACGTGTGCTTTGGGTCGCAACTCGATCTATGCGAATGAGATGAACCGCTGAAGAAAAGCTGGCCCCGCCCCTGTGAAAGCCGAAGTCTCACAGGTGCTTTATTTTTCCGGCCTCGATCCGTTCAAATGGAAGGGTATTCAGGCATTCCGTGACCCCGGAACCAGCAAGGATTGGACTCCAATATGCTCGTCGAACTGCGCGCTGAAAACTACGCTGTCATCGATCACGCCATAGCCGTCCTCGGTCCCGGCCTGAACCTGCTAACTGGGGAAACTGGCGCAGGTAAGTCTCTCTTGGTAGATGCACTTGCGCTGCTCATGGGCGGTAAGTCCTCCGTGGATGTTGTTCGCCACGGAGCCGAAAAAGCCGTAGTCTCATGCGTTTTCGAATCCACATCTGGTGCAGAGGCAGTCCTCGAAGAAAACGGCATTGACTCGGAGGGCAATGAAATCATCCTTCGGCGCGAGATCCTTTCCAGCGGTAAGGGCCGTGTCTTTGTGAACAATCAGCCGGCCACGGTGGCGGTGCTCAAGCAGCTTGCCCCCGAACTCGCGCTGGTTCACGCGCAAACTGAGACCGCCTCAAGCTTTGACCAGGCGCAGCAGCGCATCTTGCTTGATCGCTTTGCGGGCGTTTCTACTGACGCCGTTTCGGAAGCGTACACAGCGTGGCACGAGGCGCAGAACAAACTTAACGATCTGCTTCAGGGCGAGCAGGATCGGCTGCGTATGGTGGACCTCTGGGCCTATCAGCGCAAGGAGATTGACGCGGCCCAACTTCGGCCCGGTGAAGATGAAGCGCTCGAAACCGAAAAACGCGTTCTGGCCAACTCTGAGAAACTCTATGCCGCAGCGATGGGAGCATTCGATCAGCTTTATGAAGGTGGAGCATCCGCGGAGGGTTCGCTTCGGGCCGCGCTGCGCAACCTTGAAGAACTCGCGCGTTATGATGGGCGGTTCACTGAAGCTGTGCAGCAGGTCACTTCCGTTCGCGCGACTGTTGGCGACGTGGCAGCGACGGTGCGCGATTATGCGGAGGGCATCAACGCCTCACCCGAACGGCTGGCTGAAATCGAAGATCGGCTTGCACTGCTTGATCGCCTGAAACGCAAATACGGCCATAGCATCGACGAGGTCATCGCGTTCGGCCAAGATGTTTCACAAAAGCTCACCGAGGTTGAAGATCGCGACGAAATTCTGAAGCAATTGCGAACTTCCCTCGAGAAGGCGGCTGCAGAATATCGCAACGTGGCTACGGAACTAAGCTCGACGCGCAAAGCCGCGGCAACCAGGCTAGGGAAGCTGGCGGAAGCACAGATCAACTCGCTCGCTATGAAGGTCAAGTTCGAAGTGGCCCTACAAGCACATACGCAAGAGACGGTCTGGACCACCCAGGGCTGGGATGAAGTGGAGTGCCGCATCTCTACCAACCCCGGCGAGCCGATGAAGATGTTGACGGAGATTGCATCAGGCGGCGAACTTTCGCGGGTGATGCTCGCGCTCAAGGTGGCTGTTGAAGAGAGCTCTTCAAAGAGCAAGAAGAAGACTACGCCGCGCACGCTCGTGTTCGATGAAATCGACATCGGTATCGGTGGGCGTGCTGCTGAAGCTGTCGGCCAAAAATTGAAGGCACTGAGCCGCGGACAGCAAGTTCTTTGCGTCACGCACTTGCCGCAGATTGCGGCTTTTGCCGACCAGCACCTTGCTGTTGAGAAGCGCGAGGACCACGGCCGGACCAGAACGCAAATCCGTGTGCTGGACGACCGCGCCCGCACACACGAAGTTGCACGCATGGTTTCAGGCGCAAAGGTAACGGACACCAGCCTTCAGCATGCAGCACAAATGATCGCTTCCAGCAGATAGGCGGCTGAACGCATTTCCGCAGGACCGCTGCGAGTCCAAATGCGCCCAGCCGCTGAATAGTCGGTCAAGAGTTCGAGTTAGTGGCCGTGACCATGCCCGTTGCCGTGATCATTTCCATGGCCGTTTCCGTTGCCATGACCATTCCCACGATCGTCGCCATGCGGATTACCGTGCTCTTTGTACTCGCCGTAATGGTTCCCGTTATCGTGGCGATATTCAGCGCGGTCGTAGCTGCCGTGGAAGTTCCTTTCCCAGCCGGCATGCCTGCCCCAATCGGGGCGCTCGTCGTGACGAGGGAACCCTCCGTGATAGCCGTAGCGCGGATCAAACCGGCGATCGTAATGTCCACGGAAGCCTATCGGCCCAGCGAACCACGGCCCAGCTCCAATAAAGATGCCGGACTGGAACCACTCCGGCCCGTAGTAGCCGAATGGAGCGCATCGATACGGTGAATAGTTGAAGTACCCATAGGGACACACCGGCGCCTGGCCAATATTCACGCTGATGCTGACCTGCGCGTTTGCTGCTCGCGATGTTCCCGCAAATAAAAGCACGCCAAAAACTACCGCTGCTGACAAAAACCGGAACTTCTTCATCATTGGTCCTCTCGATACGAATCCATCTGCCATGCGCCCCAGCCGCTCCGGCCAGTGCCGAAACAAGGGCAAAGAATGCAGGCAAGTATTGTGACAACCGAAGGCAACGCAGTGCTCTGTGGGTAGGCTCTGGACCTTGGGGTGAAGAGGTCAGCCCTACTTCTTTTAAGAAACCTGGGAGATACAAGAAAATCATACGCTGCCCGTGCTCCGCTGCCCACGTTGTTTTGAGTACTAAAGGAATGGTCGCAGTTATTTTTGAGGCAACCTCTATTGCTCTGCAACCTGCGTTCCCTTTTTGTTCGCAGGCTCAGTTTCCTTCTTGTTGCAGCGTGCGAAATGGTAGGATTTGGTTCGAATTCGGAGGTCATGTTCATGCAACGCCGTAAATTCCTGCAGTCCCTTGCTGCAACCGCAGCCGCTGCCGCCGCTGGCCCGCTCCCCGCCTTCGGCGAGCTCCCCAAAATGAAGATCACGCGTATCCGCGCCTACGACCCCCCCAAGTCGGCTCCCGGATTCAACCAGATTTTCAATCAAAGTTATGTCGTAGTTGCTGTGGAAACTGACGCCGGCATCACAGGTATCGGAGAAGGCGGATCGAAAGATCTGCTTGCGCCCGGAGCAAGCCGCCTCATCGGTCGCGATCCGCAATTTATTGAGCATTTATGGCAGGACATGAACCGGGGCTATTTCTATCCGCCGGGCCGCGAACGCACGGACGCCATAGGAGCACTCGATCTTGCGCTTTGGGACATCAAGGGCAAAGCTCTCAAGTCGCCAATTCATGAACTCCTTGGCGGCTCCACGCGCAAATACGTCGAGTGCTACAACACTGCGGGCATGATTCCCGGCGTCACGCGCCAGACGCCAACCAAAGAGCGCGCGCGGCTGACGATTGCGGCCGGCTATCGTGCCTTTCGCTTTGACGCTCTCTCAGTACCCATTAACACCACCTACGATACTCACGAGCGCCTGAGCAAATTGCGCGAGGTTTGCCAGGAAGCGCGAGATGGTGTCGGCCCCGACGGCCTCTGGTGCATTGACTTCCATCAGCGGTTCGATCTTTCGGATGCAATCCGCGGCTGCGATCTGATTCAAGATCTCGCACCATTTTTTGTTGAAGATCCCGTCCGCACTGAGGGTTTTTTGCAGGACCTTCCCATTCTTCGTCAAAAAGTGAACGTTCCGATTGCAGCAGGCGAAGAGTGGGGTAATCGCTGGGATTTCAATCGACTGGTTGAGAATCACGACGTCGATTACTGCCGGGCCTCGCTACCCAATGTGGGCGGCATTACGGAAATGCTGAAGATCGCGGCGATGTGTGAGACCCACTTTGTGGGCATGGTGCCGCACTTCACAGGCCCCATCGCGAGCGCGGCGCTGGTGAATACGCTTTGCACGTTCTCAGGCCCGCTGATGATGGAGTACAACTACCAGGGCCGTACCTTACCTCATCTACCCCAGTGCCTTGATTTCAAGGAGGGCAAGCTCTACCCGAACGAGCGTCCCGGACTCGGCGTCGAAGTGGACTTCAAGCAGCTCACGCAGATTGCTGAATGGACTGAGCCAGATTTTCAGCGGGGGCAGATTTATTACCGCCCAGACGGTTCAATCACAAACTGGTAGCAGCACTAGCTTGTAACTGCACCAACATTTAACAGCAACTCAGACGCGCGAAAGCCCAGCCTTTTTGAAGGCTGGGCTTTCGTTTGAAGCGAGAGAACGAAACCGGCAACTGAGCCTCACGTACATTTATTCAAGAACTAACTCGAAGTAACTGCTTGTCGCTAACTCCTTGTCGCTAACTGCTTGCCGCTTTCTCGTTTGGATTGCGAGAAGAGCGGCACTTTCACATCCAGAGCTACTAACATGGGCAGCAGTAACTGTTGTTGGGGCCAATAATCGAGAGCGGCGACTTAGTGTTCGCGTTGACCGCCATCATCGTGACTGGTGTGATTGCTTCGCCCAGCGTTGTCACTGTGCCTCGCATTGTCGTTGCGTCCACCGTTATTTTGTCCACCGTTGTTGTTCCGCTCACCGTCGTCACTCCGCCCGCTGTTGTTGCTTCGCCCATCGTTGTAATTTCGTCCGCCGTTGTTATCGCGCCCATTATTGTAATTTCGCCCGCTATTGTTATCGTGCCCATTGTTGTAATTTCGCCCGCCGTTGTCACCGCGCGGTTGCTCCTCGCGGATGTCGTTTCCCCTGAATCCCTCGACTGTGCCATGGTGATGTTCCCAGTCAGGCCGTTCTCCGCGATGGGGCAATGCGCCGCGATATCCATCGCGCGGGTCGTAGCGCCGGTCTACATGGCCACGAAAGTGGTCGCTGCGGTGATACCAGGGACCGGCTCCCAGGAAGACTCCATTCGGAAACCATTCCGGACCATAGTAGCCGTAGGGAGCACAGTCGTAGGGCGGGTAATCAAAATGCCCATACGGACATTCAGGTTGCGCTCCGATCTGAACGCCGAAACTTACCTGTGAATCAGCCTTTGCAGTAAAGCTCAGAACGCAGAGTCCCACAACAGCGGAAACTGCGAGATATCTGAGTTTGTCCATGGTGACTCCTCTTCGTACGTTGGTGCCGTTCTGTTGGGCTGCCAAACGCGCCGGACTCTGCATCAGATGTCTCCCACGTGCGAATGGATGTCAAAGAAAGGTTGTCTGGACGTGAGGAATGGCTAACGCGCGCAGATCTGCAAGTTACGGGTTTAAATATTTTTTGAAGAAAGAGTTATGAGGACTGAGCAGCTTAGCCGATGAATGCCATGACGATGTGATTGACCGCAAAAGCCGCAACATAGGCGAGGAAAAGCATGTAGATGAATTGCGCGGCAGGCCACTTCCAGCTATTCGTTTCACGCTTGACGACGGCCATGGTTGACGTGCACTGCATTGCGAAGGCGAAGAAGATCATGAGCGCCAGTGCACCGCCCAAGGTCATGTCGTGCTGAAGGGCAGTTTGTAAATGCAACTGCTGAGTGCTGGGATCGGCGCCGTACAAGGTTCCCATGGTGCTTACCATTACTTCGCGAGCCAGAACGCTCGACAGCAGGCCGATTCCGATTTTCCAATTGAATCCGAGTGGTGCAATGGCCGGCTCAATGAAGTGGCCAAGCTTTCCTATAAGGCTCTCCGCAAGCTCGGGCGCGGTCCACTGCCCGGTAGCAGTGTGCATGATGGGCAGATGCGCGAGTACCCACAGTGCCAACGTCACACACAAAATGATGGTACCGGCCTGGCGCAAAAAGATGCGTGCGCGATCGACGAGCCGCAGCGCCAGAGAACGCAGGGTGGGCATCCGATATTGCGGCAGTTCGAGGATGAACGGTGTTTCACTCGATTTCAAAATCGAGCTCTTCAGCAGCCATGCCGTTGTCATGGCGCCTACGAATCCCGCCAGGTACAAAGCAAGCATCACGATCGTTCGCAGCCCCAGAAACCCATCCAGATAATAGATATTCGGAATAAATGCTGCGATCAGCAGCATGTACACCGGCAGGCGTGCAGAGCAGGTCATGAACGGTGTGACCAAAATTGTGGCGAAGCGGTCCCGCTTGTTCTCTATGGTGCGGGTGGCCATAATGGCCGGCACGGCGCACGCATAGGCCGAGAGCAGCGGAATAAAAGCTTTCCCATTCAGCCCAATGGTGCGCATCACGCGATCGGCAATCAGCGCCGCGCGGGCAAGATATCCGGAGTCTTCAAGAATGCCGATAAAGAGAAAGAGCAGCAGGATCTGGGGAAGAAACACCAGCACAGAACCGATGCCTTTCCAAGCGCCGTCAAGCAACAGCGATTGCAGCCACCCAGCGGGCAAAAGCGGGCGCGCCAACTCGCCCATTCTGAAAAGCAGGTCGCCAAAGCCGTCCGAGAGCGGCTGTCCGATGGAGAAGACCACTTCAAACACGCCTACGACAACGAACAGAAACAGCAGCGGTCCCCAGATGCGATGTAGCAGGATGTTGTCGATCTTGCGCGTATTTTGAGCCGAAACCGGCGCGTGATATCCGGTACGGCGGCTTACCTGGGCAGCCCACATGTGCGTGCTGGCCGCATTGCCCAGCACAGGCAGTGAGAGCGGCTTGGCGGCCTCGCGGCCGGTTTGCTGATTTAGGAAGAGCGACACCGCTTCCAGGCCGGAACCATGCACAGCCGAGATCTGCGCTACCGGGGCGCCCAGCTCTTTTGCAAGCTTCAGCGTATCTACGTGGCCGCCGCGCGCTTCCATCAGGTCTGACATGTTCAACAGCACCAGCGTGGGCAGCCCCACCGCCAGTACCGGAGCGGCCAGCATGAGCTGCCGCGTCAGGTGAAGCGAATCCAGCACCAGCAGCACGGCATCCGGCTTCGGCGTGCCCGGCATTTTGCCCTGAAGCACGTCCACGGCAACGCGCGCATCTTCTGAATACGGATTGAGCGAATAGATTCCGGGAAGATCAACCAAAGTCAGGTCTTCGCGGCCAACTCCTGCCATCAGTCCAAGGCGCTGCTCAACAGTGACGCCCGGGAAGTTGGCAACCTTCTGCCGCAATCCTGTCAACCGGTTGAACAGAGTGGATTTGCCAGCGTTCGGCGGACCTATGAGCACAACCGTCTTCAGCGCAGAATCCGAAGGAGCTGCAGTTGAAGGATCGAATTGGGGAGGAGTGCAGCAACTGCTGCTCATTCTGCAACCCCAACTAATAAGCTCAGTTCGGGGCCGCTGTCCGTGCCTGCAACCACGGCAAGAGGGGGCTTCACGCGAATAGCACCGGCTGTCTCATGCCGCAGCGCGATTTCCATTCCGTCAATGCCGTAGACGGTCGGGTCGCCTGCCGGCGCACGCCGCAGCGCGGTCACCAGCACATCAGGCACGAACCCCATATGCATCAGATGGTTTTGTACGGATTCAGGCAGGTCAAGGGCAACTAAAACGCCGCTTTCACCCACGCTCAACTCGCTTAAAACACTCACCCGCCGGACTCCGATGTGCCGCTTCAACAGCGGCATTCTGAAACTACGACCTTTCTGGTCGTAATTCAGTATACGGCCTTTTGGCTGCGGCCTGCAAACCTTGTTTTCACTGTCAATTGTCGGGTTTGTGCTCACCTCTCGACCTCCGTGAGGGCACACTTTTCCTGTCTTCACCAGTCTCTCTACTGCCCCCTGGTGGGCCCTCTAACTGCTCTATCGGAATGATGATTAAGTTTTAGCAGCCTGCAAATTGTTTGCATGTGACCTAAATCACTATGCTTGCACTTTGCAGAGTCTTCTTGAGGTGCTACAAGAAAGGCATGAAAGCTCAGGAGTTTCGCTCATCGCTGGTCCAGCCCGCTCCGGCGCACGGCCTCTCGGTTCCGCTGCAGGCACTTTGGTGGGATGCAAAGGGAGATTGGGCACGCGCCCACGGCCTTGTGGATGAACTCGAAACCGTGGATGGGATGGCGGTTCACGCCTATCTGCATCGCAAAGAAGGCGTTTCGTGGAATGCCGATTACTGGTACCGTCGGGCCGGAACGCGCTTCCGGCGTCCCGCGCTGGATGATGAATGGACAGCGCTTGTGGAAGGCTTGTCGTAACGGGCACACCCGAGAGTTAACCTGTCCTGAGTTTTCATAGAACATTCATTGGGGGAAACGCATGCACTACCTGCTGTTTTACGAAGTTGGCGATGATTACATCTCGCGGCGCGGCGAATTTCGCGATGCCCATCTGCAGAATGCCTGGGCAGCAAGTGAGCGCGGAGAACTGGTTTTGGGGGGCGCTTTCGCCAATCCTCCTGACGGCGCTCTACTACTATTTCGGGGAGAGTCAGCTGAGGTAGCAGAGAGGTTCGCGAAGGCAGATCCTTACGTGCTTAATGGCATAGTCAAGCGGTGGCACGTTCGTGAATGGACCACGGTTGCGGGTGACGGTGCGACTACTCCCGTGAGACCGAACCTCACTCAAGAATAGAATCCTCTGCGAAACTCATGGTTTTGCGTCGGCTATATCGGATGGAATCGTGATGGATCCGAAGCGGCCCGACGATTCGTCGACTACGATCATCCGCACAGATTCGTGGCTCTCTTTCTCGCCGATGTATTGCTGGAACGGAATGCCATCGCGCATGAACCTGTTGTAAGTGTCTTGCGAGAGATCGAGCATGAGCGTCTGCTCTTTAACCATCGCGCCGGCACCTGTGTCATCGCGCATGACGAGAAACACATCGAGTTTGCCGGTCCGGCGATCACCACTCTGCACAAGACCTAAGTCAGCGGCGGCGATGTTCAGCGTAATTGCTGTACCGCCGGTAGCAGGCGAGCGGCGTGCGGTGATGGCGATTTCGCTTGCGTCGAATGGCTGCCAGAGCACCTGCGCAAAGCGCTCTTTCAATGAGGCAGGTTCCTTGCTGTAAAGATAGCCTGTGCGATAGCGCAAGGTAACATCGCGGCGCGAGGGCAGCGTAATTTTAAGTTGATGGTACTTATTATCGGGCTGCGTGTCGGGAGCGAAGCTGAGCATGTAAACTGCACTGCTGTCGTCGATCACCCGATTCAAGTTGGCGACGACGTTGCTGGAACGGCCGAATGCACGGCCGCCGGTGGACTCAGCGAGTTTTTGGATACCGATCTGAACAGGATGGGTTTGAGTGCGCAATTGAGTCAGTGAACGGCCACCGGGAGGAGTTTTCAAGCCGCCAGGCGAATTATCCTGTGATGGGTCGAGTCCCACTCCCGCATTTTGCAGGCTCGCGTCGGTTGCGTCGGTATCCAACTGCGAGGCATCCATCGCGTACAAACTCACATGAGCGTTGTTTAGTGCTTCCTGGGCCCGGATGCTGTAAAGACCGATGCTGTTGGGGCTCATGCGTCCTTCGTCACCACTTGCCGACTGATCGCTCCAGTCTGCAAGGACGTTGTCACTGGCGATCCAGACGAGGTTCTTGTGGCCCGGCATTGCTCCCATGTGGGTGGCAACAGCCACAAGCACAGAGAGCGACTCCCTGGTCGGCTCTTCGCCAAGATTGAAGAGCTGAGGATCCGAACCGATCATTGGACCGCCGCCACCCCCGCCCACCGTCGCGTATGTAGCTTCAACTGCGCTTGGACTGCGCAGGGTATCGATCTGCTGCCGATTACGCTGCTCCGCTTCCTGCGCACGGGCGAGGTCACGCGCATTCGGCTTCCACGCACTAAGCGACTTGGACAGCGCGGTACGGTCTGTGGTTGATTCAAGCAGAACACGATAGCCGAATCCGATGCGGAGGTAAATACCGACGGGTTCTGAAGGGGCGAGCGTTTTGATCACCTTCAGGACCTGGTCGCGTGCATAAGTGAGATCGTTGAACTGCAGACTGGTCGCGTCAAAGAAAATGATCGTAGTGCTTGTGGAGGTTGCGCTGGTTGCGATCTGACCTGAGTTGTCACTCGTTTCCGGGCGATTACTGAACATATCGGAGTGAGCCGTAACCGCAGCTGGCGAAGTTGCACCGGCGGTGCGGCTGAATGAGCGGAGGCTCTGCTTCCTGCCGCCGTCCGCAATATCGAAGTCATCGCGGGTCAGGTTTGTAACCGGCCGGCCCTTCTTGTCGAATGCGGAGACACTGATGTCGACGATGCGGCTGGTGACGCGCAGTGAAAACGTTGCTTGGTCCAACGGCACATCTGGAATTGCAGGCGCCTGCTGCGGCGTTACGCGAATCTCCGGAGTCGCAGGCGTGATTGGGGCACGGGATAGGGTTGCAAGTGGTGTTGCTACATCAATACTGGATGTTGCGGCATTCGCTATTTCCATGCCGGTAGCGCTGGTCCCGGCTGGAGCCGCGGCCGGAGCGATGTTTTCGGTCTTTAGCGGCACGGGTATTGGCGCAGAGCCTGAAGGCTCAGCGGCATTTGCGGTATCTACTGCGTCCGGATTGGCGGGCGGCGTTGAATTATCTGTTGTCAACAAGCGCGCGTCAGACTGGAAGAGATGATAGTGATCGAAGACCACTTCATTCAGCATGAGTTGCTTCGGCGCCTCGGCAATCGCGAGAGCCCGGTAGTCGACTCTAGCTGTGCCAAGGCTCATTGCGCCTCTAGAAGTCGCTTGATCCATCGCGAGAGAAACTGCAATGCTTTTCGCGGGGCAGAAGTATGTCTTTCCGCCGAGCTCAACTGGGCGATATTCAACCATGAGATCGGCTCTCGTCATGGGGTCATCTCTCGCGAGGTCGGCCATAATCGTCAAGCGGAGCACTGTTCCATCTACGGGATTGATCGTCATCTCGCCGTGATAACCGGAGAACTGCTCAAGCGGCCGCATGCCTACGCAGCAAAACCTAACCGCGTAATGCGACGCCGGTTTGGGTACTGAGAAACCAAACACGGCGAGAGGCCTCGCGTCCCCCTGTTCCCAATGGCTCCAGGCCAATTTGCCTTGCGGTAGATCGATCAAAACAGTGGAGAGGATCGAGCCGAATTCGCCAAAGCTGGACAATCCTGGTGCGTTGAGAGCGGAAGCTGGCTGCTCCTTTCCGGCAACCTGGACAAAGTCCTTACCGCTTCGATGAGACACTGTCACGGTAGTCCGACTCACGGGATGCAGAGGTTGGGCAGCATTAAAACCCCCGCCTGCCGTGCCGACCTTGAGACCTGGAGGCGAATCCTCAAAATGTATAGTCTCCCTGGTTGCGAACAGATTTGGGATACGTAGCTGCATGCCCCGGACGTATTCAATCGTTTTCGCGATGAGGGCGCGCTGATCCGCGAAACTCGGCGCGGGGCTAGCGGGAATCTCAGACGGAGGGGGAGGTAGAAATGCCGCCTGGTCTGCCAAGATGACCAGGGCCTGCCGCGATTCGGGGCCGGGCAGCGCCGCTTCCAAAGCGGTAAGTTCTGTGGCGCTCAGCCGTTCGGTGAGCTGGATTAACGACAGCTGTCCGGCAATCTTGCTGTCGCTTTGACCCTTGCTGGCAACGATTTCCTTATTCAACTGGTCAACAGTTTGCCGCGAGGCGGCAAACGCTCGCGTAGTAACCAGCCCAAGAAGCAAGTAAAGTATCGCTCTCTTCATCAGAATGCGATCTCCATTGATAGCCCGGTCCGAGTATATGTCCTCCACCGGCGCGTGATCATGTAAGAAATAGAATCCACTGGTGAAATGACGCTAAAGTCTTCGCTAAAGACCCCCGGGTCGGGTGCCGAGCCATTTCTACTGCACTCGATTCGAGGTGGTCGATGCTGCTGAAGATCACAACCATTCCAATAGTGTTGGAGTAGAATTCAATCCAAATTCCGGAAGAGAGCGAGAACGTGCAATATCGCGATTTTGGAATGCTTGATTGGAAGGTCTCGGCCCTGGGCTTTGGCAGCATGCGCCTTCCCACGCTGGATGGCCAGCGCAACAGCGCAAACATCGATGAAGCTGAAGCTGTTCGCATGATTCGTCATGCCGTCGACAGCGGAGTGAACTATCTTGACACTGCATACTCCTACCACGAAGGGGAGAGCGAGGTGCTGCTTGGCAAGGCCCTGCAGGACGGCTATCGCGAACGGGTGAAAATCGCAACCAAGCTCCCCGTCTGGCTAGTGAAAGGCTCGGACGATTTCGACAGGTATCTTGACGAGCAATTAGACAAGCTCCAGACCGACCATATCGATTTCTATCTTCTGCATGCACTCAATCAGACCGTCTGGCGCGAAGTGGTTCTGGAGCACAATTTGTTGGCCAAGGCAGAGGCAGCGCTAGCCGACGGCCGCATTCGTCATCTTGGTTTCTCTTTCCATGGCGACTACGCCGCGTTCTACGAAATCGTCAAAGGTACGGATTTGTGGTCCATGTGCCAGATCCAGTACAGCTACATGGATACCGATAACCAGGCCGGCACGCGCGGACTGCACCTTGCTGCGCACAAGAATCTCGCCGTCGTCATCATGGAACCATTGCTCGGCGGCCGCCTTGCCGATCCGCCCGAGGACATCCGCGCGTTTATGGAGGACTTTCCCATTCAGCGCACGCCGGCGGAGTGGGCTCTGCAGTGGTTATGGGAGCAGCCTGGCGTTTCAGTGGTTTTGAGCGGCATGAGCACCATGCATCAGGTAGAGCAGAACCTCGCCTTCGCTGAAGACTCGCGCATCGGATCTTTCAGTCGCGTGGAAGGAGAGATGATCACCGAAGTCCGCAAGAAGTACATGGCGCGAACCATCTTTCCATGCACTCGCTGCGGATATTGCCTGCCCTGTCCCAATGGGGTCGACATTCCCGGAAATATCGAGTTGTTCAACTACTCCCACACGCACACTGACGTGATGAGCGCGCGTTTTCGCTTCAAAGTGCTGCTTAATGAACAGCAGCGCGCCAGCGCCTGCACCAGTTGCGGGAGCTGCGAGCCGCTGTGTCCGCAGAAGCTCGAAATTCCGAAATGGATGGCGAAGGTCTCCGTGCTGCTGAGTTAAAACTGCGCGTTCGCGCGCCCGCCAACAAGACACTTCAAAGCACGTGAATGCCGGATCTGCTACATCGAAGCGCTATTCACTTCATGAAACCTATTTCACAATGCGGGAATTTCTTGCCGCCCTGTGTCACCCATCACTGCCTCGTCTCGACCATCAAAACGACACTCGTCCTAGCGGTTGAAAACCCTTGCGCCGCCCAATGAGGCATATGGAATGAGTGAAGTTAAAAAGGCCAATAAAATGGTAATTCTCGATGGCAACGAGGCCGCTGCCTCGGTTGCGTACCGACTCTCTGAGGTCGTCGCCATTTACCCGATCACCCCCTCATCGCCGATGGCCGAGTGGGCCGATCAGTGGCGCGCGGAGGGAAAGAAGAATATCTGGGGCGCGCTGCCCATTGTGGAAGAACTGCAGAGCGAAGGCGGCGCCGCAGGTGCACTTCACGGCGCATTGCAGGCCGGTGCTTTTGGAACCACCTTCACCGCCTCGCAGGGCCTGCTCCTGATGATCCCCAACATGTTCAAGATTGCTGGTGAACTTACCCCGGCGACCATGCATGTAACCGCACGCACGCTGGCTACGCATGCTCTGTCGATCTTTGGTGATCACTCCGATGTGATGGCATGCCGCGCCACCGGTTGGGCCATGCTGGCGTCGAACTCCGTGCAGGAAGTACACGACCTTGCACTGGTAGCGCAGATTGCCACGCTGGAAGCGCGCATTCCGTTCATGCATTTCTTTGACGGTTTCCGCACGTCGCATGAAATCGGCAAGATACTGCCCATTTCCGATGAAACAATCCGGGCGATGGTGAATGATGAGCACCTCATCAATTTCCGCAAGAACGCGCTCAGCCCCGACCGCCCGATTCTCCGCGGCTCCGCACAAAACCCGGACTTCTTCTTCCAGGCGCGCGAAGCCTGCACGCCTTACTACGTTGCGGTCCCAGGTATCGTGCAATCGGTAATGGACCGCTTTGCAGCACTAACTGGCCGCGCGTACAAACTGTTCGACTATTACGGCGCACCGGATGCGGAGCGCGTGATCGTTGTTATGGGCTCGGGCGCTGAAGTTGCCGAGGAAGCCGTCGACCTGCTCGTGAAGCAGGGCGAAAAGGTCGGCATGATCAAGGTTCGGCTCTATCGCCCATTTGACCCGAGTGCGTTGTTCTCCGCAATGCCGAAGACGGTCAAGTCCATCGCCGCTCTCGACCGCTGCAAGGAACCAGGCGGCGTAGGCGAACCGCTTTATCAGGACATCATCACCGCTCTCAGTGAGAACGCGGCCAAGCTGCCGTTTGCGATGCCAAAGGTTATCGGCGGACGCTACGGACTTTCCTCGAAGGAATTTACCCCGGCAATGGTTAAGGGCATCTTCGATGAATTGGCAAAACCGGTTTCGAAGAACCACTTCACGATCGGCATCGTGGACGACGTGAGCCATTCGAGCCTCGACTACGATCCCGATTTCTCTACCGAAGATCCCAAGACCGTGCGCGCGCTGTTTTACGGACTTGGCTCAGATGGTACTGTCGGCGCCAACAAGAATTCAATCAAGATCATCGGCAGCGAGACTCCGAACTACGCGCAAGGCTACTTCGTGTATGACTCAAAGAAGTCCGGCTCGATGACCACCTCGCACCTCCGCTTCGGGCCGAATCCGATCCGGTCCAGTTACTTGATCACGCGCGCAAGCTTTGTTGCCTGCCACAACTTCAGCTTCCTTGAAAAGATGGACGTGCTCGAAGCAGCGATGCCGGGAGCGGTTTTCCTGTTGAACTCGCCTTACACGGCGGAGGAAGTATGGGATCACCTGCCGCGGCACACTCAGCAGGCCATGCTGACAAAGAAGATTGAGTTCTATGTGATCGATGGCTACAAGGTCGCACGTGAAGCAGGGATGGGCACGCGCATCAACACGATCATGCAAACCTGCTTCTTTGCGATCAGCGGCGTGCTTCCGCGCGAAGAAGCCATCTCGCAGATCAAGAAAGCGATTCAGAAGACCTACGGCAAGCGCGGTGAAGCGGTTGTTACCAAGAACTTTGCTGCCGTCGATGCGGCGTTGGCACACCTGCACAAAGTCGAGCTGCCCAATGCTGTTTCGTCCAACTTCGATATTGCTCCAGCCATTTCTCAGAAAGCGCCCGAGTTTGTCCGCAACGTTCTTGGTCAAATTGCAGCCGGAAAGGGAGATCTGCTTCCAGTGAGCGCAATTCCGGCCGGGGGCACTTTCCCCACCGGAACTGCACAGTGGGAGAAGCGCAACATCGCGCAGTTCATTCCAGTGTGGGACAAGGATCTCTGCATTCAGTGCGGCAAGTGCGTCATGGTTTGCCCGCACGCGGTGATCCGTGCCAAGGTCTACTCGGCCGATCAGGCTGCCGATGCTCCTGCCACTTTCCAATGGGCAAAGCCCAAGTGGAAGGGCATGGAGAACGATCGCTACACGTTGCAGGTTGCGCCAGAAGATTGCACCGGCTGCGCGGTATGTGTGGATGTGTGCCCGGTGAAAAGCAAGAGCGACGCCAGCAAGAAAGCAATCAACATGGCTGCGCAGGCGCCACTTCGCGAATCCGAGCGCGAGAACTGGGACTTCTTCCTCGAACTGCCTGAGGTCGATCGCTCCAAGCTGTCGCACTCACAGGTGAAGGACGTGCAACTGCTGCAGCCGCTCTTTGAGTTCTCCGGCGCATGCGCAGGGTGCGGCGAGACGGCATACATTAAGCTGCTCACCCAACTCTTCGGCGACCGGCTGCTTATCGCTAACGCAACTGGCTGCTCTTCGATTTACGGCGGCAACCTGCCCACCACGCCCTACACCAGCAACCGCGAAGGCCGAGGCCCATCTTGGTCCAACTCGCTTTTCGAAGATAACGCGGAATTCGGCTTTGGCATGAGAACCGCTCTTGATCAGCAGAAGGAGTTCGCTGAGCTGCTGGTACAACGGCTTGCGAACGAAATCGGTGTCGAACTCGTTGCCGAACTGCTGCACGCATCGCAGAAGTCTGAGACCGAAATCAATGCACAGCGCAAGCGGGTCGAAGAATTACGCAAGCGGCTCTCAAGCAATGGCTCGTCCGATGCTAAAAACTTGCTGGCCATTGCCGACGCGCTCGTGCGCAAAAGCGTTTGGATTCTGGGCGGCGACGGATGGGCGTTCGACATCGGTTTCGGTGGGCTTGACCATGTGCTTGGTTCAGGCAAGAACGTCAATGTGCTAGTCCTCGACACTGAGGTCTACTCCAATACCGGGGGTCAGATGTCCAAAGCCACGCCACGCGGTGCGGTCGCGAAGTTTGCTGCTGCCGGTAAGCCTGTAAGCCGCAAGGATCTCGCCATGGAAGCCGTAAGTTACGGCTCGGTGTATGTGGCTCAGGTTGCTATCGGCGGCAGCGACAGCCACGTGATCAAGGCCTTCCAGGAGGCCGAAGCACACGAAGGCCCATCGCTCATCATTGCGTACTCAAGTTGTATCGCGCACGGATACGACCTGGTCCACGGGCTTGAACAACAGAAGCTCGCCGTGCAATCCGGTTACTGGCCGCTCATGCGTTACAACCCGTCGCTCCGCGAATCGGGCAAGAATCCGTTCCAACTCGATTCCAAGGCACCCTCAATCCGCTTGAAGGAATACGCCTATCGCGAGGCTCGCTACACCATGCTGGCGCGTGGGAACCCGGAACTGGCCGCGCAACTTTTGAAGGAAGCTCAGGATGACGTAGAGCGCCAGTGGCGTGTCTACTCCGCGCGTGCCGGAATGCCGGGTCGCGGCGAGACTCCAAACATCGCTCCTGCTGAAAAGCCTGAAGAAAACCTGGCGGCGGTTGCTGCCGGAGGTGAAGAATGATCGACCTGTCAATGCAGTATCTCGGCCTGAAGCTGAGTGGACCCATCGTGGTGGCGTCCACTCCGCTCTCGGAGTCGATCGATAACATCCGCCACATGGAGGATGCAGGCGCATCAGCAGTTGTGCTCACGTCGCTCTTTGAAGAGCAGCTCGCTCTGGAATCGCGCGCTCTCGATGAAGACCTTTCGCGCGGCACCGACTCTTACGCGGAGTCGCTGGGCTTCTTGCCGGATCTGGACGATTACCGCATGACCAACGAGATTTACCTCGAGAATCTGCGCAAGGCCCGCGAGGCGGTTGCGATCCCAATCATGGCCAGCCTTAACGGCGCTACCCCCGGTGGTTGGGTACGCTTCGCCAAGGAGATGGAGCAGGCCGGCGCACACGCGATCGAACTGAATACCTATGCGCTGGCAACCGACGCCAGCCACAAGTCGCACGATCTTGAGAAGCAGTTGCTCGATCTCGTGAAGAGCGTCTGCGATGCTGTTAAGATTCCGGTTTCGGTCAAGTTATCGCAATCGTTCACCAGCATTCCGAACCTGGCTTCGCAGCTTCAGGAAGCGGGTGCTGCCGGTATTGTGCTGTTCAACCGTTTTTATCAACCTGATTTCGATATCGAGGCACTTGAAGTGCGACCCACCCTGCACTTCTCAACGCCTTCGGAACTGTTGCCGCGCCTCCACTGGGCCGCCATCCTCTTTGGGCACCTCAATATCGACATCGGCATTACCGGTGGCGTGCACTCGGCAGAGGATGTGCTGAAGTGCATCATGGCCGGCGGCAATTGCGCCATGATGGTTTCGGCGCTTCATATTCACGGCATCGACCACATCGGCCGCGTACTCTCTGACATGTGCTACTGGCTTGAAAAGCGCGAGTACACATCGCTTGCTGAAACGTGCGGCTGCCTCAGCCGTCGTTCCGTTCCGGATACCTCGCCGTTTGATCGCGGCAACTACATCAAGACGCTAAGCTCGTACAGCCTGCGTCAAACCGTAGCAGCTTTTTAGCCGCAGCAGCGTACTAAGTTCTCATTCTTCCTTTTCGAATGCGGCGGCACAATATGTGCTGCCGCATTTTTGCGGAAATTGCCCGGCGCGCGGTTCAAGATCCATTTATTCTTGACCAAACAATCAATCCCAAAGGAAGTGAATATGCCAAAGTTAGTGTTGGCCGCATTTCTGCCTCTCATCATGGGGATCGCTACATCCCCCGCGCAGTCGTCCGTTGAGGATGTCGCTTCATCCATCAAGGCAATGGAGCGGGCTGCTTTGGATCGCTCCGACAACGGTGACGTGAGGGGATTTCTGGAAATTTCCGCGCCTGCTGTCGTCTACATCGATCCATTCAACGATAAGCCACTTTACGGCAGGGATGCCCTTGCCAGCTACTACGCAAAAGCGTACGAGGGTTTTCATCCAACACATGGCGAGATGTCGAATATCAGAGTGCAGGTCTTGGGTGACGTCTCGGTACTTTCCTTCAATTACAAAAGCCCGAATAAACCTACAAACGGCTGGAACTGCACAGAAATTTACCAACGCACCGAGAATGGCTGGCGCATTGTCCATACGCACTGGTCGTTTGTTAAGCCGCAGACACCATAATGAACGGACGCGGGAAGGAAGGAGTTGGGTTCCGAGTCCATCGAGCGTCCGAGCGGGATCTACTAATTCTTCAGTCCATCACGATAGGCCATGGCCTCAAGCTCCACGCGAATGGCGTCGGCAACGGGGACTACGGGTCGAGCTTCGAAGGTGAAAGCAGGCAACATCGAGCAGAATTTGTGCACTTCAAGCGGGTCGTCACATTCCATCAACATGTATCCACCCCAATCACCGACGCGGATGACAAATGACTCGATTTTGAAATTGGCTGGCGCCTTCCATGGGCCGAAGACTTCCAGGATTCGCTTCTGTGCATTTTCGTACTCGAGGGGCGTACCCTGCGGACGTTCGTTCCAAGTGATCATGTACTTCATCATGATTCTCCTTTGTTGTGTTTTGTGATGATTGCCGCGTCACATCTGAACTTGACTGGGGAATTGGGCGCGGTAAGCGTGTCGCAAGCATACTCTGGCCCCCTCGGAAGTCACCAGCCCAAAATATCGGCAGTTCATGATCCGGCCGACATTTGGCTGCTGGCACTTTCCCCGCTTTAGAGTCCCTCACAACTGCCGCCATTCTGTATCGAACTACATGTCGCAGCAGTCTGAAAGTTGCGCAGAGGGCGAATCCTGTCCAATCGGTGACTCCGGATTGCGGACCGCGGGATTTCCAACGAACCGGGCCAAACGTCCTGATCGAAGAAGCGATCGGCACCCAAGAGTCTGTCAACACCCTTCCACCACTTGGAACTTTCACGCCGAGCCCTCAGTGATGGAGGCCGTGAGGCGGCTTCTGGCGCTCGATTAGAACTTGCGCCCGGAAGTCGTGTATCAAAGCTCGATCCTCAATGCGATTAAACGACCGGGCGCTTTGGATAGGCCCAACCGTCGAACATTCGCATCCAATAATCGAGTGAAATAACGAGAGGGAAGCAAACATGACTGAAGAACAAAAGGAGAAACAAGGCTCAGCCGCGCTCGGGGATTTGATTGATGCCTTGAATGAAGACTTGGCCCGCGAGTACCAGGCCATCATCGCCTACACCGTCTACAGCAGCGTCCTCACCGGCGCCCAATGGATGAACATCGCTGAAGAACTCAAACTCCATGCCGCCGAGGAACTGCAGCACGCCCTCATTATCGCTGACCAGATCGATTATCTGGGCGGCATACCCACGGCCACTCCCAAACAGGTGAAGCTGTCGAAGAAGCCGGAAGAGATGCTCCACTTCGACTTGGACAACGAAACCGAAACGATCAAAAACTACCGGCAGCGCGTTAAACAAGCCGAGGCCGTAGGCCACTACGCACTTGCGGAGCAACTTCGCAAGATCATCGCCCAAGAGCAGGAACACCAGCACGATCTGGCCACAGCTCTCGGCATTGATGTCCCTAGAGTGCTCGAAGGGGGCGCTTAGGAGCCGAAAAACTGCGGCATTACAATCGACTGGCTACTTCAAGTCTCGAAAACGAGACCTGGAGTAGCCACTTGTACTGCAGTTAGATCCGCTTGAACCCCGCCTTCGATCCGCATCTCCCGCGAGTGGCCGTGGATGAACTCTATTCAGAACCTTTCAGCACGGCCAGATATTCGCGGAAATTGTAACGGGTGCTGATGTATTGATCGTGCGTTAGCTGTAGCTCGTCATTGATCAGCCTGATTTCGCGATCCTCGACGCTGGAAATCACCTTGTCGGCAGCGGCTACGGCGAAAAGGCATTGCAGCAATGACAGTTTTTGTTCGACCGTTGCCATCCGGTTGAATTCCTGGGTCACAAGGAAATTCTCGGTGCCTCCGAAGAGCGTGGCCTGTGTTTTTGCAATCTGCACCACGAGCACCGCCTGCTCGGCGGGAAGTTGGCTGAGCCGACTTACCTGGTTTTCCATTTCTCTCGTTTCGACCTCGCTGATGTTCATATCGGCGCGCGCTACACGGCTGAGAATGTAGGCGAACGCGGCAATATAGCGGGCGCGCTCTGGCTCCAGATCATCCAGTTGCTGCACGATCCTGCGCACTGTCTCGGTCTCGTCCCTTCCCAGCCCACTGGACCCGCCCCGCCCTTGCGCATCGTCAAGTCGCGACTTCAAAGCATTAAAAAGCTCAGCAATACTCATACCTGAATTTTAGAACCGATTCCCGCCAGGCTCGGATGACGCGCCCTGCATTCTGCCGATGCAGTTCGGGATTCAATTACGGTAAACACCGAGCAAGATCGTGGAACTTGAGTATGGCTGAAGCTTGCGATCTGAGAATCCCGATTGTCTGGTGAGAAAGGTTGCTGCGGCTACATCCCGATTACAGCGTCGACCAGGAGTCCGCTCGTGAGGAGAATGACCGAAATGCCTTCCAGTAGTCCCCATATTGAGGATAGGACCTCTAAAGTTCCGCCCCCGTATAGGAAGAATTTAGCTAACCGTTCGCTCGATATCGGGGTGTGTGCGAGCGATCTTGCGAATTTAGCGCGGCGATTGACCATAAGATATCCTAATAGAAAGAGGCAGATAGAGAGCATCAATCCAGTCGCATGAAAAAGGATTCGCATTAACTTTCCTCCTTCGCGCTTCATTTCTTATGTTTCGCCAATCCGGGCTACATTGGCCCCTACTGCATCTCCCGGCATCGGGCGCGCTCCATTGGGATGCTGATCCGACATTTGGAGAAGCCTGGTCAGGTCCAAAAACCGGACACGAGCTTACTTGTTCGAAAGTAGCCTGGCAATCGCCTTTTCAATCTGAGCACAGGCAAAAGGAATTGCATATTGGACCGCCTGGCTGAAATCTTCGCCCAACTCCGTCGATCCTGCACCGACGGTCAGCAGTAGCGAAAGCCGGGGCAAGGAACCGTACAGCTCCTGCGCCATGCCAAGCAACTCAGCAGCGCTCACCTGGTGCGTGCCAACGCCCGCAGATCGTTGTGTTGGTCCAACTTCGGCCACTTCGACGGAACCTGGCTGGCAGGCGGTCGAGCAATCGACGAAGAGAATGGATTCCGCAGAGGCAAGGTCCGCGGCCAATTCCGGCGTCCATTGCTGGCGGCTGATCACCAGCAGGTCAGGTTCTGAGCTGAAGCGCTCCTCAGCCCAGTTGGCAAGCCAAGGCCCGATGCCGTCATCCCCGCGGAGCGTATTTCCGCAGGCAAGAAGAAGGCATCGGGCCTTGAAGGGGTTCATACTTCCAATCTACCTAGCGCACAACTTGATCGACAACTTCGCCTTCAGAAGAGAGAAGCGAGAGAACCAGAGGCATCTGCCCATAAGCATGCGTTGAGCAGCTCAGGCAGGGGTCAAAAGTGCGCACCACGGCTTCTACGCGGTTCAGCACGCCTTCAGTAAATTTCCCGTCCTTTACATAATGCTTTGCGGCCTGCAGAACGCCCTTGTTCATGGCATTGTTGTTCTGTCCGGTCGCGATGACGAGATTTGCCCAGGTCATTTTGCCGTTTTCGTCCACTTTATAGTGGTGGTTCAATGTGCCGCGCGGCGCTTCGGCTTGCCCCGAACCGTCCAACCGGTTTACCCCGGCGGTGGCACGCACCTGCTTATCCAGGATCAGTGGATCACTGAGGATCTGCTCGATCTTCTCGATGCCGTAGAGCATCTCGACCAACCTCGCGTGATGGTAGTAGAAAGAGCTCTCGACCGGTCCATTCGCCAACTGCTTGAACTCGAGCAGTTCCTTTTCGGCTTTGGGTGTGCCCATGCTCTTGACGATATTCAATCGAGCAAGCGGGCCGACCCGATAAGAGCCATCCGGGTAGCCGAGTGGTTTGTAATAGGCAAACTTGGTGTAGCTGTATGGCTCTACGGCTTCGCCAATCACCTCGTTATACCTGCTGGCCGTGATGCCGTCTTCGACGGTCTTGCCCTGGGCATCGATGAGACGAAGTGCGCCGTCGGTGAACTCGATCGATTCGTCGTCGTTAATAAGACTCATGTACAGTGACGGGAAATTGGCAAAGACGTCGATTTCCGGCTTGAAGTTCTCCGCAACCTGTTTGTACCAGCCGATTCCGATGCCGAGATTAGCATAAGCTTCAGGGATCATGGCCAGTATTTCATCGCGCTTGGAGGGCGCAAGAGGCTCAGTCACGCCGCCCGGAATAACCCACCCCGGATGGATGCGCTTATTGCCGAGCAGCTCAATGATGTGCTGGCCGAAGCGCCGCAGCCCAATGCCCGCGCGTCCAAGTTGAGGTTTGGCCGCCGCGACCCCCAGAATGTTGCGCACCTTCGGATCGGCTTCCATACCCATCACCAGGTCGGGCGATGAGAGATAGAAGAAACTCAGTGCGTGCGACTGCACCATCTGCGCCAGGTTCAGCATGCGTCGCAACTGGGCCGCAGTATGCGGAATCCGCACGGACATGATCGCTTCGCAGGCCTTGGCGGAGGCGATCAGGTGACTGACCGGGCAAATACCACAGATGCGCGCCATCAGACTCGGCATTTCATAGAACGGCCGGCCTTCGGCAAAGCGCTCAAACCCGCGCACCTGCGTTACGTGAAAGTGAGCATCGGTCACTTCGCCCTGCTCATTCATCTGGATGGTGACCTTGCCATGCCCTTCAAGGCGCGTCACCGGATCGATCGTGATTGTCTGGCTCATAAATCCCTCAGGGGCTGAAGCCCGTTGATTCCTAGCCTCATTTGGTACGGCTGAAGCCATACCCTTCCAAAGCCACGTTTGTCGCGCCGCAACCTAAGCTCCAAACCGAGTCAGCGCCGGAATGTCCACCGGCCCGCCGGTTACCAGCGCGGTCAGCACCGTGTGAAATGTATCCGCCGATGGCGGGCATCCAGGCAGGAACACGTCCACCTTCACAAACTCGTGAATCGGACGGACTACCTTCAGCAGCTTGGGAACCACCACGCACGGAATCTGCTGCTGCGCGCTCGCGTTATCGATATACGCCCGCTCAAGAATCGCTTCCGGTCCAATCGGGTTGCGCATCGACGGCACATTGCCCGCCACTGCGCAATCACCCATCGCTACCAGCATCTTGGAGTGGGCGCGAATCTTCTTGATCTTCTTTTCGTCGTCGACTGATGCCACCGCTCCCTCCACCAGCGCGATGTCCACTTCGTCGGGGAACTCCTTGGTGTCCACGATGGGGCTGTACACCACATCGACGAGCTCCGCCAACTCGAGCAGCCGTTCGTCCATGTCGAGAAACGACATGTGACAGCCCGAACAACCATCAAGCCACACTGTTGCCAACTTCAATTTGCTCATTGCGCCTCCCTCATCAGATTCAGATAAGGCAGAAACTCAGGATTCTTGGGATGATCGGTGCCGACCTTGCTCTTGTCGAACAAGGCTCCGGTTGGACAAACCTGGACGCACTTGCCGCATTTGGTGCAGGTTGAACTGCCCCACTCCTCATGCAGATCGGTAATGACGATGGAATTGATTCCACGTCCCATTACATCCCACACGTGCGCGCCTTCAATCTCAGCGCAGGCCCGCACGCAACGCGTGCAGAGGATGCAGCGATTGTGGTCCACAGTGTACCGCTCGTGCGAGGCATCCACGGAGAGCTCGGGATTACGGTACGGCAAGCGAATGTGCGTTAGCCCCTGCTCCTGCCCAAGCGTCTGCAACTCGCAGCGGCCATTCGAGACACACACGCTGCAGATGTGGTTGCGCTCGGCAAAAAGCATCTCCAAAATGGTGCGGCGATGTTTCTGCAGGCGTTCGGAGTTGGTGGTCACCTCCATACCTTCGAATACTGTAGCTACGCAGGCAGGCAATAGCTTGTTGCTGCCCTTGATCTCCACCAGGCACAACCGGCACGCGCCAACGTCGCTCAGGCCCTCAAGATGGCAAAGCGTGGGAATGTTGATGTCATTCTCTCGCGCCACTTCCAAAATGGTCTGGCCTCGCAGAGCGCTTACTTCTTCGCCGTCGATGATGAGTGTTTTGACCTCTGCGGTATCGCTCATGCCAGCACCTCCACCTGGGATTTGATTGCGCAAACACCCGCTGGACAGCGCTTGTTCACAATGTGCTCAACATACTCATTGCGGAAGTATTTCAACGTGCTCAACACCGGGTTGGGAGCTGTCTGTCCCAATCCGCAAAGGCTGGCCTCCCTCACCGTGGAGCACAGGTCCTCCAGCAGTTCAAGATCGTCCATGGTTGCGGTTCCATCGCAAATTCTGGTCAGTAATGTATGCATCTGCGCTGTTCCCGCGCGGCAGGGAATACATTTGCCGCACGATTCGGTCATGCAGAACTCGATGAAGAATCGCGCCACGTTTACCATGCAGGATGTATCGTCCATCACGATCATGCCGCCGGAGCCCATGATCGAGCCCATCGCCATCAGCGCGTCGTAACTTACACCTACGTCCAACAACTCGGCTGGAATGCATCCGCCGGAAGGTCCGCCTGTTTGCACCGCCTTGAATGTGTGCCCACCCGGTACGCCGCCACCGATCACTTCGATGATCTCGCGCAATTTGATGCCCATGGGAACTTCAACCAGGCCGGTATTCGTTATCTTGCCCGTAAGCGCGAACACCTTGGTGCCTTTGCTGCGCTCGGAACCCATGTCGGCGAACCACTTGCCGCCTTTGCGAATGATGGGCGCAATGTTGGCGTAGGTTTCCACGTTGTTCAGCAGGGTTGGCTTGCCCCAGAGACCGCTGACCGCCGGGTAAGGTGGCCGCGTCCTCGGGGTTCCGCGCCGGCCTTCGATCGAGGCCAGCAGTGCCGTTTCCTCCCCGCATACAAAAGCGCCTGCACCCAGCCGGATTTCCACGTCGAAGTTGAATGTGGTCCCGCCGATGTTGTTGCCCAGCAGTCCACGCCGACGCGCTTCGCGAATAGCCGTGGTCAGCCGCGCTACTGCAACCGGGTACTCAGCGCGCACATAGATAAAGCCCTTGTTGGCTCCTACTGCGTAAGCAGCAATTGCCATGCCTTCAATTACGCGATGCGGATCACCTTCCATCACGCTGCGATCCATAAACGCGCCAGGATCGCCTTCGTCGCCATTGCAGACTACATACTTCTGGTCGCCGCTGGCTTTGGCTACCGTGCTCCATTTCAGCCCCGTCGGATAACCGCCGCCGCCTCTACCTCTAAGGCGGCTTTCCGTAATGCGATGAAGCACGCCGTTCGGCGTCATCTCCACCAGAGCAATCATCAGCGCCTTGTACCCTTCGCAGGCAATGTATTCGTCAATCTTCTCCGGATCGATGTGGCCCGCGTTTTCCAGCACCACGCGTACCTGCTTATCGAAGTGGTCATTCAGATCGCACTGCAACTCGGGAACAGGCTTGCCGCCGAGGCTGGAGACGATAGCCTCGGCATGCTTTGCGTTCACGTGGGCATAGAGCGTCTCTTCAGGATCGACGCGTACCAGCGGACCCGATGAACAAGGCCCCATGCAGCCAGTGCGGCGCACCAGTACCTTCTTGCCCGATGCTTCTGCGGCCTTCACCAGGTCATCGCGAAGCTTTTCTGCTCCTTGGCTCGCGCAGGCCAGGTCCATGCAGACATGCACTTCGTAGTCGTACCTGGCATTCTCAAGGCGAACGCTTTCTGCTATCTGTTCAAGTTCCTCGATTGTCATTCCACGGTCCACCTTTCGAGTTGCTCAAGCATCTGTTCCACTGACGCTTCGCCTGCCACTTCTCCGTCGCATAGCACAACGGGTGCGCGGCTGCAGGCCCCTACGCAACGCGCGGTCATCAGGCTGATGTTGCCGTCCTTTGTTGTGTGCCCTTGCGCAATGCCAAGCCGTTCTTCTGCTGCGGCAATCAGCTGGTCGGCGCCCTTGATGTAGCATGCGGTCCCGGCGCAAACGGTTACGGTGTGCTTGCCCGGTGGCTTGAGGCTGAAGTAGTGGTAAAACGTCACAACGCCGTAGGCCTGGCTCAGCGGCACCCGCAGTGAGCGAGCCACAAAACGAATTGCATCTTCATCCAGATAACCGAATGAAGACTGTACGGTGTGGAGCGTTTCAATGAGCGCATGACGGGCGAAGCCGTTCTTGCGCATGGTGCCGTTCACAATTTTCCATCTTTTGTCGTCGCTCGGTAGCGGCGGAGGTGTGAATGCTGGCACGATTCCCTCCTGAATTGGAGACATCGCGCTAAAGCGTTGGTGTGGTTCTCTTCCGGCGATGCCTAACATTGTTGTACGCGGAAGAGGAGTTGGCAACCGTGACAGTGGTCACGTGATATTGTGGCTATCTCTTTCCAGATCACAAGCTTCTGGTCTTCATCACTGCGATGAGTGACCACGATCACGCTTGAACTCTTGCAGTTTCGAACTATTGGGATGACGGTGATTGAGGTACCTCATGAGTCAGGATCTGAGATCTCAATCGCTCCGCCGCAACGAGTTATTCAATTCGAGTTAGCGGATCTGCAATCCAGAGCCAGAATTGTTCAGAATACGAATATCCTGTCTGCCCTTGACGCCAATTTCGCATCTACGCTTAGGTGTGCTGCAGGCATGCAAAACGTTATCAGGAGAGTAATTATGGTTGATTATCGCGTTTCACCAGGACAGGTAAATGAAGATCAACTCACAGCATCAATCGAGAAACACACATCGCAAATCCCTTCAAGCGTGTACCTTGCCGCTGCTTTAGGGGCTATGGCCGTCTCTGCGGCTTTGCATCTTGCAAATAAGGAGCACCGGTCACTCTTCATCGGGCAATGGGCTGCGCCATTTTTGCTGCTGGGCATTTACAACAAGCTGGTAAAGCAGCATGGTTCCGATGCATCTAGCCGTACCCAGCCTGCAGCTTAGCAGTGGAGTTGGGCAAGGAAGAACCACTGCTGATCCCTTATTGCTTTCGGATGACAGTGCTCAAACGGTGGGTGGATAGCTGGGCTTCGACTAAGTCGGGTGTGCGCCGATTTGCTTTCAAATCGGCTTAAACCTGAGGGCTGAACGCTGAGGGCTGCTTTACCCCAGCGACGGCAAGCGATCGGCAATGCCGAAGAGGAAGATCAGGCCCAGGATGCAGCTATACGCCGCACCCGTCCAGGCGATCGCATGGTAAAAGCGCGGATGATGTCCGCCGGCTTTGAATGCACTGCTCATAGAGGCCGTCATAAGCGCGTTCATCGCCACCAGGCCGAGCGCGAAAGCGGCAAGTCCAAGTAGTCCGCGTGACGTTCCGCCCAAATTGGCGGTGAGGAAGAACAGCGCCAACTGGCTCGGAGTCTCCGCGCCGATGCCGTGCAGTACGCCGATGGCGAATACCGACTTGCCGTTATACATCCACTGGAAGCGCTCCGGTTTCGGCTCATCTGGATTTCGGAATCGCCGTACCCGCCAGGCGATCCAGCGAACGCCGTTGATGGCGATGGCGAGGCGGCTTTCGATGCGTGTGTGGGTATGCCCATGCGCATCCTTGCGCAGGATGCCGGCGACCACACCCAGCCCAAGAACAATAAGTGTCAGGCCGACCAATTTCTCGGTCCAATGGTCGAGCCCTTGCGGCAGGCCCATGTGCAACTGGAGCACGAGAACGCCCAGTGTGGCCACAGTGGCAGCATGACCAAGCGCATAAGTCATGCCGAGACGCAGCCCGCTTGCCCAGTTCTTTTGCACGGCTGTTATGTCTGAAATGGCGGCCAGGTGATCGTAATCGAAGCCATGGCGCAACCCCAGCACCAGGCAGGAGCCCAGCGCGGCGTCAAGTTTCCAGTCGCCAAACATAGGGGTCACTGGCACAGTATAGAGCAGAAATGGTTCTACTGGCCCGTTCGAATCCTTGGTGCGCTTCATCCTACCGGGATTGGATCTGGTAGCCCTCGTAATCGATTGTGACGACTGCTTTGCCGAAGAAGCTGTCCGATTCGGCACTTGCATGAGTAGCCTCGGGGAAGCCGTCGATCCTGACGTATTTCCGCATGACATGAGCTGGCGACGCCCAAAACGATGGACTCTTCGAGGTGACTCCTTCTATTCGCACGATGGTGAAATCCGTGGCATCAACCCACAATGTTCCCTGGATAAGGTTGGGGGCCTTGCGTCGTGGAACCACAGTAAGGGCCCAACATTCGCGACCGTCTTTCATCACAGGACCGCCGGGCTGGAGTTGCATATCGTAGTTGGCCGATACCATCAGGGAGTCCCATACTTTTGCGGGGTTGTTGATATCCGTTTCAGTCTGCAGCAAAGGCCGCAGCAGAAATTTGTAGAGGATTGAAGAGCCCTTGGTGGAGAGCACCTGGTAGTGCTTCCCTGACTCGGGCCGATAGGTGGTCTTAACAACCATTTCGGCAGCCGGATGAGTTTCATCTTCACCGCGGAAGACTTTGTAAACCTCGGTGTCAGTGTAACCGGCAAGATGCTCGATTCGCGCCTTCACCGCAGCATCGATGTTTCGAATTGCCGTAGCGTTATCTATCGGTAGCTGGCCCTGAGAATTCGCACAAAAGAGCGCTGCCCAGGCCATGACAGCGATCGTGTTAGTGATTTTGCAGCATATCAAGCCGAAAGGTCTCACGTCATGAAGATTAGCAGGACATTTTCGCGATTACTGCTGGGAGGGAAATCGCGCTCCAGCTGCTGCACTGAGTGCAACGGCCAAAGCGCGGTTAGTAAGCAGTTCAGATCAGCTAATCACTTGCTTGTGTTGGCCTGCTCTTTTGCGCCCCTGACTGCGGCCAGGAACGGCGTGGCTGCTGGGGTCGCCTTTACCTCTCCATCGAGTACGGAGCGCTGGTTAACGTCGGGCCCGTAAACCGCCTTCATTGCGTCGTTATCCTGCCGAATGGCCGCTCCGGAGAGATCCAATCCAGCGAAAACGCCTTTGGCGCGCGAATATGTCAGGACCTCAGCATCCAGTTTCCAATCCGTGTTTGCCGACGCGTGACGTCCGACCGGACCAGCTGCAGCCGATGCATTTCCGCCGAGTTGGAATTTGCTCGAAAGCAGCTGCTGCATGCCCTTGTCATTCTGAATAACCATGACCAGGTCGACGCCTTCAATGCCAATCTGCAAGCCCCAGCTGCCGCCAGTAATAACGAAGAACGCTGGAGCGCTCCAGCCATGGGCTGTACGGCAGGTGGCCACACCGCGCCCCTGTTCAGCACCAACGATGAAACCGCCCTTCACCATATGTGGAACAACTGCAATGCACTTGGCGTGGTCGAGCACTTCTTCGGGGATGCCGCTGTCCGGCGCCGCCATGATCTCGTGCAGCACTTTCGCCGCATTCTCCAACCGATCCGTAGTATCGGCCGACGAGCCCGCCCACCCAATCGGCGCAAGCGCCAACAATGCCGCTACTGCCATTATTCTTTTCATGTCAATCTCCATTCCGAGGCTGCAAATGCCGGTTACTCACATGCCTTGCATTAAAGGGCGCGAGCCAGCGTCCAAACGGACGTACTCGCCCCTTCCTTACGCTTACGTTTGGAGTGAAGGATGGATCAATTGGTTGCTCCGCAACATGAAGCCATAAATGCGTGTTAATGCTGTGGTTGCCTGCGATATGCTGAATTCCGGTGGGGGGTAAAGGGTGGCTTACAGAGAAAAATCCGAAGCCGAAAAAGCTGTGCTGCGGCGACAGGTTCGCATCCGTGGCGTAGTGCAGGGCGTTGGGTTTCGGCCGTTTGTGTACCGGCTCGCCAACGAGGAGCACCTTGCCGGGTACATCGGCAACGACACAGAAGGCGTCCTCATCGAGATCGAAGGCTCGATTGCATCTATAGATGCATTTCTGGGGAGACTGCGATTCGAAGCGCCGCCGCTCTCACGTATTGATTCAGTTGCCGTTGAAGAAACTAAGCCGACCGGCGACACCGACTTTCGCATCACTGCGAGCGAAGTTCTGGGCCGGGTTTCAACCGGAATTCCTGCCGACGCCGCCACCTGCCCCGACTGCCTGCGTGAACTGCTCACGCCAAGCGACCGCCGCTATCACTATCCATTTCTGAATTGCACCAACTGCGGCCCGCGCTTCACCATCACGCGGCGCATTCCGTATGACCGCCCGCAGACATCGATGGGGAAATTCAAAATGTGCCCTGCCTGCCAGGCCGAGTACGAGGACCCCACGAACCGTCGTTTTCACGCGCAACCCAATGCATGTTGGGAGTGCGGCCCACTGCTGTCACTCGTAAATGCTTTCGGCGAACCTATTCCATCGGGCGATGTCGTCGATGAGGTCATTCAGCGCCTGGCGAGAGGGGAAATCCTCGCCATCAAGGGAATTGGAGGTTTTCACCTTAGCGTGGACGCAACAAACGAGAACGCAGTAATGTTGCTGCGCCACCGCAAGCATCGCTACGGCAAGCCTCTCGCCGTAATGGTCCGCGATCTCGATGCCGTCCGCGATGTTTGCGAACTGAGCCCCGCCGAAGCAGCACTCCTCACCAGTCCGATGCGCCCCATTGTTCTGCTGCGCAGATGCGCTGAACCGAGCATTGCCATCGCAGGCTCTGTTGCGCCGGGCATTCCCTGGCTCGGCGTCTTCCTACCGTATGCGCCGCTGCATCATCTGCTGTTTGCCGATGGCCTTCTTAAGGTGCTGGTGATGACCTCGGCCAACCTGAGCGAGGAGCCCATCGCGATCGATAATGATGAAGCCCGCGCGCGGCTTGGTGAAATTGCCGACACATTCGTCTTGCATGATCGCCAAATTCTGCAGCGTTGCGATGATTCAGTCGCAGCACTCGTCGATGGGGTGCCGCAAATCATTCGTCGCGCGCGCGGATATGTGCCGCTCGGCATTGAGCTTCCTTTTGAAACGCCTCCGCTGCTGGCTGTCGGGGGTCATCTGAAGAACGTATTTGCGCTGGCGCGCGACCGGTTCATCTACCAGAGCCAGCATCTCGGAGACCTTGAAAACATCACTGGCCTCGAGTTCTTTCGCGAATCGCTTGACCACCTGATGCGCACGTTCGAAATCGAGCCCGAGACTGTGGTGCACGATCTACACCCCGGCTACCTCTCTACGCGCTGGGCTACCGAGTGGGCTACTGAACGCGGCTTGCGACTCATTGCGGTGCAGCACCATTTTGCGCACGTTGCCGGATGCGTCGCCGAGCATGGCATCGATTCCGACTTCATCGGCCTCTCGCTCGACGGCACAGGGTACGGTACTGATGGCCGCATCTGGGGCGGGGAAGTGCTGATTGGCCATTTGAGCGGTGAGCATGCAGGCAGTTTCGAACGCTTTGCGCATCTTGAAAATGTGCCCATGCCGGGTGGCGAAGCAGCTATTCGCGAGCCGTGGCGCATGGCGCTCGGCCATTTGAGGGCTGCGGGATTCGATATCGATTCTCCTGAAACGGCAGATCTGCTCGGAGCCAGACCAGCAGAAACACGCGTGCTCAGCCGCATGATTGAGCGCGGTATCAACACCCCGCTCACTTCAAGCTGCGGACGGCTCTTTGACGCCGTGGCGGCTTTGACCCTGCAGCGAAGGCGAGTCGACTATGAAGCGCAAGCGGCGATCGAACTCGAGGGCATAGCCATCAATGAACCGGACGGACTCTCTGGAGCCGAATCGTATGGATTCGACGTGACACCGGGCGATTGGCCAAATCGGGTTCCGGCCACAATCTCCGCGGGCCGGTTGTGGAGCACAATCGTGCAGGAGCTCCGCGCCGGGACGCCAAAGCCGCGCATTGCCGGACAATTCCATGCAGCTGTTGCTACGGGTTTCGTGCGCGCAGCGATTCTGGCCCGGAACGCAACCGGCATTCGACAGGTAGCGCTCTCGGGTGGATGCATGCACAATCGTCGCCTCGTCCGTCAATTGCGAACCGGGCTTGAGGGCGAGGGCTTTCAAGTGTTGCAGCACGTCCAAGTCAGTCCCGGTGATGGCGGTCTCAGTTACGGGCAAGCTGCTGCAGCCGCAGCAATTCTTTGCAATCGGAAGTAGCGCATCGATTCCGCAGCTTGCGCAACACACCGCAACATACAATGTGCTATTTTGCTTAAGTCCTTCAACTCCGCTTAGGAAGTCACATCGAAAAATGAGAAGCTTGAAAATCGGCTGGTTCCGCTTGTTCGCCATTGCAATTGTCAGCGCGTCGGCGCTGTTTTCGGTGCATGCGCAAACCCGCGGAAGCATTACGCCTTTGCCGCCTGACCCTACGGCGCGACCGCCCTACGGGATCGAGATAAAACGCCCGCTGCTTGCAGCTGCATGCAAGGGCTGCCCATGGGGCGCAATCGGCTACGCTGTGGTTGACGCCATGAAGCCCTATGGATACGACGTGCAGATCTGCTGGGTCTGCTGGTCAAGCTATGGGCCTCGCGAAGTGGCGGATAAGACCAAGCCAGTGATGCCGCGGGGCGAAAATGTGCCGTGGTATCTTGAGCCGCCGCCAGATGGCGTACCCGATTTCGGCATAACCAGCGATATGAATCTGACCGACGCCTACCTGGGCCGCGGCGCATATGCAAACGATCACAAGCAGCGACAAAACTATCGTGTAGTCGCCACCGTGCTGCAGCAGAATTATCTGCTCACCGCAGTGTCGGCGAAATCTGGCATCAAGAGTCTCTGGGACATCAAGGATCGCAAGGAACCGACCCGCATCTGGGTCGACAATACCAACGCAGCCACGCAAACAATCCTGAAGTATTACGGCATTGATGAGCAGGAACTTGAACGCAAGGGCGGCGGATTTATCCACCCGCTGATGCTCGAGCGCCATGAGCGGGCATCAGCCGACGTATACATCGGTGCCGGGCTGCTGGTGAATACGCCCGAGCAGCACACATGGTACGAGGTTACGCAGCTCAGCGATCTCGTTTTCATACAGATGGATGATCAGCTGATCGATCAGCTCTTGAAGATTCCCGGCTACAAGCGCGGCATCGTTCCCATGGGATTTATGCGCGGCGTTGATCACCGCTTCCCGACGGTTGTCCGCGATCGCCACGTGATCTATGTTCGTGATGATGCGCCCGACGACTTTGCCTATACGCTCGCCAAGGCTCTCGACGAACATCAGGACGAGTTCCGCAAGCTTGCCCAGCCCTACTACTACGATATTCGCCAGGTGGCAGTCAGCTCAACGGTTCCACTGCATCCCGGCGCCATCAAGTACTACAAGGAAAGGGGCTACATTAAGTAGCCCCATCGTAGTCAAGAGATGTCGCAATTAGTTAGATCCTATGTTTCACCCCGAAATGCGCACCAGTTCCTGCGCCTCTTCTTTCGGTCCAAGAATTGAAATCCGAGGAATGCGTCCACGTACCATCGCCACCTCATCGCAGCGATGCAGGCGCGGGCAGTTCTGGCAATCCTTGAAGATTTTGTCCGGCAGCTCCGCCTTGTCTTCCACCACGCGGAATCCGTACTTGAAGAAGAAATCCGGGATGCGCGTAAAGAGGCACACAGACTGAATGCCGTGTTCTTCGGCTTCTTCGATCAGGCTCTTCAAAATGCGGCCGCCGGCTCCTTGTCCCTTCGCTTCCGGTTTCACTACGATCGACCGCACTTCGCACAGGTGCGGTCCGTAAAAGTGCAATGCGCCGCAGCCCAGAAATGCGCCGCCGTCGGACTCCGCAACTGTAAAGTCGCGGATGTTCTCGCAAATCTCCGCGAACGCGCGCCTCAGCAGCGTGCCATCACTGGATAACGAGTTCACCAGGTCGTAAACGTTCGAGGCGTCCTGGAGCAAAGCTTTACGCACCAGCATGGACAGCCTCCCCGAAACCGTGTGTAGTCAAAGCCGCCACTCTCTTGGCCGCATCGTCGAGCGCCGTGCGTACTCTATCTCGTGCCGTTCCGCCGGTTACATCGTGGCAATCCAGCGTGGCATTCAGCGTAATAGCTGGGAAAAAGTCCTCGCCAAATTCCGATCCGAATGTGCGTAACTCAGCCAGCGGCAGATCGCCAAGTTCCACGCCTTTTTCGAGCGCGTAACGAACGGCATGCCCGATCTTCTCGTGAGCGGTGCGGAAGGGAACGCCCTTGTGAACAAGGTACGTGGCCGCAGCCATCGCGTTCAGATAGCCGTTCTCGGCCGCCTCGTGCATGCGTTCCTGATTGAAAGTGAGTGCCGCTGTAAAACGTGCCACCAGCTTCAGCATCTGCGCCACAAAATCCACTGAGAAAGCCGGCTCCTGCGTTTCCTGCATATCCTTATTGTAGGCCAAGGGCAGGCCCTTGAGCTGTAGCGTCACCGCCTCGGCTGCCCCATGGATGCGTCCGACCTTAGCGCGCAATAGCTCTGTGAGATCAGGATTCTTCTTCTGCGGCATCGCGCTCGACCCCGTCGAAAATGCCTCGGGAAGAACCACAAACCCATATTCTGCAGTCGCAAAGAGGGTAATTTCTTCAGCAAACCGGCTCACATGCAGGCCCACGAACGTAAGCGCCTGCAGGTATTCAAGAATGAAATCGCGGTCGCTGGTTGCATCCATTGAATTTGCCGTGGGACCCGTAAATCCCAGTTCCTTCGCGGCAATCGTCCGGTCCAGCGCCAGTGTTGCTCCAGCAATTGCTCCCGAGCCAAGCGGGCAATAATTCAACCGCGTCACGCAGTCGCGCAACCGGGACCCATCCCGCAAAAGCATCTCAACATACGCAACGAGCCAGTGCGCAACCAGCACGGGCTCCGCACGTTGCAGATGCGTATAGCTCGGCATCACGGCGTCGCCCGCTTTGCGGGCCTTCTCCAACAGCGCTTCCGCCCATGCGGCCAGCCCTTCCACAACTGATTCGATCTCGCTACGCACGTAAAGTCGCAAATCGGTGGCGATCTGTTCATTCCGGCTGCGGCCGGTGTGCAGCTTCAGCCCGAGCGATCCGATCCGCTCTACCAGCTTCAACTCCACAAAGTGATGGATGTCCTCGGCCGTTGCATGATCGCGCACTTCTGCCATGCCTGCATCGGAACTGTGCGCGGCGGCAATTGCGTCCAGAGCCTTACGCAATTCACTAAGCTCCGCGGCGCTCAGCACGCCCGCTGCTTTAAGGGCGGAAGCATGTGCCTTGCTGGCCGCTACTTCGTGCCTGAGCAGCCGCCAGTCGAAACCGATTGACCTCTGCCACTTCTCGAACTCGCTATCCAGCGGCTCGCGAAAGCGGCCCGACCACATCTTCACGGATTGTTCCTTGCTTGACATTAATTTACGCGTACCTCACGCTATTCCTTTTCCTTTGCGCTGCTCAACATCGGCATTTCATTCCCTGTACTCAACGTCAGCAGACCAGTTGAAGCGTAAGTAAGGAGCTTGTCGCGAGTATCTGTGATGTCGAGATTGCGCATAGTGAGTTGGCCGATTCGATCTCGCGGTGAGAATACGGAATCTGTCTTCTCCATGCTGAGGCGCTCGGGATGAAACGTAAGATGCGGCGATTCGGTATTGAGAATGGAATAATCGTTCCCGCGGCGCAGTTCAAGCGTCACTTCGCCAGTGATGGGCTTGGCGACCCAGCGCTGCGCCGATTCACGCAGCATGATAGCCTGCGAATCGAACCAGCGGCCTTGATAGAGCAAGCGGCCAAGTTTGCGGCCATTGTCACGGTATTGTTCGATAGTGTCTTCGTTGTGAATGCCAGTAATAAGGCGCTCATACGCGATGAACAGCAGCGCGAGACCGGGCGCCTCGTAAATACCGCGGCTCTTGGCTTCGATGATGCGGTTTTCAATCTGATCGGACATGCCTAGGCCGTGGCGTCCTCCAATGCGATTGGCTTCGAGCAGAAGCTCGACGGGATCGCTGAATTGACGGCCGTTGAGCGCGACAGGGAAACCCTCTTCAAAGCGGACGGCGATCTGCTCGCGCTTGATTTCGACATCATCGCGCCAGAATGCCGTGCCCATGATTGGAACCACAATCTTGACCGACGTAGAAAGATGTTCCAGGTCCTTTGCTTCGTGGGTTGCCCCTAGCAGGTTTGAGTCGGTGGAGTACGCTTTCTCCGCGGACATCTTGTATGCGAAACCTGAGCGTTGCATGAACGCGGACATTTCAGCGCGTCCACCAAGCTCATCGATGAACGCCGCGTCAAGCCACGGTTTGTAGATCTTGAGGTTTGGGTTCACAAGAAGGCCGTAGCGGTAAAAGCGCTCGATATCGTTGCCCTTGAACGTGGAGCCGTCGCCCCAGATGTTGACGTCGTCGTCCTTCATTGCGGCCACCAGCATGGTGCCGGTGACAGCGCGGCCAATCGGTGTGGTATTGAAGTAGGGGACACCCGCGGTGGTGATGTGGAATGCGCCGGACTGGAGCGCCGCAATACCCTCGCGAACGAGCTGGCTGCGGCAATCGATCAAGCGAGCCTTATCGGCGCCGTATTCGAGGGCTGCGCGTGGGATCGCATCGTAATCGGTCTCGTCAGGTTGGCCCAGGTTGGCCGTATACGCGTAGGGGAATGCACCCTTCTGCTTCATCCAATGCAGGGCGGCAGAAGTATCAAGCCCGCCGGAAAAGGCGATACCAACTTTTTCGCCGACCGGCAGTGATTCGAGAATTGCGGACATGCTTAGATTCCTCAAACAACACAGTTCAATGTTTTCAAGAGGCACGACTTCAGTCATGCCGTGAATCGAGCGGAATTAGCCCTCGAAGGAATCTTCGTTCGAACTAAGATCCGATAGAAGCTCCCTCGCTGGACCAATTACTCGCAACTGTTAAATCATTACTGAAACTTTTCCACGTTCGCCAGACCGCCGAGTAAAAGCAGCAGTAGCGCCTTCTGCACGTGCATGCGGTTTTCTGCCTGGTCAAACACGATCGACTGCGGTCCGTCCAGCACCGCATCGGTGACTTCCGCGCCTCGACGTGCAGGCAGGCAGTGCATGAATACGGCGTGCGACGCGGCCTTCTGCATCAGCGATTCATTCACCTGGAAGGGCCGGAAGATCGGTGCGCGCTTGGTGGACTCATGCTCAAAGCCCATGCTTACGCACACATCCGTGTATAAGGCGTCTGCGCCTTCTGCAGCAGCAGCGGGATCCTGTGTCAAACGAATTTCGCAGCTATTCGCTTCTGCCATTTCGCGCGCCTTGGTCACAATCTCAATGTCAGGGGAGTAGCCGCGCGGAGTCGCAATCGTCACGTTTGCACCCAACTGCGCGCCGGTCAGCATCAGCGAGTGGCACACGTTGTTTCCATCGCCTACATAGGTGAAGTTCATGTCCGTTACAGAGCCGAAGTGCTCCTGCAGCGTCATAAAGTCTGCCAACGCCTGGCACGGATGCTCGAAATCGGAAAGCGCATTGATTACCGGAACGCGTGAGTTTGCTGCCATTTCAGTGATCGTATCGTGCGCATACGTGCGCAGCACGATCACGTCGACCCAGCGCTCAACGTTGCGCGCCACGTCAGCAATTGCTTCACGCTCGCCCAGTGGCGAACTGGTCTGGTCAACAAAAATTGCGTTACCGCCCATGGTATTGATGCCGGTCTCGAACGCCAGGCGGGTGCGCAGACTGGCCTTCTCAAACATCAACACCATCTGCCTGGCGTCAAGCGCATTACGGTATTCGCGCGGATTACGCTTTACATCGTGCCCGAGCTTCAGGACCGCACGCACTTCAGAGTTCGATAAATCCGCAATGGAGCAAAGATCCTCGCCGGACAGCCGAGCTGCCGCAGCGAGAATATCCTGATCATTCTGCACCGGCACCGCGTCCCGGCTTTCCATCGTTGTCCTGCTGACCACTTTAATGTCCTCCTGAGGATGCGGCTGCACCCTGGCCGGTCAACGCCTTCACGGCTGCATGTTCTGTAAAGATCTCATCGAGCGCCGCGATCGCTGCATCAACATGCGTGCGCTCCAAAATATAGGGAGGCAGGAAGCGCAGCACCGTATCGCTGGTGCAGTTGATCAGTATCTTGCGCTTCAGCATTTCCGCCACGGTCTTCTTGGCTAGATCGGCGGAATCAAGTTCCGCCGCGATCATCAATCCCTTGCCGCGCACTTCGACAATCGCCTCATGCTTGCTGGCAAGCTCGCGTAGCTTCTCCATAAAGTAATTGCCGGTAGATGTCACTCTGTCGAGCAGGCCATCCATTTCGATTGCGTCAACAACCGCTATCGCCACCGCGCAGGCCAGCGGCCCGCCGCCGAAAGTCGTGCCATGTACGCCAGCGTGGAAGGACCGAGCAACCTCTTCCGTGCAGAGAATCGCGCCTAGCGGCAGCCCGCCTGCAAGCGGCTTGGCAAGGGTGGTAATGTCCGGCTGAATGCCGTAATGCTGATACGCGCACCATTTGCCGGTGCGGCCCATGCCAGCCTGGATTTCATCCGAAATCAGCAGCGCACCGGTCGAACTTGCCAGCTTTCGTGCTTCCGCAAAGAACTCCTGGCTCAGCGGACGAACGCCGCCTTCGCCCTGGATCGCTTCAACCATGATTGCGCAAACCTCATTTGAGAACTTGGCACGCAGATCGGCTACATCGTTCAGCTTTACGAACTCCACGCCCGGCACGACCGGCGCGAAAGGCTCACGGTACTTGGCCTTGTGCGTCGTCGCCATCGAGCCGAATGTGCGTCCGTGGAAGCTGTGTTCGAGTGCCAGGAACTTGGTGCCGATCTCTTTGCCTTCGCTGCGCAGAATTCCCGCATGAGCGCGCGCCAGCTTCATTGCGCCTTCCCATGCTTCCGTTCCGGAGTTGCAGAAGAACGCGCGATCCATTCCGGTAAGCTCAGTCAGGCGCAGTGCCAGTTCGGCTTGTCCCTCGTGGAAGTACAAGTTCGAAATGTGGATCAGTTTTTTACTTTGGTTTTCAATGGCGCTCTCGATCACGGGGCTCGCATAGCCCAACGCGTTCACGCCAATGCCGCTGAGCAGGTCGAGATACTTCTCGCCCTGTTCATCGATCACGTACACACCATCGCCATCAGTAAACAGCAGCGGATTGCGATCATAAGTGTGAACCAACAGCCGCGCTTCAGCGGCCTTGATCTGCTCAAGTTTCGTCAATTCTTTATCTCCTCAGGCCACCATCACTTCGGTCCCATGGGCTACGCGAGAGCTGCACAGGTCGGGAAGTGAGCCTGCCGCCTCGGCGGGTAGAATTCTTACGCGCTTTACGCCGTTCAACAGTGCCTCACGGCAGGCGCTCAGCTTGGGCAACATGCCGCCGGTGATCACGGCGCTCTTGGCCATTTCGGCAATCTGGTCGATGCTCAACCATCGCAGCACCTCGCCGTTCGCACCCTTTACGCCCGGAACATCGGTTAGAAACACCAGGGCGTCCGCATTGCAAGCGATTGCGCATGCTGCCGCCATCTCGTCCGCGTTGATGTTGTAGTATTCGCCGTCGAAGCCGAGCGCCATGGAGCAAAGCACCGGCACGCCGTTCAACTGCCAGATCGCGTCAAGCCAGCGCGCATCGCTCGCGGCGATTTCGCCAACAAATCCGAGATCCGGCGCCGTTCGCTTTCGTCGAGCGCGAAACATCAACCCGTCGCCACCTGACATACCTACTGCAGGCTGGCCAAGCGCGCCCAGTGCGCCCACCAGCTTCTTGTTCACCTTGCCTGCCAGCACCATGAGTGCCGCGTCGCGTGTCTCCGCGTCTGTTACACGCAGGCCGTTGATGAATTCGCTTTGCTTGCCTAGGGCCTTAAGCGTCCGGGTCAGTTGCACGCCGCCGCCGTGGACCACCGCAACATGGTTGCCGTCGCGCACCAGTTCGGTAATTGCGCGCACGCAACCATCCAGCAATGCCGGAATCTCTAGTCCCGCTCCGCCCAATTTGACCACGTACTTCATTCAACATCCTCCGCGGCGATTATCATTCGAGACCTTCCGATTCCGGCCATCCCTGCATTACGTTCATGTTTTGCACGGCCTGCGACGACGCACCTTTCAGCAAATTGTCCAGGCAGCTCACAATCACTGCCCGACTGCCGCTCGCATCCAGTTGGAAGCCAATGTCTGCGTAACATGTCCTTACCGAATTGTGGATCTGCGGTAATCCGTTCTCGAACAGTCGCACCATCGGACTACTTGCAAAGAAATCGCGATACACCTTCATCACATTGGCGCGCGTTTGCGGCTCATTGAACCAGACGTAAATGGTCGACAGAATTCCCCGCGGAATCGGCAGCAGGTGCGGCGTAAAGATAAGATCGGTGCCAGCAATGCCAATCTGCTCGAACAGTTCGCCCGTGTGCCGATGCCCAAACACTCCATACGCTGACAGGTTGTTGGCCGCGTACATAAAATGCGTCTTCGCGGTCAGCGACTTGCCCGCACCGCTCACGCCGCTCTTTGAGTCGGCTACGATTCCATGCTTCAGATCAACAAGGCCCGCTGCAACGAGCGGCTTCAGCGGCAGAATCACCGATGTCGCATAACACCCGGGATTTGCAATCAGACGCGCACCCGCAATCTGTTTGCGGTGCAGCTCCGGCATTCCGTAAACCGCCTGCGATTGTGTGATCGCCGCCAGCTCTGTGCCATCATCTTCAAACGCATACACCGCGCGATTGGTCGCTTCGGTCAACCTCCATGCGCCGCTCAGGTCGATCACACTCATTCCATGATCTAGCGCCTCTGGCACCCACTCGCGCGACTGCTCATGCGGAGTAGCAAGGAAGAGTATGTCTACGCCGCGCTCTTTCAGCAGTTCCCACGAGAAGGGTTCCTGCTTCAGGGCGCCGTTTCCCTTGCTGTCGATCAGCTCGGGATGAATCTCGCCCAGAGGAACTCCGCCACGCGATACGTCCTTCGCGTCCACGCGCCCGGCGAACACGGGCGGCCTGCCCTGCAGGCGAGGATGATGCAGCAGCAGCCTTGCAAGCTCCGCGCCCGCATATCCCGTTACACCAATAATTGCGGTCTGTATAGCTCCGTTCTTTGTAGTCTTTTTCATGATTCCAGCATCATCCTCAGCCGCGCTTCCACTTCCGCGGCGCGCTTTGCATCCGCACAAATCACCAGCACCGTGTCATCTCCGGCTACCGTTCCTACCACCTCAGGCCAGCTTGCTCGATCCATTGCAGCAGCTACCGGCTGGGCACCCCCCATTGCCGTTCTCAATACCACCTGGTTCATCGCCTGCTTCACCCGCACTCCAAAGCTCTCGATCATCTCCTCAACTGAGGGTGGCACATCGTCTTCTTCTATTGCAGCCGCGCTTGTTCCGCCATTTCCGTATGCATCGGGCAGCGAATATCCGCTCGGCCCTTTAAAAAGCCGCAATTCATGGATGTCCCGGGAGAGCGTAGCCTGTGTTACATCAATGCCGCGCCGTCGCAGCTTTCGTCGCAATTCATCCTGGCTGGTGATCAGCGAACTGGTCAGCACTTCTCGGATTGCATCGAGCCTTTGATGTTTCATGGCGGCCTTCCGATCCTTTAATGAATCCCGTATCATGTTTCCTGGCAAAAAGTTGCGCGGTCCGCGTAGCGGAGCCGCGCACGTATAAATATACACGAGGATTGTATAATTATGCAATACTTTTGCGCAGTCGGGGCTCTTTGAGCCCATTCATTATTTCGGCCCTACTTCCTCCTGCTGCAGCAAATTGCGGCTGACCACACCGTGTTGTTTCTTCAATCGTTTCGCGTCGTACATGGCTTCGTCGGCCCTGGCCATCAACTCCTCAAGGGTCCGTTTGTTGGTCTCATCCAGAGTTGCATGGCCAACGCTGAAACTTAGCGCGAACTGTCGTCCTTCGCTGCTATTTCTTCGGGCACAGCTCTCCTTCAGACGATGCGCGATGGCCGCGATGGACCTGCGGCTGAATTGCCCGGCCACGGCAAACTCGTCGCCGCCGATTCGCCCGATCACATCTGTCTCGCGAAATGTCTCTCTCAGGATTTCCGCAGTCTCAGACAAATAGGCTGAACCTGTCAGGTGGCCGAGCGAATCATTTATCACCTTCAGGCCGTCTAGATCGATAAACATTACTGAAAACGGCACCTTTGATCGTTGCGCAAGCCGCATAGCCTGGTCCGCAAGCAGCTGAAACCCTCTCAGGTTGTGAAGACCCGTCAATTCATCGCGCAACGCCAGGGCATGGATCTCTGTCTCCATGGCATCGATCCTCCACACAAGATAGAGCAACAGCGATATGGAGAAAATTGCTGCCGACGAAGCCAGCACGGCGGTAATGTAGTGCGGCGGCATGCTGCCATTTCCAATGATTCGAGCCCTTGTGCTTTCGCGCAAGAATGGCGCGACCAGAAGTATCGGCGACAGGATTCTTGCCAGATTCCCGCCATTTCCGCCACCCGCATAAATCGAGAAAATCCCGTCTTCGGTCCTTCGCAGCACCGTGATTATGGTCAACAGCAATAGGCAAAGCAGGCTACCGCGCAACGTTGGAATAGCCGACGAGAGTCCGAACACAAACAATTTGCCGAGCAGGTAGCCCGAAACCATCGTGAACGTCAAAATGCATAAACCCAGAGTAAGCACATCACTCCACCAAAAGGCGATCCGGTTCTCTATCGCCATGGCCATCATGGTGAAGCCGAGCAACAGGAATCCACCGGCCGTCTGCGTCGTCATCCTTGTCTGAGCAGGAACTCCATAGGCCTGGGCAAACTCCGTCGCCAGCGGGGGTATGTAGGGGATAGGGTATTTGAGTAATACCAGTGCGGCCAGCAGGATTACAGCAGAAGCCAGCAAGGGACTTATCCAGCGCTTCCATCTGGTTTGCCCGGTGCCAAGAAACATCAGGCACAGTGTGCTCATCAAAGCAGCCGCGGCAGACTCGGGCTTCATCGGGAGCCAAGTACCGAGAGCAGTCCAGCCGGTTCCCGGCATAAGCCAGGCGGTTATTTGAGCTGTCGATATTAGGAGCAGGAATGCGAGGCAGGCTGTTTCTATGCGCTCAAACCACACGAATAGCTCCGGGTTCGGATTGCGGGGGAGCATGGCAGGAGAAACCTTTTGCATGGTTGCAGGAATGGAACCCCAATCGCTCGGCAACTACAATCTTGCACCCGGTCCCAACAACAGTTTACTCCTGACGTTCGTTCCGTTGGATGTCGAACCACTCGCCGACCAATTCTCGGTAGCTTTGCGATTTCTGCATCTCATTGCCGGCAATCATCGCGCGTATCATGGATTCCTGCAGCCTCGCGAAAAGATGATGAACTCACATCAACCAGATCTCAGCAGCGGATCCCCGCAGGGAGCCTATGTACGCTCCCTGCAACGGCAAACGGAGGAGCGTTCGCGCCAGGAACAGCGGCATAAGCTTCTTGGCTACGCCAAGCTGGGGCTGGGCCTGCTGGCAGCATTCTTCATGGTGCGTTTTGTCCATGAACTGCATGGTATCTGGCCGCTGCTGATCGTGATTGGCGCGTTCGTAGTTCTTGCAATCATTCATGACAAAGTGCTGAAAAGGATTCAGAGAATTGATGTACTTATAGCTTTCTACGATCGCGGGCTTGCTCGTATTGAGGGCCGTTGGTCAGGCACAGGAGAAACAGGGGAGCGATTCATCGATCCTGCGCACCCGTACTCCCGCGACCTCGACATCTTCGGAAAAGGTTCTTTGTTCGAACTCCTCTGCACCATGCGGACGCGTGCTGGAGAAGAGACACTGGCTGACTGGTTATTAACGCCCGCGCTCCCGCAAGAAATCCGAGCCCGCCAGTCTGCCGCTCGCGACTTGCAAAATAGAAGGGAATTCAGAGAAAGGCTCTTTACCGCCGGAAACAAAGTGCGACCCTGTCTGAATCCAGCCAAATTGATCGCCTGGGGTCAGCGAGAATGGTCCTTCGGTTCGCGCTTGATTTCAATTTTGACCGCCATTCTCGCAGCGCTTTGGGTCGCAAGTATTGTCTACGGCGGTATTCAAAACGACTACTTTCCGCTCTTACTGTCATCGTTCCTCAACTTGGCGATCCGCGCACTTCTCAAGAAGCGCCTTGAGGCGTCTATTGCTGCCGTCGAAGACATAGCTGCAGATCTTGATTTGTTTGTTGAGCTTCTGGAGATCATCGAGCAGGAGAATTTCGGATGCGAGAGGCTGATTCAACTTCGGTCCGCACTCTACGTCGACGGCGTTTCGCCTTCAATCGCGGTAAAAAAGTTGAATCGAATTGTTCACTATCTTTCGCAGAACGAGAACCTGGCTGTCAGGTGGATCTTTGCTTTCATCTTCTGGACCGTGCAGTTTGCCACGATGGCAGAATCCTGGCGCAAAAAGTACGGAACCAGGATTCAAGTGTGGTTAGCAACTTTGGGAGAGATGGAGGCACTGGCGGCACTATCCTGCTATGCGTTTGAACATCCAGGCGATACATGGCCTGAGATTTTCGACGGCCCGGCACTGTTTGACGCCGAGTCATTTGCGCACCCTCTCTTGCAGGGGGAGAGTGCAATTCGCAACGATCTCAGGCTTGGGGACGCTCTCCAATTGATCGTACTGAGTGGACCAAATATGTCGGGCAAAAGCACTTTTGTCCGAGGCATCGGAGTAAATGCTGTTCTTGCGCAATGTGGCGCGCCTGTCCGCGCAAAGCGATTGCGCATGTCGCGCCTTGCTGTCGGAGCGTCGATCTGCGTTCTGGATTCTCTATCAGGAGGAATATCGCGGTTCTACGCGGAAATCAAACGGCTCAAGAGTATCTCCGATTTGGCCCAGGGAACGATTCCACTGCTGTTTCTCCTCGACGAACTGCTCTCCGGCACAAATTCGCATGATCGTCTTGAGGGGACGAGATTTGTACTTCAATCCCTACTGAGTCATGGTGCAATCGGTCTTATCACTACGCACGATCTGGCGCTTGCTGAAATTCCCAGCAACATGAATGGGCTCGCAACCAATTGCCATTTTGAAGATCACCTGGAAAATGGAAAACTGGTATTTGACTTCATGCTCAAGCCTGGAGTTGTGCAGACAAGCAACGCGCTCAAGCTAATGCAATCCATCGGCCTGGTCGGCGATCATCTCTAGCGCGATCAAGCCGGGTATGGCGGTCATCTCGAAACGAAGTGAGGAGTGTGCGGTCGCCTTTAGGGAGCTACACACCCGCAAAAACATCCATCCACATCACCGGCCTGGGCAGCTTTGGACCGGTAATCTAATGCGGACTCTGCTTTTGAAGTGAAGCCTGCATCTCCAGCACCTGCAACTGAACCTGCTTGAGCTCCTTCAGTATGTCTACTTTGTTTAGATAAAACCGGTACCTCAGGTCGGTAACCACCGCTACAAAATATACGAACCCTACCGAAGGCCAGAAATACGGGCGCATGCTCGGGATGGGTGCTCGTCCCAAGAGCCATAATCCCACCATGATGTAGGCAATCACGAAACACACTCTTGCCGCCATCTTCTCCCAGAACAGCGCCTTTTCGTGTTTCGCCAACAGGGCCGCAGTTTCTTCCCGGTATGTTGCAAGATTCTCCGGCTGCGGCAGACGCGCCAGCAAACGCTCGCGCATGCTCTCATTTTGGTTGTCCATAAATCCCTCCACTCAGAATTTCTTTCATGGCCCGTTTTGCGTAATGCATGCGGGACTTCACTGTGCCTTCAGAGCACCCGACAACCTCGGCGATTTCCGCGATAGGCATGTCCTCAAGGAAATGCAGCACCAGAACCTCACGATGTCTGAGACTGATCTGGCCTAGCGCGAGATGAATCGCCGCCGCGTCTTCAGTGGCAAACGTCGGTTCTTCGACTTCTTGAAAATCTTCGAGCTCGACCTGCTCCGCCCGCTCTCTCGATTTGTTACGCCGGATGCGATCCACTGCAATCCCGTGCGTGATGGCGTAGAGCCACGAGCGCAGCGAGCCGGGGTCCTTCAGCTTGCGGATCCCCTTCAGCACCTTGATCCAGACGTCCTGAAGCACGTCCAACCCGCTGTCCTCGCTTCCCGTCAAGCAGGTTGCGTAGTAGAGCAACGGGCGCTCCATGATGGCGACCAGATCTTCGAACGCAGTCTTGTCGCCAGACTGGCAGCGGAGTGCAATCCACTCATATGGCGCTCGATCCTGGTTATCCATGGGCTCTCATTGATTATGTCGAACGAACAGGTGCCGAGGTTCAATCAAGTTGGTGAATTTCGCTCAGTTCGCACTCAATGCGTTTGGACAACAATCTCCCAAGGCTAATCATTCGCCAACAATCTGAGCTGTCATCCCGAAACGAATTTAGGGATCTGCGGTTGCCGTGATCGGCCGTCAGCACCGGCAAATTGCGCACCCTGCCTCCATCGTCCTTAGAAAACGCAACTTGGATGCCGATCCCGCTCCTACGCTGATACACTCTCGTTTGTCCCCGCTGAAGCTTCTCTGAAGCAATACCCCAGCAGCGACGATTGCAAATAGACCACCATGAACCCGCCCATTTCTACCATTAATGATCTTTTTTGCCGCGTCGCTTCGGCGGCTAATCCTCGCGCCGTCCTCTGGCAAGACGAGTTTGGACACTGGCAGCCCATCTCTTCTGATCAGATCTATCAGCGCGTTCGCGCGCTGGCCCAGGCATTTCTTGGCTGGGGCGCACAAAAAGGCGACCGCATCGCACTCATCGCCGAAAACCGTTGGGAATGGGTGATCACCGATTTCGCGGCCCTCGCCATCGGCGCCGCCGACGTGCCAATCTACCCCACGCTCACGGGAGAGCAGATTGCCGAACTCATTGCGGACGCCGGGTGCCGTATTGCGGTGGTATCCACGCGTCAGCAATATGACAAGCTCAACTCCGTCCGCGCCCGCACGCAACTCGAGCAGATCGTCATAATGGACGCTCCTGCGCCGAATGGAGCCATCGGCTTCGGCACTTTGATCGGCGATGCCGATCTCCGCGGTGCAGAGCGTGATCCACTCTTCGACGCTCTCGTACGCTCAGTCGAACCGAAAGACCTGGCAACGCTCATCTACACCTCGGGCACAACCGGCGAGCCCAAGGGTGTCGCGCTCACGCACGCCAACATTGCAGCCAACCAGAACCAGGCTCCGCACGATTTTCATTTCGATGTTTCGGACGCCTGCATCTCATTTCTGCCGCTCTCCCATGTCACCGCCCGCGCACTCGATTACGTGATGTACAACTCCGGCGCTCAGGTCGTCTACTGCACTCAGTTCGACAAGCTGCCGCAGGCGATGAAGGAAATCAAGCCGACCGTCATCGTCGGAGTGCCACGCGTCTACGAGAAAATTCGCCAGGCAGTTGAGAGCCGTACTGCGCTTTCACCGGTAAAAAAAAGGCTTCTGGCCTGGGCCATTCGTCTGGGCTCCAACTTCGTCGATACTGTCTACGACGGCCGCAAGCCAACCTCGAAGCGATGGGCCCTGGCCAACAAACTCGTGTATTCCAAAGTGAGCGAAGCGTTCGGGGGCCGCGTCAAAGTTTTTGTTTCCGGCGGCGCTCCGCTCGGCATCGATACAGCGCGCTGGTTCGCCTCGGTCGGCATCGCGCTTTGGGAGGGCTACGGACTCACCGAAACCTCTCCAGTCATTTCTCTCAACACACCCCTCCATCACCGGATGGGCTCTGCGGGGATGCCCCTCAGCAACGTGGAGCTCAAGCTCGCCGAAGATGGCGAACTGCTGGTGCGGGGCCCGTCTGTGTTTCCCGGCTATTGGAACAAGCCTGAAGCAAATGCGGAATGCTTCGACGCCGAAGGATGGTTCCGAACCGGCGACATTGCGCATTTCGATGCCGATGGTTTCCTCTACATCACCGATCGGAAGAAGGAACTGCTCAAAACCTCGGGCGGCAAAATGGTGGCACCCCAACCGATTGAAAACAAGCTGAAAAACAGCATCCTGGTTGCCCAGACGGCCCTGGTCGGTGACAAGCACAAGTTCATCTCCGCGCTCATCTCGCCCAATTTCGTCGCTCTGGAAGAATGGGCCAGGCAGCACAATATCAATGCCGGCTCCCGTGCCGATCTCGTTGTGCACAATCGCATCGTTGCGCTCTACGCGGAAATTGTCCGCGAAGTGAATGGTACGCTTGCCAATTTCGAAACCCTTAAGCGTTTCCGCGTACTGCCAGATGAGTGGACGCAGGAGTCAGGTGAGCTCACGCCATCCATGAAGCTCAAGCGGCGCGTGCTTACACAGAAGTATGCCGCGGTAATCGCCGAGCTTTACGAGGACGAAGCAACCGCACGAGGCGAATAGTAGAGCCCCACCGCCTCAGGCCCTTGCCGAACAGAAGCCCTCGTTCGGCAAGTAGCTCAAGTCCCCTGAAGAACGGGCTGCCCCATGCGCCCACCGCAAGCAAGGCGCCGAATAGAATCACTGCATCGATACTGAGTCGTCCCTGGCGTGACCAGTACGCATCCGGGCTCAGATTCAGCCATAGTGCAAACTCATCCAGAGTCAGCGCCGCGCCCGCACCATAGCTGACGGCCATCAGCCGGCCAAAGAAGATCGAGATTGGGGTGTGGGACCGGCCAAGGTCCGCCAGCCAGCCGTAGCCCACCAGTAGCAGGATAAGGATGCCCCATACCAAGTGGTGAATATGCGTCCCGCGCACCACCACCCACTGAAATATTCCCTCGTGGCTCGCGATCCGGTGAACGAGGATGCGAACCCCCACGAAGGTCAGCAGAAACGAAACTGAGGCGAGGAACATGCGCTGCCGCGGCCGGTCCGGTATTGTGGTCCGCACCAGGAACCCCAGCCGAGTCAGCTGCAAAAGAACCAGCAGCACGACGACGACCAGGCTGACAAATGCCAGCAAAAGCAGTGCTCCTACTCCAAGCATATGTTCACAAGTCTACAAGTTTACGAGTTGACGCGTTGAACAGTTTACGAGCGAACGACGGAAACAGGGGAGGGAGAGCAAAGGGAAAGGAGCGTCGACTCGTCAACTTGGAAATTTGGAAAGTCGTAAACTGCTCTCCAGTGAGCGCGGTCACGATTCCCCTTTACAGCGGGAGGTACACTGGTTAAGGCGTTCGGTCCGGCCGTTGCCTTGATTGGTACGCCCATCTTCAAAAATTTGGATTCCCGGCTCGGCCCCATAGCCGTGCAATTTCAGGAGATTCTGCGATGCGAGTTGCTTTGTTGACCGGCGGCGGCGACTGCCCCGGACTAAATGCGGTTATTTATGCCGCTGTGAAAAAGGGCATCAACCACTACGGTGACGAATTCATTGGCTTCCTCGATGGCTGGAAGGGTGTTCTTGAAAACCGGTTCATCCCTCTCACACTTGAAGCGATCGACGGCATCCAGCTTCGGGGTGGCACCATCCTTCACTCTTCCCGCACCAACGTCAAAAAGATCCCGGGCGGCATTGAGAAGGTTCAGGAAGTACTCAAACTCAACAAGATTGATGCACTCATCGCTCTCGGCGGCGATGACACGCAGTCCGTTACGCTTTTCCTGAGCGACAATGGCCTACCCGCCGTTGGGGTGCCCAAGACCATTGACAACGACATCAGCGGCACCGACCAGACCTTCGGTTTCGATACCGCCGTCGCCATCGCCACTGAGGCAGTCGATCGCATCCACACCACCGCCGACTCGCATAATCGCGTAGTCGTCGTTGAAGTCATGGGTCGGGACGCTGGCTGGATCGCTTACGCAGCCGGTATCGCCGGCGGCGCCCACGTCGTGCTCGTTCCGGAACTTGAAGTGGACATCGACCACGTTTGTGCGTTGCTCAAGTACAACTACGATCATGGCAAGCGCTACGGTGTTGTAGTTGTCGCGGAAGGCTGCCACCTGCCGGAAGTCGGCCAGGTCGTCGGTTCCGCGCAGGTTGATTCCTTCGGCCACGCACGGTTGTCCGGAATTGGTGAGGCTCTGGCCGAACTGATCGAAAAGAAAACCGGGTTTGAAACTCGCTCTGTCAACCTGGGTCACACCCAGCGCGGCGGCGTACCAACGGCCTTCGATCGCCTGCTTGGTCAGCGCTACGGACTCCATGCCATTGACATGGTGCACGCAAAGAAGTGGGGCCGCATCGCTGTTTTGCATGGAACCGAAATTACAGACATTACCATCAAGGAAGCCATCGCTACCAATCGTCGGCTCGATAAGCGCTTCTTTGATGTGATCACCGACCTCGAAGCCAAGGTCTAATCAGACCCATGCTTGATGCAGAAGGCCATCCTCCCGCCGAGGATGGCTTTTTGTTTGAAACAGGAACGGTTTCAGTACCAGCATACAGAACCCGCTAACTTGCTAACTCGCTAACCATGGACTACCGCCTTTACCGTGAAGACGATTTCACGCAGCTCTATGCGATTGAGCTCGCGTGCTTCGAGCCGCCGTTCCGTTTCTCTCGCCCGGTCATGCGGCAACTCATCCACGACCCGGGCTCGGCAACATGGATTGCGGAAGAAAACGAGCAAATGGCGGGTTTCGCCATCATCTACTGGGGGCAGCCGCCGGAGCAGCCCTTGGCCTACATCCAGACACTTGAAGTCGTGCCAACGCAGCGTCATCGCGGCATTGCCCGCGAATTGCTGCACCGCCTGGAAGAATCAGCTAAAGCTGCCGGTGCGCAGGTCGTCTGGTTGCATGTCGCTGAGTCGAACGCGGCCGCAATTCGCTTGTACAAGGCAAATGGTTACAGCCCGCAGGGCAGAGAGGATAATTTTTATGCCAAAGGCCTATCTGCGCTTCTTTATGCCAAGCCGATAAGGTAAACCTCTTGAATTCAGTCGGGCTCAGGTTCCCGCTCACTCGCGGTCAGTTGCTTTGCAGTTCCCGTAGATATATTCTTCTCTGTCCGATGCTTTGTGTTTCCGCTGAATCATCAGCGGACATTACTAATAGGCTTAAGGCGAAGAGCAGAATTTCTAAATCGTATTCTTGTGTTCCTATGGAGACAGAAAGATGGCACTCCAACCAGCAGAATTTGCGCACGGGGTTGAATCCATTCCCGTTGTGCTCAGCGGCCGCACGCTTGAACGCAACAGGCAAATCCCGCTCAACAGTGACTGGGTAGACCAGGTTCGCATAAACACCAGCGCGGTCGAACGCCGCGCTGCTACCCACGTGACGCGCCGTTCGGTTAAGAAAGACAACCAGGCTGCTTGGCTGTTGCGCGCGATAGCGTGCATGGATCTGACCACGCTCAGTGGCGACGATACCGCTGAACGCGTTCGACGCCTCTGCGCCAAAGCCCGCAATCCGCTGCAGGCCCACATTGTCGAAGGCCTCGGCATTCAGGATCTGCACCTCCACGTCGGCGCCGTTTGCGTCTACCACGCGTTTGTTGAAACGGCAGTCAAGGCCCTTGAGGGTTCAGGCATTCCGGTAGCAGCTGTGTCCGCCGGTTTTCCGCATGGACTTTCTCCGCTTGCCGAGCGCGTCAACGAGATTCACCGCTCGGTAGAAGCGGGAGCGTCTGAGATCGACATCGTCATCACGCGCGCGCATGTCTTCAGTGGAGACTGGGAAGCGCTCTACGACGAGATTGCCGCGTTCAAGGAAGCTTGCGGTCCACACGCGCATTTGAAGACCATTCTCGGCACCGGCGACCTGATGACGCTGCGCAATGTTGCTCGCGCAAGCTGGGTGGCCATGATGGCCGGCGCAGACTTCATCAAGACCTCCACTGGCAAGGAGCCAGTCAACGCTACTCTGCCGGTTTCGCTGGTCATGGTGCGGTGTATTCGCGATTACGCGCAACGAACCGGTATGGCAGTTGGATTCAAGCCAGCCGGCGGAATTCGCAGCGCGAAGCAGTCGCTCGATTGGTTGTCGCTGATGAAAGAAGAACTAGGTCGGCCCTGGCTTGAGCCCTCGCTGTTTCGTTTCGGCGCCAGCGGCATGTTGGGTGATATCGAGCGCCAGCTTGAGCATCATCTAACCGGCAGCTACTCGGCAACGTATCGTCACCCCATCGCGTAGGGATGAAGTGTGATGGCATGCAGGAATGAAGTGCGAAGGTGTGCACGAACAATCAAGGATGTAGGGATGAAGCATGAAGGTATGCAGGAATGAACTGTGAAGGCGTGTGGGAAAGAAGGGTACTTTCTTTAGCCCGTACATCCAATCGGCAGATTGAACGGGAGCTTTAGCTCCCGAAGCGAGAAGCAAGTCACAAGTGGAAGGCAGCGGAATGAGCATCGTGGAAAAGTTCTACAGCATGGAATACGGAGTCGCACCAGAAGATCCCAAGGAAGCAGTGCACTGGCTCGAACGCCATCATCGCCGGTTCAATGAGTTCATTGGCGGTGCGTGGGTTGCGCCCGCGAGTGGCGAATACATGCCCACCAGTGACCCTTCCACGGGCGATACCATTGCTGAAGTTGCAAAGGGAAACATCGACGACATGAATGCCGCCGTCGCCGCTGCACGCAAAGCACTCCCTGCATGGCAGGCCCTGAGCGGGCACGAACGCGCGCGTTATCTTTATGCACTTGCAAGGCTGGTGCAAAAGCACGCTCGCCGTCTCGCGGTGCTTGAAACCATGGACAATGGCAAGCCCATCCGGGAAAGTCGCGATATCGACATTCCTTTGGTCGTTCGCCATTTTTACTACCATGCAGGTTGGGCTCAGCTTCTTGAATCGGAATTTCCCAATTACCAGGCCTGCGGCGTTGTCGGCCAGATCATCCCTTGGAACTTCCCACTGATGATGTTCGCCTGGAAGGTGGCGCCCGCGCTTGCTGCAGGAAACACCGTTGTCATCAAGCCAGCAAAGTACACGCCGCTTACCGCGCTCGCATTTGCCGAGTTGGCGATGGAAGCCGGCCTGCCCCCTGGCGTCCTGAACGTGCTCACCTGTGACGCAAAGACGGGCCAGGCATTGGTTGAGCATCCCGGCATCGACAAGGTCGCGTTCACCGGATCGACTGAAGTGGGTCGCGTCATTCGAACGGCAACTTCGAAATCTACCAAGAAGCTCTCCCTTGAACTCGGGGGAAAATCGCCTTTCATCGTGTTCGACGATGCTGATCTCGACTCCGCTGTCGAAGGAATTGTGGACGCCATCTGGTTCAACCAGGGACAGGTTTGCTGCGCCGGTTCGAGGCTGCTGGTGCAGGAGCGAATAGCTGAAGATTTCTATGCTCGACTCCGGGCCCGGATGGAGCATTTGCGCGTCGGCTCTCCACTCGACAAATCCGTCGATATCGGGGCCATTGTGTCGCCGGTTCAGCTTGACTGTATTCGCAAAATGGTCGATTCAGGTATGGCTGAAGGCGCACATTGCTGGCAGCCAAATAACCCAATGCCGGAGAATGGAAGCTTCTTCCCGCCCACGTTGCTCACAAACGTGCATCCGGCAGCGACGGTCGTGCAGCAGGAAATCTTTGGACCGGTGCTCGTGGCCATGACGTTCCGCACTCCGGCAGAAGCGGCAGAGCTGGCAAACAACACGGTTTACGGGCTAGCGGCCAGCGTCTGGAGTGAGAACATCAACGTCGCGCTCGACCTGGCCTCGCGCGTCAAGGCCGGCGTAGTCTGGGTCAACTGCACAAATCAGTTCGACGCAGCTTGCGGATTCGGCGGTTACCGCGAGTCCGGCTACGGCCGGGAAGGTGGGGTCGAAGGCATACTCGAATATCTGACGCCGAAGTGGTTGCATACTCTTCCGCTGGCACCAGAATCCCCGGTGGCGAACAGCGTTCCGAACGAGGATGAGTTATTTGTATCCGACGGTTCGCCAATCGACCGCACGGTGAAGATGTACATCGGCGGCAAGCAGTCGCGACCTGACTCCGGCTATTCATATCCGATCTACGGACGTAAAGGCGAACTCCTTGGTGAAGCTCCACTCGGCAATCGCAAAGACATCCGCAATGCTGTTGAAGCGGCACAAAGCGTGGGCAGTTGGGCCAGGATGAGCGCCCACGCCCGGGCACAAGTGATTTACTACATTGCTGAGAACATGATTCAACGTCGCGATGAAATTGCTGCGCGATTGGCGTGCGTGGTCGGCGAGGAGCAAGCCGCGGCTGAAGTCGATCTCTCAATTCAGCGCATCTTCAGTTACGCTGCATGGGCAGACAAGTTCGAGGGAGTTGTGCATCACCCTCCGGGCCGCAACATCACAATTGCGATGCGCGAACCGTTGGGTGTCGTTGGGATCCTGGCGCCCACAGAGGCGCCGCTTCTCGGCCTGCTCTCGCTCATTCTCCCCGCTATTTCTGTGGGCAATGCTGTTGTCGCAGTGCCGTCCGAGAAGTACCCGCTGATCGTTGGCGACCTGTACCAGATACTCGAAACCAGCGACGTTCCCAGCGGGGTAGTGAACCTGGTATCGGGTCGCCCCGCCGAACTTGCCGCCACGCTTGCTAACCACCACGGCGTTGACGCCGTGTGGTGTTTCCGCAGCAACGAAGAAGCTAGTGCAGTGCGTGCTGCTTCCATCGGCAACATGAAGCAGGTGTGGACGAATGATGGCCACGAGTACGAATGGTTCAGCCCACAAGCGGAGGGCCGATGGTTCCTGCAGCACGGGACGCAGGTTAAGAACATCTGGGTGCCGTACGGCGAATAGAATTCTGCTCAGGGATGCGGATTATCCCTGGGCAGAATCATTGAGAAGCAATTGTTCCGCCCTTGATCAATTCTCCATGCTCAGGCAGCTCGAGCTTCTGCGTGTGCGCGCTCGCTGCTCCAATCGGTCGCAGCTACGACTGAACTTTCCGCGAGCGAGTTCGTTTCGAATATCTTTGCCACCTTGGTGTCTTTGAATCCGAAGAGCACCGGAATCAGCCACGAAGTTGCAGCAAAAACACGATCCATTTCGCCGTGAGTACGGAAAGGGATAACCGGCTTCACGCCGAAGCGGTAATCAGTGAGCATCGATTGAACCAGGATGAAGCCACCGGTTGTGAAGGCAGCCGCGGCAGCGCGTTTGTTAGAGCGGCGACAAAGCACGCCAACAGTGAAAAAGAAAGCGGCATGGCAATAATCGATCACCCCGTGCGCTTTTGGACTGATGAACTTGGGAACCTCGACAGATGCCGAATTCACACTATAGATGGACATTGCTCCTCCGGTCCGCCTGAAGTGAAGCGGATTCAGGCAAAGATGGAGGCGGAGAGTATTTGGTTGGCTGGTTGACAGAAGCTGCACCATATCAACCGTGTCAGCTAGGGGCGCAGAAAATCCGCAAGGGGTGAATGCGCTTCGCGAAGCGCTTGGACCACCGACTCAGCAACAAGCTCAGCACCTCGAGAGCTTGTGTGCGTGTGATCCTTCGGAAAGAGCTCGGCGGTTTTTGCAGGGCCCAGCGCCTCTAAGCGATCGGCCTCTATATTAGCCACATCGATTAGTGCAACGTGCGCTTCATTTGCAAGTTGGTGCAATTCAGCGTCGTAACCCATGTCGCGTTCAATTTTCGATTTTCCATCGGGCCGGTCAGTCCAGATGTTGCGAATGGTAAGCGTGAGCAAGATGGGCACAGCGCGTTGTGCTTGCGTATCGACGATGTATTTCCGCATGTACCATCCGTAAGTATGAACCGTATCGGTTCGGCCGTCCGGCAGAATCACGGTTTTCGTTTCGTTGCCCAACCCTTTCAAGCTTCCTCGTGCTTTGGGCCCTTCCAACGCGCCGCCGTCATTGTGACCCATTTGCAGCAGCACATAGTCTCCCGGTTTCATCTCGGCCAAGACATTGTCCCAGTGGCCCTCCTCAATGTAAGTGCGGCTGCTGCGTCCGGCGATGGCGCGGTTGGCCACATTGATGCGGTCAGTGTCGAAGAAATGTGCAATGTGGTCGCCCCAGCCCAAATCGGTCTGGTTGCGGGCGGTCGAGTCGCCAACGATGAATACAGTGGGCGATGCCGGATTCAGCGGCAGATTCAGCGGCTTCGACGTCTGCTCCGGCGTAGGCGGCGGATTGCTGGACGCACTGCTTGGCGCCTGGGCAAACGCGCTGGCCGAGAAAAGAAGAACCGCCGGAGCGAAACGGAAAATCTGGCAGGGAAGTGAGTTGTGCTTGAACATTGAAATGAACGCCTCCAATTGCGGGGCATGGCGCTTGATTTCAGACTATCTCTTGCAGCGAGCGCGTACAGAGCTGGTTATTTCGCTGGCTCGAGCGTCAACTTTTGCACTCGCCAATTCAGCAATTCGGCAGCGTAAAGGAGATTTTCTGAAGGGCACGCCAGTTCGTGGATCCACCCGAATTGTCCCGGTCCGTGGCCGGTGGTGCCCAGAACGCCGAGCACGTTGCCGTTCAGGTCCAGCTTGTATATACGGCCCGGATAGCTATCCGAAGCAAAAAGCACCTGGCGTGGTCCGGGCGTAATGCATATTGCCCAGGGAGAGCCGTTCATCATGGTTTTGTTCAAAGGTGCCGGTGCTTCGGAGGTTGCGGGCACTTCAGATGGGGCATTCCCCATCCAGGGGTGAATCTTGTGATCGTACGGCAGGTTGATGTGAATCTCGCGGAGGTACTTGCCGTCTCCATCGAATACCTGGATGCGCCCATTGCCGCGGTCCGCCACGTACACGTTGCCTGAATTATCGATAGCGATGCTGTGGGGCGTATTGAACTGCCCGGGGCCGCTACCGGGCTGTCCCCATGATTTGATCCAGTTTCCATCCTTATCCACCTTGGCAATCCGCGAATTTATGTAGCCGTCGCTGATGTAGGTGTTGCCCGCGGCGTCCCATGCCATATCTGTGACTTGGCGAAACTCGCCGTCGATCGGTGGTAGAGGCGGTTTGGGGTGCTTCAAAGGACCGGTGCCTTCGTCGGATGCCTCCTGCTTGCGCCCAAAGACCATTAGGACCCGACCTTCCGGACTGAACTTGATCACCATGTCCGAACCCTTGTCTGCGACCCAGATGTTATCTTGTTTGTCGATCTTCACTGCATGTGCATAGCTCCACGCATATAGGTGATGACCAATCTCGCGAATGTAATTTCCTTCTGCATCGAACTCGAGCAGCTGTGCAGCAGCCGCACCATAAGCCGGGCCGGTGGTGCCGCCGCGTGAAAACACGAACACGTGTCCCTTCGAATTGACGGCAACTCCTGCCGCTTCCCCGAAAAACATGTCAGGCGGCAGTTTGAAGAAATCTGTCTGAGCTTTGAACTGGATTTCGGGTACGGTCTGCTGCGCCGTCAAGGCGATGGGCAGGCAGAGAGCCATGGCCAATGCAACACGCTTCATCTTTCTGCTCCTGGTAAACGAGGGCTCGACAGTCCTCATTTCTTCCCGGTGTCTGGTCTAACTATTGCTTCACAGTAATTCTAGGCCGGTTCTCCGCCTGCAACTGCTTGGAGACGGCTTCAACTTCGCGAAATACCCGCAGCAAATTTCCGCCGAGAATTTTGCGGCAGTCTTCAGCTGAGTAACCCCGCTGCATGAGCGCCGCAGTGATTTTTGGCAAGTCTGCCGGCGAGTCAATACCTTGCGGAAGCTGCCCGCTTACTCCGTCGAAGTCCGAGCCCAGACCGACATGGTCCACGCCGGCCACCTTGGCGATGTGATCGATCTGGTCGATAAGGGCAGACAGCGGAGGCCGTGGAATCTCGTCGGCAAACGAGCGCTGGAGTTTCTCGATTTCTGCTGTGCTGGCCACACGGCCCTCGGCCTTCGCTTTGTCTTTCAACTCCTGCACTGCCTTTTCCATCTGCGGGACGACAGCATTCTGCGCGTTGCGGTAATCCTGAGAAACGAATCCGGAGTAAAAGTTGACTTGCACAACCCCGCCCTTTGAATCAGGGCCGCCGGAGTTCGCGATAGCGCGAAGCATGTCGTCGGTCATGTTCCGCGGCGAATCGCACAGTGCACGCGCGTCGGAGTGCGACGCGATGATCGGCGCCCGCGTAATGATGAGCGTCCTGAAGAATGTTTTGTCCGATACATGCGAAACGTCCACCATCATGCCAAGGCGGTTCATCTCGTACACAACATCTTTGCCGAATTCGCTCAACCCCTCTTTTGTGTGCGTTACATTTGTGTCGTTGAAGTCACCGGAACTGTCTGCCCATCCGTTGGAGTTGTTCCACGTAAGCGTCATGTACCGCACGCCGAGCGCGTAGTACTGCCGAAGCAGGCCAAGTGAATCCTCAATCGAGTGCCCACCCTCGATGCCCATGAGTACGGCTAACTTATGCTCGCGCTTCGCGCGCAGAATGCCATCAGCCGAGGTCACCAGCTCAACCTCAGCAGGGTGTTTTGCTGCCTGCTGCTTAACTGAGTCGATGAGTTCAAGCGTGCGACGCGCGTATTTTCCCTTGTGTAGGTCCGGTTCCACCCAGATCGAGAAGAACACGGCGGCCAGATTGCCCTTCCTTGCCGTTTCAAGATTGAAGTTGCCGCCGTTCAAGGTGTCGCCAAGGTCGAAATGCTCGTCAAGAAATCGCTGCGGGGTGTCAGCGTGCGTGTCAATTACGATGGCAGATTGCTGCACCGCTACCGGCGAGAGCTTCGCCTGAGAATTGCTCCTGGGTTTCATTACCTGTGCTGGCCTCGCGGGGGTGTGCGCATTTGCCGGCGCCTGCGCCCATATCGAAATCGAAGGCGCGGCGAGCAGCAGTGTCGAGGTGATTTCGAGCAAGGGGTGTAAACCGTAGCTGCGCATAATCTTGCCTGTGAGTGTATACCTCATCCGCTACGGAAATCAGCATTCTGCCCTCAGGCATGGACCCCAGATCCTTTGCTATACTTGTAAGGTTCACCTCGTGCGGAGGTGGCGAAATTGGCAGACGCACTAGCTTGAGGTGCTAGCGGGTAACACCATAGGGGTTCAAGTCCCCTCCTCCGCACCATTCGATATTTGGCCCGGCCCGCCGGGCAGACTTGGAAATCGTTTAGCAATGCAGATTCTCTTCTACACCTTCATCGTTATCCACTTGATCGTGTGTTTCTTCCTGATCGGTGTTGTACTCATCCAGCAGGGCCGCTCGGCCGATCTCGCCGGCGCTTTCGGTGGACAGGGCTCCCAAACTGCCTTCGGGCCGCGTGCTGCCGCCAACGTGCTTACGCGCCTCACCGCATGGTCGGCTGTTGTCTTCATGTGCACCTCGCTTGCGCTAGTTGTCCTGTACAACCGCGCCAACTCGGCGCACTCCGTTCTTGACAGCGGCAAGCCAGCGCCAATCAGCACGCCTGCCAAGTAAGGCAAATAAACCTTCCAAACGAGGACTGAAGCCCATGCCGCTCTCCGGAGAAGCCATCCGCCTGATGAACTATATTGACGACACGGCCGTAACGCTGCGCCGCGTCCTCGCCACCATCCCTGTGCTTACCCTAGAAGAGCGTGCGCGCGTGGCCCAGCACCTGCATGAAGTTCGGCCCAATGCGGACGATGTGGCGAAAGCCCTCGCGGCCAAGTAATAGGCTTGGTCGGGCGGCGCGCCCAGATACCTACCCCGCCAAATAACCTAGTAGCTCATTCAGGCCTGCGCTCATCGCGCAGGCCCTTCTGCATCTGGCCCCGTTCTGATTCCAAATCTCGGGGAAAGGCCGGCGCAATGGCGCAGATTCTTTGCGAATCGGATGACTCTCGCGGCAATTTGCGGTGATCGCAAGATTCTCATTCTGTCGGTGATCAATGCTACCGAAGAGCGGCAGTAATTCACTCCTTGCTCACTGCCAGACAGACGAACCGCCCGTATGCCAAGCTTTCTTCGCGATGCTTTGCGGTAAACTCCGTATTGAAATGCCTTAGGCCGTCATGCCGTTTTTGGATCGACGAGATTATATGGGCGCATCATCTCGTTGTCTTCATGGTCGAGGATGTGGCAGTGCCAGACGTAACCCGGACCCGTGGTTGGATCAAATGGGTAGTAATTCTCGCCGGAAGCCGTCGCGCCTACGGCGAGGTGTTGCGGTGCGAAACGAACGACGAATCGCGTCACCTCTCCCGGGAACATTTTGACGGTATCTTTCCAACCTGTTTCCTCGGCGCCCGGCGGCTTTATCGGCCCCTGCAGGAACGGTGTAACGTCGGGGTTGCCCCCGATGGCGCCGGCGCCGTTCACAGTACCATAGGGCAACGGAGGTCCATCCGTGGCTCGGAATGATCCTCCTTCAAAACTGGAGTCGTAAAGCTTCTGGTAATTCTTCGCGTTGAAAGCCTGCCTGTTCAATAACTGGAACTGCACAAGATGCAAATGAATCGGGTGCGCGTCCGCAGTGAGATTCACGATTTCCCAGAGCTCAGTGGCGCCAATATGTGGGAGCTCGGTCAGAAAGTGGCCGCGGCCATCAGGCACTGAGTCGGGTATTGGCGCGCGGTCGTCCTCGTTTAGGCCTTCCCATTCCGTGTTGTTGACCAGAACTTCAATTGGACCGCCGGTTCCCTCAATCTCAACGAGCGTCAACTGACGATGTACATCAGGAGCGACGCCAGCGGCGATCGTGCCCACCATTGGATTAGCCAAACGCACCATGGGGGTGCGGAGCGGTTGACCGCTGGCGGGGTCGTAGCTTGCATCGGCCGAGGTCAGCGGTTTGATAACGCGAACCTGCATGATTTCGCCCGTGGTCGATGGATTGGCAGGGGTGCCGCTCGGATATGGTGCTTTCGCATTGTTAACGAGCGTTAACGTCTGCCCCGCAAAGTTCCTGAAATCGATAATGACATCGAAGCGCTCTCCCGGAGCAAAGAACAGGCGGCGCGGGTCGGAAACGGCTGGGTCGTTCAGCTTCACGGGATAGTCGAGCAGGCCGCCATCGGTGCCGATGACCCAAAACTCCGGCCCTGGTCGGTCGGCGTCTCGGTTCATCAGCCGCAAGCTGTAGAACCGCGCGTTGGAGCCGTTGAGGAAACGGAAGCGGTAGCGGCGCGGCTCTACCTCAAGATACGGCCACGTCTTGCCATTCACGACGATGGCATCGCCAAAGAACTCTGGGATCCAGAAGGGATGGACCTCCGGATTGGGCGGCGGCCCATTCGGCCCCGAAGGGTAGCCGTCTGGGAACAGCCACTGGCCGTTGGTATCGAACATACGATCCTGTATGGCAATTTCATGTTCACAGTCGCCGGCGGGCAATCCGCCCGGCGCGGCGATGCCGGTATCTAGCGAGTCCGGATCGCGAAGGAAATAGAATGCTGCCAGTCCGGCGTATACATTAGTACGCGTGGCGCCGAGCGCGTGATCGTGGAACCACAACGTGCTCGCTTCCTGTGCGTTTGGGTACTGGTAGACGGCGGCATTCGATGATGTCGGAATCAAGCTGTAATACGCGCTCCCGTGCAGTGCCTGCCCCGTGTCCGCGTCAACCGTCGTGAACCATGCGTCAGGACCGCCGTCCACCTCGGAGGGAACTTCTCCCCCGTGCAGGTGAGTGACAATCGGTGGTGGTCCGGCATACGGCTCCCGGCGGCCAGAATCGTCCATCATTATGTCTAAGGGATTGGCCCAATGAATTGTTTGATCAATCGTGAGGTATTGCTGCAGTTTAGGCTTGGAGGGAAGTTCGTTCACGTACATTACCGTCGTTGGCACACCGCGATTTGCTTCCACAGTGAATCCCGGATATAGCGGACCGCGTACAACGGCCCCGTTGAAAATGCGATAGCCCCACACATACGTTCCGGAAAACGGGTTGGGGTAGCGAAACGAAGACGGCAGAACCGCTTGCTCCGATTCACAAACAGAGACAATGAGATTCGACCCCGTCACACGTGATCCGGCGAATGTCGGCAAAGGGTCAACGAATTTGGGGATTGCTTTTCCGGGCAAGGGTGTTTGCTGGACCAAGAATGACGCGTATGCGCGGCGAACCCCCAAATCGAACGGCGCGGCCAACCCAATGCCGGTCAGAGCCGATACCCGAATAAACTCTCGTCTGGTTGACATGAGAACGCCTCCTAGGTAGCCCGTAACATCCGGAACGAAACGTGTCTCAGGACGCTCTCGGACGATAACGAATGCTGGTCGCAATGGGGATGGAAGTCTGTGACGCGGCTCACATCCCAGTCCGGTTTCCGTATTATCGCTCTTGCGCAATTCCGGTCAAGGCTGCGAGCAAAACCAACGTTCGCTCCGCGATCGACAGCTCATCTATGAGTCTCTTGTTGTCGTCTGGCGTGAGTACATTGGTGCGGCCATGCCATTCGCTGCCAGATGCACGTGACGAATTGAATTGCGGTCGAAGAGCTCATATAAGCAGACGTGATTAAACAGCACGGACATCACGCCACACCTGAGGTTCCAACCCTGAAGCCTCTCTCCTACGGGAAGCTGATCTCGATTCACCAATGGGAGACGTTCGACATTGCGCACGACCTTACAATGCAAGGGATCACAGAGTTTCTAAAGGACTATTCGAGTGTGCAAAAGAGGAGTGCACAAAGAGAATCGCGCCGGCGAACACGTCCAGGGGCAAACAAACCGTTCAAATCGCAGCGGTCTGATTCAGAGTGCAATGGAGCGTCGATGGAGGGATGAATCAAAGCTGACCAATTCACATATATAGAACTCTGGCACAACAGGAATTTCGACAAACTGGCAAGGTGATCGTGGACGAATCCGCGAAATCAGAATTGGTTTCCTTAGGTGGCAAGCCCTACCTCCGTGTGATGAAGAAAACGGGCCACCCCTCGGAGCCCACAAGGCCGACGATGAGGAAAAGAGCTATCGTTCATAGGTTCCTCTTTGCCCGATCGTCTACGACGGCGGTCCAAACTGACCCCTTCAGCAACTCACTGCTTTGCCTTCTGCACGGCTGCTTGCTTCATCGCTGGCGTAAGATTCTAGCTTGCCTCAATTTCTAAAACAGGGAGAGAACATGATGCAGCCAAACAGGCGGGATTTCATCGTCACCATGGGAGCGGCAGGAATAATCGGCGCCGTCAATCCATTGCGTTCGCTGGCGCAGAAAACTGACCGGCTTGCCCCTTTCCGCGCGGCGAAGTTCGGCATGTTCATTCACTGGGGTCCCTACTCGGTTGCTGGGGTAGAAGCATCGTGGCCGATTCTGCGCCCCGATGGCGAGATTACTGAAGCCGAGTACCGCGCTCTGCCGCAGCGCTTCAACCCTGCCAAGTTCGATCCTCATGCATGGATTGATATTGCTAAGTCGGCTGGCCAGCGCTACATGGTTTTCACCACCAAGCACCATGATGGCTTCTGCATGTTTGATTCTGCCTATACCGATTACAAGATCACGCGCACTCCATACGGCAAAGACACCTTGCGGATGCTTGCCGACGCCTGCCAGACGGACAACATGGCACTTGGCCTCTACTACTCCCCGCCAGATATGAACCACCCCGGATTCCGCGACACAAGCAAACTCTCCGCCACCAATTACCGCGGTGAGCCGACCCGCCCGGAGTGGCCTCTCTATTTGGATTACATGGGGCTGCAACTGGATGAGTTATTGACAAAGTACGGCCCCGTTGCTGAGATGTGGTTTGACTCGGTGGATATGAAGGTACAGGGGCAATACGATGGCGTACGTTTCCTTGAGCAGATCCGCCGCCTGCAGCCAGCGATGGCGGTCAACAACCGCCTGGGCGTTTCTGGTGACTTTGTTACCCCGGAGCAATTTATCCCCAAGGGGATTCCGATCAAAGGTGTCCGCATGAACAGTCCCGACCACAGTGCAGCCGACAAGCAAGACGTCACTGTGCCGCGTCCAGAGGAGTTCCAACCCTGGGAGACTTGCATGACGATCAACGACACGTGGGCGTATCGACCACAGGACCACAACTTCAAATCGACTGAGAAGCTTATCCGCAGCTTGATTGAGGTGATCAGCCGCGGCGGCAATTTCCTGCTGGATGTGGGGCCGCAGCCAGACGGCCAGATTCAACCAGAATTTTCCGAACGACTGAAGGCAATGGGGCAGTGGGTACACAAAAATGCAGCGGCCATTTACGACAGCGGTTACGGGCCAATCCAGAACGAAAGTCAGTTCCGTACGACATCGCGGGGGAGCAACACTTACCTCTTCGTCATGGATGCATCCGCAACCCAAATTAGCCTGAAGGTCCTGCAAAGGCCAGTTGGCCAGGTGCGCCTAGCGTCTACTGGAAAGCCGATTAAGTTCTCAACCAGCGCAGAGGGAGTTCGCATTCCGTTAACGAAAGAACTTTGGTCCGATGGCATTCCAGTTCTTGAGGTTCTTGGATAACCGTCAATCACTGTCAGTGGGCTTGTCTATGCTTGGTATTCAGCGCTTCTGTTTCCTGCTTATTAGCCGGCGTTCTCATGGCATCGAAGGGCTCCAAACTCCAAACTACGATCCGCAATATTCCCATTGACTGCATCCAATGGAATTGAGAGTTCTCTGCAACCAGAATTCAAACGACGAACTTGTCGCGCGTTGGTGGTTGTTGGAAATATAGGGCGGTATCAGGAGTTTGCGATGGAAATAAACGAGAGATGCGCAGGTGGGTTCGGCAAGGGCATGGCTGCCGGATTAGCAGCGGGCCTGATTGGCACAATCGTAATGTCCAGTTTTCAAAGTGCGTGGGGCGCGGCATCGAAGGCCCTTAAAGATGGCAAAAGCGGTGAAGGTGCCAAGGACGAACAACAACAGCAAGCATCCCAGAATGAAAGTGAAGATGCGACGATGAAGGCCGCCGGAAAGATAGCTTCGATTTCGGGGAAAGAACTTTCTCACGAGCAGAAGAAGCAACTTGGGCCGGTAGTGCACTATAGTTTTGGTACGCTCCAGGGTGGGTTATACGGCACGATTCTGGAATTGACGGGCTGCAGAGGCGGGATCTTAGCAGGTCTGGCCTTTGGCGCGGCCTTGTTTGTTGCTGCGGACGAGATCGGGGTGCCGGCCGCAGGACTTTCAGGTAAGCCGACGGAAAGTCCTCTGAGCTCACATTTGTATGGACTGGCGGCGCATTTGGTATACGGTGTCAGCACCGAGATCGCGCGGCTGGGATTGAAATCCAGTTTCTGATTACAAGTGTGCGCTTGCTCCGTAAGAACGCAGAAGCTGGAATCATGTCAGCAAAATATTTCCATTCCCAACAGTGAGTCTGTCGCAGACTCAGAGACTGTTCAGCCGTGAAACCCGGGTTTAATGCGGGTACCACGGCTGAAGGTCCGGGCGCTTACGCTTTCTTGTAAATTCGATCAGTGAGCATAACCGGCTAATTTGACAACATAAGCATATTTACCGGGTAGATGCTGAGGCAGTGATACCTGCAGATTGCCGTTGGCTTCCTTCGTGGCCAGCGGTTTGGAATCGCCAAGTAGTGTCGCATTCACACCCTGTTGAGCAGATACACCCTCAATGGTTGCAGTGGTCGATTTAGGAGAACCCAAAATGGTCGCGTACAGATCGGCTCCCTTGCGCGTGAAACGTACATCATCGCCTTCGGCAGTTTTACCCTCGGCGCGTTCCCACGGAATCGTATCGTAGATGGCCTCGCCGTTCTGTTTGAGCCAGGCACCCAGCGCGTTCAAGCGGTCCATCTGCACGGGAGGAATCGTTCCATCGTCTTCTGGGCCCACGTCCAGAAGCAGGTTCCCGTTCTTGCTCACGATGTCTACCAGCATTGCAATCAGATCGGCGGACGAGATTGTTTCCGCCTCACCTTCGGCCCGGTTGTATCCGAACGACCGACCCAGACCGCGGCACTCCTCCCACTTTTTCGGAAGGATCTTCTCGACTTTTTGATATTCCGGCGAGGTGAAGTCCGCATGCTTAATTCCCAAGCGATCATCGACTACTCCATCCGGCACAGCATTGTAGTAGTCCGCCTCAACCTGCATGGCCCGGCCGGTCTTCGGCCAATCGATGTCATTCCATAGAACGGCGGGCTGATAACGGTCGATCAGTTCATGAATCTGCGCGAAAGCGTAATCGCCATAAGCGTGTGATTGTGGCTTCACCTCCTGGTAGTCCGAGGGCTTCTCGATAGGACCCGAGTTGAACGTCCAATCGTATCCGCCGGAGTAGTAGAGGCCCATCTTCATTCCCTGACTGCGCACTGATTTTGTCAGTTCGCCCACGATGTCGCGTTCGGCGTGCCGTTGGTTCTGCGGAATTGACGGATTGGGATTCACCGTCGTGCTCGGCCAAAGGGTGAAGCCGTCATGATGCTTTGTCGTAAGCACTACGTACCGTGCGCCTGCGTCGTGAAAGACCTTCGCCCACTCATCGGGGTTCCACTTTTGCGACTGCCGGTTGAAGATGGGGGCAAAGCTGTAATAGCTGAAATCTGCCCCGTAATGTTCACGGTGATAGGCCTGCGTGGGGGAACCCGGAATCCGCATGACATTCAGGTACCATTCCGCATAAGGGTTGTTCTTGATGTAGTCAGTGTTGGTAAAGTCGTGCTCAGGATGCGACAACGGCGCCCAGCCCGGTACAGAATACAGTCCCCAGTGAATGAAGATGCCCAGCTTGGCCCCTGCGTACCACTGCGGCAGAGGATGAGTCTCCAGGGATGCTATCGTCGGCTCATATTTCGCATGCTCCTGCGCTGCACATATGCTAGCTGCCGGCATCAACAGGGCTGACAGAATTAAAGAAAACCCAAAACGACGGATCATTGGTCATTCTCCTTCGGCGCTTTCCTAAGCGATAACGAAAACGTTAACGAATCATAGCTTGCCCTTGCGAATCTGCCAATCTGAAAGTGCAAGAGTGCGCCGCAGCCATGTATCGATGGCTGGCGCGGCGATCTTTCGATTTCAGAGTGGTGGGCAATCCAATGGAGCGGATTACGAGGATCTCAGAGGGCCCCGGAGACGCCTTTGCTTTCCGTGACCGTGTAGATGCGATCACCAGAAGGCAGGGTCAACTTCTCCACGTTGCCGCTGGGCCAGTGGATCTCTACCTGAACGGGCTTATCCCAGCTACCGAGGCCGAAATGGAGGCGCATGTCATTTGAAGAGAGGTAACTTCCGCCGCTCAGCACGTCTCCCCGCTGGCGCGTCGCGTTCGCGGTCAGGTAGACGGTTGCACCGACCGCGTCTCGCGGGCTTTTAGGCCCGCCAATGAGTTTAATCTCGACCCAGTGATGATGGTCGGGATTGACGTTGCGCAACAGCACCGGGGCGCGATCCATGCTGTTGATGACCACATCGATTTTGCCATCGTTGAAGAGGTCGCCAAATGCGGCTCCACGGCCGACCGTGATCATTGCCAGTCCTGTTCCTTCGACCGCAGGCACAAGATCGAATTTGCCATTGCCGAGATTGTGGTAGAGCAGTGCGCGTTGCGCGTAGCTTTGTCCCCATTCCGAATGTTCATCGACCTGTTGATAAACATGGCCGTTTACGATGAACAGATCCTTCCAGCCGTCATTATCGTAATCGAGAAAGCCATCGCCAAATTTCACAAAAGGAATAGAAGACTGCGCAATTCCGGCTGCGTAACTGACATCGGTAAAGGCTCCGGTACCGTCGTTGCGGAAGAGTATAGGGTAATCATCTGAGAAGGTTGTACTCACGATGGAGAGGTGCCCGTTGTTTTCATAATCTCCAACCGCGAGCCCCATATTGGCAGCCTCGCGTCCGTCTCCGTTGAGCGCGAATCCGGTTTCGTAGCTATCGTCTTTGAAGGTGGCGTTCCCGTTGTTCATGTAGAGATAATTCGGCGTGGAATCATTGGCGACCAGGATGTCTGGTTTGCCGTCATTATTCACGTCTGCAAAAAGCGCATCGAGACCGTAGTAGCCGTTGGGGCCGTCTACGCCCAGCTTCTTGCTCACGTCGGTGAAGGTACCGTCGCCGTTGCTGTGGAACAGATGATCGTGTGCTCCCTGGAGTCCGCGCGGGCCGCACATCACCTTCACGCCGCGGTACTGGCAAAAATCGTAACCGCCGGTCTTTGATCCGGAGAGCTGCGCATTTTTGAGATCGAGATCGATGTAACCGGCCACGAACAGATCGAGGTTGCCGTCGCCATCGTAGTCTCCAAACGTGGCGCCGGTGTGGTCAGTCGCCATGTTGGCCGTATTTTCTTCAAGCGCCACACCAGCGTGTACCGCGACATCAGTAAACGTGCCGTTGCGATTGTTGCGATAGAGCCGGCTGGCGCCGACGTTGGTTACGTAGAGATCGGGCCAGCCGTTGTTGTCGTAATCGCCGACCACGCACCCGGTTCCCCATCGGCCATTGGTAACTCCCGCACTTGCGCTCTCGTCCGTGAAAGTTCCGTCATGGTTGTTATGAAAGAGTGCCGCATGCGGTGCAGTAGCCTTGCCTGCCAGAGCGTCCGAGGTCGACCCATTCACCAGATAGATATCGAGCCATCCGTCGTTGTCGTAATCAAGAAGGCAGACGCCGGAACCTTTCGCTTCAATGATGACTCGTTTTTCCGGTGTACCGGTCACGTTTCGCCACTTCGAGAGCCCTGCTTTTTCGGTTGCGTCGATGAAGACAACCGGACCCGTCTTCACGAAGTCGCCGGCTGTAATAGGACGGTGCTGATTGTCGAATACCGCCGTATGCGGACCGCCGTTGGTCATTTCTCCGCCGGTTGCTTGGCCCTGCAGGCCGGCGGCAATAACCGGCTTGGAAACACCCAGGTGAAGAACAAGCAAGGCGAAAACTGCCGACAGCAGGAGCCCGGACCGGAATGATAGTACGTTTGCGTGTGTTGCACCGCCGCCCCAGAGGACTGAACGCAGGGCGTGAACAGGAATCCGGCAGAATCGCACTTATCTTACCCTCTTGCCGACATGTTACAACGGCTCTGGAGAGGGTTTGGACCGCAGGTGTCTCGCGCTCGAGGGATGCCGATTATGATTACGCGCCCGAGTTGCCCGCGCTCGGCAAGCCAGTTTGGTAAATCGTAGTGCGCTCCCCGCAGTCTTGGACCTTCCCTGAAGAGCTTCCATTGCGGGGAAAATGCATGCCGCTTTGAAAGAATTCGCATACGATGCGGCGCTTTCGGAATGAGGCGCTTCCTCTGCCCCTGGTGGATCCCAGACTGCGGCAGCCTGTATCGATTTACTTAAAGAGATGTCGTCGGGAGGGGCGATGCCGGCCTTTATCTGATAGCTGGCATTGAGGCAAAGATTTCCACCGCGGTTATGTTTGCTACACCAAATCCAGAGAAAAAGACCTTGACAAGCGCCGTAACTCACGGCTAATATTCGCCGAGTTACCGATTACGTAAACGTGTTCGTTAACGCATTCGTTATGACGGGTATCGTGGTCATTTTCCCTACAGGCTTGAGTTCGCAAGTCTGAATTCGATTCCACTGCGGCGACTCGATGGGTTCTGGGTCTGCCGCGATCCATCCAGACACACGAACGAATTGACGTCAAACATTTGCTCACAGACAGACCTACTGGAGGAGACGCAATGAAAATGCAAAAGGGAAAGCGCCTTAATCGGCAATGCTTTCTTCGGCTGCTAGTGATGCTTTTGAGCGTTGCGGGGCTAATGTCCACGGCCGCCCTCGCTCAACAGGCAGTCGCCACTGTTAACGGCATCGTGAACGATCCGAGCGGTGCTGCAATCGCGAATGCGGAGGTTAGTCTCACGAACGTCAACACCGGCGTGGTGAGAAAGACAACCACCAACACAAACGGGATCTATGCGTTCCCGAGCGTCGTGCCTGGACCTTACAGCATGCAGGCGTCCGCGACCGGCTTCAGCACGGTATCGCAGCCGGCGGTAACCCTCCAGGTTGGCCAGACCGCGACGTTCGATTTTCAACTGACCGTTGGCGCAACCTCGAGCACCGTGACCGTAAATGCCGCAGCACCCGCGTTGGAGTTTTCAACCTCTGAACTGGGCACGGTAGTTACGCCGAAGCAAATGAACGATCTGCCGTTGAATGGCCGTAACTTTACCGAACTACTCACGATCACCCCAGGAGTGGCGAACATCAATACCGACCAGAATAGCGGCGGAGGTGGCGGATGGAATGGCGCATCGATCGGGCAATTCAGCTTCCCGGCAGTAAACGGCGCGCGCAACCGCAGCAATCTTTTCATCCTCGACGGCTCAAACGACCTGAACACATTGTCCGGAACTTACAACTATGCGCCCATTGTGGACGCGATTCAGGAGTTCAAGAGCCAGGGCCATAACGACCTTGCCGAGTACGGCGGCGCTGCCGGAGCTACGGTGAGCGTGGTTACAAAGTCGGGGACCAACCAGTTTCATGGCGCTCTTTGGGAATACCTGCGAAATCAGGTGATGGATGCGACGGGATATTTTGCAAAAAAGCTAGCTCCCCTGCGTCAGAACCAGTTTGGGGCTACCGTTGGCGGTCCGTTATCGATTCCAAAGCTTTATAACGGCAAGAACCGCACCTTCTTCTTCGCAGGCTGGGAAGCGTACAAGTTCCGGTCCGCACAAGAGACCGGCGTACTGGGACCGACGGCTGAGATGCGCGCCGGCGATTTCAGCGCCCTGAGCACACCGCTTTATGATCCGGCGACTACGACCTATGACGCTCGAACCAATACATACTCACGCCAAACCTTCACACAGGAGTACAACGAGGGGCCGGGCAACCCGGCGCTGTGCGGTGGCCACACCAACTGCATTCCAGCCAGCAGGATCAACGAGATCTCGAAGCTTTATATGTCGATCATTCCGCAGAGCGGCACCGCTGTAATAAACGGTGCGAACCTGTTTTACCCCGGCAGGTCAACGGCTGACCAGTATTCGGGAACGCTTCGCGTAGATCAGAACTTTGGCAACAATAACCAGGTGATGTTCCGCTACAGCCAGTTCGATCTGTTCAAGACAAATCCTTCGGGAACAATTGGCAGTGCCTACGTACACGTTCCGGGCCACAACTACATCGGGCACTGGACACACACGTTCAGTTCGACAGCATTTTCTGACGTGTACTTTGGCAGAAACTGGGGATACACAACCACAGGCACCGCTCATCCGGGTGAGGATGCGGCGTTTTTGTCGAAATTGCAATCGCTTGGCATGTCGAAGTACTTTATGACCCTGAACGACACGGTGTATGCCCCGCAGTACACTGCGGACGGTTATGTCGGGTTGAGTGGTTCACAGTTGCAGGCCTCGGGATTGGGAGATAACTGGCAGTTCGGTGGTTCTTTCTCCAAAATCCTTGGCAGGCACACGATCAAGGCAGGGGGCGATTTCCAGACGAACAATTTCACTTCGCCAATCGCATACTCCAATATTGGTTTCTCGGCCCCACAAACGGCGGGCGTGGGGGCACAGCAAGGCACGGGCGGAAACAGTTGGGCCTCCTTGCTGCTCGGCGTTCCTGCCTCAGCCGGGTACCGAAACATTCATGAAGTTGCTAGCGGCGGTTGGATCAACGGCTTCTATATCCAGGACCAGTTCAAGATGACGAGCCGTTTGACAATTAACCTGGGCTTCCGCAACGACATGGTATTGACACCGATTTATGGATCGGGTAACGCGGGGAACTACTATACCGGCAATGCCAATCCTGTAACAGGGCAATACATCCTCAACGCGCTTCCGCCTGCCTGCTCCGCAACGCAGGGTGCGCCGTGCATTCCGGTTGGTCCCTATACCGCATCAACCACACCGGCTCCGGGCGGACTTCCACCGCACGCGGTTGTCAGCCCGACTCTCCGCGTGCTGAAAAATTCGCTGTTTAACTGGGCTCCCCGGCTCGGGTTGGCCTATCGCGTGAATGACAAGACAGTTGTTCGTGCAGCCTATAGCCGCTTCTTCGATCTGTGGGCGGATATCACCCAGCTGTCGCAGAATTTCGGCGGTAACTGGCCGGCGGTGAACACCATTCAAAACAATGGTCTGAACCTCAATGCTCCGACCGTGTCTAATGCTGATCCGCTGCAGTTTGGCAATGGCGGGTCTGTCATTTATCCGATCAACGACTTCAGCAAGGTCAGCCAGTGGATGGTGGATCCGAATTTCCAGACTCCGGTGTTCGATCAGTGGAACGCGGGTATCCAGCGGCAGCTACCAGCCAATATCTCTCTCGATGCGAACTATGTTGGTTCAAATGGCAGGCACGAAGATTGGGGCCCGACAATGAACACCCCACAGCCAGGACCTGGGGACGTTCAAGCTCGTCGGCCGTACCCTTACATGCTGCAGCAGTGGTTCGACCAAAGCGTGGGCAACAGCCGTTACAACGCTCTGCAGGTCACCGTGCAGGAACACTCCACCCACGGCATAACCTTCCTGGTTGCGTACACGTTGTCGCATTCGAATGCCGACGGCTGCAACCTGGGTGCAAGCTGCGACTCATCGAATCCCTATAACAAGAAAGGCGATTACGGAACCTCGGACCTTAATCAGACTCATGTGTTTACGACAGCGTTTACGGCACAGTCGCCATTCAACAAGTCTGCCAATAGAATGGTTTCAACTGTCGCCGGCGGATGGGCACTCAACGGCATTGTTCAGATCACTTCAGGAAAGCCTTACACTTTGACCACTGGTAATGACCCTGAGAACATAGGCTGCTGCGCCCAGCAACGGATTGACTTCATTGGCGATCCCAACAGCGGGGCAGGAACCCATACGCAGAAACAATGGTTCAACACAAGCGCCGTAGCTCAGCAAGCCCCGTACACTTACGGCAATGAAAAAGTGAATCCGCTGGTGGCGCAACATTGGAACAATGTTGACATGTCCGTGTTCCGCCAGTTCCACCTGGGCCTCGGAGAAGAGCGATACTTCGAGTTCCGTGCCGAATCGTTCAACCTGTTCAACAACGTCGTGTTCAATACTCCAGACGGCAATATATCTCACAAGGCAACAACGTTCGGGCAAGTCACGAGCCAGTGGAACACGCCGCGTGAGATGCAGATGAGTCTGAAGTTCTACTATTGACCCGACTTCGTGGTTCGTGTGCTTCGCACTTGCTCACGAATTTCGATTGAGGGTACCGAGGGTCTCATTCGCAGTGGCGAATGAGACCTTCGAAAATCACAAATCTGCGTTAAGGTGGTAGTCGGCCTAAACTAGTCGAAACTCAATAGTGTCATTGCCGCAAGAAAGATGCGGGAATGGCACTATTCGCTTCAAGGTCCCCAATTTATGCTACAGAGTGAAGACGAAAAGGGACGCTTTTGACGGTGCTGGTACTATTACTTTGCTCTGTTGTGCTCGGTGGGATCGTAGTTGCCTTGCGCTTCGCATTACGCTCGGCGGCAGATCCCGCTTCGATGATCGACGGCTCGAGGCGAACGCTTCTGCGCGCTGGAGGTTTGCTGGCGCCGAAAGTGCTGTTTCCCCGGCTAGGAGCTTGCGGGAGCAAGCAGTTTCAAAACTTCTTCCCGTCCATTGCACCTCCGTCTGCCATCAGGTTTGAAGAGATCGCCCAAAAGGCAGGCGTACATTTTGTTGTGGAGAACTGCCCGACGCCGGAGAAATATCAGCCCGAAACCATGCCTGCGGGCATTGCGTTGTTCGACTACGACGGAGACGGCTTTCTCGATATATACCTTGTGAATGGCGCCGAGATGCCGTCGATGGCGAAGACAGGACCGAAGTATTACAACCGTCTTTTTCATAACAACCGCGATGGTACGTTCACCGATGTTTCCGAGCGCGCTGGAGTAATTGGGGCGGGTTATGGCATGGGCGCAGCGGTGGGCGACTATGACAACGACGGCCGCCCCGATCTGTTTCTGGCCAACGTCAATGGCAATCAGCTATTTCACAATAATGGCGACGGCACTTTCACCGATGTCACGGCGAAAGCTGGTTTGGGCGGCGCCATGTACAAGGGCCGCAAGATGTGGTCCATCGCGGCCGGCTGGTTTGACTATAACAACGACGGACTGCTGGATCTGTTTGTGGCAAATTACTGTCAGTGGGATCCGAAGTTTGAACCTGTCTGCATGGGTCTGAATGGCCGCGGTTACTGTCACCCCGATAGCTTCGGTCCACTTCCTAACACGCTGTATCGTAACAATGGCGATGGTACCTTCACTGATGTTTCAGAGGAGACCGGAATTTCAAAGGTGCTGGGCAAGGGAATGGGTGTCTCGTTTGCGGACTACGACGGGGATGGCTTTCTCGATATCTTTGTGGCTAACGACAATAGCCCGAACTTACTGTTTCGCAATATTGGTGGAAAGCGATTTGAAGAGGTTGGCTTCGAGGCAGGCGTGGCGTTCAACGATGAAGGCGTTGCTCTTGCAGGAATGGGTGCTGAGTTCCGTGATCTGAACAACGATGGCTTACCGGATATCTGGCATACCGCCATCGAAAACGAAACGTTTCCATTGTTCATCAACGAGGGCAAAGGACTGTTTCGCAATGGGGGGCAGCAGAGCCGGCTTGCGAATCTCACCAGACTCATGTCGGGTTGGTCTAATGGGGCAGTGGATCTCGACAATGACGGGTGGAAGGACCTGGTGGTGGCACGCAGCAACGTGATGGATAACATCGGGGAAATTTCGCGGCATTTTCGCTACGCAGAACCGAACTCTGTTTTTCGCAATCTTGGAAACGGGCAGTTTGAAGATGTGAGCGTTTTTGCCGGAAGTGACTTTATAGAGCCCGCGCCACACCGGGGCCTTGCGTACGGCGATCTTAATAATGATGGACGGATGGATCTTGTTGTCACGGCTCTTGGCGCGCCGGTGAAGTTGTTCCGCAATGTTACGCAAACGCGCAATCACTGGATCCTGCTGAAGCTCGTCGGCACGAAAAGCAACCGGATGGGAATTGGCGCACGGATTCGGATTACGACGGATGACGGCAGGATGCTTTACAACGAGGCGACGACCAGTACGGGTTATGCTGCTTCAAGCGACCCGCGCGTCCATTTTGGACTGGGCAGTTCGCGCGTGATGAAGGAAGTGGAGATTCGCTGGCCATCGGGTATACGCCAGCTATTGCATGATGTGACTGCGGATCGCGTATTCGAAGTGACCGAACCACGCGATACCAGTGCGCAATGAAAGTGGCCAAGGGGAAATATGTATAGGGCGGATCCTTCATGAAGCGAACGCTTATATTCTGTAGCGCATTAATATTTGTGGCCGCGAGTTCGCACGCCCCGGCGCAACTACCGGAAGGCTGCAAGCCTCCCGCGGCTGTCACACATGCGCCAGCGGGAACATCACCCGCGAGAGTTTTTGATGCCGTCGGCGTCTGGTTCGCTCAAAAAGGCGATTTCAATTGTTCAGTTGCGGCGTTCAAACAGGCATTGAAATTGGAGCCTCGCTTGGCCGAAGCGCACTTTGACCTTGGGCTTGTTCGGCAAAGCCAGAAGCAGTTTGCAGCCGCAGCTAGCGAGTTTCGCCTGGCTCTGCAGTCAGATCCTGCATTGCTGCAGGCTCATTGCGCGTTGGGGTCGTCCCTTAGTGATCCAACAGAATCGGAATCTGAGTATCGCAAAGCACTCTCAGCGAATCCACAAATGGTCTGCGCTCTGGATGGGATCGCGCAAGTCCTGGTGAAGGAGAGGCGATACGATGCCGCCGTGGATTATTGGCGTCGGGCCTTGCGGCTTCAGCCGGACGCGCCAGATATGCAACTGGCTTTGGGAACGGCGATATATAAAGCCGCAAAGGCAAGGGAAGCCAATGGGCAGCCGGCTTTGGAGGGCGCGGGCGTGGCTGATTCTATTCGGCTGTTGACTGACTTGATCAAGAGACATCCCGACATGACGTCCGCGTACTTCAGTCTCGGAAACATCTATGCGAACGAGCGCCGCAATCGTGAGGCAGCAGACGAATACCATGAGGTAACCCGCCGAGATCCCTCTGATACGGCCGCGCTGGCCGCGCAAGTGAAGGCGCTCATCGACTCATCAGCGTATGCGGAGGCGCTTGCGCCCGCTCGTGAATATGTGCGCCGCAAGCCGGACAATCCCTCGGGCCATGTCATGCTTGGCACGGTGTACCAGCAAATGGGCGAGTATGCCAAAGCAGAGCCGGAACTTAAACTGGGAGCGGCCAAAGCACCGGAAGATTTTGAGGCCCGATACCAGCTTGGGCTGGTTTTGGCGCGCATGGGAAAGCCCGACCAGGCATTGCCTCAGCTGCAGAAAGCCGTCGCTTTACACCCGGGAGACAGGCCGGCGCAGTACCAATTGGTTGCTGTGCTGCGCTCGCTTGGTCGAGCGCAAGAGGCAACGCAGCTTGTGGGGCAGTTGCGAAAAGAGCAGAGCGAAGAATCCCTGAACAGCCAGTTGGCCTCCGAGGGAACCCAGGCCAATGACTTGTTGCAATCCGGAAAGCCCGGAGACGCAGCGCAGATCTATCGCCACATGCTCGAAGAAAATCCAGACAGCGGCCAGACGGCCTACAATCTTGCGCTGTCATTGGAAGCGATGAACGATATGAAAGGCGCTGAAGACACCCTGCGCAAGGCAATCGATCGACTCCCTACCCTGGCCAAGCTTCGCGCTGAATTGGGCCAAGTCGAGTTGGCGCAAGGCGACCTGCAATCAGCGGAGAAGTGGCTGCACTCCGCAATTGACCTGGCCCCCGGATTGGTAGAGGCACGGGGAAATCTGGCCATGGTCTACGCCAGGCAAGGCAATCTTGTGGGCGCTGAAAAACTTCTCCGTCAGACCGTTGAAGACGATCCAAAATATAGGGAAGGTTTCTTGAACCTCGGGTTGGTTCTAGCCCGACAGAACAGGAAGTCCGAGGCCGAACAAGAACTACACAAAGCCATTGCGCTGGCACCGAATGATGCCGTCACTTTGTCTACCGTTGGAAAAGCAAGCGTGCAAATGGGCAATTTGAACGAAGGGATCTCACTCCTTCAGAAAGTAGTAGACCTGGCGCCCGATTTGGCAGCAGCACATCTTGACTTGGCGCTCGCGCTCTCTACAAGTTACGACCTGAACGCGGCCCTGGTGCAAACAACGGAGGCGGTCCGTCTTGCTCCCCAGTCTGGCGTTGCTCATTTCTATCGCGGCCGGATCTTGTTCGATCAGGGCCATGTTTCGGAAGCAAAACGTGAGTTTGAAGCCGCAACTCAACTGAATCCACGCATGGCTGAGCCGCGATATTTCCTGGCGCTCGTGGACCGGCAGGAGGGGAAGTACGATCTTGCGGCCAATCTACTGGAAGAGACGGTGAAATTGCAGCCTGGCAATGTAATGGCCTGGTATATGCTTGGCCAGTCGTACGAGCAGGAGTCCGAAAAAGCAAAAGCGCTGGCGGCA